>ERZ791859.1-NODE-1-length-698886-cov-15.122402_pt1 | contig 698886 bp, 479 predicted proteins | sample MGYA00509943_ERZ791859 | MGnify/ENA primary metagenome ERZ791859 (study PRJEB30046, sample SAMN00792065) | human gut metagenome | study: EMG produced TPA metagenomics assembly of the A metagenome-wide association study of gut microbiota in type 2... | reverse complement strand
CAGTCGGTTAGAGCATCTGACTGTTAATCAGAGGGTCCTTGGTTCAAGTCCAAGACGAAGAGCACTTTTAAAGTCAAATGCAATTTTCTTCGTTAGCTCAGTCGGTTAGAGCATCTGACTGTTAATCAGAGGGTCCTTGGTTCAAGTCCAAGACGAAGAGCACAAAGGTTCGCAGATAGCGAGCCTTTTTTATTACTATATATAATAAAAGCCTTCATCACATTCTTTTGTAATTCCATTGTAATCTCCACCCGCCATTTTACTTATATTACCCTCAAAAACAAGATTTCCATTCAAATGTTTTGGAACTATCTTACTATTATTTACATTTGTTGGGAAACAAGTACTGATATGAAAACGCACATCATAGCACTTTTTCTACTTATAGGAGGAGCATTGAATTTATTTGGAGAAAACTTACATAACTTTTTCAACCGATATAATTTCAGCTTTATTACAGAAGATACTGGGTTACCCCATAACTTTATCAATGATATTTACAAAGACACTCAAGGATATATCTGGGTAGCTACTAATAATGGAATAGGACGGTATAACGGCTATCAATTTATTCATTATAATTCCCAGTCCCACTCCATTCGCTTGAAAAACGACTACGTGCATAAAGTCTGTGAGGATAAGTTTCAACGACTCTGGATAGGGTCGGAAGAAGGAATAGACCTCATTGACTTGAAACATTATACACAGATAGACACGGACAAAGAACTGCCTGCCGAATTGAAATCTCTAGCAAGTAACTACATTGCATCCATCTATCGGGACAAGCAGAATAATTTGTGGATATCGACAGACAAGAATCTATGGTATCTGGAACTAGGCGTAGACGGGCAAATAAAAGATTACTATAAACTGAAAAAAGATACAGAATCCCCCATCCACGCTGTTATTGACCTGCAAGAATACATCTATGCAGGCATAGATAATCATGTATGCCGTATTGAAAAAGGGAGCAACCACTTACTGAAAACCAGCATGGTATCGGAGCTGCTGAAACCCTTTTCAGAAGACTGGAGAATTCTCTGCATGGAAACTGACGGGGAATTGTTATGGATAGGAACCAATCGCGGACTCTTCAAGTATAACCATACCCAGCAGAGTTTGAACCGGTACCGTTATTCCAATCATCGCCCTGGAATGCTAAGTCAAGCCTATATAACCGGAGTTAAACTGACTAGCAAAGGAGATGTCATCGTTTCCACTCTGAACGGACTCAATGTATACAATCGGGATACCGATACTTTTACTTATATCCGCCAAAACAATGAAATGCCTGACAAGTCGTTGAACTGTAATTTCATCAACTGCCTGCTGACCGACAATGAGAATATCTGGGTAGGGACTGAGATAGGAGGAATCAATTTATTGACTCCCAATTGTCTGCAAACGTATGTGTGGCAATACAACTATCTGCGAGAAACCTCTCTTTCCCCCAATCCGGTCAATGCCATCAGCGAAGACAAAGACGGAAATCTATGGGTAGGAACAGTAGAGGGAGGACTCAACAAAAAGAGCAAAGGCAGCGATGAGTTCATCCATTATACTTTTGACCAGAATAATCCCACTTCCATTAGTAACAACTCCATCCGTGGCATTCTCATTGATTCCGAAAATCATTTATGGGCATATACTTGGGGGGTCGGAATCAATGAACTAAATCTAAATATACCCCATAACCAAACTTTCCAACGCCATATTCGGGAAGACTCCATAGGATTGGAGGGAGATTTTCTAAGCAGCGCCTGTGAAGACACCATGAACAATGGTTTATGGTTTGGTACTACCAGAGGGCTTCATTTCTACCATAAAAAGACCAAGCGTTTCACCCGGGTCTTGTTTGACCGTTCCGACAATGAATTCGATGCGGTAGGGTCCATCATTATCGACCGCAAGAAACGTCTTTGGATGGGAACATCTGAAGGAGTTTTCATTATGGATTTATACTCGTTCTCCATTTCCTCCACACAATTCAGCTATACCTATTTAAAACATAAACTGACGGAACCCACTTCATTGCAATTAGAAAAAATAAACTGTATCATAGAAGATCATAATGGTACCATCTGGCTGGGAGCAAATGGAAACGGACTATATCAACTAGCGGAAGAAAATGGAACACAGTTCACATTTCATAACTACACCCGCAAGGATGGGTTACCCAATAATACCATTATAGGTATTGTGGAAGATAAAACGGGACATCTGTGGATGTCCACCAACCACGGCATCGCCCAACTGGATACACAAACCATGACTTTCACCAATTATACAAAAGAAGACGGACTGCCCAATAATCAGTTTTATTGGAACGCATCTTATTATTCTCCCCAAAATAATCTGTTATATTTCGGTACTATAAACGGATTAGTCGCTTTCACCCCCGATATAGCCAAGATAAAAAAGCAGGATGCCAAAGTCAAACTGACCTCAATCAGTGTCGCCGGTACCATGGTCTATCCTCCAGCAGACGGAAAAACTCCCTGCGCGGTAACAAATTTACATACCATCCGTCTGCACGAAAAAGATCATGGTTTTTCCATCGAGTTTTCCACCTTAAACTATGGAAACTGTAACCGAGTGAAATATGCCTACCGCTTGAAAAATTATGAGAATGAATGGACAGAAACCCTTCCTGGCGAACATACTGCTAGATACAATTTCATTCCCTCCGGAAAATATGTGTTCCAAGTCCGTGCCACAGACGAGAAAGGACATTGGTCTGATAAAATAACGGAAGTCAAAGTAACCATCACTCCTTATTTCTATAAATCCTGGTGGTTCTATTTATTGCTTGCCATTCTGATCACCGTAGGCAGCTATTATTTTTATCAATGGAAAATAAGTCTGTACCGTCAACAGAAAAAACAACTGGAAAAAGAAGTAGCCCAACGCACCCATGAGCTAGAGTTACAAAATAAACAACTAGAAATAATGGCACTACACGTCGAGGAGGTAACGGAAGAAAAAATTGCTTTCTTCACCAATATCACTCATGAATTCCGGACACCAGTCACTTTAATCAACGGTCCCATCCAACGCGCCCTTGACGAAAGCCATGAGCCGGAAGTAAAGAAACAGCTACAAATAGCTGAACGGAATTCCAATTATCTGCTATCACTAGTCAATGAATTAATGGACTTCAGAAAGTTAGATGCAGACAAAGTTGTATTAAATAAGACAAACGAAAACTTTATCCGCCTTATACAAAATATATTAATGCCTTTCGAAGTATTTGCCCATGAACGGAACATAAACATCATCACCTACTTCCGGCTCTGTACCCCGTTTTGGATATTTGATGTTGAATATATGCGCAAAGCCATTATTAATCTGATATCCAATGCTGTTAAATTCACTCCCGATTATGGAAAAATAAGTTTGTATGTGGCTTCCCTTACCGACAAAGACAACCATACCTGGCTGTTCATAGATATAAAAGATACAGGTAATGGTATCGTACCCGAAGATATAGAACGTATTTTCGAACGCTTCTACCAATCCAAAAAGAGCATCAAATATCCCGTTTATGGACAAAGCAGCACAGGAATCGGACTATTCTTATGTAAGAAAATCATTTCTCTACACGGAGGCAACATCTATGCAGGAAACAATCCCAAGCAAGGAGCTTTCTTCAGAATACTATTACCTTTGGAAAAAGGTATCCCCCAAGCCGAATCAGAAAAAGAAAAATATGAGCAGAATGAACACCCACTTTCCATTCCTGCCAATGGAAACGAGAAAAAGGAAACCATCCTCATTGTTGAAGATAATGCAGATATGCGTACTTATATTTGTTCCATTCTCAAAAACAATTATCAATTAAAAGAAGCACAGAACGGTGCAGAAGCTCTTTACTTGATTCAAAGAGAAACGATTGATTTGATTGTCAGCGACCTGATGATGCCCGTCATGGACGGGAATGAATTATCCCGCCAGGTAAAAGCTAATCTGGCTACTTCCCACATCCCCTTTCTCATGCTCACTGCCCTCCGGTCTGAAGCCCAAGAAAGAATCAGCTACGAAATAGGAGTAGATGAATATCTGTGCAAACCATTTGATGAGGTTATTCTAAAATTACGTATCCGAAATATACTTGCCTTACGCCAGAAATACAAATCCATGTTCTCCACTAGTATGAATTGTGAAACATTGAATATAAACGCTAGTTCCAAAGACAACACATTTATGACATCGGCAATCAATTTAATGAAAGAACATTATGCCGACTCGGATTATAACTTAGAGCGCTTTATCCGCGATATGGGATACAGCAAAACATTAGTCAATCAGAAATTACAATCCTTAACAGGGCAATCCATTGGCCAATTTATGAGAAACTACCGATTAAATGTGGCAAAAGAGACTTTAACCAAAGTCGAATGCAACATTTCTATTGCAGAAATCGCATATGCTGTAGGTTTTAACGACCCCAAATATTTCACAAAATGCTTCAAAGAGCTGTTTGGAGTACTTCCAAGCGAATATTTTGGAAGAAAATAGTTCACTTTACTATTTTACTCCATTTGTGCACCATATTCTCCTATAGAAAGCTTTGTTTCCCTTACATTTGTAAAAAACAGAAATGCAAATGTATATGAAAAACATATTCTTATTATTGAGCTGGCTGATACTACTCCCCTCCGGTATACTGGCAAACCCTATCAAGGGAATGCTGGAAAGGATAGACAAGGGAGCATCGAACAAGTTCGTAGTCGAACTACACAAAAGCCCGAACGACTTTTTCGAGTTAGACCGGAAAGGCGACAAGGTAGTGATACGAGGTAACACCTATATTAATATAGCAACCGGCATCAACTGGTACTTAAAGTATCATGCCGGAATCCATCTGTCATGGAACGGTATGCATGCCTCACTACCCGATGTTCTTCCTCCCGTCCTCCGTAAGGAACGCCACGAAACAAACCTAGCCCTGCGTTATGACTTCAATTACTGCACCTACTCTTACTCCATGGCATTCTGGGACTGGAAACGTTGGGAAAAGGAACTGGACTGGATGGCACTACACGGAATCAACCTGCCGCTCGCTGCCGTAGGACATGAATGTGTATGGCGTAACCTATTACTCCGGCTGGGGTTTTCCAAACAGCAAATCAATAATTTTATTGCCGGTCCGGCATTCCTTGCCTGGTGGGAAATGAACAATCTGGAAGGATGGGGAGGCCCTAATCCCGACAGTTGGTATGAACAACAAGAAGCCTTGCAAAAAAAGATATTGCAACGAATGAAAGAATGGGGAATGCACCCCGTACTGCCCGGTTATTCAGGTATGATCCCCTCCAAGCTGGATTTGGGAAAGCGTATTGATAGTGGGAAGGAAGAGAAAACGGCAGGCGACACTTCCTCGGAATCCGCCCAAAGCACCCTCAACAAATGGAACGGATTCGACCGACCGGGAATCTTACTACCCGACGACCCTAAGTTTACCCGGATTGCCAATCTATTTTACGAAGAAACCGAAAAACTGTATGGAACAAGTGACTACTACTCCATCGACCCTTTTCATGAAGCCAAAAACTTACCTGCCGAACTAGACTTCGGCAAAGCCGGCAGGGCTATTATGGACGCTATGAAAAAGGCCAATCCGAAAGCTGTGTGGGTGGTGCAGGGATGGACAGAAAACCCACGTCCGGAAATGATGAAAGCGCTGAATCCCGGCGATCTGCTTATCCTTGATTTATTTAGCGAATGTCGTCCCATGTGGGGCATTCCCTCTATATGGAAACGAGACAAAGGATACGAAGAACACAACTGGTTGTTCTGCCTGTTGGAGAATTTCGGGGGGAACGTGGGCTTGCATGGAAGGATGGACCAGCTTCTTCACAATTTCTACCTGACCAAGAACAATCCACTGGCCGCTCAGCTAAAAGGCATCGGTCTGACGATGGAAGGCATTGAAAATAATCCCGTTATGTTCGAACTGATGTGCGAACTTCCTTGGCGTGCAGAAAAGTTTACCAAAGAAGAATGGATCAAACAATACATCCGCGCACGCTATGGCACAGACGATGAATCTATCCAGCAAGCTTGGCAGATCCTGACAAACGGTATCTATAACTGTCCGGCAGGCAACAACCAACAAGGTCCTCACGAAAGTATCTTTTGTGGGCGTCCATCGCTGAATAATTTCCAAGCATCCAGCTGGAGCAAAATGTGCAACTATTACGATCCCACTACCACAACAGAAGCCGCACGGTTGATGGTGAGCGTGGCAGACAAATATCGCGGTAATAACAACTTTGAATATGACCTGGTGGACATCACCCGACAAGCCATTGCCGACCGTGCCCGAATAGTGTACAATTACGCTGTTGCCGACTTTAAAAGCTTCGACAAAAAAAATTACAACACACATACCCGACAGTTCTTGGAACTGTTGATGATGCAAGACAAGCTGCTGGGCACACGCAAGGAATTCAAAGTCGGAAACTGGATTCAACAAGCGCGCAATCTGGGAATCACACCTGAAGAGAAAGACCTCTACGAATGGAACGCCCGCGTACAAATCACCACATGGGGAAACCGCTACTGCGCCGACATCGGCAAATTACGAGATTATGCCCATAAGGAGTGGAACGGGCTGCTGCGCGACTTTTATTACAAACGTTGGGAAAAATACTGGCAAGTACTGCAAGACCAACTGGATGGCAAACTTCCTGTACTGCCAGTAGGTAATTCATCAACCCCCACTGCCGATAATCCAGCCATGACCATAGATTGGTATGCCCTGGAAGAACCATGGACACTGGCAAAGAACACCTATGCGGCATCTGCCGAAGGTGATTGTATAGAAGTAGCGAAAGAGGCTATAACATTGATAAACAATTGATAGTAAGATGAAAAAGGAAGAGCTCAATACAGAAACCGCACAGCAGGCACCGCCCATTAAAAAGAGGCTTTTGTCACTCGATGCACTCAGGGGCATCACTGTAGCAGGGATGATTCTGGTCAACAATGCAGGAGGCAAAGTGTCGTATGCACCTTTGCAACATTCTGTATGGAACGGACTGACACCTTGTGACTTGGTTTTTCCTTTCTTTCTGTTCATCATGGGTATTTCAACATATATTTCATTAAACAAATTCAATTTCAACGTTTCCCTACAAGTGGTAACCAAGATATTGAAACGCACATTTCTTATTCTATGCATCGGATGGGCAATCGGTTGGTTTGACCATGTATGTGAAGGTGACTTCCTGCCTTTTGTCCATCTGCGCATTCCCGGGGTACTGCAACGCATTGCTTTATGTTACTGTGTTATTTCTTTTACAGCCCTATTTATGAATCATAAGTTCATCCCCGCATTAACCTTTATCTTACTGGTAAGTTACACTGTCATATTATGCATGGGGAACGGTTATGCCTGCGATGAAAGCAATATTTTATCCATTATTGACAGGCAACTTTTCGGCGAAGCGCATCTCTATCAAAAGAGCCCGATTGATCCGGAAGGATTTGTAAGCACTCTCTCTGCTATCGCCCACACTTGTATCGGTTTTTCATGTGGAAAATGGATAATACAAAGCCATCAGACAGAAAACAAAGTACTCCGTTTGTTCTTGACCGGATTCATTCTGATAAGTATCGGCTATTTATTGGCAGATGTGCTGCCTTTAAATAAAAGAATATGGTCTCCTACTTTTGTTTTGGTGACCTGCGGAGCGGCTTCCATGTCACTTGCCACACTAATGTATTATATAGACATAAGGAATAAACAAAAATGGTGCCGCTTCTTCATCATCTTCGGCGTCAACCCCCTATTCCTCTATGTATTGAGCGAAGTACTTTCCATTATGATGGGAAGTACCGGATGGAAGGCGGCAGCCTATGCAGCCATTCATTCAGGAATAACCGACGCCTACCTTGCCTCAGCCGTCTACGCCCTCGTTTTCACTCTGTTTTTGGGGGGCATCGGTTATCCACTATATCTTAAGAAAATATACATCAAACTGTAACAACAGATTCACAATATATAGAGAACTATACAGTATTAAACAAGAACATATTAATCAAAACCAAAATTAAATTCTATGCTAAACGTACAATCTCTAACCAAAAGGACAGTTGCACAGATAGTAGTCTTTGCATTACTCCTATTAAACAGTACACTGGCATTTGCTCAAAGTCAAGTCTCCGGTCTTGTTACGGACAAAACCGGAGAACCTCTCATCGGGGTAAATGTAGTGGAAAAAGGTACTACCAACGGTGTTATCACTGACTTTAACGGACAGTTTACACTGAATGTAGCACAAGGAAAGGTATTGGTCTTCTCCTACGTAGGTTACACTACGCAAGAAATTACAGTAAAAGGGGCTTCTTTGAAAATTATTATGGAAGAAGATTCTAAAACGTTAGATGAAGTTGTAGTAGTAGGTTATGGCAGCATGAACCGTAAGGACGTAACCAGCTCCATCACCACTGTGAAAGCAGACAAACTGAATGTGGGGGTTTATTCTGACCCAGGACAGTTGTTGCAGGGTAAAGTCCCCGGTTTAACCGTGGTACAAAGCAGCGATCCGACTTCTGGTACCGCCTCTATCTCTTTACGTGGAGCTTCCTCCCTACGTACCGGTGCAGCAATGGAACCTTATTATGTTATTGACGGTATTCCCGGTATGTCATTAAGTCTGATTGCTCCCGAAGATATTGAAAGCATTGACGTACTTCGTGACGCTTCTGCAACAGCTATTTATGGCTCCAAGGCTGCTAACGGTGTAATCTTGATTACCACCAAAAAAGGTAGTAAAAGTGAGCACACTTCTGTAAACTACAGCGCATATCTTGCATTTGACAACATTGCCAAGCGTTTAGATATGATGACTGCCGACGAACTCCGCACCTATGCCAAGGAAAATAACATCACTCTTCCGAATGACAAAGGAGCAAACACCAATTGGAACGATGAAGTACTGCGCACAGCAATCAGTCATAACCATAACGTTTCTATCAATGGCGGTTCAGAAAAGACTCAATACAGTGCCAGCATGAGTTATCAAAACAAACAAGGTATCGTACGTGGTACAGATTTCGAGCGTTTCGGCGGCCGCGCATTTTTGCAAACCAAAGCACTGAATGATCGGCTCACCTTAGCCTTTAACGTGAATGCCGCACAATCAAAAGGTACCACCGTTGATTCCGCCAAAGATGGCCAATCCGTATTCGACGCCATGAATTATTATTCTCCACTAGTTCCTGTCACCAACGCAGACGGTTCTTGGTATAGCGACAAAACTATCTCCCAAAACTTCAATCCTGTATCCATGATCAATGAAGATACTTTTGAAAACAACAAGAAACTCCTTCAAGGAACAGCCAAAGGTACTTTAGATATCACTAAGGACTTAAAATGGAACTTAAGTCTTTCCTATCAAGACGAACAATATATATGGAACGAATACCATACCAGCAAATCCCAATATAACACCCGAAATGGCGAAGCTAAACGTATTGCAACAGAAAACAAGAAAAAAATTCTTGAAACATACATAAACTATGATCATACATTCGCCAATATCCACAAACTGGGCCTGATGGCCGGTTATTCATGGGAACAGAATGATGACAATGACAGTTTCGGTCTGGATGTCTACGACTTTTACAATGATAACACCACTTTTTATAATCTGAACCTTGCCAATAAAATGGATTGGCAGAATGGCGGTATCACCAGCAATAATAACGGTCATTTGGAAACTTTACGTATGATCTCATTTTATGGACGTATCAACTACTCCTTCAACAGCAAATACCTGCTTCAAGCAACAATTCGCCGTGACGGCTCCTCTGCCTTTGGAAAGAACAACCGTTGGGGAACTTTTCCATCTGCATCGTTGGCATGGCGTATGAGCGAAGAAAAGTTCATCAAAGATTTAAATGTTTTCGATGACTTGAAGTTCCGTGTTGGTTATGGTGTTAGTGGTAACTCACTCGGATTCGGAGCTTATTCGGCTATCCAGACTTACAGTACTTCAGGTTGGTTCAACTATACAAACGCCAATGGCACACAGAATAGTTACCATACCCTGGCAGCCGCCTCAAATGCCAATCCAGACCTAAAATGGGAACGTACAGCCATGTTGAACATCGGGCTGGACTTCAGCTTCTTTGGAGGCAGATTAGGAGGAACCATCGAATACTATGACAAGCGTACCAGCGACCTGATATACACTTACGAGGTTTCCACAAACCGCTATCCTTTCGGAACCATGCCGGCCAATGTGGGAGATATCAGCAATAAAGGTATTGAATTTACCATTAATGCCACTCCCATACAAACAAAAAATTTCTCTTGGCAAACCAGTTTGAACTTATCTCATAATAAAAATAACGTAGAAAGTATATCCAACAGCGAATATTCCGTAGATTATATCCGTGCAGCCGATCCTGAAATCGCAGGTTATTCTTCAAATGCAGACGTACAGCGCATCATGGAAGGACATCCTATCGGCACCTTCTACACCTACGAATGGGCCGGCTACAATAACCAAGGAGTATCCATCTTTTATGTACACGATCCTGAAACGGGTGAACGTACAGGCGAAACGACCACAGATCCTGAAACAGACAGAGACCGTACTATTATCGGTTGCGCACAACCTGACTTAAATTTAGGCTGGAGCAATAACTTCCAATACAAGAACTGGAATCTCGATTTATTCTTTACTGGTGTTTTTGGACAAGATATCTACAACGCCACTGCAGAACAATACTCTAATGTTTCTTTTGTGAAAGAAGGCCGCAATGTATTAAAAAGCGTAGCTACCGAACACCGTGCTACTGACACACAATCTCAAGCACCATCCAATCGCTGGATAGAGAACGGTAGTTATTTCCGTCTGTCCTCAGTCTCATTGGGATATACTTTCGGCAAAATTGGTAACTGGATAAACTCGCTCAAGCTATACGCCACTTGTAATAATGTATTCACCATTACCGGTTACTCCGGCCGTGATCCGGAAATCAACCTTGGAGGCTTGGAACCGGGCATGGACAGACGTACCAATTACTATCCGCGTACCCGTTCATTTATGATCGGTCTAAACGTGAACTTCTAACCATATAATTGAAAACTGATATGAAAAATAACATAAAATTAACAACCTGGCTGGTAGGTAGTCTGCTTACCTTCTCCGCCTGCACAGATCTAAATGTGGATCTTAAGTCCACTTATACCGAATACCCGGATTCCGAAATTGCCAAGGAAGCTAAAATGGCAGGTTTGTATTATGGATTCGGCGGAGCATTAGGACGTCGTTATATGGAAGCTGCCCTGCTGTCTTCCGATGAGTTCATGGCAGTAACATTTGGTGGTAACTGGTATGATGGCGGCAACTATATCCATTCCTCTCTTCACGCCAGCCTTCCAGGCGACGCACACGTGGACTGGGCTGGTGATATTCCGGCTGCAATCACAAAATGCAACCAAGCAATTTTTGACTTGGGTGGAGAAGATGAAAACAATGCCGAACAGGAAGCCTTGATTGCTCCGGCACTTGCCATGCGTGCTTTCTATCATTTTATTTTTATGGATACATTCGGAGCAACTCCCAAATTAGACCACTTGATCGGCGATTCTGAAGCTATCGACCGTTCTCCCCGTTCCGAAATTACAAAATTTATCGAAAGCGACCTGCTCCGTGCTTTGGCTTCTGGCGGTTTAAAAGAAGATGTTGATGCTTCCACTTATGGCAAACCAACCAAATGGATGGCTGAGGCTCTCCTTGCCAAACTCTATATAAACTGGGCTGTTTATACCTGTGATGATGTAGCTACTTATGATCCAAGCATGACTAATTCCAAATTGAATGATGTCATAAAATATTGCGATGATATCATCGCCTCCGGTCATTTCGATCTCAGTGATGGTTATCGCAAGAAATTCATGCCAGACAACGGCTATCAGATTAAGGATTTCATCTATGCAATGCCATACCAAAATAATGAAACATCAACCAGAGCCAATACTTACGCCCGTTTCCAATTCTGGCCTAAATTCAACAATGATGGTGCGGACGGTAAAGGACTGTTCGGCATAACACTATCCCAAAATGCCGGAGGCATTTTCATCGTTACTCCCGAGGCGGCAGACCGTTTTTGCCTGGAAGGAGATGAACGCAATGAGATCATCATGAAAGGTGCGATCAACTATTATGACATCAGCACACATACAATGGGAACAGAACCTTATATATACAACGGACAACAAGTTGTCCTCACCAAGAACATCACCATCTTGAATGACCAAATGGATCTTGGAAATGACTTGAACGCATGGTGCCAGGGATACCGATGCATCAAATGGGCTATTCAAGCAGACGATTATAACCTCTATAACCGCAATCAAAGCAATGATGTACCTATCTTCCGTTATGCAGATATTCTGCTGATGAAAGCAGAAGCTATTCTACGGGGGGCAACAGCCACTAACGGCGACACGCCACAATCCCTATTCAACCAAATACGCAGCTATTGTAACGCTCCATTATTAGAGCATACTCCTTCATTAAACGAGTTACTTGAAGAGCGTGGCCGTGAATTTTATGCAGAGACATGGCGACGTAATGATCTAATCCGTTTTGGAAAGTTCGAAGACGACTGGGGATATAAAAATCAATATCATCCGGAAGCTCAAACCGAAAAATGGCGTAGGATCTTCCCTGTATCTGTCGGCTTGATGAATTCAAACACCAACTGGAAGCAAAATTACGGTTATTAATAAATTAAATAAGTTTTTATAAGGGCTTGTTACAGCAAGCTCTTATAAAAACCTTTAAAGCAAAAAATTATTCATGAAACTTCATCAAATCTTATTGCTTCATATTGCGACATCCATCTTGGCATTATTCCCATCTCCTATATATGCCCAAAAAATGATGTACCAGGACTCTATCGAAATCGTAGTACACAGAGGAGCGAACCATATAGCGCCGGAAAACACCATTCCATCAGCTCTAGCTGCATTGGAACATGGAGCCGGCTGGATAGAAGTGGATGTGCGCAAAAGTAAAGACAATATACTTTATAATCTGCACGATGAAACTTTGGACCGTACTACCAACGGTAAAGGTCCCATTCAAGATATGCTATCCAAAGATATTGAAAAATTAGACGCCGGCAGTTGGTTCAGTTCTCGATTTACCGGCATTCACGTACCCCGTATAGCCGAAATGCTAGACACCCTACAAGGAAAGGCACACATTTTTTTTGATGTAAAACGAGGAACTCCGATAAAAGATTTGGTTATATTAGTACGCCAAAAAGGATATGAAAATAAAAGCTTCTTCTGGTTTGCAGACTCTGAAATGCTGAAAGAATTTATCAGAATCGCTCCGGAAATGAAGATTAAAGTAAATGCCTCCAATATAGCGGCTCTGAAGAAATGGATGAAAATATGCACCCCGGCCTATGTAGAAACAGATATCCTCAATATCACTCCTCAATTCAAAGAATTCTGCAAAAGCAATCATATCAAGATAATGGCTGCTATTCAGAATGCGAGTGAAAAAGAATATAAAAAAGCGATTGAAGCCCATCCCGATTTAGTCAATCTGGACCGGCCGGAACTCTTTATAAAAATGCTCCGTCAGGAGATTAAAAAATAACCCTTTTCCAAAAAGAGCCATGAAAAGTACCCTATCTTATCTGCTGATTCTATGTAGCCTGTTCATGTCTTGCACCGGACATCAGGAAGAATCCCTATTGTCCTATGTAGATACCCGTACGGGAACTGCACCGAGCGTAACCCATACCGCAGGACTTTTCGGCAAAAATACCGAAGAGTACGGACAGACGCTGCCTGCCGTCCTAGAGCCCAACGGAATGAACTTTTGGACTCCCCAGACACAAGATACAGAAATAAAATGCAAGGCTCCCTATTATTACAAAGATAAGAAGATACAGGGGTTCCGCAATTCACATTGGATTGTCGGAGGGTGTACACAAGATTACGGTTCCATGACCTTGATGCCTGTATCGGGTACACTGAAATATCTTCCCCAAGACCGAGGAAGCCTGTTCTCTCACCAAGAAGAAACAGCAACGCCTGCCTATTACTCCGTCCTTCTCAAAGATTATTCCATTTTTGCAGAAATGACCGGACGTTCCCGTTCAGCCATTTTCCGATTCACTTATAACCAACCGGAAGATGCTTATCTCATAGTCAATCCTAACAGCGATGAAGGAGAAGGATATATTGAAATCGATACTATAAAAAAACAGATACGCGGATACAATCCCGTACACCGTATCTATCAAGGCTGGGGAGCTCCCGCCGGATACAACGGGTACTTTGTCATTGAATATCAAAATGAAATAGAGGAATATGGTACATTCCGGCATGACAGTCTCTTCGCCGGACAACGACAGATAGCCGATGGAACAGGTATAGGTGCATATCTCCGGTTCAAAATACACTCAGAAGGACCCATATTAATCAAAGCCGCTTCCTCTTTTACTGACATGGAAGGCGCTCAAAAGAATCTGGACACCGAGATACCTCATTGGGATTTTGACCGCACCCGACAGGAACTGAACTCCATCTGGGAACAAAGGCTTTCACAAGTTACAGTACAGACAAACAACCGAAACGATAAAGAGAAATTTTACGGAGCACTCTACCGTGCCTCATTCCTGCCACGTACATTCAATGATGTAGACGGGCGCTATCCTTCTTTTTCCACAGGACACCCGTTCAGACAATCAGCCAACGGTAGAAATTACTATGAAGATTACAGTATGTGGGATACTTACCGTGCTCTCCATCCTTTAGTCAATATCCTAACCCCAAAGAAAGCCGGAGACATGATGCAATCATTGGTGGACAAATATGAACAAGGCGGCTGGCTGCCTATATTTCCTTGTTGGAACAGTTATACCGCAGCCATGATAGGCGATCATTGCATCTCCGCACTGGGAGATGCCTATATCAAAGGAATCCGTAATTTTGATATCAACAAAGCTTGCGAAGGAATGCTCCGGAACGCATTCAGGACTCCCGCCACCTATGAAGAATATAAAAACGGAATGGGACGGCGTGCTTTGAATTCTTATCTGAAATATGGATACATTCCTTTGGAAGACAGCGTACCGGAAGCCTTTCACACCTGCGAACAAGTATCACGTACTTTAGAATATGCATACGATGATTTCGTATTGGCCCAAGTTCTGCAAAAGTTGGAAACATCAGATGATAACTTTCCTGTTCCACAAAAAACAGAACTTTATGATACACTAATGATACGTGCACGATATTACCGTAACGTAATAAACCCTGGCACCGGATATGCCCAAGGCAGATACGCTGACGGCAGTTTCCTCAGCGATACCGGTAACGCTTTTTCCTTCACCCGCTTCATCACCGAAGGAGCTCCCTGCCACTATACTTGGTATGCTCCCCATGATGTATACGGACTGATGGAATGTATGGGTGGAAAAGAAAAATACATCGCCAAACTGGATTCCATGTTCAGCGAACACCGCTACTGGCACGGCAACGAACCTTGCCACCAGATAGCCTACCTCTTCAACTATGCCGGACAGCCTTGGAAAACCCAACGCGAGGTGCGTCATATTATGGAAACAGAATATCTGAATGCTCCCGGTGGACTGTCAGGTAATGATGACGCAGGGCAAATGTCTGCCTGGTATGTATTTTCTGCTATGGGATTCTATCCGGTATGTCCCGGTACACCTTATTATATAATAGGAAGTCCTTCTTTTCCCCGGATGAGCATCCGCTTGGAAAACGGAAAGACATTCACCATATTAGCCCACAACGCCAACAAAAAAAATATATATATCCAGTCAGCAAAACTAAACGGAAAAGAATATGACAAGAATTACTTTACACACCAAGATATAATACAGGGAGGAACATTAGAGTTCCAGATGGGCCCGAACCCTAATACAAACTGGGGAGCATCCGCCCTCAGCCTGCCTCCCGACAATATGAAATAAGTACAAAAAATAAAAAACAATCCATATGAAGAATCAAACTATCATCAGCCTCTTATGCTGCCTCCTGTTGTTTGTGACAGGATGCAGTATTTCCCATCAAGGGAACACGTACGACATCATGACCTATGGAGCCAAAGGAGACGGACAAACAGATGATGCCGCCGCTATACAACGCGCCATCAATGCCTGTTCCGCTGCCGGTGGCGGAACCGTAATCATTCCTGCCGGACACACCTTTCTATGCGGCCCGCTATATTTGAAATCCTATGTGAACCTTCATCTGGAACCCAACTCCCGATTGCTGGCCAACCCCGATGAAAGCATCTATACAGAAAGCGCATTCCGCGAAAACCGTGGCGAAGGAATGATGTGGATCAGTGGAAAAGACTTAAAACAAATATCCATTACCGGTACAGGAGAAATAGACGGAAACGGAATCGCCTTCATGGGCAAAGAGCTGGATGATTCCTACGAGCTGAAGCCCGTCACTGATTTTGACCCACGCCCACATGTGCTTACCCTTATCAATGTAGAGAAGACCGTTATCCGTGACATCACGATCCGGAACAGCGCCTATTGGACAATACACCTAATAGGCTGTTACGATGCCTTGATTGACGGCATCTCTTTATTGAATAATCTAAAAATACGCAACGGTGACGGTATTGATGTGGATCACTCCAAAAAAGTACGTATAGCGAACTGCTTCATTGAATCGGGCGATGACTGCATTTGCCTGAAGAATCGTCGGGAATTTGAAGAATATGGCTCTTGCGAAGATATTGTAGTGACTAATTGTGTCATGACTTCACGCTCATGCGCCATCAAGATTGGCTCGGAAAATATGGATAAAATTGATAATGTATTATTCAATAATTGCATTATCAAAAACAGCAACCGGGGCATCGGCATACAAAACCGGGATGAAGGTACTGTGAGCAATGTCATTTTCTCCAATATATTAGTAGACTGTATGTTCTATTCTGATGTATGGTGGGGTAAAGCGGAACCTATCTATGTCACCTCATACCCTCGTGCCGTAGGCAATCATAAAGATGCAGGCTGGCGTTTCCCCAAAGGTGCAATGAAAGGACACTCGGGAGAAGTCAGCAACATTTTCTTCAATCAGATTAAATGCACTAGTGAAAACGGCATTTTCGTAGGGGGAGACACTCCGGAGAAGGTGCACCATATCTATTTTGATGAAATAGATGTCAAGTTGTTAAAACGTACCGGTTATGAAGGCGGTGTGTATGACAAACGTCCTTGTAACGGAGATGGTTTTGTATATGACAAGACTTATGCTTTCTATCTGGACACCGCTTCGGATATTCGGATTACCGGCTGTAACATTTATTGGGCCTTCCCTCAATTGACACAAGCCGGAGGAGATATCAAAGAGAAGAATACAATACGTGTAAAAATAAACAAGAAATAATTATGACCCACATTCCATTCAAAGTTTCTTTGTTAAGACTGGTCTTCCTGCTGCTGCCCGTGACGGTCGCGGCACAGGAAGCCAGACTTTCTGATTACGTAGATCCCAGAATCGGTTCGGAAGGACTGGGACGGGTATTTATCGGCCCCTCCTGCCCTTATGGTATGGTGAAACCATCGCCCGATTGCACTGTCCATCCCAATAGTGGTTGGCTGCCTATGCCCGAACAAGTTAACGGTTTCTCCCAAGTACACGTCAGCGGGACAGGAGGAGGTCCTAAATATGGCAACATACTTGTCATGCCTTTTGGCAAAGGTACGGATCAGCTCAATCATATAGACTATCGCAAAGATGAAACAATCCGCTTGGGCTATTATGCTACCGAATTCCAGAGAACAGGCATATATACTGAAATAACAACTGCTCCACGCGCCTCATTCTACCGATTCACCTATCCCGAAGATTCCTTAAAATCCCTGTTGGTTGACGCCGGCTTCTTCCTGGGTGAACAACCGACCCCCGATGCCCGCGAAGCACAACAATTTGTAGGTTCGGAAATTCAAATCATATCCGATCACGAAGTAATGGGATATACCCGTATTCGCGGAGGTTGGAATAACGGACGTGCCTACACCGTTTATTTTTATGCAGTAACCGACCATCCCTTTGTACAAACGGCCACATGGAAAGGAAGCCAGATCAGCAATGAACGATACCAGCCAGACTCCCAACAAAAAACCGGAGCTTTGTTGCGTTTCCCTTCTTCTGCAAATACCATTCAACTGAAAGTCGGAATTTCATTTATCAGTTCTCTCAAAGCCAGAGAGAATGTATGGAACGAAATACCTCATTGGTCATTTGAGGACACCCGGCAAGCCTTATTGGCACAATGGGAAAACTTATTGCAACGCATTGATATAGCCTCAAATACACCCGAAAAATATAAGCGTATGTTTTATACCGGTATCTATCATACCATGTTAATGCCTGTAGACCGTACCGGTGAAAATCCATTATGGAGTGATCCGGAACCTTATTATGATGATTTTTATGCTATCTGGGACACCTACCGCACCTCAACTCCACTTATCACACTGATTGACCCTCAAAGAGAAACAGACATTGTACGTTCACTGATCAATATCTATAAACGGGACGGCTACATGCCTGATGCACGAAGCGGAAATTGTAACGGACGGACACAAGGCGGCTCCAACGCCGAAATTGTTATAGCCGATGCATTTGTAAAAGGGCTACCAAACATAGATTACCATCTGGCTTTGGAAGCTATGCTGAAAGATGCGACCATACCGCCCGGAGGTAACGAAGAAGCGGAGGGAAGAGGCGGACTGATTCCTTATCTGGAATTGGGATATATTCCATACGGTATTCCCCGAGCCGGAAACCGCACAATAGAATACTCCTATTGTGATTATACCATAGCCTTAGTAGCAAAAGGACTAGGCAAGACAGACTTGTACCAGCAATACTTGAAACAATCTTCCAACTGGAAGAACTTGTGGCGGGCCGATTATGAACATGCAGGAGTCAAAGGATTCATACTTCCCCGGGATAAAGAAGGAAACTGGTTAGACAAAATACCTTTCGGAAACTCCCATATCCAGAAACCCACCTTCACATATACCCCCGTTACCTTTGAAGGCCCTTGGTATACTCCTTGGTGGAACATGTTCTTTTATGAAGCCTCCTCCTGGGAATATTCACTCAGCATTCCGCATGACGTACCCGGACTCATTGAACAATGTGGCGGAAAAGAGAAGTTTGACGAACGGCTGGATATTTTCTTTGACAAGGGTTTCTTCAATGTGAATAATGAACCCTCCTTCCTCACTCCCTGCCTATACCACTGGGTAGGGCGTCCGGATAAAAGCGGCGACCACATCCATGAAATTATCCAGAAAAACTATAATGACGGTTCTGCCGGTCTTCCCGGAAATGATGACTCCGGAGCCATGTCATCGTGGTTGGTATTCCACATGATGGGGTTGTACCCCAATGCCGGACAAGACTATTATTTAATCCATACCCCTCTACTGACAGAGAGTCGTTTCCATTTACAGGAAGGCAAAACATTCACGATCAAAACCGAAGGGCTTTCCGAAAAGAACAAGTATATCCGGTCGATATTATTAAATGGAAAGAATTATCCATATTCCGCCATCCGCCATAATGATATCATCAAAGGAGGCGAGTTGGTTTTAAAAATGGGCCCCAGTCCCGGTAACTGGGGGAGCAAACTATTTCCTGAACCTAAAGAGTAACATACGATGAAGAAAAAACTTTTTATATACTTTCTGCTTATCGGCAGCCTGATGGGAAATGTAATGGCACAAGATATCATTACCAACCCTCTGTTATTTGTATTTAAACTGCATGGACAAACCCGAAAGTACCAATTTACTTTCAATCAGTCCAACGACACCCTTTATCTGCATTGGGGAATTGAAAGAAACACCCGATGGCAATCAGGCAGCTACGCCATGCCCCAAGAAGCTTTAAAAACGGCGGTCAGACTAAGCTTCTTACAGCCGGAAGACGGACAGCATATCTGTCTCCCCATTCAAGAAACCTTTGCCCTACTTTCAGCAACCGCTTTTCAGGAATTGAAAAGCCAAAAGGCATTTCATTATAATCAGACAGAATACCAACTGGCTGATACCAAGTCACAAGCTATGGGCTATTCCTTACTGCATGTAAACGACTCAGTAGACGGATGCGAAATGTGGATTATGGATAATCCGGATTTCCCTCTGATATGGGAAATACAAAATAATCCGCTCGGCATCAATTGGAAAGTAGCTCCCATAGCTCTCCCCGCACACAATCTGAAAGAAGAAATCATCCAAAGCCCGGAAAAAATGGGTAGCATCTATTATGCTTATCCCACACCAAACGGCATACAAACTCCGGTACCCGAAGGTTACAGTCCTTTCTACATCAGCCATTACGGACGCCATGGGTCCCGCTGGATGACTTCGGACGAACGTTATCTAGAAGTCATTCGTGTCTTTGATACGTTTCACAATAAATCAGGACTTACCGATTTAGGTGAAGATGTGAGGCTCAGACTCCAGAAAGTATGGGAAAATGCCCGTGGGCGCGGAGGAAACCTGACCCCATTAGGAGAACGACAACATAAAGCCATTGCCAAACGGCTTTATCAACAATATCCCCATATATTCCGGGACAGCGCCAACATATCAGCGCGTTCGAGCGTTTCCGTACGTTGTATCATGAGCATGTCCGCATTCACAGAACAACTGAAAGAACTAAACCCCTCCCTCCAGATCACCCGCGAAGCCAACCAAAGACACATGGACTACATTGCCTATACTTCACCCGAAGCCGAAAAGCTGGGTTCGGCAAGTGCGCCATGGAGAACAGCTTTCCATACATTCGAAGAAAATCATATTCATCCGGAACGTTTAATCGCTTCACTTTTCAAAAATCCCAAAGAAGTCAGGAATCCCCGCGAGCTCATGATGGGACTTTATTGGATTGCTTCCGACATGCAAGATGTAGAGTTGCCTCTATCCTTTTATGATTTGTTTGAAAAAGAAGAATTATTCGGTATCTGGCAGTCTGTGAATTATCGGATGTATATTTGCAATGCCAATGCTCCCGTCAATCAGGGAGCAGCCCCCGAGAGTGCAAAATCTTTATTGAAGAATATTATAGAAAGTGCCGACCGCGCCATCCGTGAAGGAACTCCTTGCGCCACCCTCCGTTTCGGACATGATACCAACCTGATCCGTCTGTTGGCACTCATGCAAGTAGAAGGATGCTCCAATCAAGAAACAGATCCCGACCGATATTACCTGGCCTGGCAAGATTTCCGTGTTTCACCTATGGGAGCCAACCTTCAATTAATCTTTTTCAAGAATAAACAAGGAGAAGTTATTGTAAAATTGCTACATAATGAAAATGAAGTCAAATTACCCATTGACAGCCCTATTGCTCCTTATTATAAATGGGAAACGGTGAAAGCATTCTACAATCATTTATAAACATACAAATTGAGAAACAGCAACTTTCCTTCAAAGTCCAATCTCCCTATTAACTAAGGCTTTTCTTGCCTACAATTAAGCCTTTTCTTACGGTTACCTACTACAGACTCCCTCAATGGACCGTAGAGTCCATTGCAGCAGACTGTATAGTCCACCCAAGCAGACCTTACAGTCCACTGGCGGAGTCTGTAGCAGATGACTGTAAAAAAAAGCTTAACTATATGGAAGAAACGGCTTACACAACCACTCTATTCCGGTTTTATCTTTTTCAGATAATCAGAAGGAGCCATACCGAATTCATCTTTAAAACACTGACGGAAATAGACCGTACTGTTAATTCCCACCTTGAATGCAACCTCTGAAATATTGTATTTCCCTTCTAATAACAGACGTTCCGCATATTGCATCTTTATTTTGCGGATATATTCATTGGTGGAAAGTCCGGTCAATGCCTTCATCTTCCGATATAGGGTAGAATTACTCATACACATGGCGTCCGACAAATAACCGATATCAATTTTCTCAGAAGAAAGACGATCTTCAATCAGCTTGTTAATCTTCTCAAGGAACTCATTATCCAATTTATTCATAGACTCGGTTACTGCCGCACGTTTGTCAATGAGTATGGAATTCGTATTAAAACGCTCTGCCAACAACTTGCGGGATTCAAGCAAATTATGGATACGGCTATGCAACAAAGTAGCACTGAAAGGCTTTGTCAGATAAGAGTCAGCACCTACTTGATACCCTTCTTCCTTATCTTGCAAAGAATCCTTTGCCGTCAGCAAAATAATGGGAATATGGCTGGTACGCAAGTCTTCTTTCAATTTCCGGCACATCACGATACCGTTCATCACCGGCATCATGATATCACTGACTATAATATCAGGAATGCAGCCCAACGCTTGTTCCAAACCTTGTTCACCATTGGCGGCAGTCCTCACTTCAAAATCGTCCGAGAAAGATTCTACAATATAATCACAGATGTCCCTATTATCTTCCACTATCAGCAGAATACGCTTACCACTATGCACAGGTTCTATATTTTCTTCTTTTTCGTCCTTTTCATCGGAAGTTTTCTCCGTCGAGTCAGCATGCAGCACATGAGGATACGTGTTATCCGTCAGCAGACTGACATAAAAAGTACTTCCCACATTCAAAGAACTTTCAACCCTGATCTCCCCCTCATGCAAAACTACCAGGTTCTTTACCAGAGCCAGACCAATACCTGTTCCTGAAGCCTGATGTTCGCTTCCCTCTTGATAATAACGGTCAAAAATATGAGGCAATGCATCGGGAGCAATACCGAAACCGGTGTCACTCACACTGATTTCCGTATGGTGTATATTATTCCGGACCACCTGATGTAATCCTAAAGTTATAGTTCCTTTCTCTGTATATTTTATAGCATTGGAGATCAAATTATCCAGTATAATCGTTACTACCTCCTTATCAAAAAACAAAGACATATCTTCCTGCTCAATCTCAAGACAGAAATCAATCTCAGGTTTCCGGTTCAATTCCTTATACTTCAGTCCGATCTCGTGTACAAGGGCTGCCAGATTGTCACGACTTACACATAATTTCTTGTTTTGGGTTTCCGTTTTTCTGAACTCCAGTATCTGATTAATCAGGTTCAACAACCGGATGGCGCTTTGATGGATAACCGATATTTTCTGTGAATCTTTCCCTGATAAAGAATTACTTTTCTGCATATCTTCCAACGGTCCCAGAATCAACGTCAAAGGAGTACGCAACTCATGTGTGATATTGGTATAGAAACGTAAGCGCTCATTATTCAGCTCCTGTTCCTGCTCATGATTTTTCTTCTCCAACTCATAGAGAGACTCCATATCCAGTTTCTTTTTATAGGCATGAAGAATAAAATACAGGACAGAAACACCCGAAAGAATATAAAATAACTTGGCCCACCACGTAAGCCATACAGGCGGGTCAATACGGATATCCAGAGAAGCTATCTCATCCGCCCATTCCTGATTCCGTATTCTTGTCTTTACCTGAAAACAATAATTTCCCGGAGGTATATTACGGAAAGTCACATTATTAGGATCGGTTACTGTATACCATGAATTTTCCAACCCTTTCAACATATAAGCATATTCCACTTGATCGGCCAAGGCATAATTCTGTATATTGAAGGTGACGCTGAAGTTATTTTGCATATAGCTTAAACGTACTGCAGGACATCCATGAAGTTCTATCATCTTTTCCTCACTTTTTCTTTCCGATATTGGTACAAATATTCTCAAGCCTGTCATAATAGCTGAAGGAGCTTCACGCTTTGCCAATACCATTTCAGGATTAAAACGACATAATCCATTTAAAGAGCCAAAGTAAATATTGCCATCATAATCATGAGTAACACTACCACTCATAAAACCAACAATAGGAACTCCATCCCATCGCCCATAATTATAAAAGCTATTCTTAACCGCAATATAGCAACTTATCCCTTTATTTGTACTACACCAAATACGCCCGGAAGCATCTTCCATAATAGCACGTATATGGGCATTCTCCAAACCATCTCCTCTTTTAAACACCTGGTACTTCATATTGTTTGGAGAAGGAAAGCATACTAACCCTTCACCAGTAGCTACCCATATACGCTTCTTACTATCTCCATAAATACTATTAATTGTATTTGAAGGGAATTGCTCTGCCGTATAAAAATGTTTAATCATTTTAAAGTCTGGCGAATATACTAAAACTCCACCTCCAAATGTACCTACCCAAAGAAAGCCTTGCTCGTCTTTAAAGAGACAACGTACTTGTTCATTCTCTATATAATGCTCCCAAAAAAGTTGTCCATCCAATCCTGCTTTATAAACCCCTTCACTAGTACCTATCCATATGGTATGATGATCATCCTCATAAATAGCACGAACATCAATCAAAGCTTTATCTTTAGAGAATACTTGACGAAAATACTTCTGAGTTCTATTATAGTAACATAGCCCACCATTAAATAGTCCAAACCATAAATTCCCTTTCGTATCACATAAAGATGCTTGAACAGGATTTCCATTCAAATCTCCATCATCCGCTCCATATATAGCGACTCTTTTCCCTTTTGAAAAAACATTAATATCACCTCCATTGGTACCGATCCATAATACTCCATCTTGGTCTACACAAACCGTGCTAATCATTTTGTCTGTTAAATTTCTCTCTGCTGTTGGAATAGGAGAATAATTATAAACATTAAATAAAGAAGAATCACGGCTTAAGAAGTTAATTCCTCCACCCCATGTACCTGCCCATATATTATTAAAAGAATCTTGAAACAAGCAACGAACGCTAGAACTAGACAGACCATATTCATCATTACTTGCTTTTATATAATTAAATCGTACATCTTCCGAAGACACAAATAACCGTTGCGTTAAATCCAATACAGCAATTCCCCCAAATTCTGTAGCAAGCCAAAGCCTATTATCATCCATCTGCCTAATATCAAATACAACATGTTTTCCCCCTTTAGTCTCTTTAAAGTGAATAAAACTTTCTGATTCCGGATTGAACAAAGCCAGCCCTTCGGAGGTTCCCAACCAAATATTATTATTTCTATCCTTATAAATACAGACAACTCCATCCCCTGGCAAACTATTAGGATCGTTAGGGTTATGCCTAAAATTCTTTGCTTTTTTATCTTTTATAGAAATTATACTAAATCCATGAAAAGCATGAGCCACATACAGATTACCATCTCCCCCATCAACAACTGACCATACATTATTACTCCCCAGTCCAGGTACAGTTTCTGTATTATAATGTATAAAATTTCCAGTCTTCTTATCTAAATAATCAATTCCATTCCAATACGTAGTTATCCATAGATTTCCATCAGATGCAGGCTTTATGCTGGTCACATCGTCAGTAATCAAACTATTATGATCTCCAGGATCATGTTTATAAATAGTGAAAGTATTATTACTATAATTATAAGCATTCAATCCCGCACGTTGCGTACCAATCCATAATATAGAATCTATAGGATCATCTAACAAACAATTTAGTTCATTGCCTGTAATATGTAATTTATCAGGAATATCCTTATAATAGGAGATAAAATGTACCCCATCAAATTTATTTAATCCTTCTTCTGTAGCAAACCATAAATAGCCTTGTTTATCTTGAGCAATACTCAATACATTATTATTAGACAATCCTTCCATTGCTCCCAGCTTTTTAACTGAGTATGATTGTGCCCATATACATTCCGGTAACACCAATAACAACAAAACAAGTATATTTTTCATAATACTAAATATCGTTTTTTAATTGATTATTCAAAAATACAAAGAAAATACATATTTAAGATATCTAAATCATGCATTGCATGATTTACTATCCATTTCTGCAAGATTCATATAACTTTATTAATTTTCCTTCACCTACATTTGCAGTCGGAAAACAAAAATAAGAAACAATGTTTAATCTTTAAATCCTAATTTTATGAGGCATTTAAAATTTTTATGCACATGTGTCATACTACTACTCACATCAGTAGCAGTATTTGCACAAACGCAAATCACAGGACATGTAGCTGATATGAAAGGAGAAGCTATCATTGGAGCTAATGTCACCCTTAAAGGAACCACAAATGGAACTATCACAGATTTTGACGGTCACTTTACACTCAATGTAAATGACCCCAACGGAATACTAGCAGTTTCATTTATTGGTTACAAAACAAAAGAAGTGAAAATTGGAGAAAAAACCATTTTTCAGATTATTCTTGAAGAGGACACTGAAACTTTAGACGAAGTCGTAGTAGTAGGTTATGGTACACAAACAAAGAAAAGTTTAACAGGAGCAGTTAGTGACGTTAAATCCGATGCACTAACCCGTTCAGTTTCTACCACTACTGCCGGAGCTTTATCTGGGAAAATAGCAGGAATTTCCACACGCGCAGTGGATGCTCGACCAGGTAGAGGAATCAATCTTGAAATCCGTAATATGGGAAGTCCTCTATTTGTTATAGATGGTATTCCTTATGGAGGTATGAACAGTCGTGACTGGTTACAAGCATCAGATGTATCCGGCAATGATGTTTTTAATGCACTAAATATTGAAGACATTGAAAGTATTACCGTATTAAAAGATGCCTCTGCTGCCATCTACGGTCTGCGTGCAGCCAATGGTGTAGTTTTAGTTACAACCAAAAAAGGAAGGAAAAACGAAAAAGTCAGCATCAATGTTAATGGATATTATGGCTGGCAAAACTTAACTCGCTTTCCCAAATTAGCTAATGCCGGACAATATGTGAGAGGCTTGGCTGAAGCTGCACAGAACAGAGGTGAAGATCCTAATAATCTTTATACTCCAGAAGAATTAGCCAAATGGCAAGCTGGTACCGAGCCGGGATATAAAAGTTATGATTATTATGACATGGTAATGAGAAAGAATGTACCACAGTATCACATCAATGCTAATGTTACGGGTGGCTCAGATAAAACAAATTATTATCTTTCTGTTGCTCATACCAGTCAAGATGCCATGATGCGAGACTTTAAATATCAACGTACTAACTTCCAATTAAATCTTGATTCCAAAATTACAGATCATTTCACTGTAGGTGCACAAATTAGTGGAAAATATGAAAAAAGTGAAGATGTAGGTCTACCTGGTGGAGACGGATATTATACGGCTATTTTAGCAATGTTTAAGATGCAACCTATCGAAAGTCCATACGCTAATGATAACCCGGAATATATTAACAATGTGCATGAAAATGGTTATAATCCGGCTGCATTTAGACGTGACATTGCCGGCTACAAAGACAATTTAACCCGTAATGCTAATATCAATGCTTATGCACAATATGATTTCAAATTTGGTTTAACAGCAAAGGCCACTTTCTCCTACAATTATACAAACAGTCGTTTTGACGGTTATCAATACGCATATCAAATCTATACATATGATAAAGCAAATGACACCTATAATGGGACACCAGCCACAGGACGATGGAGAAATCAGATAGATCGTAGTGTACCGGCACGTTATATGCAACTACAATTGAACTATACAAAACAGTTTAAAAAACATAATATTTCAGCAGTCTTAGGCTATGAAGCTTCTGATTATGACTGGAGTAAGAAAACTTATGGAACGGAACCTTCCACTGACTATCTGCCATTATTGCAATTTGATGAACTCAATAGTTTTGGTGATGAATGGAGTTATGAAGCACGTGCCGGTTGGATTGGGCGTATCAATTATAATTTCGCCCACAAATACTTAATCGAAATATTAGCCCGCTATGACGGTTCATATCTATATGCACCAAGCAAGCGCTGGGGATTTTTCCCTGGAGTATCAGTAGGTTGGAGAATATCAGAAGAAAAATTCTTCGAAAAGTTAAGACCGGTCATAGATGATCTGAAAATACGCGCATCTATCGGTCAAACTGGTACAGAAAAAGATGTAAAGCTATTTGACTACTTAAGTGGTTACAACTGGAATCAAGGTAATGCTGTATTAGACGGTGAAGTTGTATCCGGACTTAATCAAAGAGGATTGCCTGTGACAAATTTATCTTGGACAAAAAATACAACATCAAATATTGGTTTTGACTTGACCATGTTTAACAGCCGGCTAAAAATTACAGCAGATGCATTCCGAAAAGATATTACTGGCGTGCCAGCAGCTCGTTATGATGTATTGCTGCCTAATGAAGTAGGTTACAAATTACCTAACGAGAACCTAAATAAACAAGCATATATCGGTGCAGAAGCAATGGCTACTTGGACTGATCATATCGGTGATTTGAATTATACCATTAGTGGCAATTTTACATTCTCACGCTATAAAAGTATCGAAACTTATAAGCCTCGTTTCAATAATTCCTGGGATGAATATCGTAATTCTGCAGAAGGACGTTGGGGAGGCATATATTGGGGATATCAAGTAATTGGGCAATTCCAATCGGAAGAAGAAATACTTAACTATCCGGTTAACTTAGACGGACAAAATAATCGGACACTACTCCCTGGTGATCTTATTTACAAAGACGTAAATGGTGATGGCATTATCAACGGTATGGATGAACGCCCTATAGGTTACCCCGAAGGTTGGGCTCCTATCATATCATTCGGCGGTAATATCGGTTTAGAATGGAAAGGTATTGATCTTAATATTGACCTTTCCGGAGGTGCTATGCAAGGATGGAGACAAAATTATGAACTCGCTAATGCATTCCACGGCAATGGCAATTCACCTGAATATTTATTAGAAGACCGTTGGCACCGTGCTGATTTATATGATCCCAATAGCGAATGGATTCCTGGACGTTATCCAGCTATTCGTAAAGGTGAGTTCAGCTATAATAACAAAAATAGCGATTTTTGGCTACATAATGTACACTACTTACGCATCAAGAATTTAGAAATCGGCTATAGTTTGCCTATTAAATGGACAAAAACTGTCCATGCACAAAAAATACGTATCTATGCCAATGTTTCGAATTTATGTTCGTTCGATAATGTACATCAGTTCGGGATTGACCCTGAAATTACAGCCGCAGCAGCAGTAGTATATCCACAGCAAAGAACATTCCTTCTTGGATTTAATGTAACATTCTAAAACGATATTATTATGAAAAAAAATTATATAAAAATATTTTTGTTGGGAGCTGCCATTACGTCTTTATTATCAAGTTGTGGTGACGGATGGTTCGAAAGAGATCCCAAAAACATCCTTACCAATGAACAAGTATGGAACGACCCTGCCATGATAAAATCACAATTAGCCAACCTATATGATAGAATTCCCCAATTACATGGCAACTTTAACACAGGTGGTATGTGTGAAACTGATGATGCAATGTATTGTGGTACTTTAGACCAGAATTATCGTAACGAACTGCGTTATGGAAATGATTACGGACGTTGGTGGGACTATGAATTCATACGTGATATCAATATGTCCATTGAGAACATTACTAAATATGGAACAGAAATCTCCGAAGAAAGCAAAAATCAATTTATTGCCGAATTTCGCTTTATACGAGCTTATGTTTATTTCGAACTTGTAAGACGTATGGGAGGAGTACCGCTGATCACCCAAACATTAGAATACGATTTTAATGGTGATCCTTCTTATCTTCGTACCCCACGTGCGAAAGAACATGAAATTTACGATTTTATTTACAAGGAATGCGAAGAAATCAAAAATCAATTAGGCAACGCAGACAGCCAAACTCGCGCCAACTATTACACAGCATTAGCATTAGAAAGCCGTGCCATGTTATACGCTGGTTCCATAGCTAAATACAATGCTTTAAAAACTCCCAATATTGTAACTTCCGGTGGAGAGGTAGGTATTCCTTCAGACATGGCAAACGGTTATTACCAAAAATCATTATCTGCTTCAAAAGAAATTATAGAAGAAGGAGGATATGAACTCTATAACAAAGAAGAAGACAAGGGAATCAATTTCTATAAAATGTTAATGGATAAAACCGGAAATAAAGAAGTTATTTGGGTAAAAGATTACCAAAATCCTTTAAAGGTACATAGTTTCGGATATGATAATGTTATTCATCATTTAAGAGAAGATAATGACAACTCTTCTTGTATTGGCCCATCATTAGGATTAGTAGAGGCCTTTGACTATTTAGACGGGACCTCAGGAACATTACACTATAAAAACGGCAACGATTATATCGTTTATAAAAATCCTAGTGATATTTTTGCCAATAAAGATGCTCGTTTATATGGTACTATTATTTATCCCGGTACCAAGTTCAGAGGTCAGGACGTTGATATTCAAGCCGGAGTAGCTGTATGGAATGATATTAATGGCTCTTACGATTTACTTACTGATCCCAGCTTGGGGAGTTTCTATATAGACAATAAAACTTTTGTAGGTCAAGACGGTCCCCAAACCAACACCCCTAACGTTAGCAACACCGGATTTTATATTCGCAAATTCATAAGTGAAGCTTCCGGTTATACACTTCGTAATTATGCCGAAAACTGGTGGCCTTGGTTCCGTTTAGGAGAAATTTATCTCAACGCTACTGAAGCAGCTTTTGAATTAAATGATGAAACAAATGCATTGCATTATATCAATAAACTACGCGAACGTGCAGGTTTTCCCGCCAATAGTTTAAATAAACTTACAATAGAGAAAATTCAAAATGAACGACGCGTGGAATTAGCTTTTGAAGACCACCGCTATTTTGATATGAAACGTTGGAGAATAGCAGATGCTGTTTGGAATGGAAATGAGGATAATGATCAAGCCATTGTTTATGGACTATACCCATATCGTATTGCTAAAGCTAAACCTGGTACTCAAGATCAAGATAAATACATTTTTGTGAAAACAAGATCTGAACGTTTCAAAGTAGCTAGAACTTTCCAACAGTCCAACTATTATTCATTCATTGAGGATGCTGTTATCAATAATAATCCAACAATTGTCAAAAACCCATTCCAATAAAAACAAAAAATTATGAGAAAAATATATATTTTTATTATTATAATATGTTGTCTGCTTACAGCCAACAGTTGCAGTTATGACAATTTTGATGAACCTAAATCCATGTTAACAGGAAAAGCCATTTATAATGGTGAACCTGTATCCGTTAGAAGTGGAAGTTCCGAATTTGCCCTATTTCAAGACGGATATGCCTTACATGGTTCTATCCCTGTCTATATCGCACAAGACGGAAGTTACTCAGTGAACCTATTCAACGGAGATTATAAACTTGTACGCGTTGGTAATGCACCTTGGGAAAGGCCATCCAATGATACGATTCGGATTACAGTTAAAGGGAATACCATACAAGATATCCCAGTAACACCTTACTTTTTTATTAAAGATGTTTCATTTACTAAGAGTAACAACAAAATTGTTGCAAAATTTACAGTTAACAAAGTTATTGCTAATGCTAATATGGAAGATGTAAGTCTTTATCTAGGAAAAGGCATCCTAACAGATAACAATCAAAAAGAAGCAACGTTGAGTTTAGGAAACAAGATTCCTCTAGAACAAGAGACCAGCGCAGAAATAGACATTCCAAACAATCTGATCAATAAAACATATATTTATGCTCGTATAGGAGTAAAGTCTGACAAATCCTCAGAATATTGCTATAGTCAATCCATTAAGGTAGAATTGAAGTAAATAAAACTGATAGAATACAAAAAACAAGGGGAAATATCGCAAGTTGGTATTTCCCCTTTAAAATTAACAAACCTATGTTACACATTTATTTTCAATCAAAATTGATCATCTTAATTTTGCTCTTCACTTCTATATGCAATGTGCAATGCGCTCAGCATCCTGCCATTCACTTTGAAATAGAAACAGACCAACCCTGTCAAACCATGGACTATTTCGGAGCATCAGACTGTTGGAGCATGCAATTTATCGGCTTATGGCCACAAGAAAAACAAAACCAAGTAGCCGACTGGCTGTTCAGTACGGAAAACCATGAAAACGGACAACCTAAAGGAATCGGTCTGTCTTTATGGCGTTTCAATGTAGGAGCCGGAAGCGCGGAACAAGGAGAAGTCAGCCAGATAGCCTCTCCCTGGATGCGTGCCGAATGTTTCCTTCAGGCAGATGGTAACTATAATTGGAATAAACAACAAGGGCAGCGCAACTTCCTGCGTCTGGCAAAAGAACGGGGTGTAAACAAATTTTTGGCATTTCTTAATTCACCTCCCGTATATTTCACACAAAACGGTCTTGCCACCAACACAGGCCGTGGAGGAACCTTAAACTTAAAGGAAGAGCATTATAAGAATTTTGCCCATTTTCTTGCCAATGTCATAAAAGGGGTGGAGAAACACGATGGAATCAAGTTCAATTACCTCTGTCCATTCAATGAACCCGATGGGCATTGGAACTGGATTGGCCCCAAACAAGAAGGTACACCGGCTACCAACCGCGAAATAGCCCGTGCCATACGCCTCATCAGTAAAGAGTTCGTAAATAACCAAATTGACACACAGATTCTAGTCAATGAGTCCTCTGACTATCGTTGTATGTTCGATACTCACATGACTAATTGGGAACGGGGGTATCAAATCCAGTCTTTCTTTAATCCGGACAGTACAGCCACCTATCTGGGTGATACTCCCAATGTTCCCCGGCTGATGGTAGGGCATAGTTATTGGACTAATACTCCTCTGAATAATTTACACGATATCCGTTGTCAATTAAAAGATACTTTAGACAAGTATAAGGTGGATTTCTGGCAGACAGAAACCTGTATCATGGGCAATGACGAAGAAATCGGCGGAGGCGGAGGATATGACTTCACCATGAAGACAGCATTATATGTAGCACGGATCATTCATCATGACATTGTATATGCAGGTGCTCGCAGTTGGCAATGGTGGCGATCTATCGGTGGAGATTATAAAGACGGATTAATCCGTGAGTATAGTGATCCGACTTTTCTGAATGGTGAGGTGAAAGACTCCAAATTAATGTGGGCTTTGGGAAACTACAGTAGATTTATACGCCCGGGAGCTGTTCGGAAAGCAATTATAGCCAAAGACAACCAAGGGAAAATCATTCCTGAAGGCGATACGGATGTAACCGGACTAATGTGTTCAGCATACCAAAATACAGACGGAAAGGAGGTTTTCGTTATGATTAATTATGCAGCGGAAGATAAAGAGTTTACTTTCTATCAGCGTAACGGAATTATAAAAAACTGGACAATCTATCGTACTTCGGATAAAGATGGAGAGAATCTTCTACCGGTAGGAAGCATCAAAAACCATGAAAAAGTTGTGATCCCGGCACGTTCCATTATTACGTTGGTCACTCAATAATACTCCAATATATAAAGAAATAAGGTTGGCTCTTTGTGAAGAGTTCAGCCTTATTCTCTTCTTAAAATACATTTCGGTTCTCAATCCTTCCTTTTTATACTGCTTTCCCTCACCTGCAAACAAGTAGGAATAATGATTTGCCTGATTTTTTTATCTCCCTTAATCTTATCAATCAACATCTGACATGCGGCTTCCCCCATCTTATAAGTCTGATGCGAGACGGCCGAAAGGCGAGGCACTACATAATTGGCATGTTGCTCATCTGTATACCCAATAAGCGCTATATCCTGAGGAATACGAAGATTATGATTTCTAATCACTTCCATAGCGGCAAATGCCAATGTATCATTCATGGCAAGAATTGCATCGGGAGGCTCCGGAAGCGATAATAAAATTTCTGTAGCTATTTTCCCTTCTTCAAAATCAATTTTCCGACACACAACCAAATCTTTCTCAATAGGTATCTTATTTTCCCTTAACGCTTCAAGGTAACCATGTTTTCTCTTTCTTACTATATCCAGATGGTTTGCACCACCGATAAAAGCAATCCGTTTGCTTCCATGATCCAACAAGTGCTGTGTAGCCATCTGAGCAGAATATACTCCATCAGCCACTACCGTAGAAAAACGGTCAGGCATGCAAACACGATCAAATAGAACAAGCGGCATATTCATATCATCCAAACTCAACCAATGGGCATAATCTGTTGTTTCTTGAGATAAACAACCTATAATACCTTCCACATGCATATTGACCAAATTCTCAATATTTCTTTTCTCATGGTCGTATGACTCATGGGAAGTCGTGATGATAACAAAATAGCCGTTTGCTATAGCGGTATCTTCTATACCACTTAAAATAGACGCAAAGAAATGAGTAACAATATCAGGTACAATTACTCCAATGGTACGGGGAGTATTTTTCCGGAGACTCATAGCAAAAGGATTGGGGTGATAATTCATCTCTTTTGCCAATTTTTGAGCTTTAATACAAAGTTCCCGACTGATTTCGGGACTATTTTTCAAGGCACGGGATACTGTAGGTATGGATACACCTAATATCTGTGCCAAATCTTTCAATGAAGTACGTCTCGATTCTGCCATATCAATGCTGTAAACGGTGATTCACCTACAAAGAAAGCATATTCTCACCAATATACATACAAAGAGTGCATTTTTTAGTGATAAGATTAGTGGTAAATACTGCGATATGCACCCACTATTCACCACCAACCACTTATCACTAATAAATCGTTCCGCGCATCCGGTCTTCGAATGCAGCTAAAGCAGCCTTGGCGCCTTCCCCCATTGCTATAACTATCTGTTTATAGGAAACATCCGTTACATCTCCGGCAGCATAGATACCTTTTACAGAGGTCCGGCCATTTTTATCAGTCAGAATTTCACCCATGCGGTTCGTTTCCAGCAATTCTTTAAACAAAGCGCTATTGGCAGTCAAACCTATTTGGACAAAAATACCATCCAAGGCAAAGATCTCTTCTTTTTCGGATGAACGGTCTTTCTTTATAAGCCCCACCACTTTATCACCGTTTCCTAACACCTCTACCGTTTGAGTATTAGTAATAATATCCACATTGGGCAGGCTTTTAGCTTTCTCCTGCAAAACAGTATCCGCTTTCAAAGTATCCATGAACTCGAATACAGTCACTTTGGAACAGACTCCCGCCAAATCAATAGCAGCCTCAACCCCGGAGTTTCCACCACCTATGACTGCTACTTCCTTATCTTTATAAAATGGTCCGTCACAATGAGGACAGAAAGCAACTCCATGACCGATGTATTTTTCTTCACCGGGAACATTCAATTTTCTCCAATTCGCCCCGGTAGCAATGATCAATACGGGAGCCTTGTACGTTTCTCCACCTTTCACAGACAACACTTTCATGCCCTCTGTCACTTCCACTTTCTCTATCCGGCGATTTTCTAAAATATCAATATGATATTCCGCCAAATGTTTTTTCAGATCCTGAGCCAACTGTTTACCGGTAGTCTGAGGCACAGATATCAAGTTCTCAATCCCCATTGTCTCATTGACTTGTCCACCAATACGCTCGGCTATTATTGCTACTTTCAACCCTTTACGAGCTGAGTAGATAGCAGCTGTCGCACCAGCAGGACCAGCACCGGCTACTAGTACATCATATTCTTTTGTCTCAACAGCTTCCAATTCCACCGAACCGTAACGGGCTTCCAGCTTCTCCAACAGATCCCCCATACTGCTACGCCCCACATGAATCTGTTCACCATCAGCAAATACAGTAGGAACAGCCTGTACTTTCATCCGTTCCACTTCTTCTTCATTTATAGATCCATCTACTGCCTCATGGCGTATCTGACCATTCAGAAGTACCATCATATTCAAAGCTTGAACCACATCGGGACAATTGGTACAGGTCAGAGACAAATAGGTGGTCAAACTAATCGGTCCCCGTAACGCCTTGATACGTCTGGTAATAAACTCGTCCGGAAAATTCTTTCCTTTGCCGTCAGCATTCAGAACAGCCATTAACAAAGAAGTAAATTCATGGCCACCAGGTACGGCACGGAATATGATTCCCGTATCCTCTCCCTCTTTTAAAAGGATAAACTTCAGCCCTTCACTATCCTGCAACCGACAGGAAAGTTTATCCGAACAGGAAGCCACTTCTTCCAACAAGTCCACCAACTCGGCACGACTTTCGTGCTGAGGGTGGACGAAGATGTCAAAAGTATAGTGCGCTTCCAATTGGGCAAAAAGACCTTTTAACTGATCTTTTATCGCACTATCTAACATGAGTTCTATACTTTAAATTTTACCTACCAAATCAATACTCGGTTTCAAGGTCTCAGCACCTTTCTTCCATTTAGCAGGACAAACCTCACCATCATGAGTGGCTACAAACTGGGCAGCTTCTACCTTACGAAGAAGTTCATCAGCATTACGCCCGATACTGTTGTCCTGAATTTCAGCTAATTTGATCTTGCCTTCGGGATTCACTACAAAAGTACCACGATAAGCCATACCGTCTTCTTCAATCATCACACCAAATGCACGCGACAAAGCACCTGTAGGATCTGCCAACATCGGATAAGTGATTTTGCGGATGCTTTCAGACGCATCATGCCATGCTTTATGAACGAAATGTGAATCGGTGCTTACAGAATATACTTCCACTCCCATTGCTTTGAACTGATTATACTTTTCAGCAATATCTACAAGTTCGGTAGGGCATACAAACGTAAAGTCAGCAGGATAGAAGAAGAAAATAGCCCATTTACCTTCAATATCTTTATTAGTTACGGTTTTAAACTCTCCATTATGGAATGCCTGAACTTTAAATTCAGGAACTTGTGAATTAATAATTGGTTCCATACTCTTTTTATTTTTAAATTAAAACTGATTTTTAAATTGTAATTATTACATTTGCAAAGGTAACCGACTTCAGCACCTTCCACAATACCTAATTATTAGGATTGTATAGAACAAGATTCACCATAAATAGGTATTGGATAAACGATTTTTTTAATCGAATTTTGCATGGAGTTAAAAGGATGCTAAATATTTTAACAACAATAGTTTATATTAGAATAATTATTTAAAAGTACATGTAGTATGAAAATAGAAAAAATTATAGCCCGCGAGATATTAGACTCACGTGGTAATCCCACAGTAGAAGTCGATGTTACATTAGAATCAGGAATCACAGGTCGTGCATCGGTTCCGTCAGGAGCATCAACCGGAGAACACGAAGCATTAGAACTACGCGATGGTGACAAAACTCGCTATAATGGAAAAGGAACCTTAAAAGCTGTAGCCAATGTAAACACAATCATTGCCCCGGCGCTAATTGGTTGCTCAGCACTGGAACAACGTGCCATTGATAAAAAGATGTTAGCATTAGATGGTACTCCCACTAAATCCAAACTCGGAGCCAATGCCATTTTAGGCGTATCGCTAGCAGTAGCAAAAGCAGCCGCAAACTATCTGGATATACCTTTATATAGATACATAGGTGGGACGAATACATACGTAATGCCGGTTCCAATGATGAATATCATCAATGGCGGTTCACATAGTGATGCTCCCATTGCTTTTCAAGAATTTATGATTCGTCCTGTAGGTGCTCCATCTTTCCACGAAGGTTTACGCATGGGAGCCGAAGTATTCCATGCGCTGAAAAAAGTATTGCATGACCGCGGTCTGAGCACTGCCGTAGGCGATGAAGGTGGCTTTGCTCCTGCCTTGAACGGAACCGAGGATGCCATTGAGTCTATTCTGGCAGCCATCAAGAATGCAGGTTATGAACCGGGTAAAGATGTCATGATTGGTATGGACTGTGCTTCTTCTGAATTCTATAAGAATGGCGTTTATGACTATACGATTTTTGAAGGAGAAACAGGCAAAAAACGTACGACTGACGAGCAAATTAATTATCTGGAAGAATTGATTAATAAGTATCCTATCGATTCTATTGAGGACGGTATGAGTGAAAATGACTGGGAAGGGTGGAAGAAGCTGACCGAACGTATAGGCAACCGTTGCCAACTGGTAGGTGATGACTTGTTCGTAACCAATGTAGAATTCCTTTCAAAAGGTATTGCACAAGGATGCGCCAACTCTATCCTGATCAAAGTCAATCAAATAGGTTCTTTAAGTGAAACACTGGATGCTATTGAAATGGCTCATCGTCATGGATATACCACTGTTACTTCCCACCGCTCAGGAGAAACGGAAGACGCAACCATTGCAGACATTGCCGTAGCTACCAATAGTGGACAAATCAAAACAGGCTCATTGAGCCGGAGCGACCGCATGGCAAAATACAACCAGTTACTCCGTATTGAAGAGGAACTGGGTAATTTGGCCGTATATGGTTACAAACGAATCAAATAATTGGATCTTTTGTACATTTATGTAATCGGATAGCGTTTTTGAGAAAAGGCGCTATTTTTTTTGGATATTGCTTTCCGATGACATTCTTAAAAAAAATATAAAAGCCTCCTGTCTTCTGTCTGTCCTTTAAAGGTTTTATGTACTTTTGTACCGCTTTAAACAAAAAACAATCAATAAAAATGGACGATTCAATACCACGAACGTGCAATAGTATTAACTGATCCGACAGGGCAATCACTACTCTGAATGCCTCTGAACGGATATAAATGAACGAAAGGAGGCAATAAGATGAGAAAATATCTTTATTGTGAAAATGGCTTTGTAGAAAAGCCACAATGGATGCCAAACTGCTGGGTGAATGTAGAATGCCCCGACCAAAGTGATTTTGAGTTTCTGACTAAAGAATTAAAAGTCCCCGAAGCTTTTTTAGAGGACATCGCCGATATGGATGAACGTCCACGAACGGATACGGAAGACAACTGGCTACTGACCATTATCCGAATCCCCCTGCAACAACAGGGAAGCATCCCTTATATCACTATCCCTATCGGTATCATTACAAATAATGAAATCATTGTTACCGTGTGTTATCACTCCACTGAAATGATTCCTGATTTCATTGACCACACCCGACGTAAAGGAATCATTGTGCCTAATAAATTTGAACTGATTTTACGGTTAATTTACTCATCTGCCGTATGGTTCTTGAAATATCTGAAACAAATAAACAATGATGTAGCTGCCGCAGAAAAAGAATTGGAAAGGAGCATACGTAATGAGGACCTGCTAAGATTGATGAAACTACAAAAAACATTGGTTTATTTCAATACGTCCATTCGTGGAAATGAGGTGATGGTAGGTAAATTGCAAAGTATCTTCCAGGAAAAAGATTATCAAAACCGCGATTTGGTAGAAGATGTAGTCATTGAATTAAAACAAGCATATAACACGGTAAATATCTACAGTGATATCTTAACCGGAACCATGGACGCATTTGCTTCCATCATATCCAATAATGTGAACACCATCATGAAACGCATGACCAGTATTTCCATCATTCTGATGGTACCCACATTAATAGCTAGTTTCTATGGAATGAACGTAGATGTACATGTAGATGCATTACCACATGCTTTTAGTTTTATTATTTTGGCGTCCATCACATTGTCTGCGTTGGCCTTTGTTATTTTCAGGAAGATAAAGTGGTTCTAAAAAATCCTGTAACAATATCATATGACCTGTCATTCACGACAACAGGTCATATGATAAAACTGATAAAACTCTTTTCGCCCCCTAATCTTATGACAAAGAGATTCAATTTACTCTTGATTTCTTTCTCCAAATACGTTTTATCCATAAATAGTATCCTGTTAATGGCAAGGTGGCTCCTATCAAAGCTGCTATAAACGTCAGTAAACGAGTAAGCATACCGCCCCAACTACCAACATGTACAGAATAGATCCATCCGCGAATCTTTCCAGCCTTCTCAGCATCTTTATATAAAACTACCTCATCAATCTCACCACTATGAGGATTGAATTTATAACGGTCGGAAGCACGTTGATTACCAAAGGTATTGAAAGAAACATTTGCTACCCCATCTGATAAGGTTATCTGTTTGTAACCGGGATTATTTAGGGCTAATTGTTCATAAACTTGTTGCCAACAAACATAGGACGAAGAATGAGAAACATTCTTTCCAGGTTGATCACTACCTCTACCACCACGCAGAGTCACCCCACTATGTGTACCTCCCTGTTGTACTTCCACGCCAAACACTTTATAGAAACCTGTCCGATACCATCCAAAAGACCATGTTAACCCGGTAAGGGCCATAGCCAATAAAAAAAACAGCGCATACATTCCACCTGCAACATGCAGGTCATACCAAAATCTTCTAAAGCCCCTGCCGACAGATATTCTTAAACTATTTTTCAAGGCTTTTCGTGTACGAGGCCACCAGATAACGATACCCGATATCAAAACCACGACAAACAACAGGGTGCTGACACCTACAATCATTTTTCCCCAAAAGACTCCGCCATCCGCTTTCATACTGTCCAACAGCCAGCGATGCAGCCTGAACATAGTCACAAAAAATGCAGGACGTTCATATTTACCTTTAATCTCACCAGTATATTGATCCACATACATAGAAGCACGACGAGGCTTGGACAGATTCACCTGCCAAGCGCGTTCCGGGTCAGAAAAAACACTGATTCCTATCACAAACACACTGTCGGGTAACGTGAGTTCTACCTCTTCTAATAATCGATCAACAGGAAGTGGAACTGTCTCTACCTTTTTTACATAATAGAGTTCATGCCTAGCCAGTTCCATCACTTCATTTTCAAAAACCAGCATAGCTCCCGAGAAGCAAATCAAGGTAATGATTAACCCGAAAGGAACAGAAAGCCAAAGATGTATTTGGCGAAATATTTTCTTCATAAAATCTTCAATACAATTCATAAAAAGAGTCTGCATAAGCACATACTGCCCGCAGACTCCCACTATATTATTACAATACTCAGTTCTGAGGTTGCAGTTTACCGACGCCACTGATTTGTGTCGCTTCTATAGAAACACCCTTTGTCGCTACCGCACCAACCGGATCTATTTTATAAATAGACGGATATCCTTCTGTTGTAGTTACAGCCATATAGGCATATCCATTCTCCACATACGGAGTATTACCAAAGCCAGAGATCAAATCGGCAGAAGGCAAGCCGGTTACATAAGTAAGTTTTCCGGTTTCTCCTTTATATATCGCTAACTGATTAGCTGTGAAACCAGTTTCAGTCAAGGGACGATCATACATCAACAACAAGAAATAATCTCCCGTAATATGCCAACAACGAATGAAAGATTTACCTCCGGTCTGCGCTTCGATACTATAATAATAATCAGGATCAAACTCTTCTGTTCCAGCCTTTATACGTACGACTCCAGCATCCAAGGTAGTCTGTTGCCGTTTATCAGCCATTGTTTTGGCATAACTAGGAGAAAATACATAAATATCACCATTATCTGCCGCCCAAATAGTTTGGTAATATTGAGACTTCATTCGCCCACAAGCATAGCTGATTTTATCAGTCTCAATAATCTTTTTAGTAGTCAGCGTTTCATTATCAAAAATAGCGACCCAGCATTTGTTGGGATATTGCGTCCATTGCAATTCGCCTTTTTTATAACTGCTGCTGTTGGAACCACCGTCTTCTGTCTTTACCAAATCATCATTGCCAGGAAGTATCCATTTTCCCCCGTCAGTGGCCGATCCATATTGACTTAACCCCATTGGAATAGCAGCGCTATACAGCTTATTATTTTGTTCCAATATGCCGGCCAATGTTACATATTCTCCATTTCCCAAGAAGTTCTCGGACATATAAGCCTTATTTTGAGTATCATTCGTTGTAAATGTTTCAGCAAATACATCCAAATAAGAAAGCAAAAACATTTTTGGTAAATATCCATTCTCATCAGCATACGCAGTGGGTCCGTCACCGGTAGACGAGGTCATGATATATTTATCATAAATACCGTAAGTAGTAAATCTCTTTATGGCAAACTCCCCCGAACGAGCCTTTACTTCATTATTTGAATCCATGATATAAGAACGGGTCGTACCTGCATTCCCTTGATTATAAGTCAGTGCATAAAGATATTGATTCTTGTAAAACACCCATTGAGTTGCGCCATCATTCACAAGACCATTATTCACTGTAGAAACAGTGCCTTTATCCAACGTTTCAGAAGTAAGCAGCACATTCGTTGTATTTCCAGACGCTGTGACCGAAGATGCAATAACATACTCACCTTTAGCCTCGGTACCCGAACCGTAATCCGGCTCATTATCCGTACATGCACTCAACACCATTCCTACTATGGCAATAGCAACAAATCCATTCAAAAAGAAAACTTTCTTCATTTTATTCTTCTATTTAATTTAAAATCCAATTAATTATAAACTTTTTCCAATTCTTTAATTACCGAAACAAACACGCAGTTTACCATAAAAAGCCCGACCGGCCTTCTGAAGACTAAAATTATCATATAACTTCTCATCTGTGAAGTTACGACATTCCAATGATACGTTATATCGTCCTTTTTGCAAACTATAAGAAAGGGATATATTGTGTGAGAATTGATCAGGTACCACATAGTCCCCCTTATTTGAGCCTATTCGGGAAGAATAATAAGTAAAGCTATGCAGATATTGATTATCATAAGACACTGTCAACATATTGCCTTTCCTTCCTAAATCCCGCCAATAAAAAGTAACATCCGAATCAGCAAACATATAAGGCAGGTTCGGCATCCGTTCTTTATAAGCCAAATTTTCCGCACTGCTGGAAATAGATGTTTTCATATTGTCGCGTACATCCATTTTGGTAAAATTAGCTCCTATACTCACCCAATTGCCAAAACCGTAACGAGCAGAAACAGTATATCCTTTCGTCAATACTTTACCGTAATTAATATATTTCGCAGCATATTTACCACCACTCAAATCCGCAATATTACGCTGAATATAATCTTTCGTATTCCGATAAATCACTCCACCTTCCATATATACAGAATGCCTGCCAAATGTTCTGTTATAGCTCAAATTAAAATTCAAATTATCACTACTCTCAGGTTTTATACTGATATCTCCCATTTCCAAATCCTCATCTCCAAACATTTCTTCAATAGTAGGCAGACGATATGCTTTTTCGTATGACAATTTTGCCTGCAAACCGGATAGAATGAAATAAGTTCCCGCAGCTCCATACCCTATGGAATTCATGTTTCGGGTAGTACGGACATAATCATCCTGATTCGTAGTCGTAGCCATAGGACCTGCTACATACAAACTATAATATTTTCCAAACACTGAGAGGTTCCAATTATCAGACGGCATCAACCGATAGGATAATCCGGAGATATTCTTATGGGTTTCTTTAGCGATGGCATCCTCCGATTCCACCTTAGCCAATAAAGAAGTATTAGAACGGCGGAAAGTATTCAACACATGATTAAAGGTCAGCATGTGTATTTTCGCCAGACGGTAATTAACAGTTAATGTTCCATTCCAATTGTTATTATCCGCCCGTGAATATTGATTGGATTGTTCACCGGGTGAGTTCATTAATTTCCTATCACCCAACCAATTGTACTTATATGAAGCTGTATCTATATTTGCCGTTGCATTTTTATTATAATTGGCAGTCAATGCCACATTCAGACCTTTGATTAATAAGTCACGCTTATTATACTCCAATGACGGCATCAACGAATGTCCTTTACGATGTTTTTCCCCATAAACTATTTCCTGACGTACTCCGGTCTGTATCTCCTTATACATATGTGAATAAGTAAAGCCCAACATCAATCTGTCTGCCCATTTCTTATCCACAATGCCAATCTTACCTATAACCGCCTCATTATGATAGGTATCATTAAAGCGCTTGACACGTACCCTTTTATCTTTATCAATTCTTCCGGTTTCAAAGTCCTCTACCGGTGCATCCACATGATAATCATTATCCGAATAGTTTTGGAAAGCATTTATTTCATAAGTAAAGCCGTTTTTGAAAGTTTGTCCGAAATTCACATACGATTTATGCGTATTGAACGACCCGTATGAATAGGAGCCATCCAAAAACCAATTACGTCTCTTCTTATTGGTTACAATATTGATAACACCACCTATAGCATCCGTGCCAAATCCTACAGGAACCACCCCTTTATACACTTCAATCCTATCTGCAAAATTCACAGGAATATTATTTAAGCCAAAAGAACTCCCTACTCCCTCCTGAGGTACACCGTCAATAAATATCTTCACATGTTTGCCACTGAAACCATCCAACATCAATTGCATATCCGAACCTACCCCACCTGACTCACGGAGTTTCATTCCCGGAGCTTTAGCCAAAGCATCACTCAGATTTTTGGTAGAATTCTGGAACTCTTTTGTATCTACAGCTATCGCATTGAATGCGGAACGTTTCACACGGGAAACCCCGTTAGATACCACTACAACTTCATCCAACTCAGTCACTGACGGGGCAATCATTACATTCATCTTAATCCTTTCTCCATGAACTAAAGTTATGGGCTTTTCTATAGTCTCATATCCTATAGCCGAAACAACCAGTGTATATTTCCCTGCCGGTGCATGAAGATGATAAATACCTTCTTCATTCGTTGTACAGCCATAAGTTGTACCCTTCAAATATACGGTCGCAAAATCTACGACTTCCTGTTTTTCTTTGGATATCACTTTACCGGATACCATTATCTTAGGTTGTGCAAAGATAGATATCGCTCCGATTATTAAAAAAAGGGATCCTAAACTAATCCTTTGTAACTGTCTTCTTACCATGAATACCTATAATTCTAAATTCTTAATTTTTGGGAATGCAAAGTTCTATAAAAAGAAAGGGGGAAACAATCACCTGATATCGGTAATCTTTTCCCCCATTTTACAGAATATATATACTACGCAATAGCTCTTTATAGGTATTTATGCAATAAACACGCTATCGGGTCTAGTTCCGGAAATCAAACCATAGCTTCATTCTAAAGCCATCATCCCCTTTATTAATTTTAATATAAGAAGCCTCTCCTCCTGTCCCCTGAGAGTTGACAGCCGGGATTTCAAATAAGAACGAAAGGTCTCCAGCAGGATATTCCTTTACTGATATTCCACGGCTTTCACGGTCACGCTGCTCCTCCGGAGTGAAGACGCGAAAGAAAATACCGTCAGTTTCCGAATAAACTGTCATCGGTGTTGTCTTTGATTGGAGTGTTGCCCAATAGAGATCTGCATGATACCCTTTGAATTCCGGATAAATAAGCTGATGATAATATTCTCCCGTCACCGTATTGTTGTAGTCCTTCTGCCAAATACCATAATTCGTTCCTTCGATACGGTTCTTCCATACCCGGTAAGGACCTTTGCCTAACCAACGCATCCCACTGATGTTCTTTTCAGGAAAAGAGAATGAAAAACCGAAATTAAGAACCGGACGGTCAAAGTATACACCGTCAAACTTGTTCTTTGCTCTGTAATTCAGCACTAATGCATCCATTCCAAGCAATCCGTCAGGTGCCATTCTCCAGACAATGGAGTCGGCCGCACCTTTATATTTTACGGTATAAATGGCAGTATCACCTTGCATCTTTAGGTTAGCAGAACAGAAAAGCATCTTCATCCCGACCGGGAGAGGACCATCAGACAATGGTATGATCTTGCTACCGTTCTTCACTTCTACCAAATTACCATTCGCTTTGTTGAATGTTGCTGTAACTCCATTCGCTATCAGTGTAACACTATTGTCGTCTGTCTGATATCTGGCAGTAGCAGTTGTTGTCGGTTGTAAATACCTGTATTCTATAAAGTACTTACGGTTATTCTTGATAGGAAACGTCCAATTACATATCATATCTCCCGCTACATTGTAGGCTTCCAATTCCAAGATGTCTCCATTGAAGAATTTCTCAGGCAAATCAAAGTGGGCTATCCCCTTCTCGCCAGGCTGAATCGCAGGTAACAGTACGCCGCCCTCCGCTAAGCAGATGGGGCTGTCGGACACCTGTGGAATAGGTAAACGCATTACCTTCCACTTCATCCGGCATTCGCTTAAGTTGCTGAATAAGTAATCGTTAGTTACATAAAAATCTCCTTTGAAAGAAGAAGTTATTTTTAATGGATGTATTTGAATGGGTGACCATACCTCCCGAACAGTATAAAAACTGCCTTCTTTTTCGCGATTTGCCCCCACAATACCATCGGGAGCATTAGGACCGTAAGTGTCCATTTGTCCGGTATCTGTACGGCGGACAGCTTCATCCACATATGCCCAAAGGAAGCCACCGGCAAAAAGTGGATTTGCCTTAAACTTTGACCATAGTCCTTTGAGGCCTGCACCCTGTCCACGGTCATAGAGGCCATGCAGGAACTCCGTCATCATAAAAACCTTATGCCCGCGTTCCAACCGATACATGTTATCCGTACCATTAGGGTAATGACGTGTATCCAAGCCATTGAAATCCGCCCACGGATGAATGACGTGACGTTTCTGCGGATCATAGTCGGCAAAACGATTGTCAACAGCAGTATTCCATCCTCCTTCGTTACCATTTGCCCAAACAAAGATACACGGGTGATTCACATCACGAAATATCATCTCAGGCAGTAACTTTTCTGCTATTTCAGTGCTATAGCTATTCTGCCAACCACATAATTCATTGAGATAAAGAAGACCTATGGAATCACACGCCTCTAAAAAATGAGTATCTGGTGGATAATGTGAACGCACGGCATTCATATTCATCTGCTTAATGAGCAAAGCATCCTTCAGACTGAGTTCCCGGCTGATTGTCCTACCTGTTTCCGGATCAAAGCAATGACGGTTAATCCCCTTCACTAAAAGACGAGTACCGTTCAGATATACGCCATCTTCAGGACGGAATTCAATGGTACGGAATCCTATGCGCTCCGTAATCTCGTGCACAACATCTCCTGTTGTGGAAAGAAGACGCATCGTGAGCCGGTAAAGGTTGGGATGTTCAGGATCCCATGTCCTGATATTGTTCCAATGTGTGGTAAGTATCTGTTTCTCTTCCGTCGAAAGCCCGCATACCTGCCGCCCTATAGGAAGCTGTGAATCACAGGAAATGAGCGACAGTTCCAATTGTTGTCCTTTGGAAATATTTTTCAAATATACATCTGTGTGCAACGTACCGTCAGCACGGGCATCCACCGCTATATGTTCTATTTGCGTGCGAGGCTTTGCCGTCAGATATACAGGACGATAGATACCTCCGAAAAGCCACCAGTCAGCCCGGCGCTCCGCTGCATTAACTGATTTATCAGCCGACTGCTTCTTCACCGTCACTTCCATCAAATTCGTTTTCCCGAATTTCAGTCTGTCCGTGATATCATAAGAAAAACGATAGAATGATCCCTGATGAACAGGGCCAGCGATGACATCGTTGATTTTCACTTCAGCATCAGTCATAACACCTTCAAATACAATACTTATCTGTTTGCCTTTCCAAGTGTCCGGAACATCAAAACAATGACGATAGATGCCGTATTCATCGCAAAAATCATGTTCCCTGTAGGCATCATATTGCTTTTCTTTCTCGTGTTCCTTATAAATATAATAGCGCCCGTAGGTATAGCCTCCAAAACCTTGCTGTTCCCAGCAAGACGGAACATCTATCTTGCTCCACTTTTGAGAGTTCATACCTGAAGAGCACCAGAAATTCCACTTCACAGTATGATCCGGTCCTGTACCGGAAAGATACCTCACTTCTGTCTGTTGAGCTTTTGTCGTGCAAAAGCATAATAAAATAATGAACAGTCCAATAATTTTCTTCATACAATTCATGCTACATTAATAGGTTGGTTGAACTGGAAATACATAGAACATTCTGTCTGGTTTGAAATCAATCATCCATTGATCTATCAGGACATGATCATCCAAAGCAGTGATGGATAAAGTATGCTTTCCTTTCGTCAATTGATGACCAGTTTCACGAACAGCCTGTCCACGGAGTACATTCTGTTTCCATCCTTCCGAACGAAACGGCTCTTTAATAGAACATATCCGAGGCTTTTCACCATCTATACTAACACTGAAACGAATATCTCCTTTATCATTAGGTTGTGTCGGGATTACGGCAGTGCGCAGTATCGCCTCTCCATCCCATAAACAATCAAACTCAAAAGTAATTGACTTTCCCTTTGGTACGGAAACAGCATTCATACTATGTCCCAATGATTGAATCGTCACGACCCCTTTGGATGCGCTTGTATAATCGCAAGCATTAGAAACAATACAATGATCCTTAGCCACTTCCTCCAAAGGTAACGATTTTGGTCTTTTAAAAGAAGCATATTTCTCTATTTCCTTATCTGTCAGCCATATGGGAATTTCAGGCGGATAGAACACATATAAATCCCGCGGATTATGGCACATGGAGTATTTCCATTTGCCATCTGCCAGTTCATTGTTATAGTAATCTGTCAAATCGCGGATTTCCTGGTAAGCTTTAATGCTTTTGGCACAGGCAGCCATTAATTGACTTTCGCGGGTCCATAAAGTCGTGTCGCAGCTTCCCGGAGAGATGCAACGTGCTCTTTGTGCCTCCAGCATCTTTGTGCTCATGGCAGCAGCGCCAAATACAGGATACTTAATTTGGGCAAAGAAAGCATCTTTGCGTTCCTGAGGAATCATTGGTTCCACTTCCGATAAAATCTCTTTAATGGCTTCATAGGATTCCAGATAACGATCCAGTTCGCCGCCGAATTCGGTTAAGCTAAAGTCCGTATTTTTAACCGGAGACCAGCCTTTAGTATATTTTTTCTTGTCCAGCTCCACTTGGTTCCAACCCATAAATTCCGGTTTACGGATGCCGCACAGGCGATAAAACTCTAACATGGCAGGCAATAATTTTTCTCCTGCTTCTTTGCCAAATTCGCGGCAAAGCCAGCTCTTCTGATGCTCCACAAGAGTAGATGGAGATACGGAATTGATATTCCATGCCATATCCAGAAAGAGTTCCAAATCGTATGCCGCGGGTTTCAAATCGTGCACATTAACCACCCACAAACGGCGGGCATTGCAATCGTATGCCTGTTTCATTTCACTATAAATCAATCCCGGCTGGGTAGTGCATAACCACATATAGTCATGCGGACGCCCCCAATAACTGAGATGATAATACACTCCGGCACCTCCGTTACGCTTTTGCTGTTCCTTGTCACTTAAACGGGTCATATAGCCATAGTTGTCATCACACCATATCAAAGTGATGTCTTCCGGCAGTTGCAAGCCATTCTCCATTATTTGAAGCACTTCTTTATAGGGGACAAAAGCCTGGGGAATTTTCTCCACATCTTTATCTACATACTTCGATAATAACTTGCGCTGGTCGTCAATAACCTGTTGCAGTGCATCGGTCTTTTCCTGAAGGGTCTTGACCCCTTCCATTCCACTGTCGTGAATACCTCGCATACCCATGGTGTAGAAATTTTCATAAGGTCCAGCCTCTTTCAGCCGTTCTATCCAATAGGATTGTACCCCTTCACGGTTTGTTATGTAATTATAGTCACCCCGTTCATTGACTTTCCATTCACCTACATTATTGCGCATCATTGGCTCGCAATGCGAAGTACCGATGAGAATGCCGCAACTGTCAGCTGCTTCTTTAGCTCCCGGCACAAAGTAGAACGGAGTCGTAATTCCATGCATTCCCGGCCAAATAGCATTGGCACGAAGGCGCATCAGCAATTTGAAGATTTCTTTATAAGTACGTGCACCAATACGTCCTTTTATATCAGACGGTTCAAAGTTTTTCCAGCTCCAAGGCTGCAAGCTCCAGTCTTCATCATTTAAAAAGATTCCACGATACTCTACCGATGGACTCTGAAAAGTAGAATAATCAGCCGGAAGGGTCAATCGCTCTTTTCTCATCGGTGTCACATCTCCCCACCATACCCATGGAGACACTCCTGCCAAGCGGGAAAGTTCAAGTATGCCGTAAGCAGTTCCCCGACCGTCACTTCCTACAACCAACAACTGATTTTCTCTTATCTTTATAAAAAAAGCGTCTTTTCTGGCAACAATACTATCCACCGGGATTCCGTCTTTACGGAGATCTCTTAGGATAGACTTGTTTTTATCCAACTGAATAATATTAATAACCGCCGTTCCGAAAAGAGTTTTTTGAGGTAATACCCCCGTCACCTGTTGCATGTCACCCTTAAACATATCCAGTGCTACCGTCACTACTGGAGAAACAGATCCAGGCAAGGAATAAGTAATAGGACGTTTACCATTATACCAAACAAATTCTTTATTGGCAACAACCTCTCTTGTACTAGCTGCACAAATCACTACAATATGCACAAACAAAGCTACACTGGTTATAGCCATAATCAATAATCGACTTTCCCTTTTTAATTTCACATTCATCAGTTATTCTACTTTAATTGATTTTTTTAATAACGAGGATGCCATATATCATAACATCCCCGTCCTAAACACATCTCAATACTATCTAATCACCTTACTAATACCCTGGATTCTGATCTTCAGCACTCATCAACTCATTCGCATCAATCGCCGCCTGAGGAATAGGACGAAGTAATTTCTTTCCAATCATTTGTGCGGCCCGCCCTTTTATCTGAGGATTATATAAATCATTATACTCCACCAATTTCTGTGTACGTCTTAAATCAATCCATCGAGATCCCTGTCCAAATAACTCACAAGCACGTTCTTTTAAAATAACATCCACATTTATTTCAGTTACCGCATCAAGCCGTGCACGTCGGCGCACTTCATTCAAACGAAGCAAAGCATTTCCCTTATCACCAGCTTTTAAATAAGCCTCTGCTGCTACCAAATAAATCTCAGGAAGCGTAATAATATGTACATCACGATAATCTGTTTTATTAGAATAACTAGCAGTATTAGAATCATCAAATTTACGACAAGAAGCGCCCCCATAAGAATAGGTTACGAATTCCTCATAATCAATTTCTCCAGGCATATATTCTTGAGGATCCCGTGTATGATCAGACATCGGTAGTATCCATGTATTTTTACGATTTTCAGGATCAAGAGCTTTCCATGCATCGATATCTTCTTCTGTTTCATACCATGCCGGATAGTAACGTTTCAAAGGAATTCCTATAAAAGTTCCACCATTCTTATACCAATCCCAATACCAATAAGCGGATGCAGTAACAATATCAGGTAACTCCTTCATAAACGTTACCCCATAGCGTATATCGCCTTTTTCAAAACACTGCAAAGCATGTAAAGTCGCAATAAAAGCAGAAGTACTCCCCTTTCCATGATCTTCTTGCCCCCCCATATGATTACAATAAAAGGAACTCCACGGATGCCCACCACTGACTGTATTAGCAGCCGTAGCATAGTCATATTCCACATCCCAAATAAATTCTTCGTTATCATCTCCACTACAATCCGCTCTCCAAAGATCCTCGAAAGGAGTAACCAAAGCACGATTAGCTATCACGTCATCTGCTACTTGGGCTGCTTTGGCAAAGTAATCTTTTTTATCTAAATCCCAAGCTGCTGCTAAATAAGTTTTAGCTAATAACGCACGAGCCGATTCAATACTTATACGACCACCACCATCCAAAGCGGTAGACTTTTCCATAGCTCCGGCAGCTATTACATTCTCCAATTCCTCAATAATATAAGTGTAAACATCAACCACCGAAGATTTAGGATATCCGGTTTGAACATCAGCCACATAATCTTTCATCAAAGGTACCCCCCCGAAAGTATTTACCAATATATAGTAATAATTCGCCGCCAATACTCGTGCCTCATCCACACGCCTGCTACGCAAATTCTCATCAATAACTGCATCCGCCGCATAATGTTTTATAGCATAAGCCGCACGGATACCTTTATAACATGCCGTATAAAGCTCTTTCATCACACTGTTTTCAGGATTTAAAGTTTCATATTCATGCAACTCATCATTGATATAATTACGCCCATCAGCATACATATCCGTACCTGCATTAAAATAAGTAGTATAACTGGATACTGCATAAACATCTCGTAAAGTACTATAAGCATTTGATACCAAAGATTCAAAACCTGTCTTAGTCGAGAAATATTCTTTGTCCGTTACATTTGACTTATTATCTGTAGTCAGAAAATCTTCACAACTTGTAGTCAAAACAAAGCCAACCAATATGACTGCCGTATATATATATTTTTTCATACCATTTACCTTTCCTTTGAAATTAAAACTTAATATTCGCACCTATCTGATAAGTTACCGATGCAGGACCACCATCAGTTAATTTAGCATTTGCCCATTCAGGATCAAATCCATCATAATCCGTAAAACAAAATGGATTAAGCACATTGATATAAAGACGCAAATGCTGTAATCCTGCTTTAGTAATCCACTTCTTAGGGAAAGTATATCCCAAACAGATATTTTTTACCTTTACAAAAGAAGTCTTCTGATACTGAAAGCCTTCTCCCTTCGCGCTACCTTTATCAGAAAAATATCCACCTGCCGAAGTATCGGAATTATTCGGATAAGGATATTCACCGTAATGAGTTTCAGTGGCATATACAATATCACCGGTAGTATGGTCAATAACAGGCGCCCCTTTAGGAATATAAAAATCCATTGCCATATGTTGGTTACCACGATCAGACCATTTCATATATTTATCATGGAAATAACTACGAGCCCATTGTCCTTGTTTAGTATAAATCATTACTGAGAAATCGAAACCTTTATAATACATATTTGAACTTAAACTTCCCACCCATTTAGGATCTGTACAACCATATATTTGCTTATCTTCATCCGTAATCTTGCCATCATTATTCCAATCATTCACAGCTATCTGACCTTCATACCACTTATATTTCGAACCATACTTTGCATACAATTCTTGCAAAGTATAATGAATATCCCCATCTTTAGTGTGCATCGTTACCCCTTTATCAGTTATCACATCAGTATGAATATAGTCACGCAATACATTTAACGGCTCACCAATAAAGCGATTGGATGCAATTTCATCCACTTTCCCATTACTAAGTTCCAATATTTTATTCCAGTTACGAGAATAATTCACACTTAAATCCCATATAAAATCTTTACTCCGAATAATGCCAAACTGCATTCCTAATTCAATTCCGGTATTACGAACTGAACCGACATTAAAAGTAGCTTTTGTTTCACCTGTTTCAACAGGAACAATCCTATCCATAATCTGCCCATCAGACAAACGATGATAAAAATCGGCTGTCAGATTAATACGATTACTCAATACACTAAAATCCAATCCTAAATCAAACTCTTTTACCTTTTCCCAAATGAGTCCCGTATTAACAAGCCCATTAGGGTAATATCCTTGTATTTCCGATCCTCCCAATACCACATAACTAGGTCCTGAAGCTGTAGCTATTGTCACATAATCATCCACATTGTTGTTACCGGTAACTCCATAAGACAAACGCAATTTCAAATTATCCAACCAATGAGTACCTTTTAAAAAGCTTTCTTCTGACATACGCCATGCCAAAGCAACGGAAGGAAACCATCCCCAACGGTTACCTTCTGCAAAGCGTGAAGAACCATCAGCACGTGCTGTAGCTGTCGCCATATACTTACCTTTATATGAATAATTCAAACGAAGAGCTCCTGAGACCAAAGTAGATGCTGTATAGGAAGAAGCTATCTCCTTATCACCGGAAGCCTTATCCAAGGCATGAAAAGAAAGCATATCATCCGAAATACCAAAGCCTTTCAATCTATAAATTTCTTTATCAGAACGATATATGGAGAATAAACCCATCGCGCCAAACGTATGATCACCTATTGTTTTATTAAAATCAAGCTGATTATCCCAAGTCCAGTCCATACGGTCTGTCGTCTCAACCTCTGCAGAGTTCGTTCCGTTCACCTGATAATAATTGGAACCTAGCGGATTACGGTCATTCACTCCAGTAGCATTAAACTTTCCTTGACGCCCATGATAAAAGTTAGGTGAAAAAGTAGTCGCAAATTTTAATCCATCCATTATATTAGTACGCAAATATACATTGCCAAAGACATGAAATTTGCGAGTTTGATTAGTATAGTTTTCATCCTCTAAATCATTCAGTGGGCTAACAGTAGAAGTGAATTGTCCGGTAGACCCAAAAGCATCCTTTGACCCTGGATTATTGATAATGTTACCATTTTCATCATAAGGTGCAACAAAAGGATTGAAATAAAAAGCGTTTTCATACGGACAATAAGTTCCATCGGTACTAAAATCATCTTGCACCGTATAAGCCATATTCACAGATAATCCAGCTTCAAATACTTTGGAAATTTTTCCATCAAAAGCACCTTTGATATTGAAACGGGAATAATCATTATGTTTAAACACATTTTCTTCCCCTTGATAACCAACTCCTAACCGATAATTAATTTTTTCTGTGGCTCCGTTGGCACTGATATAATGATTCTGCTGATTACCTGTCCGAGTTACGAGGTCTGTCCAGTCATAACCATCTGTTCCCGACATCATCATCTCATAAATTTGGGAATCACGATAGTTTGTACCACCATCACGTTTCAGAAACGTAGTTTCCAAATCAGATTGTTTAATTTCATAATGAGGAATACCGTTCGCATCTACTCCTTTACGACTAGAACCATCAAAGACATCTGATGTTAAAAGAGTATGACGTGCAAAACGATAATCTATAAATTCTTGAGCATTCATAAAATCAGGCATACGGGCAACCTTACGTATCCCATAATATCCATCATACGAAATAGAAACATGTTGAGGTTTTCCTGCCCCCTTCGCACCTTTGGTTGTAATCATAATCACACCAGCAGAAGCACGTGAGCCATAGATAGCAGTAGACGAGGCATCTTTCAAGACGTCTACCCGCTCAATATCCTCGGGATTCAAAAAATCCATAGACGAGCACACAATACCATCAATTACATAAAGAGGAGCAGCCTGTTTATTAATAGATGCCTGTCCACGTATCTGAATATTAAATCCGCCACCCGCACGGCTATTGGATTGAGTGATATTTACTCCCGGAACCGCACCTTGTAATGCATCTTCCAAACGGGTAGTACCTCTAGCAGCGAGTTTTTCAGAAGATATAGAACCTACAGAACCTGTCAAATCTGATTTCTTCATGGTACCATAACCTACCACCACTACTTCATCCAATACTTCGGTATCATCCATTAAAGTCAGACTGAAAGAAGTCTGCCCTTTAACTGGGATTTCCAAAGTCTTGTATCCAACAAAACTTACCTGAATCGTCCCATTGGTAGGGACATCAGAAAGAATAAAGTTCCCATCAATATCTGTTATAGTCCCATTAGCGGTTCCTTTCACCACCACACTGGCACCAATAACAACCTCACCATTTGCATCTATTACGGTTCCTTTAATCTTACTAGGCTGCTGGTACGCAGAAACCAGTAACGATTCATTTACCGCATAAGCAACATGACTTCCTGAAAGAAAAGCTGCACAAATAAAAACCGCAAGAAGCGATTTTCTGTTTCCATAAAAATTAGATTTCATTAGCCAACCTTTTTAAATTAGACATTAAAGTTTTAATGCCACAAAAGTAATCAGCTATTCATTTTACAGAGATGAAGCATCTCCCGATAAGGTTGAAGCATGTTTTCTCCACCTTTTAGGAACATATTTCAACCTTGTCCACCTTGGCATGTTCAAGCGTTTTTGCCCGATTTCATCGAATATTCTGTAGGCTGCATACCAAATTCCTTCTTAAAACAGATAGAAAAATACTTGGGATCATTAAACCCGACCTTATAAGCCAGTTCGGAAATGCGGAAATTCGGATTTTCATCCATCATCCTGCAAGCCGCCTTCAGACGGATACTACGTACAAAGCCAGTTGTATTCAATCCCGTCAAAGATTTCAATTTCTTATGCAACGTTGTACGACTGGTTGCCATCTCATCTACAAACTGCGGAACATCAAAATCGGGATCATCCAAATGACGGTTCACACAGGCGACAGCATCCTGCAAAAACTTTTCTTCATCCGAAGGTATGTTCGTAAAGAACTGCAATTTTAGATGATGCACCTTGTCCGTCTCACCTTCCTGCAAAAACCTACGATTACGCAATAACAGCCTCCGACGAATCTCCCACCATATCAATACCATAAACAGTATAGCCAATAATACATAAATAAAATAAGCCCACCAAGTAGCCCAGAAAGGTGGTTCAATAATAATTTCCATTTCTCTCACGTCACCCCAATCACCATTCTCATTCGTTGCCCGTAGCTGAAACACGTACTCCCCTGCAGGCAATTTGGAATAATAGGCAGTCCGGCTGGAAGCGTCCACATAATGCCAATCAGCATCAAAGCCTTGCAACCTGTACGCATATTTATTTTGCTGGGGACGATTATAAGTCAGCGATGCAAAACAAATGGTAAAATGGGAATATGAGGCAGGAATAACTAATCTGTCTGTAAAATCGGAAGTAAAAGGAGTTATCTCCTTTCTTTTCTTATCCGACATCTGTTCCAATGGTCTTCCATCCACCAAGATATCAGTTATGCATAAAGAAATATCAGCATGTTTCTCTTCCACCACTTCCGAGTTGAAAGTCACAATTCCCCTGCTGCATCCAAAATAGAAGGTACCATCACGATAGAAAGAAGCATTTTGATTAAAGAAATTATCCGCCAACCCATCGGCAACTGTAAAGATACGTACCCTGCCCTTTTCCTTTCCGGATATGGTTAGCTTTGCCAGCCCTTGATTGGTGCCCAACCACAGATTACCACTATTATCTTCCTGCATACTGCCAACCATATCTCCGGGCAAATTAAACTCCTTATGAACAGACTTGAAACAATCATTTTGCACATCATATAAACAAAGTCCGCTGCCCTCTGTCCCGACCCAAATCCGTCCGCTTCTATCCAACAAAAAACAAAGAGGAGTATTAACCGACAGCAAACCATTCTCCATACAATAGTTCTTACACTGCAACGATTCCGGACGTTCCATATCCCCTGTAACATGAACAATACCATTATTGTTGGTTGCCAACCATAATGAGCCGTCATTATCCTCAACCATCGTGGTCATCTCCCGGCCAAGCAATTCGTCTGCTCTGGACAAACGATTGAAACAATACTCACGCCCGTCCCGGTAACGCACTCCAAGTCCTTTATAGGTACACAACCAGCGGTTTCCCTTACGGTCCTCGTGAACTAAATACACTAAATCATGAGGAACAAAACCGCAATTCGAGGTCTTATACTGATGTATTATTTGTCCGTCACGACAAACTATCATCCCCTCGTCATGCACAGCAAGCAACACCTCACGGGTTAACGGGCTATAAGAAATATGATAAGGACGTTTCGAAGGAAACAATGTCACTTTTTTATCTCCATGCTGATAATCCAATCCATAGCCCATACCTATCCAAAGAGCTCCATTTTCTTCCACATACAATGTAGAAATCAAATCTGTACAAGATTTATCGTTGCCACGAGGATAAATTACATTAAAGGAACGTTTCCTAGTATCGACATGAAAGACACCAGCCCCTTTAGTACCGATCCACATTAATCCGCTTCGATCCCTAAAGACTGTGTTCACCTCGCGGACAGGAAGATAATGTGTAGAGCCAGATTCTTGATAATTGATAAACTTTCCCTCATCAGCCAGTTCCATCACACTAACACCCTCTCTAGTACCCAACCATAACGAACGTGTCTGTAAATCTTCATGAATCGAATAAATATAATCAGACGGCAAAGAAGAAACATTTCGGGCATCATGTCTATAACCTTCAAAAGAAACCGTTTTCCTATCGGATGAAAAATGGGCCTTATACAGCCCGGACCCACTAGTTCCTATCCACATCACCCCTCTAGAGTCCTGAAACAAAGCCAAAACAGAGTTCTCTTCATCTAAAGGCGGATAGTGCAAAAATGTATTTTCCTTTATGCAATAACGATAAAGCCCATCCTTCCAGGTACCTATCAACAAATCACCATTTACATCCTCAAACAAAGTTTGAATATTCACAGATTCGGGTACGTCCCCTCTACAATTCTTCCGAGTCATCAAAGCCAATGTATCCTGCATTTCATCATAATAAGCCATTCCACGGATGTACCCCAGATAAACCCGGTTCTCTTTTGTTACATGAATTTCATTCAGCCGTTGTTTGCTGACTCCATCCAGTTGCAATTTTTTCATCTTCCCTGTCCGTTTATCAAGCATACAGAGTCCCTCGTGAGTCCCAATCCAAAGCCGGTGAGAATAATCTTCTTCCACACAAAGCACATTATTATTAACCAGAAGACCAGGGGTATAAAGATTTGATTTATAGGTACGTACCTCGTAACCATCATAACGAAACAATCCATAGAAAGTAGGAATCCAAATATATCCGTCACGGTCCTGATACACTTGGTGAACCATGCTATTCGGTAATCCTTCAGGAGTGGAAAACTGTTTGAACTCTAGATCGTCCCAACAGACATGAGCTCTCCCCTGAAATATTAATCCACTCATTATCAGAATTATGAATACTAGTCTAAATGTTTTCATTCTATTTTCTATTAGATTTCATTTAGCAAACTTACAAAAACCTAAGAATTAAATAAAGTTTTCAGAATAAAGAATCATGTATAACCCTATACGATGAGATTACTCCTAATATATAGTTTCCCAAGAACCACCAATAAAACTCAGATAAAAAGGCAGTCGGTTCAGTATGAACCAACTGCCTTTACAAACTTTAAAACCATCTCTGTCTTATAAACAGAAATAGTATGAAAAAGGAAGACTTATCTTCACTCAGTAAAAATAGATAAAGAATAGAAAACAAAACAAATTAAAAAATAGATTTCAAAAGCCTTCCATCTTTTCCTCCAATTCCTCCTCCGTATCCACAATACCCAATAAGCAGTTTATTTCCCTTCTTTTATCCAAATCTTTAAAATAGGTTTCCACCACTTTATAAAGATCAAAATGACAAGTTGATCCGGCAGCCATATCCAATGAGTCCACGATCCTTTCCACTGCCTGATGAATTTTATCCACATCAATCAAATGCAGTTCATTGCTATGAATAAAATATTTTTCCATAATCGTTATTTTTTCTGTTTGTACTATCATTAGAACAGTCGAACTATGGAGAATGTTTTAAAAACGAAAGCTGCTCTTATTTACATGTCTTGAACCGAAATGGCAGACACAATCCTTACATCAAAAATCCCCCCAGCTATACAACCATTCTTTGCCTGAAATTTCACTGTTACATTTTTTCTTGCTTTTATATATTCAGCAGGAATATGAATATAACATCTATACAGTCCTTTTCCTTCTTTACAAGGTTTAGACAAATCAATAGTATCTATCCATTTACCATCAATCAAAACATCAAAAATACGATTACCCGAATCACTTCCCAAAAGCTGTAAGCAAACAGACTGTTCCATCTCTTTCCGAACTTTCATTTCATACATAAAATATCCACCTTTAGAAGCATCCCGCCAATTCTCACCAGCTGTAGAATTTACTGCCTCCATTTTATGCATTTTCTCAGATTCAGCATCTGCAATAATGACCCTGTCTACAGTTCTTTTATTCAAGTTATCCTCTTCTTGCTTAAATTGCTCCGATTTCTTCAGCTCGGCCAAATAGTTCTCTTTCTTATCATAATGCCGAAAATATACGGCATAGCGGCTCCAGTGGATAGTATTAAAAGGAACCAGCTCTACAGGCTTGGATACTACATTATCCTTACTACACAAAAAAGCCAGCTTCTCTCCTTTTTTCCGGATAACAGCAGCCGGTATTTTCCGGATATCCCCTATAAAAGCCGGCACATCTATCACTGGATAATCTTTCATAGCAACAGTAGAACGTGCAGATCTGAAATCATCTTTCGATAAATGCTCGTCACTAATTCTAGCTGCCAAAACAATAGGCCCATATTTCAAAGCAAGATAATGAGCCGCTTCATTCAAAGGCACTATTTCCAATTTCATAGGTAGCTCTATCCGTACTTTATCTCCATCTTTCCACTGCCTGTTTATTGAAACATATCCATCCATACCAGCCTTTATTTTCTCTCTCTTACCATTTACAATTACATTGAGTGACGAACTTCCCACCCAATAAGGACAACGTATCTTTAAATTAAAAACAGCCTCTCCGGAAACAGTAAGACTAGTAACACCTTCATCAGGAAAAGCAGTTTCCTGATGAATACTGACTCCTTTATTCCATGTAACTACCGATGGTATAAACATATTTACATACAAGGCATCATCTGTATGAGCATAAATCATCTGCCCGAACTTTGCTGTTTGCTCAAACCCCGTCCCGGTACAACACCAAAAAGAATCATATTTAGTTCCATAAATTTTATAGTGTCCCGGTTTCATGGAAGTATAATACACACACATACCCTGATCAGGATCATAGTTGGCCAAAATATGATTAAATAAGACTTTCTCATAATAATCCACTTTCTCCACCTCGGCATAATCACAATATAAACTCTCTGTCAGACGAAGCATATTAACCGAATTACAAGATTCAGGTCCCCCGTTCAATTCTATTCGATGCTCGAATTCCTCAGGAGCAAAGAAATGTTCTCCTGTACTGTTACCTCCCATCACCCAAGTATGTTTTCTCACTACTGTATCCCAAAAGAAACGGGCAGCTGTGGTAAAACGTTCATTACTATCATAACGATAAACAGATTCGAAACCTGTAAATTTAGGAATCTGGGTATTAGCATGCCAACCCTCCAATATATCCTTTCCTTCAGACATGGGAACCCACATATCCTCATCGTTGAGTCTTTGTGCCCACTTAAGATACTTCTCCTCACCCGTTATCTGATAAACATCTATAAAAGACTCATTGATAGAGCCATGCTCGCACACCAACAATTTTTGAAGGTCATCATGTGATAACTTGTCAATGACTGAATAGCCGAACCAGTCTGCCATCTTTACCAATATTTCTTTTGCCTGTAATAAATCACATCGCATATAAACCTGATAAAGCCCCAACATGATCTTGTTCATGACATACACAGGTTCCCAGCATTTGTCATAAGGAGTCTCAATAAAAGGATTAGAAGTCTTGAAATTTCCATCCAGCACATTCTCGAAAATAGCTCTACCGCAAATAGTAGGTAACAAATATCCATCACCTCCAGCTTGCTGGCAAAGAGATAACTCCTCCAAGATATAGCTTAATCTACTTAGAATTGCAGTATCTCCCGTAGAATCATACATCATAGAAATTCCAGACAGATAAAACCCCATAATATGTCCCGGTAAAGGTCCATGCCCGTTCATATACTCAGATTCCCAAAAAGGATAGGGTTGTGCCTTAGGTGTCAAACCTGCTTCTCTCCGAAACCAAGACAGCAAACGGTCAGGTTCCAAAGAAAGCATATAGGCGTGGTTCAGGTCCATGATATGTTTAAAATCACTATCCAGTAAACGGACTTCTTTTAAAGAGAACAAAGAAATGTTATCTCCATTCACCGGCTCCACCTTTACCTTGTTTTCTTGTGCGTATACACCGGAAAAGACCAATAAGGTATATAGAAAAAGAAATGTTTTCTTCATATTTAATGTGCTTTTTGATTTATATAATGAGCGATAAAAGGATGTCTATTCTTCCATTTGACCTCCATATTCGAAAGAAACCAAGTTTTACCAAAGTCATCATTCCCTTGATAAAATAAATATGTTTTTCCTTTCCTTGTTTTAAAGAGATGAGGATGTCCGGACTCACAGCAATTCCATGTTCCAGGATCACCATTCATCAGAAAGGGTTTATTAGAAAGTTTTGTCCAATGAATACCATCACTACTTTTAGCAACTCCAATCTGCTGAGGACGATTATTATAGGCCCCGGCATAAAACATAAACATCTCATCTCCCATCTGCACAACAGATGCTCCTTCGACACACTTCTCTTCCCAAGGATATTCGGGAACAAGCACCGGATGATTCACCGGACTCTTCCATGCCTGTTTCGAAAAATCCGTATGTGCAGGTGCCATTGCAACTCCTATAATTTGGGTAGAATAATCAGGAGTACGAGTTGCATAATATAAATAATACCGATCCTTTAAAAAAACGACCTCCGCATCGATGGCACGCCCGCAGTTCCACTCCCCTTCCGGAGAAAAAATAGGATTTGTAGCATTACGTACAAAATGGATCCCATCTTCAGACCATGCATGACAAATAGCATCTTTAGCACCATTACCATACGTCTGATAGAATAGATGAACCGTATCATTTCTTACCAAAGCACCCGGAGCACATAACCCTTTAGACTCATAAGCTGTTTGAGGTATGATTTCTCCAATACGATGCCAATCTTTCAGATTCTTGCTCCCGGCAATGCCTATTCCCCAACCTTGCGTTTCCGCGTTTCCATTCTGCTTTGGAGGAATAGAATAATACATCAGATATTTACCTTGGAACTCCACTACATGAGGATCTTTAGAAAAAGGTATTCCAATACGGCTTGTATCTCCATACATCATTTGTTTTTGGGCTAAAGAACAAAACACGCATATACACATCAATCCGGTGGTCATAATATAGCGTTTCATAGGCCTATTTTTTTTGCTTCTGCATTCTGCAACCAAACACACCTCCAGCAATCATACCGGGCAAAGCCTGTATCTTAACAGTTACATGACTTTTCCCCCGAGTTAAATCAACAGGAATAGGATACACTTTATCAATCCATGCACTAAAAGTTTCCACCCGTAATTTTTGCTCTCCTATCTTTTCATGTTCGGCAAATATCTCGAATTCACGATTTCCTCCATCTGTACTGCTATAAGTCAAAACCAATTCCATCGGTTGAACCGGATCTACCCTCAGGGTATACGAAAACCATCCACCATCCGAGGCATCACGCCATGTATTTGGTCCTCCCGTATGAGTATTCTCACCTTTCAACTGATGCGCAGTTTCCGAACTTTCTTTACCGATAAAAACTTTATCCGTAATACGGGCACGTTCTTTTAGCTGATCTTTCAATATATTCTCATCGGAAGGAAGCCACACAGCCATTTCACCATTTCCTCTATGAGACCGTGCATAATAAGGAATAAGCAGGATAGAATCTGTCACAGACTTTATTTCCTTAAAATCATTCTCGGCAATAATGCGTTCTGTGGTTCCTTTCAATATCTCCACACCTCCCAACATAGAAGCAGGAGCAGCCTCAAAAGCCGTTTCCGGTTTCAGCACATAATTCAATACAGTCCCTCCATTGTCAGCAAACTCTGCACAATAAACTATCGGGCCACGCTCTACGGCAAGATGATTCACATCCGCAGCAACCTTATCATTTGCTGAAACCTTGTGGACATCCATCGGAAGACTTAGTTCAATTGTATCCCCCTGTTTCCAACTACCGGATAAAACGGCATATCCTTTCTCCATTACAAAATCCCGGGGTTTTCCATTGATTGTAATTTTTACGACTCCTTTATCATGCCTGGTATAAGTATAAAGATCGGAAGGTACAGGCTGACTATTTACCCATCCCGGAATACGCAACATAACAGCAAAATCTTCCGGGGTTTCCGGAGTCAATATCAACTTTATCTTTCCATTCCACGGATAATCCGTCTGTTGTTCCACCTGTACATGCTTTCCATTCTTTAGAACTACATCAGCATGGTTGGCACCATACAGATTCACATAAAATCCTTTGGAAGAAGTGGCATACACATACCCTGGCACCGAAGGAATAAAACGAGCTAGATTAGAAGGGCAGCAAGAACAATCAAACCATTCGCTACGCTCTGAGCCATTTTCATCGCAAGAGAGGACATTTGGATAAAAAAACTTCTTTCCATCCAGACTGATGCCACTCAACACCCCGTTATACAAAGAACGTTCCAGCACATCAATGTATTTGGCATCACCATGCAACATGAACATGCGTAAATTCCACATGCAATTGGCAATAGAAGCACATGTTTCACAATAAGCTGTACTATTAGGCAACTCATAGTTTTTACCAAACGCTTCTCCATGACGAGTTGAACCAATAGCTCCGGTAATATACATCTTCTTCCCTACTACATTGTCCCATAATTTACCCACAGCATTTTCAAAATGCCGCTCGTTTTTCAAAGCGGCTATATCTGTCATAGCAGCATACATGTAGGTAGCCCGCACTGCATGGCCTACAGCCTCATCCTGAGCAATGACTGGCTTATGATCCTGCCAATAAGATCCGTTACGGAACTGATCCTCACTATTCCGATCATATTTGTCATACTTTCCACGAGCCTCCAAAAAGAATTGTGACAAATCCAAATAACGTTTATCTCCTATCACCCTATAAAGTTTTACCAGCCCAATCTCCACTTCCTGATGCCCTGGCGCTACAGTAATCTTTTCTTCTTCAGGACCAAAGGTATTACACAACAAATCCGCACTCTTAATGGCTATATCAAGAAATGAACGTTTTCCGGTAGCTAGATAATGAGCTACAGCCGCCTCATACATGTGTCCTACATTATACAATTCATGGCTGTTGTCACGTTCATTTTCCCATCTTTTACTGCCAGCCCACGGATGTTGCGAATCCCCGCCAATAGTACGGGTAGTATAAAGATAACCATCCGGTTCCTGCGCAGCTCCTATCAGATGAATCAGACTGTCCATATACATATCCAGCGCTTTATCCTCCTTCACCGCCAACAAGTAAGCAGCTCCTTCCATTATCTTATACACATCCGAATCATCAAACGGATAAGGGGAATTGAATTTTCCTTCCATCAGTTTCCCCGCTACTGCAAAATTATCTATACGATGAGTTTCCTCACATTTATGAAAAGCAAAAGGCACGGTAACACTACGAATGGTTTCAATACGAGGTGCCCAGAAATTATCAGAAAAGTGTACATTGGTAAAAGGTACATCCTTGTATTGATAATCAGATTTATTGCTATCCGTCGACTTACACGCGGCAAGAACCCCGGCGACGAATAATATAACCAACGTTTTTTTCATGGTAATCTATATTTAAAGTTTATCTATAATTCGTATCTGAAGTAATTTTCAATTCATACAATCCTCCGGCATTCTTCCCTTGAGCAGCACGGAAAGTAACATTCACTTTATCCTTTCCACGAGTCCAGTCCGCAGGAATAGAATACACATCGTCCACATAGGTCAGATATAGTTTTCGATTCAAACTGACAGTACGCAAATAGTTGCCGTCAATCAATATATCAAACTGACAAGTATCAGGCTCGTCTCCCCAGAAACGACAAATCAGATGATAAGGCTTTTGTTCCGTTTTATTTATATGAAGTGTGTAAGAAAACCATCCGTCTTTTGCCATACGGAACCGAGTATTCTTTGCCCAAAAATAATCATGCCAATAAATAGAATCATTCTCCCCTTGCAACGCATGTTTCCTTTCATCTGTCTCGTCACCGATCTTCACTTCATCCGTTAAAGAACGAGTACGATAAACAAATTCATCCGGAGAATAAAGTTTCCAATATACAGTATGCCGCTGATGATGCATTTGAAAATAAGGGACCAACCCTACCCCTTGTTGTCCACCTCCATTCTTTACTGTAAACCGTAAAGGATGTTGTGAAGAACATTGTATCCAGCTATCCAGATCGGTCAATGGACCCACTAACATAGGAATATTCTTTGCCGGAAGCGATTCACGGCAAGCACGATTGTCAATAACCCTATCTTCGGGCATATCATCCGTCCCCAATCCTCCCGCAAGCAATATCGGGCCATACATGACAGAGCCGAAATGAGGTTCATCCTTTGCATAATCAATATATAAGTTACGTGTGAAAACCAATGTTATCACATCTCCGCTCTTAACAGAATCCAACAGGCGAATGTAGCTTCCCTTATGTGCTTCCGTCTGTGCCGGCTCTCCATTAATACGAACTACAGCATCACCGCTCACCCAATCCGGATAACGGAACAGAAGCGTTCCTGTATAGCTCCCTATTTCATCCATCCTTACTGTAACCGTATCCGACTCCGGGAAATAAGTATCCAAAGTCAGCTTCAAACCTTTTTCCTTCCAGTGGAGACGTGAAGGAATATACAGATTGACCAGCAATTCTTGGTTATCCTTAAAATAAATGGATTCGGCATACTTAGAATGATTCTCCATCCCTGTACCCACACAACACCAGAAAGAATCAAACGGAGTACTATATTGCTTAAATGATCCCGGCAACAAAGAAGTATAATAAGTCACACAGCCCGGCATATCAGGATCTTGTGAAGCAAGAATATGGTTATATAAAGCATGTTCATAGTAATTCAGATATTTATAATCACCATCCAACATGAACAACTGTCTTGACAATTTCAACATGTTATATGTATTACAAGTTTCTGCCGAAGTATAGTCCAGCCGCTTGCTTTCTTCACCCGGTACGCCAAAACGCTCATAACAACTATTTCCACCGATAGCCAATGTGTGATCTTTAATTACAATATTCCAAAAGTTACGGGCAGCCTGATAATAAATATCATTGGGTGAGAACTCATACTCTCTGGCTACTCCCATAAATTTGGGTATTTGATCGTTAGCATGGCGACCGAATAACACATCTTCTCCGTTAGCAATCGGATAAATAACATTGATATGATTGAACCTTTCTGCCGTCTGCAAAAATTTCTTATCTCCGGTAATACTATAGATATCAACAAAAACTTCATTCATCCCCCCCTGTTCCACACTCAAGGTACTTTGAAAAAGATCCCTATTGCTATTCAAGGCTATATGAGAAATAAAATCCGCCAAAGGCATCAATATATCCTTGGCTTGCCTACAACCTGCATAGACATATGCATCCCTCAATCCCGCCAAAATCTTATGGATACAATACCATGAGTTCCCATTCTGGTTATAATTCCAAGGTTGTCCGGTTTCATCCGGCTGGTTAAGCACCACATTCCCTTGAAGCAACTGCAAATAACCCTCCTTTCCTCTTTTACCGGTAATGAACCAACCATCCGGGGTCTGTTTTTGGCACTCTTGCAGTTCATCCAGCATATAATTCAATTTATCCAGCAAGGCTTTCTCGCCTGTAGAAGCATACATCATGGCACAAGCAGACATATAATGACCATAGGTACATCCACCATGCTTCTCCCATCCTCCGTAATTATCTCCTTTCCCCTGCAAACCGACACTACGGCGTACGTGTGGAATGAGCCTGTCTACATCCAGCGACAGCAGATATCCTTTATGTAAATCCATCGCTTTCTTAAAATAGCTATCGGTTAATTCGACTTCCGACAGTGCAAATGACTGCCATACCGGAACATGTACACGAGGTGCTTTGCGCACCTGCTCATATTCCGATGCAGTCAACTTGATCACTCCTAAAAACAATATACTTAAAACGAATACTAACCTATATTTTTTCATGGTAACAGATTTTATAAAAAACACAATCAATGAATCAATTCAATCTTACGGAAACCAGCAAAGGTTCCGTCTCCCCCTTTAGCACACAAGCCTATGCGGAAGCCCATTCCCCACGGAACATACGGCGAAGCATCAATTTCCGTTGCCAAAGGTATCCACCTCTGCCCTTTCCGGAACTCAAAGCAAAGCCAATACCCGTCTTTCACAGTCATCCTGACCTGTGCCGTTGCTGACACCGTTATAGCACTTTGAGCCAAGACATCAACTTTACCATCTACATTTTTCCATACTTCCACCTTATCTTTCAAAACTGATATGCCAATACCGGCTAAAGGAGCGCCAAATCCATTATGAGCTCCACCAATAATACCGATACCAGCCGCAGCCATACTTTTCCGGTTATCAACAGTAGCAGTCAACGAAAAATTCAAAGCCTTGACAGGTTGTACCAGCAGAGTACCCAATTCCCTGTTTTCCATAGATGCTCCTAGATGTAATCCATTTTTTCCTGTCTGATAATCTATTTTCTGGGTTACCCTCCATTGCCAAATGGGAGCTAGTGTATTACCCTTAAAGGAATCCACATAATCCAAAGACAAATTAGGACGATTATAAACGGCATCGTTCCTAAAATAAGGCCAGCCATCCTCTCCCCAACACAATTCCTCCAACACGCCCTGACGTCCAACATATACCGAACCACTCCTATTATAAGCATGATACAAATAAAACTCCTTTCCATCTTTCCGAACTATAGTACCATGTCCGGGACAACGCCAATCCTGATTGTCTACCAAAATGGGATTCTTTTCATATTTCTCCCATTTGCCCAGCAAAGATTTGGAACGGGCCACTCCTGTTTTATAATTACATTTCTTGTCACAACAGCTAGCTGCCGAATACAAGATATAAAAATAATCCTGCTTTTTAAAAACACATACCCCTTCTACCAGCCCTTCCTCCCAAGGAGTGTCATTACAGAACAAGGAAGTCATTTCTCCTATCAGACGGGTGCGGTCCTCCGTCATCTCCTGTGCCCAAATATTTGTAGGCAAGCCCATACTGTTGCCGTCTTCTTTCCATATAAGATAAAGTTTACCCTTCTCATCTCTTGCAGCAAAAGCATCAATAGAGCCTGGTTCCTGAGCAACCAACGGTCCCAAATCTTTGAACCTCCCCATCGGGGAATCAGCTACCGCCGCCGCACACGATAATCTCTTTGTCCTCTTGTCACGGGCTGTATAATACAGATAAACCTTTCCCTGTTTCTCATCATACGATAATTCCGGGGCCCAAAAATTATTTAATGCCCAATCAGGTGCTCCATCCGGAAAAACATAATTCACCAATTCCCAGTTCACTAAATCTTTTGATTTAAAAATAGGGAACAACGGCGACCATTCATTAGAAGTCGCAGCAGCCCAATACTCTCCATTTATTTCAATGACAGTAGGATCAGGACGATCACCCGGCAATACCGGATTAATAATTTTTTCGTATCCAACGGCTTGCACATGTACACCGCAACATCCCATAATTGTCAATAGAATCACAAATAACAGTCTTTTCATAGTAATATAAAATTATTCATAAGTTACAGGAAATGCCGAGATACGCAAACGGGCAGCTCCCATCGGTATCAAGGTTATATCTTCCAATATTTCACTTTTCGGAGCCCCTTCTTCCGGCAACACACCACATAAGCCATATTGATCTATACCCCAAGAAGGCACTCTTCTCCCTTGTGCTTTTATCACTAGAGGAACGTTATCAGCAGTAAAAGGATAATTGTCTGAAGGCCATTCTCTCTTCTCGACTTTCAAGCATTGCTCCAAAACCCTATCATCCAATTTCAAAGCATAGTTCCAAGCACTTTGAGGATAGATTTCATAAGTAGGCCAAGCATTGACATCAGCACCTTTCTGCCATTTAGAATCCCATATAGCATTTTCTGCACTATTTACTTTTCTATACTCTTCCTCTATCAACAGAGAGAAAGTCAAAGGACCGTAATTCACGCTGGCACTGTTTTGATTGGTCTGCCATCTTTGAACAGATAAAGACATGGGTAATTGCAAGATTACCACATCTCCATTACTCCAAGTTCTATCCAAACGAACACATTTACCAGACTCCATACCAGCAGCTACCGTTTCTCCATTAACTATTAATGTAGCCCCCTTGCACCAAGCAGGTACACGAAGATATAATGGAAAATCCACTTTACCGGAAACTTGCACTGTAAACCGAATCATTTCTTCAAACGGATAGTTTGTTTCTTCTCTCAGAATAACTTCAGTTCCGTTTACCCCTACTTTCGCCTGTGCACAACACGGACCGTAAATAATGGCGGCAAGCCCGTTATCCGGAGTTGCATAAACCAAATTTTCAATATAGTAAGGCCAGCCTTGCGCATGGTTATGCTGACAGCAACGACTGCTGAAAGGATTCATAGCCAAGAAAGGACCTCCATTATCAATTCCGGGTTTATGATCTTTAGAATCACTCACCACCTGATTGGGACAAGTAATATATCTTAAAGCTTTGAAATCAGGCATTACCGCCGCCGGATAAGAATTGAAAGCGACCTCCTCGCAATGCTCAGCCCAAAAAGGATCACCGGTCATACGAAGCATTATCTCATCAGACGCCATCTGTTCTACAAATCCACAAGTTTCTGTACCTTGTCGTGGATCAATATAAGCCAAACGGGCATTCTCGTCCGCTCCGAACATACCTCCCGGCACCTGTCCGAAAATACGTCTCACCAGATGATGCACTCGATAAGATGCCTGCAAATCTGCCGAATCACCACTAAGCATATAGTAAGTAGCCGGTTCACGAAAGCACTGTGCAATATTCACATTATGCCAATTAGGCAAATCCGATTCATTTGTCCAGTCTGCCGTATTACGATGAAGTTTCCGAGCAAGCTCCAGCAGGAATTGTTCTCCTGTGATGTTATAAAGCCAATAAACACTATACAGATTATCCCCCCCACGGCTGTTCTCCCAATAATCTTCCAAAAATTTATCATCGGGGACAGTCAGTTGCCATTTAAAGTAATCAGTCATCAAAGTCAACACTCTCTTATCACCAGAATATTCATAATAAGATTGCAAACACCAAAGCATTACCATATTCGCCCAAAGTTCTCTCTTCCCTCCACGTTCATTCACCGGACCGAAAAAGCCATCCGGTTGCCGACTCTGAATAGCTGCTTCAATCCAGACTTTTGTTTCTGCAATCATAGCAGAATCTTTTAAGATATAAGCCAAATCACCATATCCTTTCAGCCAATAAGGGACTTCTTCCCAACCATGATCTCCACCAGACAGCAACCACGCATTATCCTTCTTATCCAACCACGCACTAATTTCACCCAGTTTCCCGGTTAATCCCTCTTTTTGCAACAGCAGGTACTTTTTCAGCCAGCCTTCCGGCTCAATGGTTCCTACCGGCAATTTTATAAAATGCAATGGTTTCAAAGGCAAACGATTTCCCTGATAACTGACATTCCTATCTATCGTACCGGGACGTGAAAGCATATCTATCTTCATCTCCCTTTTCTCCTCCATACATGCTGTCAGTACAGCCACAATCAAAAAGGAACCTAATAACAATTTCCCTATATTTCTCTTTTTCTTAAACATACCGTTTTTTATTCAAATTTTACATCAGCAAAAGTACATCTGTCCCTGAGTTTCATGGAAAAGAATCTTGTCAGAAAAAGAAAGAATATAACCATTTTACTCATTCAGAAGTTTTTCAGCCCATATCATCGTATTTTCTTTACTTTTAATCCGCTAATAACACCTTGTCCTTTTTGAGGAGAAAGCAGAATCTCCAGTCCTTCATGATTCCGCACATTGACCACAAGTGTCTTTACAACAGCTGTCTGCTCGCCATAAGAATCAGCCAGATTCAATGACTCTATCAATTTTTCTCCATTGACTGACACATCAAATACACGTTGTCCCTCGGCAGAAACACCTGTACGCACAATATTTTTCCGTTCATCCTTACTGAAAGGTTCCGTGAAATAAAAGCCAATTTCATATACTCCGTCAGGAACATCCAGCCGGTAACAAGTCGTACCAATTAAAAAGGTCTGAAAAAGAGGCTCTAAAAAAGTATTTTTTATATCAGCCCCTACTCCATACCTAACTCCATCATGTGATGATCCCGGCCAGGAGTTAAAAGGTTTTCCATCCATATATCCCCAACTTCCCTTTGTATAAGGTTTATCGGGTATCCATATTTCCTGAAGCTGCGGGTCTATAAAATAACAATGCTCCTGTCCCAAATTAATACAAAGACCGTCCAAAAGCACATCACTGTCAGTAAGACGGGAAGATAACAATCTCATCTGTATCTTCAGCCTGTCTGAAAGTGCCCCACTTCGGGCATCCAGCAGATTCTCTCCGTCTATAAAAGGAACTGCGAAAACAGCTTCCCCATTTACCACTTCACGCACTCCCAAAGACTTTCCATTATGAATTAACTCCGCCGTTTTCTGATTAGAAAAAACACTGATCTTACGCACATTTATACTATCATCACAAATTTCCACCCTTTTCGTCCAATCGGCCCCGGCAATATGAATCATCGGAATGTCCGACCAACGAGCCTGACAGTAATAATAAATCTCTTTCTTCCGACGATCCTCTGTCAACATTCCTTTTTGATTCAGATTAGGCTTGCTATCACCACGACCGTCCACCTGAAAATCAACCAAATTCCAAATAGAATAACCTATATAATCCGGACGTTTCTCCATTTCATTGATATATCTGCGATTAAAATCCAATTGAAATTCCGGAGTAAAATCAAATGTACGCGGAGTATAAGAATGGATACGTTCATCGCTTCCTGCTCCAAATTCCGACAAAAAACGAGGTTTTGCAGTAGAATAACTACAAAATTTATCAAACATAGGTGCAATCGTAGCAGAATCTCCCTGATACCAAGATTCATATACATTCACCCCGTTAACATCCGAAATACTAAACATCTCCTTACTAGACTGTGTATAGGGTTTCTCCCAAGTAAAAGCATGAAAGGCGACACAAGAAAGACGATAAGGATCCAGCTCTTTTTTCAAAGCCTCCAATTCCCTAGCCAACGCAATAGCTTGCTTATGGTAATCCCATAATTCATTCATAGCCCCCCATAGTACCACCGATGGATGATTGTAGTTCTGAAGAATCATCTCTTTCAACATTTCTTTGCAGTTATGAGCGAATTCCGTATTTTTTCTCACTTCATTCACAACACAAATTTCAGACCATACTATCAACCCCAATTCGTCACAGGCTCGATATATTTCCGGATCTTGAGGATAATGACTGATACGCACAAAATTAGCTCCCATTTCTTTCAGCAACCGCATATCCCTACGATTCATTTCAACGGGAATAGCCGTTCCCAAACCTGCATAATCCTGATGCCGTGCAGCTCCCCTCAATTTAAGATACTTCCCGTTCAGATAAAAGCCTGTCTTGTCCACCGAAAACCATCTGAATCCAACCGGAGAAATTACTTCTTGATACATTTCTCCATTCTTGGCATCGCATACCTGCACTTTTACCGTATATAAATAAGGCAATTCAGGAGACCACAAATGAGGATTCTCTATCCTTCCTACAGAAGTGGATATAGGATATTTCCTGCCTGGAATCAGTTTCAGTTTCAACTGTTTCTCTTTCACAATCCGATTCATTTCATCGCAAAGAAAAACATTGACGTGCACGTGCTTTGTATCGGTAAAGTCATTTTTAAGAAAAGCCACAATTTGCATTGACGCCTCAGATACCGAAACTTCAGGGGTTTGTATCCTTACTGGAACAGCTGCATAAGGTTCTGTCACAAAATGCACTTTTTCCGTCCATTGCAAGAACACCCTGCGATAAATACCCCCAAAAATAGAAAAATCTCCGGAAACCGGTGGAAGGATTTCCCCCAAAGAAGAACTATTATCCACTTTTACCGCCAACAGATTTTCCTTTCCAACTTCACAGATATCAGTTATATCAACTCCGAAAGCGGTATATGCCCCCAAATGAGTTTTCAATAATTTCCCATTTAAATAGACGTCTGCCTTGCTGACCACTCCATCAAAACGGAGAGTTATTTTCTTATCCCGTGCCTCTGAAGGAATGAACAACTTCTTCCTATACCAAGATATGCCACGCCTATATCCCCGTTGCTCGTCAATCACATCTCCGGCATTCCAAGTATGAGGCAAATCTACAGTTACCCAATCAGAATCATTCCAATCCATACTGGAAAAACGTTCATCATTCTCTGCTTTATACTTCCATGAATCTGTTATAGAAATTTCAGAGGCACATATACAACATATACATCCCCAGAAAAACAACAACCAACCGGCAAACCTTTTCATACCATCACTTCAAATAAATATTAAAAGAAAAAGACTGTCCGGAACCGCACATGACAAAAAGTGCCAAACAGGTTTTCGGACAGTCTGTTCATTACCAATCCACTAATATCCCGGATTCTGCTTTAACTTACCATTCTTATCCAATTCAGCTCTTGGAATAGGATACAAGTTCTTATTTATATCATTTGTAGCAGAATGAGAAAGCCATGATTTAGTTGTCCATACTCCAAAACGAATCAAGTCCTGCCTTCTTCTTCCTTCTTGGTTAAACTCCCAACCCAATTCATCCAAAAAGCGACCATATTTTATATCTGCTCCACCTTCATGAGTTGTTCTAGGACTTTTAATCTTGTCCAAATAGGTTGTTTCGCGCAATCCATAATCATAGGTACTCCCTCCCATCAGTTCCGCACCAGTGACTACCGCTTTTTCCGGAGCAGACTTGAATGCGCGTTGTCTGATTTCTGTTACAATTTGTGCCGCTTCGTCCGCTTTTCCAGTCCTTAACAAACATTCAGCTTTCATCATCAATATATCTGTATAGCGGAAGGGGAAAACATCGTTACTCATAGCACCAGGAGACATACCGGCAACATATTCATACTTAGCCAAATGGTATCCATGTAATTCCTCGGCCCAATCAACCCCCGGAACCACATTTACAATATTCATAGGAACCCCCTGACTGTTGCCTATCTCACACAATACATTGGAACCATCGGGATACACTTGCTGTCCCATCAAATAATTCTCAATCAAACGACTGTCATCCGGATCAAACGTATTTATAAACTGCGGAACAGCAACCGAACCTCCCCAACCACCAAAACTCTTAGTGGAATATACCTGAGAAAACTGACCGTTTAAAGCGTAATTGAATATATTCAATCCACCGGCGTAACTTTGATCAAAAGGAACTGCAAAAATAGCTTCTGTGCAATCCTCATTATCAGCCTTGAATACATCTTTCTGATTTCCCTCCAACGAGAATTTACCAGATTTTATGATCTCCTCACAGGCATCCAAACACTTTTGCCATTGTGGGGTTCCCGTATACACCTCCGCATTGATATACATCTTGGCCAATAAAGCATAAGCAGCCCATTTGGTAAAACGTCCATAAGTCGATTCATCAACATTCTCCGGTAATAAAGGAAGAGCGGCTGCCACTTCGGCAATGATAGAATCATTCAAGGCTTTACGACTGATTTGTTCGGGAAGAAAACCTTGAGGGACATCAAAACGGGTCAGATAGGGTACATTGCCGTAATAATCACAAAGCATATAATAATAAGAAGCCCTTACCGCTTTTAACTCCGCCAAATAATTATCCTTACCTTCCGTCACAGGCAACAGGCCGGATTCAATCTGGTAAATTACCTGATTGGCATTGTTTATACCAGTATACAGGTCCCCCCACCGATTAACAGCCTCACCTGTCTCCGAAGTCCAGGTATGTAAATGCATGTTAATGGTAGTCCCATTCCATCCCCAAGGATGTACCGGTATCATGGTCTCATCTGTAGAAATGGTCTGCGTTTCATTTATTGCACCGATAACAACAGAACGCCATGGAGTATAAGCATTACCTAATATGGCAACCATGTCCTTTTCCGTATAATGATATTTATCGGATACGATCGTAGTATACACGCTATCGTCCAGTTCCATACAACTATTCAATGATGCTCCTATCAGACAACAAAGTGCAGGACACATCAATGCTATTCTTATTCTTCTTTTCATGTTCTTCAATCTAATAATTTAAAAATTCAAGTTAACGCCAAAGGTATATGAACGGGTAGTGGGATACTTGTTTCTGTCATCTGTTCCCGGAGTTAAAAGCGAACCGCCTACCTCCGGATCAAGTCCTTTGTATCCGGTAATGGTCAAAGCGTTTTGAACAGAGAAATACAGACGCATTCCCTTAATCCCTTTAATAAAGTCTTTCTTGAAATTATACCCCAATACAATATTATCAATTTTCCAATAATCGCCATCCTCCACATAGTAACTATTAAATTGCTTGGAGTCCGTCAGCACCGCTTTACCAAATACTTTTTCATACCCGGCTTTCAAATTATTCATTGCCTGGTCTCTATAATTCTCATAATGCAGACGAGTAAAGTTGATATTCTGGAATCCGAAGGCCCCTCTCATGGTAACACTCAAATCAAAATTCTTATAACGGAAATCATTGTTCCATCCCAAATAATGCTTTGGCAAACCATTACCAATCACTTTTCTATCCTCTATCTTCACATCTTTAGACTCTACAGCATTACCATTCTGATCTTCATAAATCCATTTACCGTCTTCTGTAATATCCAATACTTTCCAACCCCAAATCTGCCCTATAGGTTCCCCTACTTTTACACGATGGGTAGGGACTCCCGACATAGGCGCTTGTGCGTCACCCACATAAAAATAATCATTTGCCAACTGGTATTTACTATTATTCAATTTGTCAAGCTTATTCTTATTAGTAGAATAAGTCAGTGTGGTATTCCAACCAAAATCTTTTTTATTAAAGACAACCCCGTTCAGCAATATCTCCAGTCCTTTATTACTGATAGTACCCACATTTGCCAGTGTAGTGCCATATACATTGGGCGGAACAGGAACAGGATAATTATATAACAAGTCTACAGTTTTTCTGTAATAAGCATCAACACTACCACTGATACGATCTTTCAGAATAGAGAAATCAAGCCCCACATTAAATTCCTTCTTCTTTTCCCATGTGAATTCCGGATTCGGATTACTCTGCGGAGTCAATTTATTCACCCATTGACCATTATAATAAAAAGTATCATTATTTGAAGTATATCCCAAACGATAGGTTGCCAAATAAGGATTGGAAGGAGCAATACCTGTCACACCATAACCGGCACGAAGTTTCAAGCTATTAATCCACTTGATATTTTTCATAAAATTCTCTTCATTAATCCGCCATGCTAGACTTACAGCCGGAAATGTACCCCAAACCTGATCAGACCCCACAAATTTGGAGTCTGCCTCATGCCTTACACTAATGGTAGCCAAATACTTGCCTGCCAATATGTAATTGATACGTCCAAAAAAACTGATAAGATTACCTGACGTTTTATTACTGTTAATAGGAATAGCAGCACCGGCAATATCGCTGTCGCCACGTCCTAAAGCGATATTATCCCAGCCAAACTGGTCTGTAGGAAAATTCCAGTTCCGCATCCAATAATCCTCCCATATATTCTTCTGATAGCCATAACCTCCCAATACAGAAATATTATGAATGCCAAAAACTTCACTATACTGAGCGGTAAATTCAAACAACTGGTCTGTAGTCTCACAAGTACCTCTGGAGGCAAAACCATCACGGGAATGAGCCACTGTGGTATTGAAATTATCAAAAGTCTCACGATAACCCCTTGTTTCGTAATATCTATCCCAAGATAACAAAGCATTGAATTTCAATGATTCGATGGGTTGGAAAGTAACATTACCATTCAATCTGGTACGCTGTCTGTGATGTCTGCCATTAGCTGTCTCGATAGTACTCAGCGGATTGGCGATAGCCACCAGAGCCGAAGGCTGTGCCCAAGGACCATCATACTCCGGCATTGATGACAGGACATCCTTATTTACATCCTGCTTATAAATAGGCAAGGTAGGATTAGTAACCAATGCCGCACTATATACCCCTCTATTGAAAGAGGAACCATCTCCGGTCGTTGTATAGTTCTGCGTATTAGAATTAACGCTGACGTTCAAACGCAATTGATCATTCAACATTGAATGATTCACCGCCAGTCGTACAATCAACGCCTCATTATCTGACTTTTTGAAAATTCCCTGGTTCTTTTTATAATTGACATTCAACAAATAATTAGTCTTCTCGGAACCACCCTTTACACTCAGATTATGCCCATGATTGACCGGAGTACGAGTTATGGCTTCCAGCCAATCTGTATTACCTCCAAAATCAGTAGCAGAAATTGTTCCATCCTGAATTAAAGAACGAAATTCATCTCCAGTCAACACTCTTTCCGTTTTCACAAACTCTTCTGTACCGACATACCCATTATAGTCTATGGAAAAATCAGAATTAGCCTTACGGGTAGTAACCAAAATCACCCCATTGGTAGCTCGTGTACCATAAATAGCCGCAGACGAACCATCCTTCAGCACATCGATTTGAGCAATATCCTCAGGAGCCACCGTTCTTAAATCTCCCGGAATACCGTCAATCAACACTAATGGCGAATTGTTACCCTGCAAGGAGTTAGTACCACGAAGTAAGATAGACGAATTCTCGGTAGGGTCACCTGTAGAATTCACAATGCTAAGACCAGCAATTTTCCCTTTCAATAATTGCCCCGCATCCCTCACATTTCCACGGACAAAATCCGAAGACTTGACACTTGAGATGGCAGCCGTCAGCTCACTTTTCTTTTGCGAACCGTAACCCACCACTACAACTTCCTCCAGCGCCAGAGAAGAAGGTTTCAACTGTACCTTGACAAAGGTCTGGCTACCCACATTTATCTCTTGGGCATCATAACCTATATAAGAAACAATCAAAACAGTATTCTTATCACTTGCCTCCACACTAAAATTACCATCTATATCGGTAATGGTTCCCTGAGAAGTACCTTTAAGAATAACCGACGCACCGATCAGTGCATCCTTATGTTCATCATATACCGTTCCCTTTATTATTCTGCTCTGAGCAAACAAGCATTGGGAAACGAGTAAAAACAAGCCCAACATCAACATCGTTGTTTGTCGATGTCCAAATTCAGACGGATGTGCACCTTTACTAAACATGTTTTTCATATTTGATCTTTAATTTAATTACAGCCCAAAAGTAGACTTATTAGATAAAAAGCCACAAGAATATCCATCCAAATAATATGAATTTTCTGCCAAAACAATATTTTCACCCACCTTTTACACCACCTTACCTCCTCCACCTTACGAAAAGAGAGCAATATTCTGCCAAAACAGGACAATATTTTGCCTTCCCCTTGTGTTTTTCAGCCAAATATCTACTTTTGCACATAGTAAACCACTTGATAAAACAAACTATGTACAAGCACTTATTCCTTCTCATATCAATCCTTTTCAGCCTGTCATCCCCCTGTGTTCATGCTGAAAGATATTATTTCCAACATTTGGGTCTGAAAAACAAACTGTCTCAAAGTTCCGTTCTTTGTATCACCCAAGACAGGAACGGATTCATGTGGTTCGGCACCAAAGACGGACTAAACCGTTATGACGGATCCAATTTCCGTATTTTCAAACACAATCATTCCAACCCTCATTCTTTGGGTAATAACAACGTCAACTCATTGCACGAAAATAAGGATGGGAAATTATGGATAGGAACAGACGACGGAATTTATATCTATGATCCATTGACGGAAACTTTCTCAAAACTCACCTGCAAAAGTCAGGACAGCTTGTGCATCACCCAGCCCATTGTACAAATCACCACCGATACACAAAAAAACATCTGGATAGCAGTAGAATCCCAAGGCGTTTTCCTGTTCGATAACGACCGACAAACATTAACACACTATGCTATCCCCGATGCCCATCTACTCAGTTCTATCTGTATAGACCAGCAAAACGCAGTATGGATAGGCTATAACGGAAAAGGGCTTTATTATACTGATGATCATTTCCAGAACTTCCGGTTATTCCAAACACAAGAGGGGAAAAACCTCTTCACCGATGACCAGATTTTCAAAATTTTCCCCGAACAGCATAATACCTTGTACACTGGTTCCGCAAAAGGTGGTCTGAAAAGTATCAATATCCTTACCCGGACAGTCACCGACTTGCTACCGGACTCTTCCCAAACCGAAAGTATCTTTGTAAGAAACATCTATCCCATCGACAAAAAAACATTGTGGGTTGCCACAGAACGAGGAATATACACTTACAACAAGGAAACCCGGGAAATCCAACACCTCACCTACAATCCCAACGATGACTATTCCTTGTCGGACAATGCCATTTATTCCCTCTACAAGGATGCTGAAGGTGGCATATGGATCGGCAGCTATTTCGGAGGCATAGACTATTATCCCACCCAATATGCCACCTTCGAAAAATACTATCCCATCATAGGACAAAACAGCCTCAGCGGAAAAGTAGTCCGTGAATTTTGCGAAGATGAAGACGGAAATCTATGGATAGGAACAGAAGACGGCGGCTTGAACAAATTCAATCCAAAGACCAAAGAATTCAGCCCTTGTCCACTGGCAGGACTGCACTATAATGTCCACGCTCTAAGTATGGACAATCACACTCTGTGGATAGGTACATATTCCAAAGGATTATACTCATTGGATCTGAAGACCCGCCGTTCCCGTCACTACCTGATGGGACATGCCGAAAATACATTGAACGACAACAACATCTATTCCATGTGCCGCACCTCTGCAGGTCAACTCTACATAGGTACCACAACCGGACTCAATCTCTATAACCATGAAACAAATGATTTCACCCGTATCCACAAAATGGATGGTATCTTTGTTTTCAACATATTGGAAGACAGTAAAGGAAATATCTGGTTTGCCACCTATAACTCCGGTATATTCAAATACAATCCTAGAAATAACAGCTGGAAAAATTATGTTTCCACTCCCGGAGTTCCCCACGGACTCCCTTACAACAAGGTGATAAGTATTTATGAAGACAGCAAGCAACGCTTGTGGTTCACCATGCTGGGAAGAGGATTCTGCTCATTCAACCAGGACACAGAGGAATTCACTACTTATGATTCTTCACAAGGGCTTGCCAATGATGTGATTTATAAGATTGTAGAAGCCAACAATGACATCCTTTGGCTCACCTCCAACAAAGGATTGATACGGTTCGATCTGAAGACCAAAACCTCGAACATTTATGCAGACAACAATGGACTGCTCACCAATCAGTTCAATTATAGTTCAGGAATTAAGAGCAAAGACGGTACCATCTATTTCGGATGTATCAATGGCTTCATTGCCTTCAAACCCGAGTCCTTCACCGAAAACACTTATTTTCCACCTGTAGCCATCACCGATTTCCTGCTTTTCAACAAAAGCGCCGATATAGGCACCAAAGATTCCCCCCTCAGCCAAAGCGTGACTTATACCCGGGAAATAAACCTGAAGTATAATCAAAACTCTTTTGCCTTCCGCTTTGCAGCTCTTTGTTACGCCGCCCCTGAAGAAAATTATCTGAGTTATACATTGAAAGGATTTGATAAAGAGTGGTACAGTACCACAAAAAGTTCCACCGCTTCCTATACCAATCTAAAGCCAGGCGACTATACTTTCTGCGTGAAAACAGCTAACGCCAAGGGAGAATGGAGTAATGACATCAAAAGTATCCACATACATATCGCACCTCCTTTCTGGAAATCCCCGTGGGCCTATCTTCTTTATTTTATACTTTCGGCAGCCGGTATCGGATATATCTTCTATCGCTTCCGAAAACAAATCACGGACAAACAACGACGACAACTGGAAATCTTAGAAGCCGAAAAGGAAAAAGAAATTTATCATGCCAAAATAGACTTCTTCACTAATATAGCACATGAAATCCGCACACCGCTAACCCTGATAAAAGGCCCGTTAGAGAACATCCTGCACAAGGAAAACATAGATCGCAACACCATCCGTGAGAACCTGGACGTCATGGAACGGAATACCCTGCGATTACTTGACCTGACCAATCAGTTACTCGACTTCCGAAAAACAGAAACCAAGGGGTTCCGTCTTAACTTTATGGATTGTAATATCTCCCAACTAATAAGAGACACTTATATCCGTTTCAATCCCGCCGCCCAACAGAATGGGTTGAAATTTCAAACAGACCTGCCCGAACAGGATTTCAATGCACCCGTAGATAAAGAAGCCCTGACCAAAATTCTAAGCAATCTGTTCAATAATGCAGTAAAATATGCCACATCATCTATCCATGTATCTTTAATACCACCATGCGGAATGAAAGAACCGGGATACTTCTCCATTATGGTCAGCAATGACGGGCATCCCATCCCCCACGATATGCAAGAAAAAATTTTCCAGCCTTTTGTGCAAATCAAACAAACCTCCGGTGGGCAACGCACAGCCGGTACCGGCATCGGCCTGCCTTTGGCACGTTCCCTGGCAGAATTACATAAAGGAAAACTTTATTTAAAGGATAGGGAAGAAATCTGTTTCTGTGTCGAGCTTCCTGTCGATCAAGAAAAAGCCATACAGTTGCAAAAAGATTCCACTATCAGCCAGACCGGCAATATGCAAACAGTCATCCGGCAACACAGCACTAACATCTGTATTCTTGTAGTAGAGGATGACCCCGAGATGCAGAACTTTATTTGCGCACAACTGGAAACTGTATATTGCGTTATACGTGCATCTAATGGCAAGGAAGCCCTGCAAGTGCTATCAGAAAAGACAATCAGTCTGATTGTCAGTGATGTGATGATGCCCGAAATGGATGGTTTCGAATTATGCCATACATTAAAGACCGATATAGAACATAGCCATATTCCTATCATTCTGCTCACAGCAAAAGTTACCATGCAATCCAAGATAGAAGGAATAGAACTAGGAGCCGACGACTATATAGAAAAACCTTTTTCTACGGAGTATTTATTGGCACGCATAGCGAACTTATTAAGCAATCAGGACAAATTGCGCCATGCTTTCACTTCATCACCTTTTGTGAACGCCAAAACCATTGCACTGAGCAAAGCAGATGAGAACTTTTTAGACAAACTAATAGAAGTAATTCAGAAGAACATTTCGGAACCCGATTTTAATGTGGATATATTAGCCGAGAAAATGAATATGAGCCGTTCCAGCCTGCATCGAAAAATAAAGGGAATCGCTCAAATTACCCCCAATGAGTTTATTCAACTGGAACGGTTGAAAATGGCAGCCCAACTGATTCAATCCGGAGAATACAGAATCAATGAAGTATGCTATATTGTCGGTTTCAACTCTTCTTCCTATTTTGCCAAATGTTTTCAGAAACAATTTGGAGTACTGCCAAAAGATTTTTGCAAGAACGGCTCCTGACACTGTAAGATAATTTATATATGCGTATAAAATAGTCCTTTTAAATTTGGCATAATGCCATGAATCCATTACATTTGTTCCATATCACAAATGATAGAATTATGCAAGATATAACAAACGGACGTTGCGGTTGGTGCGGAACAGACGAATTGTATGTGAAATACCATGATCAGGAGTGGGGAAAGTTAGTAACCGATGACAAGACGCTGTTTGAGTTTCTTGTATTGGAAAGTGCCCAAGCAGGACTAAGCTGGATAACGATTCTTAGAAAAAGAGAGGGGTATCGTAAAGCCTTCTGTAATTTTGATGCCGAGTTGGTGGCACAAATGACCGATGAAGACGTTGAGCGGCTAATGCAATTTGAGGGCATTGTAAAAAACCGTCTGAAAATCAAATCGACAATCACGAATGCGAAACTATTCCTTGCCGTACAAAAGGAATTCGGCAGTTTTTATAATTATACCCTGTCATTCTTTCCCGACAAAAAGCCGATTATCAACACATTCCGGTCATTGAGCGAGATTCCGGTATCCTCCCCCGAATCCGATGCCATGAGTAAAGATATGAAAAAACGAGGTTTCAAGTTCTTCGGAACTACGATTTGCTACGCCCATTTGCAAGCTTCAGGTTTTATCAACGATCATTTGACAGACTGTATTTGCCGGAAAGTTCCACAACAGAATTATTAACTCTGTTAACACTATCATCACCTTTTATCGGAAACCTCAATATGTCTTTTCCTCCTTTTCTTTTCGAGAAAAATAGCAACGATATGACAGCCGGGATTGAATTCAAGACTATAAGGGTATCTGTAATTCAATAGTTTCATGCATATATCTTGACTGAGCCGAAAAGAAAGAGATGTTCTGTTCCCAGATTGCATAACAAGACATTTTTTGGCTTTGTGAGAGCAGTTGCTCTCACCTTTTGGGGCATCTCTCACCTCATCTCTCACCCTTTAAACGCTTTATTCATCGGGGGAAAGTGATAAAAGATGAGAGCATGAGAGATAAAATGTGTTTTTTGCATTGATAGGAGTAGTCCCGAAAGTTAACGGCATAACTTTCGGAAACAATGGAAGAAACTTCCTAAACTTATGCTGTCAGTTTGTAAAAACCTCCCGTCGTGAAAGGGAAAATGTTCCGAGGAAAGACAACCTGTTTTATACGAATGTTCATGCGGCACTTCATGAACGTTCACGTAGGACTATATATACGTCCGCGTGAGGTTACACATATATATGTGGGAATCATCAATTTTTTGTTCATGTACAAAAACACAAGTTCCTATGCAAAAAAGATAAGGATGTTTTTTAAAAACATAAGTTCATTTTAAAAAAAGAACAAGACCTTTTTAAAAAACGAACTTATGTTATTTACCAACTTTTGCAAGCTAAATAACTTCTCTGCCAATCATCAAGATACACCTTCACCGGAAATCAAACTTCAGCCTGACAGGCACACTTAATTGTAACCGGCATTTTGCCCGAACTCTTCTTTATTGATAATGGCATCCAGTTGAGTCTGAGGAATAGGACGTAGCAAATGATGCTCTTTTATATTCACTTTCGCATCCGGATTGTATGCTTTTACTCTTTCCAGCAGCTTACCGGTACGCTTCAAATCGAACCAACGTTGCTGCTCTCCTCCCAACTCACGGGCCCGTTCATCCAAAATAAAATCCAATGTCAACTGTTCCGGCTTTATCTCCATGGCGGCTTCCTTGCCGGGAATAGCTGCTCTTCTCCTTACCTCATTGATATAAGATGTTCCAGAGGCATTATCGTTCAAGAATAATTCAGCCTCGGCAGCTATCAGATACAACTCAGCAAGACGAATGACCACACCATGTCTCACACTTCCCGTATAATTCACTGACTCACGAGACGGATCAAGAAATTTTTTGAAAGTCACATTCTGAACCCTATTCTTGACAGAGCCATCGGCATTGTAAACAAAATCCTTGTCTATGGTGATATAATCGTGTTTAGCTTCCTCTGCATCGGACACACTATATTTAGTAAAGAAAATAGCCGTATCTCCCGGTGAGATATAAGTACTGTTCGTATTGTTACAAATCCATGCCTGCTGGAACACATCATCATAACGGGCATCCATCTTTTCATCGAACAGGTTCAGATAATACAGCGTAGGCATATATCTGTTGAAACTGCGACCATATTCTATGGAGCGCGTAACAGGTTTCTTACCGTCTTTATCGAGTACCTGATCATAACACATCACCCACAACAGATGTGAAGGGTTATTACCCGGTGTCCTCCAAATGATGGGGTTCCCGTCAGGACCTTCTTCAATGGAAGTTCCGAATATCTCACTCTTTGTGTACATACAAACAAACACATTCTCTTTTACATCATTACATTTATAAATATCACAAAGGTCCGAATAATCTTCTGCCAAGCTATAACCATAATTGTTAATGACATTACGAGCATATTTCAACGCTTCCTCATAATTTTTATTATACAGATAAACGCGTGCCAGAAACGCTTCTGCCGCACCTTTGGTAGCACGCCCGTAATCGGAAGTGGAAACCGGTAATTTAGCCACCGCCTCTTTTAAATCGGCTATAATCTGAGTATAAAAATCCTCTTCGGACGAACGGTAAACGTAACCTGACGGCTCGGTACATTCTTCTGTCGTTAAATAAACACCTCCCCATGTCTCTACAATATGCCATAGATAAAGAGCCCGCAAGAAATAGGCTTCCCCCATACGGATATCTTTAACCGAAGCTGAAAGTTCAGAGCTAGGCAAACGGTTCAAGGCAGTGTTACAAGTATTCAATGCCGAATACAAACGTTCCCACTCTTTAGTTATCGCATTGCTGGAACCTTGTAATGACGAGTTATAATCGGAAAGCTCAGCTTCGGCACAACCATTTCCCCGGGTAAATATATCCGTTCCCAACTCTGTCATTGATGTGGCATATTCCTGTCCATACCAAAAACGCAACGGTGTGTAACATGAGTTAATCAGAGCTTCCGCACCCGATTCGGTTTTATAAAAAGTATCAGCGGTCAATCCGCTGGGATTTTCCTCTGTCAGGAAATCATTACATGAGCTCAAGGTTGCCGCCATACAGCTGAGCAAACACCATTTATATAATTTATTCATACCTGTTCGCTTGTTTAGAAATCAACATTAATACCAAATACTGCTTGTTTTGTCATCGGATAGCTCAAGGAGCCTCCTCGTTCGGGATCATAATTGTCTAAATGACTGAAAGTAAAGAAATTCTTTAATGAACAATAGATACGGATATTAGAAGCATGAATCTTCCCGATCCATGATTTAGGCAACTGATATCCCAAAGTGATTTCTTTAATCTTCAAATACGAACCATCCACGTATCCCAATGCATCTAATTTGGAAGAATCCGAATAACTTTTTTCCGGACGGGGAAATTCGTTAGTAGGATTCTCCGGAGTCCAATAGTTTACTTTAATACCCGGATCTCCCTGAATACGGTATGAGCCGTAACCGTTGGCTTCCGAATGTAACATTTGCCCTTGTCTCCAATACATGAAAACGCGCAAATCAAAGTTCTTGTATTTGAATGTATTGTTCAACCCCATTACGAAATCGGGAGTTTCCGAGCCCAAGATGATACGGTCATTATCATTGTCTATTGAACCATCCTTATTCTGGTCCTTTATTTTTATACGTCCCGGCTTCTCACCATACTTAGCTGCTTCCGCGGCCTCGTCAAGCTGCCAAATACCGATTTTCTCCAATCCATAATGTGTCTTGATGGAATGCCCTACAAACCAACCGTTACTGATATCACGGTCAGTTCCATCTGCCAGCTCAGTAATTTTCTCTCTGTTCAAAGTAAATGTATAATCGGTATTCCAAGAGAAATCCTTTTGATTGAAATTTTGGGTATTAATAACTAATTCCACACCTTTATTCTCAGTTTTTCCTACATTATCCCATGCCAAAGAATATCCGGTAGAACTAGGTACTTTCTTCTGCATCAACAAATCTGATGTCTTTTGTTGATAAATATCCAATGAACCACTGATACGGTTATTGAAGAAACCGAAGTCAATACCGATATTAGCCGTTGCTGTTTTTTCCCAGCCCAGATTATAATTCGGTGTCAAAGCTGGATAGTAGCCATAGGCTCCGTTTTCCGTATTATTTATGAGATAAGCATACATGGTCTTTCCCAATCCTCCCTGAGTCTGATAGGCAGAAACAGCACTGTTTCCCGAAATACCATAACTCAGCCGAAGTTTCAAATTGGAAAGTTGTTCTACGTTCTTCAAAAAATTCTCTTCATTCATACGCCAAGCCAAAGCCACAGATGGGAAGACCCCCCACTGATGATCTTTTGCCAATACAGATGAACCATCCTGACGCAAAGTCACAGTCATCAGGTATTTCTCATTGAATTTGTAGTTGATACGCCCAAAGAAAGATGCCATAGTGGTTTGTACATAACTGCTGGATATCTGCTGACTATCCTGCAAACCACCCAAATTATAAAACAACATAGTGGATGAAATAAGGTTATGCCCCGCACCCTTATATTCCTCGGCCACATTTTTATATAATGCGTTACCAGCCATCAGACTCAGATTATGTTTTCCTAATGTGAACGAATAAGCCAATGTATTTTCCCACGACCAATTGACGTCACTATGATTGGTAGCATCCGCCAACGAATAATTTCCCGCTCCGTCTAACGTATATGTATCAGCAAAATGTCCTGTACGGATATCTTTCTTGTCAAAGCCAAAAGTAGAAGTCAGTGTCAAGTCCTTGATAATGTTCCAGGTAGCCCCTACATTCCCCACCAAATGGCTGGTCAGCCGGTTATTTTTATAGGCTCCGGAAACTTCTTCGGCTATGGGGCTAATGGTCTGCCCATCATTAAAAGGAAGCACATTGATAGAACCATCTTCATTATATACATCTCCATAGGGAGCGTAATAAATAGAACGGTTGAAAGGATCACGTCGGATATTCTGATCCAAATAGGTATATACCACATTGGCATTCAATTTCAAGTTATCAGTGAGCTTATGCGATAAGGATAAGGTTGCATTATAACGGTCCATATCATCCATCTTCACCAAACCGTCTTCGGACATATATTCAAAAGCCAGATTGAATGTTGTTTTCTCCGTACCATTTGAAATATTGACAGAATGGGACATCTGGCTACCCGTTTGCATCAGCATATCCACCCAGTCTACATTTTGATTGGATTTTACCGCATCATAAGCAGAACCAAAAATTTTGGCATCATCTTCAGGACCTCCCCACTGGCCGTCCGTACGATAAGCCTCTCTCTTGAAGTCGGCCCATTCGGACAAATTCATTCTATCGGGATAAGCAGCTACGGAATTGATGGAATAATAACCGTTATATGAAACCTTGGTCTTGCCTACAGCCCCTTTCTTTGTAGTGATCAAGATAACTCCGTTAGCACCGCGAGAACCATAAATAGCGGTGGAGGAAGCATCCTTCAGAATTTCCATGGATTCTATGACATTGGGATTGATATCAATATCTGTCCCATAGGGCACTCCGTCTACAATAATCAGCGGAGCATTCGAAGCGTTCAATGACCGATTACCGCGAATGGAAAAGGACAAGCCCGAACCTGTCTGACCACTTGATTTAGTCATATCCAGTCCAGCCACTTTCCCTTGCAGGCTTTCCAAAGCATTCGTCGTAGGAACAGCAATAATGTCCGCTTGCTTGATGGAGGTCATAGAACCGGTCAAGTCCCGTTTCTTTACAGTACCATAACCAATGACTACCACTTCATCCAATTCTTCCGTATCTTCTTTCAAAATTACCTTTACCGGAGTTCCCGGCTTAATGACAGCCTCTTGTGAAAGCATACCGATATAACTGATTTCCAATTTTTTCGTGTCCGCAGGGACCGACAAGGAGAAATTCCCCTCGAAATCGGTAATGGTTCCTATAGATGACTTCCCCGCCACTTTCACATTAGCACCGATGACAGGCTCACCGGTACTGTCTAGAACTGTACCTGTTACGGTAACATTTTGTGCATAAACATTCCCGACACTCATCACCAGGAATGAAAGCACAAACAAAATAAACCTACTTTGTTTCATGTTCTTCATTGTTTTCATTTATAGTATCATTTAAAGTTTTTAGCACTGCAAAGATGAATAAAAACAAAAACCGGATATTGCATTATTCAGTCTAAGATTTATAAAATCCGGTTTGAGAATAACAAAAACAGAGTTATCCGAATATAAATCGATTTAGGCTAACAGGAGGGAATCTGAAAATCCCGGCATTCTGTCTTTTTGCCATTCTAAACATAATGAAGAATCCGAATACACACACTATTTTGCGTTAACAGATTCTTCATTACATTCAAAAGACCAAAGTAAAAAGGGTAATGCAATATAGCTTTTTGAAGCTTTCTTATTTTTCCTATTCTATTTCACTTATAGAAAAAAGAGTATTTCTACGCTCCATCCGCACATTTTCTCCAGTTAGCTGACATGATGATTCCAAACGGATATCAGAAGATGACGCACCTATTTTAAATGTATATTGACCACCGGCTATAGTCCATCCATTATTTGCATAATAAGCCATTTGCTGAAGAGAAACCTTAAAACTTATTATTTTCGATTCGCCGGGGTTCAAATTCACACGGGCAAACCCTTTTAGCTGTATAGGTTTGAGAAATTCCGAGGAAGTAGGAGACAGATAAAGTTGCACAACTTCAGTACCTGCACATTTTCCTGTATTTTTCACCTTACAGCTAACCTCAATCAAATCATCAGTTGTTTGTGCAGTAGACGGAACTTTTATATCACTATATTCAAAGGAAGTATATGAAAGCCCAAAACCAAACGGATAAGCTATTCTTTCTTGGAATTCACCATTGTTATAACAATAAAGTTCTTTATCTTCAGTCTTAGGATAGCTAACGCATAATTTTCCGGACGGATTGACATTGCCTAACAAAATATCAACAACAGCATTTCCTCCTTCTTCGCCCGGATACCACGCTTGCAGAATAGCTGAACAACCTGCTTCTACTTCGTCAATCACTTGTGGACGTCCACCAAACATAACCAGAACAACCGGTTTACCTGTAGCAATCAGTTCTTTTAAAAACTGTTCCTGATCTCCCGGCAAACAGATACCTTTACGTTGCCGAGCCTCTCCGCATAAGGTAGGATTCTCTCCTAATGCAGCAATAATCACATCACTTTCCGAAGCTACATTTATGGCAGCCTGCCAGTTAGTAGAATCGGATGATTCCATTAACATCATATTCAAGCGTTCAGTTCTAGGATCTCCTTCACGGATAATGGAAGTCTCATTTTTTGCACTCCAATCACATCCGCGTTCATAGTCCACAGTGAATCTACCATTCGCCTTGTGCTTAAAAGCATCATATACAGAAACAATTTTAGGACTGTCAGGGTCTATTTTTCCTCCCCACCAGAATGCCTGCATAGACTGATATGTATAATCTCCTAACATACACCAATATGTATTTGCGTTCGGCCCTACCAAAGCTATTTTCCTATATTTGCCAGAGAGGGGCAATACATTGTTATTTTTTAACAAGACAATGGATTGACATGCCAAGTCATAAGAAGTTTTACGATATTCGGGGCAATCCAAATCCAAATTTCCTGTTGCATAAAGCTTCCGGTCTGTAGATAATAAGCCCAGACGTGCTTTCAACATTAATGCACGTTTTACCGCAATCTCAAAATATTTCTCATTAACCAAACTGTCTCCTATTAATTCGGGCAGATATTTATAACAGTTATTTGATGGTAATTCAATGTCATTACCTGCGGTTAGAGCCTCAACAGCCCGTTGTTTCAAGATATCAGGATTTCCTTTTTGACTAGCATATCCTACTGCCCCATAGTCACTGACCACTACTCCGTCAAATCCAAGATATCCACGTAATATTTTATTCAGAAGAGTATCGCTGGATACGGCTTGTTCACTACGGAACCGGCCATAGGATGTCATCAAGACCTTACATCCCGCCTGTCGTATCATAGCTTCGTGTGGCAAAAGCACTTCCTCATAAATTTCTTTCCAACTCAAAGAAGAGCCTCCACCATATCCCAAAAAATGCTTGGTGCACGCAGCAACTCCATTTTTCAATCCTTTCTTCTGCAGACCTTCCACAAAAGCGACTCCCATAGCTGCACTAAGATACCCATCTTCACCATAGGATTCTTCTATACGTGGCCAATGAGCGGTACGTATGAGATCGACCATGGGTGACAAAGCAAGAGTAGCGCCAACAGAGCGCATGACTTCCGCCGTTTGTTCCGTTTTTACTGTAGCCAGTTCCGGATTCCATGTGCAGGCTATACCCAATTGTTGGGGATAAACGGTCGCTCCTTTGGCAGCCAGTCCGGTAATGGCCTCTTCGTGAAATATGGCTGGTATACCTGAGGGAGTCTCATGTATCAGATAATTTTGAAGATCACGCACAAAATCACGCAGTTCATTTGGTTCCATATCTAAAGCGCAAGCATATTGACAAATATGCCCTATACCGTCAGATATCTTCTCTTTACACTTTTCTAATGACAGTTTTCCATCCTCCATTATTTCTTTCGGACGAATACCATACAATTGTGCAACTCTTTCGGCTTGTGTCATCCTACTATAAAGCGTATCTACTTGCAGGCTCATTTCCCGAATGTCGAAATCCTCAATTGTTTTTTCATGGGTTTTAGAAGTACAACCGATAAATCCTAAAGATATTAGTATAAAACAGTAAATTGATATTTTTTTCATATTTGAATTTATATCAGAAAATATTCTTGTAAAATCAAAGACAACTTGAAATAAAAGTATAAGTCTGTCCTGCTTCAGTAGCTACATCATATAAATAAGAATCTTTCAATTCCACTCCTTTCAATGGAGCTTTCTCACTAACCAGCGGACGACTGATTTCTTGCTTTTCAAACAAGGGATTAGGATTATCTCCTTCCGCTTTAACCAATGTCATACCATCCATCGCCAAAGTATTGTGCACACGTAAGCGAAGATTACCACCGATAGTAGATTTGATAATTGCCGACTCTACCTTGCCGTCTTTCCATTTCAGAGAAACGATTTCGAAACCACCACGTGCACGAAGCCCCCTAATCTCTCCATTTTTCCAGGTATCAGGTAAAGCAGGAAGTAAATGAACAGCCCCATCATGGCTCTGCATCAACATTTCAGCAATTCCGGCTGCACAACCAAAATTTCCATCAATCTGGAAAGGCGGATGAGCATCGAATAAATTTGGATAAGTACCTCCTCCCTGACCTTTCTGTACTTCAGGAGAAACAAAATTCAACTGATTGGCAATCAACTTAAATGCATGATTCCCATCCAAACATCTTGCCCAAAAACAGACTTTCCATCCCATAGACCAACCAGTAGAAGGATCACCACGCTGTATCAATGTATTACGGGCAGCTTCAAAAAGTATAGGTGATGAATAAGGAGAAATTTGATAACCGGGGAAAAGTCCCCATAAATGAGAGATATGACGATGATGGTCATTAGGGTTATCCCAGTCTTCGAACCACTCTTGCAACTGTCCGTATTGCCCTACTTGCATGGGAGGAAGTTGCCTTTTTAATGACAGAATGGTATCACAGAATTGCTTGTCCAGATTCAAAATCTGTGCTGCTGAACGAGTATTTGAAAATAAATCGGATACCAACTGATTGTCCATCGTGATACCTGCAAACAGATTGGCTTTCCCTTTCCAAATACTAGGCGAATTCTCTGGAGAGTTACTAGGAGTGACTACCAGATAACCGGTATTGGGATCTCTTACTAAAAAATCAACAAAAAATTCTGAAGCACTCTTCAGAATAGGATACACGGAAGCCAGGTATTCCTTATCACCCGAATAGAGGTAACGGTCCCACAAATGTTGACATAACCACGCATTACAGGTAGGCCACGGTCCACAATAAGCCCTATCTACAGCACCATTCATACGCCACAAATCCGTATTGTGATGCAATACCCATCCCCGGCAACCATACATCTCCCGGGCAGCCTCCTGACCGTTCTCATACAATTCTTTCACCATTTGTAGGAAAGGCTCATGCATCTCACGCAAATTGGTAACTTCGGCAGGCCAATAATTCATTTCCGCATTGATATTGGTGGTATAACGGCATTTCCAAGCAGGATTTAGTTTCTGATTCCAAATACCTTGTAAATTAGCAGGTTGTCCTCCCGGCTGAGAACTGGAAATAAGCAAATAACGACCGAACTGAAAATAAAGAGCAACCAGATGGGGATCATCGGAAATAGCGAATTCTTTTATCCGGACATCAGTAGGTTTATCAGCCTGCGAAGTGCGTCCCAAATTCAGAGATACACGGTTATAGTATTTTTGATATGCACTGATATGAGCCTGTAAAGCTCGGGCATAATTCTTTCCGGCATTCTTCATGGATACCTTATTACGCCCGGATGGATTTCCGGATATATCCTTATAATTCACAAAATTAGTGGCCATGGCGATATAAATAGTAGCACTATTAGCATTAGTCACGGATAATAATGTATCTCCTGCCACACTCTTTCCACCCTGTAAATCTAACTTCAAATCTGCACGGAAACAAATAGAACCTTTTGTGAAATCGTCTCCTTTAGTTGTGCCTTCCAAAATCAAGGCATTCTTTCCAGAAACGGTAACATCCACCTTCTGAGGACAAGTCAGGGAAGCGGAAAAAGTAAGTTTTCCCGGTTGAGAAGCAGTAAGGCGGACAATGACCAGCTGGTCGACAAAAGAGGTAAAGACCTCACGCTTATAATCTATTCCATTTACAGTATAAGCAGTCGTGGCTACAGCTTTTTCCAAATCCAATTCACGACGGAAGTTTGTATAATTTTCATGACTAGGAAAGTCCAGACGCAAGCTGCCCACTGTCTGATATGGCATCCCGAAACCGTTCTTGGAGAGGATTTTTTCACCTGCCAACGCTTGAGCTTCAGGATATCTACCAGCAAAAATTAACTGACGGATGGTCGCCAACGCTCCTTTAGCCTCAGGATTATAATTTTTATAAGGAGAACCTGCCGATACTGTTTCCTCATTCAATTGAATCTCTTGCTTCACATTTGTTGCACTAACTAATGTATGTCTGATTATCAATAAATTGCAAACCAATAATAGAGGTATAGGTAATGGTTTAGAAACCACCTATCTTCATCATTTTGCATGATTCTCAATCATTTCAAATAGCTCAATGCGAAAATAACACTATTTCTTGGATTAACCAAATTTCGATTATCAAATTCATCCAAATTCAGCAAATTACGGGCTATGGTTGTCGAAATTTATATTTCAATCCATATTCTTCAAGTTTGCTGTATAGTGTTGTCCGTCCTATCCCAAGCAGTTCAGCTGCGACACTCCGGTTACCGTTTGCCTGTTTCAAAGCACGCAATATCCGCTCTTTTTCCTCCGTGTCATTGTGCAAGGCGAAGCTGACAGGAGAAGTCGGTTTCGTCACGGTAAGTTCCAGATATTCTTTCGTGACCACACCTTCTTGAGCCTGCAACACGGCACCCATGATTTTCTGCCGAAGCTCGCGCACGTTGCCCGGCCATGCGTGGGTCAGCAACGCTTTCCGGGCTTCGGTACTGAAACCGCTCACGTTACATTCCAGCTCCTTGTTGGCTACCTCGCGGAAGAACTCCGCCAGAGGCATGATATCCTCCTGACAGTCGCGCAACGGCGGGACTATTATCTCGAAGTCATGTAGGCGGTACAGCAAATCCTGACGGAAACGCTTCTCGCTCACAGCCGCCTCCATATCCTCGTTGGTGGCAGCAATGATGCGGATGTTGAAATTATAATCTGCCGTGTCACCGATGGGACGATACCGCCTCTCCTGTATGGCACGGAGTAGCATCTGTTGCGTTTCCATTGCGAGGTTGCCCACCTCGTCTAAAAATAACGTACCTCCTTCAGCTTCATGGAAATAGCCTTTCTTGGTGCAGTCCGCACCAGTGAATGCACCCTTGACGTGTCCGAAGAATGCCGATGGCGCAAGCTCTTTGGTCAGTGAACCGCAGTCCACCGCCACAAAGGGCTTGCCCGCCCGTTTGCTCTTGTTGTGCAGTTGGTGGGCGATATGCTCCTTGCCCGTGCCGTTCTCGCCTAATACTATCACGCTCATGTCGGTATTGGCTACAATCTTTATCCGGTGCATAATTTTCTGAAAGGTGGAACCATCACGGGCGAATACTGGCATACGGCTGTATCCCGCCTGACGCTCTTTCTGTATGGAGCGAATAAGGGGGATGAGCTTATCTTCCACAAGTTGTTTGGGGATGTAATCCAAAGAACCGAGCTTCATGCTTTCCACGGCGGTATGTACTTCGGCGTAATCGGTCATTATAATGAACGGTTGCAGCTTTCCCTCTTTGCGCATCCAGCGCAACAAGTCTATTCCGTTGCCATCCGGCAAACGCAGATCTGAAACAACTATACCGTCACCCGTTGCCTGTTGCAGATGTTTCTTTGCTGTTGATAGGTGGTAAGCCTGAACGGTACTGTATCCCTCCCGTGCCAGTAGGTTGCAGACATACTCGCAATATACGATGTTGTCTTCCACCACGATTATTTTTGTTTTATCCATTATTACATCTTCTCCTTTCTTCTTTTGCCTGTTGAACAATCTCCACACCTTGATCCAGCACAGAATTAACCGCTTGTTGAATGATGCTGTCATTGGGCTTTTCCTCACCATGAATCACTCTATAAAGTTCTTTCAGCGGTTGGTCGGTACGGAGTATCTCCCACGAACTGCGCAGATGGTGTATCAGGGCATCCAACTCTTGCAGGTCTTTTCGTGTTACCGCATCCCTTACCGCCTGCATCTCCTTTTCAGTTTCCGTTATCAGTTTCTCCAGCATGACGGCTTCACTGCCGTATGACAACAAGGCGGAAAAGTCCGGCTTTCCGTTGGGTGTTCCCTTAGTGGCGCACTTGTCGGAAAGCTCCATCAGTTCCGATATGGAGAACGGCTTGAACAGGCATCCGGCAAAGCCACGTTCCAAAAGTTCCTCCGCATCGCAACTGCCCGAAGCTGTTGTCACGACTACTGGGATTTTTGGGGAATTGCCCACGTTGGACGAGCGTAGAAGTTCCAGTAACTCGAAGCCGTTTATATCGGGCATATTCAAATCAGTAAGAAGTAGATTGTATTCTTTCCGGCGTATCATTTCCATCAGTGCTGCCACATCCGTGCAAATGTCGCAGCGTATTCCCTCTTGGGCGTACATTTCTTTCAACATCAAGAGCAACACCTCGTCGTTGTCAATGGCTACGATATTGAGGTTTCTTCCATTTTGGCGAATAAAAGTTTGTATCACTTGCTCCGGCAGTTCTTCGGCTTTCTTCATAGGTATTTCCACCGTGAAACAGCTGCCTTTCCCTTTTTCGCTTTCCAACCGTATTTTTCCGTGGAGCATCATGACGATATTATGTACGATGGCAAGTCCCAGCCCGAAACCGTCTTTTGCAGCGGCATTTGAAAGCCGTTCAAATGCGCCAAATACACGTTGTTGTTCCTCTTCAGTCATTCCTGTACCCGTATCCTCAACCGTAATTGTCAGCACTCCGTCAGTATAATCAGTAGCCAATGACACACCGCCTTTTTCCGTGAACTTGATAGCGTTTGACAGCAGATTGTTCCCGATTTGAATTATTCGCTCCTTGTCGGTCAAAACAACAGCATCTCTTATGTTCTTCACGGTCAGTGACAGTCCTTTGTTCATGGCAACGGGCATGAACTCCGTTTCAAGGATATGCGTGATTGCTGAACTCCGGCAAGGGTAAAGTCTGGGCTGTTCCTTACCGTTATCCAAGCGGAAGAAGTCCAACAGGGTGCTGAGCAGATTCCGCATACGGTAGGAGGATTGCTGTATGCTTTGGAGATACTGCCCAGTCTTATCCTCATCACGTTCTTTCAGCATCAGTCCGGCATAGCATGTTATTGCGGTCAGCGGCGTGCGTAGTTCATGGGTGATGGTATGTACTGCTTTTTTTCGGGAAGTTATCAGTGCCTCGTTCCGCTTGACTGATTCCGTCAGTTGTGAAATCAAATCTGTTGTTTTCTGTTTGTATCGTTTTATATGTTTAACGTCATGGTGTATTATGATATAAGAAATGACCAACAACAAAAGAACAAATCCCATTAAACCACCTACCTGCATAAATGACTTTTCCCTCATGACGGTTATTTCGTCTTCACGATTTTGCAGGTCGGTTTGTACCTTTTCATCAATTTGACGAATCAGTTCTTGCAGTTGCCGGTTCAATTCCGCATTACGAGCTGTAAGGCTGTCTGCATGTTCCGACAACCGTCGGTTTTGTTCTTTCTGTTCGCTGATTACGTTCTTGTCGAGCGAATGAAGCATGGCAGTTGTTGCCGTTGGCTTCACTTCCTCTTTTTTACCGAAAATGCCCAAGAAACCTTTTCGTTTAGGCTTCTTGGGTTGTTCCTTAATACTTTTCTGTACGATGGCAGGTACTTGATTGGCTATCTTTTGGCTGATGGATTGTTGTTCATCTATTAACCGAACAATCTGATGCATCTGCCGTTCCTTATCCTCTAAAAGACTGCGCACACTGTCAATACGCTCAATTGTATGAGTTGTATTGAAAAGGCACAATGTGCTGTCCAATGCGATGTATTGGGCACGGTAATTCTCTAAATTCGTTTCGTCCCAATCCAATACAGTTTCTCCCAATAAAGAAAACTCTATCAACTGGATATGAATATCATTTATTTCTGTCCTGAATTTGTTTATCTGTCTGTAATCTGCTTCCAATGATTCAACATCTTGCCACTCACAATACCAGATGTATGCTATTCCTACCACTATTATAATAATGATAGAGTAGCCCATTGCTATTATTTTGTGTACAGGTTCCATATATTTTTATTATCACTAAATTAGTCTGCTTACAAGGAATAATCAGACGTTAATTAAAGGCAATCGAAAATCCATATTATCATTGATTGGGAAACATGAATGGTAATACGTTATATAGATACTCAGCCAGAGAACGGAACTCGTGTCGAGCACCATCTTGTTCGTGGAAAGTGAGATTGCTGACTGAAAATACATCTGTGAGTTGTGCCATTGCTTGAACCTGTGACCAAATTCTATCGTACGCAACGTCATTTGTTCCGCTGCAAGCCCATATATAGAAATCATTTTTTGAAAAAGCGGAATTGCGAATGGTATTAGCCAAATATTCCGCAGTTTCATCGGGATTGGTCATTCCGGCAAAACGCCCTAATGACCAACCGTCAGAACTTATTGGCATAAAGTATTTGAAACACTCCAACGCATGTTCCAAAGCATACCAAACTGTTACCGCTCCCATTGAAAACCCACCAATGGCACGATGTTTTCTTGACACTGTTATTCCGGCAACATCAGTGCTTTCAGTATAGGTATGATAACGGCTTTCTATGAGAGGAATCAAATCGTTTACAAGTTCTTGTGGCAGAGCCTCGCAATAAGGATCTGCGTCAGGATAGTAATCAACAGGAGTTCCGTAAACGTAGCTCGTTGAAACGATGAGAGTTGGAGCCATATCTCTATTTTCCAACATGTGGTCAAGCAGTTTGCACAACAAACCATTCTCATTTTGGAAAAAGGAAATTGCAGTCTCGCCATGTCCATGTACGAAATAAAACACGTTATAGGGTTGTTCGGATGCTTCATCATAACCATACGGTAAATAAACATAAGCAGTATTCTTACGTACTTCCCCAGTTCCTTCTACATAATTCTTGGTGTTGTAATCAATTTGTACAACGTTTCCTTTTAATACAGATTCTTGATTGTATTCTGCCGGAACAGGTCGTGTTTTGTTCAATAGTTCTGTATAGTCAGATGAGCCTCCAGCTTCAATCTCTTGTTCCGGAGATATTACAGAATACTCTTTGTCATTACCATTGCAAGCAGTCAACAAACAAAGCAACAAGACTTTAATCATTTTCTTAAACTGATACATTACACTTCGATTTTAATGAAATTTATGCCATTAGCCTGAACTCCCCATGCTAAAGAGTCCAGACTAATGCCACATAATTCTTAACTTCTATTCTTTCGCTTTGTTGCGTTTACCTTTTTTCATTTCTTCAATCGCTTGTTCTGTCATTTGTTTGTAAACAGTTTGCTGTTCGGCTGTCAAGAGAAGTGAAATGTCTGCGGTCAATTTCTCCACAGCTTCCCTACGTTTCTCACGAGGGTATTTTTGTTTGTTGAAATTCGCATATAATTCACGGATTTTTGTTTTTTGTTCATCGGACAGATTCAGTTTTTCATCCATCAGCTTGATACGTTGTTCTGTCCGTTGCTGTGCAGTCATTTGACGGTTGTTGTCCTGTGCGGACACTTGAAGGATTGTCACGAAGGCAATAGCCATCACTAAAAACATTCTTTTCATACAAAATTCTCCTTATTGATTTATTCGTTAATAAAATTGTTTGTTTAATGCTGTGAACTTATCGGTCATTGGAAACATCAGTCCTTACCACCCGGAAACCGACATTTGCATACCCCAGCGTACCTGTCCTTACATCATCTGATTTCTCACTGCGGCAATCGTCACGTTTTGAGTCCCAACTGCCTCCTTTGATGATATACTGTCCGTTAGTATCGGTTGAGGTAGTCCACTCCCAACAATTCCCCCAAAAGTCAATGCCTCCACAAGCACCAAGTGACTGTTTATAAGCATCCACCGCTGTCAAATCGGATTCAATACGGTTGGAGTTCATCGCGACGTCCTTAGGCATGTGACCGGCTCCGAGAACCCACTCTTCTTCGCTTGGCAGACGATAGATGTGCTTGCGGTCTTGTGCTGTAAGCCAGTTGCAATAAGCCGTAGCTTCTGCAATCGTAATATTCACTACCGGATAGTTCTCTTTGCCTGCATCATAGACAAAATCTGTTTTGAAAGTTGCATATTCGGCATTGGTAACAGGAGTATAGCCTATGTAAGCATTCGAAGCCGATGCACCACGCAGCACCATCCAGGCATCTTTCGGATTCTCATCCTTTCGAGGGTCGATGAAACGTAGGAATTGCTGCTGAATGCGGTTTTTCCGATTTTGTACCATTTCGTCCACAATACCTTGCATGTGTTCCACAATGTTGTAAGTTCTTGCCTCACGTTCCAGTTCACGTAGCTTGTTTTTCTTCCTTGCCACCACTTTGTCGTAACGGACTTCCATTTGGTGCAGTAGTGCCTGCTTGTTGGCTTCCGTCGGTTGTCGTCGATACTGCACGAAAAGGCTGTGTGTCTTGGAATCCATCTTCGGTCGTCCCTCTTCGACAAGCGGAGCATCTGGTTTATCAAATGCCAACTCACTCTCCACCAAATCAACGGGGCTTATGAATGTCCCAAGTTTTACCTCCTGATGCACTCCGAAATAATGAGCCACAAGTCCGTTGCGGTAGATGGAAAGCCTATATCCTCCATAAAGGTCGCAAGGCAAAGTGAGGATGTAATAATCCTTTCCGGGAGTAAAGCCGGACTTATCATTAGAGTCAAACGTGATGACGGTGCTTGCATTTTCTACTTTATCCACAGACATTACTCCCTGAGAATCCTTTTTGAAACTTGCCGTACCTGCCAGATAGTTGCCATCTACACTTTCAAGTTCCACTTTTGTCACTCCTGAAAGTTTGATATTGAATTTGATGCCACAACGGGTAGCGGTATTTCCTTCATATCCGTTGTCTTTGTCTGCCTGAACGGTAGAAATCACCATTTTATCTTCTTGTGCGGACACAGCAGTGGCCGTCACAATGGCAATAGCCATTGCTAAAAATAACTTTTTCATGTTTGAAGATTGTTTTAAGGATTAGATCAAATCTGTTCTTACCACCCTGAAACCAACATTGGAATAACCTTGCGTGCCGATTCTTACGACATCCGATTTCTCACTACGGCAATCATCTCGGCTGGAATCCCAACTACCTCCTTTGATGATATACTGTCCATCAGTATCGGTCGAGGTAGTCCATTCCCAACAGTTGCCCCAAAAGTCAATGCCCCCACAAGCACCGGTTGTCTGGCTGTAAACATCCACTGCCGTCAGCCCGGGTTCTACATGGCCAGCGTTCATGCTGACATCCTTGGGCATGTGCCCGGCTCCGAGTATCCATTCTTCATCGGTCGGAAGACGGTATATATGGGCGTTATCCTGAGTAGTAAGCCAATCGCAATAAGCCGTAGCTTCAGCAATCGTAATGTTCACTACCGGATAGTTCTCTTTGCCTGCATCATAGATAAAATCTGTTTTGAAAGCCGCATATTCGGCATTAGTGACAGGTGCATAACCAATATAAGCGTTCGGAGCCGATGCACCACGCAGTACCATCCAAGCATCATTCGGATTGTCATCCACACGCGGATCTATAAGGCGTAGGAACTGTTGTTCCAGACGAATGTCGCGGTTTTCAACCATCTCATCCACAATCTCCTGCATCTCATCTACAAGCGACTGATGCTTCGCTTCACGTTCAAGTTCACGGAGTTTAGCCTTTTTTCTGGCGACTACTTTGTCATAGCGTATTCCCATCTGATTCAGCAATGCCTGTTTGTTTGCTTCTGTCGGAGATTTCTGGTATTGGCGTAGAAGTGCGTTTGTTTGCGCATCCAGCTCTGGGCGTTCTTCTTCCACAAGCGGAGCATCAGGATCATCAAATTCCAACTCGCTTTCCACCAAATCGTTCGGAGTTATATAATCGGCTCGCTCTACCGTTTGATGTACGCTGAAATAATGAGCGACCAGACCGTCCTTGTAAATAGAAAGCCTGTAACCGCCATATACGTCACAAGGCAAGGTTGAGATATAATAATCCTTTCCGGGAGTAAAACCTGCTTCATCTGAAGCATTGAAAGTAATGATGGAATTGGCGTTTTCTACATTATCAACGATAGGTTTTCCCTGTTCATCCCATCTGATTTTGGTCGTACCGGAAAGTGCATAGCCATCAACGCTTTCCAGTTCAATTTTCGTTATGCCCGACATCTGGAATTTGAGTTTTATACCACCGCAAACGGCATAGAAATCTAAGGAATTAGATATAGTGCGGCTTACAGATACAATAGCTTTTGTGTCAAACTCCTTGTTCCCGGCTGTTTGTACGACCGGTACAGAAACAGTTACACTTTCACTATCGGAAGATACCGCATTTTCCGCAGGATACACGCCATACAACGGATTTGCATCTGTGACAATACCTTCCATAGTGCCGGAAAGGTTTGATGTGATACCGTTTTCTTGTGCCTCAACAGAAACTGTTCTACCATTATGAAGTAACATAATGACATCCCCTTTATTCCAATTTTCATAAAGTCCGTCAATAATTGTCGCTATAAGGGCAATTTGATTTGCTCCCTGTTCTTCTTCTCCGGTTAATACAGTATCTTCTATAAAATCATTCTGACATGAAGATATCAAGGACAACGAAAGAAACAAAGAACAACATAAAGAGAGAGTTTTCAATATCTTTTTCATGGCTGATTATTTTTGATGATTTTTTCTTTTTTGTGAACGGTAATACAGCCGATCCATTATTTCCTTTTCCAATTTATAGACTTGCTCAATCTGCTTCGGGGTCAGGAATTTACTATATTCAATATAATATTTTTTTCGTAGGTTCAGTATCTTTTGGCTATGCGAAAAGCGCTCCTCCAACGCCTGTTCCGCTTCAGCTTCCGAGCGGTTTGAAGAATCTCTTTTAGGTCGGGGACCAAGTGCCCAAACGTCTTTTTGGAACTGGCAGAAAGTCTTGATAAACTTCTCTGCGGTTACATCGTCCATTGCCATTTCTTTTGTGATATACTTAGCCTGTGTTTCGGCTAATTGTTCACGTGTCATACGCTGCCTGTTGTCTTTTTGGGCATAAGCATTTACGCCACAAAAAGTTATTGTCATAATAAACAGAAGAATTCTAAAGGTACTTTTCATAATTAGTTTTTTTTATTCATTTATAAATAAATCATCTTGATAAACAGAAAACAAATAATTCTGGTCTGCATTACTCAGTTCTGAAAACGCCTGTTCCAGCATTGCAAAATCATCGGTTTTCTGATGGGGTGGAATAATGTTAAAGACAAGCAACAAAGCTACGCTTGCAGCTACAAGCCCACTGGATATGGAATACCATAAGCGATAGTTGCGCTTGGGGCTGGACTGGATTGGTTCTTCTTTTATTGCTCCCCATACGTTCTTTTCGATATCGTCTAAAGCCCCTTCAGGAACAGTATAGGGCATTCGCTTACCTATGCGATTGAAATCAAATGTCTCTTTCATATTTCTAATTGTTTAAGTTCATATATTTAATTATCTTCTCTTTGGCAATGTGATAGTTTTGCTTTGCGCTGTCTGTCGTAGAGCCTATAATCCCAGCAATCTCGTCATATCCCAATTCGTTATAATATCTCAAGTTGAAAGCCAATTGTTGCTTGGCAGGTAACGAAAGGATGGCATTTTGTAGTTTCACTGCTTCCAAGTCACTATAATCCACATATTCATCAGCCATCATATTGCCTAACTCAACAGGAGAATCATCCAATGATAGCTGGTCGCTTTGTCGCCGACTCAAAATTCTAAGGGCTTCATTGGTGGCAATCCGAAAAATCCATGAGCGGAAAGAACCCTTACTTTTGAAATCAGACATTGACCTGAATATCCTTACAAAAGTTTCTTGCGTTGCGTCTTGCGCATCCATGTGGCTTACTACCAGTCGCCTGATATGCCAATACACGGCATCCCGATATTGCGCCATCAGATGCCGGAAACCTTTCTCCGGTTCTTTGGCTATCATTGCAAGCAGTTCCCGTTCATCCTTTATCTCCATAAATCGTAGGGAATGACTCTGCCAGGCATTCAGCTGAGAAATAGTTGAATGAAGTGCTGTCAGGTGTTTGCTGCATAATGACAAAACAATGCCTATGATGATGGTGACGACGGTGATGGCGAGGCTGTCGTACTGTCACACACGATTGTAGCAAAAACATAACGGTTATCACTAAAGCCAGTATTTTACAAATCTGTTTCATATTATTATCTTTTTATATATACTTTCTTTTTTCCTCTAATGACACATTGTATGGGTTTCTTTTTATCAATAGCGAAAGCGTCTAACTCAGCTTCTGCCGAGATTTTATTGAGTTGGGTCATTTTCGCATATTGACTTATTGTTAGATATTTGTGCATTTCTAAGTAAGCAACAGCCATTCCCAATCGTTCCTTTTGGTTGAAACGGTTGCTTACATGTGAAGTTACTTCTGGTTTAACCACAACAGTAACTACCCTATGTGGATAATGCCGATGCCTATATTGGGCACTTGTAACTCCACAAGTTAGAATTATTGCAATTATCAATATTCCAGCTTTCTTTTTCATAATACACATGACTTTTTATTCACATTTATGTTGTACGAGCCTTTTTAGAGCTTATCTTAATGGACGCTCTATATATAAGAACTTATAAAAGAATAAAAGTAAAATACATTTTGCTATTTTATCAATTTATATGTTTTCATAGCGACTTATTTCAGGGAGGGAAATTAGTAAAATCTAATAAATAAACGACTTATATCAAGAATAATCATCCGCTATTACTTACATAGTAATGGCGGATGATTTAATAATTAGTACATATTTTACAGTTTTATCCCTTTAGGACGGTTCTCATCCTTGACATACAGTCCCGGGCGTCCGATTATGACATGGTCGGCAATGAAATTGCCCGTGGGATTTCGTTCACCTGCCAGACTGCGTACCAAAGGAATATCCCGCTATATGATAGAATTATCCCGTCTTTGTTCCCATTTAGCCTGCATCTCCCTTGAGGGTTCCACAACCTCCCGGCTCAGCTTCACGAGGTCGATGGTGTGTTGCTCCAACTTGTAGAGCAACGCCATCGCCTTCTTCTCTGAAAAGTGGATGCGCAGCTCTTTAACGACCTGATTATAGTTCGTACCGACGGCACGGAACTGAGCGTGGAAGTCCGACAACTTGGTGTAGTAGTCCAGCATCGCCCTGTCCACCTTCAATACCTTGAACTTCTGCCCGAAGAAGTGCGCCTTGAGAAAGACGGCTTTCGCGTACACCTGTGATTCCTCATACATCGTGAGAAACCTGTTCCATTCCACATCATCGAAGCGCACCATCACGCAGTGCGTCTTCGGGTCCAACTTGGGATTTCTCCCGTACTTGATGTTCTTTTTCATCTTGCTTGTCCTTTTGATTTAACATTCTATCTATCACTTAATCTACGATTTAAAAAACTTGAAATTATCCGACTTCGGAGGATAATTCCGCCCACGGCGGTGCAGGGATTTTCAGTTACCCGGAATGATTCGGGTAACTGAAAATACATCTTGCTGTGTCTTTGAGGACACAAGAATCCTCCGCCTGTCGGATTGGTTTCCGGATACAGTAAATCACCCGGGTATATCGGTAAAGCCGGTGGAGTGTATCCAATGGCTTTACCGATATACCGCAGTCCCGTCAGAGCTTACGCCACTGCTCGATGTCCTCCCGGTAGGCTTCAAGGTGCAGGCGGGCAAGGTTCTCAACAAACCCCGATGCGCTCATGCCGCGCCCTCCGAGCCGGCGGACGACCTCATCCAGCCTGTCACGTACCTCACCGCTTACGAACACGGGCTTGCGGTCGGTGATCTTGGGCACCTGCAAGTATGTGTCGCGGTACTCGCTTAACGACAGCCTTCTCTGTTTGCTGCTGACACGTTTTTGAGCAACAGCCACCGTTCCCGTAGGGGTGTCCGCCCGCCCTTCTTGTTCCGGCTGTTCCGTTTCCATGATTTCAGGTTCCCGGGGAGCTTCCAGCCCCGCTCCGTCCGGTTCCAGACCAAGGCTCCTGTAGAAGTCATTCATAGACTTCTGACTGCGGGACTCCTTACGTCCCATTCTTTCTACGATTTCACGAGTCTGTTGCTCGTCGATGACCGGTTCTCTTTTCATTGTCATAAAACAAATTGATTAAGTTATTACTGTGGTCTTGGTCAGTGCCTCGACCTATTATTGTGAGCGAAGTAAGACGTTTCAGTGCAGTCGTTCAAACACTTGGAGACAGTATGGCAATTTTGTACGGCTTTGCTTGAAGGCGGTTTGGATTCCGGTGTGGATTTCTCCGATTTGCCGGATATGGATAAGCGAAGGAACAAGAGCGTTGTCGCAAGTAAATTGTATCAAGCCCTTATTTTCCTCCGGATTCCTTATTGAATATGGATATTTAAGGTATAACGAGGTCACCCGGAGCGATAAAGAATAAGCCGGACAATGGCTACCTTACGGCGCAACATGCTGCCACTTCCGCAAAAGCCATTGCCGGACAGGGAATTGTGCTTTTCTTTGCGGCAAAAGAAATAATAACAGCAAAAAAAGACAGTATGGAAATCGTATCAATCGAAAAAAAGACCTTTGAGGAGATGGCCGCCCGGTTTGACCGTTTCGTCCGCCGCATGGATGACATCTGCAAGCGGCATGGTGAGAAGACAATGAATGAGTGGATGGACAACCAGGACGTGTGCCGGATGCTCAACATCAGCCCGCGCACGTTACAGACCCTGCGCGACAACGGCACGCTGGCTTACTCGCAGATAAACCACAAGACGTATTACCGTCCCGAAGACGTGCGGCGTATCGTCTCCGTCGTGGAGGACAGGCGAAAGGAAGCGAAATTCAAAGGCAGGACTATATAAATCCGGCAGAATGAACGAAGTAGAATGACAATACCCACTAAATCCATAGCAACATGAATGAACTGATTAACAAGGACAGCGAGTGGATAATCCACTTCATGGGCAGCCTCAACCGTCTGCTGGATAACGTCGAGCACCTGACCGCCAACTACCGCCCGACACTGGGCGGTGAGCGTTTCTTCACCGACAAGGAAGTGTCCGCACGGTTGAAAGTGAGCCGCCGGACACTTCAGGACTACCGCAACGAGGGACGGATAGCCTATATCCAGTTGGGCGGTAAAATCCTCTACCGTGAATCCGACATTGAAAGGATGCTTGCTGACGGCTACCGCTCCGCCTACCGGCTGACGGGAACATGATTTTCTTGAAGGAGCGCAGTTTGCCGTCCGCCCTGTATTGCGGCAGCAATAGTGTTTCGGCAAAAAGAAAAGGGAACGGCTTACGGATGAAGCATCGATACTCCGCTTCGCCCGTAAGCCGTTCCCTATTTTTCTTCTGATTTTCCGTCAGTCGCTTGTTTCCGTCCACGGATGCCTTTCAAGCGTGTGGCAGGCTGTGGCAAGGTTTTCGGGCTGAATACACTCCGCAGGAGGAAGATTCAGCCCGAAACGGCCCTGCCGCCTGACCTTGCCGTTGCCGTCAGCGCCATACGCTACCTTTGCATCCGTGCGTCGGAAACAGGTGGTTGGCGGAATGGACATCAACTATACCATAGGTTGCTGCCTTTGTCACAAGAGAAGAACAATGTTATTGGATTCCCTTTCTTGGCGGCGCAGATTTCATTTATTACAAACTGTCTGAACAAGATACTCTCTTTACTGCATATTCTGAATGCAATGGCTATAACCATTTCAAGGTTATAAACATCATAACTGATGCCGCCAGGTTGCTTGATATACTTCATCGTATCACATTCGTTCAATTCCTTGTTCTTATATATAGTATGAATCGCCTTGCGAATGCAGCATGAGAATACCCCGAACAAGTCGGCTATCTCAAATTGGGTCATCCATACAGGTGTAGTCGGCATAGTGGTTACACCTGCTTCACTGATTGTAATTATTCCTCTATCCATAGTCACTTGATTTTAATCTTGTCACTTGATTCACATTCCTTTTTCCAACCACTGTAATTACCGCATTTGAATACCCGTGAAGGCATGCCGTCATTGGGCAACGCATACTTGCCTTTGATATTTTCAGACAGGACAGCCAAATCCTTGCTCACTTTATGGTTGGTTATTTTCAGCGTATATCTGGGTAGTCCGTATGGAGTAATGCCCCATCATCTTGCTGATGGTTTCTATCGGGACCCCGTTGCTCAGGCAGATAAGGGTCGCGAAACTGTGCCGGGCTTGGTAGAATGTTAAATGGCATCCTAAATCACACTGTTCGGCTATGATTTTAAGGCTGCGGCACAAGCTGCTGGTCTGTGGGACGAAGAACAATTTTCCGTCCTTGCCTTCACCCTTGTATTTCTCAATGATGCGGAGAGGAATGTCAAGAAGTTTGATATGGCACTCCGCCTTGGTCTTCTGCCGTGCGATGTGAATCCATTTGGAACCGTCTTCCTTCGTGATGATGTTGTCTTCCGTCAGATTCGCCAAGTCAGCCCTTCCGATGCCCGTAAATACCGAAAAGACAAACAGGTCGCGTGTGTGGCACAGGCGGTAGGTGGGTAGTCGGGCATTGAGCAGTTTTTCAAACTGTTCCCTGTCCAAATGGCGATGGTTTACAGGCACCTTCTCTACCTTATGCCCAGCGAAAGGGTCACGTTTCAGTATATGCCTCTTCAACGCCAGCCGTGTCATCTTGTGCAGCAGGATAAGATAGTCATTGTAGGCGGACACTTTTAACCGCAGTACGGTAGAGAAATAGAATGTGAGGTCGGTCATGAACTTCATCGTCAGCGAACGAAGCGGAATATCCTCCAAGTCATACTTGTATCTCAGAAAGTTGTATATATGCTTGCGCGTGGTCAGATAGCGGATATAGGTATGCCTTGTCCGGTCAATGCCCACACGTCTGGCGTATTCTTCGTTGTGCTCGTCAAACAGGGATAGCAATGTCTCTTTGACATCGGATTTTCCAGTGACGGCGTTCTTGATGATTTCGGATGAGACGAAACCATAAGAGTCCACGTTCTTCCTGTAGGCGGATTTCGCTTTTCCCTCCAACGTCTCCAGCAATGAGTTCAGCCTGTTCAACTCATTTCTTTTTTCGCCGGTGATGTTTCCGGTCTTGCGCCCGTCCGTGAATGCCTTTCCCGCTTTTGCGTCCCATAGGTCAGGCTCTATTTCCAGTCCGGTGGAATACTGGCTTATCTTCCCGTCAAGGGTGACACGCCCCATAATCGGGCATCTGCCGTTTTTCTTTGTCTTCTGGCGGTTGATGTAGAACAACAGTTTGAATGTGCTTCGCATGGCTTATCCCTCCATTATTTTAGTTATGTACTCCCGTTGCTTCACGCTCGGATTGACTTTCCGCCGGCTGTAGTCTTTCAGAATCGGTGACGGGGCGGTGTCGATGTCCGACAAGGAGAACTTGCCCCCGATAACATCTTTCAGGCAATCCACATCCCTGTCTATCTTGTCCTGGGTGACTTTCGCATACCGCTGCGTGGTGGTGATATGCCGATGCCCCATGATTTTGCTGACGGTTTCTATCGGAATCCCCTGTGACAGGCAGATGATGCTTCCGAAGGTGTGACGTGCCTGGTGAAATGAGATTGGACGGTTGATGCCGCACATCACGGACATCTTTTTCAGATGTCTGTTCATGCTCTCCTTGGTCAGCATCGGAAGGAGTTTTCCGTTGTCGTCCATGCCCTTGTACTTTTCGATGATACTCAAGGGAATCTCCATCAGCCTCACACATTCGGGTGTCCCCGTCTTTTGTCTTTCCGTATGAATCCACATACTGCCGTCATCGGCTTTCACCAGATTGGCGGTTGTCAGGCTTCTCATGTCGCAATAGCAGATCCCCGTCCAGCACGAGAACAGAAACATATCCCTCGTGAAATTGCGATTGGGAGTGTCATAGGTCGTGTTTGAAAACAGGTCAAGCTCGTCTTCCGTCAGGTACATCTGTTTGAAAGCGGGTTTCTGTGGGGCATAGCCTTTGAACGGGCTGAAAGGAACGATGCCACGGAACACGGCAAGCATCATCACGCTTTTCAGGCGGTTGACATGTCCGAGTATGGTTCTGGGCATGAAACGTCTTGTCGTGCGCATATACATATCAAACGCCTCGATAAAACTCTCATCCAACTGCTTGACGGGCATATCCGACACATGGTATTTCTCTTTCAGGAATGCACCGAGTATCCGGTAGGTGTTCTGGTACTGGTAAAATGTGTTTACCGCCCTGTTCACCCCTACACGCAGGGCATAGTCACTGTTATGTTCCGCATAGAGTTTCATGATGGTGTCCTGTGTTTCAGCCAGACCTTGGAACACGTTTCTGACTTCCTCTGCCGTTACGACATCCTGTATGTCGAAAAGCTCGTTGAACCGTTTCTGCAGTAACAGCAGTACCCTTTCAATCTCCCTGTTTGCCATTGTCGCCACCTTGCTTTTGCCCGTACAACGTTGGGCGGTGGCATTCCACAACTGCACTTCAATTTTGAACTTGCATGCGAATTGTGCGATGGAATTGACCCTCCCTTTGACGGATATTCTTCCCATGAGTGGAGAAAAGCCGTCCTTGTCCTGTCCGCTGCGCTTGATGTAGAGCAGCACTTTCATTTCAGTTTTCATGCGTTACTTTTTTGATTGCAATATTACTCATACTTCGCCTGTTGAACGGCATGAGAATCAGGCAGAACGGTGCAATCAAAACCGGATGGGCTAAATCTGCCGGATAAAGGGATATTCCCGGATGGAAAGTCCTTTCCGATGACAGCTTAATCCCTGATTGACTGCACTTAGATGAAATGAAAACAGGTAATGACTTGGTAGCTGAACAGGTTCATTATTCCACCTGTCTTTGCAGTTTGTCCAACTATGCAAATCAACGCAATTTGGCTGTATTACAACGAATTGTCATTTATTTGCTGTATTCTTCTCTTGGCTGCATTGATAATTTTCTATCCGGTTACAGGATTACCATATACCATGGCTCCCAATCGTCCATTTCCCAAAGGTAATGCCTCTTCCCAATATCTGGCAGGCTTATCATACCATAATACAGGTTTTTCCTGAGCATCTATGCTGATGCTGACTACAGATAGCAAAACTACAAGTGCTATTTTTAATAACTTACGTGTCATTTTATAATTAAATTAATAAATATCATCGACTTTTATAATGGAGAAAGAAATCCATTCTCTATCAACCAAGCTTCAGCCAACTCCGGCCACATGACCGTGCTTCCCCTTTGTGCACGCAAAGAGATGGCATGCCCGCCGACAGGAAACAGATGCAACGAAGATTTCTCTATTCCCGCTTTATACAAGGCTGTATAATAAGCGATGCTGTTCAAAGGAGAAACAGCCTTGTCATTAGAAGCATGAAACAAGATAGCCGGTGCCGTGTTACCATCCACTTGTTTTTCCAAAGAAAACAAGTTTCTGAGAGCGATATCCTGTTCCCGCTTTCCCAACAGATTTGTCCGGCTCCCTTTATGAACAATAGCGTCATCCATAGAAATAACCGGAGATATCAATACAGCAAAAGAAGGTTTACAACTATATGCATCCAGTGCATCGCCCACTTTTGACCAGTCTTCATCAATAACACACAATGAAGCGGCCAGATGACCGCCGGCAGAACAACCCATCACTCCCACTTTATGAATATCTATTCCATATTCCTCCGCATGAGCACGTATATAGCGAAGAGCACGTTGTCCATCCTGCAAAGGAGCTTTGTAAAATTCTATTACATCCGGTGATTGCGGGAAACGATGTATCAGGACAAAAGCCGTTACTCCCAAGGTATTATACCATTTTGCCAATGCGATACCGCTGATTTCATGCGCCAGTTTCACATATCCGCCACCAGGAATGATCAATACCGCCGTACCGGTACGCTCGGCTTTTGACGGTTCATAAACATGAACAGCAGGAATTCCGACTTGTACCACACGTTCCCTGACTACAGAATCTTTAAGAACTATACCTTTGCTATTGGGCATATTATTCTGCCACAAAGGAATTATTTTCTGAGCCTGAAGAGTAACCGTCATCAATGCCATCAAAAGAAAACCTAATAAAAATACGAATCTGTTCATTACTTTATACTCCTTTAAAATCCTGTCCATTTACTGTTACATTCTCAAAGTGAATGTTTTCAACACCAGTCACCTTATTTATTTCCGGTTTCATCACTCCATCAAAAGTGCAATCTTTCACAAAAATATCTCGCGCCTGTATTTTATCCTCAAAACCATCCAGATGCAAAACATACTGACTTTTCTTACTTGTGATATTTTCCAAATGAATATTGTGAAAATAAGGAAGATACGGTCCGTCATCCACATGCCAATATTTCAATTCAAAGCCTAAAATAGACTCCTTACATTCACCTACCCTAATATTCCGGATAAATATATTTTCTACTTCGCCTCCTCGCATGGCATTTGATTTTATACGGATAATACGGTCGAGTTCAGGACTGTCCATGGTACAATTTTCCACCCATACGTTACGGCATCCTCCGGTCACTTCACTGCCAATAGCTACTCCGGCATGACCATCCTTCATTCTACAATGACGGACTATAATATTCTCACTGGGGATATTCCAGTAACGGCCATCTTCATCACGTCCCGATTTGATGGCGATACAATCATCACCTGTATCAAAATCACAATCCTCAATCAATACATTCCTGCATGATTCCGGATCACAACCATCATTATTATAGCCATGACTCTGCATTTTGACTTTCCTGACAGTGATATTCTCGGACAACAACGGATGAATAAGCCAGAACGGAGAACGGTTGAGAGTAAATCCTTCCAATAGAATATTCTTACATTTATAGAGGTTGATAAACTGGGGGCGTATACCATTCTCTCTCATAAAGACACGTTCTTTAAAAGGAATAGAATCCTCTTTCATTTCATACAACAAAGTTTTCTCATTTATTTTCTTACCATCTTCCTGTACAATACCACGAATTCTGTTTTCACTGAACCAATTACTGCTATCAGCCTGGCCATCCATCACCCCGTTACCAGTGATGGCAATATTAGTTTCTCCATAGGCATAAATCAACGGAGAGATATTGTAACAATCTATTCCTTCTATGCGAGTCTGCACAAGGTCGAAGAAGAAGGGATCTGTAGTAAACTTCAGTACCGTACTGTCAGATAAATGAAGGTTTACATTGGATTTCAAACGGATGGGGGCTGTGAGAAACTCTCCATCGGGAATAATAACTTTCCCACCTCCCTGCTCAGAACAAATAGTTATGGCCCTATTAATGGCATTCGTATAAAGCGTGTCTTTTACGTCGTGATAATCCGTAATCACGAAACTTCTCTCAGGGAAGACAGGAGGTACAATTTGATTATTAACCTCGGTCATTTGATTCCACGGAGATACTTCTTTTTTATCACATGAAGATATGGCTGTTGTCAGAAACAGCAAAGATACCAAAATTTGAGCGGTTCTTGTCTGCATAGTATTGTATTATGTTTATAATTCTATGCAAAAATAGGACAAGATACCTATACAGCCATTGCAGTATTTGGGGCATTAATTATACATTTTGTTCAACAATCGTTTTATGCTTTAATCTGTACTCTTTTGGTGTACATCCCATTGCTTCTTTGAATACTCTGCTGAAATATTGCGGAGTAGTGAATCCACTCATATATCCTACTTCAGATACAGTAAATTCATCTTGTTCCAAAAGTTGGACAGCCCGTTTAATCCGCATCGTCTTTACAAAATCTACAGGAGAAACTCCCATCAAAGATTTCACCTTCCGGTAGAATACAGTCCGGCTCATGCTCATAGCTTCTGCCAAATCGTCAATTTTAAATTCAGAATTCTGAATGTTTTCCTCCACACTCTGAAGAATATTCCGGATGAAATCATTATCAAAATGAGTAACTTGAGGAGTAGAAGGAGTAAGTTGTTCCATAAGACTAGTATCTTTCTCGCCTTCTCTCATCTTTGAAATGTAATAATCATACAATATTTGCCGTTGTTTGAGTAAGGAATCTACTCTGGCTTTCAAATAAGCAGAACTAAAAGGTTTCGTTATATATTCATCTGCCCCGTATTCCAGTCCTTGGATTTGGTCATTCAAAGAAGACTTGGCAGATAACAAAATAATAGGAATATGACAAATATCATTGTTTCCTTTAACCCGTTTCAGATATTCTATTCCATCCATTTCGGGCATCATAATATCACTGATCACGATATCGGGTAATTCTCTCAACGTCATTTCAAGTCCTTGACAACCATTACCCGCTTCAAGAACCACATACTCCCTAGCAAGCACACCACAGATAAAATGGCGAAGTTCTTCATTATCCTCAATAATGAGAATCCGTGTTTCCTTATCTTCTTCCTCTTCTGTAAGCTTATCGGGTATTGCCACCTCCTGTCCGGAATTCTTGCTGTCCGCTAGAATAAATTCAATATTGGCATCGGCATCGAAAACATCACGGTTACCCGGCAGTCTGATAAAGAAACTGCTACCTTCACCCAGTTTGCTGTCTACTCTGACAGTACCATGAAGCAGATTCAGTAATTCTTTGACCAATGAAAGTCCTATACCGGTAGACATATTGGGATCAATCTCATCCAAAGTATCAAAACGGGTAAACAGACGATTGAGCTTTTGGGCATTAATACCTCTACCCTCATCTTTCACCTGCAAACACAAAATCTGTTTCTCGCAAGTAACAGATAGGGAGATACTTTTCTCATCAGGAGTATATTTAAAGGCATTGGACAATAAATTAAAAAGAATCTTCTCCAATTTGTCCACATCCGTATACATAACAAAGGAATCGAGAGGACAAAACAACCTGAAATCAATACGATGCGTATGAGCCATAGGAACAAAATTACCGTAGATTTTTAGAATTAAAGGGATTATATCTACTTGTTCCACCAATACTTTCATCTTGTCATTCTGTATCTTGCGAAAATCCAATATTTGATTGATGAGCCGCAACATTCTGTCTGTGTTTCTTTTGGCCACTTGCATATTCTCCATGCCTGCATCAGATAATTTCTCATTACTAATGACTTCGTCAATGGGACTGGCTATAAGCGTCAACGGTGTACGAAGCTCATGGGATATATCAGTAAAGAAACGCAGTTTTAAGTTGGAAATCTGTTGTTCAAAATCTATCCTTCTTTGCAGGTTAGTAATGCGTAACACAATGCAGATCACTACCAACATAATCACCACGGCCATGGTGATATAGAGCAATACCGCCCAAACAGTTTCACCGAACACAGGATCAATATGTATGGACAAAGATGCCACATTATCAACCCATACCCCATCGGCATTAGTGGATTTGACTTGAAACAGATAATCGCCGGCAGGTACATTCACCAAACTGGCAGAACGATTATTTCCAAGCTCTATCCATTGGTCATTCAGTCCCTTAATTCGATATACGTATTTTATAGCCGGAGAGTTAACATAGTCCAAGGCAGCAAAAGTTATAGTGAAATTACGTTCATCCGGCTGCAGGTACTGAGCCTCATCGTTACTATATATGTCCTGCCTGCGAGAAGTATTATTCTGATAAATGTCAAGATGGGAAAAAACGATAGGAGGAACGAAATCACTCTTATGCAACTCATCGGGAATTATACATAACGCACCATATAGTGACCCTAAAAGCAATTTACCAGAAGATAGCAAAACAGGCCTAGTCTCTGCCATCTGTATCTGATCTTTATACTCTTCGAGCAGATTCAGGCCAGCATCAAATTTGGAAATCTTGTTTTCTGAAACTATCCATATATTTCCTTCTTGATCCTCTATGCTGGACAGTGACAAATCCGGTAATCGGTCATTAGTGGCATTGTAATGTTTAAAGTTCAATCTTTCAGATAAACTGCTACCATCATCCAAAATATTAATACCACCACTCAAAGTAGTTACCAGCAGTTTACCACCCTTAGTTTGGGTTATATCCAATATATCATTATTGCTCAAACTGGAATAACGCTCATCACAAACATTATGAAAAAAACGAATCTCTTCCGGACGGGAAAAATCTGTAGAACAGGACAGCAATCCGCCAGTAGTACCTATCAAAATCACTCCATCAGCCACCTCATATAAACAACGCACTTTCTCACATACATGAATGGGGTAATTATTGAGAATATTACCGTAATGAACAAACTTCAAATCTCCTCCTGCGGAAGCAGACTCAACCAAATTGATACCTCCACCGAAAGTGCCAATCCATATTCTTCCAGACGAATCTTGCAAAATAGAGAATATAGACTTGGAAGAAATGCTGTAAGGATTATCTTTATCAGGCAGGTAACAAGTTACCTGATAGTTGTCCTCCCCTTGAAAACGGAATAAAAACAAACCGTCTTCTCTAGTCCCCATCCAGATGTTATGATCCTTATCTTCGTAAATACAGTACACGTCAGCATTAAATGAGACAGACTGATCCGCCACTATTTTTCCTTTTTGCGAAATATTTCCTATCCACTGTCCTAACGAATCATAAAGACAGATGTTTCCCGGTTGAGTTTTATGATTCCGTTTCCAACCAATCCATACACGTTTGCGATGATCTTCCATCAACGAACGAGCAGACTCTTTATGTCTGTTGATTATATAATCCAACCCACTTTGATGAAAAGAAAGATATCCTAATTCACTTCCTGGAGTGGTATACCACAGATTTTTATGATGATCAATAAAATAGCTGAAAGCCTGAAATGAGATTGGTACTCTCACTCCTTTTTCATAAACATAAGCCTGTTCCAAAGATCTAGTCATCGGATCATAAAAGTATAACTCACCTTCTACAGGATTCACCCAAATACAACCATACTCGTCCTCATGTATAAAAGTACAGGGCTTGGTAAAAGGAACTTCCTTTAACTTAGGATAACTTAATAAGATAATATCCTCAGTAGTACAATCTAAACGAATAACCCCGCCCGTGACCCCCAGCAACCAAAAAATACCTTTTCTATCTTGATATATATCAGGACTGATCTCTACAGGCATTTTATAAAGAGTAAACTTGCCTGTTTTCGGATTATAAAACCGAATCTCTTTTCTCTGTAAAATAGCGATTTTATGATCAGATAAAGATTTCAGTCCGATAATCTCAGACATAGGTTCATTGGGGACACATGGAACAACATTTTGACTCTGATAGTCATATCGGGCAAAAAAGCCTTTTGAAGTAGCAAGATAGATATCATCTGCATTCTCTACCATAAACTTAAAAGGCATAAGATTTGCCATACTCTTCTTTCCTACAATCGTAGCTCCTTTATTTGTCAGAATCCATTCATCTCCATCCTTGTCCTGCATCACAATATAGATACTGTCTCCTATGTTATTTTCTATTTTTCCAGTATATAATTGCACTGACTCCGTAGCAGGAAATCTATTTTCATCCAAACGGAATAACTCATTTTGTACACCTACGGCCCATGTTATCCCTTTACGCAATACATACAGTTTTTCAACTGAGTTTATCACCCCTTTGTTGAAAAGAAAGGGATCTTCATACTGACAAGTACGGGTATTAAACAGATAACAATGTTTATCATACGTCTGACACCAAATATTATTCAGAGAACTTTTTTCAATATTGGTAAAACGATGATTTGTTATACGTACATCACTTTCAGGATAAGTTTTATAATTAGTAAAAGAATATCCATCAAAACGCTCTAGTCCGTTCCACGTAGCCATCCATATATAACCATTATCATCTTGAATGAAATTCTGAATATTTTTCTGTGATAACCCATCCTGAACTGAATAATATTTAATATCAATCAAACTCTGACCAAACAAAGGCAAGGCAGAAAAATACAACCATATAAGAAGAATCTGTTTCAACATAGTATTTACCTTTTTCAACCACACAAATATCGGAAAAAGATGTCACAAACCAATAGCCTGAATAGTTATTACAATGATTAGACCTGTTTTTATAAGAAATTCTACCATAAGTAGCAATATCACACCATAACCTCCCCTTTCAAAAGAACTCTGCCGAAGTATAGCTTCGGCAGAGAAAAGAACAAGATGAACGTCTATCCAGACATTCACAATGCTAAACCATAAACTGATCTTTAAAAATTAACAATTCATTATTCTGTCCAGTCCTCCACTATAGCCGAAGGATCCGGATTCAATATAATAGCTTGGTTATTAATAGATTCAAACTTACTAAAAAATAAATTGAACCATGGACAGCAATATCCTTCTTTAGAGTTCATACGATACCCCACCGGACAATTGGTACCTGGATACCCCCGTGTAACAGGCAATTCTAAACGCTTATAATCCCAATAAATAATACCCTCTCCCCAAAATTCTATCCTTTTTTGCAAAATCAATTCCTTACGAAAATCCTCCATAGTAGATGCCGTACATTGATAGGAACTGTAACGATAAGTTTTCATAAAATTCTCTAAAGCAGAAATTCCAGCACTTACCCCCTGACTAGCGGCTATTGCCTCAGCCTCAATAAAATACATTTCTTCAACACGCATTAAAAGATTATCTATCGGTGCACCTACATTGGCGTCAATCATATTGCCTTCTTTCGGCTTGAATTTTAAATGAACATATGCAGGCACCTTTTTAAAATTCTCATCGGTGAACAATGTATGATATTTAGTACCTGGAGCCTTTCCAGCATCTTCAGGAGCAATCCAAGTTTCTTTGCGCCAATCATCATCCGAGATTTGCTCAAATAAAACCTTACTGATCATTCTGTGTGCCCCATAGGAAATTCCTCCTACCCCAAATGTCTGTTCTGTACACAAGTGCCCTGCCAAATTAAGCCATACACTGTGAATATTCTCTTTATTCATGATTCCTCCCCACATCCATGCACTTGTCTGAATAGAGTTAAAGGCCGTAAAATAGTCTTTTCCACCATACCATTCCAATTCTGTCAATGGAGCAGCACCACTTTTAACTATAGCCTGTCTTGCACAATCGGCAGCTTTAATATAACAATCCTTATCCGAATCTATATCTAAATCCACATTCTGGATCAGTGCTGCCAAATCATTAGAATACTTTTCAAATCGCGTACCCAATTCTAGCCAAAAACGAGCTTTTAATGCAAATATAATGGACAAATCAGGCATATTCTTAGTAGGCCTCAAGTAATCAGCTAATAGAACTTCTGCATTCTCCAAATCATCCAAGATATATCTGTAAATAGTATAAAAAGGAACCCGCAGATTATTACGTGCTTCTGCTTCCGTTATATTCTCACCAATGATAGGGACTGTTAATCCATATACCCCATTGGTAGCAGCCTCGTCATCCAGCTTAGAAAATCCAGTCTTCTTAAACTCAAACAGACGAGCCATATCCATGTAAATCATCGCACGAAAGGCTTTGGCTATTCCTACATATTGCCTATTTGTCTCTGTAGTATTATCAAGATCCACAATACGGATTAAATTATTGACATTATTCAAAAATTTATAGTAGTAATAATAAATAGAATTCACCTCTGAATTATCAGCCAAGCTACGGCACAATCCGAAAGAATTATAATAATCATAACCAGATTTATATATATAAAAATCCTCACACATAACTTCTCTTATAATACCGTATGAGGTATAGCCCAAGTCCCAAGTATAACCTTGTCCATAAGTATTATATGCATTAACAAAGCCTACCACGGCATTTAACATAGCATTCATAGCAGCTGGTGATTCTGCAATCTGCTCGGAAATAGCGGTAGAGCTTTTGGGAAAGGTCTGTTCGATACAACTGCTCATATTTATACCTGTACCGAAAAGCAGACAGGCAACTACCGCTGTTTGAAATAATATATTTTTCTTTTTCATCGTCTTAAAATTTTTGATTATAACTAAGTTAGAATTGAAGACTGATACCTCCGGAATAAGTACGGAACGGAGCTATCTTTCCTGATGTACCTACTCCTGAAATGGAACGGCGAGGATCCAAGCCTTTTCTTTTTGACCAATAGTATACATTATCGCAAACAAAATATAAACGTAAATTTTTAATTTTCAAATGAGAAGTCCAACTATCAGGTAATGTATACCCCACTTGAATATTTTGTAGATTCAAATAGCTTCCATCAATCAGAAAGCGGTCTGACGAACCAGTCGTATTCAGATCATTGAAATGCCAACGTGGAATGGTTGATGAGGGATTTTCTGGAGACCATGCCTTTAGCACATCTTTATGCCAACGGTTACCTACAGATGTTGCAGTTGGGTTACCCATCATACCTGCATAACCGTAATCATAAGTCAAACCACCAACCAAATAGGAAAATTGAGTAGAGAGATCAAAACCATGGAAAGTAATGGAAGTGCCAAAACCACCATACAAATCCGGATTAGGATCTCCACACAAATAAAAGTCGCCTGTAGAATAAGTGGTCGTTGTTTTTTCCTCATTGGTTTCTTTATCCGTATAATACCACAGTGAAAGTCCGTCCTCAGACAAACCGGCAAAACGTTTCATATACCATGTATTGATAGGCAGATCCTCACCATAATATCTGCTTCCATTCATATATCCTCCATGACCATCCATAACAGTAGTCTTTTTCTCATCTGGCAAATAAGTAATCTTATTCTTATAGTGTGTCAGATTCAGATTTATTTTCCATGTAAAATTCTTTTTATTAACAGGAATATAGTTCAGTTCCAGTTCAACACCCTTATTCGCCATATCGCCGATATTATCATAGTACCCAGGATAACCCAAAGAAAGAGGAACATTGAACCAATTTAACATATCAGTAGTCTTACGATAAAACAATTCAACACCACCATTCAGTTTTCCTTTAAGCAGTTCAAACTCAACTCCCAAATTCATGTTAGTATTCGTTTCCCAAGTTATATCTTTTTTCCCCTTACTATTAAAAGACAATGAAAGTTCATCATTACTATTCACTATATTATATCTGTCTGTATAATTATATGAACCTATATTATCATTACCTTGCTGTCCTATGGAGAACTTTATTTTGAGCATATCAATCCATTTCACATCAAACCAGTCCTCTTTAGACATTAGATAAGCACCGCCTACAGAATAAAAATTACCCCACCAATGATCAGGATGAAAACGCGAAGAAGCATCACGACGATAAGAAGCCGAAAAATAATATTTTGCATCGTAATCATATAAAGCACGGAAAAAATATCCCTCCGTATTATAATCATTCGAATAAGAAGCAGCACTTGAACCATCTATAACAGCCCCATTCAATTCATGGTTTCCCCAATATGAAAACATATTTTTCTTGGATGCGGATAATTCTGCATAATTATATTTATAACTCTCATGTCCCAACATTACCGAAATATTATGTTTACCAAAATTATGGCTATAATTCAATATCTGCTGTAAGTTTAATGTAGTAGTACGATAATGATACATTGTCACTGTGCCATTCTGTTCTGCACCAAAACCATAATATGGATTTGTTGTAGTATAATATCTGATTTCATTAACTGTGGTTCCCACATTAAATGTAAACTTAAAATCTTTCAAAAAAGTAATATCTACAAATGCATTACCATTAAATGTATTACCATTCCTATTTTCTTGGTTAAGCATAGATGACTGAATAGAAGAATTAGGATGGTTAGGACGTGCCAATCCCAGTTGTGCCGTCGCTGTTCCATAATCATATACTTTCCCATTTAAATCCGTCAGAATATTTCCATCAGCATTCCTCACATATACAGGATAGATTGGTGCCATGCCCTCTGTAAAGCTGGATAAATCCGTATCATACTTTTCTGTCAAGGAAGCACTATTACTATGTGTATAACTGATGTTAGCACCATATTTCATCCATTTTTTTGCTTGGTACAAGCCTTTAAAACGAGCGGAATATCGTTCATAATTTGAACTAGGAACAATTCCATCATCTTTAAAATAACCAAAAGAACCATATGATTGCATCTTATCGGTTCCTCCAGCAATATTCACATTATATTCTTGACGCAAGGCAGAACTATAAGCTTCATCAACCCAATCATCCGGATAAAGCATATATCCATTAACCACCCTGCCCAAAGTTGCATTGGGATTCAGCTTTCCGTTCATACCAATAAGATTTTCGTTTTCAGGATAACTATACACATTATAAGTCAAACCACCATTTTCCTTCGTATTACCCACCATATTTTTATTAGCTTGAGCATAAGCCTCTCCTTCTGAAAGCCCCTTTACATACCTCAATTGATTATATAATGCCTTATAATGTGCTTCATAATATTCACCCGGATCTTTGATATAGTCATAATCAATTGTACCACGAGTATTCACTCCCCATTTTGCACTAGCCGTAACAACAGCTTCACCAGCTTTTGCCTGCTTGGTAGTAATAATAATAACACCATTGGCACCACGTGCACCATATAACGCATTTGATGCTGCATCTTTTAAAACGGACACTGATTCAACATCAGATGGGTTGATATTGTTCCATCCTCCCTCATAGGGCATACCATCTACAATAATAAGTGGATCATTATCCGCATTGATAGAACCAATACCACGAATTATCAATGTTGGAGCATCTCCTCCCGGCTGCCCAGATCCACTTGTCATTTGTAAGCCTGCCACTTGTCCAGCAAGTGCCTGAACGACGTTCGTTGTCTGTCTTTTAGAAAGTTTCTCAGCATTTACAACTGAAGCCGATCCAGTAAATGCCGACCTTTTGGCTGTACCATAAGCAACAACCATCACTTCATCCATCATTTCAGACTCTGTAACCAATACTACCTTGACAAAAGATTTAACATCAACCACTTGGGTCTTCATACCAATAAATGAAACCATTACTTTCTTATCAGTTGGTTTAATATTATCCAACACAAATTTACCATCCACATCTGTTATCGTACCATGTGTAGTTCCCTGTATCAACACAGAAGCTCCTACTATCGGCAATCCATCATCCTTGGAAAGAACAATTCCCGACATTTTGGTTACTTGAGCCGATAAATGGCCTATTACAACTAATAAGCACATTAAAAACAGAACAATGCGTTTTCCCATACCATTTAGATTTTTTTTAATAGGTTTAATATGATGGAAACAAATATATTAAATATAATCGATGAATAAAAACTTTATTCACTTTTTTTCTTTATATTTTTTAAAATGATAAGTGTTTTGTGCAAAAATTACATAATAAAAGAAAATATCAAGCCTAAATTATTTAATAAAAGAAGTATCACTTTTTTAACTTCAAGAATAATTCTAGTATGTAGAAATCGAAGTTTCCAAACTGAACCGAGATGTGGGAAGCGTTGTAGAATTTTCAAACTGAGCCGCAAATATGGTGCAATTTACTAAAATAAAAATCACAAATATCTAATAACTAGATATTTGTGATTCTATTTCGTACTCGAAGCGGGACTTGAACCCGCACAGCCGCAATGGCCAAGGGATTTTAAGTCCCTCGTGTCTACCGATTCCACCATTCGAGCATCCTCGACGAGAGAGAGCGGAAAACGAGACTCGAACTCGCGACCCTAACCTTGGCAAGGTTATGCTCTACCAACTGAGCTATTTCCGCCTTTTGTTTTAACGGATGCAAAGATAAGTCATTTTATAATACCAACCAAACTTTGCACCCATTTTTTTATTTACAATCGTAAAATTCCCTCTATTTCGGCCAATTCTTCATTAGTAAAGTTCAAATTATCCAATGCATGAAGATTATCTGCCAACTGTTTCACAGAACTTGTCCCCACAATAACAGAAGTCATTCGTTCGTCTTTCAAGACCCATGCCAATGCCATCTCAGCCAAAGTCTGGCCACGACGAGCGGCTATTTCATCCAACCGACGTGCTTTTCCTACTTTATCTTCTGTCACTTGATCTACTTTCAAAAATCCGGTAGAACGGGCCGCACGAGAATGTTCCGGAATACCATGCAGATATTTTTTAGTCAGCAAGCCTTGCGCCAAAGGCGAAAATGCAATAAAACCGGAGCCTTGTTCTGCAGCCAATGGCAATGATTTCTCCTCTACAGTACGGTCAAACATACTATAACGATATTGGCTAATGAGACACGGCACACCGGCAGCCCTCAACATTTCATAAGCTATTTTAGCTTGTGCTGGAGGGTATTTTGAAATACCCACATACAATGCCTTTCCTTGTTTCACTATATCAATCAATGCCTGCATTGTTTCCTCAACAGGAGTCACCCCATCATAACGGTGACTATAGAATATATCAAAGTAATCCAAACCGGTACGACGCAAACTTTGATCAATGCTGGCCATTAAATTCTTACGCGAACTGTTTCCTCCATAAGGTCCATCCCACATTTCATGCCCTGCTTTTGAGGAAATAATCAATTCATCACGATAACCTTGAAAATTTTCCTTTAAGATTTTACCAAAATTAATCTCAGCACTTCCCGGAATGGGGCCATAATTATTAGCCAAGTCAAAATGCGTAACCCCATTATCGAAAGCGTATTTAATCATATCGGTTGCCACACCGAAATCGTCCACACTGCCAAAATTATGCCACAAGCCTAAAGAGATACGAGGCAAAAGTAATCCGCTATTCCCACAGTATTTATACTGCATCTTGTCATAGCGCTCTGCTGAAGGTTGATATTTCATGATCATGCGATTTATAATTGTTTCTATCTACCCAAAAGGGATTGTTCTGCCTGCTCCATGACTGAGAAGTTAAAACCATCTACTACCTGTTGCATCAGATTTTCAATTCTGTCATTACACAAATTACCTATACTACCCTCATGAGTATGATGTACCTTCTTGTTGTGAGTAAATTTTCCGGCTTCTATATCCAAGCCCACCTTCTTATAAGCATCACGGAATGGCATGCCCTCAGAAGCCAGACGGTTAACCTCTTCCACACTAAATATATAAAGGTAACGATCATCATCCAGAATATGCTCGTTGATTTTAATCTTGTCCATAATATAGGCAGCCATTTGCAAACACTCCTTCAGCTCCTGAAAAGCAGGCAGGAATACTTCTTTTATAATCTGCAAATCACGGAAGTAACCCGAAGGCAGATTGTTCATTATCATCATAATTTGTTGGGGGAGAACCTGTATCTTGTTACACTTAGCCCGTGTCAGTTCGAACACATCGGGATTCTTCTTATGGGGCATAATACTGGAACCAGTTGTACACTCGTCCGGAAGTTTCACGAAGCCAAAATTCTGACTACTAAACATACAAGCATCAAAAGCCATCTTAGAAACGGTTCCGGCAATAGAAGCCAAGGCAAAAGCTACATTACGTTCCATTTTGCCACGTCCCATCTGCGCATATACCACATTATAGTTCATCGAATCAAAACCCAGCAGACTAGTAGTCATCTCACGGTTTAGCGGGAAAGAAGAACCATAACCGGCAGCAGACCCCAACGGATTACGGTTGCACATTTTGAATGCGGCCTGCAGAAACATCATATCGTCCACCAAACTCTCTGCATACGCACCAAACCACAAGCCAAATGAAGAAGGCATCGCTATCTGCAAATGGGTATATCCCGGCATCAGCACATCTTTATATTGATTGCTTTGAGAAATCAGCACATGGAAAAGCCGCTCTACTGCTTCGGCCACTTCTTTTAATTCCGCACGAGTAAACAGCTTCAAATCCACCAGCACCTGGTCATTGCGTGAACGTCCACTATGAATTTTCTTCCCGACATCTCCCAACTTACGCGTCAACATCAATTCTACTTGCGAGTGTACATCCTCTATACCATCCTCTATTACAAACTCTCCCTTTTCGGCAGAAGCATAGATATTTTTTAATTCCGCTAACAGCATTTCCAATTCTCCGGCCGTAAGCAAACCAATACTTTCCAACATGGTGATATGTGCCATTGAGCCCAATACATCGTGTTTAGCCAGATAAAGGTCCATTTCACGGTCACGTCCTACTGTAAAACGATCTATCTCCTCATTTACTCGGACATTTTTTTCCCAAAGTTTCTGTGCCATATTTTTCTTTATTTTTTAATAAGGAATCATCGATAACATCTCAGCCAGTTTATCCACCCCATCCTGTAAAGGTTTAGTAACCATCGCCTTCATAAACATATTCACTTCTGCACGAATAGTTACTTTCAGTTTTGCCTGCCCAGCCTCTACAGGCAAAATCTGAATCCACAAATTCATAGGGACCGGAGATTTTTCACTTTCGAATTTAACACATTTACAAGGTTCACGTTCTATAATACGCAAAGTAATGCTTATGCCTTGTACCGTAAAACTTAAAGAATCACAGTCGAACTCCATACCTTGTACCTTGTCAGCCAATTTATCACGTACAGATTCCAAGTTACTTAAATCCGACAACTTATTAAACACCTGCTCCTGACTATAAGGAACATATTTCACACTACTCTCAAATTGTGCCATAATACCTGCTCTCTAAAAACACGAAAAGAACAATCCGGAAATCCATAAAAATTTCCGAACGGTTCTCTTCATATTATATTTGTTTTAAAACTATAACTTATTTGCCTGCCTCCCAATGAGCCGGATCCTTTCTCCAGTTATCTAAAACAGAAACATCCTCTTCATTAATATATCCGGTTTTCAAGGCCGAATCCAATACAGCTTCATAATTAGTCAGAGTAACCAAGTTCACTTTTGCTTCCTTGAACGCTTCAATTGCCACCGGGAAACCATAAGTAAATGCAGCGACCATACCAATCACTTCACATCCGTCACGACGGATAGCTTCAACAGCTTTCAAGCTACTGCCGCCAGTTGAAATCAAGTCCTCAATAACTACGACTTTCATACCAGGACGAAGTTCACCTTCAATCAGGTTTTCCAAGCCATGGTCTTTCGGAGTAGAACGAACATACACAAACGGCAGATTCAATTCTTCAGCCACCAAAGCTCCTTGAGGGATAGCCCCTGTCGCCACACCGGCAATAGCATCTACCTGACCGAACTTCTCCAGGACAATACGGCTAATCTCAAGTTTCACAAAATTACGAAGAGAAGGATACGAAAGAGTTTTGCGGTTATCACAATAAAAAGGCGACTTCCAACCGGATGCCCAAGTAAAAGGATTAGCCGGCTGCAACTTGATAGCCTTAATCTTCAGTAATTTCTCTGCGAATAATTTTTCTAAAGTCTTCATAACTCAACTATATCTGATAAATATTGTGCAAAAATATAGAAATACATCGAGATAATGAAAAATCGGACAAGGTATTTTTCTAAAAAATAGTTGTTGTTATCAAGATTCCCCTGCCAATGCCAAAGTAAGTACACTGATACGTAATCCGGGTATGCCACGAAAGGCATCAGCGCAAGAAACAACCGTAGCCCCTGTTGTCAGCACATCATCCACCAACAATAGATGCTTTCCTTCCAAGCCATCGGGGAAAATACAGGCAAACAAATTTCGCACGTTTTCCCATCTTGCATATTGTCCTTTATGCGTCTGCGTATCAGTATATCTGCTTCTTATCACAACTTTAGTGTTCATAGGAATACCTGTCACCACCGAAACTCCCCGTGCCAAGCATTCACTCTGATTATACCCCCTTAAACGTTTTTTACGTTGATGTAACGGGACAGGAACAATCAAATCTATCCCATCAAAAAAATGAGAACACATAAGTTCAGATGCCATCATCCGCCCCATCACTTCACCCACTTCTTGATTACCATGATATTTCAGTTCATACAACAACTGTCGGACATTCCCTCCCTTTGCATAATAAAGAAAAGAGGTGGCATGCTCCACCGGTATTTTTCCCCAGAAGTTACATTCTACAATATTATCTTTCCGTAAATGAAATTGAGTACGCGGAAGCCTTGACAAGCATTTCAAGCAAAGCACTCTCTCCCCTGATATAAGCTGCCGCCCACAAAGCAGACAACTATGTGGGAAAAATAAATTCCAAAGATCAGTCCAAATAGACATCATCTTCTCCGGTTTGTATCACACAACGGCAAACAGCCTCTATTTCAAATCCTCTACCAACAGCAAAACGAATCAATTTCCCATTCCGTTCGTATTCCGTACATGCTTTCACTCTACTTCTTTTCTGCTCGATCAAGCCAGACAGAATCTCCACATACTCCCGTTCATCTATCTCCTCCAACCCTTCGGCTATAACATCCGCAGGGATCTTCTTCATGCGCAAAGCCTGACTGATTTTCACTCTGCCCCATTGGTTAAAGCGATATTTATCACGAACAAAAGCCGAGCAAAAACGCTTCTGGTCAATGTATCTCTCATCCTGCAAATGCCGAACGATTTTCTCCATCACTTCCGGAGTTGCCCCCCATTGTGATAATTTAGCCTCTACATCCGTTACACAACGTTCCATTGAAGAACAATAAGCTTCTGCCTTATACCTCAACTCATTCTCACTTAATTCTCCTTTCATCTCATTTTTCCGCTTTTATCATTCTATCATTTTGAAAGAGATCTTTCCTCAATTCTATATTTTTGTATCCCAAACCAGCTAGCATATCCACCGTCTCCCGGCCATATTCCTGATTAATTTCAAAATAAAGCCTTCCACCAGACACTAACATATCCCTACCCAATTCTGCTATTTTCCGATAAAACAGCAATGGACTATCATCCGGCACAAACAAAGCCAATTCCGGCTCCCACTCCAAGACATTAGCACTCATATTCGCTTTCTCCTTTTCTGTAATATAAGGTGGATTGCTGACAATGACATCAAACTGCTCACCGGCAGGAGAAGCAAGCAGCACATCCCTTTGCTCAAGAGTTACACGAACGCCGTTCCGCCTGCAATTACGTTCTGCAACTTGCAACGCCTTTTCTGAGACATCCCATGAAACGACCTCCGCCTCTTCCAGATTCTTGGTCAAAGAAACAGCGATACAACCACTCCCCGTACCAATATCCAATATTTTAACCCGACCATACTTATGTTCCCGTATAATCCAATCTACCAACTCCCCCGTTTCCGGACGTGGAATCAATACATGTTTATTCACTTCAAAAGTAAGACCATAAAACTCTTCAGTGCCTATTATATATTGAATAGGTTCTAGTTTTTGCAGACGGACCAGAATATCATCCAACCGTTTCTGCTCATTCACTGAAAAAGTAGTATCTTTGCCTGCATACAATTCAACAACAGACATACCGAAGACTTGTGTAAGCAGCAATTTAGCCATAGGTACAAGTTCTGTATCGGGGTAATACCCCTGCAAGGTTTGTTTTATGTAAGATACAACAGGATTCATAGTGTCATTTTATATGCAAAAGTAAGAATTTAAACAAGACTGTTATGACAAAAGATGAAAAATATATTTCCCGTTGTCTGCAACTGGCACACAACGGACTCTGTAACACAGCTCCTAATCCGATGGTAGGTGCTGTCATCGTATATCACGATACCATTATTGGAGAGGGCTACCACATCCGTTGCGGAGAGGCACATGCCGAAGTAAACGCCATACGTTCCGTTAAAGACGAAAATCTGTTGAAGGAATCAACCATTTACGTAAGTCTGGAACCATGCTCCCATTATGGGAAGACCCCTCCCTGCGCCGATCTGATTATAGAGAAGAAAATCCCCAAAGTCGTGATAGGCTGCATGGACCCGTTTTCTCTGGTAGCCGGCAGAGGTATCGAAAAACTGCGCAAAGCCGGTATTGAAGTAACTGTAGGTGTATTAGAGGAGGAATGCCGGCACCTGATAAGACGCTTCATTACATTCAACACACTCAAACGCCCATACATAACCTTAAAGTGGGCAGAATCTACCGATGGTTTCATCGATATAAACCGCACAGGAGGAAAACCGATCAAACTATCCAATCCACTGACCAGCATGCTGGTACACAAAAAACGCGCCGAACATGACGCTATATTAGTAGGACGACGCACGGCATTACTTGACAATCCCTCCTTATCCACCCGGAATTGGTACGGCAAGCATCCCGTACGCCTGGTAATAGACAAAGAATTGACATTACCGCGAGACCTGGAACTTTTCAGTGGCAGGATAAAGACATTCGTGTTCACCCGAAAATCCCCCCATCAGCCAAACACATTAACAGAATACATATCTTTGGATTTTAGCAAAGACATCCTGCCGCAAATAATGGAAGTATTATATCAGAAAAAAATACAATCACTTCTAGTAGAAGGAGGAAGTATTTTATTACAGTCTTTCATAGATTCCAGTCTATGGGATGAAGCCTTCATAGAAAAGGTTCCACTGTGTTTGAAGAATGGGATAGAGGCACCTTCTATTCAAAAAAAATACTTTAAATTGAATAAAATATACTTTGGAAGAGAAATAATGCATGCCGTCCATCCACAAAACCAAAGACAAAATGTGGCTGATTGACAGAGAAAAAGGGCTAGTTTATCTATAAATTAATATAAAACTTGCCCTAAAACTTCTGTATAGAAAAAAATCTTCCTACTTTTGCGACTTGTAACAATAGACTCATTTGCAAATGAAAATAAAGTTTTTGACTGTCATCACAAGTCTGCTTACTGCAGCTTTTATGATTACATCTTGCTTGGACGACAACGAAGTAGAAACAGAATATAGTTCAGAATCAAGCATTACCGCTTTTGCTATAAAAGATAAAATTGAAACTCAATATACCGAAAAGGTTAATGGCAAAGATACAACGCTGACATTCACCGTTGATGGTACCAAATACCCTTTTGCCATCGACCAAGGCACAAGACATATCTACAATGTAGACTCCCTGCCAGTCGGTACAGACATCAGCAAAGTTGTAGTCAGCATAACATCAGATGGTATCGGAGTTTTTATTGTTGCAGAGGACAAAGATTCGTTGTGGAATGAAACCGACTCCTTGAATTTCGAAAAACCTATCCAATTTAAAGTTATGGCAATGAGCGGAGTCTATGGGCCTATTTATAAAGCTGAGATTAATGTACATAAACAAGTTCCCGACTCATTGCAGTGGAGCCATAGAGGAAGTAGTTTCGACAACACCATCCAGGCACAAAAAGCAGTCACATTAGGAGATTATATTTATGTTTTCGCACAGCAAGACAATGGTGCCGCTGTTACAAGCACCCACATCAATGATGGAGGAACCTGGACACCCTTACAGGCTTTACCTGAAAATATGCTAAATGCGGACTATTCTTCTGCCATGGCATGGGGAGACAAATTATACATACTTGCCGACAATGACCTGTACTGTTCCTCTGATGGAAAAAGCTGGAGCAAGATTGGCACTAACACCAAATTCGAGAAGCTGATTGCCGGCGTTCATTCAGAATATAACCGCAAATTGTACGCCATAGACACCAACAATCATTTTATGGAAAGTACGGATGCTATGGCGTGGGATACTAATGGAGAGGTTCCGGCCAATTTCCCGAAAAATCAGATATCATACACAGCTTACCCGTTGGTAACCAATAAATCCATAGACCGTATGGTACTAATGGGGGAAAATCCCATTGCTACCGACACGACCTCTACTGTATGGACCAGACTGACCACAGAAGACAGTTGGGCAGATTATCCTACAGCCGCATACGATAGTTTTTATTGTCCCAAGCTGGCTAATATAGCCATGATTCATTACAACGACCAATTATACGCTTTCGGTGGTCCGGGCAAAAGTTTCGGTAAGGACATTCCCGCCTTCAGCCAATTCTATGAATCAACAGATCAAGGCGTTACATGGAAACCTGTTTCTAGATATGTATTTTTCCCAACAGAATTCCCCGATCTATACCATCAGGCAGACGGCAACTATTCTTATGTTATAGACAAAAATAACTTTTTGTGGATTATATGGAGCCGAAGTGGAGAAGTATGGAGGGGAAGAATCAATAAGTTGGGATTCGATTCCAAGGAATAAAGTCAAAGAGAGTCATATAAAATAGATTGCGACATGCCATATAGAGAGCAAATAGACAAAAGCCGTATACCTGCCCATGTAGCCATTATAATGGATGGAAATGGAAGATGGGCTAAACAACGTGGACAGGCACGTAGCTTCGGACATCAAGCCGGTGCAGAAACTGTACACATCATAGCAGAAGAAGCGGCTAGACTGGGAGTCAAATACTTGACACTATATACTTTCTCTACCGAAAACTGGAATCGCCCGGTAGATGAAGTCGCTGCTCTGATGAGTCTTCTGATGGACTCCATTGAAGAAGAAACTTTCATGAAAAACAACATCAGTTTTCGCATTATCGGTGATACGGCAAAGTTACCGGTAGAAGTTCTGGAACGATTGAACCAATGTATTGAACACACCTCAATCAATACCGGCATGTGTCTGACACTTGCTTTAAGCTACTCTTCCAAATGGGAAATAACAGAAGCGGTAAGACAAATAACGATCAAGATTCAAAACAACAAACTAGCCATTGACGACATCGATGACAATTTGATAAGTGCGCATTTAAGTACAAACTATATGCCCGATCCAGATTTGCTTATACGTACCGGAGGAGAAATCCGCCTTAGCAACTATCTGCTTTGGCAATGTGCTTATTCCGAACTATATTTTTGTGAAACGTTCTGGCCGGATTTCCGCGAAGAAGAATTTTGCAAAGCCATTTATGATTATCAGAAAAGAGAACGCCGTTTCGGCAAAACCAGTGAACAAATATAAAGTTAGATAAAATGCTATATCGTATTTCACTTATACTATTAACGCTTACATGCCTATTTTGCTTTTCAACAGGCAGTTACGCCCAAGAAGCAAACGTAGAAGAAAACGACAATCCAGTCATACTTTATTCCGGAACGCCCAAGAAGTATGAAATCGGCGGAATCAAAGTAGAAGGCGTAAAAAACTATGAAGATTATGTATTGATCGGACTTTCAGGACTATCGGTAGGACAGACCATTGTTGTTCCGGGAGATGACATTACCACAGCTGTAAAACGTTATTGGCGACACGGACTGTTCTCTGATGTACAAATCATAGCTGAAAAAATTGTTGGAGACAAGATCTATTTAAAAATCATCCTGGCTCAACGTCCACGTATTGCCGACATTCGTTACCACGGCGTAAAGAAAAGCGAGCGTGAAGATTTGGAAGCCAAACTAGGTTTGGTAAAAGGAAGCCAGATTACTCCCAACTTGATAGACCGTGCTAAAATATTAATCAAGAAACATTTCGATGAAAAAGGTTTTAAAAACGCCGAAGTGACTATTGTAGAGCGTGATTTGGCTGACAATAAAGACCAAGTGGATGTTGATGTAATGATTGACAAGAAAGAAAAGGTGAAAGTCCACAAGATCACCATTGACGGCAACACTGTGTTGAGTGACAAGAAGTTAAAGCGTGTCATGAAGAAGACGAATGAGAAAAACAAACTTGTCAACCTCTTCCGTACCAAAAAGTTCATTGAAGAGAAATACGAAGAAGACAAACAGCATATCATCGACAAATACAACGAATTAGGTTACCGCGACGCACAAATTGTTGTGGACAGCATTTCTCCATACGATGACCGTACCGTCGATGTGTATATGAAAATAGAAGAAGGTGACAAATACTATCTGCGCAACGTGACATGGGTAGGTAACACCATTTATGCTTCGGACTGGCTGAACGAGCAACTCCGTATGAAAAAAGGAGATGTTTATAACCAGAAATTAATGACCGAGCGTCTAACCGGTGATGAAGACGCTATCGGTAACTACTACTATAATAAAGGATACGTATTCTACAACCTTGACCCGGTAGAAGTAAACATAGACGGTGACTCCATTGACTTGGAAATGCGTATTCAGGAAGGTCCTCAGGCCTCTATCAGCAAAGTGCGCATCAACGGTAACGACCGTTTGTATGAAAACGTGGTACGCCGTGAGTTAAGAACCAAACCGGGAGATCTGTTCAGCAAAGAAGCATTGGAACGTTCCTATCGTGAGATAGCCCAAATGGGACATTTCAACCCTGAAAATATCCAGCCGGATGTTCAACCGGATCCTACCAATGGTACAGTAGACATCAACTGGAATCTGGAGTCTAAAGCAAATGACCAGGTAGAGTTCTCGGCAGGTTGGGGACAGACCGGTGTTATCGGTAAATTAAGTTTGAAGTTCACGAACTTCTCTATGGCAAACTTGTTCCATAAGAGTGATAACTACCGAGGATTCCTGCCACAAGGTGATGGGCAGACATTGACCATCAGCGGACAGACCAACGGTAGTTACTACCAGTCATATAGTGTATCGTTCTTTGACCCGTGGTTTGGCGGGAAACGTCCGAATTCATTCTCTGTTTCGGCTTTCTACTCCATACAGACAGATATCAGCAGTAACTACTATAACTCAGCTTATATGAATAATTACTATAATTATTACAGCGGTTATGGTAATTATTATGGTGGATATAACAACTACGAGTCTTATTATGACCCCGACAAATCTATCCAGATGTATGGAGCATCCATCGGTTGGGGTAAGCGTTTGAGGTGGCCGGATGACTACTTTACCCTGTCAGCCGAACTCTCTTACCAACGATTTATATTGAAAGACTGGAGCTACCTGTATATCAAGTTGAACAACGGAGAGTATATGTCAACCGGTAATTGCAACAACTTGAGTTTGAATCTAACTCTGGCACGTAACTCTACGGACAACCCGATTTTCCCGCGTCGCGGTTCTGAATTCTCGGCTTCCGTACAGTTGACTCCTCCATACTCATTGTTCAGTAACAAGGACTACTCGGTATACGGTAAAGATGATTATGATGAAGCGGCAAGCATGTTCAACTGGATTGAATACCATAAATGGAAATTCAAATCAAAGACCTATACCGCCCTTACAGGAGGTCAGAAATGTCCGGTTATTATGACACGCGCAGAATTCGGCTTGCTGGGTCACTATAACAAATACAAAAAATCACCTTTTGAAACATTCTACATGGGTGGTGACGGTATGACAGGCTATAGCACCAGCTACGCTTCCGAAACCATTGCACTGCGTGGTTACGAAAACGGTTCATTGACCCCTTATGGTAGTGAAGGCTACGCTTACGTACGTTTAGGTGCAGAATTAAGATACCCGTTGATGCTGGAGAATTCGACCAGTATCTATGCGCTAGGCTTCATCGAAGGAGGTAACGCATGGACAGATGTAAGCAAGTTCAATCCGTTCCAGTTGAAACGCTCGGCAGGTGTCGGTGTCCGTATCTTCCTGCCGATGATTGGTATGATGGGTATTGACTGGGCATATGGTTTCGACAAGATTAACGGCTCCAGCCGTTATAGTGGAAGCCAGTTCCACTTTATCCTAGGACAAGAGTTTTAATAACTAAAAACAAAGTGATTATGAAAAAGGCTATCCTATTATCTCTATTGTTTGTGGCTTGTGTATTCACAGCCAGCGCTCAAAAGTTTGCCTTGATTGATATGGAATATATCCTGAAGAATATTCCTGCATACGAACAGGCGAATACCCAACTGAATCAAGCTTCACAACAATATCAAAGTGAGGTGGAGGCGAAAGCAAAAGAAGCGGAAACACTTTATAAAGAATACCAGAAAGCCTCGGCTTCCCTGTCGGCCGCACAGAAAACGCAAAGAGAAGAAGCAATTGTGGCAAAAGAAAAGGAAGCAGCCGAACTGAGAAAGAAATATTTCGGTCCTGAAGGAGAAATGGCCAAAAAACAAGAAGCATTAATCGCACCTATTCAAGATAAAATCTATGAAGCGGTAAAACAGATTTCAGAGCAAAAAGGATATGCGGCAGTAGTAGACAGAGGCTCTGCCCAAAGTATTATTTTCGCGTCTCCAAGCATTGATATCAGCAATGAAGTGCTCTCAAGATTAGGATATTCAAATTAATTTCCTACATTTGCAACCGATAATCCAAATTTGCAATAACTAATAAAAAATAGAACTATGTTGAAAAAAATTGCTTTACTACTTTTACTCATCGTTCCGATGAGTGTATTTGCTCAGAAATTCGGGCATCTTAAATCTGCAGATGTACTTACTGTCATGCCGGAATTTACAAAGGCTCAGACTGACATCCAAGCTATGCAGAAACAATATGAGGATGAAATGAAACGTGCGACTGATGAACTGACCAAAAAATATACTGAATACCAACAGGAACAAGCCAACCTTCCTAAGAACATTCAGGAAAGACGCCAGAAAGAATTGCAGGAATTACAGGAAAAAGGAATGCAGTTCCAACAAGACGCACAACAGCAATTGCAGAAATCATACGCTGATATGATGGAACCTATCTACAAAAAAATTGAGGATGCCATCAAAGCAGTAGGCCAGGAAGGTGGATATACTTATATCTTTGATTTGAACAGAACAGAAATTCCCTACGTAAATGAAGCGCAGTCCACAGATGTAACTGCTGCTGTCAAAGCTAAAGTAGGAATCAAATAATTAAGTTAAAGACCTTTACAGGCACGGATTACACAGATTTCATAGGTTTCGAAACCGTGAACATCCGTGTAATCCGTGCCTGTATTATATAGCTATACTGCCATGATCCCATCTCTCCCCCCTTCAACCGGCCCTATCGGTGTATTCGACTCCGGCTACGGTGGTCTAACCATTCTGGACAAAATACGCGGACTGATGCCTGAATATGATTATATCTATTTGGGAGACAGCGCACGCTGTCCATACGGACCGCGCTCCTTTGAAGTTGTTTACGAATTTACCTTGCAAGCCGTAAGCAAACTGTTCGAACTAGGATGCCCTTTGGTGATATTGGCATGCAACACAGCATCGGCAAAAGCCTTACGCACCATCCAGCAGATCAATCTTCCGGTAATAGACGCTACCCGCAGAGTACTCGGGGTCATCCGGCCTACAGCAGAATGTATAGGAGAAATCACCCGAAGCCGGCACGTAGGCATACTGGCCACAGCCGGTACCATCAAATCCGAATCCTATCTTTTGGAAATACATAAATTATCTCCCGACATTGTGGTAACAGGAGAAGCCTGTCCCATGTGGGTTTCCTTAGTAGAGAATAATGAATATCAATCGGAAGGAGCCGACTATTTCGTCAAACAACATATCAACCGGCTGCTGGATAAAGACCCGATGATTGACACCATCATACTGGGATGTACCCATTATCCGTTACTGCTTGATAAAATAAGACAGTTTACTCCCGGACATATCCGCATCATCGCACAAGGAGAATATGTAGCCCGAAGTCTGCAGGACTATTTGAATCGCCATCCTGAAATGGACGCACGTTGCGAAAAAGGAGGAAAATGCCGCTTCCTTACCACCGAAAGTGAAAACAAGTTCGAGGAATCCGCTTCCATCTTCTTAGGTCGGCAGGACATAAAAGTAGAAAGCATAGCATTGGAATAACTTTCTTCCGGTTTACCTGTTATATATACCATCCATAACGCTTAATTCATGAAGATATGTATACAAATAAAGTAAAGAAGATAGCTGCGGTACACGATTTATCCGGTGCAGGACGAGTATCTCTCACCGTCGTTATCCCTATCCTCTCATCCATGGGCTTTCAAGTCTGCCCTCTGCCCACAGCCGTATTATCCAGCCACACCCAATACCCGCACTTCTCCTTCTTGGACCTCACGGACGAGATGCCCAAGATTATCAACGAATGGAAGCAACTGAAGATACAGTTTGACGCTATCTATACAGGCTATTTGGGCTCTCCCCAGCAAATACAAATCGTATCCCGGTTTATTGATGATTTCCGACAACCTGACAGTCTGGTTATGATAGATCCTGTTTTGGGAGATAACGGGAAATTATATGCCAACTTCGATGAACAAATGATTATGGAGATGCGCCATCTCATCCGGAAAGCCGATGTTATCACACCTAATATGACCGAACTCTTTTATCTGCTTGACAAACCTTATAAAGCAGAGAATACGGACGCGGAACTGAAAAACTATCTGCACGAAATATCAGAACACGGTCCCGGTATCGTCATTATCACCAGCGTACCCGTACAAGATGACTCGCACAAGACTTCCGTATATGCATACGACAGGCAAGGAGACCGTTATTGGAAAGTTACTTGCCCCTACCTGCCTGCTCATTACCCCGGCACAGGTGATACATTTACCAGTGTGATAACCGGCTCACTGATGCAGGGAGACAGCCTGCCTATCGCCTTGGACCGCGCCACACAGTTCATCCTGCAAGGCATCCGCGCCACTTTCGGATATGAATATGATAACCGAGAAGGAATTCTGCTAGAGAAGGTATTGCACAATCTGGATATGCCAATCCAGATCAGCAGTTATGAACTGATTTGAGGACCCCGAAAGTAGAAGATTTGCCCCCCGGGAAGGAAGCTTGTACCAAGCCCTATTACTCCGACGATTAAGGTCGTTTTTCCTTATAGCTAACCCTTATCATACAGTTAACTACTACAGACTCCGGCAGTGGACTGTACAGTCTACTGCAAGAGTTTATACAGTCCACTATATCAGACTGTACAAACCACCGGAAGAGACTATAGTACACAACCATAAAAAAGAGCTTAACCATAAAACAAAATAGGGTTAACCACAAAGAAGAAAAGACTTAACCAGATAAAGCCATAAGGCCAAAAGACGAAAAGAGTAAAACCAAAGAAAGCAGCCAAATCGTACCGTGCAAACCAACAAACATCAGCCGTATCAACAATAATAAATAAATTACCTGCCCAGCAGCCTGCGGCTGAGATAACGCACGGGATACCACACAGAAAGAAAGCCCACCACCAGCACAGTGACAAAAACTATAACAATATCCCATGCATGGACACTGACCGGATAGGCATCCACCACAAAATTGCCACCGGAGTTACCACCTCCCAGCGAAAGCAATCCGAATTCCTGCTGGATAAAACAAAGGATCAAGCCCAGTGCCACTCCGATAACCGCACCCATCAATGAAATCATACGCCCCTCGAACAGAAAGATACGCGTAATCAACTTGTCGCTGGCCCCTAAATTGCGCAATGTCACTACATCTGCCTTCTTATCTATAATCAGCATGGACAATGAGCCTATCACATTAAAGCAGGCTATCATCAGGATAAAGGTAAGGAAAATATAAGAGATCAGCTTCTCTATCTCCATAATGCGGAAAGTATCCGCTTGCTGCTCATACCGGTCCTGCACCCGGAAGTCATCTCCCAATATTTTCTGTATCTTCGATTTTACACTCCCTGCATCTACATCCGGCTTCAATTTCAATTCTACCGAACTCACTTCTGTGTCATACTGAAACAACCTACGGGCAAATTGGAGGGAAGTCAAAATGTAAGAAGAGTCATACTTCTGTTGGTTCACCGCAAAAACAAGGCCGCTGGAATATAAATCGGCAGAGTTAAAGCTGGAAGCAGGATTGGCCATATTGACTTTAACTCCCCGTTTGGGAGCATAAATCTCTAGCGGATCGAGGAATTTGATACCCGTTCCCAAGATAGAAACCAATTCTATGCCGGGAATGGCATAATCTACCACTTCATCATGCAACACGAATTGCCCCCGGCCGAAAAGGATACTGTCAATAGCGGTCAGATCCTCGAAATTATCTTCAATTCCTTTAATCACCGCCATGGTCTGACGATCTTTATACTGAACCATCGCATTCTCTTCCAAAGACTCAGAAAAAACAGCGATCTCCGGCATCCGGCGCAAAGCTTCTATACGCGCTTCTTGTCCGTCAAAAACCTTTCCGGTGACAGCCGTAATTTTCAGCTCCGGGTCAAAAGCCGTAAAGAAAGTAGCTACCAGATCCTGGAAGCCGTTAAAAACAGACAAAGTGCATACCAATGCCAATGTAGCCAAAGCCACTCCGCAGACGGAAATGGCTGAAATAACATTAATGGCATTGTGCGACTTCTTGGAAAAAAGATAACGCTTCGCTATATAAAAGGGAAAATTCACCGTCCGGTTCTACTTTTTCAACAGTTCGTCTATACGTTCGGCATAATCCAATGAATCATCCACAAAGAATTTCAACTCGGGAATGATGCGCAACTGATGGCGTACCCGTGTTCCTAATTCATAACGGATGGATTTCATATTATCATTGATATTCTTTACTATTTCCTGGCTCCTCTCAGAAGGGAACACGCTGAGATAGACGCGTGCAATACTCATATCGGGACTGATGCGGACAGCACTTACCGACACCAAAACACCATTCATGGACTTAGTCTGAAGCAGGAAAATCTCACTCAACTCCTTTTGGATCAAACGAGAAATCTTATTTTGTCTGGTCGTTTCCATAATTAATAATTATTTGCTAATTTGCTAATATGCCATACGGTTCATAGCGCAAGCTATGAGCACATTATTCAACATTTTCTTATGATTGTCAGCCCGTCGCGCAAGGGAAGAATCACCTTTTCAACCCGTTTGTCGGCAGCTACCAAATCATTAAATTTCTTTATTCCAATAGTCTGAAGATCTGTATGATGCGGTTCCTCCAAGACATGTCCGTCCCACAATGTGTTGTCGGCAATGATATATCCGCCGGGTGATAATTTCTCCAGTACCATTTCGTAATATTCAATATACTTCCGCTTATCACCGTCTACAAACGCTAAATCAAAGGTAATGTTCATGCCAGGCAGCAACTTCAGCGCATCACCTATATAAAATTTAATCTTGCCGGCGTAAGGCGAACCTTCCAGCCAGGGACGTGTAAAGTCCTCCTGCTCATCGTTTATCTCAAATGTGTGCAACATGGCCCCCTCTTCCAACCCTTCGGCCAGGCAAAGTGCGGAGTAGCCACTGTAAGTCCCGATTTCCAACACCTGACGGGGGCGTATCATTTGCACAAACATTTTCAGCATACGTCCCTGCAAGTGGCCGGAAGCCATACGGGGACGTAAAAGCTTGACGTGCGTATCGCGATAAAGTGCCTTCAGGTAATCACTTTCTTCGTCAATGTGCTGAAGGATATATTCGTCAATAGCGTCCGTTTCTTTCATTCCTATCTTCTATTTTTATAGGTAACGGTTGCGGTTGGGCAGCACATAGTCCATAGCATACTTCAACACATCTCCCACTACATTGATTTCAAGGAAAGAAGTCTGAGTACCTTGCTTACCGCTGCTCAGATAGGCCACCATGTCGCTTTCACTCAAAACGCCATCATCCAGCAATTTACGCAAAGCAGCGAAATAATATGCCTGTCCGTTAGCCTTTTCGGGCATATAGATAGCCTCCACCCCATATGACAAAGCCAGATGACGCATCGTTTTTTCTTTATAACAGATGGCCAATACAGGATATTTGCCACGGAAAGCAGCAATATTACGTGCGGTACGCCCGCTGAAACTGTCGGTAATAATGGCGCGGATATTCAGTTTGCTGGTAGCCTTTACTGCCTGTTTTGCCAGGAAAGCAGTTACGTCATTGGAGTTTTCATCCAAAGGAATACGGATGTCATTCTCGGCCAGTTTATCTTTCTCAGCCTGCGCTGCAATCTTGGCCATCGTCTTCACGGCTTCCACCGGATACTTGCCGTATGCCGTTTCTCCACTCAGCATCAATGCATCCGTGCGGTAGTAAATAGCATTGGCAATATCGGTCACTTCAGCACGGGTAGGACGCGGATTATTAATCATGGTATGCAACATCTGGGTAGCAACAATCACCGGTTTCTTTGCCAGAATACATTTTTTTATCAACAAACGCTGAATGCCGGGGATTCGTTCCTGAGGAACTTCAATGCCCAAGTCACCACGAGCCACCATGACTCCGTCGGCCACTTCCAATATTTCATCAATATTGTCCACTCCTTCCTGATTCTCGATCTTGGCGATAATCTTAATGTCGCTGCCGTATGCATCCAGTATCTGGCGGATATCCAGCACATCTTGCTTATTACGAACAAACGAATGTGCTATGAAATCAATGTCCTTTTCAATAGCATACAGTATATTGTTACGGTCCTTTTCTGTCAAAGAAGGGAGATTGATGCGCACGCCCGGTACATTCACACTCTTACGGTTACCCAAAGTAGCTTCATTCTGCACCTCGCACAACAAATACTCGTCTGTCTTCTCAATCACGCGCAGCTCCAGATCACCATCATCAATCAGAATATCGCCATCCACCTGAAGATCATGCACAAAACCGGGATAAGATACAGCAATACATTCACGGGTCGTTTCTTGTGCTGGATTGCCTACAATCTTTACTTTGTCACCAATCTGATAAGGAATAGGCTCGCCGCCTGCAATAGCAGTAGTACGCACTTCGGGACCTTTTGTGTCCATCAATATGGCAATACGGTTGGAAACCTCACGTACATTGGTTATCAATTTTTCAAAACCTTCACGTGAAGCGTGAGCCGTATTCATACGGACCACATTCATACCAGCCTTGAAAAGATCTCTTATAAACTCTACCTCGCAACGCTGATCTGAGATGGACGCTACGATTTTTGTTTGTTTCAACATCATAATCTTATCACCTTATATTATACCTAAACTTTTTATTTTCTCATCAACAAAGCCTCAATCGCCAAACGATATGAATGAAGCCCGAACCCACAAATTACTCCCACACAAGCGCAAGAAATCATCGACTTATGGCGAAACTCCTCACGGGTATGTACATTTGAGATGTGCACCTCAATCACAGGAGCTGTCACGGCGCGGATAGCATCCTGTAAAGCAATGGAAGTATGCGTATAAGCCCCTGCATTCAAGACGATGCCGTCATAATCAAAACCCACTTCGTGTATTTTATTGATCATCTCACCTTCCACATTCGACTGATAATACGCTATTTCAATGTCCGGATAAGTACGGCGCAATTCCACCAGATAGTCTTCAAATGAAACAGCACCATAAATGGAAGGTTCCCGTTTGCCTAATAAATTGATATTAGGTCCATTAATAATTTGTATTTTCATATTTATACTATATCTGAACTTTTTCTACCTTTGCAGGGAATTTGGGTACAAAGGTAGAAAAAAGAAATGAAAAGAACCGAGAAAACAGACAAGATATTGGTGAAATACAGGCAATATTTAAAGTTGGAGAAATCGTTATCTGACAATACGGTAGATGCTTATCTTACTGACCTGGACAAGTTACTGGCTTATCTTACATTAGAAAATATCAACATTCTGGATGTCCGGCTTGAAAATCTGGAAGATTTCTCAGCCGGATTACATGATATCGGCATCCACCCCCGTTCGCAGGCACGCATCTTGTCAGGCATCCGCTCTTTCTACCGTTTCCTCATTATGGAAGATTATCTGGAATCCGACCCAACAGAATTACTGGAATCCCCCCAGACAGGTTTCAAACTGCCCGAAGTAATGACGGTGGAAGAAATAGACTTATTGATAGGCAGCATAGACCGCGGAACCAAAGAAGGTCAACGCAACAGAGCCATATTGGAAACACTTTACAGTTGCGGACTACGTGTTTCCGAACTCTGTAATCTGAAATTATCCGAACTTTATTTTGAAGAAGGCTTCATCAAGGTGGAAGGGAAAGGAAGCAAACAGCGGCTGGTCCCTATTTCACCGCGTGCCATCAAGGAAATCAGGCTCTACTTCACCGACCGTAACCTGATGAAAATAAAGCCGGGATTTGAAGATTTTGTCTTCATCAGCAATTTCGGGAAGAACATCTCCCGCATCATGGTTTTCCATATCATCAAGGAACTGGCAGAGCGCATCGGTTTGAAAAAAAAAATCAGTCCTCATACCTTCCGCCATTCTTTTGCGACACACTTGCTGGAAGGAGGCGCCAACTTGCGTGCCATACAGTGTATGCTTGGACACGAAAGTATCGGGACCACAGAAATTTATACACACATAGACCGCAATATGTTACGCAGTGAAATCATAGAACACCACCCCCGTAACATCAAATTCAGAGAAAAAGGTAAATAAAGGTTCTATATTCTAAAATATTTTAAGATAAATTGAAAAAAAAGCAGGCTAAGAAGCTAGCACATAATAGAGTTTTTCCTATCTTTGTCCCCAAAGAGACGCACAAAAACGTACTATAGCGAATTTTACATTACAAACGTTAAATTAATAAAGTAACTATGATTAAAAAGTTGTATTTGCCCTTAGTGGCTTTATTGGTCCTTGCCCTGTCATCATGCGGCAAGATGGGAGAATTGTCTTCTGACTATTTCACAACTAACCCTGAAGTGCTTGAAGCAATCGGTGGTAAAGTGCCTGTGACAATTAATGGTAAATTCCCCGAGAAGTATTTCAAGAAGAACGCAACTGTTGAAGTTACCCCTGTTCTGAGATGGAAAGGTGGCGAAGCTAAAGGCCAGCCTGCTGTATTCCAAGGAGAAAAAGTAGAAGGAAACAATCAGACTATCGCTTACAAAGCAGGTGGTAGCTATACGATGAAAGCTTCTTTCGACTATGTTCCCGAAATGGCAAACTCTGAACTTTATCTTGATTTCAAGATTACAAAAGGAAAGAAATCATACACTATTCCTTCTGTGAAAATCGCTGATGGCGTTATCGCGACTTCTGAACTGCCTACTGCTGCCAGCTCTAACGCATCATACGCTAACGATGCTTTCCAACGCATTATTAAAGATGCTCAAACTGCTAACATCATGTTCTTGATCCAGCAAGCTAACTTGCGCAACAGCGAATTGAATTCTGACGATATCAAAGAATTCCATAAGAAAGTGGCTGAAGTTAATGCTGACACCAAGAACTACAAACTGAATAACATTGAAATTTCTGCATACGCTTCACCTGATGGTGGTGTGAAACTGAACACCGGTTTGGCTGAAAACCGTGAAGCAAACACAGAAAAATATATGGAACGCCAGTTGAAGAAAGGCAAGATTGATACTAACCTGGATGCAAAATACACTGCACAAGATTGGGAAGGTTTCCAAGAACTGGTATCCAAATCAAACTTGCAGGATAAAGATTTGATCTTGCGTGTTCTTTCTATGTACAATGATCCTGAACAAAGAGAAGCTGAAATCAAGAATATTTCTTCTGTATACAAAACTTTGGCTGACGAAATCCTGCCTCAGTTACGTCGTGCCCGTTTAACTGCCAACTATGACATCATCGGTCGTAGCGATGATGAAATCAACGAAGCATTCAACTCTGATCCTAAAGTATTGAGTGTAGAAGAATTATTGTACGCTGCTACACTGACTAACGACAACGCCCGCAAAGAAGCTATCTTCAACAAGACAACTCAACTTTATCCGAACGATTTCCGTGCTTATAACAACCTGGGTGAATTGGCATTCGCTGCCGGTGATGCTGCTAAAGCAGAAAACTACTTCAAACAAGCTGCTTCTAAGAACGCTAGCGCTCCTGAAGTAAACGCTAACCTTGGTCTTTGCGAATTGGTTAAGGGCAATGTTGCAGCTGCTGAAACTTACTTAGGCAAAGCTACAGGTGCTAATGCTGCCGGTGAAGCTTTGGGTAACTTGTATATCAAACAAGGCCAGTATGACAGAGCTGTCAACTCATTCGGTGACGCTAAGACTAACAGTGCCGCTCAAGCTCAGATTTTGGCTAAAGACTATAACAAAGCAAAAGCGACCTTGTCTGCAATCAAGAATCCGGATGCAATGACTGACTACTTGATGGCTATCGTTGGTGCTCGCACAAACAATGCTTCATTGGTAAGCAGCAGCATCAAGAGCGCAATCGCAAAAGATCCTTCAATGGCTGAAAAAGCTGCTAACGATCGCGAGTTCGCTAAATACGCCGACGCTATCAAATAATATAACTAGATATCATCTTGTCTAGTTTTTAGATGATTATTACTGTAACCGGAGGCTTCGTGATGAAGCTTCCGGCTTTTTTATGTAAAATAACCTTCATTTATACCTGCCTTTAGCCACAAAATGCGTATTTTCGCAAAAAATATCTTGAAATGAAAAAATTACTATTCTTTCTTTTCACTCTTGTTGTGCTGGCAAGCGGCTGCGGCAAGAAAAATACATTCACCTTAGAAGGAAGCATTAAAGGACTCCCTTCAGACACTATATTAGTATTTTATCAAGAGCCCGATTACAAGCTAGATACCATACTCCTCTCAAAAGGCAAATTCACTTACACTATTACCCCTGACACATTTACTATCTTTTCATTACTATTAGGAGAAAAACAAATCTTGCCGATATATGCTGATAAAGGAGAAAGTGTCACCCTAAACGGAATGGTCGGAGAGATAGAGGTTAAAGGAAAGGGAGAAAACGCACAACTGGCAAAACATATCCAGTACCTTAACACATTAGAAAATAACAAAACTGCCGTTATGGCTGCTGTGGATTCATTAATTAAAACCAATCCACACTCGTATAGCAATATCTATCTGATAGACAAATATTATGTACAGGACTCGCTTCCTGACTATAACCACATAGATCAACTGATAAAAGGATTAAGCGGTATCATAAAAGACACACCTTATATTATAGATCTCCAGAATAAATTAAGTGAGAAAAAAGAACTGACAGATCATCGCTACGTTTCCAACATCTCGTGCACGGACAGAGAAGGAAAGACCATCAACTGGAACAGCGTAAAAGGGAAATATGTCCTTTTGGATTTTTGGGCAAGCTGGAACAAAGAAAGCATTGCCACACAAGATTCTTTAGTACCCGTACAAAAGGCATTGAAAAAAAATAAGTTTGTTATTATCAGCCTCTCCCTTGACTTGGACAAAAAGGAATGGATGGAGAAAATCATTCAAAGAGACACCACACAATGGAAACAAGTTTGCGATTTCAAAGGCTGGGACAATTCCATTGTCAAACAGCAAGGCATAACCCGGATTCCTGCCAATATACTTATAGGTCCTGACAAGCGGGTCATCACGCAAGATATACGAGGCAAAGAACTGATAGACAAAGTGAAACAGCTGATAGAACAAGATAAAGAGAAAGAAAAAGCCGCCAAAGAGGCAGAACGTACTCGAAAGAGACAAAATAAAAAATAAAAGAATGCTGGTAAAAGTCTATGGAGCAGCCGTTCAAGGTATCGACGCTACCATTGTAACTATTGAAGTAAATAGTTCACGAGGTATAAAATTCTTCCTTGTCGGTCTGCCGGACTCGGCCGTGAAAGAAAGTCATGAACGTATTATTTCCGCTTTACAGGTAAACGGATATAAATTCCCTACTTGTCAGATTGTAGTGAATATGGCCCCTGCTGACATACGTAAAGAGGGGTCTGCATACGATCTTCCGCTAGCAATCGGAATATTGGCCGCTACCCAAATCGTATCGGAAGAAAAACTTTCACGCTATCTTATTATCGGAGAACTTAGCCTAGATGGAAGCCTGCAACCCGTCAAAGGAGCTCTCTCCATAGCTATCAGTGCCCGAGAACAAGGTTTTGAAGGATTCATACTTCCCAAACAAAATGCGCGAGAAGCTGCTGTAGTAAACAATCTGAAAGTATATGGCGTAGAAAATATCAAAGAGGTCATCGAATTTTTCAATAATGAACGCAATCTGGAGCCTAGCATCGTCAATACACGGGAAGAATTCTATGAAAACCAAAGTAGCTTTCCATACGATTTTGCTGATGTAAAAGGACAAGAAAGTGTAAAACGCGCATTGGAAGTAGCCGCGTCTGGAGGACACAACTTGATTATGATCGGTTCACCCGGAAGTGGAAAGTCCATGATGGCAAAGTGTATGCCAAGCATTCTCCCTCCCCTGTCATTGGGTGAAAGTCTGGAAACGACTAAAATACATTCAATAGCAGGAAAATTAGGAAAAGACAGCTCACTGATTGCTATTCGGCCTTTCCGTAGTCCCCATCATACAATCTCGCAAGTAGCAATGGTAGGTGGCGGCACCAATCCCCAACCGGGAGAAATCAGTCTGGCCCACAACGGTTTGCTCTTTCTAGACGAGCAATTCCAAAAACACTTTCACTATTATAATAATCTTAAAATAAGCTAGATAGTTAAAATATTAAATGTTTAACCATCTAGTTTTTTATATGAAAAATCCTAAGTCTTAGAAAAAGATAAGATGATAACTATCTATATCATTATAATTATTCCCTATTTCCTCTCAATAAGTCTTGTTCTAGTAGTTTGGAATGAACACTATCCCATAACTCTTTTTGCTTCTCATTCAACATATCTACAGATATGAACGTAGTACCACAAAACACAATATCGCTATATCTTATTACTGGTATTAGTCCGAATTTAGTCCAAGCAAAATAATTATCGTTATATTTATCTGATATGCCAGTGTTACATAGATACATTTCTTCATTGATATTAATAAGTGTCTGTATGGAATGTTCCAGTATATCGAACATCCGACCTCTTAAATCATACTTCATACCATCCGCTACTACTCTTTTGCGGAATCTGGATAGCAAATGCTGCGATAGAATAAAGGCATTATTCAAATTGATATAAACAAAGTCAGTAGTATTATTACCTCTTCTCATATATCCTACTATGAAGAACTGATTAGTACTTTTATAGAATACGAAGAAGTAATACCCTTGTATGGCAGTAACTTTCATACGCCATTCATCACTACTAGTACCATCTAGACTAGTAATGAAATCTATCATTTCTTGGCTATATGCCAGATTAAATAATTGTTCTGCGTATTCTGCTATATTCATGCCCTACAAATTAAAAAAGGCTACCACCGAAGTAGTAGCCTAGAGTTTCATCCTTGCAGTGTTTGAATCATTAACTGCTTTTCTTCATCAGACATGTTTTTCGACTGCTGCTGAATCTTAGCCTTAAATAATTCTTTGTCTAGGTCTTCCACTGGAAGTTGCACAACTTTTTCTAAATAGCTTACATAGTTCTGGTAATTAGCCAAATACTTTTTAGCCTTAGTCTTAATTTGCTCTCCAGTTTCTTTAGGACTAAACCATTTCCCAACTACATTGGATTGCTCCTGACGGTTAGAAAAAACTACTTGAATAAACTCTTGTGCTGTTACATTATTTACAATTTCCATAATTAAATAGAATTAGAAGTTATACGGCAAAATTACCGCTAAAGCAAATGCCGCTGTAACAGCGTTACAAAAGTATGTAATATATCTGTAATATAAAAAAGCCTTTAAGATATTTTTTCAATAAGAGCTTCATTTCCCCCATTCTGAACTACAAACATCTTATAAATCAGTCTATCTAGTACTATTAGCTAATGTACAAGTGAGAAACTACTAGTAACATCGTTACTACTATACACCGCAGTCGTATTACTATTAGCTATACTATTTTTAACTAATGTACTAGTTCCGAAAAATAACGGCTGTCATTACTAATACTACCGTCACTTATTTGGGCACACAAAAAGTTGGCAGGATAACTAACAACTTTTATCATCATTGTTTTTTACTTACTAATAAGTTATATAGCCGCTACTTCGATAAATTGATTAATCGCTAATACATAACAATTTAGCTATCTGTTCCGAATATCGCTTATCCGTCAATAGCCATAAATATAAACCATTGTCAAAAGAACTACATAAAATCGCTATTCTTGTCTGTTAGCTTGCAGACAGAAGAAGATAGCAGCAATATGACGATATAAGTAAGTCACCTATAGAAAGTGTTCCTTTGATTAGGTACACACCCGTAAAATGAATATAATCGTATAGAGATAAAAAGATAGGCACTACCACGAGCAGAGGTATAACCAGAACTGCCCAGAGTAATTCAAGCACTATAGATTTTACAGTATATAATGAAACTAATATTGAATCATGGAGTATTACACGTTTGAACAATTAAAGGAAATGGCTTTCAAGGATGGCATTACCGGCAATAAGGTAGCCGTTGGTATATGGGCAAAAATGAACGGCTTTCTAAAGAAAAAGAAGCAGATAAACAAGCGTAGAATTACATTCTACTTTAAACTGGATAATTGGCAGTCTCGTAATTTATGACTACCGGAGCTTCTCTATAAAGCAGTATCAAGAATTGCATATAATACTTGTTCCGGCATACATAGCCAGCCAGATAACACAAGGAAGTAAATTACAGATGTTTTTTAAAGATAGTCTTAGTGAAGTGGTACTAAGGAAAAATGAACCGTAGTCTATGGGAAATTTGACACCAAGTATAGGGGAAAAATGATACTCTATACATTACTACAATACTAACATTACAACATAGATAATTCAGTGCTTCGCACTTCATTATCAGATTTTGAGCTTTCGTAGATAAGTAACTAATAACAAAAACGTAACATTATGATGATATACAACAACAGACTGTTCAATACCAGAAAGGAATTGAAGCGGTATCTAGGTGGAACACGTAAATACAACAAGGCTCTGAAAAACGGAGAAATTTATAACATATACCAAGAAGAATCAAATAACCAACCGTTTGCGCACAATGGAACAACAATATACGACACTGACAAAAGACATTAATAATATAGATAATAAGGATGCCATAGTATATGCCTATATAAAGTCAAGGATGAATTATAAAACTTCCATTGCAGATAATGTTACGGAAAAGGAGATTTCCGAAAAATTAGGCATATCATTAAGCACTGTAAAAAGAAGCGTTTCAAGGCTAAAGAATAATAAGAATCTTATTGATAAAGTGATAAGTAACAATGTAATAGCAGAGGGAAGCTACAAGACGTACAATAAATATCATGTGGCAAAATGTAATGAAGACTTCTTCTATATTTATAACAGTTTCTTTAATGATGATATGAACATTGCAAAAGCCAGTGAGAGAATTAAGATAAAGAACTTCTTGCTTAAATTAAAGGCTCTATGCAAAAAGGAAACGAACAAGTATATAAGTGAAAGCCCGCATCTGGGTGGGCTTAACAAAACGGAACTATCTAAAAAACTGGGTATTGATACAAAAACATTAAATAACTATCTGGAAATGGCAGCCAATGCAGGACAGATAAAATATATAACTAATGGTTTGCTGGTACTGAACAAGTCCATTATTCCAGATTTTAAGAAAGATGATACAGATACAAGAATCTATCATATTATTTATGACTGGTGCATTGATAACGGTGTTGTTCCACCAGATAGAAACGATGAAATAACAGTAATGGCAGATGGTAGTATCAGAAGAAGAAACAGCTTACTTGTTGAAATAGTTGGAAAGCTAGGCTATATGAAAGATGAAGAAATTAGGAGTTTACTAACTAATAGAAGAACTTCCGAAGAAATAACTTTGGAATATATAGCTAAAGTACTGAATATAAATAACAAGAAGAAAGAAGAGATAGAGTATTCCGTCATACTTGACTAAACTAACTAATCACCTACATTCTGTTTAGCTAAAAGTCAAGAGAGCAGATATATAAGGTACTTAATACAGAAATCCCCCCTCCCCATGCAGCCAGTAACCTAAAATATATAAGAGTGGCTGTCTTTACGGTTGGCAACCCCCTTTAGTCCCCCTCTGTATATTGATATAAAAAAGAATTATTAATCATTTAAACTTTTATCAATATGAGAAATTTAGTTATCATGCCAACAGAGAAAAGAACTTTGAATTTAGGTGAGTATGCAGAAGAAGCTACTATAATTGTGGAAGAAACTGCAAAGCCTAGTGTTACCTTTTTGGAAGCAAATACAGATTCTATCACACTGGAAGAACTTGCAAACAAATGTGTTGTGCCTACTTGGGCAAACCAAGAATTAACCATTGCACACCAAGACTTTATTTCTTGTGTGCATGAAGCTGCAAGTACATTCTATGCAGGTGAAAAGGTGAGCTTTCCAGAAATAAGAGTTTCACATATAGTACGTGGTAGAATACCGTCCGCACTAGGCAAGAAAGCAAGTGAACTGTTAGAATGTGAAAAGACACAATTCTATCAAAGGCTTGCATTTGCTTTTACTGTTCCAACCATTTTTGAAACAATAAGAGGGCAAAAACTTGAATTGTGCATAGGTGGGGTAAGAAATTACAGTGACTTGAATCTGTACCGTTCTTCCAAAGGCTTAGAAAAGTTCTCTATCTTTATTGGTTGGAGAATGAAAATTTGTTCTAATCAGATTCTTACTGGTGAGGGTGTGAGATTCAACATGGAAGTAACCAATATCAATGAGCTTTACAGAAATGTACTGGAATTGTTTAACAGCTTCAATGCAGCCAAAGAAATACATTTGATGCAAACACTATCAGACACTTATCTATCTGAAACACAGTTTGCACAAGTGGTAGGCAGAATGAGAATGTATCAAGCACTTTCACCAGCAAGACAGAAAGCAATACCAAGACTTTTAATCACTGACAGCCAAATAAATAGTGTGTGTCGTGATTATTACACAAATGAAGTATTTGGAGTGAAAGATAATGCTATATCTCTTTTTGATTTTCATAATTTACTCACACAGTCAAACAAGAACAGCTACATAGACAGCTATTTACAACGTGGGGTAAATGCTACAGAGGTAAGTGTTGGGCTGAACAATGTATTACAAGGACTGGATAATAAATATTCTTGGTTCTTGGGCTAAACTAACTAATAGGGCATCTATTTATTAGGTGTCCTTTTTTTATTCACTTAAAAATACTACAAAATGAATGATAATGAAAAACTAGTACTATGGAGCATACTAGTAGTACTGTTACTAATAATAATTGGTATTATCAATCCCTTTTTGCTAATATTGATTTTATCCATCTTTATTTATATACAATCATAAATACTCACTAATATACAAAGTGAATGTTTTGCTATAAATCAACATGTTAGCTAATTGGCTAGTATATTGGTAATGGTGAAACATTCACTTTCATTTATTTACATATAAAACAGAACATTATGAGTTTAAAATATTCAAGCACTACAGCAGATTATCTAGTTTGGTCTGATGCAATGAATTTAATAAGGAAATTGGCTAAAGATGGAAATTACAAAATTTCACTTCTTATAGCTTTGGGGTGTTTCACTGGTTTAAGAATATCTGATATTCTAGCTTTGAGATGGAAACAGATATTAAATACCAGTGAATTTACAGTAATAGAGAAAAAGACAAATAAGGTGAGAACTATTAGAATAAATGCCCAACTTGGGCAGCACATTAAAGAATGTTATGAACAGATAAAGCCAATAGGGATTAACTCACCTATTTTAGTGAGCCAAAAAGGAACTGTTTTCACTATCCAGAGAATCAATGTGATACTAAAAGAGGTGAAAAAGAGGTACAAACTACGTTTAGGCAATTTCAGTTGCCATTCCCTTAGAAAGACCTTTGGCAGACAAGTTTATAATATGAATAGTGATAATTCAGAACTTGCCTTAGTTAAACTTATGGAACTGTTTAATCATTCCAGTGTAACCATAACTAAAAGATATTTAGGACTTAGGCAGGAAGAACTACTAAACACTTATGACTGTCTAAGTTTCTAATCTGTTGGAATGTGACAAAGTTTGAAGTTTCTGAACCATTTACAGAAATAGAAAATTTTGTCACATTCTGATAGTTCTAGCAGATTGCAAGCCAATTCCGAAACGAATTAGAAACTATTCTTATTAAAGGCATAATATGGCTTGTAGTTTATGGTATGTGCGATTTTTGGAAACTAATAGCTGGTATGATTACCTAATCAACTACTACAGATATGTTTTGGAACACTTAGAACTGCATTTATCAGTGTTTTATCTTTAGCTATTCAAAACCTTTCATTAACTTTGCAGCAATTTCAGTGGGCTTAATGTGTTAAGACACTGGAAGGGCATATTAGTAAAAAGGGCGTTTAGCAAAGTTATCCTTCATTGGAATCTGGACAATTCTAACCGTATGGGTAATAAGCAGAAAACGTCCACGTCTGTGATATTTATATCCTATCTATAGGAATATCATATCATTAGGCGTGGACTTTGCTTATTATATACGGTGGGCAGTCCAGAGCCTCAATGAGATAATAAGTTAAAGTTTCCACGCCTTATTTTTATCCGCTTCTATCTGGAAACTGGGAAGCATGGATTTAAACAAGATGAAAGCCTACTTATTGGATATTCCGAATAAATACAACAGATTCAGTAAGAATCTGGATGTTAAGGCTATTCTATGTAATAAGTCTTGGTTGGTATTTAATGATTCTGGTGATAAGGAGTTATATATCTTTCAAGAAAACGGTTCTCTCATTACCTCTGTAAATGGTAGTGTTATAAATGCTACATGGCTATATATTTCTACCAACAATTCCTTAGTAATTTCTTTCAAAGAACAATCTTATATGCTTCATCCATCATTCAAGGATGATGTTATATTTGCTTTACAGCTAGACGGAACAGAAAGATTTGTCTTTATGATAGAAGAAAATCAAAGCAACTTCTTTCATCCAAAATCACTAAAAGAACTTACCGCCTATTTAGAGAACAAAGAGCGTAGTAATATAGAAAAAAGACAGCAAGAAAAAAGAATCATGTTGCAACAACAAGAAACCAAACAAAAAGAAACAAGAGAATTTCAGATAGAACAGAAAAGACAGAGAAAAGAGGAAAAACGAGAAGAGGAAATTTTGAAGAGTTGTAACTATTACTTAAAATTCGGCATAATTGCAGGGAGTATATTTGTGATATATACAGTTCTGTTTGTTATTTATTATCCTCCAATACATAACCTTAGAAGTTTTATAGATATGCTTTTTACATTCTGTTCTCCAATATTACTTTTTAGTATCATTGCTATGATAATTGATATTAGATTAAGAAACAGAATACTTAGACGCTATAGCCAAAGATAAATATCCAGTGATTTAATCAACATAATTAATAACTTAAATATCAAACAGAAATGAAAACTTTTAGATTAATTGGAATGGCTTTATTAGCCGTAGTAATGAGCATGAATTTCACTTCTTGCAGTGATGATGATGAACCTAGTAAAAATGATGATGGTGTGATTACCAATCAAAAACAACTTGTTGAATTAAGAATGACATACGAAGATGAGGTATCTATTACTGAATATTCCTATGATAGCAATGGTAAGCTAGTATCAGCTACAAACACAGAACAATACGATGGTAGTACACACACCAGTACTTATACAGTCACTTGGGGAGCAAACAAAATCATTGAAAGCAGAAATGGAGAGGCAATCACATATACATTAGAAAATGGATTGATAACACATACTTCTGATAGTGACGGAGGAGATTTGGATAATACAGACTTTACTTATAATGCAAACAATCAGCTAGTAAAATTGCAATATGATGAAGAGGACTATCTGTCTTACACATGGCAAGGTGAAAAATTAACTAAAATGGCATGGAGCTTTAGCGATGAAGATATTCACGAATTGTCTTATAGCGGAAAAACTTGTAAAGGCTATCTCCCGATAATGGTATGGAGTGTGGATGATTTGCGTCCGTTATTGGAAGCACATCCCGAATTGGCAGGAATGAGATGCAACCAACTTCCAGACAAAATATATAGCAAAGAGGAAAATTATGAAACTACAGAGCAATATTCCTATACATTTGATAAAGACGGATACGTGGAAAGCTGTACTGAAGTATCTACTTACAAACGCCTAAATAATAATGAAACAAGAACGGAAACAACAATTTATACTTTCAAATGGGAATAGTCTAGTGAAACTATAACTAATGCAAAAAGCCAACCTACCCATTTGAAGTATGCACTTCAAACAACGGATAAGTTGGCTTTTATTATATCTATTCTATTCAGTTGATTTCAAACATGGCATTTAACTTAATTTCTCTATCCTTATCCCATAAGGATTTAGTTATACGATACTTACCTTTTGTTATAGGATAATATTCAATAGGAAAACTAAAACAATAGTAGTAAGCAGCAAGAAAAGGCAATTCTGCAAAATAATTAGTATGTTTTTTCTTGTCAAGTATTATCCATTGGCTATTTTCCCATTTTTCCAAATTCCAAGCTGAATCATAGCCCAAAGAAAGATGTTTAGGATTTGATACAATAGCAAAAACTTCTTTAGTTTCTACAGTATAATGTCCTTTTATTATTTCCATCTGGATTTTTGATTTTAATGTGTCACTACAATATACAAGACTTGAACCGGATTCTTTGATAGTAAAACATTCAACTGAATTATTAACCGTTTGCTGTGTGCATCCTACAAATACAAAAATACAAATGATAATATGTATAATATTAAATTTCATATATTCAAAATTTTATAATAAGCTATACTGCATATTCATTCTTCTATTGATTTAATAACACTATCTGTTTTTAAAACATTATCGTCATTAGGTAGTTTAAATATTACTGGAAATGCCATCTTAACTTTAACGGGTACTCCATTTAGTTTTCCAGCTTTCCATTTAGGCATAATTGAGACAATCCGTAATGCTTCTTTATCTAAAGAGGGTGATATGCTTTTTAGTATTTTAGGTTGTGTTATTGAACCGCTTTCATCTATAACAACTTGTATTACAACTTTTCCTTGTATTTTCTTTTCCAATGCTTCACTTGGATATTGCAGATTATCATAGATAAAATCTAACACTGCTTTATTCCCTTTGGGAAACTCTGGCGGTATATCTGTTGCTATTTGATAAATATCTGTTTTTTCCTCTTCTACTACTGGCGCATATTTAATAGTCGCTAGTGTTTCATAATTCACATGAATAGTTTCTGCAATTGGCTTTACTTTTTGAATACTGTCAAAGTTTACCATTCCCTTTTTGGAAGATTTATTAGTGCAACCAATAACGAGGCAGCTAAATAATATAAAATGCAATATTCGGATTCTCATAAACATAAAGTCTTAAATAACACATTAACAATAACATTCTCAAATATAATGATAAATCATTATAAAAACTAGCGTAGAATATGAATTATAAAATTCTATCCCAAAAACCAGACAATTAAGACAATAAAAAAGCGATACTTGGCACAATACCAAATACCGCTTTTTCAGTTCTGAACACTTAATTATTAACGTCATCTTTTAGACTTTACCGTAGGAGTAAGTCCAATAGTAGAGAAATAGTTCCGCATCATTTCTCTGTTACCAATAGTTTTTTTATAGCTATAAAATATTAAGTTCCACATATACAATGATATATAGCTTCTGGAACATTACCAAGATATAGGTACTACTTCTGTAATAAATTAAAAATAGGTGTACTTCTACAGCTAACACTAGTAATGAGGTAATAGCGGTAATATAGTACCCACTACTATACTGCCATATAATGTACTACCTATACCAGTAATACTTTACTTGGAACTATAGTTATACTAGGCATACAATAAGATTGTTATTTTTGTTTATAACTATAGGATAAGACCCACCCATTATTAATAGCAATTTCCACCATCTGATTTACAGTAATTAGCTCGTCTATCTCCTTTGTTTCCATTACCATATCAGCATTAGAAATAACAAAATACTCACCTTCCTTATAGGCATCAAACTTATTTATAGAATTTTGGAACTTAGCAAAGACACCACTAATATAATAGGCTTGTCGAATATCTCCCCTATCATTAGCATTATAAAATACATAGTAAATACCATTTACTGTATATACCTCTAGCAATACTACACCAAAATTAAGAGTAACCAATCCCTTATCTCTATGTCGCTTCTTAAATGTGGTTATCTTATAAGGTACTATCTTATTTATTAATTCCTTTACTAGCTTTCTCTTTTCAGCCTCATCAGTTTCAGCCTTTTCTATTATATCAGATGGTAGATTAGGTTGGCTATAAAATATTTTTAGATTAGCGAGATTCTCTATTTCTCCTTTAATCTGTTCAATAGCACTATCACAGTCAGACATTTCTTTTCTAATAGTCCTAGCTGTCTTATTAAATTCTGTCATAGCCATTTCTAATACTGATTCATCAGCCATAGTAGCCACTGTATAGGCTTTAGATAATTGTTTCTGTAAACTACTCTTATGAGTATTATAGTTATCAATATTAGAAGCCAAATGGGAAATTTTTTCAGTAAGTTCTTCTACCTTTAACTCCCTTTCCTCATTGTTAAGATTGGCAAAGACTATAAGTTCCTTTTTAACAAGCTCCCATATAATTGGCTCTGCCTTTTCATTGGCTACAGAAATACGATTGCTACAACTGGTAGCATTATTAATACCACTCATACACAACCAACTTAAAGCCTTTCTCCCATTAATTATTCGATAACGCTCATTGGTTGTTTTTCCTTTACTATCATTTCCTTTAGTTCTTGGGGTCATTGTATAACCACAGTAGGGACATTTAAGGAGCTTAGATAATATATAAGTAGTTTGTTTCGGATATGGTTCACTTTTTACTCTGTTATTTTTCCTTTTAGCAGTTGCTTTTTCAAATAGTTCCGTATCTACTAAGATAGGCACTTTCACATCAAAGACCTCTATTTCTTCTGTATCGGGGTCAGTAAGACTTATTTTCTTAATGCCAGTATGGTAACTCTCATAGGTTAATATATGTTCTATAGAGCCAACACTAAATTTTTTACCTAGCAATTCGCCATATTTAGCCGTAGTAGCCAAAGCTGTACTTTTAAGAGTAGAACCGTCTTTTATATACTCATTAAAAACAAAGACCACAACCTCAGCAGCTACTTCATCTACTATCCAGCAGTTCTTTTTACTCTTATCTTTACCACCATAACGAGTATAGCCAAAGAATGGCTGTCCTACAGAAATTTGATTATTATCTAATTCATTCCTTCTACCAGATGCTACTTGTGTCTTCAAACTTCTAAGATACTTCCAAGCAGCATCAAAAGCAGCACCGATAACTTGTTCTGCATCTCTAACCCTTTTACCGTTATCTGGGTTAATAGTCCAAGTATCAATATCCCTAAAATAAACTGGTATGCTCATATTGATAAGCTGTCTTACATAAACTCTACCAGAAGCGGGGTCACGACTCATACGACTAACTTCTGCTACTAAAACTACATCAAACTTTTGTTCTTTGGCAGCTCTTAATAATTTATCTATACTCTCTCTATTTTTAATAGTAACATCGTCTTTACCAGTTATTTTCTCTCCAAATACCAGATTTTCTATATCATATTCATACCCTAAAGACTTAGCCAACCGAGTTAAATCCCTTGTCTGTCTATCTAAATCTTGATTCTTAGTAGAACATCTTATTAAAAATGCCGCTTTCATACCTTATTCCAGTTGTTTTTACTACATTTACATCTATAAATCAGAGCATAATATATTTAGCTCTAATATTAGTACTTCTTCTGCCTACAAAGATATAAACAATCTCACAACTATACAAGTATTTTTCAAATAGCGAGTTGCCGGAATTTAATAGAAGTGTACTTGAAGTACTTCGCCAACCCCTAGAGGACAGGTATATATCCATCTCACGAGCTAAATACAGTCTAGATTATCCGGCCAGTTTCATGCTGGTAGCCAGTATGAATCCCTGTCCATGCGGATATTATAATCATCCCACACGAGCTTGCGTCTGTAATCCTGGACAAGTGCAACGGTACCTGAACCGTATCTCCGGTCCTTTACTGGACCGCATAGATATCCAAATAGAAATAGTTCCGGTTCCATTCGAGAAAATGGCAGAACAACATCATGCAGAAAGTAGTGCAAGCATACGCAAACGGGTTATCAAGGCCCGGAAAATACAAGCTCAACGTTTTGCTAACCATCCGGGTATTTACTGCAACGCACAAATGGAAGCCGGATTACTCCATCTGTATGCTCAACCCAATGAAGCAGGGCTAAAATTATTACAAACTGCCATGACACGCCTCAACCTGTCGGCACGCGCATATGGTCGTATTCTAAAAGTAGCACGTACCATTGCCGATCTGGACAACAGCGAACACATTACTTCCATCCACCTGGCAGAAGCGATAAGCTATAGAAATCTTGATAGAGAAGACTGGGCCGGCTAGTTTAGCTGCCGGGCTCAGTTTCCTTTGCATGATAAATGACCTGCATCAATGAATCCAGTTCAATGTAATTTGCAAGTATATCCTCTTCTTCATCGGTCATTTCCCAATCTTTATTCTCACTCTTTTTAGAGAAAAGTACATTCAAAATGAATTTATACCACGCATTCATGATTCTTTCAATCTAAGGTTTTCATCAAAAACAGAATAAGAAAAGTTTAGTTCATTAATCTTCCCTATTTTTCTCTTTTTTCGATAGCTTTATCGAACCTTTAGGAGAGAACTCAAATTTTCCTACATACCAATGTCCACCCTCTTCCAACTTCTTTTGATTCATATCTTTGATTAAAACAGAATCTGATTTAAATGCACCACCATTTTCTTCGCCGTCTATATCATTAAAATAGACTTTCTGTTCATTAATTCCACCTATACTCAAGTCTTCGGTCTTGAATTCTCCTTTTTCATCTGTATAAATTGTATCGGCAGGGAAAACGCCATTATTCCAATCTTGCCTTACGATTACCTGAATGTTTTTCAAAGGCTCATCCTTATCCGAAGTCACTGTACCTTTCACTAAGAATTTGCTATAAGGAGTACCATATTCACATCGTATCTCCAAATTCTCATCTTCATTACTGCAAGAAGCGAATCCAAGTAAAACCAACGCTCCGGACAATAACCGATGTACTGTCATTTTCTTTTTCATGTTCATAATCCCTAATAGTTTAAAGTCAGTTTTTATGTTATTTATCTTCTTTAGAAAGTTTTATTTCCATGTTGTATTCATAAGTACCTAAATACCAGTTTCCGTCTCCTTTCTTTATTTGTTTACTTTCCATATCCTTCATACAGACAGAATCCGATTTAAAAGTTCCTCCATTTGCCTCACCATCTATATCATTAAATATCAATTTCTTCGTATCGACCCATCCGTCTCTCATCATCTGTGAAACAAACTCACCTCCAGAATCTGTATAAATAGTATCATTCATCCGGACCAACTCCCCTTCTTCATCATTATAATATGCATTCTCATTTTTTACAATTACCTGAATGTCTTTCAAAGCCTTTCCGTCATCAGATATCACCTTACCTCTTACCCAGAAATCCATAGTAGGAGTTCCATATTCCACTGAGGTTTCAGCACAAGCAGCAAAACCCAATAAAGCCAGCACACCGCATAAGCTCTGCTCCAATACTTTCTTCTGTTTCATCTTCTTCATTCCTTTCTTTTTTATGGTGTTTGCAATCTTTTTAAATGACAGAACAATAAATCTCCATTTTCATCGCGCAGGTGCATGCCATTCCCTTTACAGAAACGAAAATATTTACAATCAGCACATTCATCTTTTTTCATCCATTCTCGGTCACGGTAAGGTTTGAATCTATGATTCCATACTTCCATAAAATCATTCTCATAAATATTTCCCTGGTGATAATCGGCACGAATACTGGGACAAGCAGAAATCGCTCCATCAATAAGAACTGAGCCGACCGATATTCCCGCCCGGCAAGCGAAGAAAGTATCGCGCACTTCAGCCTCATAATTACCTAGAAATCCCTCACAACCGTAACTTACATGGATCCGTCCTTCCTTACGGCTCTTCCTAATAAATTCCATTACTCCTCTGAACTCCTCATTAGACAATTGAAGTTCAGGATCTTTGGCTGCACGCCCTACCGGGAATATAGTAAAAAGCCGCCAACCTTTTACCCCCAAACTTATCAAGAAGTCTTTCAACTCCTCCAAACGCATATAACTATGCTTATTTACACAAGTAACCACATCAAAAACAAAATCAGGAACCTGTACCATCAACTTGATCGCTTCAACAGCCCGTTCAAAACTTTGCGGGTTGCCCCGCATCCAGTTATGATCCGTCGCAAAACCGTCAAGACTGACCGTAGCCGTATGCAATCCGGCATCCAACAGCCCATTCAATCGTTCACGAGTCATATATAGTCCATTAGTTACCATTCCCCAAGGAAACCCTCTTTCATAAATAGCACGCCCACACTCTTCCAGATCCTTCCTCATCAAGGGTTCCCCACCAGTAATAATCACAAAGATTTTATGCGGATCATTTTGAGCTGAGACACTATCCAACACCCGAAGAAAATCTTCCTTCGGCATATCAGGATGACCAGCGATCTTTTTACAATCACTGCCACAATGTCGACAATGCAAATTACAACGAAGAGTACATTCCCAAAATAGTTGCTTCAACTGATGCTCTTCCGTACGCTCATTTTCCAACCGCCGGAATATTTCAAGACCCATCCGACGACGAATAGACAAAGGGGCATTTATATTCATGTGTTTTTCCTTTTTTATATTAAATGCAAAGAAGTGCAAATCACTGCATCACAATATAACATTTTTTGCAATTTCCCAGCTTCCGGCAAAGCCCCCGAATAACAATATCTTATAATAAGTATGGTCTGTCAGAAATTTTAAAGGAGAAATATTTCTGATTATTCCATATACTTACTAAAAATCACTAACTTTGCACGTTACTGGTAGAAATAACAAAAAAAGACATCATACAATGGAAAATAAATTCAAAAGAACCACCGTCACATCCGCTTTGCCTTACGCAAACGGTCCGGTACATATTGGTCATCTGGCAGGTGTATATGTTCCTGCTGATATCTACGTGCGCTATCTCCGCCTGAAGAAAGAAGATGTTCTTTTCATCGGAGGCTCTGACGAACACGGAGTACCTATCACCATTCGTGCAAAGAAAGAAGGTATTACTCCGCAAGATGTGGTGGACCGCTATCATACCTTGATAAAAGAATCATTCAAAGAATTTGGAATTTCATTCGATATATACTCTCGTACTACATCAAAAACACACCACGAACTAGCTTCCGAATTCTTCAAAACCCTGTATGATAAAAGTGAGTTCATTGAAAAGACCTCCATGCAATATTATGACGAAGAAGCCCATCAGTTCCTGGCCGACCGTTATATTATCGGTGAATGTCCTCACTGCCATGCAGAAGGAGCCTACGGTGACCAATGCGAGAAGTGCGGAACATCTCTTTCTCCAACCGACCTGATCAATCCGAAAAGTGCTATCAGTGGCAGCCAACCTGTGATGCGTGAAACTAAACACTGGTATCTGCCATTGGACAAACACGAAGGATGGCTGCGTGAATGGATTCTTGAGAATCATAAAGAATGGCGCCCTAATGTATACGGACAATGTAAAAGCTGGTTGGATATGGGCTTGCAACCTCGTGCGGTAAGCCGTGACTTGGATTGGGGAATCCCTGTTCCTGTAGAAGGTGCTGAAGGAAAAGTACTTTACGTATGGTTTGATGCCCCCATCGGCTATATTTCAAATACAAAAGAATTACTTCCCGACAGTTGGGAAACTTGGTGGAAAGATCCAGAAACCCGTTTGATTCACTTCATCGGAAAAGACAATATTGTATTCCACTGCATTGTTTTCCCTGCTATGCTGAAAGCAGAAGGAAGCTATATCTTACCGGATAACGTACCTAGCAATGAATTCCTGAACCTGGAAGGTGACAAGATTTCCACTTCACGCAACTGGGCAGTATGGTTGCATGAATATTTGCAGGACTTCCCCGGCAAACAGGATGTATTGCGCTATGTATTGACAGCCAATGCCCCCGAGACAAAAGACAACGATTTTACCTGGAAAGATTTTCAAGCACGTAACAACAATGAGTTGGTAGCTGTTTATGGTAACTTTGTAAACCGTGCTTTAGTGCTGACTCATAAATATTTCGATGGGAAAGTTCCAGTTTGCGGTGAATTGACCGATTACGATAAAGAAACATTAAAAGAATTTGCAGACGTAAAGGCAGAAGTAGAAAAACTATTGGATGTATTCAAATTCCGCGATGCACAAAAAGAGGCAATGAACCTGGCACGTATCGGTAATAAATACTTAGCTGATACAGAACCCTGGAAACTGGTAAAGACTGATATGGACCGTGTAGCCACCATTCTTAACATAGCATTGCAACTAGTTGCCAATCTGGCAATTGCTTTCGAACCCTTCCTGCCTTTCAGCAGCGAAAAGCTCCGCCAAATGCTGAATATGGAAACATTTGAATGGGACCAACTGGGACGTACCGATCTGCTGGCAGAAGGGCATCAATTGAATAAAGCAGAACTGTTGTTCGAAAAGATCGAAGATGAAACCATTCAAGCACAAGTAGACAAACTGTTGGCTACCAAAAAAGCAAACGAGGCTGCCAGCTATAAAGCTAACCCGATAAAACCGATAATTGCTTTCGAAGAATTTGAAAAGCTAGATATCCGTGTAGGTACCGTATTAGAATGTGAAGTAGTGCCTAAAATGAAAAAACTGCTGAAATTCAAGATTGCTGACGGACTGGAGAACCGTACCATCGTCAGCGGTATCGCGCAACATTATAAACCGGAAGAACTGATAGGCAAACAAGTTTTATTCATTGCCAACTTTGCTCCGCGCCAATTCAAGAATGGACTGGTGAGCGAAGGCATGATTCTAAGTGCTGAAAACTTTGACGGCACCTTAGCAGTGACCTCATTATTAAGGGAGGTAAAGCCGGGCAGTGAAGTGAAATAATATACACCCAAATACAGAAAAGGCTGAAAGCAACTGAAACGTCCGCTTTCAGCCTGACTATTTTATAATCTATCTATAAAAATGGCAGAACAATCCTTGAAAGAAAAAACAGCAAAAGGCCTCTTTTGGGGTGGACTAAGCAACGGAGTACAGCAGCTGCTGAATCTTTTTTTCGGGATATTCCTATCACGCATTCTGAATGCCGAAGATTATGGCATGGTGGGAATGCTATCCATCTTCTCTCTTATTGCAGGTTCCTTACAGGAAAGTGGGTTCACGGCAGCCCTAGCTAACAAACGGGAGATCTCCCACAAAGACTATAATGCCGTATTCTGGTTCAGTACCGGACTAAGTGCCTGTCTCTACCTCATTTTGTTCCTTTGCGCCCCACTCATTGCCGAATTCTATCATACTCCCGAACTGACAGCTTTGGCACGATACACTTTCCTCGGTTTCTTTGTAGCCAGTTTGGGTATTGCCCACAGTGCTTACCTGTTCCGCAACTTAATGGTCAAGCAAAAGGCAATGGCGGTCACTATCGGATTAACTGCCTCAGGAACTATCGGTATAACTATGGCCTGCTTGGGATTTGCCTATTGGGGCATAGCCACACAAAGCATTGTTTATGTAGGAACTATTAATATCTGTTATTGGTGCTTCTCACCCTGGCGACCTACACTTACTTTCGATTTCAAGCCTTTAAAAGGGATGCTTTCTTTCAGCAGCAAATTAGTAGTAACCAATATATTCAACCACATCAATAATAATATCTTTACCGTTATTCTTGGTAAATTCTATTCGGGACAAGAAGTAGGCTATTTTACTCAAGCTAATAAATGGAATTATATGGGACATTCATTAATTTCAGGAACAGTCAACAGTGTGGCCCAACCTGTACTTTCCAGTTTATCGGATGAAAGGGAACGCCAACAACGCGCTTTCCGGAAGATGCTCCGCTTCACTGCCTTTATTTCTTTCCCGGCTATGTTAGGATTATCATTAATCGCACCCGAACTGATTATGCTGACTATTACGGACAAATGGTTGCCCAGTGCCTCCATCCTACAGTTGCTCTGCATCGGTGGCGCATTCATCCCCATAACCAATTTGTATTCCAACCTAGTTATCAGCAAAGGAAAATCGGATATCTACATGTGGAATACCATCAGTTTAGGCATTATCCAGTTAACAACCATGCTCCTGCTTTATCCATACGGTGTACATACCATGATTATAGTGTATGTATCCATCAATATCTGCTGGCTGTTTGTATGGCACTATTTTGTATGGCAACAAATACGGCTCAACTTGTTCGCAGCACTGAAAGACATCCTTCCGTTTGCCTTCATAGCTACTGCGGTAATGGCAGCTACCTATTATGTCACTATCGGCTTTGCCAATCTGTATTTATTAATGGCAAGCAAGATTATCATAGCCGGCACACTCTACACAGCCATCCTGTGGTTGAGCGGCTCTGTCACTTTTAAAGAGAGTTTACACTATATAATCAAGAAATAATGGCTGCTACACGTCACTCCGGATTAGAATGTTTACGAATTATCAGTATCATACTGATTGTATCCATGCATATTCTAGGGAATACCTTCCACACCAGTAATTTGCTGAACAAAGAATTCATACTATTTGTCAATACATTGGGAAACACAGGAGTAACTTTATTCATTCTGATCTCAGGCTATTTCGGAATCCGTTTCAATACACATAAATTTTTCAAGATGCTGGTTGTCGTATGGTTTTATTCCATCGTTTCTTATCTGATCGAAACAATATGGCTTCACACTCCGCATACCTGGACAGGACTAGCCTCCTCATTGATACCGATACTTAGCAAAAAATACTGGTTTATGACCTGCTATGTAGTGCTTTATTGTTTCTCACCCTATTTAAACCGACTGGTTCAAAACCTCTCACAAAAAAGTTATGAACAACTACTGTTACTATGGGGATTCTTTTTTATATTTGCCCCGACAATCCTGTTTTTTGAAATTCAAAATGACACAGGTAAGGGAATTATCAATGTCACACTAGCTTATCTCATAGGACAATATCTGAAGGTCTATGGTCTTCCGGAAAACATGAAACGACATAGCTGGGATATTTTATCAGGGAGCCTTGCCGGTATTTTTATACTGAATTCCCTGCTTACAGCAATGAGTGGAAATATCATACTGAGATTCGCCCGAGATAATAATCTACTGATTATCATCGCCTCTATCATGGTTTTCTACCAGTTCACCCGATGGCATTTTTCATCCCGCATCATCAATTACCTAGCAGGATACGTTTTTGCCTTATATATGCTTCAAGGACTTCTTATCCACTGTTTACAACCCTGGTATACCCCTTATGCAGACAGCAATCTACTTGTTCTGTATTTTATGGGAACACTTGTTTCTATCTGTCTGACAACACTTGTTATAGAATGGAGCAGACGGCTGCTATTAGGAAAAATAGAAAACAAATTAGCAGATGCAATGGAAAGAAGAGGAGCAAAAATTAAAATGTTTACAGATAATCATTAAAACAATTATTTATTTCCGCAACTCATAATTTCAAAATCTCCAATGGAGTCCCTCCTATCTGAGCTGCCATATCCGAAAATGAACTCTGAAAAGAACCATATATTTTTTGTGTACGGGCCAATGTGTACATATCCGTGATACCCTCCCTTATTCCCTCCAAAGATCCACGGTCTGCCTTTTTTCCGGAACAGAATATCCGGTCACCATAACGCTCTTTCATCTCCCGCTTCACCTCTTCCGAATCTGTAGCCAAATAGATAGCCACCTTATCGTCCTCTTTTATCTCCTCATCCAGTTTCTGATAGAATAACTCGATAGGGCTTTGCCGGATAGAAGCCAGATTATCTGTACGACGGATATGCATACCAATCATGGTATCCGAAAAATTCCGACAACGGTTTTCCACCTCTTCCATAACCTCTTCTACCGGAACAAATAACCGACTGATCCATACATAATCATAAGGTTGAAAAGCGGTATATGATGCCATATAAACACAGCTACCTTCTTTAACCCACCGTTCAAAATCAAAATGCCGATTACATAAAGGAGTAATAGAACGCTCGTACAGGCAAGACTTGAAAAACAGTTTCTGAAACAAAAGCGGGAAATGAAAATTCCTGGAACGAGGTCTGTCCAACAATGCATAATCCAACTGCGAAGCATCCCGCAAACAGGCAATCTTCCTGTCCACAGGTTTGAACAATTGGCTAAACGGTGCATTTAGCGCCCAATCCTGAAACCAAACGATACTTAAATCACTATCACTCTTCGCTGCCAGTGCCACGGCCGAAGCCACCGCACGCATACGGTTAGCCAGTCCTCCTACCGGTACAAATGTAATTTTACCCATTCTCATTAAATTTTAAGGCAAATATAAACAACATTGCTTATAAATGCTAATTAATTACTACTTTTGCATAGTCCCCCGATAAACAAAAGAAATGAGAAAAAATATCGCAATCGTATTAGCAGGAGGTATAGGCAGCCGCTTAGGTCTGTCCACTCCCAAGCAATTCTTTAAAGTAGCGGGCAAAATGGTAGTCGAGCATACAATAGATGCTTTCGAAAGCAATCCGCACATCGATGAAATTGCCATTGTTTCCAATCCTTTTTATATTGCTGACTTTGAGTCCATCATTATCAAGAATGGATGGAAAAAAGTGAAGAAGATTCTGAAAGGCGGTCAGGAAAGATTTCATTCCAGCCTTTCGGCTATCAAAGCTTACGAAGGCAGCGATGTCAACCTGATTTTCCATGATGCTGTACGTCCATTGGTCAGCCAACGTATTCTAAATGATGTCATCAAAGCATTGGAAACATATGCAGCTATTGATGTCGCCATGCCTGCCACTGACACCATTATCGAAGTAGATGGAGATTTCATTCATCAGATTCCCGACCGGTCCAAACTAAAACGGGGGCAGACTCCACAAGCTTTTCATTTGGAAACCATCAGCCACGCTTATGAAATCGCCTTGAAAGACGAACATTTCAAAGTTACCGATGACTGTGGGGTTGTTGTAAAATATTTACCCGATGTACCTGTATATGTAGTTACAGGCGAGGAAAGCAACATGAAGCTGACCTATAAAGAAGATACCTACCTATTGGACAAATTCTTCCAGTTACGTAAAAGTGAGCTGAATGAAATTCCATTGAATGAAAGCCAACTGAAAGGCAAAGTAGCCGTCATCTTCGGTGGAAGCTATGGAATAGGAGAACATACAGCCCGTATGCTACAGGAGAAACAAGCAAAAGTATTCTGTTTTTCCCGAAGCATGAACGGTGTGGATGTAGGCAAAAAGGAACAAGTGGCCGATGCTCTAAAAAAAGTATTCTTACAAACCCACAGAATAGACTATATCATCAACACGGCTGGCGTCCTCAACAAAGAGCCTTTGATGAGTTCGGACTATCAAACGATATACAATGCGGTGAGCACCAACTATATGGGAACTATCAACGTAGCGATGGAGGCGTACGCCTATTTAAAAGAAAGCAAAGGGAAATTAGTTTTCTTCACCTCCAGTTCCTATACTCGCGGCAGAGCTTTCTACAGCATCTATTCCTCTACGAAAGCGGCCATTGTAAACTTTGTACAAGCTATCGCACAAGAATGGGAACCGTTTGGCATTGCTGTTAATTGCATCAACCCCGAACGTACCAAAACTCCCATGCGCGTAAAAAACTTCGGAACAGAACCTGAGAACACCCTATTATCAGCAGAAAAGGTCGCAATTGCCACCATACAGTCATTGGTTTCCGAATTTACAGGACAAGTAATTGATGTAAAAAGAAATGAAGTATGAAAAATGAATTTCTATCTACCTATGTAGCCAATAACCTGCGAGCCTGCCAACTGAAGCAACTCTCCATATTAGAAGAAATGGACCGTATTTGCCAAAAGCACCACCTGACCTACTGGCTGGACGGAGGTACATTATTGGGAGCCGTGCGCCACGGAGGATTCATCCCTTGGGATGATGATATAGATATAGGAATGCCATTGGCCGATATGCAAAAATTCATAGAAGTAGCTCCTGACGAACTATCCGAAGGGTTATTCCTCCAAACCCCACAAAGTGATCCTTCAAGCAAGGAACCGATTATAAAAGTGAGGGACTTGAACTCTCTGTATGTAGAATTCGGCGATAATTTTAATGCGGATTATCAAAAGGGGCTTTTTGTAGATATATTCCCATTTATTGATTACCCCAGCATACCCAAATCATGGGTAAAGAAGCTAACCAAAGGAATCTCCAAAAGCTATTCCATTCTGCATACGCAACATTATTATTCTCTACGTGCCTTCGCAGAATTCTTTTACTTCGGCACAAAATACTGGCTGTTCAAAGGAATATGGAATCTGCTTGGTCTGCTCTACAAAAAAGATACTTATCTTTCCAATGTTCTGATAAACAATGGATACGGTATCATGCACCGCAAAGACTCTGTATTTCCCATATCAGAAATAATTTTTGAAGGGAAACCATTCAAGGCACCTGCCAACCCAGATGCTTACCTGAAAGATTTATATAAGAATTACATGGACATTCCTCCCAAAGACAAACAGAAAATCCATGCCATTTATATTCACCCCGAATTGATAAAGAAACCATGAAACCGTTCCTTGTAGATGTACCCGTACTCATTTTGTTCTTCAACCGCCCGCAACAACTATCACAAGTGTTTGAACAAGTCAGGAATGCCCGTCCCTCCAAGCTTTTCCTCTATCAGGACGGACCACGTGGCGAACACGACCTGCCCGGTATAAAAGCATGTCGTGAAGTGACAGATCAGATAGACTGGGATTGCAAAGTCCATCGCATGTATCAGGAGAAGAACTATGGTTGCGACCCATCGGAATACATCTCACAAAAATGGGCTTTTTCTATGGTTGACAAATGTATCGTATTGGAAGATGACGATGTGCCTTCCGTTTCTTTTTTCACATTCTGTAAAGAAATGTTAGACAAATACGAGCAAGACACCCGTATCACCATGATTGCAGGTTTCAATAACGAAGAGATTACTCCGGATGTACCATACGATTATTTCTTTGCCTCCACCTTCTCGATTTGGGGATGGGCCAGTTGGAAAAGGGTCATCGACCAATGGGACGAGCATTATACTTTTCTAGAGGATAAGTTCAATATGCAACAACTGGAGCAGCTCATTAAAGAACGGAAATTCCGCAAAGACTTTATCTACATGTGCCATCGCCATAAAGAAAACAACAAAGCCTATTATGAAACCATCTTCCACGCTTCCATGCTTTTCAACTCGGGACTGGCTATCGTACCTACCCGCAACATGATTAACAATTTGGGAGTCACAGCAGATTCCACCCATTTTGCCGGTTCTGTCCATACACTGCCCAAAGGATACCGCCGCATCTTCACCATGAAACGGTATGAAGTAGAATTTCCTCTCAAGCATCCCCGTTATGTCATTGAGAATGTAGCTTATAAAAAAGCCGTCTACCGCATCATGGGGTGGGGACATCCCTGGATTAAGATAGGACGTTCTTTCGAAGAATTATTTCTGAACCTGCGATACGGCAATTTTTCCATCATTACTAAAGCAATAAAAAACAGAATTAACAAATGGCTGAAAAGAGACCAACACCGGTAAAACCACTCACTATTTATTTTTATCACACCCGGTTAACCCGTGAAAGTTACGAGGAATGGAAAGATTATAAGTTTCCGGGACACATTCTCTACGGACTTCCTTTGCTGGAAAAATATGGCATCCGGTCGGTAATGCATAAATACAAAGCTTTCCCCGGCCGTCTAAGACTGATGCTCTATGCCACTAAAGAGATTCTGTGCTGCAAAGAGCCATACGAAGTACTCTACGGTACATCTTTCCGTGGACTGGAGCTAATTATCCTGCTCAGAGCATTAGGATTCTACCGCAAACCCATCGTCATTTGGCATCACACTGCCTTAAAAACTTCATCCGGAAAAATAAGAGAACATATCTCACGTTTCTTTTATAAAGGCATTGACCATATGTTCCTATTCAGTAAAAAATTGATTAAAGACTCATTAGCGACCGGGAAAGCTCCCGAAGAAAAGCTTCAGCTTATCCATTGGGGACCGGATCTCGCTTTCTATGACCATATTCTACAAGTAATGCCAGATCGGAAACCAGAAGGCTTTATCTCCACCGGGAAAGAAAACCGGGATGTAAACACTATGCTGCAAGCTTTCTGCGCCACCGAACAACAACTGGACTTGTACATCGCCCCCACCAATGGAAGTGTAAACTACCAACAGATTATTGAAAGCTTTTGTCTACCCGATTCTGTACAAGTACACTATACGGACGGTGTCATCCCATACTTATTGGCACAGAAAGTGGCACGAAAAAGCTGTGTTGTCATCTGCTGTATGGATTTTCCTTATACCGTAGGCCTTACCACATTGGTAGAAGCCTTTGCATTAGGCATCCCTGTCATTTGCTCACGTAATCCCAATTTTGAAATGGATATAGACAAAGAAGAAATAGGAATTACCGTAGCCTATAATGACGTGGAAGGCTGGATCAACGCCATTCATCGCATAGCCGACCATCCCGAAGAAGCCCAAAAGATGGGCGTCAACGCCCGAAAGTTGGCAGAAAAACGTTTCAATTTGGAAATCTTTTCCCATGAAATAGCAGAAAGCTTACTGGAAATATCTAAGATGTCCTCTAAAAAACGTACATTTGCATAAACTTTTATGCACATGAGAGTACTTATCATCAATACGTCTGAGCGAATAGGTGGAGCCGCCATTGCAGCCAACCGCCTCATGGAGGCTTTAAAAAACAACGGAATAAAGGCAAAAATGCTTGTACGTGACAAGCAGACCGACCAGATAAGTGTCGTTGAACTAAAGAAATCATGGTGGAAAGTATGGCAATTCATCTGGGAACGTGTCGTTATCTGGCAAGCCAACCACTTCAAGAAACATAACTTGTTTGCCGTTGACATAGCCAATACCGGCACCAATATCACAGTATTGCCCGAATTTACCCAGGCCGACGTCATTCATCTGCACTGGATTAACCAAGGTATGTTGTCACTGACAGATATCCGGCGTATCATCCAATCCGGCAAACCCATCGTTTGGACAATGCATGATATGTGGCCTTTTACCGGTATCTGCCATTATGCAGGAGATTGCGATAAATATGCCACACAATGCCACAACTGTCCGCAACTTTACAAAGGAAGCAGAAAAGACATAGCCTACCGTACTTTCCAGAAAAAGAAAAAACTGTTTGAAGGAGCACAAATCACCTTTGTAGCTTGTAGCCGCTGGTTAGAATCATTGGCTAAGAAAAGTGATCTGATTAAAGGTCAGACCATTACCAATATTCCCAATGCAATCAACACCAACCTGTTCAAACCTCGTGATAAAAAACAGGCCAGAGAAAAATGCCATCTTCCGCAAGACAAGAAGTTATTGCTTTTCGGCTCCGTAAAAATTACAGACAAGAGAAAAGGAATAGACTATCTGGTATCAGCTTGCAAACAAATTGCTTCCTCATATCCAGATTTTAGTAAAGAATTAGGTGTAGTGGTTTTTGGTAACCAAGCCGAACAATACACTTCCCTGTTTCCCTTCCCTATCTATCCGATGAATTATGTCAGCAACGAGAAGGAACTGGTAGATATCTACAATGCAGTCGACTTATACGTCACACCTTCTTTACAAGACAATCTACCCAATACCATCGTAGAAGCAATGGCCTGTGGTATTCCGTGCATAGGGTTCAATGTAGGAGGTATTCCACAAATGATTGACCACCTGCACAACGGTTATGTTGCCGAATATCAGTCTTCCAAGGATCTGGCAAACGGCATTCACTGGGCATTGACCGAAGGAGAATATGAAAGTCTGAGTGAGGAAGCCTGCCGTAAGGCAGTATCCAGTTATTCGGAAAGTACCATTGCCAAGAAATATGTTGAAATCTATAACAAGATTACAGGGAATCATGCATAACCATCATCCTCATCCCAAGTTTTCTATTATTACCGTCACCTACAATGCAGCAAAAGTGTTAGAGGATACTATACAAAGTATTGTTACACAAACTTATAAGAATCTGGAGTATATTATTGTGGACGGGGGATCAACAGATGAAACACTGGATATCATTCACAAATACCAGGAACATATCACCACTGTTATCAGTGAGCCCGACCAAGGTTTATACGATGCCATGAACAAAGGAATAAAATTGGCAACCGGAGATTATCTTTGTTTCTTGAATGCCGGTGATGGCCTGCACGAGGATGATACTTTGCTGCAAATGGTACATTCCATCAATGGAACAGCCCTGCCGGGAGTGCTATATGGAGAAACAGAAATAGTGGACAGTCAAGGGCATTTTTTATACATGCGCCGCCTGTCTGCACCCGCAACGCTTACCTGGAAAAGCTTCAAGCAAGGAATGTTGGTTTGCCATCAAGCCTTTTTCGCCCGCCGTGATCTGGTAGAGCCATACGACCTGCAATATCGGTTCTCGGCAGATTTTGACTGGTGTATCCGTATCATGAAGAAAGCGGATGTACTCCATAATACCCATCTTACTCTTATTGATTACCTGAATGAAGGAATGACCACCCGTAACCATAAAGCCTCCTTGAAAGAACGCTTCCGTATTATGAGCCGTCACTATGGATGGGCAAGCACAGTGACACACCACTTATGGTTCGTTCTGCGCCTGCTCTACAAATAATCCGGAAGTCTGACTAATAACGGGACTCAATCAATTTTCCTACGGGCCTTTCTGACCTGCAAGAACAAGAACAAGACCAACACACAGGCCAATACACCCAATGCCACAAAAGCCACCGTTTCCGTAACATGCAGCGATTTCGGGTCGAACTTAAATTCCACTACATGCTTTCCGGCCGGCACATTCATTGCCCGAAGAATATAATCCGCTCTTCCGTGCGGCGCTTCCACACCATCAATATATGCCTGCCAACCGGGATAGTAAATTTCCGAGAAAACCACTGTTCCTCCAGTTTTGGAATTAACCTCATATTTCAAGTCATTAGGTTCGTACGCAGTCAGTTTGATTGTACTCAGTGTATCTGTTTCAGCTGCCGATTTTACCTCCGCACTGAATTTTTTATCTACGACAGCCGTTTTTGCCGGGTCTATCCGATGCAAAGCGTCTATCTCTTCATTGGCATTGTCCACATACTGCACCTCGTTTACAAACCAAGCATTGCCCAGCGTATGAGGATTCCGTATTGGGACGGTCTTTCCACCTTGCAGCGGAAAAATAAAGTAACGGGTATTCAGCATATTCAACACAGGAAATCCGGACGGAGCCACCTTCTGCATATCACCTCCCGCCTCCGAAACAGCCTTGAACACGCCATTCATCTCGGTACTGATATGCTCCTCTATCATTTCCTGATAGCGGCGCAGTTTGGCGGCATGATATCCACCGATGCTCTTATGCCAATAAGAAGTCGTATTTTCATTAAACGTATTGCCGGCTAGGTTCAGTACCCGGAAATCCAACGTTTTATCGGCCAATATCGTCTTATCCGTTTCGGTCGGTTTAAAGGAATTATCCTGTTGTACCTTTTCCACAAACTGGTCATCATACAAATAACGTTTGTTCACACTCCACATATCTGCCAGACAGAGGACAGCCAATGCCAGAATCGTCACCTTCGCTTTCAGCTTGCCCATGCCATATAACCAAAGAACTGCCGTACCTATCATAATAATAAAGAAGCTGCGCCATGCATCCGAAGTAAAGACACTCCGACGGATTTCTTCTAGATTAGCAAGTAACGGAGCCAGCTGATCTGCCGGAATACCCTGCAATGCCTGCATTTCCATGCTTGAAACATACGACGGGAAAAAGAAACCGGGAGCCAATGCAAACAATAAAGCGATACCACCTGTCAATCCCAGACTGATATAAAACGACCGGGCCCGTTCCTTAACCAACTGAGGACGTGCCATTACCTCCTTTAAAGCAAGGACAGCCAACAGAGGTATGGTAAACTCAGCAATGACCAAAATGGAAGAAACCGCACGGAATTTATCGTACATCGGGATATAATCCAAAAAGAAATCAGTGAATCCCATAAAATTCTTTCCCCATGACAGCAGGACAGACAAAACAGTAGCACTCAAAAGCGCCCATTTCATAGGACCTTTCACTATAAACAGTCCAAGAATAAACAGAAACATTACAAACGCCCCCACGTATACAGGACCGGATGTACCGGGTTGCTCGCCCCAATACTGGCCTATCTGGCTATAGATGCTATTATACATAGGATTCGCCTTTTCCATCGCCTTTTCGTTAGCTGCTAAAGGTACGGAAGCGCCACCTTTCACATTAGGAACAAGCAAAGAGAAAGTCTCACCGATACCGTAACTCCACTGAGTGATATAATCTCGTTCCAGACCACTTTTAGTCTGATTATGACTATCCGGTTTCACCAGCTCACTCTTTCCACGCATCGTTTCCTTACTATACTCATACGTATGATATAAGTTGGATAGATTTATGCAAACTCCCAAAATACCGGCCATCAACAACACCCCAGTTGCTTTCAGAAATTGCGGCATTTCCTTCTTCTGCCAAGCATCCACTCCAAACGCAACCGCCATAAAGAGCATGACAAATAGAAAATAATAACTCATCTGCACATGGTTCGACACTATCTGCAAAGCAACAAAAACCGCTGTCAGCAAACCGCCTGACAAGTATTTTCCTCTATAAGCCAGTACCATACCGGCTATAGTGGGTGGAATATAGGCCAAGGTTACAAATTTCCAGATGTGTCCGGCAGCTATAATGATGAAAAAATAAGAAGAAAATGCCCACAACACAGCCCCCAATGAAGCCAGCCAGACCGAGAAATCGAATGCACGCAATAATATATAAAAGCCCAACAGCATGACAAATACATACCACACATAATTCGGGAGATACAAATGATACAACTTCTCTACTCCCTTCAGGGTATCCGTAGAATCATAACTGGGTGCCATCTGATAAGTAGGCATACCACCAAAAATCGAATTAGTCCAGCGCGTACGCTCTCCCGTACGTTCCAGATATTCTTTCGCTTCTTCACCAGCACCAATGCCCGCCACAGAGTCATGTTGTGAAAGGATACGCCCTTCTGTCACTGCCGGGAAAAAATAGACGAATGAGATGACAGCAAAGAGGATAATCACTACTATATCAGGTAGTATTCTTTTAAATAAGTTCATAAGTATATCTGTTTATTAACGTTGCAAAGATACGATATACTCTGATAAAATGCGTACATTTGCAGCCATAAATAAAGTTGAATTATGAAAATAGGAATTATAACAGCCATGAGTTCCGAGCAGAAACAAGTAGCGCAACTGCTCGAAAACAAGAAAGAATACACCGAAGGTCCTTTCCAATATACTGAAGGCAGCATTAGAAATAATACCATTATCCTGATGAAATGCGGAATAGGTAAAGTGAACGCTGCTGCCGGTACTGTAGAACTGATCCGTACCTTCCAGCCCGACTGTGTCATCAGCACCGGTGTAGCAGGAGGTATAGACAGCTGCCTGAAAATAATGGATGTTGTGGTGAGCCGACAAATTGTATATCATGATGTATGGTGTGGAGAAGGCAATGTGTATGGACAGATACAAGGACTTCCCGCCCGATTCGAAGGTAATGCTACATTGTTTGATTGCGCCATGTCACTGGATACTCCGACCGCCATTCATGGAGGCCTGATATGCAGTGGAGACAAATTTATCACCGACCGTTCCGAACTTAACGATATTAAAGAAAAGTTCCACGAAGGGCTGGCAGTAGATATGGAATCGGGAGCCATCGCCCAAATCTGTTATATATATAAGGTACCGTTCATCAGTTTCCGTATCATCAGCGATACACCGGGAGCCGACAACCATTGGGAACAATACACAAATTTTTGGGAGACTATAGCCGACCGTTCCTTCGAGGTCACTCATACCTTCCTTTCCTCATTACCAGCTAATTTATAAAAACGAATAATATGAAAACAATACCCAGTTTTACCATTGATCATATCCGCTTGCTTCGCGGTATCTATGTATCCAGAAAAGACGAAATGGGCAGTGAAACGGTCACCACCTTTGACATCCGCATGAAAGAACCTAACCGGGAACCTGCTTTGGGACAAGGAGCCTTGCATACTATAGAGCATCTAGCTGCCACCTACCTACGTAACCACCCTATATGGTCTGACAAAATTGTCTACTGGGGACCGATGGGATGCCTCACTGGCAACTACCTGTTGATGAAAGGCGATTTAAAATCAGAAGATATTGTAGAACTGATGCAGGAAACGTTCCGCTTTATAGCCAATTTTGAAGGCGAAGTTCCGGGAGCCGCCCCTAAAGATTGCGGTAACTACTTGCTTCATGACCTGCCTATGGCCAAATGGGAGTCGGCCAAATATCTGCATGAAGTATTGGAACACATGACAAAAGATAATCTGTATTATCCTACTAAAGAGTAATTCTCTACAACAGAACAGTAGAAACGTAATAACAGAAAATAGAAAAGCCGCTCTCTGAAAAGAAAGCGGCTTTTCTTTAAGTCCTTTTCAATAGAGATTGAATTACTTACGTAATCCTAATGCTTTAACAATAGCACGATATCTTTCGATATCACGATTCTTCAGGTAGTTCAACAACGCACGGCGTTTACCTACCAAAGTTGTCAAAGCTCTTTCAGTGCTATAATCTTTTCTGTTGAGCTTCAGGTGCTCAGTCAGGTGAGAAATACGGTATGAAAACAAAGCTATCTGCGCTTCAGCTGAGCCAGTATCAGTGTTAGACTTTCCGTACTTTTCAAAGATTTCTTGTTTTTTAGCTGCATCTAAATACATAATTCTTAGATTTTTTGATATATAAAATTTTCATTTAGCGGGTGCAAAGATAGACATTATCTTTTATATCACAATGAATTAGAGCTATTTATTTTTTAAATAATCTTCTATCTCTTTTACTGTCGCATCTTTCAGCAACACCTTTTTGTCCTTATCCAACAGATAAAGAGCAGGCATCGCTTTCAAATCATAGCATTCTTCGGTCAGTACCGTCAATTCTTTATCATAGCTGTTGATCCATCCATCAGGAATTTCATTCTGGTGTTTCGTCCATACTTCACGGTCTTCATCGGGATAGAAAGCAAGAATTTTCACTTGTTTCATGATGTGGGGACTGTTCAATACAGCAGAGGTCTTCATTGTCGCCAGTGTTTCGGCACAACCATGACAATCCGGATTATAGAATAACAATAAAGTGTAAGGAGTGCAGATATCACGCATACGTTTCTGCATTCCCGAAGGCAAGGTATAAATAAAATCAGCGGCAATACTGCCCACCTTGTTCATACCAATCAATTTCAAATCATGTTGGGCACGGCTCCGAGCAGCCTCATCGGTCAGCGAAGAAGCAGACAGGAAACGGCAGACAGGCTCATAAAGCTCCTCATTCCGAAGGGGAGAATTCGGATCAAACAAGTATCTGCGGAAAATTTCCACAAAATAACCAAACATTTTTTTCTCCTGCGAAGCCTGCTGCATAATCCGGATTAAACAACTGTCCGACAGGGAAGATGGCACACGGTTCAATAAGTCCATGTAATCTACCAAAGCTTGTTCTGTGATATCCGGTACATGAATATAGGCGGTATCCTTAAAATTAAAATGATCCCAGTAATGCTGTACCATAAAGTTCAGCCGGTCTTCCGGGGATTGCAACATAATAGGGACCTCCGGCAAAGTGAAAGTCAACGATTTATTATCATCATTCACAGATAGAGATTTTTGTTTTTTGCCATCACAAGCGATAAGCAAAAAACAGCACAAGACTCCGATCCATATATCAGTTTTTCTCATACGCTTTTAATTAGGCATTGCACCTTTTACAAAAGTAGAAGGAATTCTCTGAAAAGCCAAATTACTTCGAAATTACTTTATCTCAGCCAGCCACTCATGAAATCCATTGTGAGGGGTATAATGTAATACATATTCCGTTTTGCTGTAGCTGATAATATTTTCGTGCGAAATCCGGCTTACATCCACTTCTGCTTTTGCCAGCCACAAAGTATCCTCCATGACATAACACCCTAAGGACACTCTCAGCATCATCTGGCTCAGGTAGAAAGCAGACTGTTCATAAGCATACCACTTTCCATCCTGTTCCCAATAGATATATATCAAGTCGGAATTGCTCAGCTCCCTTTCTAATATGGTCACTACCTCTCACATAGGAGTTGGCGGTAATCGTTTTTAATCAATATCATCTCAGTGTCTGAACACAGGGCAACAAACCACGGACCGTTCAGCAGTTTGTTCAGGTCTACTTCTACCTTGTCTAACATAACACCGTAGAAAAAACATGCCTCTTTCAGTTTCAAGGCCGCCTCACTAAGTTTGCTTAAGGATTTGGCGGAACGATGGTAAGCATACCAGCGCCCTTCCTCTTCATACAGATAAACTTCCGATTTACTACATGATTCTTTGTCCATTATTTCCAGTAGGTTGTTCATACTATTTAACATCTTTTACACAACGAACTTTTAGATCAGCATCAGTAGCATGGACAGTTACATTGGTTCCTTGGAACCAAAAACCATAAGAAGACCTATAAGCACCATTTGCTTTACTTCCTGAATAGTCCGTGCGGCAGGTAACATAACCACTCAACAGATTGTTTGCGCTCATCAGACCCAGTTCTTTCTGATTAGGCATTCGCCAAATTCCTTTATCAGTTTTTCCGCTATCCTCATAATAGTATTTACAAGGATCATATTCCGGTCTTTTCTTATTCTTAATCGTATAATAATTATTATTCCATCCACCATCCACCATCTTTTGTTTTAGATAGTCTTTAGACACTTGTATCCGTGAAGACAATCCATTGATTTCATCACGCTCCAAATGGATATCTATAGTTTCTGTAGTCCCTTTGGTTGCAGTCAAACCTGTCAATGTAAATATATTGTCACTATACTGATAGAATTTATTCGCTTCGTACAGTCCGTCGTCTGATGCCAACGTACGCACACAGCGAACCAAATTCGCATGTTGCCAACCGGTATTAACCTCTTTATTACTTGTGGACAACCCTTCTTCAGCCCAAAAAATGCTATTGGTACCGGTAGAAGCCGTGAAATAGTGATATTTAGCATTCTCTTTGTCATTATCATTGAGCGTGCTCATTTTAGCCCTAAACAAGCGGGCGTCCGGGTCAACGCTATTCAATGCACCCTCGCCATACCACAATCCGCGATACTGATCAACAGAGGCCATATACCATTTTACCTCATTAGCTTCAATCGTGCCGTTTCCATTCAAATCCCGGTTACGGCTCATACATGCCCGTACCGCCTGTTGGTACATGGGTTGCCTCCCGTCTGCCGGTACAATCATATTAGTGTCCGGATACCATGATTTTTCCTTGTTGCTTTGTACGGCACTGTTACGGGCATTCCAAGCATTAGGATTCTTGTGCTCACCCAAATTATTCTTATTCAAATAATAAGCAGTAGACAATTCTTCCTCGGTTATATTCTCCGTTCCATAAGGATAACCATTGAAACCGAAATGATAGAACGTAGTAATGGAACGCTGAGAAAGACTGTAACGCACTTTTGCATAAAGACTCTTCCTGTCCGTGCTCACCGACAACTGATTGGCAATAAGTATGGTACGAGGCGCACAATTGGAATAGACAGTCCATGATTTCCCTTTATAATAGTTTTCGTCCACGAAACAGGTGTAATAAGCGTATCCATCATTTGAGAATACTTCATCTTGATTGCTATCCGCATTTTCGTATAATGCCTTCAACATAAAGAACACATTAACCCAAGATGCGCCATATTTATTTGCATACTCATTATTGTCACCCGGATATTTGGCAACGGTGGTTAAACTCTGTCCTGAAATTCTGTTTTTAGAAACATTGCGTACAAAACGCAGCCATCCATAATCATCCTCTCCATTAAAAAGGCTCTGCCCGCTTATCGGACGGATTGTTCCTCCATCAAACGTAGCCAATTGTACATCACCTTCGGCATTAAAGATTCCCCCATCGGTAACATACAAATTCTCCGTATAACCGAAAGGTGTTGAGATTCTTACTATATATCCTTTTCCCGCCTCTTTCAGCGTCTTTATATTTTCCCGAGAGAATGTCAGCACTCTGGCCTCATAATGAGCGTCCAAATCAAAAGACTCTCCTCCTTCACTGTCAATCACCAATCCTTCCACATAGGGGTTGTCTCCCTCGACTTCCGCTTCCACTTTGATATCCTCGACACCGTTTACTTTCACCTTATATTTATAAGAGTAATTCCGGCGTATATTGAAGTCTTCAAGACTTCCGGTATTACTGAAGTTGCCAAAATGGATAGCATACGAAACCTCCCCGATAGTGGTGCCTTTCTTATAATTTCCACGAATCACGATATAGGAAGAATTATCCGGTGCATTATCGAACGATTTCACGTCATCCGTATAGGTATTCGTTTCACGATCCTTCCACATCTTTATCTCACCTCCCCGATAGGAACGGATATTCTCGGGAAGATAAAAAGTTAACGTTTCCCCGGCCATACCGGAATAAGATGACTCGACATCTGCGGTAGTAGCGTCAGCTGTACCATTCACCAACTTTCCACCGACAGCCACATTATGCAATTCATACGTACTGGGAGTGAAAGTTACTCCGTTACCGGCCTCGATGGTAAATGTATTCTTCGCCAATATTCTGTACAGTCTTATAACGTTGCTTTCGCTTATAACACCGGCTCCATTGGTTCCGGCAGTAATTGTAACAGCCTTGCCCCCATTCAGATAACCGGACATCATGAACTGTCCGTCGGTAGGATTAGGGGAAATAATGTGGCTGGCATTACCATACTGGCGTTTAAAGTCTATTGCAAGGAACTCGTCTCTTGTCAATGAGGAACCTGCCACATCCGCTTCATCAATTCCCGTCAATTTATTTTTGTCTGCGTCATCCAAGTAATAAATTGTACTGTTCAAGTTGGCAAGAGCATAGATATACGCTTCACCGGTTATTGCCTTTACAGTAACGGTTTCCGGTCCGGGAGTCGGTATAGGACTCGACTCTGTAGCCACCAGCTTTTTATATCCTGTCAGTTCTCCTGCCGCATTAAACACATAAAAGTGTAAATCATTCAACCTGTTTTCAGCAGTACTGGCGCGCGAAACAATCACTTCCTGATTGGTCTGCAACTGACAATTCAACTGCAAAATCACCTCTTTATTCTCTTCACCGGCAGAGTAAGCTATTTCCTCTTCCGAGCAAGCCCCCACGCCTATCAGTAACGAAAGGCAAAGCGCCATATATTTCAGTTTATTTTTCATATATAGTATCCTCCACAGATTATTTTCTTACATCACCGCCACCGTCACCAAAATCCAATTCGCCATTATCAACCTCTGTCCAATCCATTACTTGATATTGAAGTTCTGCATCTATCTCGATCGTACTCAGTTTAATATTGAACAGGTATGAATGGTTACGGATTACATCAAATATATCTCCATCTCCATTCGTCCGGAATTTAATAGTTCCCACTTTGGCTTTGTTATGATAGGTATAATGAACCGTCAATGAAATTTCATTCCCACCTGTAGTATTCACCGTTTCCGGCAGATAAATTTCATTTTCATATGCTGTCGTCACCTGCAAGCCGTCATAAGTAATAGTCTGATTCTGTGCTCCGGCAGGAATAGAAGGATATATATATTGAACCGTTTCCACCGGATTTGGAGTTTCCGTTGAAACACAATAGCCTTTGTCGTTGGCATTGTTCACTATTATCTTTGTGATAGTGAATCCTTGATATCCATCCTGCATATTCACCCAAATGCCCACCTTTGCTACAGCACGATAAAGGTTGCAAGCCAAGTCCACTCCCGTACCGGGTACAGCTGTCAAATTGCTGCTTCCCCACATCGGGATAGCTCTTTCTGCAAGTTTCCAAGGTATCGTAGATCCACCATAATGATAAACCAATTCTTTATAAACTTTGGCGATATTACTTCCTTTCTTTGTTTCCAGAAAATTACGTATAGCCGCTCCGGTCGTATAAGACGCTATCTTATTGTCTTTCAAGTTAGCCAGAACAACCAGTTTCACTTGTTCGCCGCCGACCGTTCTCAACATGGTTCCTTCCAGCTGACGAGTATAATAGTTGTCACCTTCAACAGGATTGCCTAGTTTCAAATCCTGTACTTGATACAAAAAGTTATCATTTGCATCAACGACCAATACATATACATCATCCGCAGTCATGGCACTTTGTTCCACTGTGGTATAATCTAAATCACCTGGTTCGCTTGCGGCCCGTCCGCCGAAATTGGAGAATGCCAGTGTAAGGCGTACCGGTACCTTCCCGCCATCCGTAGCCTTTGCCACCTCCTCGTCCTTTGCACACGACGATAGGTACAAGCCGCAGAGCACCGCCATTAGTATATATGATAACCATCTTTTCATAGATTCTATTTTTTGTTCGTTGTTACATATCCATCTCGTTGAAGCGTACCACCCAGTCATTGATAATGATGCTGGTGTTAATCCACTTCATGTTCTCGTCCAGGAAGAAAGTCATGTTGTATTCGTCCTGACGATCCAGATATTCCTGCTGGGTCATGTCGTGACCTTCGGCCTCGGTGAGCAATAGGTATTTTACCAAGAGGATGGAGAGTACGGTCTCGCCCGTATCCTTGTTGGTGATGGACAGGCGCGGATTTTGATCCACCATCAGTCGGCCTACGGTAATCTGGGCAATGGCCACGCTGATATTGCTATCCTCAGTATCGCCCTCGGCACGTGCGCCTTTTGTGTCCATGTCCGTGCTTCCTTGAGCGCGGTAATAGGGATAATATGTTAATGTTTCGTCTTTCAACAGCTTGTTGTCATAGTTCATCAGGCCGTTGTCGTCCGTAATCGTGAATTCAAAGTTATCGACATCTACAGTCACTCCGTCCATTTGCTGGAGAATGATGCGGATGCTGTTGGTATTCTTCACCAACGGCACTGTCACCACCTGCGAGGTGGCAGCCCTGGAAAAGGATTGCTTGGTCACTTCGCCGTGCCACAACGAAGAAAGCTTGCTGTTAACGATAGCCGTTCCGTCTTCCGCACGGCTATACATTCTGTCCATCTTGCATTGCAGCTCGTCCATCGAGGATTCTCCCGCGGTAACCAAAGGTACCGAGAATGAAGCTTCGTTATTCAAGCCCGCCCAAGTGATAAGATGATAGTCACCTGGTTCCAAATCTACTTTCATGGTATATCCGTCTTCACCCAAAACGTCACCTTCTTCCGTCTTCTGATACACCAATTTGCCGTTATCGTCAAAAGCATAAAGCGTAACAGTCCCCACCTCGCGTGAGAAAGCATCGGCATACTTCATGTTATAATCATATTTGAACTTCACTCTGTACTCTACAGAGCAATCCACATCTTCTTCATCGAGTATGCTGCCGCACGACACAATGGTACTTCCCAATGTCATCGCCATCATTAGGCTGAAAGAGAGTTGTCGGGCGAATGTTTTTACTGTTTTCATGCTTTTGTTTTTTTAATGTTAGAATATTAAAGAGAATAGCAGGGAGAGGAGGAACACTCCTCTCCTGCTTATATAATAGGGTTATTAATTAGAAATTAACAGTGTTAAAGCGTACAATCCAAGGAGCTATTGTAGTTGTCAGTTTCAAGTATGCACTTTCATCGTCTATTGTTCCACCATCTTCCGGTATAATTGTCGAGCTGCCGATTTCCTTGAAAGTTCCAATCTTCAATGAATAGATGTTGTTACGCATGATAGCATATTGCATATTGTTTTCGTTTCCTTTGAAATGTTCGATAGGTGCGTAGTAATAACAATATCCATCTGTATAAGTTACCAAATTCTCAGCCTTATAAGCCGGGTAAACAGATTTCAAAGCATCCATTGAACGGAAATACTGATTGGCATATTTATATATGGTACCTACATTAGTACCCTCATTATCCAAGATTTCGCCACGGAATACAATACCTGTTACCACGCCTTTTTGCTGGTGATCCTTTGTTACTGAATTTTCAAGGCAATAAGTCAGGAATGCATCGTTAGATTGTGCAATTTCACCAATTTCAACATCACTTGACTTAGGAAGGTCCTTCAAGAAAGCATTGTTATAAATATCCTGTGAAGTCTGTAATTCACCTACTGTATTGAAGAAATAATCTGTAGCTGTTTTATCTCCATCAGCCCACAATCCGTCTGTTAGTGTCACGCTATTCTTGTCCACTGACTTAGGATCTACCAAATAATCACTATTAGTCAATGTACCAAATGGAGAGATGGTACTCCAATCACTGGTCTTATGTCTTACCGCATAAACGGTTTTTGACAAGTTCACCATAGCATATTTATCCAAATACACAGTCCATGTCTCCTCTGCTGTTGTAGAAGTTCCTTTTTCATAATGGAAAGCACCCGTTCTATCTGTTGCTACAAATACAGGAGCTTCTATTGAAGTCGTTGTTTCATTCTGTTTAACATTACCTTTATATTTATTATCAAGAGTTGACTCCAACTGATATCTGCCCGTTTCGTTTCCACCATTTAGCAAAACCCAAATTTCTGCATTATCAGCGTCAAGTAAAGCCTTGTTCAATTTAGTGATATAAATGTAGCTGGTTTTATCAGCTGTTGTTGTTTTCAACCATCCGTCAGTGGTTACCGTAGGGATAGTGGTTACTTTAACCTTTACATTATATTTATTGTCATTATTGTTCGGTGTAAATGTTATCTTGGAAACCACACGCTCCACTCTTATGGCTTGAATGATAGGTTGTGTAGGGTCCTGACTTGTGATATTTACCATTGCCGCTTCACTATTAGCCATCATAAAATGATCTCTTGCCGATGCACCTTTCGTAACAACATCAACAGATGCGTCGTTAGAGCTTCCTGCGGTAATAGAATAATTTGTAACATACTCATATACACCAGCAGCTGTTGCACTTGTTTCTTTTGCCTTATTTGCTATATCTGCACAAGGATTCAAAATAACCAATACATTATAACTACCTGTTTGGTTCAATTGGAAGCTAGGTTCGTAAACGCCACTCGTTACAGTTATATTATCAGCATACTCCACTAATCCTGTCGCTGTATTTCCCTGAACCGGGCTAATGATAATGACAGCATCTTTAATACTACCTTCCGAGGGTGTTCCATTTTCCACATCATCTCCTGTTTCAGCATCGGCAGCACGTCCTGAACCTGTAGAAGTAGAGATACTTAATGTAAGGTTAGCTTTCACCTTTTCTGGTTGTTCAATATTGTTGTTTTCTACAATATCATCGTTTGTACATGCTACCAAAGCGGCGCAAGCAAACATTCCTAATAATAAACCCTTAATCTTCATAATCTTAAGTTTTTCAGTTTATAAATTCTTTATTTTTGTAATTTCTATTCTTGTTCATTGATATTGCAAAGGTAAAGGCCTTTTAAGGTTAGTCTTAATTGGTGTTTTCGGCAAAATAGATTGGCATCTTTGACAAAATGACTTTTGGAGTCTTTTTGAAGGGCATTTTCTTCATCCATGAATGAAACGCCCTATACTTTGCAAGAATCGCCACTTATATTTTTCGTAGCGATAAACAAAAAATACGCCGCCATATATGTTTGTATTTTTCAATTTGTTAAATTGTTCAATATTCATCCTTTTGTCTAACTGAACTTCCTGTTACGCTTCCCCCTTTTGATACTCCTTCTGAAGTTGGTGAAGTGCATTTCATTCAAACTCCTTATTTATCTGGTACTTTCTTTCCGTATCGGATAGTCATGGAATATAGCGGATTCAGAGATTGCGGACAAGTGGGAGAAAATACTAAGAAATTCAGCTTCACGGCCACTACACTACGCCAGATTCAATCCGCACCTACAGTAGAGGTTCTTCAAAGAGATTGGTTCAAATCCAGCAATGAGGTGTTTCCTTAAGGAGTCGTTCACAATTATTTCACCTAATATTCCGGTCTGAATTCCACTCATAATGCAGTTCCAAAAAGTAAGTGCAGTTCATGAAGCAAGTAAGTGGCCTTACTTTTTTTCTATAATATGGGTAACTGTCCGGATGAAAAAATAATAAAGATATTTGCGAGTATCTACTTATCAGGTTTAATAAATAGCTATAGCCATAAAATTCAAAATCCGGGAATAGACTCTACTACCCCGGATTTTACCTTGCGCTTTTCACAAAGAACAAGTTTCTTCTAACATCTTTTATTGTACTGTTTGTCTATATGTCTTATTTTCCAAAGATTGCATCATCTTTACGTTTATTGACCATTTCTTCCAAATTGGCACCGGCTTCAACAGAACCTTTGGCCTGCGCCTGTTTGAAATAACTTTCGGCAGAGTCGAGATCCCCTTGCAACAGTTTCAGCACGCCTCTGTTGTTCAGCGTCGCACTCGCTTGTGCATCAGCCTTATCCAAATAACGGACTGACTGTTGCAAGTCACCTCGTTGGAGTTCGATAGCGGCAGCGTTTATATTCGCTGTTGGGTCATCAGGGAACATGCGCACTGCCACATCGAACACTTCGTTAAACTCGTTGCTTCCCTTTTCGTATGTCTGAGCAACCAAGAACATTTCCTGCAAGCTCAACTGCTGGGGACGGGTTCTTATAATCTGTTTCGCTTCCTCTACATTGAATCCGCGTACTACATAACGCACTGTGTAATCAGAGTGACGCAAAGCCGGATAGCAATCTTGTAATAACGTGGCATATACTTTTCCACCATCCAAGGCTTTAATGCATCCCTCCTTCACATCATAATCGTTTTCATTCTTATCTATTATAGACAAAATTTCATCTTTCAGCGGTAAAGCATTCTTTGTGACATATTCACGCAATCCAGCCCAGTCTTCGGGCACAGAATTCACTTTGAACAGATCTGCTTTAAAACCATACTCGCTCATTACATAGTTCTTTAACGCTTCAGCACGACCTTGCGCCAGACGCGCATTAGCCGCATATCTGCCCTCAGGAGAGGCATAACCCACGATATCTATTTCAGTAATGGTAGTATTGGCATCATTCTTCACCACATCCACTGTACGCTTGATAGCTGCCAGTTCAGAGGGATTACGACGATAATCAGGATAAATCCTGGTCTGGTTTACCGGAAAATCCAAATAAGCACGGCCTTCTTCAGCACGATTCTTCACAGCCTCGACAGCAGGAGAAACAAATGCCACAGCAGGTTTCACCACATAACGCTCCAAATTGGCACGGGTCACAAAGGCGCTGCTTTCTTCTTTTTGGCAATTGACACAACCACGGACATCAGCCAACAGTTCCAGTTCAGCACCATTCATCCATTTTTCGTATGGAATACGGGCTGAATAATTTACAGTCTGTTCCGTTCCATTCTTACGACGAAGAATGGTATATGCATCCGACGGAATACTGCGTTCACGCTGTTGCACGATGGAACGGATACGCCCATATACCCAAATAGCAGGCAAAATCCTGTTATAACTGTTATCCTGTGTCTTCAAAACCGGAGTCAGAGTTGCCACACAGTTGGAAGAAAGCTCCATTGCAGTCGGCAACGTGATATCCATTCCTATCATCACCTGTCCATTATCACTAATCAGGATTGACTGGTTGCTGACTTGTACCTGACCACCTGATAATGTCTGTGCACCTACCGGAATAGTCGGAATCAATAATATAAGAAGTATATAACATATAAGTTTCATAATCCGTAATTTTTAGAATATATAAATAAGATTCAGAGCAGCCTTAGTAGGACCCCAATAATTCTTGTTGGATTTCTCCAACATATCTCCACATTCTTCACACTCATATTTCTTATAACGCACATAAGCATAACCCAAGCCGATGGTGGCGCCCAGATTCCAATGACGTCCCAGCACAAACTGATAACCGTAACTGACACCGCCACCATAAAAATGTCCCTTATAACGGAAGTCTTTCAAATCATCGAAAGGAGAAAACGGCAAATCAATACCGGTAGTATTGTATGCTCCTCCCATTAAATGGAAACCGAAGAAATGACCATTGAACTTATCACAAAGCCAATAGCGCAACTCAGGCTGTACCATCACCAGTTTCAGCATTTTATTATCGCTGTATTTCCAGGGATTATAATAAAACGGAATATCCACTGTAAGCTTCTTACTCAACCCTACTTCCACTCCTAAGTTTGGTATGGCGACAGCATCCATCGCCACATTAGTTTTAACAGCCATCTGTCCATACATAAATAAGGAAGAAGCCAACAGACACACCCATGAAAATAAAAATCTTCGTATTACCATATTCTATTCTTTCTAGCTAAATTATTGTTTACTTCACAAAGGTAAAGGCTATTTTTTTAACAGGATATTGGCAAATTAATCTTTATTAAGAGGTAGTTTCAGCAAAATGCAAAATGAACAAAAAACAATCCTAGTTCCTATTTTCGTCAAAAATAGAACATCCATTCAATGAGAAACATTCCAACTATCAAATGGAACACCAACGGAGTTTTCTCCATCCATAAATGAAAATCCTTTCATCATGATAAAAACACCCCCTTATATAGCCAAACAACTCCTTCTTTCCAACATAGCAGGTATTTTCATCAAAAAGAGGGTGTTTTCATCAAAAAAGCTTGAAAATAATTTGGATACATGAAAAGAATACCTACTTTTGTATCGGATGATAATGGGTCAATCATTCACATAATCAAAAAAACAATAAAAAATTATAGTTCTATGAAGGCAATGCATTTAATAATTGCCATGCTCGTCATGATGAGTTTGGCATCCTGCTCTGCAGATGGTAATGACCCCGTTGAAAACTCAGTTTCAACGTATCTCCTGGAAAAAACGTATGGAGCCAGAAGCGTTACATACGAGGAAAACAATTCTGACAAGTTAAAATTAAGTGAGTTACCGGCTATCAGCCTTTCTGAAGCCGACCATATTCTATCTGTCCTACGAAAACATACTGATGCTCAAGAAGAACTTGATATTCAAACTGCCACCAAAGGAGAACAAACATGGCTTAGAATTGTAATGAAGCAAACAATAGATCATAAATATGCTTTCACTATCCAGTTAAATATGAACTGTTACAATGACGGAAGCCTCTACTATGGCGGATATCAGGCGGAATGTTCTTCTTCTTTGATAAAATGGTATCTTAAAGGTTTCAGCCTGGCTACCGATAATGCCACAAAAAATTATAAATTCGAATCCCAAAGCTATATTTATATGAAAGTAATAGATAATGGAATCAAATATATGCAGATTCCTGTCACTATAAATGGCAACTATAATCCCCGAAACCATGATGCTGCATTTTCCTACAATTTATGATATATAATGCAATAATCACTTTATAATATATACCATCATTCCCCCCTTGTTTCTAGCTTAGCCTACATACCTTAAAAAAAGCAAGAGACAAGGGGTGCACTTCATTCAAATACAATCGTCTAATAATCAAGGAAAAACAAAACAGTATGAACGGAATACCTACCATCCTTTATTTCCACCGAACCTGTTGATACTAAAAACAGAATATATTCTTATGATTTTTAGTTGGTTATGAAAATATAGTTTGCTATATTTGTAGGAATTCCTAAAATAGATTAAGGAATAATATCAGGCAGATTGTACGTGACCAATTTGATTACAGGGGAATAAAAGTGAAACAATTTATTATAATGAAATCTTTAATAATCACCTTATTATGTAGTTTTTGTCTATCAACTACTAATGCCCAAAGTTATTTCCGCCAGTGTGGTATCCAACTACTTACCAAACAAAACGGATTGAGCAACAATACATTGACTGGAATCTATCAGGATAAAGCCGGCTTTTTATGGTTAGGAACCGATGTTGGACTGAGCCGCTATGACGGAATACATTTTCATAATTACAATTTGATTGATAAAGAGCCACGTGCCTTAGCTCATTTATATGAAACATCAAACAATCTGCTATGGTCCCATATCGCCAATTTAAACCAAATAGCATGTTTTGACAAGATGCGTGGAATCTATATGCCACTTATCTCACCTACCCCTGAGGTATTGAAAGATATACAGGATATATGTGTACTGCAAGACAAATTATATGCCTTGACCTCCAATGTCATAGTAGAGTTAAAGATGGAGAAAAATGCAGATGAAATAAGACTGACCGCCCAACCGCTTATAGATATAAAAACAAAAGTCCTAAGACTTTATAATAACGAAGATATTTTATGCGCACTGACAGTAGAGAATCAAATCTTACTTTATAACGTTTCCGATAAAAGTAGCGAGCATATAAATGGAACCGATCTAGGTATTGTGAAAGCCGACAACATTGAGAAAATACATATATATAATAATAATGTGTGGATCTGTGACCAAACCGAAGGAATCATCTGTTATAATACAAACACTAAAACATCCCGCACACTGAATGACAACAGCCAGTCATCCTTCATTCAAAAAGATATACGCGATATTATCCAGATAGATAAAACCACATTCATTATAGCCACATGGAGTTCACTGTCAGCCATAAGATTTGAAACGGACAACTACCTCCAGTCGCCATTCCACATTATAGACCTGACCCAACATGATTCTTACTATACCCCTATCCTCAAAAACAGAATTACCGACATCCATTTTGACAAATCCAACAATGTGCTTTGGGTAGGAACTTTCGGCAGAGGATTACTGAAACTGAATCTCAAAGGAAACGATATCAACCGTATCCTGTTGAACGATGAAATAAGATATGTGAATGGTATAGCACAAGATGCCGATGGATACATCTGGCTGGTCACCGAAAAAGATGGCATATATAAAAGTATAGAAAATAAGATCTTCCCCAATCTGCGCTTTTCCTTATGGGAGAAAAGTAACAAGAATAATCATTATTGCCTGCACAAAGATCGAAATGGAGGATTATGGTTCGGCGATAACAAAGGAAACATTCTTTGGGTAAATCCTACTACTGGTGAAACAGTGATTCACCAACTACCCCCCGAAACAGCAGACTCTGCTGTAACTGCTGCTATCTTGAAACTATATCTAAACTCACAAAACCATTTATGGATTGCCACCGAAAAAGGAATAATGGTCTATAACCATCAGACACACGAATGTATAGCAGCACAACCTTATACGAAAGAATTCAAAAAAATAACCGCTATATGCGAAGATGGAGATGGAACCATGTGGCTGGGTACTGAAAAAGGGATATACCGTGCCAACTGTAAAGGGAAACAAATAAAATTCACTGGTGGTTATGAAAAGGAAAGAAACCTGACACCCGGAAAAGTATTAGCACTTTATCTGAACAACTATAACCAACTGCTTATCTCGTACACTGATAAAATTATCCAAATAGACGGAAAAGAGAAAACCGTATCCTCTACCATGATCTTGCAAAAGGACTTGCCTAACGGACACATAAGCTGTATGATAGATGATAAGAACGGAAATACCTGGCTAGGAAGCAATGCTGGTTTTATCACACTAAATAACAAGAACAATGCATCATATGCCTATGCATTACCGGAGAGTTATTACGATGTATGTCGGCTGAATGACGGGAAATTACTATGGGCGAACTCTACAGGGTTGCTCTATTTTGAACCGCGCACTTTAAAAGAAAGTTCAAGTAACCGCCAATTCCATATCTCCGATATAGATATTAATTACAATAAAGTAGAAATAGGAGAAAAAATAAACGGACAAGTCATCCTAGACATACCTGCGTACCTGATAGAACATTTATCTTTAGACTACAATAACAACAACTTGATTCTCTATCTAAGTGATTTGAAATACGGAACCTCTCCCAACACAGTGAAATATCGCCTGTTACCCACAGAAGAAAAATGGAATACGAATTATGACGATCATATAAAACTCAGCAATATCACTCCTGGGAAATATGTGCTGGAAATACGCTCGTCTTATCCGTTGGAAGAAAATGAACAAATAACCCGGTTATCCATCAATGTAAATAGATATTGGGCTGCAACCGGATGGGCCATCGCCGCATACATCCTGACTATTATCATTATTTCCTTGTTTACATGGATGTACTTTAACCGGAAATTACAGAAACGGCAAGTTTACAAAGCCAAAGAAGTGAAACTGAAAGAAAAGCTGGAAGAAGAAACAGAAATAAGAAAAGAAGAAGAGAAAAACCACCAATTGCGTGACCAAATCAGATATATGTTGGCACAGGAATTACGCACTCCGTTATCACTCATCACTGCTCCGTTAAAAGAAATGATTACTAATACGGCCTTCCCGGAATCATTCCTGCAAAAAGCTAAAATGGCCTATCGGAATTCAATCAGCCTGCAAGACATTTGTAACCAGCTATTGAATATTCATCAGCAAGAAAGTTACAGTCTTAAATTGAATGTGGCCCCCTATCCCGCCAGCGTGATAGCCGACACTGTAGTTCGTGCCTCTCACGAGCTACTGAACGTCAGTCCCATTAACCTGCATTATGACAAAGACAACAAAATAAATACAGAAATATGGATTGACCGGAAAAAGATAACCTTTATTCTAAGTAATATATTATCCAATGCCTATCGGCATATCTCGTATTCCGGTTCCATCCGTTTTACTGTAAACACCAGTATTATCAACGGAAAGGATTTCTGCCTTTTTACTATAGAGGATGACGGGAAAGAAATGATAGAAGAGTCCTCTGTTATCTTCCTTGGATCGGATAATTACAACCCTCCAAGCAACCGGCTACACCCCGAATTAGGCATTGAAATTATGAAAACGACAGTACTCGCCCACCACGGTGATATCCAGATCACTCAAGAAAAAAACAAAGGAACCCGAGTTGTCCTTTATATCCCTCTAGGTAAGCAACATTTGAAAAATGATGAAAACGTATGTTTCATCGAACCCGAAACAATAGCGGAAGATCCAAATAAAGCAATGATTACCGCAGAGGATAAGAGACAACAGGAAATAGCAAACAGCATAACTGCCAAACCTATTGACAACCCCGAAACCAAATACAAACTACTGGTTGTTGAAGACCATGCAGATATCCGCCTCTATCTGAAAGTATTATTCTCTGCTACCTATAATATTATTATGGCGGAAAATGGGGAAGAAGGAGTAAGAATAGCGCGTAAAGAAATACCGGATCTTGTAATAACGGATGTCATGATGCCTATCATGAACGGTTTTGAATGTTGCCGTATCCTAAAAGAAGATCTAAAAACTTGCCATATCCCTATTATTCTACTGACAGCTTTGACAGATGACGAAAATATAGTGAAAGGAATAGAATTAGGAGCTGATGACTATATTCTGAAGCCGTTCAATCCGGAGATTCTCCGCACCAAAGTAAAACGTTTAATAAAAAGCCGGACTGAACTGAAACAGATTTATACCAAACTACTAATGCCTTCCACCACCGTCAACGGCTCGCAAGAAGAAAATACGGAAACAATCATCATAGAAGACCCGTTCATCACACAAATTCTGAATATTGTAAATGAGAACCTGCAAAATCCGGAATTCAATGTGAAAAAACTGGCCGAAATGCTGAATATGAGTCAACCTACCCTTTACAGGAAAGTAAAACAACTCACTAATTTCACTATCATAGAATTAGTAAGAGGAGTCCGGTTAAAACGCTCTGCCGAATTACTGAGAAGCCGCAAATACAATGTTCAGGAGGTGGCCGAAATGGTTGGTTATAATGACATCCCCACTTTCAGAAAGCACTTTGTCGATTTCTATGGCACTACTCCCTCCACATTTAATAGTAAAGAAGATACGGAAGATAAAAAATAATCGTTAACAGCCAAATATTTTTTGAATTAAAAATCGTACCTTTGCAGCCAAATATATAGGTATAGTATGCAAGACATTAGAAACATTGCGATCATCGCCCACGTAGACCACGGAAAAACAACACTGGTGGACAAGATGATGCTGGCGGGACATTTGTTCCGCAACGACCAGACAAATGGTGAACTGGTATTGGATAATAATGACTTGGAACGCGAAAGAGGGATAACTATCCTTTCAAAGAACGTTTCAATTAACTACAAAGGAACAAAAATCAATATTATTGATACTCCGGGACACGCCGACTTCGGTGGCGAAGTAGAACGTGTACTCAATATGGCTGATGGATGTATCTTATTGGTAGATGCATTCGAAGGCCCGATGCCGCAGACACGCTTCGTATTGCAAAAGGCGTTACAGATCGGTTTGAAACCTGTAGTTGTTGTGAACAAGGTGGATAAACCCAACTGCCGTCCGGAAGAAGTATACGAAATGGTATTCGACTTGATGTTCAGCCTGAATGCTACAGAAGATCAGTTGGACTTCCCCGTTATTTATGGTTCTGCCAAAAATAATTGGATGAGTACTGACTGGAAGACCCCAACAGAAAATCTGGTTCCGTTGTTGGATGCTATTATTGAGCACATTCCAGCACCGAAACAGCTAGAGGGAACTCCTCAAATGTTAATCACCTCTTTAGACTATTCAGCATATACAGGTCGTATAGCTGTGGGACGTGTACATCGTGGTACCCTGAAAGAAGGTATGAATATTACACTGGCAAAGCGTGATGGCAGTCTGATAAAGTCTAAAATCAAAGAACTACATACTTTTGAAGGCTTAGGACGTAAAAAGACAGATGCCGTTTCATCGGGAGATATCTGTGCTGTAGTAGGTGTAGAAGGCTTCGAAATTGGTGATACCATCTGCGATTTCGAAAATCCGGAACCATTGCCCCCCATCGCCATTGACGAACCGACCATGAGCATGTTATTCACTATCAACGATTCTCCTTTCTTCGGCAAAGAAGGTAAGTTTGTGACTTCACGCCACATCCAAGATCGCTTGACCAAAGAACTAGATAAGAACCTGGCATTGCGTGTACGCAAAAGCGAACTGGAAGACGGTAAATGGATTGTATCAGGACGTGGTGTACTTCATCTTTCTGTACTGATTGAAACCATGCGCCGCGAAGGATACGAATTACAAGTAGGACAGCCTCAGGTTATTTTCAAAGAAATAGACGGAGTAAAATGCGAACCTATCGAAGAATTAACGATCAGTGTGCCCGAAGAATATTCCAGTAAAATGATCGATATGGTAACCCGCCGTAAGGGTGATTTGGTTTCTATGGAAACACAGGGTGACCGCGTAAACATTGAGTTTGATATGCCTTCGCGCGGTATTATCGGTCTTCGCACCAATGTACTGACTGCATCGGCCGGAGAAGCGATCATGGCCCACCGCTTTAAATGTTACCAACCATACAAAGGTGAGATAGAACGTCGCAGCAACGGTTCTATGATTGCTATGGAAAGCGGAACAGCTTTTGCATACGCTATTGACAAATTACAGGATCGTGGCAAATTTTTCATTTATCCGCAAGACGAAGTATATGCCGGCCAAGTGGTAGGTGAACATGTTCATGAAAACGACTTGGTGATCAATGTAACTAAATCGAAAAAGCTTACCAATATGCGCGCATCAGGTTCTGATGACAAGGCACGCATCATTCCTCCGGTAGTATTCTCGTTGGAAGAAGCATTAGAATACATTAAGGAAGATGAATATGTAGAAGTTACTCCAAAGAGTATGCGTATGCGTAAAGTGATTCTTGACGAAACAGAACGCAAGAGAGCCAACAAAAGCTAATCAATCTACATTGAATATAAAAAAATCCCGAAGGCCATATTACCTTCGGGATTTTTTATCTCTAATCTACAAACTTCACTTTACTAACCTCTCTAGGTTTAGCAGCCGGCATTTCATCGGGATAACCGAAAGCAATCGCATAAAGCAACTCATACCCTTCACTGAATCCCAACTTTTTCATATATTCCGCAGCTGCAGGTGATTTCATGAAACGCACAGGTCCTCCCAAACAACAGGAACCTATTCCCATTGACCAGGCAGACAAAATCATATTCTCACCCAACAAACCACAATCGATCTGTGACATATCATATGCAGGATCGTTAGCAATAAACACTACTGTAGGAGCATTATTGAACATATTCTTAAATCCCGGACGTTCTGCCGCTTTGGGATTTTCTTTTTTGAATATTTCAGTCAAACCATTGATAAATTCCGGATTATCTACTACACGAACCTCCCATGACTGTTTATTCATTCCATTAGGTGCATTGATTCCACATTCTACTATAGTCTGCATCTTTTCACGCTCCACAGCCTCGGGCTTATACTTCCGTATACTACGGCGACTCATAATAGTTTCTACCACAGGGTTTACCTGGCTCACGGAAACACTATCCGCAACAACTTCCTTCTGTCGGGAGCCTTGCGATGTACAGCTGCATAATACGAACATGCCTGCACCAACTAACATTAATCTAAATAATTTCATTTGCTATCATATTTGGTTTGCAACAAATCTAGGCATTTTCAAGCATAAAAAAAAGTGGTTCCTTTATAAGGAACCACTTTTTTTTATGTTAAATCTGTAAAATTCAAATTACAACTTCGGACCAGCAGCAACCAATTTCTTACCTGCTTCGTTACCAGTAAACTTAGCAAAGTTCTTAATGAAGCGACCAGCCAAATCTTTAGCTTTTTCATCCCACTGAGCAGCGTCAGCATAAGTATCACGAGGATCAAGGATCTTCGGATCAACACCCGGCAATTCTGTAGGAACAACGAAATCGAAGTAAGGAATAACCTTAGTAGGAGCCTTATCAATAGAACCATCCAGAATAGCATCAATGATACCACGAGTATCACGGATAGAGATACGTTTACCAGTACCGTTCCAACCAGTGTTAACCAAGTATGCTTTAGCACCAGTCTTTTCCATCTTCTTAACCAATTCTTCAGCATACTTAGTAGGATGCAATGACAAGAAAGCAGCACCGAAGCAAGCAGAGAATGTCGGAGTCGGTTCAGTGATACCACGTTCTGTACCAGCCAATTTAGCTGTAAATCCAGACAAGAAGTAATACTGAGCCTGTTCAGGATTCAAGATAGATACCGGAGGCAATACACCGAATGCATCAGCTGACAAGAAAATAACTTGTTGAGCGTGAGGACCTTTAGAGATAGGTTTAACAATGTTTTCGATATGATAGATAGGATAAGAAACACGAGTATTTTCTGTTACGCTCTTATCAGCGAAATCAATCTTACCGTTAGCATCAACTGTTACGTTTTCAAGCAAAGCGTCACGTTTGATAGCAGCGTAGATATCGGGTTCGCTTTCCTTATCCAAGTTGATAACTTTAGCATAGCAACCACCTTCGTAGTTGAATACACCTTCGTCATCCCATCCGTGTTCATCGTCACCGATCAACTTACGTTTCGGATCAGTAGACAAAGTAGTCTTACCTGTACCAGACAAACCGAAGAAAATAGCTGAGCTAGTTCCTTCCATATTTGTATTAGCAGAGCAGTGCATAGAAGCGATACCACGAAGCGGGTTCATGTAGTTCATGATAGAGAACATACCTTTCTTCATTTCACCACCGTACCAAGTATTCAGGATAACTTGTTCTTTAGTCTTCAAGTTGAAAACAGTAGCTGTTTCAGAGTTCAAGCCCAGTTCTTTATAGTTGTCAACTTTTGCTTTAGAAGCGTTGAAACATACAAAATCAGGTTCTCCATAAGCTTCCAGTTCTTCAGCAGTAGGACGGATGAACATGTTAGTTACGAAGTGAGCCTGCCAAGCTACTTCCATAATGAAACGTACTTTCATACGAGTTGCAGCGTTAGCACCGCAGAAAGTATCAACAACGAACAAACGCTTGCCGCTCAATTGTTTTACAGCTTTAGCTTTCAAATCAGCCCAAGCTTCTTCTGTACAAGGTTTGTTATCATTTTTATATTCGTCAGAAGTCCACCATACTGAATTTTCAGAAGCTTCATTCTTAACGAAGAATTTATCTTTAGGAGAACGACCTGTGTAAACACCAGTCATTACGTTTACAGCACCCAGTTCAGTAACCTGTCCTTTTTCGAAACCTTCCAATCCCGGTTTAGTTTCTTCAGCGAAAAGCACATCATAAGAAGGATTGTGGAGAACTTCCTTCACGTCGGTAATACCGTACTTGCTTAAATCTAAATTTGCCATTTTTTAATGATTTAATTTGGTTATTGTATAATGTTATTTTTACTCTTTATTTTCTGAGAGAAGATGTTTTTCAACACCCCCTTGTCTAAGGCGCTACAAAATTAGTGCTTTATTTTAAAAAAAAGAAGTTATTAGAGAAAAATTTCCGTAATAATCAAATATTTATATTTGTGTAACAAAAATGCAATTCGTACTTTACAAATCTAGAAATTATTTGTTTCTTTGCAGGTCAAAGTCAACAATATAACAAAAGCATAGATATGAAAATCATCAATCTCAGTGAAGGCAATTCTCTCCTAAACCAATATGTAGCGGAATTGCGTGATATACATGTTCAAAATGACCGTATGCGTTTCCGCAGAAATATTGAAAGAATAGGAGAAATCATGGCATACGAGATGAGTAAAGCACTAACCTATTCCGTAAAGCAAGTACAGACACCCTTGGGAACTGCCACGGCCAGCACACACGATGACAAAATAGTGATTGCAACGGTATTCCGTGCCGGACTGCCGTTGCACACCGGTTTTCTGAACATGTTCGACCATGCCGACAACGCTTTCGTTTCCGCATTCCGTTTTTACAAGGATGACGAGCACCGTATTGTAGATGTGCACATTGAATACATCGCCGCCCCTTCATTGAATGACAGGACCTTGCTTCTCGTTGACCCCATGCTTGCCACCGGTGAAAGCATGGAACTTGCCTGGAAAGCTTTCCTTACCAAAGGCAAACCCGCTAAATTGCAAATGGCCTGTGTCATTGCCAGCCAACAAGGAGTAAAGCATATGGCAGAACTTTTTCCCGGCGATGATGTCACATTATGGTGTGCCGCCATAGACCCTGTCTTGGACGAGCACAAATACATTGTTCCGGGATTGGGGGATGCCGGTGATTTAGCATTCGGCGAGAAACTTTAGGGCTCAAACTATAAAGACAGTTTCACGTGTGTTCGCTTGCACACACTAAAATTCTAAATTAAATGGTTAGTAACCGGCAATTATTCACAGCCTATTACTAACCATTTAATTTTTAAAACAGTTCTGTAGATCTGGTCCCTACAGGGAAGATGAAAAATCTTATTTCACTTCCCAAATATCATTTGTCATCAGTAATTCCTGGAAATTATGATATTTTTTCTTTGCGGCCACTTCTTCAATCTGTGCATTAACAGCGTCATCATAAGTAGGCGCCTCCACATCACGGATCACCCCTAATGCAACCGGAAAATCCGGTCCTTCCATCAATGCCAGTTTCAACTGCAAAGTATTATCCATACAATGAGCATCGTGCACTAAAATATCTTTTTCCGTCACACCATTCTCACCAAGCTTTACCACTTTCAGTCCGAAACCTTCCTGCATCAGCCCGTATTCTTTGTCTACACCAAACAACATCGGTTTACCGTGTTCTAAATAAATGGCATTCTTTGAACGACCTTCTTTCGTATATACTGATTCGTGTGTTCCATCATTAAAAATGACGCAGTTCTGAAGAATTTCACATACAGCCGCACCTTTATGATTGGCAGCAGCTTTCAGAATCTCCACTGTACCAGGACCATCCGTAGCTACCGCACGGGCAAAGAAACGTCCACGCGCACCAAAACATAATTCAGCCGGATGAAACGGATCTTCCACAGTGCCGTAAGGAGATGATTTGCTAACAAATCCACGGGGAGAAGTCGGAGAATACTGTCCTTTGGTCAAACCATATATACGGTTGTTCAACAAAATCATATTCAAGTCGATATTACGACGAACGGCATGTATAAAGTGATTTCCACCAATAGCCAGCCCATCACCATCCCCTGAAATCTGCCAAACAGTAATCTTTGGATTAGCCACCTTGCAGCCTGTAGAAATAGCTGCCGCACGACCGTGCACAGTCTGCATGGCATATGTATTCATGTAATAAGGCAGGCGGCTGGAACATCCGATACCCGAAATAACGGCAGTATCATGAGGAGCCACTCCCAATTCAGCCATCGCTTTGTGCAGCGAAGCCAAGAAAAAATGGTCACCACAACCCGGACACCAACGAGGTTGTCCCTTTTTGAAATCTTTTGCTGTATATTCGTTCATAGTCTTTACTTTCTTTACGGTTATTATTTATTTAAAATCTCAGTGAAAGCATCAACTAACTCGCTGACTACGAACGGCTGGCCTTTTACCTCATTAAACTGATAAGGAACAAATCCGTCCACTTTCATACGGAGATATCCGGCAAACTGACCAAGATTCTGCTCAGCCACGACTACCTTCTTATATTTCTTCAGCACTTCTGCCGTATTTTGAGGCAGCGGGTTCAAATGAACAAAATGTGCCAAAGCAACCTTCTTGCCTGCATGGTTCATTTCCTCCATTGCTGAATACAAATGACCGTAAGTTCCACCGAAACCCACTATCAACAAATCTGCATCCTCTACGCAGCCTTGCACCTTAACATCAGGCACTGGAATTTTAGCAATCTTCTCGGCACGCAAACGGCACATCAAATTATGGTTTTCAGGCTCGGTAGAAATAGCACCTGTATCACTGTCTTTTTCCAAGCCTCCCAAAATATGCATATAACCTTCCTGTCCCGGCAATGCCCAATAACGGACACCTGTTTCAGTATTACGCTTGTAAGGAGTATAATTATCCTTCATTTCCGGAGTAACATAGGGTGGGTTAATAGCCGGATAGTTTGCCAGATCAGGCAATTTCCATGCGCCGGAACCATTTGCTACAAAACCATCAGTCAGCAACACCACCGGAGTCATGTGTTCCAAGGCAATCTTACAAGCATCATAAGCAGCATCAAAACAATGAGTTGGAGAAGCTGCGGCAATGACCGGCATAGGAGATTCACCGTTACGGCCAAACAAAGCCTGCAATAAATCTGTTTGCTCAGACTTAGTAGGCAAACCAGTAGAAGGACCGCCACGCTGTACATTAATAACCACCAATGGTAATTCTGTAATAACAGCCAGATTCATAGCCTCTGATTTCAGACAAACACCCGGCCCCGAAGTAGAAGTAGCCGCCAACGCACCTGCAAACGAGGCACCGATAGCCGTAGCGCAACCTGAAATTTCATCTTCACATTGAACAGTAGTCACTCCCAATGATTTATGTTTAGAAAGCTCATGTAAAATATCTGTTGCCGGAGTAATGGGATAAGATCCCAAGAACAAACGCAGGCCTGCTTTCTCGGCAGCAGCGATCAAGCCATAAGCCGTAGCCTTGTTTCCGCTGATATCCATATACTTTCCGGGGACTTTAGACTTAGTTTCCACCTTATAAGTATGATCCACAGACGCATGGGTATTGTGGCCATAATCATATCCGGCGTGTATCACTTTAATATTCGCTTCAGCTATTTGCGGCTTCTTTGCAAATTTCTCGCGCAAAAAATTTTCAGCAACCGCCAGGTCACGATTAAACAACCAGCAAACCAATCCCAAAGCAAACATATTACGACATTTCAACATTGACTTGTTGTCCATGCCTGTATCTGCCAGACAGTCTTTCACCATCTGTGAAATAGGAGCAGCAATTACATCCTGCTTAATACCCATTTCTTCAATCGGATTGTCTGTTTTGAAAGCCGCCTTGTCCAGATCTGATTTCTGAAAACAATCTGTATCAATAATGATACAAGCTGTGGACTTCGCAAATTTGTATTGTGTTTTCAATGCAGCGGCATTCATTGCGACCAATACGTCGCATTTGTCACCAGGAGTAAAAACTTTACCCGCACCAATATGCACCTGGAAACCTGACACACCGGTCAACGAACCTTGCGGGGCACGTATATCCGCCGGGTAATCGGGGAATGTACTGATATCATTTCCCACTGTAGCCGAAATATTAGAAAAGATATTTCCGGCCAGCTGCATACCATCGCCTGAGTCGCCTGAGAAACGGACCACCACTTGGTCCAACTCCTTGACTATCATTTCATCTGCCATAACTTATTATTTAGGGTTACAAAATTTCACTGTTTGCAAAGTTCGGAAAGTTCTGTCAAAGGACAAAATATTCCGCTGTCAAACTACGTTTGAATATCAAAATGTACAAAATTAAAGGTTTATTTATTTCCAAGCTAAGAAAAAGTAGAGATAATTACCTGTTTAAAAGCATAAATTTCTATCATTATGACAGCAGCAAAAACGATTCATTTTTACAATTTATTATTTTTATCCATGTTTTATAAACAACATGAAAGTTCATAGCAGAATAATAACATTATTAGATTATAAAAAACAGACAAAAAACAACAAAACAACAAAGAAAGGATTATTTTCTTCCCACTTAAGACATTTTTCGATCTTTCATATTGCCATTTTAACAAAAAGGAGTACCTTTGTAGCCATAAAAGGGCCTTGTAGTTCAACGGATAGAATAGAAGTTTCCTAAACTTTAGATAGGGGTTCGATTCCCCTCGGGGCTACAAAAGCAGTAAACAATTACTATACAATCATTTACTGCTTTTATTTTATCTAGAAATTCTTTAGATTACTTATTTAATCACCCCAAGTTCTTTACCCACTTTAATAAATGCAGCAATTGCCTTATCCAAATGTGCCTTTTCATGACCGGCAGACAATTGGACGCGGATACGTGCCTGCCCTTTCGGAACAACCGGATAATAGAAACCAGTTACATATATGCCTTCTTCCTGCATCTTGGCAGCAAAATCCTGAGACAGTTTCGCATCATAAAGCATCACAGCACAAATCGCGCTCTGAGTTGGTTTGATGTCAAAACCAGCAGCCAGCATCCTGTCACGGAAATAATTCACATTATCCATCAACTTAGTATGCAAGGCATCACTTTCCTTCAACATCTTAAACATTTCCAAGCTAGCACCGATAATGGCAGGAGCTACAGAATTAGAGAATAAATAAGGACGTGAACGCTGGCGCAACATATCAATAATTTCTTTCTTACCGGTGGTAAATCCTCCCATTGCCCCACCAAATGCTTTCCCTAATGTACCAGTAAAAATATCCACACGACCGTATGCTTTAAATTGTTCGGCCACGCCATGCCCTGTAGGACCTACTACACCGGCCGAATGAGATTCATCCACCATTACCAACGCGTCATATTTTTCCGCCAGTTCACAAATCTTATCCAATGGAGCCACATTACCATCCATCGAGAATACACCATCTGTAGCAATAATGCGGTGACGCTGTGCCTGCGCTTCCTGCAAACAACGTTCCAAGTCAGCCATATCAGCATTAGCGTAACGATAGCGTTTTGCCTTACACAAACGTACACCATCTATAATAGATGCATGATTCAACGCATCTGAAATAATAGCGTCTTCTTCTGTAAACAGCGGTTCGAACAAACCACCGTTAGCATCAAAACAAGCAGCATAAAGTATAGTATCTTCTGTTTTAAAATAATCAGAAATGGCAGCTTCCAGCTGTTTGTGTAAATCCTGAGTCCCACAGATAAAGCGTACGGAAGACATACCGAAGCCATGTGTATCCATTGCCTCTTTGGCAGCATTGATCAAACGTTGGTTATCTGACAAACCTAAATAATTGTTGGCACAAAAGTTCAACACATCTTCTCCGTCATTCACCTTGATGTCTGCACGCTGAGGTGTGGTAATGATACGTTCATTTTTATACAATCCGGCTGCCTTAATATCAGCCAGTTCCTTCGCAAGGAACTCCTTCATTTTACCATACATAGCTTTGTTTTTTTATTAAGTATATAGTTTAAGTTTAAAAATCAGTCTGACTTGACAAAGTTCTTATTTTTTTTTGATATCCAATTAAATTATAGAGAAAATTTTGATAAAATATGCAGTTTTCTATCTATCTTTGCTTCCAAAAGGAAACTTAAAGCAAATAGCAAACTATGAAAAATGTATTAATTATCGGCTCCACCGGTCAGATCGGTTCGGAACTAACCATGAAATTGAGAAGTATTTACAATGGTAATATCGTAGCCGGATATATTCCCGGTGCCGAGCCTAAAGGGGAATTAAAAGAATCAGGCCCTTCTGCCATCGTAGATATCACCAATGAACAACAAATTGCCGAAACTGTATCAAAGTACAACATCGACACCATTTACAATCTGGCAGCCTTACTCTCGGCTGTAGCAGAAGCCAAACCTCAACTAGCATGGAAAATAGGCATGGGAGGCCTGTTTAATGTATTGGAAGTAGCACGCGAAATGGGTTGTGCCGTATTTACCCCAAGTTCTATCGGTGTCTTCGGTAACAACACCCCTAAAGACAAGACTCCACAAGACACTATCCGTAATCCGCGTACCATGTATGGCGTTACAAAAGTATCAGGAGAATTACTGAGCGATTATTACCATATCCGTTTTGGTGTAGATACCCGTTCCGTTCGTTTCCCCGGATTAATTTCGTATGTCACACCTCCGGGTGGCGGGACCACTGATTATGCTGTAGACATCTATTATTCGGCTGTAAAAGGTGAAAAATTTGAATGTCCTATCGCAGCCGATACATTCATGGATATGATGTATATGCCTGATGGTTTACGTGCAGCCATTGAAATCATGGAAGCGAATCCCGACAAACTAATTCATCGCAATTCGTTCAACATTGCTTCAATGAGTTTTGATCCGGAAATTATTTATAATAATATAAAGAAGTATATGCCTGACTTCCATATGGAGTACAAAGTAGATCCACTACGTCAAGCTATCGCCGAATCATGGCCGAACTCACTGGACGACACTTGTGCCCGTGAGGAATGGGGATGGAAACCGGAATATGATCTAGACAGTATGACACAGGATATGCTTGCCAAACTAAAAGTACGATTCAATAAATAAACCACTAATATTGAATGTATAAAAATAGCCTTCTCTATTCTATATGGAAAAGATAGAGAAGGCTATTTTTATACATTTCTTGCACTTATATAAAATTTTGATCGTATCTTCGTGCAAATTAACATACTGATTAAAAACATACTATGAATACAAGAGCTATTACCAAAAACAAGAAAGTCGTTACATTCGGAGAAGTAATGTTAAGGCTGACCACCCCCAATTTCCAGCGCTTTTCCCAAACAAACGAGTTTATTGCTACTTATGGAGGAAGTGAAGCGAATGTAGCCATATCACTGGTCAACTTCGGCATCTCCACAGAATTCGTTACCAGACTTCCCGAGAATGCAATGGCACAAGCTTGTGTAAACTCACTCCAAGCTTACGGATTAGGTACAGACGGCATTATTTATGGCGGGAAACGCATGGGATTATACTTTCTGGAGAGCGGTGCAGCATTTCGTAACTCCAATGTAGTATATGACCGTGAAGGATCTTCCTTTGCCACTTTACGTCCCGGCATGATAGACTGGGAAAAGATTCTTTCCGATGCAGGCTGGTTCCACTGGTCGGGTATAGCGGCGTCCCTGTCACAGGAAGGAGCAGATACCTGCCTGGAAGCACTACAAACAGCAGACCGTCTAGGGTTAACTATCTCGTGCGATTTGAATTTCCGCAAAAAATTATGGAATTACGGTAAATCCGCTTCAGAAGTAATGCTCCCTCTTGTCCAATATAGTGATGTCATTTTTGGTGCAGAACCCGAATACAAAGAAATTTTCGGCATTCCCCCGGTAGGTTTTAAAGCTGTAGACACCTCATATCCATTAGATTTGTCCGGTTTCAAAATATTCGGTCAAAAAGTATCAGAACAAGCGCCCCGATGCCAGAAAATATTTCTGGAATTGCGTAATACCATCACTTCCAATCACAATCTGCTGGCAGCCATACTTTATTCTAAAGGGACATTAAGGCATACCGGTATTTACGATATTGTCCATGAGGTAGACCGTGTAGGTGCAGGAGATGCATTTGTAGGCGGCATGATTTATGGTTTGCTGACCTACTCCGACAATGACCAAAAAACATTAGAATTCGCCCTTGCCGCATCTGCATTAAAAAATACCATATATGGAGATTTCAATCAAGTAACAGTAGAAGAAGTGGAAGGATTAATGCAAGGAAACACTTCAGGAAGAGTAGTCAGATAACTATTTTATGATTATAGCCAAACAGAATTGATCTGCAAAATGTAGCGTAAAAAAGCAAGTTTACTTCATGGGGCAAGCAAGCTAAGTTACTTATCCAATGTACTTAAGTTTATTTTTGAAGCCACAGAAGATTCATCTATCCTTTTTCCACAAATCAATTCCATTCAGTCATTATAAAAAGAGGAGGATTCTCATGATATGAGCATCCTCCTCTTTTTATTTATTTCTTAAAAGAAACTTTCTTTTTATGCCTTTGTTTCTTCCGGCATCTTGTTGCCCATAGTCAGGTAAGCGATAGGAGCAGCAATGAAGATAGAAGACAACGTACCGATCACAACGCCCAAAATCATTGCAAAAGCGAAGCTGCGGATACTGTCACCACCCAGCACAAAGATACACAACAATACGATTAATGTACTTAATGAAGTATTGATGGTACGAGCCAAAGTAGTATTCAGTGAATCGTTAAACAACTGCATACGGTTACGTTTCGGATACAGACCGAAGAACTCACGGATACGGTCAAAGATAACCACCTTGTCATTGATAGAATAACCGATAGCGGTCAAAACGGCACCAATGAAGGTCTGGTCAATTTCCAATGAGAACGGAACCCATCCATAACATAATGAGTATGCACCGATAATCAGAATAGTATCGACAGCCAATGCAACAGTCGCACCCACACTATAAGCTACATTGCGGAAACGCAGCAAGATATACAAACCGATAGCCACCAGTGCAAACAATACAGACCAAATAGCCGATGTCTTGATATCATCAGCGATACTGGGACCTACTTTCTGAGAACTGATAATAGAACCACCGACACGATTATCACGATCAATAAAGATTTCCAATGTAGTACCTTCGCCCAGCAAGTTACCATCTTTCAAAGACTGATACAAGAACTCTTCAATTTCGGAGTCGATAGTAGGAGACTCTTCATTAATACGGTAGTTGGTTGTAATACGGATTGTCTTCTTATCCGTACCCAAGGCGATAGCCTGTACATTATCTTCTGTGATTTTCTTCTTCAACAAGTCACGCACTGTTTCAGGTTCAACCTGCTGTTCAAACTGAACTACGAAGTTACGTCCACCGGTAAAGTCAATACTCTGCGCCAAACCACGGATAAAGAATGAAATGATACAGATAACGATAATCGCTCCGAATACCGTGAATGAACGTTTCATCATTCCCATAAAGTTGTAATTCACGTTCTGCATCAGGTTCTTGGAAATCCCTGTAGTGAATGTCAAGTTCAACCACTTGTCTTTATTCATGAAGTGCTCATAAACAATACGAGTCAAGAATACTGCTGTAAAGAATGAGCAGAGGATACCGATAATCAACGTAGTGGCAAAACCACGGATCGGCCCCGTACCGAAATAGAACAGAATGATACCAGTGATAATTGATGTCAAGTTTGAGTCAAAAATAGCAGAGAATGCGTTAGAATAACCGTCTGCTAAAGCAGCCTTAACAGTTTTACCGGCTCTCAATTCTTCTTTTGTACGTTCATAAATCAACACGTTAGCATCTACAGCCATACCCAATGACAACACCATACCGGCAATACCAGACATGGTCAGTGCAGCTTGGAACGAGGTAAGGATTCCTAATGTGAAGAAGAAGTTAACAACCAATGCGCAGTTGGCAACCATACCCGGAATCAATCCGTACATAGCGCACATATAGATCATCAACAGAATCAACGCAACAACAAATGAAATGATACCTTGATTGATAGATTCCTGACCCAATGACGGACCAACGATATCCTCCTGAACGATACGTGCAGGAGCAGGCATCTTACCAGACTTCAATACGTTAGCCAAGTCTTTTGTCACCTCCGGAGTAAAGTTACCGGTAATCTGAGAGTGTCCGCCCGTAATTTCACCGTTTACATTCGGAGCGCTGTATACGTAACCATCCAGTACGATAGCGATAGCCTTGCCTACATTGTTCTTTGTCAGAACAGCCCAGCGGCGCGCGCCGTCAGTGTTCATAGACATACTGACACAAGGCTTGTTGAACTGGTCATATTCATCTTTAGCATCAGTGATCACATCACCTTCCAACGGAGCACGTCCGTTACGTTCAGTAGACTTGATAGCATACAATTCAAAGATACGTCCCTGCTTGTCAAAATCAGCAGCCTTTACACCCCATTTCAAACGAAGATCTTTCGGCAACATTTCTTTCACTTCTTTCATAGCAAGGTACTGGTTTACCTGAGCAGTATCTTTATAATCGGCATAACCTACCACCGACCCGTAACCATTCGGATTTAATTGAAGAACAGAAGCCAACGGATGTTCTTTCTTCATCTGCTCCATTGCGGCAGAGTTACTTGCCGTTTCGCCTTTCAATGCGGCTGCAAGACTGTCGGCAGCAGAAATTGCAGAAGCCTGTGCAACAGCAACAGTATCAGCTGCTACAGAATCAGCAGAAGCAGCACCACTTTCAACAGCAAGAATATCACGCAGTCTGTTATCTACAGAAGAAAGATAAGGAACTATTTCTTTTGCGTCGAAAGTTTCCCAGAATTCCAAGTTAGCAGATCCCTGCAACAGTTTTCTGACACGTTCCGGTTCTTTGATACCCGGTAGTTCCACCATGATACGGCCCATCTTTCCTTCCAATGCCTGAATGTTAGGCTGTGCCACACCAAAACGGTCAATACGTGTACGTAATACATTATAAGAGTTGTCGATAGCAGCCTTTACCTCTTCGCGCAATACTTTTTCAACTTCACTGTCGGAACTGCGGGTGGTTACTTTGTCTTTCAACTGCTGAGTAGCAAATAATTCAGCCAATTTGCCATTGGGAGCTTGTTTCTTATACTCTTTTACAAAAAGAGTGATAAAGTCATCCTGACTAGTGATAGATTGTTTTGATGCTTCTGCAACCGCTTTGTTAAAAGCTTCATCAGTCTTGTTGTCAGCCAAAGCCTTCACTACATCCGGTACAGAAACTTCAAGGATAACGTTCATACCACCTTTCAGGTCTAGACCCAGACCAATCTCCATCTCGCGACACTGTTTCAGCGTATAACTACCCAAATAAACTTTTTCATTCTGCATAGAATCAAGGTAATGTGCTTCACCTTTCGGGTCCTGTGCCGCTTTGTCCATGTGATAGCGGGTCACAAAAGAGAAAGAAAGATAAAACACACATACAAGGGTGAGTAATACCGCAAAAACCTTTACAAATCCTTTGTTTTGCATGTTACTTTGAAATTTATTATTTTTACTTTTTGATTAATTCTTAGTTTATACAAGGTTGCAAATATAGTTTTTTTTTCACATTCCCACGGTATCAAACACAAATATTTAGATTCCAAAAGAGAAAAAAGGCTGCAAAAGCATTTTTTGCAGCCTAAATTATTCTATCTCACAGCCTATTTTATTTCAAACCCCTATTTTTAAGCAAGGGCTCCAAGCTGGGATCAGCCCCACGAAAACCTCTGTAAAGGGTCATAGGATCTTCCGTTCCACCTTTCTCTAGAATATTTTTACGGAAAGAGTCTGCGGTATTTTTATCGAACACTCCATGTTCTTTAAACGCTTCAAAAGCATCCGTGTCAAGAACTTCTGCCCATAGATAGCTGTAATACCCAGCAGCATATCCACCTATAATATGACTAAAATAAGTGGCGCGATACCGAGGAGCTATTTCAGGAATCAGCCCCAGCTTGTCCATCGTTTCTTTTTCAAAAGCAACGACATTCAGATTTTCTGTATCAGTCAAGTTATGCAGTTCCATATCAAGCAAAGCGGCTGCCAATAATTCCGTAGTCATAAAACCTTGATTAAAAGTACCCTGATTTTGGATTTTCGTAATCAACTCATCCGGAATCACTTCTCTTGTTTCATAATGCTTGGCATAGAGTTTCAGCACTTCAGGTTCTACAGCCCAGTGTTCCATAATCTGTGAAGGAAGTTCTACAAAATCCTGCGCCACACTGGTACCAGACACTCCTTTGTAGTTACATTTGGTCAGCATACCGTGCAATGCATGTCCAAACTCATGAAACATGGTTTCCACCTCATCCAAAGTCAGTAAAGAAGGCATATTTCCTGCAGGTTTAGTAAAACTTGCCACATTATAAATTAAAGGACGTACTTCACCGGCCTGTTCACGAAAATTACTCATCCATGCGCCACCACGCTTACCTGCGCGTGGAAAGTAATCTGCATAGAACAATCCCAAAAATGAGCCATCGGCATCCTTTACTTCATACACTTTCACATCAGACTCATATACGGGCACATCATTCAGTTCGGTCAATGTAATGCCATACAATTTGTTGGCCACGGTATACAATCCGCTACGCACATCTTCCAAACTGAAATAGGGCTTGATTTCATCTTCATTCAAATCATACTTTTCCTGACGCAATTTTTCGGCATAATACCACCAGTCCCATGCAGCCAGCTTCTCTCCCTTACCTTCCTTATCCATTATTTTCTGCAACTCGGCGGCCTCTTTCTTTGCATTTTCCAGTGAGTATCCCCACAGGTTATTCAAGAAATCCATGACTGTCTGCGAATTCTTAGCCATGTTCTCATCCAGTACAAAATTGGAATAACAATCGAATCCTAATAATTTTGCCTGTTCCAAACGCAATGCCATAATCTTTCCCAATATCTCTTTATTGTCATTCGCATCATCATGATTCCCCCGGTTGATATAAGCTTCATAAATATTTTTTCTTAGCTCACGGTTTTCAGCATATTGCAAAAAAGGCAAGCGACTGGAGTTTTGCAAAGTGAATAGCCATTTCCCTTCTTTTCCAGCAGCTTTCGCTTCCTCTGCGGCCCCCGCTTTCACCCATTCGGGTAACCCGGCCAAATCAGCCTCATTCTCGATAACCAACTGATAAGCGTTATTCTCATTTAAGATATGATTGTCGAAAGCAATCCCCAAAGTCGACAATTCTTTATTGATCTCCCTCAAACGGGATTGTTTTCCGGCATCCAGTCCGGCACCCGAACGGACAAAAGCTTTATAATACTTGTCCAACAGCCGGTGTTGCTCAGTCGTAAGAGTTATCTTACCTTCCTTTTCCTGTTGATGCACATCAGCCACCCGTTTATACAAATCCTGATTCAAATAAATATTATCACTATGTTCTGAAAGTACAGGAGCCATCTTTTCATTCAAGGCCGTCAACGAATCATTTGTATCCGCTTCGGTCAATGCAAAAAACACCCCACTTACTCTCGCCAGAATCCCGCCACTTTTATCCAGCGCCACAATGGTATTTTCAAAAGTAGGTTCCTCGGGATTATCAACTATTGCCTTAATTTCCGCATTCTGCTCCTCTATTCCTTTCAAGAAAGCAGGCTCATAATGCTCCAGTCTGATCTTAGTAAAATCGGGAGCACCGTACTCGGTCTGGAATTCCGTAAAGAACGGATTCATTTCTGTTTTCTGTTCACATGCACACATTACACAACACGTCGCTAACGTAAATAATAGTCTTTTCATAATCTGTCAATTAAAGGTATGTAAAATCACTTCTCCGCCACATAACACCAAATGGGGTAATGATCCGAACTCTTTATCGTATTATCCACCGTACAACGGTAAGATTTTAAATTCTTGCTCAATAAAATATTGTCTATTCTGAAATAAAAATGATTTTGATTATAAGATATGCCAAAGCCGTTTCCCGACTCCACAAAAGCATCATTCAGACCTTCCCCTACCACCCTGTGAGTATATGATATAGGAGAATCATTGAAGTCACCGCATACAATTATGCCTCCCCCTTTGTAACCGGCCACCAAACGAGCTATGGAATCAGCCTGAACGGCACGTATAGCCGATGCTTCCGCCAGTTTTCTGATCAGCAAACGAGACCCTTGCGATACCTTTTGCTTATCAGGGTCCTTCATCATTTCGCGATAGACTTCTTTATCCTTCTCAGTCAGCTTATTGGATTCCAGATGATTATTAACAACCAGCAAGGTATCACCATTCACTTTGATTTTATAAGCAATGGAACCATTGTTAAGGCTGGCATATCTCACCGGATGTGCCGACAAAATAGGAAAACGGGAATAACAACCCAAACCGTTAGCCCCCGATATCTTATAATAATTTTTATAAGGATAATCTCTTAAAGCATAATCCACCTCTTTCTTGGTTAACCGTCCCCCTACAATATATTCCTGCAGGCAGATTATATCCGCATTGCTGTTTCTTAAATATTCCAACACAGGGTTCGGATTATCCTTGGTGTTCGCACGGTTCTTCTCAAAGGCCATCGTATTGTAGGATAAGAATTTGATTGCCCCTTCCGGTACATCAGATACAAATACATTGACTGGAAAATAAGTACGGATAGCACCAATGGAACATACCAAGCCTAAAAATGAAAGCAACGCATATTTACGATAAATCACCAACCAAAAGACCAGAAACAAAAGATTAACAATCAAAAAAGCAGGAAAAGCCAAACCGGCACATGACCATACCGGATGAGCCACAGGATCAATATAAGGGCTGTAAGCACATACCAGTAACAATACCACCATACACAAGTTTATGCCCAGTAGTATCCATCCCAAAAAACGACCAATATATTTCATATATCACTTCTTGCTCGCATCAAACAAGCTTTTCTTCTCTTCGGTAGTCAGACTGTTATAACCAGATTTCTTTAATTTATCCAATATACGATCTATCTCCTCACTTTGCTGTTTTTTACGGGCATTATAATCGTAATCTTTTGCCTTATCACCATAATGAACTTTCATCTTCGGCTTTTTCGATTGACGACGAAACGAAAGGCCTTCTGAGAAGCAATCCAAGCATCGGTTTATCCATGACGTAGCATCATGTCCGCGGGACAATCCGGAAGCAAACCACCATCCGGCCAGAGCACCTCCTAAATGAGCGATATGGCCACCGGCATTGCCCGATGTCATAAACAGCAAATCGGTCACAACCATAAACAAAGCCACATACTTCAACCTAACAGTCCCAATAAACATAAAGTTTACTCTATATTCCGGTGCACGTACCGCAGTAGCTACAACAATAGCAAGTACGGAAGCTGATGCTCCCAACAAATAAGAATAATACAAAGAATCACTGAAATAAGGAAAAACATTGTAAGCGATCATATACAACAAACCGCCACAAATACCTCCCAACAGATAGAGTCCGCGGAAATGCTTTGCCGAGAAAAGAGACAGAAACATCTGCCCGAACCAATAAAGCCACAGCATATTAAACAGCAAATGCAAAATGCCTGCATGCATGAACATATAAGTCAGCAAAGACCAAGGCTGCTTGACAAACTGCAACGTCCAGGCCGGCAGTTCCAAATATTGAAGCACAAATGCTCCATTCCGGTTGAACAGCATCCATAAAATCCCCAATAAGGAAGTTACAATGAATACCCCTACATTAATATATATAAACTGGATATATATGTTCCCTTTGTTGAAGCTATTTTTCAAATCAGTAATAAAACTGCCCATTATTATTCTTTTTTCTCCAATACATTATTAATATAAAACCAAAAATCATACCTCCCAAGTGTGCAAAGTGGGCAACGCCATCGGTCGAAGCACCCAATCCCAAAAATATCTCCAAAGCAGCATATCCCATCACAAAATATTTAGCCTTGACAGGAAATGGGATAGGGAATACAAACATCTGACTATTGGGGAATAGCATACCGAATGCCAACAAAATGCCATATATCGCTCCCGAAGCGCCAACTGTAGTCATCAGATTCAAGTACTCCGCCATCGGAATCACGGCAATCCCCGTATTCACACTGTCATATTGCGATAATTCGGTCACATATTGTATATATTGCACCAGCTCCTGCACCAATCCCGCACCTATACCACATACCATATAATAGAACAAGAAACGTTTCGGTCCCCAAACCTGTTCAAGCGTACGTCCAAACATCCACAAGGCAAACATGTTAAAAAAGATATGCTGGAAACCGCCATGCATAAACATATAAGTAATCAACTGGGCAGGATTAAAATCAGATGCCATAAAAAAGTGTAGTCCCAGCAGGTCGTTTAGGTTAATTCCATACTTCATGGCTACCACGCCTCCAAAGAAACACAACACATTTATTATCAATAAATTCTTGGTTACTGTAGGTATACTGTTCATAAATATTCTTCGTCTAATAAAACATTGATTGCGCGCAAATTTACAATTTTATTCTGTTATATAACAGAAAACAAGAGTTCTCTTACGTTTTTTTGATTTTTGGAGCATCTTTTTTAGGCTATCTGTTTGATTTCTAATTTTGAAAGCATATATTTGTCACTGATTTTGGTAAAACTTTTGTGTTACATTTAATAATTAATCATTTTCGTTATGAATAAGGCAGATCTTATCAGCGCAGTCGCCGCTGAAGCCGGCTTGAGCAAAGTCGACGCAAAAAAAGCAGTTGAAGCTTTCGTTTCAACTGTAACAAAGGCCCTCAAAGAAGGGGACAAAGTATCATTAATCGGATTCGGAACATTCTCTGTTGCTGAAAGAAGTGCAAGAACAGGTATCAACCCATCCACAAAAGCAACGATTACTATTCCTGCTAAAAAAGTAACCAAGTTCAAACCAGGTGCTGAACTAGCAGACGCAATTAAATAATTGCTATTTTACATAAAAGGACTTAAGGAAAGGGGCGCCGGTACTAGCGCCCTTTCTTCTTCATTTTTCTATTTGAACCTATGAAACCTAAAATGACAACCTTATTTAAATGCCTGATTGGCGCCGCTGTATGCGCTTTTTCAACACAAGTTCTTCATGCAGAAGATACAAAACTACCTTATTGGAAAGATATTCAGACCGTAGCCGTCAACAAGGAATATCCGCGTACAGCTTTCATGACTTATGACAACCGGGACCAGGCACTGACCGGCGAGTATGAAAACAGCCCTTATTACAAACTACTAAACGGTACATGGAACTTTTATTATGCAGATACATACAAAGATCTGCCTGCCAACATTGAGCAACCGGATGCCAACATAGCCTGGAAGGAGATTAAAGTACCCGGCAACTGGGAGGTACAGGGCTACGGAGTGGCCATCTACACCAATCATGGATACGAATTCAAGCCCAGAAATCCACAACCGCCGCAATTACCCGAAGCCAATCCGGTCGGTGTGTATCAGCGTGATATCGAAATTCCCGCCGATTGGGATGGACGCGACATATTCCTCCGTTTGGAAGGAGCAAAATCCGGTGTATACGTATATGTCAACGGACAGGAAGTGGGATACAGCGAAGACTCCAAGAATCCGGCAGAATTTTTAATCAACAACTACCTGAAACCCGGTAAAAACTCGCTGGTCATTAAAATATTCCGCTGGAGTACCGGTTCTTATCTGGAATGCCAGGATTTTTGGCGCATGAGCGGTATTGAACGTGATGTATTTCTGTTCTCACAGCCCAAAACTCACATCAAAGATTTCAACGTGATGTCTACGCTGGACGACACCTATAAAAATGGTATCTTCAAACTGGATGTAGACGTAACCAACCATACAGCAGGCAACAAAGAGGTAACCGTAGCATACGAATTGCTGGATGCCGCAAAGAAAGTGGTGGCAGAAGGTAACACCCCCTGTCCTGTTACAGCGGACGGGCAGAAGAGTATCTCTTTTGAAGCCACCCTCAGCAACGTCAAGACCTGGACATCAGAACACCCTAACCTGTACCGGTTACTGATATCTCTGAAAGACGGAGAAAAAACAAGCGAGATCATTCCTTATACGGTAGGTTTCCGCCGTTTCGAGATCAAACCAACCGATCAGATAGCCGAAAACGGCAAACCATACATTTGCTTGTTCATCAACGGACAACCCATCAAGCTGAAAGGCGTAAACATACACGAGCATAATCCCGAAACAGGACATTATGTTCCCGAAGAGCTGATGCGCAAGGACTTCACCCTGATGAAACAGAACAACATCAACAGTGTACGTCTCTGCCACTATCCGCAAGACCGCAAGTTCTATGAATTGTGTGATGAATATGGTATCTATGTATATGATGAAGCCAATATCGAAAGCCACGGTATGTATTACAACTTAAGCCGAGGCGGAACATTGGGCAACCATCCCGAATGGCTGAAGCCGCACATGGACCGTACCATTAATATGTACGAGCGTAACAAAAACCATCCCTCTGTAGCCATTTGGTCATTAGGAAACGAAGCTGGAAACGGTTATAATTTCTATCAGACCTATTTATGGCTGAAAGAACGCGAAGTAAAAGGGATGAACCGTCCTGTAAATTATGAACGCGCCCTTTGGGAATGGAACACAGATATGTATGTACCCCAATACCCTAGTGCCGCCTGGCTGGAAGAAATAGGCAAAAAAGGCAGCGACCGTCCCATTGCGCCATCCGAATATTCACACGCTATGGGCAATTCCAATGGTAATCTAGCAGCACAATGGAGAGCGATCTACAAGTACCCGAACTTGCAAGGTGGTTACATTTGGGACTGGGTAGACCAAGGTATTCTGGAAAAAGACGAAAATGGACGTACCTACTGGACCTACGGAGGTGATTACGGGACCAATGCACCCAGCGACGGAAACTTCCTATGCAATGGAATCGTAGCTCCGGACCGCACTCCGCATCCGGCCATGACAGAAGTGAAATATGCACATCAGAATGTAGGTTTTGAAGCCATCGACCCGGCTGCCGGCAAATTCCTGGTAAAGAACCGTTTCTACTTCACCAACTTGAAGAAGTATATGATCAGTTATACCGTAAAGGCAAACGGAAAAACAATTAAAGGCGGAAAAGTATCATTAGATATCGAACCGCAAAGCTCCAAAGAACTGGACATCAACCTCAACGGATTGAAGCCCAAGGCCGGCACAGAATATTTTGTAAATTTTGTAGTTACCACCACAGAGCCGGAACCCTTGATTCCTGCAGGACACGATATTGCTTCCGAACAATTCCGCCTGCCCATAGAACCATTGGCTATAGCCGAACATAAAGCAAGCGGTAAGACTACCGTCAGCACGGATGGTGACGTCATCACCGTATTATCATCACGTATGCAGTTCGTTTTCAACAAGAAAAGTGGACTCGTGACTTCATACAAAGTAAACGGTACAGAATATTTCGTTGAAGGCTTTGGTATTCAACCTAACTTCTGGCGCGCACCGACAGACAATGATTATGGTAACGGTGGGCCTAAGCGCGAGCAAATATGGAAACAGTCCAGCAAGAACTTCAATGTAGCGGATGTCACTACAGAAACAGACGGCAACAAGACTATATTAACAGCCAACTATTTACTGGCAGCAGGTAACCTGTATATCATGAAATATACCATTTATCCTGACGGAATGGTTCATGCAGATATCACCTTTACTTCTACGGATATGAAAGCCGCCAGTACCGAAGTGTCAGAAGCAACTCTGATGGCTACCTTCACACCGGGACAGGATGCCCAGCGTCTGGCCTCTTCCAAACTGAACGTACCACGTATCGGCGTACGTTTCCGCTTGCCATCGGATATGAATCAGGTAGAATATTTCGGCCGCGGACCGGGTGAAAACTACATTGACCGTAATGCAAGTAGTTTCGTCGACCTCTACCGCACCACAGCCGACCAGATGTACACCAACAACTACGTCCGTCCGCAAGAAAACGGACACCGCACCGACACCCGTTGGGTGGAACTGAGCCGTAAAGGCGGAAAAGGTCTGTTAATACGCGCTGACAGTACCATCGGTTTCAATGCACTGCGCAATTCTGTAGAGGACTTTGATTCGGAAGAAGCCATTAACCGTCCTCGCCAGTGGACTAATTTCACCCCCGAAGAGATTGCCAACCACGACGAGGCAAAGGCTAAAAATGTAATACGCCGCATGACCCACGTCAACGATATCACTCCACGTAATTTCGTTGAAGTATGTATTGATATGAAACAGCAAGGTGTAGCCGGTTATGACAGCTGGGGAGACCGCCCGCTGCCGGAACATACCCTGCCCGCCAATAAGGAATATCATTGGGGATTCACATTGATGCCGATAAAATAAAAATATCGCAAGCATTCCTTCCTTAATAAGAAGAGTGTGTCAGAACTCCGATGGCGCTATCATATAGATTGTCATCGGAGTTTCATTTCCCATCCTACATTTCAATTATAGCCTGAAAGCAAGATCAGTCTGATTTATATTTGCTAGCTTTGTACCCCAAAAATCGAACACATGGAACAACAAGGAGAAATCATACTCTACCAGCCGGATGAATCGGTGAGGATGGAAGTGCGCATTGAAGATGAAACAGTGTGGCTGACTCAGGCACAAATTGCAGAATTATTTGAGACCAAACGCCAAGCTATTACCAAACATCTTAAGAATATATTCCAAAGCGGTGAGTTGAACGAAAACTCAGTATGTTCCATTTTGGAACTAACTGCCTCGGATGGCAAGTCATACAAAACCAAAACATACAATTTGGACGCTATCATTTCTGTAGGCTATCGTGTCAACAGCAAAAATGCCACTTTGTTCCGCCGTTGGGCAAGCCAAGTTTTAAAAGATTATTTATTAAAAGGTCATGTCATCAACCAACACATCAGCAACCTTGAACAAAGGGTGGATGCAAAGTTTCTTTCTTATGATATGCAACTGACCAGATTAAATGAGAAAGTAGATTTTTTTGTCCGCACCTCTCTTCCTCCGGTCGAAGGAATTTTCTTTGACGGACAGATTTTCGACGCATACGCTTTCGCCACAAACCTTATCAAATCCGCCAAGAATTCCCTTATCCTGATAGACAACTATATAGATGAAAACACACTTCTCATGCTTTCCAAACGCACAACAGGAGTAGATGCCACCATCTATACACAACGAATCACACCGCAACTTCAACTAGACCTTACCCGACACAACAATCAATATCCTCCTATAAACATAAGAACCTACCGCCAGGCACATGACCGTTTTCTTATTATAGACCGATCCGACGTATATCACATCGGAGCCTCTTTGAAAGATTTGGGAAAGAAACTATTTGCCTTCTCCAAAATGGATATCCCAGCATCTATCCTCACAAAACTGCTATAAAGATGAAAGAAGCAGAACCCAATAATAAAGTCCTACTAGGCATGAGCGGAGGAACAGACAGTTCCGTAGCCGCCCTTCTATTGCAGGATGCAGGATACGAGGTAACCGGCATCACCTTCCGTTTTTATGAAAAAGGAAATGATACAGAGTATCTGGAGGATGCCCGCACTTTATGTGAACGTCTGGGCATCCCCCATCTCACATACGATGTTCGTGGTACCTTCCGGAAAACCATCATTGACTATTTCATCAACGAATATATGGCAGGTCATACCCCGGTTCCCTGTACTTTATGCAACAACTACCTGAAATGGCCTCTTTTGAAGAGAATATCCGATGAAATGGGGATCTATCACTTCGCTACAGGACATTATGTACGCCGACGCCTCATCAATGGATACTATCACATCACTACCGGTGCCGACCCGGATAAAGACCAATCCTTTTTCCTATGGGGGCTGCCACAAGAAATCCTGCAACGTATGCTTCTCCCTATGGGCAACCTGACTAAAGCCCGTGTCCGTGAGATCGCGGCAGAGCGTGGTTTTCTGAAAGCCGCCCATAAACGGGACAGTCTGGGAGTCTGCTTCTGCCCCATGGACTACCGCACATTCCTGCATAAGGAATTGCCTGAAGGAAGTATCCTACCGGGTAAATTCTTCGATGAAATGGGGAATTTTATCGCACGGCACAAAGGTTATCCTTTCTATACCATCGGCCAGCGGAGAGGATTGGACATAGATCTTAACCGAGCTGTCTTTGTCAAAGAAATCATTCCGGCAGAAAACAAAGTCATACTAAGCGACTTGAAAGCACTGGAAAAAACAGAAATGAGACTGAAAGAATGGCGCATCACCAATCCCGCTTTATTACTAAATAAGGACGACATCATCGTCAAAATACGCTATCGGAAACAAGCAAACCGCTGCACAGTAACCCTGCAACCGGATAACACCCTGCATGTACAACTGCATGAGCCGCTGACAGCCATTGCCCCGGGACAAGCAGCCGCTTTTTATAGGGATGATGTAGTACTGGGTGGGGGCATTATCATCTAATTCCAGACACTTTCAAATCATATTTCGGCCCTCTTTTTTGCTGCTTCAAGATTTTCTTGATAACTTTCCGTCGTTTTTCACCTTCAGGTCGAGAAACCGGAAAGTGAAAATAGAGATGTATCCGAATCAAACCTTAAATAGATAGAGATGAAAAGTAGAAATTATGCAGGCATATCCTTACTTGCCTCATTAGCCGCTTGTAACTCTGCAACAGCAGAAACCGTTCAAAAAAACAGTACGCAAGACCCGAAAAAGCCCAATGTTATCGTTATTCTGGCAGATGACCTGGGATATGGAGATTTAAAATGTTACGGAGCCAAGAATGTAGAAACTCCCCATGTTGACAAACTGGCATCGGAAGGCATCCGTTTTACTAATGCACATACTGTAGCCGCTACCAGCACCCCATCCCGCTACTCCTTGCTGACAGGAGAATATGCATGGCGCAGACCGGATACGGATATTGCCGCAGGAGATGTAAAAATGATTATCCGTCCCGAACAATACACCATGGCAGATATGTTTAAAAGTGCCGGATATGCTACAGCCGCTATCGGCAAATGGCATCTGGGACTAGGAGACAAGACAGGCGGACAGGATTGGAATGCTCCTTTACCAGCCGCTTTGGGTGACTTAGGCTTTGACTATCACTATATCATGGCCGCTACAGCCGACCGTGTACCTTGTGTATTTATAGAAAACGGCAAGGTAGCCAACTATGATCCGTCCGATCCTATAGAAGTGAGTTACACCAAGAACTTTCCGGGAGAACCGACCGGAAAAGATAATCCCGAACTACTGTATAACCTACATCCCAGCAACGGACATGACATGTCCATCGTCAATGGCATCAGCCGCATCGGATTTATGAAAGGGGGTGGAAAGGCACTTTGGAAAGATGAGAACATTGCCGATTCCATCGCCGTTCATGCCATCGATTTTATCAAACAGCATAAAGACGAGCCTTTCTTTATGTATTTTGCGACCAATGATGTACACGTTCCCCGTTTTCCTCATGACCGCTTCCGTGGAAAGAATCCTATGGGACTACGCGGAGACGCAATCGCCCAATTCGACTGGACGGTAGGCCAGCTGATGGAAACATTGGACCAACTTGGACTAACTGAAAACACGCTGATTATTCTATCCAGCGACAATGGGCCGGTTGTAGACGACGGATATAAGGACAAGGCAGAAGAGCTGTTGAACGGACATACACCTTCCGGTCCATGGAGAGGGAACAAATACAGCGCTTTCGAGGGTGGAACAGCCGTTCCGGTCATCGTCCGCTGGCCACAGAAGATAAAAAAGGCAGGAGACTCGGACGTATTAATGTCACAGATTGACTGGCTAGCCTCTTTAGGAGCTTTGGTCAACGCCAGATTACCTAAAGGCAGCGCTCCGGACAGCTATGACCGTTTAGGGAATTTGATAGGAACCGATAAGACAGACCGCCCATGGATTGTGGAACAATCCATGAACCACACGTTGTCCGTCCGTACCAAAGACTGGAAATACATTGAACCGAATGATGATCCGACCACTTTCATGAAGGCAGAAAAAATAGAGACCGGAAACCTGAACGTCCCCCAGTTATATGAAATGGAAAAGGTGAACGAACAAGAGAATGTAGCAGAAAAGTATCCTAAGAAAGTATTTGAGTTGCAGACAATTCTGAGGCAAGTACGCAATAAGAGAATAAAGATGTAAACAGGACTCATCCAATAAGAGGATATTTCAAAAGTTCGAAGTAACTATCAAATGTTCCACCGTAGGGGCAGACCCATGAGTCCGCCCCTACAACATAACGACAACAAAAATCACTTTTAACACATTTACATAAAGTACAAAAACATTCCGTCACAGCAACTCACTCATTACCAACCACTTTCTGTGTAATAGTCTTTCAAATCCTCCTCAATCGGTATGCCGGTGACGAAATAAATCTGCTTCGGGGATTCTCTCGGACAGAATGTAAAATCACCCCCTCGTTACCTCCCGGCAACTCGTAGGCATCATAAGAACCTATTCTCATCTTATCTTCACCTCACTCCATTTAATATTTCACCAAGGTGAAGCAATTATTCCACCTAGGTGAAAGCGGCTGTTCACCTAAGTGAAGCTAGCTCTTCACTTTAGTGAAGCAACGAACGCACCCGAACAAAAATACGCCTTATGACGCTCCCCTGCAAGGGAACAACCGTAGCTATGACACAGGAATTAGAACAACCGATATCCGTCAAACCAAATTTGGCAGCAGAAAATGGCAAACCGTTTCAGGGGGATTTAGAATGTATTTGCACAACATATCACTGATTTACAGCAAAATGCTGCGCATAATCCAAGATGATAATATACGTATAATCAAAAAAAACTCCCTTGGTACAACCAAGGGAGGCAGGTATACATTTCCTTTAAAAGTTCCGGATGCAGTTGGGATTATAAAGCAGCCCTTCGGCTGCTTTATGTTTCTCTATCCTCTGTGTTAGTATTTAAAGGAATGATTCATCTTTTACTTATTACTTGCCTTAACAAACTTATAAAGCACGAAAGTCTTCGGCGCCATCTCTACATTCAGTACATTGCCCTCAACCGTAGCAGCACTTTCTTTCGGAGTGATGACATTCGGATGCTCTACCGTGTTATCTTTATCCAAATCGGCAGACTGGAGTGTGATGCATTTACCTTCCACAAGTTTATCACTCTTCTTCAACCCGTTGAAAGTCAATGATACTGGCTGTGTCTGCTCCGAAGTATTGGCTATTTTCACGATATAAGCCTTTTCATCCTTATCCCATACGGCACTGGCAAACAGACCATCCTGTCCTTCCTGACCACTCACAGCTTTTTTATCCATAGTCAGGGGCAACACATGAGTACCTTTGTTATGAGCATAAAGCTGCTGCACATAGTAACTACAAGTACGAACCGAGTTCAGATTGTCAAACCAGATCAAATCCGGACGCCATTGCCATCCTTCCACATGGGCAAACAAAGGCGCATAAGTAGCCATGTGCACCACATCAGCATTCCGTTCCAGTCCGGTCATGAACGCAGCTTCCATTAAAGCAGCGTTAAAATGGTTCCATTTCTTGCCTTTGCCATGGCAGGCATATTCTCCAGCAAAGACCTTCGGTCCTTTGCGGTCGTAATTGTCATAACGGTTGCCTTGTGCCAGGAACCAGCTTTCGGGACGATAGAAATGCTCATCCACCAAATCCACTTTCAGATTTTTCATTTCCGGCCATAAGTAATCAAAGTCTTTACCTTCAGACTGAGGTCCCGAACTACCAACAATCTTGATTTCAGGATGAGCCTTACGAAGCACCTCGACAAACTGTTTCAGACGTTCCGGATATTCCGGTCCCCATTGTTCGTTACCAATGCCCAAGAATTTCAAGTTAAAGGGAGCAGGGTGTCCCATATCCGCACGAACTTTTCCCCAAGTACTTGTGACATCGCCATTAGCAAACTCAATCAGGTCTAATGCATCCTGTATATACGAATCAAGCTTTGACAGGCTGACCTGCTGGTCGGGGTCATTCTGATACTGACATATCAATCCGCAGTTCAGAATAGGCAGCGGTTCGGCGCCTATATCCTCCGACAACTGGAAATATTCAAAGAAGCCCAGTCCGTAGGTCTGGAAATAATCAGGGAAGAAACGATGCTTGAACGTATAATGCCAGCGGTTTTCATTCAACGGGCGATTCTCTACCGCACCTACTGTTTTTTTCCATTCGTAACGGGTAGCCTCATCCGTACCTTCTACAATACAGCCGCCGGGAAAACGGAAAACACCGGGTTTGATATCATATAAAGCCTGCACCAAGTCTTTACGAAGACCGTTCTTACGCTCTTTCCAAGTATCCACAGGGAAAAGAGAAACATGTTCCAGATCCACCGTTCCCACACTTTCAAGGAAAATACGAAGATGAGCCTTGGGCTCCGTTCTCGGCGATTTCAATATCACCTCATATTGTTTCCAATCCTTCGAATTCACTATCAGTTCTTTTGACTCAAAAGCCTGACGTTCCTCCATCGTATCATTTTTGATCAATTCAATACGAAGTTTCTGGTTCTCACCACGTGCCCATACGGAAAAGCGATACTCAGCCCCTTCCTTGACACCTATGCCGAAGAAACCTTCGTTTTCAATTCCTGTGTGCTTTTCCCTGTGTCCGGAATTACCCAGACGGACGTAATGCGGATTTCGCTCGAACGGCCCGTCGTCCATCAAGGTCACATTGCCGAAAATATTCCAACCCATAAAACGTTGCGGGAATTCAAATGAACGGTTCTTTATCAGTTCGGCATACAAACCTCCGTCCGCCCCATAATTAATGTCCTCAAAGAACAAACCATACATGGTTGGTTGTATTTCCGCACCTAATTTATTGGTCTGCACGACCATGTTGTGCGCATTCTGTGCATGTAGCGCTACTCCGGCAGCAAATACCCATGCTGTGAATAGAGTTCTGTGTAATTTCATGATAGTAATATTATTGATTTTTATTAGTCAATTCTCTTTCCCCACACAGAATGCCCTTGAGCATCCAGACCGGTAAAAAGAATGGTTTCTGTTTCATTTTCCCAATCGTGTCCGGCAAAGATAATCAAATTGTTAATATCTTCTGTGGCTGTTTTTATATTAAGAAGTTGTTTTTTAACATTAAAATCCCAAGTTGCATCTCCAACACTGCCATCTGCTTCCAAAACAACACGGGCAGATAACGCCTGCTCCCCATTTCGCAAGTCCCCTTCACCCCACAATATTTGTCCAGCTTCCAGACTACGTTTCAAAGGCGGTTCCTGAATACGGATAATTTCCCACTCACCTACCAAATCTTCTTTAGTGAAAGAACGTGGAGCAGTACCTGCATAGCGTTCGGGAGAAACCACAGGCCATCCATTCACCGTAAAGAACACTTCGCGCACATGCAAATCCATCAACTGGTTCTGGGGGGAAAGCCGTCCCTGATGGACCATAAAATAACGGCCGTCACCGGCATCAATAAGACCGCAATGAGCCGTTCCCGCCCATCCCGGATGATTTTCGAAGCGGTAAGGAGCTGTCAATATAGGAACATTATTCGTTGTATCTTTTATATCCTCTCCGTAGAAATCCACAAAAGGTCCTTCGGGAGAACCGGAATAAGCGACACGTACATTATAGGTAGTCATCAGCGGATCGTAGGATGTAAACAGATAATATTTGCCAAGTTGGGGTTGATACATGATTTCCGGCGCTTCCAAGTTATCTTTCCGGTAATTGGCCCGGCGTGCTATCAAGTGCCCATGATCCTCCGGCTGCACAGTCATTCCTGTTTCGGGATTCAGTTCCACACAGTACAGACCACCGAAATAAGAGCCATAGTGCATCCACCACTTTCCGGTTTCCGGATCCTCAACCACAGAAGGGTCTATGGCATTCATCGCATCCCCTTCTCCTGTCTTAACCACACACCCTTTCTGTATCCAGGGACCTTCAGGAGAATCCGACTCAGCCATACCGATATAGGATGTATTCCTGCCGAATGCCGAAACACAATAATACAAACGATAAATACCCTGATAAGGCATCAGATAAGGAGCCCAGATATTAGTCGCCCCTTTTCCCTCCGCCTGACTATGAACCCATTCTATAGCCGGAGCAGGAATCTCGGGAAAAGCCCAGCCCACAAAATCCCAATGTACCAAGTCTTTTGATTTGCGTACCTGGACAAAACCCAGAGGCACATTCTTCTCTTTCGCCTCTTTCCGGTTCTCAGCAAAAATAGCATCGGTAGAATACAGATAATAAGTATCTCCTATTTTTTTACAAGCCGGGTCGTGTACATTATATGTTCCCCACTGCTTGTAATTCTCCATAGATGAAAGAGCGGTATAATCATCAGCCCAAGGATTGGGAGAAGGGACAGGCACGAAAGCCGTAGGTGCACTGCATGATGCCAATACCCCTACGGCCAACAGGCCTAAACCGACCAACCTATTTATTATTAACCTTTTCATGTCCATGAATAATCTTTGAGGGAAAAATTGCTGTTTCATAGTATTTTTTTATTATGTGACCATTTGCTAATGTACTAATTTGCCAATGACATGCGGCATATAACGCAGCCAACTGTCACATTGACTAATTATTATTAATGCAAATATAACTGCAATCAAAAGCTCGCCAGGTGGACAATATCGCTTAAAGGGTGGACATTTGTGCAGCAGAGGGATAAAAATGATTTATTTGTTTTTGAGGAAAAACGAAAAGGTATATCTTTGTATAAGTAACGGTATATTCTTACGTCATTAATGAACAACACACTATGAAAAAACATTGTTTTCTATTCGCTCTGTTCATCTTTTTATCTAGTCTGTATATGCAAGCTGAAGGAACAGCCGGAAAATGGTCCGAACGTTATAATTTCACTGCCATTACGATGGATGAAGGACTGCCTCACAACTTTGTGGATGATATATTGAAAGACAGTCAGGGCTTTTTATGGATCGCTACCCGCGGGGAAGGAATCGCCCGTTATGACGGTTATGAATTCACCGCCTTCCATATGGGAAACACCCGTATCAAGCTACGAAGTAACTTTATAAACAAACTGTGTGAGGATAACTTCAAGCGTATTTGGGCTGTCAGTGAAATGGGTATTGACATACTGGATATACAAACCATGCAGACAGTACAAGTCACTGATATGAAAGACAAACTTATTTCACTGTGTAACCGCCCCTCTCATCTTATTCTCCATAGCAAAGCGGGAAATATTTGGGTTTGTTCGGAAAACAATTTATTCAAAATTACCTTTGACAAACAAGGAGATATAAAACAAATCATTAAAACATGCGAAGTACCGGCAGGAGAATCCATCCGGACTATTTGTGAAGTAGAAGACTATCTCTGGATAAACTACAAAGACGGTATCTACCGCATCAAAGAATCGGCTATGGAAGTACAGGAACCCACATTCATTTCATCTGCCCTTCAATTACCCGGTGTGTCCATACAAGTAATCTGCCGGAAAGAAAATGAAATTTGGATTGGCAGCGCACAAGGCCTTTTCCGATACAATATGGATACGGAACTGATGAAGCATTATATGTATGATCCGAATGACAATAGTTCGCTTTCCCAAAACTTTATCACAGACATAGCAGAAACAGGAGAACATACCATGCTGGTTGCCACCCTAAAAGGTATAAACCTTTATAATGCGTTGACAGACAATTTTGAGCGGATAAATAAAGATACCGGAGAAGGAGAAATCGTACAAAACACATTAAACTGTGACTTCGTAAACTGTCTGCTGACCGATGGTGATATTATCTGGGTAGGCACCGAAGTGGGAGGTCTGAACAAGATGAGCCGCCGGATGCTGTTCGTACAAAACTATTATCATACTCCCGCCATTCCCGGAAGTCTTTCCCAAAATCCCGTCAATGCCATTTATGAAGACCCGTCGGGTGTTTTATGGGTAGGAACCGTAGAAGGAGGTTTGAACCGGCGGGCTCCCGGCAGCAACACTTTTGAGCACTATACTACCGATGCACCCGCCCACCTAAGCCATAATACCGTCAGTTGCTTTACCAGCGATAACGATGGAAGACTTTGGATGGGAACTTGGGGAGGAGGCATAGGATGGATAGATATGAAAAATCCGCAGAACAAACAATTTCACCACATAGAAATACCCGAATGCGGAGACTTCTCATGGGGATGGGCCGGAAGTATCTGCTATGACCACTTGAATAATGCCATCTGGGTAGGAACCAGTATCAATATCTATGTTTACGATTTGAAAACACAAACGCTCACCGAACCATTCAAGGGCATGAACCTAGGTGGAATTGAAGGTTGTACAGGATACTACATAGATAAGGATAACCACCTGTGGCTGGGACTTACAGAAGGACTTTGCCGAATAGATTTAAGCAGTTTGAAAACCCCTAGACTGATTTATCAACTCTGGAGGATCAAGCTAGACGAACCGGAGTCAAAGTTAAAGGAAAGGGTAACCTACATCACCCAGTCTAAAGACGGAACCCTTTGGATAGGCAGCAACGGATATGGTTTCTACAAATCCTCACCAACAGAAAACGGAGAATATACCTTCCGCTCCTTCACCACCGAAGACGGACTGATAAACAACAGTGTCCGCTGCATATCGGAAGATAAAGAAGGGTATCTTTGGATTACCACCACCAACGGACTCTCCCGCTTCAATCCTAACAACAACAGCTTCTTCAACTATACCCGGAAAGACGGGCTATTATCCAACCAGTTCTATTGGAACGCAATATGCCGTGCCGCCAATGGAGATTTATATATAGGAAGTACCAAAGGACTGTCTGTGGTCAAGCCGGTCATAGATATAAACCCGAAGGAAGCTGTTCCCTTGGCGTTTACCCATGTCCGTGTGGCAAATAAAGAGCGATTGTACACAAACGGTACCTTACAGTTACACGAACGCGACAAATCTCTCTATATTGAATTTGCCGCATTGGATTATGATGCATCGACATTTGCCAATTATTATTACCGCTTGAAAGGATTTGACGACAAATGGATAAAAGTACCGGCCAACAGACGACAAGCCGCCTATACCAATCTGCGTCCCGGCAACTATACTTTCGAACTGCGTTATGCACCCGACGGCAAACAATGGCTGGAAGAAATGGCAGAACTCCACATTGCCGTATCACCTTATTTCTATAAAACCATCTGGTTCATTCTGTCCATATTGGTTCTTCTATCTTTCCTTATATATAAGGTATTATCATGGAGGCTTCGTTCGTTAAAAGAACAACAAGAAATACTCCACATCAAAGTAGAGGAACGTACCCGTGAACTGGAAGAACAGAAAAAACTGCTTTCCACTCAGGCAAGCGAGCTCTATCGTCAAAACCAACTATTAAAACAGCAAAACGAAAAAATAACCAAACAAAAAGGGCAACTGATCCAAATGTCAAAAAAGGTGCAGGAATTGACGGTTGACAAACTCGCCTTCTTCACCAATATCACCCATGAATTCCGTACTCCGTTGACATTAATCGTAGGACCTATAGAAAGAGCATTGAAACTAAGCTACAATCCTCAAGTCATTGAACAATTACATTTTGTGGAGCGCAACTCAAAATACCTGCTCTCACTGGTCAACCAATTAATGGACTTCCGCAAAGTAGAATCAGGGAAAATGGAAATTGTCCGCAACCCGGGCAATTTTGCCAAATTACTCAATGAACTACTAGTACCCTTCGACGCATATGCTTCCGAAAGAGGAATAACCATCGAACGTCGCTTCCGCCTTCCTTCATGTGAAATAATGTACGATGAGGATGCCATGCATAAAGTGATTGTCAATTTAATAGGAAATGCTTTGAAATTTACCCCCAAAGGAGGACAAATTACCATCTATGCCACCCCCCTCCGCCAGGAAGAGCAGGAAAAGTTATTCATCTGTATTCGGGATACAGGACCAGGACTTCCCGAAGAAGAGATAGACAAAGTATTCAACCGCTTCTACCAATCACAAAATAAGACGCATTCCTCTATCAACGGACAAAGCGGGACTGGAATCGGTCTCTATCTATGCAAACGAATTGTCCAGTTGCATGGAGGTTCAATTTGTGCCAAGAATAATCAGAGCAAAGGATGTTCTTTCCGTATTTTACTTCCTTTGCAATATGCCGATGCGGACAGTCTGCCCACACCAACAGAGCAAGTTAAAGAACCGGTCGACTCTCCGATGACATTGCAACCTGCCACCAATGGAAAACTGACGATTCTGGTAGTAGAAGACAACAAAGATATGCGCGACTATATCCGTTCCATTCTGACCGAATATTATAACGTACTTGAAGCATCCCAAGGTGAAGAAGCATTGACTGTGCTCCAATCCCAAAACGTGGATTTTATTGTTAGCGACCTGATGATGCCTGTCATGGATGGCATGGAACTGTCCCGCCGGGTAAAATCCAATTTCGCCATCTCACATATCCCCTTCCTGATGCTCACAGCCAAAACATCCAACGAATCGCGCATTGAAAGTTTCCGTATAGGTGTAGACGAGTACCTTTTAAAACCATTTGATGACACTTTGCTGCTGGCCCGGATATCCAATATACTGGAAAACCGCAAACGTTTCCAACAAAAGTTCTCATACAGTATGGACGTGGATGCACTGAATATCGAAAAAGAATCCAGTGACAAGAAATTCCTGGACAAGGCGATGCAGATTGTGAAAGAAAACTATAAGAACTCCTATTACGAAATAAGCGATTTCATCGAAGCAATGGGGGTAAGCAAAAGTTTGATGAACAAAAAAATGCAAAATCTGACGGGACAGTCTGCCGGACAATTCATGCGTAACTACCGACTGAATCTTGCGCGGGAACTTATTATCCGTAACCGGCTGACGCACAATATGAATATATCTGAGATAGCATACGAAGTAGGATTCAATGATCCCAAATACTTCACACGCTGCTTTACAAAACATTTCGGAACAACACCCAGTTCGATGATGGAGAATGGAACCGACTGACTTATTCCAGAGCGTAAAATGAACGGATTGTATACCATAAATGCTCCGTTTTTCTACGCTCTCGTCTTGCTAAATAAATTATCTTTGCCCTACATTATAATAGCATATTTAATACCCATGAAAAAACAATTTATGACTTGGCTGCTTGCCATCACTACAATGTCAGCTTTTGCTCAACAAGCTACAGTTACAGGACCCGACTCCTTTTTAAGAGTGAATGTATCCGTAAAACAAGGCATCCCCGTTTATTCCGTTACCTATAAGGATAAGACCATCCTGGAAGATTCACCTTTAGGTTTCATTACCAATGTGGGGGACTTCAGCCGGGATATGACTTTCACCGGACAAAAAGAAAACAAAATAGATAAAACTTATACACAAGACCGTATCAAGCAATCGCAAATACATTACCAAGCCAATGAACTTACATGCACCTTTACCAATAAAGAAAAGAAAAATATAAATATAATATTCCGCGTAAGCAACAACGATATTGCTTTCCGCTACGAAATGCCCAAATATGGCGATACAGGAAGCATAGTGATAGAAAAAGAAACGACAGGTTTTGACTTCCCATCCTTCACCACTACTTTCCTGTGCCCACAAAGTGACGCCATGATAGGTTGGAAACGTACCAAACCCAGCTATGAGGAAGAATATAAGGCTGACGCTCCTATGAATGTACGTTCACAATATGGGCACGGTTACACATTTCCTTGTCTGTTCCATGTAGGAGAAAATGGCTGGGCACTTATCAGTGAAACCGGAGTAGACAGCAAATACTGTGGCTCACACTTAAGCGATGCTACTGCCGACGGACTTTATACCATCGCTTTCCCCATGCCCGAAGAAAACAACGGTAACGGCACGGCATCTCCCGGCCTTGCATTGCCCGGTTCCACTCCCTGGCGTACTATTACTGTAGGCGAAAACCTGAAACCGATTGTAGAAACAACGATTCCATGGGATGTCGTGGAACCTCTCTACCCAACGGAGCATACATACAAAATGGGACGCGGAACCTGGAGCTGGATACTTTGGCAGGATGGAAGCATCAATTTCGACGATCAGAAAAAATATGTAGACCTCGCCGCCGCCATGGGATATGAATATGTATTGATAGACAACTGGTGGGATACCAACATCGGCCGTGAACGTATGAAAGACTTCATAGACTATGCACACAGCAAGAAGGTTGATGTATTTTTATGGTATAGTTCCAGCGGCTACTGGAATGATATAGTGCAAGGTCCTACCAATTATATGGACAATCCCATTATCCGTAAAAAGGAAATGAAATGGCTGCATAATATAGGAGTAAAAGGAATCAAAGTAGACTTCTTCGGAGGTGACAAGCAGGAAACCATGCGTCTGTACGAAGCCATCCTGAGCGATGCGGATGATCATGGACTGATGGTCATTTTCCACGGCTGTACCCTTCCTCGCGGATGGGAGCGTATGTATCCTAATTATGTAGGAAGTGAAGCCGTGCTCGCATCGGAAAACCTGATTTTCCAACAACATTTTTGCGATGAAGAAGCATTTAATGCCTGTCTACATCCATTTATCCGCAACACCATCGGTTGCATGGAGTTTGGTGGCACATTCCTCAACAAACGCCTCAACCGCAACAATGACGGCGGAAGCATACGCAAGACCACTGATGTATTCCAACTGGCAACAGCCGTTTTATTCCAAAATCCTATTCAGAATTTTGCGTTGGCGCCTAATAACCTGACCGATGCCCCTCAAGTTTGTTTGGATTTCATGAAGCAAGTTCCCACCACATGGGACGAAACAAGATTCATTGACGGCTATCCGGGCAAATACGTAGTACTGGCACGCCGGCATGCCGATCAATGGTATATAGCCGGAATCAATGCACAAAAAGAACCGCTGAAATTAAAGTTGAACCTTCCCATGTGTACTAAAGGAGATAAAGTGATGCTTTATCAGGACGATAAAAAACTAAATCCTCACGCTGAAGAGATAACATTAAAAAAGAATGATGAAGTCAGCATTACGATGCAGGCGGAAGGAGGATTTTTACTTGTGAAATAATTCCTTTCAGAGAATTGTATTTTATCCCTCATGTAGCCGGACAGTCCTTCATCAGGTTGTCCGGCTACATGATTTTTTATAAAAAAGCCTTCTCCTGAGCCTATCTCACTGCCTCCAAAAGACATAAACTATAAGCGAAATAAATACATTTTTTCCCATTATTCATTCGTCCACCCTATAAAACCGTTTGTCCACCCCTGTTTACGGCATAAATTTTACTTTTGTCATGCAATCGGTACTCAACTTTCGGAAGAGACCCCTGCTTTTAAAATTTAATCCTAATCTTAAATATTATGAAGAATAGCTCCAGCATATTTATAAACTCTGTGGTTTGTCTACCTAGAGTATTCAACATTGGATTGTACAATAATCCAACATCTCAATTCAATATCAGCAACAATTTAATCTACTAATTTAATACTTAAAAAAATGAGGAAACATTTATTATTTTCCGTAATGCTTAGTCTGTGTGCTATGGGTGGCATGATGGTGTATTCCACACCTGTTATGGCTACCGTGGCGCAATCTCCGACTATCAAGGTTCGCGGTCAAGTTATCGATGAACAAGGTGAACCCCTCACAGGAGCTACCGTCAGAATCAAAGACGGACAAGGCGGAACCATTACCGATGTGGACGGAAACTTCCAATTGGAGGTTGCCGGTAACGCTATCCTTTCGATAAGCTATGTAGGCTACAAGGATCGTGAAGTAGCTGTTCGCAACCGCGCCATCATTGAATCCATCCAATTGCAACCCGACAATCAGATGCTTGAGCAAGTAGTTGTCATCGGTTATGGTACACAGAAGAAATCCGACTTGACTGGTTCCGTAGCCGTAGTAGATGCGGAAGCCCTGAAACAGACATCCCATTCCAATATCTCCACCATGCTAGAAGGTAAAGTATCAGGCGTACAAGTCACCTCCGACGGACAGCCCGGTGCAGACCCTACCGTCCGCATCCGTGGTGTCGGATCTTTCGGTGACACTTCTCCTCTTTATGTTATCGATGGTGTTCCTATGGGTACCTCCATCCGCGATTTCTCTTCAAACGATATTGAAACCATCCAAATCCTAAAGGACGCATCAGCCGCTGCCATCTACGGTTCGCGCGCCGCCAACGGTGTGGTCATCATCACTACCAAACGCGGTCAGAAAGACCAACCGCTGAAAGTAGACTACAATGGCTACGTGGGTATGGACTATATCCCCAGTAATGTCTATGATGTAATGGATGCCGACCAATACAGCCAATACATCGGTCAGGCATGTACCAACTCCAACACTCCGCTGCCCGGCGGTTACAAGCTGGACAGTACCACCGGAAAATATCATTTCCAGGACAACACCAATACCAACTGGTTTAAAGAAGTATTCAAAACAGGTATCCGTCAGAATCACAATGTGAATCTCTCCGGTGGCGGCGCCCACAACACCTATAATGTTTCATTAGACTACTACAACCAGAAAGGAACACTGGAAGGCGCCGGCCCTAACTATGAACGTTACACGGCACGTGTCAACAACACGATGGACACCAAATTCATCAAGTTCCATACCAGCCTTGTCTACTCTCACTCCGATCAAGACAACATGGGGTTGTCAAACGCTTCCGAATACGTTCAAGGTCTGTATGGCGACGTAACCAATGTACTGCGTGGTACTTTGCTGATGCAGCCCACCATCAAAGCCTATGACAACTCTACTTGGGTACTTGACAATCTGGTAGGTATCGCCAATAACTTCAACTATGACTCTTACGGCTATGGTGTTTACTACGATACTGTACATGGTGACATTTCGGCTTCCAACCCCTTGCTGGTCAACAATCTGCTGAAGCGCAACACCCGCGTAGACCGCTTCGTAGGAACAGCTTCTGCCGATGTGGATCTCCTGAAGATGATTGGCGTTGACAGCAAGAATCACAAGCTCAACTATAAAGTCAATCTCTCTTACAGCAAAACCCATTGCAAGGACTTCACCTGGATTCCCGCATGGGTACAGAGCAATCGTGTCTATCTGGCCAAGAGCAACGAACGCCTCACCAAGGCTAGCCGTTCTTATGCCGATGCTTTGATTGAAAACGTGCTGACTTATGATGCCACCGTCGGCAAACACCATTTTAACTTGGTAGCCGGCCAGACTTACGAAGAAGAAAACACCGACCTGTTGACAGGCTGGGGCGTCAACTTCACCGAGCCTTACTTCCTGCAACTTCAGAATGCCGCCAACACTTATGCCGAAAGCTTCGAATACAAACACACCATCCTCTCTTACATCGGGCGTATCAACTACAACTACGATGACCGTTACCTGTTCTCGGCAACCGTGCGCCGCGACGGCAGTTCCCGCTTGTCCAAGAATATCCGTTGGGGTACTTTCCCCTCCGTATCTTTAGGATGGCGTTTTGACAAGGAAACTTTTTTCCCCTTCAACAGAAACATTGTCAACATGTTCAAGGTACGCGCCAGCTATGGTGAACTCGGTAACGAAAACATCGGTGAATACATGTATCAGGCTGTAATGGCACGTAACAACATGACTTATAGCTTTGGTAACACACCCATCACCGGTTCTGCCATTTCTACTTTCGTAGACAATAACCTTTCTTGGGAAAAGAAGAAAAGCTACAACGTAGGTATCGACCTCGCCTTCTTCAACAACCGTTTGGAATTCACCGCTGAATGGTACAAAAATACCAGTGAAGACCTGCTGTATGCCGTTCCAGTTCCTGAGCAAGCCGGTGTATCCAACACCACTGTAACGATGAACGCCGCCTCGATGAATAACTCAGGTTTTGAATTTACGACTACCTACCGCAACCGCGACCACGACTTCAAATATGAAGTGTCAGCCAACTTGAGCACCATCCGTAACCGCGTAACCTCATTGGGCTTCGGTACCGATTCATATATATCCGGTGCCTACATCACCAACGTAGGTGAAGAAATCGGTAAGTTCTACGGATGGGTTTATGACGGCATCGCCCGCACACAAGCCGACCTGGACAACCATGCCACACAAGAAGGTGCCCAGATTGGTGACTGCCTCTATAAGGACGTAAGCGGTCCCGACGGAAAGCCCGATGGAAAGGTGGATGCCTATGACCAAGTAGTACTGGGCAGCGGTATGCCTAAGATCAACTTCGGTTTGAACGCCCGCTTTGAATACAAACGTTTCGATCTGAGCATCGCTACGTTCGGTGCACTCAACTATCACGTAAGCGATGATATCCACAACTCTCTGAACTCCTGCTACGGCTGGGGCAACAAAGATGTAGCCATGCTTGACGCGAACCGTTTCAGTGAAGACGGCAGTACCTATCTTTCCAACGTGCCACGTACCTATGTTACCAACAGTGCCAGCTTGGCCTGGAATGATCTCTTCAGCGACCGCAAAATTCAGAACGCAGCTTATTGGAAAATTGCCAATATAGAATTGGGCTACAACTTCCCCAACGAATGGTTTGGCAAATACATATCCGACGTACGTCTCTATGTGTCAGCACAGAATTTACACACATTCACCGGGTACAAAGGTTATAATGTAGACTATGCAGGAGGCACCTTCACACCGGGATATAACTTCTGTTCTTATCCTACCGCACGTACCTTCATGTGTGGTGTTCATTTCACTTTCTAATCACTAAAAACATAACAATATGAAACTCAATAAATATGCATTGGCTCTCATTTTGGGATTAGGCACATTGGCTTCTTGCAATGATAATTTGGAGCTGTTGAATCCCAACCAGCAAACCTCAAACACATTCGGCTTCAATGCCGATGATTTGGAAGAGAGCGTTATTGCCGCCTATAACCATATCCGTATGGAAGGTTCTTACGCCCGTGTAGGCTACACCATCGACGTGTGTCGTGGTGATGAAGCATGGAACTCATCACAAGTATGGTATCTGCCTTTCGATGACCTGAATGCGGAAGTAACCTCGGACATCACGTGGTGGCCCTGGCGCGAATGGTACTATACCATTAATGTATGTAATTTTGCCATTTCCCGTTGCGATGAAGACAACAGCCAGCTTTCCGAGAAAATGAAACGCATCAAAGGACAAGTACTCTTCCTGCGTGGCCTGTCATACTACAATCTGGTTGGTTATTACCAGAACCCACCCCTCATCACAGATTATGCTACCTATTCTTCATTGGATGGACTTTATACCGGCAACAGCACATACGATGCCGTACTCGACCAAGTGGAAAGTGATTTCAAAGAAGCCATGGAATTGTTACCCTCACGAGATCAAGGTGGTGAATGGGAAAAAGGACGTGCCACCTGCGGTGCTGCAGCCGGCTACTATGCCCGTGCGCTCATGACACGCCATAAATTCAAAGATGCCCTTACTGTGCTGAAAGACATTATCGGCAAGAAATATGGTACTTATGAACTGATGGATAACTATGGCGACAACTTTCGTGAAGGTCCTGCCTATGAGAACAACAAAGAAAGCCTTTTCGAAGTGCAATTCCTCGACTTGGAATCACAAGGAACCGATGACGAGTGGACTCCGGTGAACACCAGTCCGAATGCCACCCAAGGTTCGGCCATCGAGAGTAACTTCGCTCCCGGCAATTATGGTGGTTGGGCAGACATCTCGGCTTCCCCGTGGCTCTACCATCTCTTCAAAGCTGAACGTACAACTGACGGGAAACTCGACCCACGTCTGTACTGGACCATCGGTACTTATGAATCCGACTGGGAAGATTTCGAGTTCGGTAATGTAGCTTATACGAACAAGCTTACAGCCACTGACAACATCGTAACCAACAACACATACGGTGGTCTGCCCATCGCCAAGTTCACAAACCTTCGTACCGGTCTCTATAGCACGGTTATTACAGGTTTGCACGATGGAATCAACTTGCGTCTGATGCGTTACTCCGATGTGCTGCTCCGCGCCGCCGAATGTGAAAACGAAGTCAACGGCCCCACACAACAGGCCATCGACTGGATTAACGAAGTGCGCAACCGTGCTGACTTGCCCGACCTTGAACTGGCTGACTTCCCTACAGCCGACAAACTCTTCGAGCAGATTGCCAATGTGGAGCGTCCGAAGGAATTCGGGTGCGAGTTCGGACGCGGATTCGACCTTATCCGCTGGGGATTCTTCTATAAAAATGACCGTTTGCAACAACTCAAGGAACACAGCGTCGTACGCCGTTCTTTAATCGGAACCAAGGACCCTGTAAACTACAACGATATCGCAACCGATCCCGAACTGAAAAGTTCTTTCGACACTTACTTACCCGGACACGAATTCCTGCCCATCGTACAGCAGTTGTTGAACAAGAACCCCAATTTGAGTGGTAACTCCGCGAACTTCAGCACAGACAACTCTACTTATTTCAGTGAAAATGGATGGACAGTTCGTCCGGTTGTTGACTTAAGCAAATAAACAAACCTATTAAAATTTAAGACAATGAGAATACTCAGAAAATTAGTATACGTTTGCTGTTCCATCACCTTGGGGTTGATGGCATTGTCAAGCTGCGAGGGTGGCGAGTTATATGATGTAAACGCCCCTGACTGGATCTCCGAGAAAGTGGACTCTATAGCAGATTCAAAGAAAGAGCCGGAAGAAGAAGTACTGGAAGGTATGCAGGAAGATGTCTACTCCTTCGGTAACACAGACTACACCTCCGGTTTCTGGACAGCTTTCTCCAAGTATTACGTCGTGCCCGACGGGCAGAAATGGCATGGGGTGTTCAATCTCAACATCAATCCCGCCGACAATACCTATTATAAAAACTTCGCCCTCGTCATTACCAACGATACAGACCGTGGAGGAGAAGGATATACGGAATATGGTGCTTATCGTTTTGACACTACAAACGATACTTTGACCTATAACTCCCAATGGGGTTCCCATCTTTTTTTCAAATACACATCCAGCACGCTGATGCTGTCACCCGTTGATAATCTGGACGAAACTGTACAGAAATTGGGCGGCAAAGTGACACTCACCGTAGACCGAACCAGTGAAAATGCCTTCTCTATCAAAATCCAGAACGCCTCGGCAACCAAAACCTACAAACAGCCGTACAAGTTACCCAATCTGAATATAGACAAGAGCAATACCAACATCCGCTGTTTCCTAGTACCTGAAGGCTCTTATATCAACTTCTTACAATCAAACATCATTCCTATCGGTGGCCTTACTTCTGCCGAGGACAAGAATCCGCTCTCGATGGTACTGCAAAATGTACCCGATCAGGTCAATGTAGGTACTACCCTCGAAGAGGCTGTATCTGGTATCACTGCCATTATCAGCTTCGAAGAAGGTGTGACTAAGACCGTAACTGCCGAAGAGCTCCAGTTCACTGCCATCCCCAATATGGAAGAACTGGGCACAAAGACACTTGTAGCCATCTACAACAAGACCTTCAAAGGTGAAAATTGCGACCAACCGATTGTGGCTAATGCGACATTTGAAGTCGTGGAAAAAATAGTATCCATCGAAGTGACCGCCCAACCCTCGCACGTGCAATACTATTACTACACTTCGGCAGCCACCGAAGCTTTGACAGACCGGACAATGGCCTTCGACCCGACAGGCATGGAGGTTACGGCAACTTACGCCAATGGAAGTTCAAGAGTGATTGACAGCTCAAAACTCAGCTTCTCTGTCGTTCCTGCAAAAGTCGGTTCCCAGACCGTTACCATTACCGCCGATGAAGGGGTTACTGCAAAGATAAATGTCACCGTATCCGAATCGGCAGTTTCCGCAGTGAACAACTCCGCCAGCATAATAGGAGCCGAAGACAACTCAACAGCCTTCTGGGGAGCCTTCTCAGACAACTTCAATGTGCCTGTAGGCGAGACTAAGTCCATCACCTTCACCAATTATAGCAGTTTGGCCGGTAACTGGAATCACTTCGTTGTAGTTCTTCGTAATACAGCACTTGCCGAATACGGAGTAGTTCGCGCCGACAACTATGGATGGGGTAACGGCTATGATGGAAATGCTAACCTCGTTACAGGCGGAACACAAGGCGACTGGGCCACTTGGCTTGCAGGTATGAACGGAGCACAAGTGACAGTCTATGTGACCAACTGCGGTAATAGTACCGCCGATATTCAAGCTGTGATGACAGGTACTACAGGCACAACCTCCACCCAATACTATTTAGGTATCAACACAGTGGATCCAGCCGACTTGAACTTCGCTTTGACCGTTGACGGAAGTCACCTCATCTTCGATGCTAAATAACTATTAATTTTACCCATGCCGTTTCCTCTGATTATTTAGAAGAAACGGCATGGTCCCTAACATGAAAGATATGAAAAAGTTATTATTATTCTGGATATTCTTGTCGGTTCTCTTTGTTTTCGCAGCTTGTTCTGACAGCAACGATGACGCCGGAAGCGGTAATGTAGCCATAGGTATTCCTGAAATAACCGCAACCACCACCGGCTCTCTGACCGTCACTTCATCGGTCAGCGGCAATACCAGTCAGATTGTCAAGAAAGGCTTCTGCTACAGCGTCAATACCCAAAATCCAACCATTAAGGATAACGTAGTGGATGCTAATGAGAATTTCAGCGCCACAATTTCCGGCTTGACGCCCAATACCTCTTACTATATCCGTGCATACGTTTATGGTGACAGCCGTTATACCTACTCGGATGCGCTCACGGCAACCACAGAAAACCAAAGTATTGATGAACAGCTCGAAAACTACGTAGCACCTACTTATGTAGACAATTACGTGGATATAGCCGGATGGGAGCAACGCGATAAATGGAACCTGGCAAACGTACACGACCCCACCGTGGTGCTGGCCGAAGACGGATATTACTATATGTATCAGACGGATGCCTCCTACGGCAATGCACATACAGCCGGTGGACACTTCCACAGCAGGCGTTCCAAAGATCTCGTGAACTGGGAATACTTAGGCGGAGTGATGCAATCATTACCCGATTGGGTGATTCCAAAGCTGAATGAAATCCGCAAGGAAATGGGACTGAAAGAAGTTTCTCCCAGCCTGGCCGACTTCGGTTATTGGGCCCCCTGCGTGCGCAAAGTGCGCAACGGACTTTATCGTATGTACTACTCCATTGTATGCCCCGGCACCTTGAACGGAAACGGCACTTGGAGTGAACGCGCCTTCATCGGCTTGTTGGAAAACTCAAATCCTGCCAACAACAATGGTTGGGAAGATAAGGGCTATGTCATCACCAACGCCTCGGATAAAGAGTTGAATTTCAATGTTGCTTCTAACGATTGGGCTAACTGCTATTACAAATGGAACGCCATCGACCCAAGCTACCTGATAGACAATGACGGAAAACACTACCTCATTTACGGCTCATGGCACAGTGGCATAGCCGCCTTGGAAGTGGATACTGAAACAGGAAAGCCGAATGCCTTGCCCCTTCCCTTTGGAAACAACGAGGATATAGCGGCTTACGGCTCACTGATTGCTACCCGTAAGATGGGAGATCGCTGGCAAGGCTCGGAAGGTCCGGAAATCGTGTACAATGCCGCCACCGGCTACTATTACCTGTTTATGGCTTATGATGCATTGGAGGTTCCCTACAACACCCGTGTCTGCCGCTCCAAAAATATCTATGGACCCTATCTCGGTATAGACGGCACCGACCTGACCCATACCGGAGGAGATATGTTACCCGTTGTGACTCACCCTTATAAATTTAACGGCAGCTATGGCTGGGTAGGTATCTCGCACTGCGCCGTGTTTGACGATGGCAACGGCAACTGGTACTATGCCTCACAAGGCAGATATCCCGAAAATGTGGCAGGAAATCCTTACAGCAACGCCCTCATGATGGGGCATGTACGCTCCATACGGTGGACTGAAAGCGGATGGCCGGTGGTGATGCCCGAACGCTACGGGGCTGTACCCCAAGTAGCCATTACGGAAGACGAACTGGTGGGCAACTGGGAACACATCGACCTTTCCTACTCTTATGGCAAGCAAAAAGAATCGAGCACCATGACCCTTGCCGCCGACCACACCATCACAGCCGGCAGCTGGAAAGGAGGAACCTGGAGCTATAATGCCGACAAACAGATTCTGACCGCCAACGGAGTGGAACTTTGCCTGCAACGTGAAACCGACTGGGAAGCCAGTCCGCGCACCCATACCATCGTTTACGCCGGATACACCAACAGCAAGACGTATTGGGGCAAGAAGTCCAAGTAAACGTTTATTCTTACATTGATAAAAGGGATATGTCAAAAAACGGCATATCCCTTTTTGTAACCATATGTTACAGAATAATCTAAGAGAACGGATGTTGCCTTATGTTTACGGTCTTACCTAAAAAATGAATTATGAAACGAACATTCATGATATTTCTGACTATAATATAAACCATGCAGAAGAAGACAAGATAAAGAAACCAAAACAGTTTTCTGTGGTATCGAATCAGTTTTTTTGTTAATTATTAGCCGAATACGCACTTTAATTTATAACTTTGCAGTTCTAATAGAATGAATTATGGAGAATAAACTAACCATTTACAATACATTAAGCCGCCAGAAGGAACTTTTCGTTCCCTTGCATGCACCTCATGTAGGTATGTATGTGTGCGGTCCCACCGTATACGGTGACGCCCATTTGGGACATGCACGTCCGGCCATTACTTTCGATATCCTGTTCCGTTATCTTACCCATCTGGGTTACAAGGTACGTTATGTCCGTAACATCACCGATGTAGGTCATCTGGAGCACGATGCGGATGATGGAGAGGACAAGATTGCCAAAAAGGCCCGCCTGGAACAACTGGAGCCCATGGAAGTGGTACAATATTATATGAACCGCTATCACAAAGCCATGGAAGCGTTGAATGTGCTCCCCCCCAGTATCGAGCCTCATGCCTCAGGTCATATCATTGAACAGATAGAACTGGTAGAAGAAATTCTGAAAAACGGCTATGCTTACGAAAGCGAAGGTTCTGTTTATTTCGATGTAGCCAAATATAATAAAGACCATCATTACGGCAAGTTGTCCGGTCGTAACCTGGATGATGTGCTGAATACCACCCGCGAACTGGATGGACAGAGTGAGAAACGCAATCCTGCCGATTTCGCTTTGTGGAAATGTGCACAACCCGAACATATTATGCGTTGGCCAAGTCCGTGGAGTAACGGCTTCCCCGGTTGGCATTGTGAATGCACCGCAATGGGTAAGAAATATTTAGGTGAACATTTCGATATTCATGGAGGAGGAATGGACTTGATTTTCCCACACCACGAATGTGAAATCGCACAAAGTGTGGCTTCACAAGGAGATGATATGGTTCATTATTGGATGCACAACAACATGATTACCATCAACGGGCAGAAAATGGGTAAGAGCTACGGCAACTTCATTAACTTGAGTGAGTTCTTTGAAGGTTCGCACAAGCTGCTCACACAAGCTTACAGCCCCATGACCATCCGCTTCTTCATCCTCCAGGCACACTATCGCAGCACAGTAGACTTCAGCAACGAGGCATTACAGGCGGCAGAGAAAGGATTGGAACGACTGACGGAAGCAGTGAAAGGGCTGGAACGTATCACTCCGACCGCACAAACCACCGGAGTAGAAGGTGTGAAAGACTTACGAGAGAAATGTTATACAGCCATGAATGACGACTTGAACTCACCAATTGTCATTGCCCATCTGTTTGACGGCGCCCGTATGATTAATACAGTACTGGATAAAAAAGCCACTCTTTCTGCTGAAGATCTGGAAGAACTGAAAAGTGTATTCCACCTCTTTATGTATGAAATTCTGGGCCTGAAAGAAGAAACCGCCAATAACGAAGCACGCGAAGAGGCATACGGTAAAGTAGTGGATATGCTGCTGGAACAACGTATGAAAGCCAAAGCCAACAAAGATTGGGCGACAAGTGATAAGATCCGTGATGAGCTGGCCGCCCTCGGCTTCGAGGTGAAAGATACCAAAGACGGTTTCACATGGAGGCTGAATAAATAGAGGATATTAGAATCTTTATCCGTTCTTCACCACAAATTACACAGATTATCGAACTTATAATGAATGAGTTAAGAATAATCTGTGTAATTTGTGGTGAATTATTCAGATTGCCATCAAAACCAAAAAATCTCCCTTCGGATGGTAATACTTATTTTTAAATAACTATTTTTGCAGAAACTATACAAAACTGCTTATCACACCAATCCAATGCTAGTTGAGAATACAATAACTTTAGCGTCCCTATATAAGATTTTGTTTGAAGAAGAGCCACTGACACTCTCCGACCCATGTATGCAAAAACTGGAAGAGAGTTTCAATTTCCTGAAAACATTCTCCAACGACAAGATCATCTATGGCATCAATACCGGCTTTGGACCGATGGCCCAATACCGTATTGAAGATGAATCCTTGTCACAATTACAGTATAATATCATCCGCAGCCATGCTACCGGAGCAGGGCAACCCCTTCCGGAACTCTATGTCAAAGCTGCCATGATAGCGCGTCTCTATACTTTTCTGCAAGGAAAATCCGGCGTACATAAAGAACTGGCGTTGCTCATTACCGAGTTTATCAACCGGGGGATTATTCCATACGTACCCGAACACGGCAGTGTGGGGGCCAGTGGTGATCTGGTACAACTCGCCCATATCGCCCTCACTCTGATTGGAGAAGGAGAAGTCTTTTACCAAGGCACGAAAAGAGATACGGCCTCTGTGCTGGCGGAAAACGGATTGCAACCTTTTCAAATGCACATCCGCGAAGGGCTTTCAGTGACCAACGGCACTTCAGTCATGACAGGTATAGGTATTGTCAATCTGATTTACGCACGCCAACTTATGCAATGGGCGGTAGGTGCATCTGTTATGATGAATGAAATAGCCGCCTCATACGATGACTTCATGTCTGAACCGCTGAATGAAGCCAAACAGCATGAAGGACAACAAGAGATAGCCCGCATGATGCGCCAATGGGTAAAAGGCAGCCTGTGTGTACGCAAAAGAGAGAATGAACTTTATAATGGGAAGCACGAAGAGAAGATCTTCACCCATAAAGTGCAGCCCTATTATTCGCTACGTTGCATTCCACAAATTCTAGGGCCGGTTTATGATGAATTACTCAATGCTGAAAAAGTATTGATAAACGAAATAAATTCAGCTTGTGACAACCCGATAGTGGACCCTGACACACAGAATGTATATCATGGTGGTAACTTCCACGGAGATTATGTATCTTTTGAAATGGACAAGTTGAAAATAGCAGTCACCAAACTGACGATGCTTGCCGAACGGCAGATTAATTACCTGTTTCACGACCGCATCAACGGCATTCTCCCCCCCTTTGTCAATATGGGAGTACTGGGGCTGAATTATGGTTTGCAGGCCTCCCAGTTCACAGCCACCTCTACCACGGCAGAATGTCAGACTTTGTCCAATCCGATGTATGTGCATAGCATCCCCAACAACAATGACAACCAGGACATTGTAAGCATGGGTACCAATTCCGCCTTGATGGCAAAAACAGTCATTGAAAATGCTTATCAGGTGATGGCTATCCTGATGATGGGTATTGTACAAGCCATTGATTGCCTGGATATAGCCGACCGGATAAGCCCCCGGTCACAACAAGTATATAAAGAAATACGAGCATTTTTCCCTGTTTTCCGGGAAGATACACCTAAATATAAAGAGATAGAAAGCATGATGGTATATCTTAAAAAAGGGAGGTTTCAAGAAAAATGAAATACGCATTAGTAACAGGAGGAAGCCGGGGAATCGGACGAGCCATTTGTCTGAAACTGGCCGAAATGGGATATCATATACTGATAAACTACCAAAGCAACAATACGGAAGCTGAAGCCACCCTGCAACAAATACGGGAACAAGGCTCGGATGGCGAACTGATGAAATTTGACGTGACAGATGCAGCAGCCACACACGCCGCACTGAACGGATGGATGGAACAGCATCCCGATACTTACATTGAGGTACTGGTGAACAATGCCGGTATACGCCGTGACAACCTGATGCTGTGGATGGAACAGGAAGAATGGAGCCGGGTACTGGATATCAGCCTGAACGGTTTCTTTAACGTCACCCAACCCTTGCTGAAGAATATGCTGGTAAAGCGATTCGGACGTATTATCAATATCGTTTCCCTGTCGGGGATCAAAGGAATGCCGGGACAAACAAATTATTCGGCAGCCAAAGGTGGAATCATAGCCGCTACCAAAGCGTTGGCGCAGGAAGTTGCCAAAAAACACGTGACGGTAAATGCCATAGCACCGGGATTTATCCGTACAGATATGACAGACGGAATTGATGAGAACGAGTGGAAAAAACACATCCCGGCAGGACGCTTCGGCGAGCCCGGGGAAGTAGCCGCACTGGTAGGCTTCCTGGCATCCGGGCAAGCTTCCTACATTACCGGAGAAGTGATTTCCATCAATGGAGGATTATATACGTAAGCAAAAGATGAAAAGAGTAGTTATTACAGGAATGGGCATCTATTCGTGCATAGGCAGGAATCAAGAGGAAGTGAAAGAGTCACTGTTTCAAGGAAAGTCAGGCATCGGAATCGCTCCGGCTCGCAAAGAAATGGGCTATTTCTCGGCGTTAACCGGTCTTGTCGAACGTCCCGATTTGAAGAAATTATTAGACCGCAAGAAACGCCATAGCCTTGCCGAGCAGGGAGAATACGCCTATATGGCTACCCTGGAAGCATTCCGGCAAGCCCGGATAGAAGAAAAGTTCCTGTTGGAGAACGAAGTCGGAATACTGTATGGCAATGACAGTAGTGCTGCTCCGGTTATTCAAGCAATAGATATTATCCGCGAGAAAAAGAATACGGCATTGGTTGGTTCCGGTTCTATTTTCCAGTCCATGAATTCCACCATTACCATGAATCTTTCGGTTATTTTCCATTTAAAAGGAATTAACTTCACTATATCGGGAGCCTGTGCCAGTGGTTCACACGCCATCGGCATGGCTTATCTGCTTATCAAGTCAGGACTTCAGGACTGCATTCTGTGCGGAGGAGCACAGGAAGTGAACCCTTATTCCGTGGGTAGTTTCGACGGGTTGGGAGCCTTCTCCGCCCGGGAAGACGAACCGGAAAAAGCATCCCGTCCATTCGATAAAAACCGTGACGGACTAGTACCTAGCGGCGGAGGCGCCAGTCTGGTGCTGGAAAGTTATGAGTCAGCCGTAAAGCGCGGAGCGACTATCCTGGCAGAAGTCATAGGATACGGCTTTTCATCCAACGGAGATCACATTTCCGTACCCAATGTGGATGGCCCCAGACGCTCTTTGCAGATGGCAGTCAAGGATGCGGGTATTCCTTTGGAAGAGATTGCATACATCAATGCACATGCCACATCCACTCCTGTAGGTGATTTGAACGAGGCAAAAGCCATAGCGGAAGTATTCGGGAGCCATCATCCCTACGTCACATCCACCAAATCACAGACCGGACATGAGATGTGGATGGCAGGAGCCAGTGAAGTCATTTACTCCACTTTGATGATGAACAACGGATTCATCGCACCCAACCTCAATTTTGAGGAGCCCGATGAAGCCTCTGCCCTGCTGAATATCCCTTCCCGAAGGGTAGAAACGGAATTTGACACATTCTTGTCCAACTCATTCGGATTCGGAGGAACCAATTCCTCACTGATTATCCGCAAATTCAAAGAAAACAATTAATTTAAACCAATATATAAATTTATGACCAACGAAGAAATCATCGAAAAGATCAGAACCACCCTGGCCGAAGAATTTGAGATTGATGTAGAATTGATTCAGCCGGACGCCCCTTTGATGCAAACCTTGGAATTGGATAGCCTTGATTTGGTAGATATGGTAGTACTGATTGACAGGAATTTCGGTTTCACCGTGACAGCCAAAGACTTTGCCGGTATCAAAACCTTCCAGGATTTCTATAATCTGGTAATTTCGCACATACAAAAAGAAGACTGATGCCCGAAACATGGAAAGGTAAAACAAGAGGAGGTACATTCGGATACATGTTCTTCATCTACATGATTCGCTGTCTGGGTATCACTGCGGCTTACGGCTTTCTGTCATTGGTCGTCCTCTATTTTATACCTTTCGCACCGAAAGCTACCGCCAGTACCTGGCAATACGCACGGAACAGACTGAAATACGGACGTGCCAAAGCCGCCGGACTGTTATTGAAAAATTACTACCGGCTGGGGCAGATATTGATTGACAAAGTAGCCATCGGCAATGGGATGGCCGACAAATATCATTTCGAGTTCGAGAACTATCAGGCATTTTTGAACGTACTGAATGGAAACACCGGCGTAATTATGATAGGCGCCCATGTAGGTAATTGGGAAATAGGTGCTCCTTTCTTCGATGAATACGGCAAAAAAATCAATATTGTCATGTTTGATGCCGAACACGAACGGATAAAAGAGATTCTGGAAAAGAATGCCTCCACACGCGATTATAAAATAATTCCCGTGAATGAAGACAATCTGACCCATGTATTCCGTATTACAGAGGCACTGGAGCGCAAAGAATATGTCTGCTTTCAAGGTGACCGCTATCTGAATAAAGAGAAATTACTCAGCAGTCCGTTCATGGGAAAAGAAGCCGAATTTCCGATGGGTCCTTTCCTGCTGGCTTCCAAAATGAGAGTACCTGTCGTATTCTATTTTGCCATGCGTGAAGCGAAAAAAAACTATCGTTTCCATTTCTTTATTGCCGAGGCGGTGGTACATACCAAAGAGAAGCGGGCCGAACAAGCATTATTGGAGCAATATACACAAACGCTGGAAAAAATCGTCCGGCAGTATCCGGAACAATGGTTCAATTACTACCCGTTCTGGGCATAAATACAAATCTGGATTATGATGCATAAAAGATATACAAAAGAGCAATTGACAGCTGTAGAGGCACAAAGACTGGCGCAAGAGATCGCTTTCGGTCCCGTGGTATTCCAAGTTTCACGTCTGATGTTGAAATTCGGAATATTCCAATTGCTGGCCGACAAACGGAAAGGATACACGCTGCAAGAAATCAGTGTGCAGACCGGACTGACACGCTATGCAGCACAAGTATTACTGGAAGCATCGCTGGCCATCGGAACCATCCTGTTGGAAGAAGACCACTATGTACTGGCCAAGGCAGGCTGGTTTCTGCTGAATGATAAAATGGCACGTGTCAATATGGAATTCAATCACGATGTGAACTATCAAGGACTTTTCTATCTGGAAGAGGCTCTTTTAAATGGTCAGCCGGAAGGATTGAAAGTATTCGGCGGATGGCCTACCATTTACGAAGGACTTTCCCAACTGCCAGAACAGGTACAGAAAAGCTGGTTTGGCTTTGACCATTTCTACTCGGACAACTCGTTCAGCCAGGCATTAGAAATTGTATTTCTTCACTCACCGAAACGACTGCTCGATATTGGTGGAAACACCGGCAGATGGGCAACCCGATGTGTCCAATATAATCAAGAAGTAGAAGTAACCATTGTGGATTTGCCTCAACAACTGGAAATGATGAGAAAACAAACTGCCGGCGTGCCCGGTGCAGAACGCATCCATGGCCACGGCGCCAATCTGCTGGATCGGACCGTGCCCTTTCCTTCAGGCTTTGACACCGTATGGATGAGCCAGTTTCTGGACTGCTTTTCGGAAGAGGAAGCAACCAGTATTCTAAGTCGTGTGGCACAGTCCGCCAGCAAAGACAGTAAAGTCTACATCATGGAAACGCTGTGGGACCGGCAGCCATACGAAACGGGCTCTTACTGCCTGACTCAAATCAGCCTTTACTTCACAGCCATGGCCAACGGCAACAGCAAGATGTTCCATTCGGATGACCTGATCCGCTGTATTAAAAATGCCGGACTGGAAGTGGAAGAGATTCATGATAACATAGGACTGGGACACAGTATCCTGCAATGCAGACTGAAATGAACAGAAAAGAAATCATTTGTCGGGGAGACGAACTGTTCCGGCTGATTCCACAACGTCCGCCCATGGTCATGATAGACCGTTTCTATGGGATAGAAGAAAATACATCCTGGTCAGGGCTGACCGTCACCCCCGATAATCTGTTCTGCCGGGACGGCGTATTACAGGAAACAGGAATCATAGAACACATCGCCCAATCAGCAGCGGCACGGGTAGGATATATCTATATGCTGCGAGAAGAGCCTGTACCACTAGGCTTTATCGGCTCTGTAGAAAAAATGAAAATATTCCGTCTTCCTTCTGCCGGAGCAGAATTATATACCGGAATAACCATTGTGCAGGAAATATTCGATATCACACTGATTACCGCCGAGGTGAAAGAAAACGATGAACTTCTGGCCGAATGCCGGATGAAAATATATCTGAAAAAAGAATGAAACGAAAAACAAGTCCACAGCAGGCAGCACTGACAGACCGGACCACCATCAAGGTCCGCTTCAGTGAAATAGATTCCATGCAGATAGTATGGCATGGTGAATATGTGCGTTATTTCGAAGATGGACGTGAAGCTTTCGGAAAGCGATATGGCTTGGACTATATGAGCATCTACCGGGAAGGCTATGTAGTTCCTATCGTAGACCTGAGCTGCCAGTTCAAACAGTCGCTGTCATTCGGTGAGGAAGCCATTGTCGAGACACGGTATATTCATAGTGATGCTGCCAAAATCCTTTTTGAATACACCATTTACCGGGCATCAGACCAAAACATTGTGGCAACAGGAACCACTACACAGGTATTCCTGAATACAAATAGAGAACTGGAATTGGTTAATCCTGCCTTTTACATAGAGTGGAAAAAGAAATGGGACATCATCTGACTACCTATATCACCCATGATACCCTGATCAGCGCGCTGGGTTTCGGCACACAGGAAAATCTGGAAGCCATCCGGAGCTATCACAGCGGTATCACCCTGCAGACGGACAAACGGATTGCGGACACTCCCCTATTGGCAGCTACTATCTCGCAAGAGAGATTGCAACAACAGGCAGAAACAGCAGGAATAAGCGCATATCCCCGGATGGAACAACTGTTCATACTGACTATCAACGAACTCATCCGTCAGTCCGGACAAACTTTGGAAGACAAAACCTGCGGACTCATCCTCTCCACCACCAAAGGGAACATCGACTTACTGGCCCGTCATACGGAACATCCCGATGAAGCGGTCTTTCTTTGGAAAATGGCAGAAAACATTGCCGGTTATTTCCATGCTGAGGAACGGGTACATGTCATCTCCAACGCCTGCATATCAGGAGTGTCAGCCCTTGTAACAGGAAAACGCATGATAGAGAACGGCATCTACCGCAAAGTAATTGTAGTGGGAGGTGACCTTCTCTCTCATTTCATCACCAGTGGTTTCCTGTCTTTCCGGTCCCTCAGCTCCCGTCCATGCCGTCCGTATGACAGCAACCGTGACGGACTGAACTTGGGAGAGGCTTGCGGAGCCGTATTACTAAGTACGGAAAAGACGCCAAACAGCATCATTCTCTCCGGAGGAGCCATAAGTAATGACGCCAACCATATCTCCGGCCCTTCCCGTACAGGAGACGGACTCTTTTTCGCTATCCGCCAAGCCATGCAGGAGGCAGGAACAGCCCTCCAAAACATCAGCTTTGTCAATGCCCATGGCACGGCCACCGTATACAATGATGAAATGGAATCCAAAGCCCTCACGCTGGCTCATCTGGAACAAGTTCCCACACATAGCTTAAAACCCTATTTCGGGCATACCTTGGGAGCATCGGGAATCATTGAAAGCATTGTCTGTATGCACGAACTGAAACAAGGCATCCTGTTCGGCACTCCGGGTTACGAAACACCGGGTGTGCCTATGCCTATACCGGTCTATGCAACTCACCAACACATTCCGATGAAACATTGTGTAAAAACCGCTTCGGGATTCGGTGGGTGTAACGCAGCCATTGTCTTGTCTTTACCGGAATATGCTCCGTTCAAGGATGAGGACAACACCTTGCCCGAAATCCGATGTACACGGGAGGTTCGTATTGAAAACAGTTCTGTCTTCATAAACAACGAACTTATTTTTCATTCTGAAGAACCGGATTTCGGCATATTTATACGTGATACCTATAAAAAATCAGGCGGAAACAATATGAAATTCTATAAAATGGATGACCTTTGCAAACTGGGATATGTTGCCGCCGAATACTTACTGAAAGACAAGACATTCGCCCCACTGGAAATGGGGATGTTACTTGCCAACGCCACTTCATCCCTACATACGGATATCAGACACCAGCAACTGATAGACCAGGACGGAGACCGGGCAGCCAGTCCGGCTGTATTTGTTTACACACTACCCAATGTAGTGTCCGGCGAGATTTGCATCCGCCACAAGATACAAGGGGAAAACACCTTTTTCATAACTAAAGCCTATCAGCCGGAGAAACTGGAAAGATACGCACGTATAGTCATGCAAAAAGGGAAACTGAACTATTGTATCATCGGATGGTGTGAATTATTGAAAAACACCTATAAAGCAGTATTTAAACTGATTGAAAAACAATAAAGAATATGGAAGAATTGATTGAGAAATTGAAAGTTGAATTAATAGAAGCATTGAATCTGGAAGAAATCACTCCGGAGGACATTGATAGTGAAGCACCTTTATTCGGAGACGACGGATTGGGTCTTGACTCGATTGACGCATTAGAGATTATCCTGATTCTGGAAAGGAATTATGGCATTAAAATAGAGAATCCTGCCAAAGGAAAGGAAATATTCTATTCGGTGCGTACCCTGGCAGACTACATCACCGCCCATCAGAAATGAGGAAGATCTATGTCACCGGTCTGGGAGTGATTTCGGGCATAGGACAAGGAGTAAAAGAAAATCTGGACTCCTTAAAATCCGGAAAACACGGTATGGGGAAAATCACCCTTTTCCCCACCGTGCTTGACGTACCCGTGTCCGAAGTGAAACAAAGCAATGAAGAATTAAAGCAAATCCTGTTCCTTCCATCCGGCAAAACGTATTCACGTACAGCCCTGCTAGGCTTGTTGGCAGCTCAAGAGGCAGCCCGTGATGCGGAACTCGATTTCGCTTCTCCCCGTATCGGACTCATTTCTTCCACTTCCATCGGAGGAATGGATGCAAGCGAGCGGTTTTATGCCTCTTTCCGGGAGGATAACCGAAAAGGAAGATTACGTGATATTATCTCCCATGACTGTGGAGCCAGTACCGAAATGATAGCCGCTTATTTAGGAGTGAAAGGAATGGTGACCACCCTCAGCACCGCCTGTTCTTCGGCTGCAAATGCCATTATGTTAGGGGCACGCCTGATTCGACACGGTTATCTGGACACCGTCCTCGTAGGTGGAACGGATGCCTTATGCCGTTTCACGCTCAACGGTTTCAATTCATTGATGATACTGGACAAAGAGCACTGCCGTCCTTTCGACCGCACACGTGCCGGATTAAACCTCGGAGAAGGAGCCGGATACCTTGTTCTTCAATCGGAGAAATCCCTTACAAAAGCTCCTTATTGTGAACTCAGCGGTTACGCCAATGCCAACGAAGCCTACCATCAGACAGGAAGTTCCCCCGACGGAAACGGGCCTTTCCTTTCCATGAGTCAGGCCATAGCCTCTGCCGGACTGACAGCCGGAGCCATAGACTATATCAATGTACATGGCACAGGTACTCCCAGTAACGACGCTACCGAAGGGAAAGCCATCCGGCGTATCTTCGATACCCGTATTCCACCTTTCAGTTCGGTCAAGGCTTTCATCGGTCACACCCTGGGAGCCTCGGAAGGAATAGAAGCCGTATATTCCGTACTCTCCATCCGTCACGGACTGATTTACCCTAATCTGAACTTCCATCTGTCCGATGAAGAAAGCGGTCTCATTCCTGAAACGATTTTCCGGTCGGGGCTTCCCATACGGCATGTATTATCCAACTCCTTCGGATTCGGCGGAAACAACTCATCTCTCGTATTTTCCACTCTAAACAGATAGCGTATGTGCCCAGTATATATCAATCGTATCGCCTCTATTCATGCAGAGAGCAGCAATGAAAAACCTTATTTCTCCGCACAGGAACCTGATTATAAAGAAATGATCACCAACGCCAATCTGCGGAGGCGCATGAGCCGCATGATCAAGATGGGAGTAGCTTGCGGACTGGAATGTCTGAAAGATATATCGCCGGAAAAGGTAGATGCCATTATCACCGCTACGGGACTGGGTTGTCTGGCTGATACGGAAAAGTTTATGAACGCCTTGATGGATAACCGGGAACAGATGCTCAATCCCACCGCTTTCATTCAGTCCACCTTTAATACGATCGGTGCACAGATAGCTTTGCTACTCAAAATACATGCTTATAATGTGACGTATGTACACCGTGGTTTAAGTTTTGAAAGTGCTCTGACAGATGGCATCATGAGTATTGCCGAAGGCAAACAGCATGTACTGGCAGGTGCTATGGATGAAATAACCCCTACCAGCTACATCATCCAGCAGCGTTTAGGACTGTTGAAAGGAACGACAGCCGGTGAGGGAGCACAATTTTTCCTGTTAAGCGCACAAAAAGAGGAACAGACTTTTGCTGAACTGAAAGGGGTGGACACTTTTATCACCCGGATGAGTGCTCCGGAAATCAGTAACAGGATGCATCATTTTCTAAAATCTCACGAGCTTGCACCCGAAGACATTGACTGGTTTATCAGTGGCAAGAACGGGCAGGAAGCAACAGATGCCGTTTATACAGAGCTGGAACACAGTCTGTTTCCTCATGCCCTGCATAGCAGCTTTAAAGAGCAATGCGGAGAATATCAGACTGCCTCATCCTATGCTCTCTGGATGGCGGCAAAAGCCTTGAAAGAAGAAGCTTCATCCCGTTACGCATTGATTTATAACCAATATCAAGGTATCAATCACTCAATCATCTTAATCAAGCGATGCACATCCTAGTTTCTGTAATCATCATAGTAAGCATCATGGCCTATTAAAAAGATGCTTTTAAGATACTGAAAACAGGAATAATGCTTAACTTTATCCCTCATAAAATAAAAGTAGTAAAAATAATGAAGAAAATAACTGTTACGAATATTGATATATCCATATCTGTAAGACCTGATAATAATGATTATATCTGCCTGACAGACATGGCACATTTCAAAGACAGAGAACGTACTAACTACATTATACAAAACTGGATGCGTCTACGTAGTACGATTGATTTTCTTGGGTTATGGGAAAAACTAAATAATCCAAATTTTAAAGGCATCGAATTCGATGCTTTTAAAATGGAGAGTGGAACAAACAGTTTCACCCTAACCCCCAAACAATGGATAGAAAAAACTAAAGCAATAGGGATTATATCCAAGCCCGGACGATATGGGGGAACTTTTGCCCATAAAGACATAGCTTTTGAATTCGGGACCTGGCTCAGCCCTGAATTTAAACTATATCTCATCAAAGAATACCAAAGACTTAAAGAAGCAGAATCACACCCTTTATTAAGTGAATGGAACGTAAAAAGAATACTTAGTAAAGTAAATTATTCCATACATACGGATGCAATCAAAGACTTTATTATACCTAAAGTAGAAGATTTCAATCAAAAACTTGTTTATGCCGATGAAGCTGATTTGTTAAATCTCGCATTATGGGGATGTACCGCAAGACAATGGCGTGAAGCAAATCCACAATACGCAGATAAGAATATCAATATCAGAGATGTAGCAAGCATAAATGAATTAGTCGTATTATCGAATATGGAATCCTTCAATGCAGAGTTAATCAAGCGTAAGGTAGACAAGTCTAAAAGGTTTACTCATCTTCGGCAGATGGCCAAAGAGCAATTAGCACACTTGAATACGATTGATACCGAAAAGAAGTTCAGAATACTGACGGATAATGACAAGCAATTAGAATAATCTCTACAAGATCATTTATTAAAGTATCACTCAGTCATCTTAATCAAGCGATGCACATCTTAATTTCTGTAGTCATCATAGTAAGCGTCATGGCCTTTTTCTTTTACGCTTCTTACAGCATCCGTGCCTGTATTTACATGCGCATCTTCTGTCGTAAAAAGACCGAAGAGAAAATCATAGCCATCACTTTTGATGACGGGCCCGATCCGATACAGACTCCCAAAGTGCTGAAAGTGTTAAGAGAAAAACACATACCAGCCTGCTTTTTTTGCATCGGAAACAAGATAAAAGGCAATGAAGAACTGCTCCGGCAAATTATAAAAGAAGGACATTGTATCGGGAATCATTCCTTCTCCCATTCCGGCTTTTTCCCTCTCTATACCTTCAAACGGATGTGCCATGATTTAATTACCTGCCAACAGGAATTGGAAAAAGTGACCGGGCAACCGGTCCAATGGTTCCGGCCGCCTTTCGGAGTGACCAATCCTACCCTGGCCAAAGCAGTGCGCAGGCTGGGATACATCCCCATCGGCTGGAACATCCGCACACTGGACACTCAGCAACCCACTCCTGAAAAAATAATAAAACGCATCAAGAAACGGCTGGTTCCGGGCTCCATCCTTCTGCTACATGACCGGATGCCCGATAGTGACAGGCTGCTGGTACAAGTTCTGGACTTTATAGAAAAAGAGGGGTATACGGTGGCAACATTAGACAGGCTGATGCAACAGATTACTTAGTGTGATGAATCATCCGAGTACAAAATTCAGTCAATAACTGTATTTAATAGTCATCATCAGATTCCTCGGACGTATATCATAACTTCTGGACACAGTACTCGCTTCATCCGTGAAGCTGGTATAAACATATCTTTGTTCATTCATCAGATTCTTTGCCAATACTTCTATTTCCCATTTAGAAGAAATTTTATGGGACAATATGAAATCGGCCAAGAAGAAATCTCTTGTTCTGTCAGTGGGTGACTCATTGTGATAGTGTTCTGCAACCAATTCCATGCTAACCTTGGCAAAAGGAGAAAAACGTAATGAAAGTTGTTGGTTAAGGGATATGTTCCGTGTAGCTGTTTCTTCATCTTCAAGCGCCAAGATGCTATAGGCATAATTCAATTTATATTTCATGGTGAGCCATCTGAAAAGGTCCGTTTCCAGCCTGGGAACTATGTGCCATGTTCTTTGAGTATTGGGAACCTTTAAATCATTTCGTACCAGTAAGGAACGGCTGTCACTATATGCAGCATCCAGAAATATATATCCTTTTATCCAGCTGATACCTTTAGACAGGCTTGCTGAAACGCTGAACTGATTCCGGTTATTCTCTCCTTCTTGATAAGAAGATATAAGATATCCTTCCTGAAATTGTTGATAAGGAGTATATGGAGTTGTACTCCGACTGTAACGGACACTCAGGTTTCCAAACAACTCTTCCATAGCTTGCTTGTAGGATAGATTTCCCTCTATCATTTGTCGCCTGTTTTGCTTATAGACGGGATAACCTTCCGACATCGTTCGATAAGAGTTCATGATATATCCTGTATAAAAAAGTGACTCACCACTTGGTGATGAACTGACAGACCCTGTAATATCCATCTGCCATCGGGAGGAGAAAGGATAAGTAACGTATAGACGAGGATTCAAAGACAGTTTGGTGTATTTTTCTTTGGAAGCGGTAGTCTTTTCCGAGTAACGGCTCGTGTAAAAATAAACAGGCAATGATAAATAGCTTTTCAGTTTGCCTAGCGAGTATTCCAGTTTGCTTATCAAATAGAGTCGGGTACTGTTTACATGTGAGTAATTTTCCGCCTTGTCAACCTGTTCCATACCTGTTAATCGGGAGCTCATATTGCGGGACAGGAGTGAGAATCCGACCGTTGTATTGATGACTAATTTTCCTGCCACAATTCCATAATCCACTTTATTGTCCGAGAATAGTTTTCTTTGTTCGATTCGTTGAACCTTTGGGGATTCTTTTGTATATAGAACACTCAGCTTCTGGGGATTGTCCTGCAGGAAACTATAAGATGAAAATATAATGAATTTTTTCCCGAATTTCTTAAGCAAATAGAGATCATTGACCAATTGTTTGTCCGGGGAATAGCTGTTCTGGATATTAGGCAGATTTCCATTTACAGCTTCGTCCTTATGCTTCCATGTAAAGTCAGTCATCAGCCTGTTTGTCATATTATATTGCTCCTCGTTGATATCCAAGGTAATTCCCGCAGCCAAGGTTTGCTTCTTGTACAATGAACTTTCATGCTCCCGAACGGTTATCGTATCTGCATCAGCCTGATAATATTGCGTTATGGTTTGCTTGTCCGCTTGTTCTTTGTGATCTATCCACCCTATATGGGTAGTTATGTTCAGTCCGCTTTTAAGCCTGGACAGGTTATTTGATGTTACTTGATGAGTGGTATTGAACAGCTCCCGTCCCCTGTTTAGTTCATGTGGATACAATGAAGAGATATGGATATAGTCAGTCAGTTTTTCGCTGCCATATCGTCTTTCATTCAAGTCAAACGATTTAAATTCTTTGGTAACATCCTGCCCGGTATTGTTTGTCTTATAGGTATTCAGTGACTGGAAATTCTTATTAAAATGCATGGCTATCATCTCTACCGCCCACAAACCGGATGAAGGAGTAAATCCTCCTCCTCCCTTCAGGCTGCCAATCCATTTTTGTTTGGCTTTCTCTTTCAGACGCAGGTTGATTGCCGCTTGTTCAGAAATACTCAACCCGTTGAGTGCCTTGATAGGTTGATGGTTTTCCATTATCTCTACACTTCCCACATCATCATTGGAAATATTATTGGTGGCGATAGTATATTTCCCTCCCAACAAGTCCATTCCTTCTATATAGAATTTGTTGATAGCCGTCCCTTGGTATGAGATTTGCCCGTTTTCTTCCACTCTGACTCCGGGTAACTTCTTCAGGACATCGCCTATCGTCTTATCCCCTTCTTTAGAAAAACTCGCTACATTGTAAATGATGGTATCACCTTGCGATTTTATTTTTGGAGCCTTTACTATGATTTCTTTTATGTCTATGGCTTGCGCATGCAATGCTACATTATATTGTGTAATACTCTTTTCAATATTCAAAACAACAGTTTCATAACCTAAATAAGAAAAGCGGATTACGTATTCCTTATCTTTGGCAGGAGTGTATGTGAGTCGGAAAGATCCTTTCTGATCCGATATAGTATATGCCGTAATGTCTTTATGTCCCTGGGAAGAAATCACCACATTTACATCCTGCAATGCCGATTGGTCTTTGCCGTCGCGTATAGATCCCGACAGCGTGATTTCTTGCCCTTGAACAAAAAGGGCAACGAAGAATAAGACAATGCAGACAAGGCATCTCATCGTTTTAATCCGTTTCCTGTGGTTTATATGCAGTGTGGATTCTGTCACTCGCAGTTTCCTCATATCTTCTATCTCTTAGTCGCTGAAACTTTATTCGGTCTAGCTTTTCATATTGTTGTTCCCAAAAATTATAGAGACAGATGGGGGATAGATTTTGTTTTCTTATCTCGGTTAAAGTGTAATGATAATGATAAGCAGAATCGTATGCCTCTAGGATTAATCCGGGTAATCCTGCTAATTTCCATGGACCATTGCTGACGGGTATATCTGTAGTAAACCATGCTTTCCATGTCCTACCCCTGAAATGGCAGTAGGCCAATTGACAAGGATACCCTGCAATTTGTTTGACAGAATCCTGCTGTATTATCCATTTTTGTCGGTTGTCCCCGTCTTCGTATATTTCAAAGTAATCTATACCATTTTTTCCTTCCAACCGCGTGAAGGTTGTATTATTGCCAGGTTTCGGATATGACTTATAAATATAATCATCAGTAGAACGTGGCATAGGCATCAATGAATGATCTTTTTTTCTAATCGCTTCCCTTGTCATTCTTATGGCTATTTGCTTCCCTACCGGATCGGTTCGTAAAGAATCATTGTAGAATGTATAGTAACTATAAAACAAGCTGTGCGTTTTCCCTATTTTTAAAATCATCGTATCATCTATTTTCAGACTTCGATCGATTGTATCCCGAATCACTACCAAACTATACCAACATTCTAAATTTGTCGGCTCAATTACTTGCTGCCTTTGTGCCTTCAGTTGAAAAGGTATGATAAGCAGAATAATAATTATGATATTTATTTTTTTCATGAGAATTTATTTTATAACTAATTTAGTCTACAGAAAAGCTTTCCATTTTCTGTAGACTAAAGGACTTGTTTGATTTAATTCTGTTTGGGTATAACATCTTGAGTATAATTAGAAATACCTTTAAGATGTTATTCAAATAGATTAGGTTGGATTCATCTTAATACTTAAATACGATATTGACGAAAACAACCAGAACATTTAGCAAAGGTTTGCAAAGTCTTCTTCCCAAACAATCCAACGACCGTCACTCCAGTTACGAGATTTGAGTGTAATCTCTGCTTGTACATCTGCACAAGTTTTCCCACCCTCAATCTGGTTCATCTGTTTTTTATCCAGACTGAATGCTTTCAAATCTTTCAGTGTCTTCATAATCATAAGATTTTGAAGGTTCATATTCTTGTTGCGATATGCTCTGCCCTTATCGCTTGGCTTTGATACAAAGATATGGGAATATGCAATCTGTTGTACCTCTAAAACCGTTACAAAAACAAGGAAAAGCGTTACAATAGCACATTTATAACGAATATTTTTCCCATAAATACCTCAACGAACCGAACAGGTGAACAATAAAAATTCTTTCATTCCCCTAGATTTAACAATACATCCTCCACACAATCAAAACGTAACGTATGCTCCAATTAATAAATTTCCAGGACGTATCATATAACGTTTATTTATTCTCATGGCCTCATTCGAGAAAGAAGTATATGAATACTCCCTTTCATTGAACAAATTGACCAATTGGAAATCCATTGAAAAGCGATCGGAAAATTTATAAGTCAAAGAAATATCAGTCAAGAAGAAATTACGAATATTTCCATCTTTTATCTGATTGGAATAGTACTCACTCTTGATGGAGAAATATAATTTATCAGAAGGGATGAAACGTATAAGTAAAGACTGATTAAGCGTATAAGCGGATTCCTTACTTTCATTGTCATTGATTACCAACGATTCTCCACTGAAGTTCAGCCCATACTGAATGTTTATCCATTTCGCCGGATTTATATCTATTTCAGGCTTCAAATAGAGTTGTGTCAGACAATTTTGTATGGTCTTCTCATTACGGAATAAATGAGAGATATTCTTACTCCAACCAACTTGTAATGAAAAGGTTGTGCTTGCCCAATCTGTACCCTTTGACAGATTACCAGATATGACAGTCCTTTTTATCTGTCGTGAATCAAGCAAGAATTTTGAAAAGATATATCCCTTTTCAACATTTTGGGAAAGCACATAAGGAATTATACTCCAAGACCGGGAGAATTCCAATCTGGAATAAAACTCCTTAAGTGGAATCTTGTATTCAATGCCCCCTGTTATAACAGCTGTCTTAGCGTGGCAAAATGTTGTCAATCCCCGTTGAAGAGTACGGTACGTAGTCAGAATATCTGACGGATAAAACAACTGGGTATTGACCGCTTGTTTATTGATATTGCCCCTAACATACAGATTCCATCGGGAGCTAAAGTGCCATTCCGAATAAAGTGAAGGCGATATGGAAAAGCAATCGTGATTTAAAGCTCTTTCCGAGAAATTCTTATAATGATAAAGGTAATAGTTGGTCGGGAATGCAAGTACGGATTTGAACGGACCTGTCATATAGGTCAGTTTAGGGGTGAGTGCCAGCTTCATATATCCCAGACTCATATCAGCCCTGTCGGATATGTTACTATTTTCTAGTCCAGTTAAACGGCAACTCATATCCTTATACATTCCCGTAAAATTACCTGTAAAATCAATGATGACTTTTCCGACAACTATTCCCCACCCTAAATTATTCTCAGTAAACAGTTGCTTAGGATTCACTGTCTGTGCAACCTCCTTATTATCTCCCTGAATATGGAGGTTTTGCGGATTGGCCTGAAATACGGCATAAGATGAGAACGTGACGAAATTATTTCCCGATCGCTTCAATAGAAAAAGCTCATTCATGACCTTTTTACTGCCAGTATACATATCCTGCTGATTTATTTGGTTTCCGCCCATACTGATACTTCTGTCTTTCCAATCCAGAGATACTTGGAATCGTTCCGTCAGATTATAGGCAGGTTTATTCATTTCGGTAGTAACAGTGCCCGAGAATGATTTTTTAGTATAGTCGGATTTCTCTTGTTCGTCCAGACTCCACTCTTCATTTTGCCCTTCGTAATAAATGCTTTCAACTTCTTTGGCACTTTCCTCTTTATGCCGCTGGCAGACAAGGTTCACTTTTATATCCTGTCCGTTATTCAGTTTAAACAGATGATGGGTCGTAACCTGATAGGTTCGGTTCAAAAGTTCGCGATTCCGGCTCAACCCCATAGAAAAGGGAGGTTCCGTCTCTATATAATCGGCAAGCAACCTGCCCTGATTCTTCAACGCATTCAGGTTGAATGAATTGAGTTCCTTAGATATATCCTGACCTATGTTGTTCGTTTTGAATGTATTCATGCTTTGCCTCTTTTTATTAAAACGCATAAATACACCTTGTACATCCCACAGTCCTTCATCCGGACTACAGCCCGCATATGATTTTAGTGTACCTACCCACCGATGTTTGGCTCCCTCCTTTAACCTCAAGTTGATTGCTGCTTGTTCTGAAAAAGCAATACCCTCCAAGGCTTTTACAGGCTGATGGTTTTGCAGGATTTCCACACTACCCACCTCTTTGTTAGAAATATTGTTAGTCGCCAGTCCATATTGTCCCTCCAGCATATCACTGTTTTCAATGTAGAAGCGATTAATAGGTGTTCCATTATAGCTTACCTGTCCGTTCTCATTCGTTTTGATACCGGGCATTCTTCTAAGCACATCACCAATGGAGCGGTCTCCTTCTTTGGAAAATAAACGGACATCATAAGTGATTGTATCTCCTTGTACCCTGACTTTCGGAGCCTTGACAATTATTTCTTTGATTGTCATTTCCTTTTGAGAAAGATAAATATCCCACCTTTTTTCATGATCAATGTTCTTTCGGAGTGTCTCATACCCCATAAAAGAAAACTGGAGATAACCTTTTCCTGTCAGGCTATCGGGTATCATCATTCTGAATGAACCTTCTGTTGTTGTCGTGGTAAACTTCAGGAGCTTTTTCTCCTTGCCGACATATAGAAGTACATTCACACCCTCTAGTCTTTCTCTGTTGGTTTTGTCGGATACAGTTCCTGCCACTCTATAATTCTGAGCAACGGTCATGTAGTGCATCATCGCAAAGAGCAGAAATAGAATTAGTTGTTTGCTCATATTGAAAAATATTACCGATAATCTTTTTCCATAAAGTCACAGGCTATCGTTTGTCCTTGCGCATTTTTAGTTTTAGGAGTCATTTTGTCCAAATTCAATACTTTCTTTATCTCAGGATCTACACCTTTATGAGTTCTGGAGGCCGACATCTTCAAATATTTAATGCGATCTATCTTTTCGTAATTGGGACGGAAATTGTAATAGCAGACTGGTTCTGTGCCCTCCTGTTGCATTCCTATCAAAGTGAAATGATAATGGTCTTGCGTATCATAAACCTCTAAAATCAGTCCGGGCAGTCCGTTGAATTTCCAAGGTCCTTCATTCAAGGGAATTTCCGGAGCGAACCATGCATGGTAGTTTCTTCCGCGGAAGTGGCATTCTGCCAACCGGCATTGATAGCCATGGATTATTTTGGTACTGTCTGCCAGTTTCCAGTCTTGCGAGATATATTCTTCCTCCATCAGGCACTCTGTAGTGCCCAATAAGGCCAAGGTGGTAATTTTTCCTTCGGGATAATTCTTGTAATAGTAATTACTTGTTATCTTAGACGTTGGCATGGATGCATAATTTCTGCTTCGGATGGCCTGTACCATCATTTGCCCCCAAAGCCTTCTTCCTGTGGGATCATTGAACATGGAATCACAATAAAAGGAAAGATAAGCATAGAACTGGCTTATCTTTTTCCCGATGCGCAAAATCATTGTTTCGCAGTTTTTGTCCGTACCTAGTGTATCCACCTTTTTTACACATTCATATTGGCATACCAAAACACTCGGCTCCAGCACACGTGTGTATTGCTCGATTTGCGCTTGAAGGCAAACAGGAATAATCAAAAGATACATTAAAAAAATTGTTTTCATCTTCATTATTGTTTAATGGTAATCTCGTTCCAAAAAATCATAAGCCATGGTTTGTCCTCTCCTCTTTTTTCTCTTTTGAATCAGTTTATATTGCTCGCGACTCCCTTTCAGGTATTCTATCCGACTTACGTTCTCCATATCATCCCGATCTGTCCTGTAAAAACAAACCGGTTTTATATTTTCGCGCCTCATGCCAATCAAAGTAAAATGATAATGATCCCATATATCAGCTATTTCGACTATCAGCCCAGGCAATCCGTGAAATTTCCAAGGACCTTCTTCTATCTCTATCTCCATAGTATACCAGGCTTTATATGTTCTTCCACGAAACTGGCACACAGCCAATTTACATGGATAGCCCGATATATTTCTTGTACTATCCAACAATTGCCATTGCTGTTTTTCATATTTTTCAGTAATCATCCTCGGGGTTTTTAATTCTATATAGGTCGTGATTGAATTTGTAGGATAATTCTTATAATGATATTCTTTTGTCATTTTAGGGGCTGGAAGAGGCTTGGAATCTTTCATCGCAGCAAGCATTTGCTTCATCAATATTTCACTACCCTGAGGGCTACATACAAGAGAGTCCAGATAAAAGGTGGAACAAGCATAAAACTGACTGATATTTTTCCCTATACGGAGTATCATTGTGTCAGTCACCGAAGTTACTCCTAATGTGTCAAGCTTTTGAATGCATTGATATCGGCATTCTAAAACCGCAGGTTCCAGTACTTTTGATATTTTTTCTATTTGTGCATTCAAATCAGCAGCTACTACTGCAAGGATACAGATGAAAATAAGTGTTTTCATATCGTTTTCTTTTTTAAAGGCTAGCTTTTTAATTGTTGAAAAAGCTAGCCTTTAAGTTAAGAATAAAAAAGAATGGCTACCAACAATGGGTATCCCAAGCTTCAGCCCATTCATCCCATTTTTCATTACTCCAACCTTGTGCTTCTTCCCCTCTTGTCATTTGCTGAAGATGTTCACAGTACTGGCTTCCACCCTCAATCTGGTTCATCTGTTTTTTATCCAGACTGAATGCTTTCAAATCTTTCAGTGTCTTCATAATCATAAGATTTTGAAGGTTCATATTCTTGTTGCGATATGCTCTGCCCTTATCGCTTGGCTTTGATACAAAGATATGGGAATATGCAATCTGTTGTACCTCTAAAACCGTTACAAAAACAAGGAAAAGCGTTACAATAGTACATCTATAACGAATATTTTTCCCATAAATACCTCAACGGACTGAGCAAGCGGGCCGTAAAACTTCTTTCATCGGTTAAAACCTCGGCACTGCCGGACAGTTCCCCTTGAAATTCCAATATATGGTTGTAGGAAGTTTGCAATGTATCCGGTAGTTCTACTGTCACAGTATAGCTGTCTTCATTTGATAATAATGAAATGGAAGAAACCTTTCCCGTCAGAAAACCATATTCCATATAGGGGTATCCTGTCAGTCGGATATTTACCCGTTGTCCAGACTTTACTTTGCCCGAGTTGGAAACAGGCAACTTTGCCTTGCCGATGACAGCCCCCGAATTTTCCGCCACAACAGAAAATACTTTATCCCCTGCCGTAATATTCTGATTCTTCTGCCACACTTCATTATAAGAAAGGATTCCATCTGTAGGTGCGGTGAACAAGTATGCCAGTTTCCAATTGTTGATACTGACTTGTAACTGATCGTATACTGTCTGCAATGCCACTTGCAGGCTGTTTGCTTTCTGATTTTGTTCCAACTGTATCTCTACAATTGTTTGATGCAATTTGGCTTCCTGTATACGTGCAGAAGAAAGTGTGGTCTGCATTTGTTCCGTACCTCGTTTACTTGCCAGATAGGCTTGTTGTTCCTTTTCATAATCGGATGCAGAAACCAATCCTTTTTTGTATAGTATTTCTTCCCTGCTGTAGGAAGACAAGGCGAGTTTAAGCTCTTCCTTGTTCAGATTCACTTCATTGTGTAAATGGGAAATATAGATTTGATATTCGTTTAATTCTCTACGAGCCGCTTCTTCTTTTTCTTTGTACAGATCCAACTTCAGGAAGTCCCGGTATTCCGTGAGGCTTTTAATAAAACCCGTGTATGCCGATTGAATTTCACCTAAGGTCAATCGCCCGGTGAAATGGTCTTGACATATCATACTGTCACTTATTTGGAAAGCTTCCAATTCCTTCTTCAGTAAGAGCACCTCCCGGGTATCTGCCGGATTGTTGACAACGCCTATCAGTTCTCCTGCCTTTACTTTTTGCTTGTCTTTCAAGAAGACTTCCTTTAATTTTCCTGTACTCCGCGCTACAATCCATGCCGGGGGATTTTCTGTAGTGATCGTTATTCCTGCTTCTACAGTGTCAGGATACGAAAAGAAACATCCGCCTATAAACAGAAAAGAAATGACCATAAAGAATACAGTAATTCCCCATCGTATCAGTGCATGAGGCGGACGCGACAGGATTTCCTGTATCTCCTCACTTTTCAGTTCTATATCTTCTATATCCATGATATGTACTTATAGTTCCAATTGGTTTTTAACCAAACGATAATAAATGCCTTTTTTCGCTATCAGCTCTTCGTGTGTGCCGGTTTCGGCTATTATTCCTTTTTCAATCACAACTATATTGTCGGCATGGCGGACTGTACTCAGGCGGTGTGCCACAATAATGGAGGTCTTCCCCTGCAAGAATTTCTCCAGTTTAGACATGATAGTACGTTCATTGTTTGCATCCAAAGCATTGGTGGCTTCATCAAAGAAAATATAATGAGGTTCCTTGTATACAGCCCTGGCTATAAGGATACGTTGCTTCTGCCCTTGACTCAACCCATGCCCTTCCTGGCCTATTTTTGTGTTATACCCCATAGGAAATGATTCTATGTATTCTTCGATATTGGCTATACGGGCGGCATACCTTAATAATTTAGTATCTATATGTTCTACTCCGGGAGCGATATTTCCGGCAATAGAGTCAGAAAAAATAAATCCGTCCTGCATTACTATGCCACATTTTTTTCTCCATTGGCGTATATTGTAATTATTCAAATTGATACCGCCCAATGTTATTTCTCCTTTAGCAGGAGGATAAAAACCCAATAACATCTTCACAAGAGTGGTTTTTCCACTTCCGCTCATTCCCACTATGGCCGTTTGTTTTCCGGCAGGAATAGTCAGGTTAATATGATTGAGCGTCGGCGTTTCATTTAGTGGGTCATAACTGAATGAAAGGTTCTTTATTTCTATATCTTTGCTAGGGGGAATATTCCTTATCCGCCCTCTATTGTTATCTTCTTCATCTTTTTTATTCCTTATCTCGCCCAACCGGTTTACACTGAGGCGCGCATCCTGCATATCTCTGATAAATGTAATCAACTGGTCTATAGGGCTGTTCAGTTGCCCTATAATGTATTGCACGGAAAGCATCATGCCCAGTGTCATTTTCCCTTCTATCACCAATGCCGCTACCAGTGCGGTAATGATTACATTCTTCGTCTGATTTATGAATATAGCTCCCGAATCCTGATACTGGGCGAGGGCAAGACTTTTGATATTCAGACGGAAAAGTTTTGCCTGTATACGTTCCCACTCCCAGCGTTTTTGTTGCTCACAGGCACTGAGTTTTATTTCCTGCATACCGGTAACCAATTGTACCACGCTACTCTGATTGGCAGATTGCTGAGCAAAACGCTTGTGGTCCAGTTCCGCCCGTTTCTTCAGGAATAACCATACATAGATAATATAGACAAGACTGCCTATGATGAAAATAAGGAAGATAGTACCGCTATAAAGAGCCAGTATAATCCCAAATATCAATATGTTGAACATAGAAAAGAGAATGTTCAGGCTGCTACCTGTCAAAAAGCTTTGAATACGGGCATGGTCATTGATGCGCTGAAGAATATCCCCTGTCATTTTAGTATCGAAATACCCCATGGGCAGTTTCATCAGTTTGCTCAGAAAGTCGGAGATGAGGGAAATGTTGATTCGTGTTCCCAAGTGCAGCAAAATCCAGCCACGGATAAAGTTTACGGTAGAGCTGCTGAAAGTCAGCATCAGTTGTGCCAATAAAACCAGATATACGTAATTTAGGTTTTGGTTACTGATGCCAAAGTCCACTATGGATTGAGTAAGGAAAGGCAGTAATAGCTGGATAAGGCTACCCAGCAACAGACCAAGTAACAATTGCCCCAATAATTGTTTGTATGGGCGCAGATAAGAGAACAGAAATCCCAATCCCTGATAATCTATCGTGTCTTCTTCTTCCACCGCATAGAAATCCGGTGTGGGTTCCAGCAATAAAGCAATACCTGTCGCCTTTCCTTCTTTTTTATTACTCTGCCAGCAATTACAAAATTCCTCTTGGGCATATTTCACCTTTCCGGCTCCCGGATCGGCCACCCACACTTGTCCTTTCGACATGCGATACACCACCACAAAATGCTGCTGATTCCAATGTACAATACAAGGCAAGGGCGCATCCTCCAGTAATTGTTGAAAGGATATTTGCACACCCATGGTACGGAAACCTATCTTTTCGGCTGCTTCACTGATACCCAGCATGGATACTCCCAGACGGGTAATGAATGACTTTTCCCTCAGCCTTTCCAAAGAATAGTGCTTACCATAGAAAGCGGCTATCATGCGGAGGCAGGTAGGGCCGCAGTCCATCTGGTCATGCTGCTGGTAATGAGGAAAACGTTTCATTATTTTGTTTCTGATATTGGGCTTTAATTTTATAGGTTCTTATATATTTAATTTCCGGATAATGACGCTTTATATCAGAAAACCGTTTATAAACCGTATGTAATACTCCTCCTCCATTCTTACTATAAAAACTATTATTGTAATAGAAAGCCATGTGTATCAAAGCCTTATTCTTATCATAACACACGATAAGACTCTTATTCTGTAAAGAATCGGGAAGTCCGATTCCTAAGGAAGTATACGGATCACAGAATTTATTTAATAATAAGTCTGCACTACTATTGTCCGTAATAAGCGTAAATTGGCAACATAATGGAGCTGATTTTATTCCGTTAGATTCAAATAGATTTTCAAAAGCGTATGAAATACAGTTTTGATTGTCCTCCTCTGTACTGCGTTCCTCATTACTGACAGAATACAGGATTGTGTCTCCTAAAATAGATACCTTTAAATCTATGGTCACCTTATCAATAGATACAGTATCTACTTTGCCTAAGAAAAAAGAGCTAATACTATCTTTCATCTTAATGCATGTATAGTCTGGTTTTCCAATCTTGTAGTCTTTAATTCCTACACGCTTGTTTAAAAATAAAGTTGCTCTTCGGTTTATAGAAGAGGCGGAAGCACCCTGTCCAAAACAGCAGATACTTGATAATAAGAGAATTATTATGAAATTTATTTTTCTCATTCTTTTTGTTTTATATTATCAAAAGAAGCATACTCATACCGAGTTGCTTCTTTTGAATAATTAATAAAATCCGTTTGCAATAAAATTTTGTAATTGATAAACTTTGGTACTTTAGGCTTAACAGTGAGCTTGCATCATATCCAAAGCTATTTCTTGCACTTCTTTGGACCATTTAGTGTGATTGTTATTGTAGTTTGTAATTAAGTCGGTACAATAACTACACCTCCAACTTGCTTCATCTGTTTCTTTTTCAGACTGAATGCCTTCAGATTGTCCAATGTCTTCATAATGATAAGATTTTAGATCATAAATAATTTTGTTGCGATATGTACAGCCCTTATCGCTTGGCTTTTGTTTGCAAACAATATCTTTATAGCACATAGTGCAAATCTTCTATAGTGTAGATTCCGGGCATTTTCCTTTCGTTGATAGTAATAAATGGAGTATGCTGCAAATGAATCTTGTTACAATAAGCCCGTTGTGCCTCTAATACCTGTTCTGCTTGCGGTACAAGTGGATAGTGTATTATCAGTCCGGTATCATGTTTGTCAAACCATTCTCCAAGCAAATCCATGGCTTGCCGAAATCCGTGTCTGATGTAACAGGAAATAACTGCCAACGCAACTTCTTTATCCTGTCTGTTCCGATCGGAGACAGAAAAAAGCAGACTGACAGAAGTATCCAGCCGTAGCCATTCCTTGTAATGTAGGGCACAATGCTTGCAATGCGGATTTATTATAATTTGTATTTTCCTATCAGCCTGTTTCTCATTATGCAGGACAATGGAAGATTCCGCTTGGGGTATTTCAGTTTCCATAGGAAGTAACGTATCCAGTAAAACAGGATAAGATAGCAGGGCTTCTTTCTGAGTCTTCAACTGTATACTTTGATAATTGGCACTAATCAACTCTTTCAAGGAATACCAAATGCTACAGCAAAGCCCTGCAACAAGCAGCAATAAAACAACCGAGGACGGAGTCAAACCCAATGAATCTGTATGATAAAAACCATATAATATAGCAGCTTGTGCCCAAATAACCATATCCAATAAGGTGCAAAGCATACATAGTTTCTTTGCGATTATAACCTGATAAACTACAGACCATAGGGTGGTTATTAAAGCAATAGCCGTTGACAGAACCCACACCATAAGGCAATCAGCCCCATGGATTGCCGTATAAAGAAATAATGTGGAAAAATAGAGCAACGCCATTTCCCCTAAACTGACTGCTCGCCCTATATTGGCAGCCTTGGAATGTAGTATCCCATTACAGTCCACCACAGTACCTATCTTACAAAAGCGTTGCAGAAAATCCTTATCGTATGACTCTTTATAGATGATGCCGATGGCCACAGTCAATCCCACCCATGTCATCAGATTAAAAAGCGTTTCTCCTATATGAGCATGATTTACAAACAAGTATATCATACCTGCCAAAGCAAGAATAATGAGATATCTATATATATAAAGGTAGCTAACAATCTGTTTTACTCTGTAATAAGGTTCTTGCTGAACTGTCTGCAACGGATCTATTATCAACACGGTACCTTTCCATATTGTAAGGAAAAACTCCAGAGAAACAATGCTTTTCTTTCCCTTGTCGGATATCAGCATCACTTCTTTTTCGTTCATATTCTTTACGATACAGAAATGTCCGTTTTGTATAACCGAAATGAAAGGGCACTCCAATTCCTTCAAGTATTCTGCCGGAAGTTGATAAACCTCGTGCACGATATGAAACTCATCTAAAGCGTCACTTATTCCCCGCAAGGTATTTCCCATAGGGGTATCCAGCGACTGCCTGATACTTCCATAGCTTATCTTTACCGACAGTTCTTTTAAATATCGGTAAAGTATATAGGTGGTGTGGTCAATTCCTGGCATACCAATAAAGTACTGTTACAAGGTGAAGTATCCGGTATATTCCGCCCCTCTTATATTCAAATACAAAGTATAAGTTCCTTCCGGTTCATTCTCTATATTTATCTGAATTTTATTTGTTCCGGCATATATCATGGAATAGACCTGCGCACCCGTTTCTTCATTGACAATGCTGACGGTTACATAAGGAGAGGCATCCGGCAACCGGATGTTAATTACAGCATCGGTTTGGTATGCTGCTGGTTCAGACATTATTGATAATGGTCTCATTTGAGTTTCTTTTCTATTCAATTCTATCTCCTTCAAGCTATCCGCCACAGCTATACTACTGATGCAACAAAGTAATAATAATAGTACTGTTCTCATATTCATTGTGTTTTTCGTTTGTGCAAATCTAGGGAAAAAATCCATTTCCTGTAACGATAAAACCGTTACAAAAACAAAAGGAAAGCGTTACAACATACCTATTCTGACCGTCACTATCATCCTATAACAAAAATTCTTATTTATGAAATATCATTTGAAACGTATCTTCAGCCATATTTTTCTTCAATCGGTTCTTACGGATACGAAGTGCACCGCCCGAACTGCTCATGCAGTACATGATGGTCCGGGGTTTATAATTCTGGCTAAAGAGAATGCAATAATAAATGTCCTCCCTGCTCATCTTCGGATGAATTTGAGTAATGTAGACAATAAACTCCTTGAAACAGATATCGAGTCCCTGATAGAGTAGTCTTTGTTCGTCCGGCTTTATATAATCACCGGATTTAATTTGTTTCTCTACTTCGTTTAGTTTTTCTTTCCATGGAGAAACATTAAAAGCATCTATCCCTCTTTGCAATTTTTCCCTTTTAAAGGCTGTAATTGTTTCCTGTAATAGAATCTCTTTACCCAATTTCTGTTCCAGATAATTACTGATCGTTTGGTTTTGGTCATTTAGAGTTAATATCCTTTTTCTTAAAAGGTATTCCTTGTATTTCTTCTTTAAATATAAGTAGAGACATAAACTGCCTGACAAAAGCATCATAAATATGAAACAGATTATCCAATAAATATTTTCTTCTTTCCTTTGCTCTTCTCCTTTCTGTAGTTCTATGGCATGTTTTATGTGTAGGTTCTGTATTTCTTGGTGTCGTTTTAATATTTCTATAGAATCTCGGTAAAGATTGAATGAATCATTATAGGCGTAAGCATAAAAATGGTTCTGCAATTTCTTTTCTATTTCATATAAGAGATTGTAACAACTGGCTTTGTCATATAAGTCACGAGACTGACAAGCGGCTAACAGTAATCTTTTGGCTGAATCTAGTTCATTCCTATAGTAAAGGAATTTGCTTTTAAGGTATAAACTACCGACAGACTTATTTTTTTCAATGGAAGCCACTATAAGCCGCTCTGCTTTTAGAGTGTCTTTTTTATATAAATAAGTTTGACTCATATCACTTAAAATGGCAGCCTCCCAAAAATCATCATGAATAAGTCTACTGACAACCAATGCTTTTTGATAATATATTAGAGCACTATCATTTTTATCTTCAAATAGATAAGTTCTTGCTATTTCCCGATAAGGGAAAAACAAGAGTGAAGAATCTTTCAACTCCTTAGAAGCCCCCAAACATTTCTGAAACATCTCCATACTGCCGCCATAGAGATTCTGATAACGATATCGCTCTCCCAAGTTGAAATATATCTGCATCCACAATTTATGCGGTTTTCCTTTCGGCATCTTATCCAATGCCTTCAAGTAAGCCTCTATAGCCATTGCATCCTGATTGGCATTCCGATATACGCACCCCAGATAGAAATAACTCTTAGCGGCATTGAGATCCTCATCTTTATCCTTATAGTATCTCACCGCGATCCGTATCAACGAATCATTTGTAATAGAAATCCTATTCTTATCGCAGGCCTGCGAATAAAGCAAAGCATAGTCCGCTTGCGCTTTCCCTTTCAAGTCCTCCGGATGGGAAATATGCTGCAATAATGACAGTGCACTATCCGGAAACTCTTCCATACAGTTTTCTGCCTGGTATAATGTTTCATTTACCTTTTGGGACATTTCAACATTACATCCATAAAGGCTAAAAGTAAATAGTAGCATATAAAATGCCCTGTTCATTTTTCTGTTCATCTTATTCTTTCTGCTTGTGTAGCAACAAAGATAGCATTTAATTTTATTGTCTGATATTTTCCTTGGCTTTATTTCTTATATATAGATAATGCTATAGGAAATAATACAAAATGTCTTTGCGTTCACAAAAAGCAACCTTAACAATAATAAATTGTATACCATTATGCTCTCATGCCCTCATTGGTATAGTAGCATACTGATTATGAGACACAAACATATAATGATATCATTTTATACAATCAGGCGTTGCCCTCATGCTCTCATTGGTTATGAAAGATCAACTCAAAATAATCGAACTTTATTATACTGAAGAATCTATTAAAAGTATCATAACTGGGAATAAACCCAAGGTCAGGTACGACAAAAGATACAATACGTATGCCCTCAAACTTCCGATATGCATTGTTGCTTCACCAGTGTGAAACGGTAGTTTCACACTGATGACAACAGCTCTTCACACAGGTGAAAACCCATCTTCACCTAAGTGAAAATCATATCCTACCGTTCTCCTTGCAAGAATTCCAACAGACCTTCATCCTGCATAATGACGCTTTCTGCCAAACTGACTCCGACAGGGAAAACGGATAAACCGTTTCGAGGGGATACAGGAGGATTCTTCACTATAAATTATTGATTAACAATAATATGCGGTGATGAAACAAAAAAGTATTGCAACGCAGAAATATAACTTTTTTATTCATTATAATTGCCCATGTGAACGATTGTAGAAACAGGTAAAAATCGTAAATAAGCGATAAAGGTATGAATGGTTTCCCAAAATATACTATCTTTGCTTCCCATTACAAACGGATAAACCTCTATAAAGTATGACCTACATGAAAATACTTTTGCTCTTGATGTTCTGTACAGTCCTGCCGATGCAAGCCCAACAGATGAAGAAACTTACTGATTTGAAAGATTTTGAAGCCCGTCTGCTGCAAGAGGCTAAAAATATAGAGTCCATCGAAAGTAATTTCACTCAGATAAAATATCTGGATGTATTCGATGAGAAAATAACCTCAAAAGGAAAGTTCTATTATAAAAAGAGCAATAAGATATGCATGGACTACGCACAGCCCATGAACTACCTTATCGTGATCAACAACAACCAACTGAAAATAGTATCGGACGGAAAGAAAAGCATCATGGACCTTCACTCCAACAAGATGATGAACCAGATGCAGGATATGCTTACCGCCTGCATGGTGGGCGACCTGTCCAACATGTCGCCCGGCTATGTTTTAGAATATTTTGAAGACGCCCATTACTATCTCATTCAAATCAAGCCCGTCAGCAAAGCGGTACAGGCATATATCAACCAGATTCAAATTTATTTAGACAAAAAAGACATGTCTGTCCACAAACTACGTTTATCGGAAACCGCAACCAACTATACCGAATACGAATTCTCCAACAAGAAATTCAATTCTTTGAAAGATGAGACAAAGTTTACGATACGCTAGCTGGCTGCTGTTGCTGTTTATTCTGCTCTCTTGCTCACACCGGGTGACGGGGGAAGCTACGGCACTTCCTCCCATCCTGCAGGCAGAAGCACAGTCGCAAAAGTACAACCTGCAACTGGATTTCATGAAACATCATTTCAGCGGAATGCTCATTGTCCGCCAAATGCCTGATAACGAAATCCGTATCCTGGGATCCACTTACTTTGGCCTCAGCCTTTTTGACTTCTCCCTGCACTGCGACACTTTCATAGTAAACAGTTGCATGGAACCGATGAGGAAGAAAAAGATGCTGAAAATACTGGAAACTGATTTCAAAAATCTATTTCTAAAGAGTGAAAAAGCACATATTAAAAAGAAAAGTAGTACTTTTGAACAAAGAATCAGTGGCAAAGGATTTGGAAAGACGATATTCACCTTGTCCGGCTTCGTAAACGGACAGGCAGGGAAAATACAAATCAAGCATCCACTGATACGGTTAAGAATTCAATTGGACAAACTGAACATAAACAACCCTTGAGATGCTGCTGGAGAACTTTTATAAAATCATTCATAGAAAGGAAAGAGAAGATGGGAAACGGGAAATAGAGATAGAGCTGAATCCCGGTCATGCTCTCTATCAGGGACATTTTCCCGGACAGCCGGTGGTTCCGGGCGTCTGTACCTTACAGATGATAAAAGAAAGTGCCGAACAGATCGTCAGCCAACCTTTGCAGTATGTACAGATTGCTTCTTCCAAATTCCTATCTGCCATCAATCCGCTTGAAACTCCGCTACTGCAACTATTTATCCGACTAGAAGAAACGGAAGAGCATCTTTTCAAGTTGCAGGCAGAAGGCATTTGTAATGGAAAAGAATTTATCAAGTTGAAAGCGACACTGATGACAAATAGTAAAAAGACTCATTCTTTGTAATAAATATCGGATACATTTATCTCCGACATACTTCGTCAAAATACTTGTAAGTATCAGAAAAGCAGATTCTTCTGTTAAACATTCATAATAGCAAGAACAATAAGTCCATTTATACTTGTCAGCATCTATCAAATTTCTTATATTTAGACAATCTAAATCTGATACTTATGAAGAAAGGTTGGCAGCAAATAATGTTATATCTTATAGTTCTCACAAGCTATGGGTGTCTTTCTGATGAAGACAAATGTATCCGTCAGTTGGTGCAGGGGTAGGTATCTGCCTTCCAAACGCTTCAGACTCATGTTTTCTAATTATTATTCCCGGCAACGGTTGTGGCAGTTGCATTCAGGAGGCAATGGACAATATCAGGGAAGCAACAGACACGATATATGTCTTTATGTGTGATACGGAAAAAGATTTCTTCTTGCTGAGCGGTGGCAAAAAATCAACGGATTTCAACAATCTTTACCTAGATAAAGACAAAGTATCAGCCAGACTAAAAATGGTAACCACTTTTCCTATGGTATACTTCTTAAAAGACGGGAAATATGTAGAACGTCGGCCTTATCAAAGACCTTCGGCAGAGAGCAGGAAACGAATGACCACTCTGACTGCTGACAAACAGTATATCGACTGGGGAAGTTTCAGACAAACAGAAATACAGGAAGAGAAAGTGATATTGACCAATACCGGAACAGATACTTTATACATCAATGCCATAGAATCATCTTGTGAATGTACCACTGTACAATGGGCGGATCCTCCTGTTCCACCCGGCGAGTGTACTACGCTGATAATTCATTTTCGAGCGGAAGAGAAAGGGGAATTTGAAAGATTTATCCATGTTCATTGTAATGTACCGGAATCTCCGATAGAAATTTCCGTAAAAGGAAAAGTACAATAAATCTAACCATTAAAAACGAATGCCTATGAAAACAAAATTCACAATGATGGCTGTTATTGCAACATTTGCAATAAGCTTGAACCTCCACTCTTCTAATGAGGAAGTAGTGTTTGGAGCACCTGCCGTGCAAATGCCACGAGGGGGTGAAAAGTACTGTGCTTTTAAGGACGATTGGCCAGACTGTAAAATGGCCATCGAAGGCACAGTGTGTATCAGTGAAGACGGTAAATGCGGTAATGGGGTAGAAATAGGCAGACCCGGTGAGGGCTCAGGAGAAGATGGGAATCATGGTGCTCCTACCAATTAACAACCAACAATTTATGTGGCCGGATTTTTAACCGGCCACATAAATTACAAACATCATAAAACCGAAAATATTATGAATCGAACACTTCTTTTTATAACAGCACTTTTTGTTCTGATTTTCATGTCTTGCCAGTCCACAAAGAAAAACAATGCGGAAAGACAGAACGAAGTAGAACTGGTAGCAGAAAAACAGCTGGCCTTCCCTTTAGACGAACAGACCTATTACTTAAGCATATCCATATATCAATTTGAAGAAAACGGGAAGGAATACCTTCACTTTGAAAATACACGAAAATCATTATATGACATCGTCATTTTTGATATCGAAAACAAACAGATAGCCAAACGAATACCTCTTCACAAGACAGGTCCCAACGGATTGCCGGCAGTATATGGAAGCAGGCCTTCCCCCGACTCTAAATACATATTGATCGCACAAAATGATATCAGCCGGCTCAGCTCCATAAACGACAAGGGAGAAGTGATACGAAACTATGATTTCCAAACTCCTGAAGGCAAATTCGCTCCGTTACATTTTGGCAGCTATTACAACACGCCTGCTTTTGTCAAAGACTCATGCCTGTTCGTGGAAATGAGTGCCCACAAGCCCAACATGAAGAAAAAAGACTGGCCCGAGACACATATGTTCGCCTCGCAGGATCTGCGAACAGGAGAAGTTAAATGGATTCCTATTTTCTATCCACCCATCTTTAAAGAGGAATATGACAATATCGCAGGAGGATACGGTTTTAGTTATGATTACAACTACAAAGAAAGCCGTTTGGTCTGCGGATTCTTCGGATATGACAGCCTGATGGTCACAGATGACTTGAAACACATCCGATGGTATAACGCCAAAAGCAGATATCTGAAAAGCATGAAACCTAAACTCGGAAATTCTATGGAAGGCATCAATGCCATTATAAAACTCAGAGAAACACCGAAATATTGGCATATCATGTATGACAAATACCGCAATGTGTACTACCGTTTTGCTGAGATGCCTTACAAACTGGCTCCCAACGAAAGCCCCTATGACGAACCCAAAGGAAAGGAGTTCTCCGTCATTGTACTGAACGCGGATTTTGAAATCATTGGAGAAACGAGATTCCCCGGAAAGAAATATTTCTATAAAATGAGCTTTGTGGGAAAGGAAGGACTGTATATATCCGAAAACAATCTGGAAAATCCGCAATTTGACGAGAACAAGTTGGTGTTTACCTGCTTTAAAATTAAAAAAAGCATCTCCAAATAAATAATTAACGCCAGAATGCCCGCATCCGAAAATATACTATCTTTGTCACCCATTAGAAACCACATAAATTCAGATACGAAAGTATTCATCCCAAACGTATCTGAATAGTTTGACTGAAAAACAAGATGAATACAAACACAACATCGGTTTGGCGGAAGAAATTAAAGGAACTGGAGATTGTCGTCGTTATTCCCACCTACAACAATGGGAAAACACTGGCGGCAGTCATTGAGGAGGTATACAGGTATGCAGACGATATCATTGTCATCAATGACGGCTCTACGGATGATACAGCCAACATTCTGGAACAATATCCGGCTATCCGCACTATTACCCATCCAGTGAATAAAGGAAAAGGAACCGCTTTGAAGCATGGTCTTTCCCAAGCAAAAAAAGAGGGTTTCCGCTATGCCATCACCATAGATTCGGACGGACAGCATTTCGCTTCCGATATTCCCTGTTTTATCGAAGCCATTGAGAAAGAGCCCGACACGCTGCTGGTAGGTGCCCGAAACTTGGCCTCCGACAATATGCCGGGCAAGAATACCTTCGCCAATAAATTCTCTAATTTTTGGTTCAGACTGGAAACCGGGCTGAAACTGGAAGATACACAGTCGGGATACCGTCTCTACCCTCTCCGCAAAATGGATGTGCAAAGCTGCTGGTACACCGCCAAATATGAATTTGAGTTGGAAGCCATCGTCTTCGCCGCATGGGGAGATGTAGTGGTGAAGAACATTCCTATCCATGTGTACTATCCCCCGCAAGCGGAACGGGTATCCCATTTCCGTCCCTTCCGGGATTTTACCCGTATCAGTGTGCTGAACACGGTGCTGGTGCTGATTACCTGCCTTTGGATTATTCCCCGTAACCTGCTCCGCAAACTGTCATGGAGCAACTGCAAGCGGTTCTTTACCGACAATGTGCTGAATACACGGGAATCCAACCTGAAGATTGTACTCGCCATCATGCTGGGTATTTTTATGGGTATTGTTCCATTATGGGGTTATCAGATGCTGATCACCCTCTTTCTTGCGCATCTGTTCAGACTGAATAAAGTGATTGCCCTTGTCGCCGCCAATGTCAGTATTCCACCCATGATTCCCCTATTGCTGTATGGCAGTTACCGGACAGGCTGCATGGTACTGGGTAATCCTCCCGATTTGCACCTCGGAGACCTTTCTCTTGAAAATGTCAAATCAGTTTTAGAGCAATATTTAATAGGAAGCATTATCTTTGCAATGGCTTGCAGTCTGCTGTCGGGAGTAATCTCCACCGCGTTGCTGGCCATATGTAGGAGAAAAAACGGATATGACTAAATTCTTTGTTGGATTATATAACTATTTTGAAAGGCATAAAGTCTTGTTTTACCTGTCCCTCAGCGTATGCATTCTCTTTATGGCCCTTTTTGCCGCCCAAGTCAGATTCGAGGAAAACGTAACCAGTTTCTTTCCGGATACCAAGGACTCCCAAAACTCCATCAACGTATTTGAAAATCTGAAGATAAAGGATAAGATTATAATCATGCTGTCCGGCAAGGACGGCATGGCGGATGCGGATTCCTTGATTGAAGCTGCCGAAACAATAAAACAGGATTTACAACAACAAGCGGAAGGAACCCTGATTAAAGAGATCTTCTCGAAAGTCGACGAAAACCTGATCAACAGTGCCGGAGATTTTGTTTACGACAATCTACCCTTGTTCCTTTCCGACGAGGACTACCAACGGCTGGATACCTTGCTTACCGACGAAAACATAGCCGCCCTGATGCAGAAAAACTATTCCAACCTGATATCTCCGGCAGGATTCGCCTTGAAGGACTACCTTATGCGAGACCCGTTGGGGCTAGGCAGCCAGACGCTGAAACACCTGCAAGACTTCCAGTTGGAATCCAATTACGAACTGATTAATGAACATATTTTCTCACAGGACGGCTCCACCCTGCTGATGTTCATCACTCCGGTATTCAACACCGGAAGCACGGGCAAAAATGACAAACTCATCCGGCTGATTGAAGATGAACTGCAAAAAGCGGAAAAGGAACACCCCCAATTGGTTGCCGAATATTTCGGAGGTCCTTCCGTAGGAGTGTACAATGCACGACAGATAAAGAAAGATACGCTTGTCACTTCTTCCATCGCACTGATTATCATTATTGTCTTCATATCTCTGGTATTCAAGCATAAGAAATCCATTCCGCTTATCATCACCCCGGTGCTGTTCGGAGCTCTATTCGCCTTATGCCTTATCTACTTTATCAAAGGCGGCATTTCAGCCATTGCCGTAGGTGCGGGTTCCGCCGTAATGGGCATTGCCTTAAGCTACTCCATACACATGCTGGCGCATCAGAATCATGTATCATCGGTGCAACAATTAATCAGAGAAATCGCCTATCCGCTTACCGTAGGCAGTTTTACTACCATCGGCGCCTTTTTCGGCCTCATCTTTACCAGTTCTAATCTGTTACGGGATTTTGGTCTGTTCGCCTCGCTTGCCTTGATAGGAACCACCTTGTTTTGTCTGGTCTATCTGCCGCATTTTCTGAAAGGACAGGCGCATGTAAAACAAGGGGCGGTACTACGCTTTATCGAGAAACTGAACGCTTATCCATACGAAAAGAACAAAGGACTGGTAGGTTTCATCCTTATTCTGACCTTAGTATGTATCTTCACTTCGCAGAACGTGCGTTTCAACGAGGATATGATGAGTCTGAACTATGAGCCTGCCCACTTGAAACAAGCGGAAAACAAGCTGACCGAACTCTTTGACAAGCAAGAAAAGACCGTTCTCTTTGTCAGTACAGGCAAAGATATGGGAGATGCCACGGGACAATACGCCGAAACAAACCGGCTGCTCTCCCAATTGAAAGAAGAGGGAAAAATAAAAGATTATGCCTCTGCCGGACAGTTTTTGATACCGGAAGAGGTGCAGGAAGTACGGTTGAAACAATGGCACAACTACTGGACTCCGGACAAGAAAGCCTGGCTATGCAAAACCATTCGGACAGAAGCTGCCCACTATCATTTCCGTGAACATGCATTCGAGCCGTTTTTCCAATGGCTCGACCGTCCGTTCCAGCCTTTGGACTACCAAAATGAAATCACGACCCAGCTTCTGAACGAATGGCAGACTTCCGCTGATTCCCTGACCATGCTGATTACTCAGGTACGGATGAACGAGGCCGACAAGGAAGCGGTGTACCCCCTTTTCCAACAAAAAGAGAAGGTGGTTATCTTTGACCGTGGTTATTTAGCCAACCAATGGGTATCTGCTGTCAATCAGGATTTTTATCTGATTCTTTATATCTCTTCTTTCCTGATTTTCTTTGCCCTATGGATTTCCTACGGGCGCATAGAACTGACCCTGATGAGTTTCCTGCCGATGCTGGTCAGCTGGATTATCATTGTGGGATTAATGGGCATACTGGGTATTGAGTTCAATATCATCAACATCATTCTGTCCACTTTTATTTTTGGAATCGGGGATGATTTCAGCATTTTCATTATGGACGGATTGCAGAATAAATACCGCACAGGACGGCAGTTGCTGAACTCGCACAAGACAGCCATCTTCTTCTCCGCTTTCACCACCGTGATAGGTATGGGCACATTGGTCTTCGCACGCCATCCGGCATTACAGTCCATTTCCCTCATCTCCATTTTGGGAATGATTGCCGTCGTACTGGTGGCCTACACGCTGCAACCCATCCTTTTCCGATTCTTCATCACAGCCCCTGCTTCCAAAGGATTGCCTCCTTATACATTGACAGGACTGGCAAGAACCGGCTGCTTGTTCCTGCTGTTCTTTATCGGATGCCTGTTCCTACGCTTGCTGATAGCTGTCATGACCTTGCTTCCTATCCGCAAAGCCTATAAGAAACAAGTACTTTGCCAACTGATACATGTCACCTGCAAAGGCCTGATCCATATAGCCACATTTGTACATAAAGAAAAGATAAACCGGACGGGAGAAACGTTTAAAAAGCCTGCCATCCTGATAGCCAATCATCAGTCTTTCATCGACATACTGGTATTGCTGGCACTGACTCCCAAACTGGTCATGATTACCAATCACTGGGTATGGCACTCTCCTTTCTTCGGAGCCATTATCCGCTATGCCGATTTCTATTACGTAGGAGACGGTTATGAGCTTTACGTGGAACGGATGCGCCAAAAAGTGAAGGAAGGATATTCCATCGCCATCTTCCCCGAAGGGACACGTACCTACGATGGAAGAATGAAGCGTTTCCATAAAGGAGCATTCTATCTGTCGGAAAAACTACAACTGGATATTATTCCGGTCATCCTTTACGGTAACTGTAAAATCATAGCGAAAGCACAGCCGTTCAATGTACGGAAAGGCATCATGCTGACAGAGATTCTACCGCGTATCCCAGCCAACGATGCTACGTACGGAACCACTTATCAGGAACGTACCAAAAGCATCTCCGCGCGGATGAAAAAAGAATATGCCCGTATCTGTCGGGAACAAAGCACAACGGACAATCCCGTCTTCTACGAAAATCTGGTACAGAACTATATCTATAAAGGACCGGTGGAGGAATGGTACATACGCATCAAGGTGAAAATGGAAGATAACTACAGGCTATTCAACCAACTGGTTCCTGTCAAAGGACAGATTACAGATATCGGTTGCGGATTCGGACCGCTTTGCTATATGCTTTCCCAGCTTTCCGAGGAACGGGAGATTACAGGGATTGATTATGATGAGGACAAAATAGCAGTGGCGCAACAGGGTTGGCTCCGCACTCCCCACCTGCAATTTGTATGCGCCGACGCATTGGAATATCCTTTACCGGAAAGTGACGTATTCATACTGAATGACATGCTTCATTATATGAGTTATGAGCATCAGCGAACTTTATTACTCAGATGCGTGGAACGGTTGCGTCCGGGAGGGAAGCTGATTGTGCGGGACGGCAATGCCGCCAATACAGGAAAACACCGTCTGACCCGTTTCACCGAACTGCTGTCTACCGGCATTTTCAACTTTAACAAAACGACAGAACAACTGTGTTTCACATCCGAAGAGCAAATAAGTAGTATCGCACAAGCATGTGGGATGCAGCTGGAAATTTTACCTAACGACAGATATACTTCGAATACAATTTATATCTTCCAGAAAAACAAACCGGAGCATGAGTAAGTACGATATCATCATCATAGGCAGCGGACTGGGCGGTCTGGAATGCGGAGCCATCTTAAGCAAAGAGGGCTACCACGTCTGTGTGCTGGAGAAAAACGAATTGTTTGGCGGCTGCTTCCAAACTTACCAACGCGGTGGGCACCGGATGGATACCGGCATTCACTATATCGGTAGTCTGGATGAAGGGCAAATTATGAACCAGTATTTCCGTTATTTCGGAATCATGGACAAGTTATCCATCAAACGGATGAATGAAGAAGTGTTCGACCGGATTTATTATAAAGACGCTATCTATGATTATGCCATGGGATATGAACGTTTTATGGAAACCCTGTGCTGCTCATTCCCTCATGAACGGGGAAACTTGAAAAAATATGTGGCATCCATCCGGTCGGTGGGAAACCTGATCAGCATAGATCACCTGAGAAAAGGCCGCCTGTCCCAAGAAGGCATGGATTTCTTTGCCACCTCAGCAGCCGGGATGATAGCATCCGTTACCACGAACAGGGATTTACAGAATGTACTTGCCGCAACCTCCCTGCTTTATGGCGGGATCAAAAATAAATCTACCTTTTATGAGCACGCCATGATTAACAACTCTTATATGGAGAGCGCCTATCGTTTCACGGAAGGAAGTATGCAAGTCAGTCTGGAATTAATCCATATCATACGTGCCAACGGCGGCACGGTACTGAACCGGAAAGAAGTGACCCGTATCCTTGTCAAGGATGAAGCCATACAAGGAGTAGAAGTGAACCATGAAGAGGTACTGGAAAGTACCTACGTCATATCCAACCTGCATCCGCAACTCACCTTATCCCTGCTGGATAAGAACCATTCCATCAAACCGGCTTTTGTGTCTCGCATCAAATCATTGGAAAACAGCTACGGGATATTCACGCTCAATCTGATGATGAAAAAAGACAGTTGTCCTTATCAAAACTATAATATATACCTGCACGGCAATGAGGATGTATGGTATGACAAAGAGGCACACAAAGGAAATATCCCCAGTTGTATGATTTCCATGCAAGTACCCCACGGAAACAGCAGATTCACAGATGTGGTTTCCATACTGACTCCCATGTATATGGATGAGGTCAGCACATGGACGGATACAACTCCCGAGCACCGTGGAGAGGCATACCGCCAGTTTAAAGAAAAAAAGACGGAACAGATCTTGCAGTTCCTGAGCCGGTTCGGGTTTCACTGGAGTCATTGCATTGAAAAGGTTCATACTACGACTCCGTTGAGCTATCGGGACTATACCGGAACCATAGATGGTTCGGCATACGGCATTGTCAAGAATTACCAATATCCGCAAATCAGTTTTGTGTCTACACGCACCAAACTGAAGAATCTGTTCCTCACAGGGCAGAATCTGAATGTACACGGTGCCTTGGGCGTGACGCTGACAGCCATGCTCACTTGTTCGGAATTTGTAGGTCAGGAATATTTAGCAAAAAAAGTAGGCAATGCATAAGATTTGGAAGAAAACAATAAAGTACGGGGGGATAGCCCTGTTGATTCTGATAGCGACGATCATGATAGGCATGAGTTATCTCTATCTATCTGCCGATATGATGACTCCGCAATTTGCGTCTACCCCTGAAACGGATCGTGTGATACGGAAAGACAGCCTCCGGCAGTATGGCGGAAACTACCTGCGGCACAGTGAGAGCGGACTTTGGGAGCTGAAAGTAAGCGGACCTGCCTACGAAAGGGGCGAAGCCATAGGCAAGCTGACTTCCGATTTGCTTTATTTTCAAGAAAAAGTATTTGTGGACCAGATAAAAGAGATAGTTCCCTCTGAAAGTTATCTTAAATTCCTCCGCTTCTTCATTGTCCTTTTCAACCGGAATCTGGGAAAGAATGTGCCGGAAGAGTTTCGGGATGAGATTTATGGCATCTCACTCTCCTGTACCCACGAATATGATTTTATCGGCACTCCTTACGAGCGTCAGTTGAATTACCACTCCGCCCACGATTTGGGACATGCCATGCAGGACTATATGCTGGTAGGATGCAGTTCCTTTGCCTGTTGGGGTGAAAACAGCGCTGACTCCTCCCTTATCATCGGCCGTAATTTCGATTTCTACATGGGCGATGACTTTGCACGTAACAAACTCGTTTCATTTTACCAGCCCGAAAACGGATATCGTTTCGCATCCGTGGGATGGGCCGGAATGACCGGTGTCCTTTCCGGCATAAATGAGGCAGGGCTTACTGTCACTATCAATGCCGCCAAATCGGATATGCCTGCCGCATCCGCCACCCCTATTTCCATTCTGACAAGGGAAATATTACAATATGCCTCTACCATTGAGGAAGCATACGCTATCGCCCAAAATCGGAAAACATTTGTGTCGGAAGCCATATTAGTCGGTTCGGCTCAAGATGGCAAAGCGGCGATTATAGAGAAATCACCGGAGAAAATAGCTCTTTTCACGGGAAACGGACAACAGATTATCTGTACCAACCATTATCAGTCGGAAACATTCAGCCATGACAAACGCAACCAGGAAAACATAGAAACTTCGGACAGTCCCTACCGCTTTGCCCGTTTGCAGGAGCTGCTGAAAGCAAACATCCCCATAGATGCTTCGAAAGCCGCCTCTATCCTCCGCAACCGGAAAGGAGTGGGAGGAGCGGAACTGGGACTTGCCAATGAGATGGCTATCAATCAATTTATCGCTCATCATTCCGTTATTTTCCAACCGGAGAAAAAGCTGATGTGGGTATCCACCTCTCCCTGGCAATGCGGTAAGTACGTGGCATACGACCTGAACAGGATTTTCAGTGATTCCATCGATTTCAACCATGAAATCTATACCGGAGACCTGACCCTGCCTGCGGACTCCTTCCTGCAACAACAGGAATACCAACAACTGATGGCTTACAAAAGATTGGCTCCTGTACTACGGAAACAGATTAAAAAGAAAGAACGGCTGGACGAACAAACACTGCATGCCTTCCAACATGCCAACCCTCATTTCTTTTATGTGTACGAGTTACTGGGAGATTATTACCATGCCACTGGACAGCAGGACAAAGCCCTGCGCAATTGGAAGAAAGCCCTCTTGCTTCCTATCCCCAAGCGAAGTGAATCAGAACGTATAGAACATAAAATAAACAACTAAGATGAAAAAGAACCCGGAAATACAATTCCGCTCCCCTGAGGAAATCAAAGCCTATCAGGAAAGCCGGCTGGCTGAGGAACTGCTTTATTTGCAGAATCATTCACGATTCTACCAACGTCTGTTCCAAGCACATCATATCGATATACAACAGATAAAAACCATAGAAAGCTTGCAACAGATACCTGTCACAACCAAGACGGACCTGCAACTTCATAATGAAGATTTTATCTGCGTGAGTCGCGATGAAATTATTGACTATGTCACCACTTCGGGAACCTTGGGCGACCCCGTCACTTTCGTATTAACTTCCGAGGACCTTGACCGGCTGGCCTACAACGAATATCTGTCCTTCACCACCACCGGATGCAGCAGACAAGATATACTACAGCTGATGACCACCATCGACAGACGTTTCATGGCAGGCCTCGCCTACTATATGGGAGCCCGTGAGCTGGGCATGGGAGTAGCCCGCGTGGGAAATGGCATTCCAGAACTGCAATGGGACACTATCCGGCGCATCCATCCCACGTGTGGCATGGTAGTTCCTTCTTTCCTCATCAAACTCATTGAATTTGCTGAAAAGAATCATATTGATTACCATCACTGCTCCATGCAGAAATGCGTATGCATAGGCGAAGCACTCCGCAATCCCGATTTCACCCTGAACACACTGGGTAAACGGATACACGAGAAATGGGATTCCCTGCAACTTTACTCCACCTACGCATCTACCGAAATGCAATCCTCGTTTACCGAATGTAATGAATTTCACGGTGGCCACCTCCAGCCGGAACTGATTATCGTAGAGTTTCTGGATGATAACAACCAGCCTGTAAAAGAAGGGGAAGCAGGCGAAGTGACCATCACGACTTTGGGAGTAAGAGGAATGCCGCTGCTCCGTTTCAAGACCGGAGATATCTGTTACCATTATACCGAACCTTGCGCCTGTGGACGTAACACTATCCGTCTCAGCTCCATACTGGGGCGCAAAGGACAAATGATAAAATATAAAGGTACGACCCTTTACCCACCCGCTTTATTCGATATTCTGGATAACATCCCCCATATCAAGAATTACATTGTAGAAGTTTATACCAATGAACTGGGAACGGATGAAATACTGATCCGCATAGGAAGTGAAAACCGCAGTGAAGCTTTTGCTAAAGAAATCAAGGATTTGTTCCGTTCCAAAGTACGGGTGGCTCCGAGTATCAATTTTGAATCGGCAGAGTATATCGCGAAAATACAAATGCCGCCCATGAGTCGAAAAATAGTTAAATTTATTGATTTAAGATAATATTTTTCTACCTTTGGCAGCAACAAAACAACACTTAAAAAAGAACTAATATGAAACAGTTACTCGTTTTATTATTCCTTGTAAGCAGCATGGCTTGCTTCGGACAAAACAAAGACGCATTGAAAGATATCTCTTCTGTGACATTTTATGGCATAGACTTTACCCGTGCCAAAGTGTACGGAGCAAAAGAAGGCCCCATGCAGTTCAAATATACTTTTGATGACATCAACAAGCTTTTCATCACTGAGCCGAAGAAGTATGATATTGGCAAAAGATTGGGTGTCAATGTAGAAGTGACCTCATTAGAGGCAGTAAACGATGCCAACAAGACCATCAATCCCGATGAGATCATGACGACCAACAGCGGATACACCCTGGATGAAAAACAGATAGAAGAAGTCATCAAGACACTTCCTATTCTCTCTCAAGAAGAAAAAACAGGATTGATAATGGTTGCCATGCTTTTAAACAAGGCAGATGCAAGAGCAACCTATCAAATTGTGTTCTTCAACACGAAAACCCGTGAGATACTGTATAGCGCACCGACTAACGGCAAAGCACGCGGTTTCGGACTACGCAATTATTGGGCAGGTTCCGTACACAGCGCCATGAAGAAACTGGACTAACATATAATCCCGGTTCACTGTAGGGATGAAATGTTCCCACCCGATGCCACAAAATCAATGTATCCGGATGAGCTCAATTCACTCCTACAGCTAATAAACCTTTTTAGTCAAGCCCCTACGGTGGCAGAATACTACCAACTATATCCTGATAAGGATAAGTAAACCAAAAACAAGAGCCTTCTCCTTCTTCTGACTCCACACCGATAGTTCCACCCATCTGTTCCACCAGACTCTTACAAATAGACAAGCCAAGTCCCGTACCATGAACAAAACTGTTCAGTTTCACAAAACGGTCAAATACTGTTTTTATCTTATTCCTTGGGATTCCCATTCCTGTATCACGAACATAAAATCGCAGATACCCATCTGTCTGCCTATAATATCCTAACGTTATGCTGCCCGAAAAAGTGAACTTCAAAGCGTTATTAATGAAATTGGAAATGACTTGATTCAAACGATTCTTGTCTGCCCATACATGACATTCGGGCAAGCATTTTTCAAACACCAGCTCCACACCAGCCGGTACTTTCATGCGTAAAGAACGGATAATCTCACCGCAAAGCAAGTTGACATCCGTATCACTCTTGACAAATTCAAAAGCTCCCGACTCCATCTTCGATAAATCAAGAATATCTGAAATAAGCTGAAGAAGCAACTCCGTATTCTCCTGCACAATAGCCATGTACTGCTTGCGGTCCTTCATATCTTCCGTTTCCGTTAAAAGACTGGAAAAGCCCACTATAGCATTCAGCGGAGTGCGGATCTCATGACTCATATTAGCCAGAAAAGCAGATTTCAAACGATCCAGTTCTTCCGCTTTATCCCTTGCCGCTATCAACTTCCGCTCCGTTTCTTTCAGTTCAGTTATGTCATAATTGACACAAACCATATCAATGATCCCATCTTCCGGACGGAAATCGCGTACCATTACATTGACTCTTGTCCACGTATAAGTGCCATCTTCACGTAATATACGTACATCACGCCTCAAATGGCTGGCTTCCCGTATCAATACCTGATCAAAGAAGCGAAGCATCATCCTGCGGTCATCCGGATGAAAATGAGAATGCACTTTGATAATCTCATTCAATGGAGTTCCTTCTTTCTCACCTATATTCCGATACCAGCTATTCACAGCATAGCCATCACATTTCAAGGCATTAAAATGGGCATATCCTACTTTGGCATAGTTACCTATCAACGTGAAAAACTCCTCAAAGTCCTGTATTTTGCTGTATGCATTTGTTGTTTCCGTATTATCAATATTAATCAACAATATATTTATCAGATTACCCAAAGCATCATAAAGTGGAGCGAATTTCGAGATTAAACTAATAGTACCGGTACGAGAAGTAGAATAATAGCCATCCAAACGGTCGAAATCATAATTAAACGACATATCAATAGGTGCTCCTGCTTTCAACTTATCTTTCAGCCCCTGCGGCAGCAAAGGATTATCAAATAAATTCAATCCTATCACATCCTCCTTATGCCGGAGACCGAAGATTTCCATCTCCTTCTCATTCAAATCTGTCATAAACCCATCCTTATCATACAACTCGATACCAGCAGGAAGATTTTTATAAATATTCTGCAAATAAGCTTTTTCCAGCCGGGCTTCAGATTCAGAACGTCTCAATTCCATACAAATGCTGATAATATTACCCAAAGACACAAACCATTGATAATCCTCATTACACCAGTTCCGATGCTCACGCACCATATCCACCCCTATATACCCCCACACTCCGTCTTTTGAGTTCAAAGGCACCACCATAGTAGATTTCACTCCATATTCCTCTAATCTACGCTTATCCGCCCTGGCTGAATCAGGAAGCAAATTTAATGTAAAAAGAATGATAGGATTACCAGCCAATATCTGTCCTGTCCACCAAGAGGCATAATCAATAGAAGATTCCGATAATAAAACCTTGCGTTCTTTTATACCCTCCACTGCTATTTCATAGGTACAGACTTCCGTATGCAATTTCCTGTCAAATTCAAGAATATAAGTACGATCTGCTTGAAATTGGCGCAATACCTCCTTTAAAATCTTATTGATAACCAAGGTAATATCATCAGAATGTAAAAAATCAAGCAATGACTTGGAAATACCGTTCAAACGAGATAATAAAGAATTCAACCGGTCTACTGTCTGCTCCTGCATATTCATCCGTTGCCGGGAAATACATTGCAACATACCCATGACGCGGACATGACCTTCTTTGGTAATACGCTTCTCACCGACCTTGGTACTAACCCACATCATCCCATATTTGGAATGTATCGGAAAAACCTGCTCATAAATCTCCATCATCCGGAAAGAGCGAAATTCCTCCAAAATACGTTCCCGATAATTCTCACAAATCAGATTAGCGAAATCTTTAGCAGAAATCTTATTCCCTTCTATTCCTAACAAATCGGCTACAAACTCAGAACAATAGTAGACTCCTTCATCAAAATCCACCTCCCACCATCCTATGCGCGCCATTGATACAAGCTGCTGCAACCTTGCATCATTTTCTTGAATCTTCCCCATATTTACACTACCCTTGAATTTTATGTGCCAAGATAATCATTATATTTCAATACGAAGTGATTAAACATGAAAAATAAAGACCAACAACAAATAATCAAAGCCTGAAATCTATTTTTAACTCTGTTCATTTGCAAATGAACAGCAAACTGTGTATTTTCGTAAAGGAACTACATTACAAACCCTGCAAATTCATATGACTATGAAACGTAATATCCTATTATTAATGATTTTGACGGTAATATCCCTAGGAGCATCCGGACAAAAATATACGATTTATGTAGATGACTTCGACAGTGAAATCAAAATACCCAATAGGGCGATCAACCTGATTCGTCTCGCATTTATCGACGGTATCCGTAACACCAACCGTATCAATGTAGTGGACGCCGTTTCGGCTGGCAGTGATCTCAGTCTGAGTCCGCTGGAAGATGCACGCCGCTTCAGAGCAGAGTACCTGTTAAAAGGAAACCTGATACAAAGAGAAGCAACCGATGACGGAAGCTCCCACAGACGTTACCACAGCCGTGAGAACAGTTATAAAGAGAAATTCACCCTGCGTCTTGATTTAATACGGACAAGTGACGGAGTAACTATCAGCACACGCAATTATGAAGAAACAGGCTCAGCATCCGGTAAAGATGCCACCCAATATAGCGCTTTAGAGAATTCATTAATCAATGTGCCATACGAAATGGGACTTTTTGTTGAAAATCACTTCAAAGTATACGGTTCAATACTGAAAGTAGTATCTACCAAAAGAGACAAGGCAAAAACCATTTATATCAATCTGGGATATGATGATCCTATCAAAGAAGGATTACGCTTTGACGTAGTGGAAGATGGCATACTGGAAGAACATAATATAGAAACCAAAATCGGTGAAATACGGATTACCGAAATCATGGGACCGAAAATCTCTTTATGTAAAGTGAACAAAGGGGGTGAAACTATTCTTACTGCATTAAATGAAGGAAAGACCTTGAAACTTATTTCCAGACAGGCCAAACTGTTCGATGAATAAAATATCATTCATAATGAATATACAACACTACAACCGCCGATCCGGCATCTGCCAAAACCCGGCGGTTTTACTATGTCAAGACAAACCGCTACTTTTCTATAATGGAAGTTAGAGGATGACGATTCCCCTTTATCTCTCTCAGAAATGCTTTTGCCGAACCAAAATTCAAATATAAATCCAAACGCACCGGTAAATGGTTTTTATCATCAGTTACATAAAAGGTTATTACCTCTTTTTCTTTTCCTTTTTTATACTCTACTAAGGAAAAAACCAAACAACGGTATTTCACACCATTCTCCGCCTTAAAATTCTTCCGGCCACGATAAATCAATGTTTGCTGCTCTACTTTAGTACCTGTAGCCATATCAAACAATATTTTATCGCCGACTTTATAGTCACTTACATCAAATGAACGTGCTCTCATCAATATGCTCAGCATATCAAAGATACACTCATCACTTTGGTCCTTCGATTTCACCGTATCCCGTTCCCTCCTCATACGACGCTGATCGGCAATGCATTTTCCGTTTTTATAACTGAACCATACTTCATCCACCGTATAGCGGTCACCCTCTTCGGCCCCTTTACGAAAATAAACGGGTTCCAGACGACTGCTGGTAATACAAGTCAATGTGTCACGCATCTTAAAAAAGAAATCGACTTGTTTGTTACTGACAGAGATCAGATTACTACGAAAACAAGGTTTCCCCTGATAGGTAATAGCCTGCATGTCCATTTTTGCCTGTCCGGCAGCAACCCAAATAAATTTCCAGTTGAACTTCAAGTCGTATACCAACTCTTCGCCTGCCTGGATGGCTTCGTTTTGTGCCGCACATTGCGCTCTAGTTGCCATTATAGCAAACCAACCACACAATAATATTAGAATAGTTTTTTTCATCGGCCTAGCTTTCTAGCTCTTTCTTTATTTCTATCTTGTACCTTTTTAGTCTCTTCCGGTTTTTGTTTCTTTATTTCATCCAGCTTTTGCTTGTCTACAGGAATGGCATTCACATCCCAATTCTCTTCAAATTCAAAGTTGGCTTTCATCTCCCATACCTTCGGGAAATAAAAAACTTCTTCGGGCTGAATCTTCTTATCATAATCTCCTGTATCCCATACTCCATTATCATTACGGTCGTTAAACAAACGTATATAATATTTCGTACTCGGATTCAAGAAATAAAAGTCCGCCGTTCCTTCCACCGTCACCGGTTGCTGACGCAATACATTTCCACTAGCATCCAACAATTCGGCAATAGCATTGGGAGCAGCCCCTTTTATATTCAATAAAATAGTCCCGTATTCTTCCATTTTCTTCACCTTCACCGTTTGCTGGACTTTATCTGTATGCAGCCCATAGATTCCTGTAAATGCCAAAGAATCAATAGTCAACTGATATTCCTGCTCCGGTTGCCAATCTGCCAATATCTGATATTGCCGTGGCATCAACGAGTCTGCCATAAAGAAGAAAGGAGCCGGTTGCCACAAACTGTCCACTTTTACTTCCATATGAATGGCCGCCGTGTCTATACTTGCGATCGGTTCTTCAAAAGATAGATAGATATTCCTATATATATCGAATGCCGACGGAGCATCGACATTCATAGTCAAGAATTTAGTCGGTTCCACCCTGATGGTATCTCCCTTTTTCTCCCTCTTTTTACGTTCCTTCTCCTTTTCCTCATTTGCTTTTTTCTGCAATTTTTCCCGTTGCTCTCTTGTCAATTTATTAGCCAGATAAATCGTATCGGTTTTGGGAACCAACTGGTTTAATGTATCCGTATATAAATAATCCAACTGAACCTCCAGCGTATCCATCTGATAAACCAACGAATCCTTAATCCAATAACAAATTGAGTCGTTTCGTGGAGTCGTTTCTATGATAAACGCATCCTTCTCATCGAAGTTCAATCCTTTCAAGGTAGGTAACGTATCAGCCGGCGCACTGAAAGATAATACAAAATGATTCTCTTTATCACGCTCGCTCTTGGACAGATATTGACGGTCGTTTATCCCTTTAAAAGCTCTCAGAATAATATCATCCGGCAAAAAGCGGGTATAGCCCACCGTTTTGATGGTGTCAATAGTAACCGTATCTTTCCACAATGTATCCTGACGCATGGCCGCTTCCATAGAAGGGACAATAATAGAATCGCTAAAAGCAATCATCTCTGTCTTAGAGTCATATAAATAATTCTGATTACCGTCCATCAAACCAAAAATATGATATTTGCCGGGTGCTATACCACGAATAGTGAAACGCCCACGACTGTCTGTACGAGAAACACGATCGAACGGTTTTTTGGCAAAAGCACTATCATCCAAATCAACATGCAACCCCACCATCATCCCTTTAACTGGTTCCAAGTCAGCAGCCGCCAACACAGTTCCGGAAACTTCCAATGTATCAATAGTCTCCCCTGTAGAAAAAGAAAAAGAATAATTACCCAGTGGATTACCCTCATTATTATCTACAATAGCATCCGAGAAATCAATGGTATAGGTAGTATTGGGTTTCAATGAATCCATGAGATTAACCAAAACTCTTCTGCCGCTTGCCTTGATATCAGGTTGTTCCAATTGAGGAGGAGACACCACCACTTTTTCTGATGTTTTCTCCAGTTTGATAAACTCATCAAATTCAATGGCTATCTTCTTGTCCTTGTTGTTTGTTGCGTATGGCTTGGGAGAACTTCTGACGAACTTGGGCGGTTCCTCATCATAAGGACCTCCATCCGGTGTTCCCATGCTTGCACAGGAATATACTACGATCATCAGCATCAACAAAGCAGGTAATTTATGTTTTTTCCAATTCATGTTCTTATTGGTTCAAGCTTAGCATTTCTTCTATATAATCACGCGTATTGCTTAATCTCGGCACTTTGTGTTGTCCGCCTAGTTTGCCTTTTTCTTTCAGCCAATCGTGGAACAGATTAGGTCTTGCCACGATTATTTCCAACGGCTGCAAGGTAATGTTTTTATGGCGTTTAGCTTCGTAATCGGAGTTAATTTGTTGTAAAGAAGTGTCAAGAACCTGGCTAAAATTCTCTAAAGAATCTGGCATAACGGCAAATTCTATCAGCCACTGATGACGGCACTTGGCATATGCATCCATGAAAACAGGAGCAGCAGAATAATCAACAATCTGTGCACCGGTCGCCTCACAGGCTTTTGCTAACCCTTTTTCCGCATTATCCACCATCAACTCCTCACCAAATGCATTAATAAAGTGCTTGGTACGCCCTGTTATAACAAATTTATAGGGGTGTTTGTTGGTAAACTTCACAGTATCACCAATCATATAACGCCACAATCCGCAGGAAGTACTGATGACCATCGCATAATTTTTATTTAATTCCACATCTACTAACGGAACAATATGAGGATTTTCAGTACCGACATCTTCCATCGGAATGAATTCATAAAATACACCATAGTCAATCATCAGTAACATGGAAGGATCACTGAAGTCATTTTGTAATCCGAAAAAACCTTCACTGGCATTGTATGTTTCCATATAATGCATCTTGTCACTACGAATAAGCTGTTTATATTGTTCGCGATAAGGAGTAAAAGCAACCCCCCCATGAAAGAAAACTTCCAAATTAGGCCATACTTCCACCAAATTATCCGTTCCCTTCACCTCCAAAATATGTTTCAAGACGGCCATCATCCAGGACGGCACTCCTGAAAGGTTAGTTACATTTTGATTCATTGTGGCACGAGTAATCCTTTCTACTTTTTCCTCAAAATCACTCAGCAACGCTATTTTTTTCTCGGGCACCCGAATCAGATTGACCAACGGATTCACATTTTCAATCAATATAGCAGAAAGGTCTCCTACAAGACTCCGTTTCACATTATAGTTTGGTGCATGGCTCCCTCCTAGAATCAGGCCTTTTCCAGAGAAGAAACGACTCTCAGGATTTTGTTGAAGATATAGTGCCACTGCATCCATACCACCTGCATAATGAATATCATGAAGGCCATCCCTGCTTACGGGAATAAATTTGCTCTTGTCATTGGTCGTTCCCGAAGATTTAGCAAACCACTGCACCTCTCCACGCCACAGGATATCTTTTTCCCCATGGCGCATACGCTCTACGTATGGCTTGATTTCTTCGTAAGTCTGTATAGGTACACGCTGGAAGTCTTGATATCTCTTTATGTCTTTATAGCCATATTTCAATCCCCACTCCGTATTGGCAGCATCATTAATCAGCCGGCAAAATACTTTATGTTGGAGTGCCTCAGCCTGAGTTGCATACAAGGCTGTCGCTTTTTGTCTGGGCTTGAATAGCGTACTAATTAGTCTGGTAGAATTCATTTGTCTTAGTATACAATTCGTTATATCTTGCAAAAATAGCTTATTTCTATATTATAATGGCTGATAACATTATTTTTTTTATAGTTTTCTACATTACTTTTATTTTTTGTTATCTTTACGGTCACTTACAACTTAACATCAAAGGCTATGAAGATAGGAATATTGACATCAGGAGGAGACTGTCCCGGAATAAACGCCACTATTAGAGGAGTTTGCAAAACAGCGATAAATCATTACGGTATGGAAGTTTATGGAATTCATAGCGGATTCCGGGGGTTGCTGGACAATGACGTAGAACCATTGACAGAAAGATCATTATCAGGCTTGTTAAATTTGGGAGGAACAATATTAGGTACTTCCAGAGAAAAGCCATTCAAGAAACGCCTGTCGGCAGCCTCGGAAGACAAACCAGCTTTGATGTTAAAGAATATTCATGATTTAGGTCTGGACTGTATCGTATGTATCGGCGGAAACGGAACTCAAAAGACCGCAGCCAAACTGGCCCAAGCAGGTGTGAACGTTGTTTCTGTACCTAAAACAATAGACAATGATGTTTGGGGAACAGACGTTTCATTCGGATTCGATTCTGCCGTAACCATTGCTACCGATGCCATTGACCGGCTGCATTCTACAGCCAGTTCACACCAACGTGTTATGGTTATTGAAGTAATGGGACATAAAGCTGGCTGGATTGCACTTTATTCCGGAATGGCGGGAGGCGGTGACGTGATTCTTATTCCTGAACTTTCTTATGACATACATAACATAGGTAATACCATTATTGAACGCTTGAAAAAAGGAAAACCCTATTCTATTGTCGTTGTCGCAGAGGGTATCCAAACCATGGACGGCAAGAAAGCCGCCGAATATATAGCTCAAGAAATAGAATATGAAACCGGATTCGAGACCCGTGAAACTGTATTGGGATATATCCAACGTGGCGGCTCTCCTACTCCCTACGACCGTAATCTGGCTACTCGTATGGGTGGACATGCCACAGAACTGATCGCTTCCGGACAATTCGGACGAATGGTTTCTCTGCAAGGTGCGGAAATTGGCTCCATCTCTCTGAATGAAGTGGCTGGTAAATTAAAACTTGTCAATGAAAACCATGACCTGATTGTACAAGGTAAACGGATGGGAATCTGCTTCGGGTAAGAAGCAGATTCATTCCTTTTCCATATATTTGGATGGAGACACTCCGAATTGCTCGGTAAAATGCTTTCGGAGCGTACGTGTATCACTATATCCTACCATTTCGGCTATTTCCTGAATGGAATACCTGTTCTCCATAATAAGGGAGGCAGCCTTGCCCATCCGTACACTCCGGATCATATCAATAGCAGCCAATTCGCTACGTTGCTTTATTTTTCTATAAAGGGTAGGCTGACTCATATTCAATTGGTCTGCCAACATTTTTACATTAAAGTTTTCATTCGCCAGATTAGCTTCTATGACATGAATAATTTGCTGTATAAAATCATCCGGAGCATTATTCCCATCCGTTTCCGGTTCACTTTCCTGCTGCTTCAACATCAACGTCTTTGTATATATCCTCTTCAGGCGTTCCCGCTGGAGTATAAGATTCCGGACTTTTGCCTTCAATACCTCCGGATTGAAGGGTTTCATCATATAATCATCCACACCTATTTTTGAAGCCTGCAACACATCCGCATCCTCAGCCTTTGCCGTCAGCATCAAAATAGGGATATGTGCTGTCCGAGGCTGCTCACGCAATTCCCGGCAACAGGTAAACCCATCTTTTACAGGCATCATTATATCAGAAATAATCAAATCCGGAATTTTACTTATTGCCACATCAACCCCCTCTTCACCGTTTGCCGCCTCATATACGGCATAATCTTTACAGAATAAAGAACAGACATAGTGCCGGATTTCCTCATTGTCCTCAATAACAAGAAGAGATGTTTTTTTATTCGAAGGCTTGTCTTCCTGCCCTTCCGCCTGCATTATCGGTAACGGAAGAGCATATTCCTCCATCTCCGGAGTACCAACAATCTCATACCGGTCCTCTGCAAAATGTGCATTTCCCTCAGGAATCAATAATGTGAAAGTGCTACCCTTTCCGAGAGTACTGTCCAAATTCACCGTGCCATGATGAAGATCCATCGTATTTTTAACAATACGCAAGCCTATGCCTACCTTATTAGAAAACAAAGGTGTATTTTCTCCGGTAATAAATGATTCAAAAATCCTCCCCCGTAACTCTTCCGGTATTCCTTTACCTGTATCCGATATGATTATACTGCAAAATGAATATCCATCTATCTCGATACGGTTCATCTTAAAAATCACCTTTCCATTCGGAGATGTATACTTAAACGCATTAGATAATAAATTACGGATAGCCGAACTTATTTTTTCCACGTCTATCCATAGCAAAAGTGGCTCATTCAGCGATTCAACCGTAAAGTTAATCCCTTCTGTTTCTGCCAGTTCATGAAAAGAATCGGTTATCTGCTTTGCCAATACCACTATATCGACTTTCGAAATTCGGAGTTTAATCATACCTGCTTCAATCTTCTGCACATAAAGCAAATGATCGACCAATGTCTGCAAAGAGGTTCCATTGCGATACATGGCAGCCAGTTTAGTATAGACGGTGTCTGAAGGGCGGACGGTTCCTAACAATTCCTGCAGGGGAGATAAGATTAAAGTTAAAGGTGTACGCAACTCGTGAGCTGCATTCGTAAAGAAATTCTCGCGTTCCATCCGAATCTGCTTCTCCTTGTCACGTTCTACAGTAGCAGCAAATATCTCATGTTCCAAGCGCAACTCGTGCTCCAACCTCTTTTGCCGTAATTTAATACGCTGTATAACCATATAAATTATTATCCCTCCCAGCACCATCATACAGAAGCGGAAAAAGAAAGTTTCACTCCAATGAGGCAAAATCTCTACTCTCAACGAGGTTATTTTACTGTCTCTTTCATCCGGATAAATATTTTTCACCTCAAAAACATATTCCCCGGCAGGAAGGTTAGCATACGAAACTTTTTCCCCTCCGTTGGCCACAAGCCAATCAGGCTGATAAGGACGAAGCCTGTAACTATACTTCTGCTGGCTTTCAGAATAAGAAAGGTTATTGAACGTCAGCGCAAAGTCACGATTCGCATGATTCAACCGGACAAAAGGCGTATAGAAAATACTTTGTGAAAGAATGGTCTGCCCATTTACCTCTCTTCCTATCTCTACAAGTTTATTATTTACCTCCAATCCGGTAATCACGACAGATTCGGAAGTGGTAAACGCTTTAATGTCATCGGGGTTAAAATAAGTAAGATTCTTATTATTCCCCCAAAACAGAACATCCTCCCAATGCAGGACAGAACGGTTACTGCCCGCAATGTAATAATTATAAAACAAATGTTGATGACGACTATAACGGGAAATACCTGAATTAGATCCCAGCCAGATTTGCCCGTGCGCATCCTCAGTCATACAACCAATAAAGTTACTGCACAATCCATCCCGGGTAGTATATACATGAGTTATCGCATCCTGTCCGGGAGAGAAAACTGCCAGACCGGCCATATATCCGACATATAGATTACCATCGGACGAAGCTAATAATGAACGCACAGAATTCTCAACCATACCGTACTTCTTTTCATAGCCGGTCTGCAGTTCATTTTCATTTATCACTTTACATATACCATAATTAGCAGTGCCCAGCCAAAGCGTATGATCATCAGTTTCAGCCATAGCACGAATATAAAGAGGAGACAAATTCTGTAACCCGGATACTTTAAAATGCATCTTCTTACACCTGTTCGTCTCACGGTCGAATAACCAGAGTCCTTTATGTGTACCAATCCAAAAATGACCTTTGCTATCAAGGAATAAGGCCCAAACTGATGATTTGTTAAGGTCATCATTTTCCGTAATCAATCGCAATATCTTGAATGAGCGTTCCTTTTTATAATAACAAGTCAATGAACCATCTAAATTTCCAAACCATAAATTTCCTTTCTCATCTTTCAGACTGCACAACACTGTCTGTTGTTTTTTCACATTTTGATCTCCCACTTGAAAGAAGTCTATTTTTTCTGAAGTACCAAACGCTGTTCGGCTTCGCATAATTCCTTTATGGTATGTTGCCAACCAAAGATAATGATCGTCATCCGCTACAATAGAACAAATCTCATTATGCCTGTCCTGATAAAAACGATTATAAAACTGCATACGCAAATCCGACCAGATTACTCCTCCACCATCCGTACCAATCCACAGAATACCATGTGAATCGTAATAAGCCGCAATCATCCTCGTTTCAAGATTGCGGTGCATCAAAGAAGAAGTGTTACTATAAATTTCTGTCAATATCCCGTCCTGATTATTTTTATCTATTGTCATCACTGTATATCCATTCCACGTTACGGCCAAATATCTATTCTCATTCAATTTGATAACACCGAAAACATCTGTATGAGAAAGTTTGTCGGATACCGGAGCCACATGATAAGTCAGCTGCTTGATTTTCCCAGTCCGTTCATTATAATAAATAACCCCATGAGCAATTGTAGAAATCCATATCCGGCCATCATCATACAAAACAGAATTTACAGACAGACTACCGGTACGACCCAAGTCAATCACCCGAAAGAAACTCAGGTTTGTCGCATCCAGCAAGATAATTCTACCTTTTTCATCAATCAGGCAGATACTTTTTTTATCCGAAGAATAAGTTATGGCAACCAAAAGATTATCCTGATTATCCCAGCCTGTATATTTTTCTTCAACCCGGAGCCGAAGTTCACCTTCTTTTGATGCGCACCGCTTCATTAAATGTAACTCACTTCCGGAAATCACCCAAACCAACGAATCATTCTTCTGCAACATCCCTCGAGATGGAATGCCCTGTCCCGAAGAAGAAACCACAGACAAAAAGCGTTCTTTTTTCAAATCAAATGCAGAAAATACACCATTATCCACAAATGCCAGCACCCCATCAAAAGCTTCCTTCAAGTTTGAGATACTAGGATAACTACTACTTATTTCGAAGTTTGTAATCCGCCTGCCGTCATAACGACTCAACCCGTTTCGGGTTCCAAACCAAACGAAACCTTCTTTATCCTTATAAACAGCAGATACGGTATTATCGGCCAATCCGTTTTGCATATTGAGCAGATGCACATCTTTTGAAAAAAAAGCATAACACACATCCGGCAGCAATATACATACTTCAATTATAAGCAGTGATAAGATTTTAAGGTTCATATTTAATTCATTACTTGTAGCAAAGGAATAAAATAAAAAAGAGATAACAACAAAGATTCACCAAAAAATATAGAGATGCATTAAACGTGCATACTGAATGAAATGAACATGTACAAAACGATTTCATTGATTAACATACATTTGCAATACATTAACCTAATGTCTAATTAAAAACAGAAAAGCATGAAAAAAAACTTGATTCTATTTTTGATATTGCTTTGTAACTGTACATTCCTGTACGCCCAGCAATTCAACATCACCGGTGTAGTTACGGATAAAAAGCTCAAAGAACCTATTATTGGTGCCAGTGTCATTGTCAAAGGAACAACCTATGGAACAGTGACAGATTTTGACGGAAATTTCACATTACAAGTTTCAAAAGGAAATGTGTTGGTTATCTCTTTTATTGGATACACCACACAAGAAATTAAAGTAAATGAAAATCAATTCTCGTATAACATTCAAATGTCTGAAGACACACAAACTTTAGATGAGGTCGTTGTAGTCGGTTTCGGTACACAAAGAAAAGCTAATCTGACAGAAGCTGTAGCCACAGTAGATACCAAAGTACTAGATTCCCGCCCTGTTACCAACTTAGGCCAATCATTACAAGGTACTATTCCCGGTTTAAATTTATCTGTTGGAGGCTTAGGAGGACAATTAGGACAAACTATGGATGTGAACATCCGTGGTACAGGTACAATTTCTACAGGTTCTAAAGCTGCTACCTTAGTCCTGATTGACGGTATAGAAGGTAACATGAACAACTTGAATCCAGATGATGTAGAGTCTATCTCCGTATTGAAAGATGCAGCCGCTAGCTCTATTTATGGTTCACGTGCGGCATTCGGTGTTATTTTGATTACTACCAAAAAAGGTAAAGCAGGAAAAGCTAGCCTCTCTTATTCCGGAAATGCCCGTTATGCCGGTCCTAACCATTTGCCGGATTTAATGAATTCCTACCAATTTGCTAACTATTTTAATGAAGGTAGTATTAACGGAGGAGGAAAAGCCATTTTTGATGAAGATACCATGGAACGCATCCAGCAATACATGAATGGTCAAATTACAACTAGCACTATTGCCAATGCAAATGGTAACTGGCAATTCCATGAAAAAGCCAATGACAATGTAAACTGGTATAAAACTCATTACAAGTGGGCATGGTCCCAAGAGCACAACCTGAATATCAATGGCGGCAGTGACAAAAGTCAATATTACGTATCTGCCAACTATTTGGATCAGGATGGTAACCTTCGTTACGGAAAAGATTCCTATGAACGTATTTCAACCAATGCAAAATTTAACGCACAGCCTTTTAAATGGTTGGATATAGAAGTCAATACTAAATATGTTTATACCAAACTAGACAACCCTCTTTATAGCGACATGAATGGACTGTTCTATCATGATGTAGTACGTATGTGGCCTACAATGCCGTTTAAAGATCCTAACGGTTACTATATGCGCAACGGAAAATTAGGGCAACTTACTAATGGAAGCCGCTCCATCACCAGTAATAATAACGTTTATCTGCAAGGACAACTTGTTTTTCATCCCTTGAAAAACTGGAATATATATGCAAACGTAGGATTACGCTTGATTGACCAAGTACAAAGACAGAATCTGAATAAAGTATATGAACACAACGTAGCCGGAGAAGCATTAGAACTGGCATACGGTGGAGAATATGCGGTGGGACAAACCGGAGCCATGCAATATTGGACTAAAGCCAATCATTTAACAACCAGCCTGTACAGTGATTATTCTTTTTCATTCGATGAACATCAATTCAAAGTGATGGCAGGAGTTAATACAGAAAAATACAATAACCGTTATCTTTCTGTGAAACGTATGGACCTCATTACCGAATCAATACCCGAAATCGGCGCTGCAACAGGTGAAGATAAAATCAATGAAGCCAGTGCCTATACTTGGGCTACAGCAGGCTTCTTTGGACGTATTAACTATGATTATTCTAATAAATATTTTATTGCCGGCAACTTGCGATATGACGGTTCTTCTCGCTTCCTTCGAAAAGATCGTTGGGGACTTTTCGGTTCTTTTTCTTTAGGCTGGAATATAGCGGCCGAAGATTTTTTCTCTGTAAATGAAAACATTATCAATCAATTAAAGCCTCGTGTATCTTGGGGCACACTAGGTAATCAAAATACTAAATCTTATTATCCCATGTATTTATTACAAACAGTCAAGACCAATGGAGGAAGCTGGCTAATGGGGGACTCTAAACCAACTGTTGCCGGTATGCCTGGAACCCTTAGCAGTTCATTGACTTGGGAAACAGTACAATCCTTAAATATCGGTTTTGATTTAGGGATGTTAAAAAATCGGCTTAACATAAATTTCGATTATTTTATCCGTAAAACATTGGATATGGTCGGTCCTGCTTCTGAGGTCGCTTCCATCTATGGCATCGGTATGCCAGCAAGCAATAATACAGACTTACGTACCAAAGGATGGGAAATAGCAGCCAGTTGGCGCGACAAGATAGGACAGATCAATTATAATATAGGCTTCAACATGGCAGATTCCCGCTCATTTGTTGACAAGTATCCCAATGAATCTAAATCGCTCAGCACCTATTATAAAGACCAGGAATTAGGAGCCATTTGGGGGTATGTAACCCATGGAATAGCTAAAAGTCAATCGGAAATGGATGAATGGATAAAAGATAACAATCCCTCATGGGGTTCAGGCTGGGGCGAAGGTGATATTATGTTCGAGGATCTTAATGGAGATAAAGTAATCAACGAAGGAGCCAATACAGTAGACGATCCGGGAGACCGCAAAATTATTGGTAACTCCACCCCACGTTTCAGGTTTGGTTTAGACTTGGGTTGTGAATGGAAAGGCATCGACTTTAGTATGTTCTGGCAAGGAGTCGCAAAACGCGATTTATGGTTGGATGGTCCTATGTTTTGGGGAATATCGGGAGGAGAATGGCAATCAACTGGTTTAAAAGAGCATTTGGATTATTATCGCCCAGAAAATACAACTTCTGTATTTGGTCCTAATACCAATGCTTATTTTCCTAAAATGTATATGAGCAAAGATATGAATCAAAAGGTACAAACCCGTTACTTACAAAATGGTGCCTATGCCCGTTTAAAAAATATCCAACTAGGGTATACTTTCCCGACACAAATTATCAACAAACTACATATGCAAAAATTACGTGTATATGTCAGTGCCGAGAATGTATTGACTATCACCAGTCTACCTAGCGGTTTTGATCCAGAAACAACTTATTCAAGTTATTCTGATGGGAACTCCGGAAAAACTTATCCGCTACAAACAACTATATCTTTTGGATTAAATGCAACATTCTAAATAATAAAACATATGAAAAAGATTCTATTATATACATTCATAGCCGCTGCAAGTGCTCTTGCGACCTCATGCAATGATTATCTGGATTGCGAACCTATCACTTCTGTCAGCACCAATGTCTATCTTTATTCCGAAACAGACCTAGCTGCTTATGCTGCCAAATTTTATAATGACAGTGAAAACGAAAACGATGACGAATATGGCAATATTCTTCCATCTCATGGTTCTGCCACTTATAATTTAGGATTATTCCAAAAAGATAATGGAACAGACGATCAAACCGCAGACTCACCAAGTAAACTTTTCATAAAAGGACAATACCATGTCGGTGACGATGACTTATGGCATAAATATTTCCGTAAGATACGTGCAGCTAATTACTTTATTCAAACTGTTACCGAACGATATGCCAACAGAGAAATATCCGGTAATGATGCAAATATCAAACACTATATTGGCGAGGTATATTTCTTCCGTGCTTATATTTATCTCACAGCATTGCAGAATCTAGGTGATTTTCCTATTCTAACTGAAATATTACCGGATGATTACAATGCCATACGTGAAGCTTCCAAACGGCGTCCGCGTAATGAAGTTGCACGCTTTATCTTATCTGATTTAGATAAAGCCTACGAATATATGCTTCCCACTGCTCCCGTAAGCAATCGGTTAAACAAAGACTGCGCTGCATTAGTAAAAAGTCGCGCAGCCCTATTTGAAGCAACATGGGAAAAATATCATAAAGGAAGTGCATTTGTTCCTGGTGGTCCCGGATGGCCTGGTGCTTCAATGGATTATTTAAAAGATTTTAGCATTGACATTGACTCTGAAATTAAATATTTTTTACAACAGGCCATAGAAGCAGCTGATATCGTAGCTCAAGGACACAATTTGCACGGAAATTATGCCTCGTTATTCAATTCTATTGATTTAAGCGGAATAGATGAAATCTTATTATGGCGTAAATACAGTGTCAACTCAGATGCCACTTCTTACCACTTTGTCGTAAGCTATTTGCAACGCAATGGCGGGGGAAACACAGGCTATACACGTTCCATGGTTAATTCTTATCTAATGTCTGATGGCCTACCCATCTATGCCAGTACCAATTATCAAGGAGACGATACATATGAACATATCTTTACCGACAGAGATGGACGTATGGGACAAACTATTTTAAAAACAGGAGATTTGTTATCTGATGATCCAAACTTTGCCACTTGGATAAAGAAGAGTGATGGATACGGCTACTTTTACCGCCCTGAAATTTTCGAGGCCCAAAAAGAAAATAGTAATCCGACCGGATACTGTCTGCGCAAAGGATTGAATACATCCGGAGATATGCAGTCAACAAAAGAATCCTATACAGGATGCCCGATCTTCCGTGCAGCAGAAGCCTACCTGAATTATATAGAAGCTTATTACGAATTAAACGGAAATCTAGGTGGCAACTGCGATAAATACTGGAAAGCTCTTCGTGCACGTGCCGGTATGAGTACAGACTATCAAAAGACCATAAACAATACAGACATAAGTAAAGAAAAACAAGATTGGGGAAGTTATTCTGCCGGTCAACAAATAAACACAACTCTGTACAACATCCGTCGTGAACGACGTGTCGAGTTGGTATCAGAAGGATTCCGTATGGCAGACTTAAAACGTTGGCGCGCTTTGGACCAAGTAAAAGATGTACACGTACAAGGATTTAATTTTTGGGATAGCATGTATCAACTGTATACAAACCCTCAAGCCGAAGACGCTGTAACCCCAATTCCCCAAATAACACTTTTAGAATATGGCGTAACAGACAAGACAGCCAATATTTCAGCAAAATCCGACCCATACGCAGAAGGAAAATATTTATTACCTTATCGTAAAAATGCTGCTAATATTGGTTTCAATGGATTAAACTGGAATACAAGCAAATACTTGTATCCTATTAGTAACAAGCAATTCCGCCTGACTACCGCTGTTCCAGGTTCTAATGAATATGAAAGTTCTACCATTTATCAAAACCCCGGATGGAGCAGAAATGATGGAACTTTACCTGAAGGTGAATAAACAAACATAGAAGTTTTCAGATAACAATGTAGAGAAACAGCCCTACAATCATTTATGGGAAGGAAAAGGAAAATTTCCGAAAAGTTTTCCTACCTTCCCATAGCATATTCACATTATATGAATATCTTTGTTTTGAAAACATAATCAATGTAGCAATAGACTATAATTACCGATATGGTGATAGTTTTATTTTCTTCTAACTACCGTTTTTTCGGTTTATTCTTACGAACTATTCTAGGTTGAAAAATAAACATATTATGAAAAGATTAATATCACTATTCTTGTTAACTTTAGGAATAATCTTACCTATCTTAGCACAGCAAAAAGAAATAGATGTCTACTTAGTAGGTGGGCAATCAAATGCAACAAGACAAGCTTATGTTAAAAATATCCCAGCCTCTTTTAAAATTGACACAAGAGTCCGAATCTATTATTCTCGTTTCCTCAACAAAGGAGAGGGCAGTGAGCAATGGAACCCTTTATGCCAAGCTTCTGAAACAAAAAATAAATTCGGAATAGAGTTAAGTTTAGGTACAAAGTTACAGTCTTTATATCCCAAGCCTCAAATTGCATTGATAAAACACGCTTTATCTGGTTCCAATCTATATCAACAATGGAATCCGGGAAACCGTCAGAAAAATATTCGTGGCGAAGAATATATAAATTTTATAAAGACTGTAAAAGATGCTATCATCAGTTTGAAGCAACAAGGATATCGCCCTATTATTAAGGCTATGGTTTGGCAACAAGGAGAAGCAGATGCACGTGATATAGCTGGAATGGAACAGTCTCGCCAATATAGTTCGAATCTAAAGAATTTTATAGAACAAATACGAAAAGAATTTAATAGCGAAAACATGTTATTTGTATATGGAACTGTCATACCTATAGCCGCTTCTCGCTTTACAGGGCGTGAACTGGTAAGAAAAGCCCAATTTGCTGTTTCCAACAACTCAAACTCTGAGTTCTCCGTTAATAATGCGTTATTAATTCCAGCAGACGATTTACAAATGCTATATAATGACTATCAGATCCAGCACCTAAAGATGATGTACATTTAGGAATATATGGCATTCTAACATTAGGTGAGCGTTTTGCTGATGCTATTTATCAACATTTAAAATAAAAGTTCTTTTATTTGATAATTACACAATAAAACACAATCAGTCAGGAATGATGAAACCTCTATTAATCCTTTACAGATTATGAAGAAAAGACTTAATATTTTCTTGCTGGCATTCCCTTTGTGTCCAGTATTCCAGATTCAAGCTCAAGAAAAACCTAACTTGGTCTTCATCATGGCAGACCAATGGAGAGGAAATGCTTTAGGTTGTCTCGGAAAAGAGCCTGTCAAAACCCCTTGCCTGGACCAACTGGCCCGTGAAGGTGTGAATTTCACCAATGCTGTCAGCAGCTACCCTGTATCTTCACCGGCAAGAGGCATGTTGATGACAGGCATGTATCCGCATAAGAACAAAGTAACAGGCAATTGCAATTCTGCCAACGCTCCCTACGGAGTAGAACTTCCACAAGATGCACGCTGCTGGAGTGATATACTTAAAGCCAATGGATACCAGACAGGGTATATCGGCAAATGGCATCTGGATGCTCCCCATAAACCATACGTAGACACTTACAACAACCAAGGTGCAGTTGCTTGGAACGAATGGTGTCCCAAAGAACGCCGGCACGGTTTCGACTATTGGACCGCTTATGGCACTTACGACTACCATTTAAACCCCATGTACTGGGACACTGACACTCCCCGGGATAGTTTTTATTATGTCAATCAATGGGGACCGGAGTATGAAGCCGACAAAGCGATTGAGTACCTCAATAAACATATAGATAAGACGCAACCATTCGCCTTAGTCGTATCCATGAATCCTCCACACACCGGTTACGAGCTAGTGCCCGACCGATACAAGGAGATGTATAAAAATCTGAATGTAGAGACATTATGTGCCAACCGTCCCGACATTCCCGCCAAAGGCACTGAAATGGGCGACTATTTCCGCAACAATATCCGCAATTACTACGCCTGCATGACCGGAGTCGATGAAAATATAGGTCGGATAATCAACGAATTGAAACGTTTAGAATTATTTAAAAACACTATCGTAGTATTCACTTCTGACCACGGCATCTGCATGGGAGCTCATGAACAAGCCGGAAAAGATATCTTTTATGAGGAATCCATGAGGATTCCCGTCCTTATCTCATGGCCGGAAAAAATAAAGCCGAAAACCGACCAAACAACCATGATAGCTTTTGCCGACTTGTATCCGACCCTGCTTTCCATCATGGGCTTTCAGCAACAAATACCGGAAGAAGTACAAACATTCAACCTCGCTTCTATTCTCCTCTGCGGAAAAGAAAACAACTGCATTGTCCAACCCTACTATTACATACAGTCATCCAATCCAGCAACAGGCTACCGGGGATTGCGCACCGCCACACATACATTTACTATCCATGCAACCGATGGAAAGGTAGATAAGATTATTCTATTTGACAGGAGATCAGATCCTTATCAAATGAATAATATAGCTATGCAGCATCCCAAATTAGTAAACCGACTGAAAAGCCAATTAAAAACATGGCTACAAAAAACAGAAGATCCATTTTTTAATTATTTATAACCCATGAAGATACTATATATATCCCTTCTCTTCCTTATGAACTGTGTACTGAGTGTTGCACAACCGGAAATCATTATACCCAAACCGCATCAATTGAAATGGCACGAGGCGGAAATGGGAGCCGTATTTCATTATGACCTCCACGTATTCGACGGCATCCGCTACGGACAAGGCAATAACCGTATCAGTCCCATTGAAGATTACAACATTTTCAACCCCACCCAATTGAATACCGACCAATGGGTCTCAGCAGCTAAAGCCGCAGGCTGCAAATTCGCCGTACTCACAGCCACCCATGAAACCGGCTTCGGATTGTGGCAAAGTGACGTAAACCCATACTGCCTGAAAGCTGTAAAATGGCGTAACGGCAAAGGAGACATTGTCCGCGATTTTGTCAACTCCTGCCGTAAATATGGTATCCAGCCAGGCATCTATGTAGGCATCCGGTGGAATTCATTCCTGGGTATCCATAATTTCAAGGTAGCCGGTGACGGAGAATTTGCCGCCAACAGACAGGCGTGGTATAAACGCTTCTGTGAAAAAATGGTGGAAGAACTTTGTACCCGATATGGAGATTTATATATGATTTGGTTTGATGGCGGAGCCGATGACCCACGAGGTGACGGTCCTGATGTGGAACCCATCGTCAATAAATACCAGCCCAACTGCCTGTTCTACCACAACATAGACCGTGCTGATTTCCGTTGGGGAGGTTCAGAAACCGGCACAGTGGGATACCCCTGCTGGTCTACTTTCCCAGCCCCCTGTTCACATCATAAACGTATTGAAAGCCAAAAAGACCAAATAGCATTATTAAAACAAGGTGATCCCGAAGGAAAATACTGGGTACCAGCTATGGCAGACAGTCCCCTGCGCGGTGCCAACGGCCACCACGAATGGTTTTGGGAACCCGATGACGAGAATAATATCTATCCATTGACAACGTTGATGGATATGTACGAAAAATCAGTGGGACGCAACGCTACGTTAATCATTGGACTGACCCCCGATCCCGATGGGCTATTGCCAGCAGGTGACGAACAGCGTTTAAAAGAATGGGGAGAAGAAATAAACCGGCGCTTTGGCACGCCATTGGTAGAAACCCAAGGCCGGAAGCAACGGCTTACGCTGAATCTGAATGAAAAGCAACCGGTCAACTACTGTATTATCCAAGAAGACATTACCAAAGGCGAAAGAATACGCCAATACAAGATAGAAGCGAAAGTCAACGGAAAATGGCAGACAGTATGCTCCGGCGAGTCTGTGGGACACAAACGCATTGCGCACTTCGAATCGGTAGAAACCACCGCCTTGCGCCTCACCGTCACCCAATCCGTTGCCTTACCCGCAATCAGCTATTTCAGCGCCTATAACGTAACCCTCAAATAAAAAATCATGAGAGAATATACAGCAATATTCATTTGTATTCTAATTTGCAATGTATTTATTTGTCCGAAATCCTTCGGGCAAACAGATTACACGTATAAAAAAGGAAAGTCATTCAAGAGTACAAACGCTTTGTCAATGACAGATACGATTGATTTAACTTCCATTTCTTCTCCCATACCCTATAAGAAATCCAGACCCGGACAAATCCAGACTATTGCCTGTCCGGTACGGTTACCTGGGTACGTCCGAGGTATTTTCTTCAGCCGAGACTCCCGTCCGGGAGATTTTGAATGGCCCAACAATACCAACCGGCTCCTACCTTGGGTGTTCAACGATTTAAAAGAATTAACCGACACCCGCTATCCGGGAATACCTTCCAATGCAGCCCCATCTACGTTGGGAGATGCATTATTGCTGGAACTGACAAACGGAGAATACTTGTTTGCCAAAGCCATTGCCGGCCGTAACAGTTTAAGCTGGCTGCAAGTAAACGATAACGGCTCTGTCACCCTATATGTATCCACCTTAGGAAAAGACTATCTGAAACCGGAAGTCCCTCTTCTACTCATCCGACAAGGAAAAGATATTTATTCAACCATTCGGCAAGCCTATCAAGCGCTGATGAAAAATACAGAAGCCGCCGACTTAAAAAGCCGCACAGCCAAGGAATATTTCGAAGCTTTCCGCTATCTCGGTTGGTGTACATGGGAACATTATCATGATGATATAAACGAATCCAAGGTAATAAACGATATGAAAACGATAGAGGCATCCGGCATTCCTATCCGGTATGTACTGATTGACGACGGTCATCTCGCCCACAAGAACAGGCAACTGACCGATTTCATACCGGATAAACAACGTTTCCCGTCGGGATGGAAAAAAATCATGTCATACAAAAAAGAAAATAAAATCAAATGGATCGGACTGTGGTACAGCCTTTCGGGATACTGGATGGGATTATCCCCCGAAAACGGATTTCCACAAGTCGTCCGACAAGCCCTATACCCACACGCCGGCAGCCTTCTGCCAGGAACGGACAGCACCCGCATCCGTTCCTTCTATCGCTACTACGTCAGCACCTTAAAAGAACAAGGATTCGATTTTCTGAAAGTAGATAACCAAGCTTTTACACTACCACTCTACATGGGAGGCCATGAAAGTATCCGCCAGGCAACCGACTGTAACCGAAGCCTAGAAGCCGAGACCCATCGGCAAAATATGGGACTAATGAACTGTATGGCACAGAACGTCATCAATACTGACCATACGTCATACAGTAACAGCACCCGTGTCAGCATAGACTATAAGAAATATGATGAGGATATGGCAAAATCACATCTATTCCAGTCTTATACCAATACCTTGCTACTAGGACAAACCGTATGGCCCGACCATGATATGTTTCATTCCTGCGATACCGTTTGCGGCACCTTGATGGCACGTTCCAAGGCTATTTCCGGAGGTCCGGTCTACCTGTCGGACGCCCCTCGGGACTTTATCAAGGAAAACATTTTCCCCTTAATTGACGAACAAGGCAAACTGTTCCGTCCCGAAGCTCCCGCCGTACCTATGCCAGAATCTATACTGACCAATCCATTATGGAGTGGAAAAGCGTATCGAGTAGCAGCTCCCTCAGGCAACGGAGCAATGACATTAATCTGTTACAACCTGAATGTTTCCCCCCGGCATCAGCAAGTCCAAGCCATTATAAAAAAAGAAGATTATTCTCTTCGGAACAGTTTTGAAAAAATGTCTGCCACCTCCGAAGAACGCGTGCTGCTTTATAATTGGGAATCACAAAAGGCAGAAGAACTATCAGACAGCAGTACATTCGAACTCATCGGATTTACAGACAAACTGTTTCATCTCTGCCCCATACGGAAAGGATGGACAGTCATTGGCGTACAGGAAAAATATCTATCCCCGAGCACCGTCCAAACTATCTCTTTAACAGAGAATCGGTTGGAGCTGAACGTACTATGTACAGGTACACTAAAAGTATGGATAGAAAATTCCAGCAAGCAAGAACTGAGAAGTATTTCCATAGATACCCCCCAAAAAATTGTAATCGAAAAATAACTTATAAAACCAGCCGATATGAATAAAAAACTACTTGTATCTTTCGCTCTCGCTTCCTTAACAGGAATCTCGACGCAAGCAAAAGAAAAAATGTCTTCAGAAACAACCCAACAACGTCCCAATATCATCTTATTTATGGTGGACGACATGGGTTGGCAAGATACATCCTTACCTTTCTGGACACAGAAAACCCACTATAACGAAACCTATGAAACCCCCAATATGGAACGTCTGGCCCAAAAAGGGATGATGTTCACACAGGCATACGCCTGCAATATCAGTTCCGCTACCCGTTGCAGTCTGATAACGGGTGCCAACAACACCCGACATCGTGTAACAAACTGGACGCTTGAAAAAAACAAAGCTACCGACAGACCAAGCAATACAATACAATTACCAGACTGGAACTACAACGGAGTCAGCCAAGTAACAGGAACGTCCAATACCTTTGTCGGCACTTCTTTCGTTGAGTTACTCAGACAGAACGGTTATCATACCATCCACTGCGGAAAAGCTCATTTCGGTTCTATTGACACACCGGGAGAGAACCCTACCCATTGGGGGTTTGAAGTAAATATAGCCGGACATGCCGCCGGTGGTCTGGCTACTTATCTGAGCGAACAGAACTACGGGCACACCCGCGATGGAAAACCCTATTCACTAATGGCTATCCCCGGCTTGGAAGATTATTGGGGAACAGGTATATTTGCTACAGAAGCCCTGACACGAGAAGCTATCAAAGCATTGGACAAAGCAAAAAAATACAATCAACCTTTTTATCTATATATGGCACATTATGCCATCCACGTTCCTGTTGACAAAGATATGCGCTTCTTCCCCAAGTATATTAAAAAAGGACTTAGTGACAAAGAAGCCGCATATGCATCCTTAATTGAAGGAATGGATAAAAGTCTGGGGGATTTGATGAACTGGTTGGAAAAAAATGATGAAGCAGATAATACCGTTATTATTTTTATGAGTGACAACGGAGGGCTAGCTGCCGAACCCGGATGGCGCGACGGACAAATTCACACTCAAAACGCTCCTCTCAACAGTGGTAAAGGCTCCTTATATGAAGGAGGAATACGCGAACCAATGATTGTAAGCTGGCCCGGAGTAGTCACCCCAGATACTCGTTGTGACAAATATCTTATAATTGAAGATTTTTATCCTACCATACTTGAAATGGCGGGTATCACAAACTATAAGACAGTCAACCCTATAGACGGTATCAGCTTTATGCCCCTGCTGAAAGGTACAGGAGACCCGTCTAAAGGACGCGCACTGGTATGGAATTTCCCTAATATCTGGGGTAATGACGGGCCAGGCATCAATCTGGCCTGCTCTATCCGCAAAGACGAATGGAAACTGGTCTATTATTATGAAACCGGTAAAAAAGAACTTTTCAACATACCAAATGATATCAGTGAAAAAAATGATGTAGCAAAGCAACATCCCGGCATCGTAAAACGGCTCTCCAAGGAATTAGGGAACTATTTGCGAGCAACAGGAGGACAACGTCCCACATTCAAAGCCACCGGAAAACCCTGCCCGTGGCCAGATGAAATCTAACTCCTGTCAGTATATGAAATATGCCCGACTACATTTTCTTAATGTAATCGGGCACATTCCAATGTATTATGTATTCCTGCCGAACATTTCTCAAGCCACCGGAATAGCTAATTAATAAATTATAAACAATATCAATAAAATCCGCTAAGCGTTTTCCTTAAAAGCCTTTTCTTCCGCTTCACTGATTATCTGCTCAACCACATCCGTTTTCTTAATCTCCTCCAAAGAAAGATCCGGAGTAACGGCCCCACTGTCTGAAGGCTTACTATCAGAAACCGTTACCTCCTCCTGAGATAACTCACGGGCAGCCTTAGCCGCAAAAATACATTCAATAAAACCGGAATCATTCTTGATTTTTCCCAAAGCCACATGCGCAGCCATTTGCTGAGACTCTTTTTTAGAATAACCGGTTCCTTTTCCTCCCGAAATACCTTCCACCAAAACTTCACTCTCGAAAGTAGGATTATATCCCTGATCGTGTGATTGGGTTATCAGCTCAAAGGTAACCTCAAAACGATTTTTTTGACTCCATTCTATCAACTTGGATTTAAAATTTACCTCCTTACGGGAAATCTTCTCCAAATTTATATAAGATCCAATAATACGATGCTCCATGAAATATTTACAGGCACGATATCCCCTGTCTAAATAAATAGCACCTACCAATGCTTCGAATGCATTGCCGCACATATAGCTGTTATGAGAAGACTGGCGGGCTGTATACTTGATCAGCTTATCCAAACCAATCTCTATAGCCAAACGATTCAATGTTTCACGCTGCACTATTTTAGAACGGGTGTTCGTGAGAAAACCCTCACGCTTTCCTTCAAACCTTTTGTAAACAATATCTGCCACCACAGCATCCAAAATAGCATCCCCCAAAAATTCCAAACGTTCATTATTAAGCAAACGCCCCTTTTCAGACTTCACTGATAAAGATTTGTGAAGCAAAGCCTGTTCGTAGATGCTAATATCTTTGGGATAGAATCCAAGCATCTTATAAAAACGAAAATAAGACTCCCTATCCTTACGAAAAAGAAGTCTTATCCTATCTTTTATATTGCTAAACACGACTATTCAGCATATTTTTTTACGATTACACATGCATTATGTCCACCAAAACCAAAGGTATTGCTCAATGCAGCGTTTACTGTACGTTTCTGAGCTTCGTTGAACGTGAAGTTCAAGTTATAATCAATGTTTTCATCATTATCACCTTCCTCATGGTTGATAGTCGGCGGAACAATGTCGTTCTTCACAGCCAATACACTGGCAATAGCTTCTACCGCACCGGCAGCACCCAACAAGTGTCCTGTCATAGACTTAGTAGAGCTGATATTCAGTTTATAAGCGTGATCTCCAAATACATCCTTGATAGCTTTCACTTCTGAAACATCACCTACAGGAGTCGAAGTTCCATGTACATTGATATAATCAATGTCTTCCGGCTTCAATTCCGCATCTTCCAATGCGTTCAACATCACCAATTTAGCGCCCAATCCTTCCGGATGAGAAGCTGTCAAGTGATAAGCGTCGGCAGAAGCGCCTACACCGGCAAGTTCCGCATAAATCTTGGCACCACGTGCTTTTGCATGTTCCAATTCTTCCAAAATCAGACAGCCTGCGCCTTCACCCATCACAAAGCCATCACGGCTTGCGCTAAACGGACGGGATGCACGTTCCGGATCATCGTTACGGGTAGACAAAGCATGCATAGCGTTAAAACCGCCTAAACCAGCTTCAAAAATTGCAGCTTCCGCACCACCTGCCACAATTACATTTGCTTTACCCAAACGGATATAGTTAAATGCATCGGCAATAGCATTTGATGAAGATGCACAGGCAGAAGTTGTTGTGAAGTTAGGACCGTGGAAACCATACATGATAGAGATCTGTCCCGATGCAATATCAGCTATCATTTTGGGGATAAAGAATGGGTTGAATTTCGGTCCGACAGTATCTTTATTCAGTGTATAATTAGCTACTTCTTCTTCAAAAGTATGAATACCTCCGATACCTACACCGTAAATTACACCTATTCTATTCAAATCTTCTTTTTCGAGGTCCATTCCAGAATCCTCCACCGCTTCTTTAGCAGCTGCAATGGCATACTGTGTATACAGATCCATTTTGCGAAGTTCTTTACGGTCAATGTAATCAGTTCCATTGAAATTCTTCACTTCGCATGCAAAATGAGTCTTGAATTTAGACGCATCGAAATGAGTAATAGGCCCTGCCCCGCTTATCCCCTTCACCAGGTTTTCCCATGTTTCTGCAACATTGTTACCTACAGGAGTAAGAGCACCAAGACCTGTTACTACTACTCTTTTTAATTCCATATTATAAAATAAGGATAATTACTTAGCGTTAGCTTCGATATAAGAAACGGCGTCACCTACTGTACCAATTTTCTCAGCCTGATCATCAGGAATAGAAATACCGAATTCTTTTTCGAATTCCATAATCAGTTCTACAGTATCCAGTGAATCTGCGCCCAGATCGTTAGTGAAGCTTGCTTCTGTTGTAACTTCTGATTCTTCTACACCTAATTTATCAACGATAATAGCTTTTACTCTTGATGCAATTTCAGACATAACTTTAATTTTTTAGTTAATAAATTGAATTATTTTATTTTCTTTGCGGTTGCAAAGGAATAAATATTTCTTGGGCTGAGCAAATATTCAGGCAAATAAATGCAGAATTTTGCACATTTTTTTGTTTTATGTGCACCAAAATAGAGATCATCATGAAGAAAATCGCAATTTTAGCTTCAGGAGAAGGCACGAATGCTGAAAGAATTATTCGGTATTTTTTAGAGAAAAGAACAGCTGAAGTAGCATTGGTTATCGTCAACAAAGCACAGGCCGGTGTACTCAAGCGGGCTGAAAGACTGAGTGTTCCGTCACTTATCCTCACAGCTCAAGAATTTGCCGACGGGAAAGTACTGGAAACACTGCACCAATATCATATTGACTTTATTGTACTGGCAGGCTTTCTCTTGAAAGTACCTGATACCATTTTGCATGATTATCCGAATAAAATAGTAAATATTCATCCGGCCCTCCTTCCCAAGTTCGGTGGTAAAGGTATGTATGGTTCCCGCGTGCACCAAGCTGTCATAGCTTCCCATGAAAAGAAAAGCGGCATCACCATCCATTATATAAATGAACAATATGATGAAGGAAATACCATTTTCCAAGCCACCTGTCCGGTATTACCCACTGACACGCCAGATACATTGGCAACACGGGTGCACCAGTTGGAATACGAATATTTCCCTCGGGTGATTGAAGCGACTATTTTAGGCAAAAATCTTTCAATCTAATACGAAAAAACTGAAGAGCTTTGCCTATCCGATAATTGACAGTCTGCACCGACACCTCCAGCGTGTCAGCAATTTCTTTATGGGTCAGTTGTTTATATCGACTCATAACATATACTTTTTGCTGTTCTTTAGGAAGAGCATGAAGAGCTTCCATATAGGCATTAAACAACTCCGTGCTATAACAAGAATCCAATGCCGGCAGAGATTTTAACTGTTGGCTCTGGTACTCTTCATATACCTGACGGGTAATATGGGAACGGGTGATTGAATTCAATGCCCTGTTCCTGACACTGGTAAATAAGAAAGATTTCAGCGACAAGTCCTCTACCAGCGACTCACGCTTTTCCCACACATACATCATCAAATCCTGCACTATTTCTTCAGCCTCTTCAAGAGAAACATACGAGGAACAAAACAAACATAGCGGCTTGTAATAAGAAGCATAAACCAGGGAAAATACTTTTTGATCCCCTGACCTCAAGGTTTTAATAATTAAGCGGTTATCATTAAGGTTCATAGGTCATTTTTAATTTAAGGTTACACAAACATAAGTATTTATTTCAAAATAAGAAAACAAGAATGAGATAAAATACAAAAAATATAAGTTTTTGTTTAGTAACCCGGTTATGATATTTGTATTAATAATGTTGACCGACTTAAAGAGAGATTAACAGAAACCTTAATAAATAAACCTTGATAAGTTAACCTTAAACTGAATGCCTATGCGAAAAATTATCAAATCAAACCTATTGGGTAAACATACCCAATTATCAACAAACCTATTATTTAATCTAAAAACAAAAATCTAATTAAGAACGAACCTCAAAATCTAACCTTATGAGACGAATTTTTACTTTTTTCCTGACATTCCTATTGGGAATGTTTGTAACAGCATTGTATGCACAAACGCATACAGTCAGCGGTACTGTAATAGATAAAGACGCTAACGAACCTCTGATCGGCGCAAACGTATTAATTAAAGGTACAACTATCGGAACAGTGACCGACCTCGACGGAAAGTATACCCTGCAAGCCGGCGACAAAGACATTCTGGTATTCTCCTATTTAAGTATGAAAACCATCGAGGAACCTGTAAACGGACGTACAGTAATCAACGTAAAAATGACATCGGACACAGAAACACTGGGTGAAGTCGTAGTGACGGCAATGGGTATTAAACGACAATCCGAGACACTAACCTATTCTGCGCAAACAGTAGGAGGTAAAGACGTTAATGACATCAAGAGCGTCAATATGATTAACTCCCTGCAAGGTAAAAGTGCCGGTATGATGATTACACCGAACTCAACCGGAGCCGGCGGTTCTTCCAAGATTCTGTTCCGTGGCAATAAGTCCATCAGCGGTAATAACCAGCCATTAGTAGTAGTAGACGGAGTTCCTGTCATGATGAATATCACCAATTCACAGGTAGACAGCAACTACGGAGGCCAGCGAGACGGTGGTGACGCCATGTCTACAATCAATCCGGACGACATCGCCCAAATCACCTTGCTGAAAGGTGCATCGGCAGCAGCACTTTATGGTGCGGTAGCAGCCAATGGCGCCATTATGATTACCACCAAATCAGCACAGTCGGGTAAAGTTTCCGTTAATGTATCCAGCAACACCACAATGGAGAGCCCAATGGTGCTACCCGAATTCCAGACTACTTATGGGATGAGCGACAACGGTACTTTCAGCTGGGGTGAGAAACTAAGCAGCAAAGCTCCAAACTATGCAAAAAAATTCTTCCGTACCGGATTTACAACGAATAACTCTATCTCCTTAAGCGGGGGTAATGAAAACATCCAATCTTATTTTTCCTATGCCAATGTCTATTCACAAGGTATCACTCCCCAGAATGACTACCGAAGCCACAATTTGAATTCAAAAGTAGGTTTCAATATTCTGAAAGACATTCATATTGATTTCACGGCCAAGTTTACCAACCAGCACATCACCAATCAGGCAGCTGCCGGCTATTTATGGAATCCGCTGACCGGTGTTTACCTCTTCCCTAGAGGAGAAGACTGGAATGGCTATAAAGAGAACTTCGAGGTATATGATCCCGCAAGAGGCTGCTATGTCCAAAACTGGACAAATACACAACAACAGCAATTCGGTAATCCATATTGGATGTTAAACAGACAGACCCCGATCACTGACCGTAACCGCTATGAATTTGGCGGAAGCATCAAATGGGACATAACTCCAGATCTGAATATCCAAGGACGTATGCGTTACGAAAGAGGAGAAGAACACTGGGTACACAATGCTTACGCATCCAGCGTAGGAAACCTTTATCCGATGGGACGCATGAAAGACAACCGCTATTTCAGTGACCAACTTTATGGCGATGTCTTGGTAAGCTACAACCATACATTCAATGATTTTTCTCTATCTGCTACCGCAGGTTCCAGTTTTACAAAAACCAAAACCTCTCATGTAGACCTATGGGGTGAGGGCTCCCAGTTCTCACAGCCCGGTTCCGGAAACATTTTTTATCCGAACATCTTTACTCCGAACAACTATTATGGCAATATGTCCACCGTGGGCAAAGATGACAACTGGATGACCCAAAAACGGCTGAACTCAGTATTCGCCACCGCACAACTTGGTTATCGTGAAGGCATATTCCTTGATATATCAGCACGTAATGACTGGTCTTCGGCATTAGCTTTCACAGAAAGCTGTTCATTCTTTTATCCCTCTTTTGGCGGTAGTGTCCTGCTGAACAAATTTGTAGATATGGGTAAGAACATTGATCTGTTCAAATTCCGCGCAAGCTATTCTATCGTAGGTAATGACGTACCTGTATTCATGAGTAATCTGCTCTATTCTCTAGGTTCTCAAGGTGCTATCACTCCCCCCGACAAAGCTCCGTTCAGAACATTGAAGCCGGAAAAAACTCATTCTTTAGAAATTGGTTTTGACGGTACATTCTTACAGAACCGACTGAATATCAATCTGACTTATTATAAGACCAACACCAAGAATCAGTTCTTCTCCGTTGCGGCTCCTTACGAATCAGGCTTGAGAAACCGTTATGTAAACGCTGGTAATGTAGAAAACAAAGGCTTTGAATTCAACATCGGATGGTATGAGCAGTTCACTGACCACTTCAGTTGGAGTACCAACCTAAACTTCTCTTACAATGACAATAAGATTAAAGAATTGGTAGATGACCTTCCCAACGGACTGACATTGACCGATTTCGGAGGTGCAAAAGTGATCTTGAAAGAAGGCGGCCACTACGGAGATTTATATGTACGTCACCTGATGCGTGATGAAAACGGCAAGCCCCTGCAAAACGAAAAAGGAGAGCCTATCGTAAGTGGTGATTCTATGGACGAACTGGAATACGCAGGCAATATGAATGCCAAAGTAAATATGGGATGGACGAACACATTCCGCTACAAGGACTTCTCACTATCATTCCTGATTGATGCTAAATTCGGTGGAAAAGTGATCGGTATGACCGAAGCGGCTCTAGACGGTTGGGGCGTGTCCAAACGTTCAGGTGAAGCCCGTGACGCCGGCGGTATTACAGTAGACGGAGTAAAATTTGATGCCGATAAGTACTATCGCACCACCGGTAACAATAACTTCAACAGTCCATACGCTGTAGAAAACTACGTTTATGATGCAACCAATATACGCCTTCGCGAAGTAACTTTCGGCTACACCTTCCGTAACCTGTTAGGTGCGGGCAAGAACCTGACCGCAGCCATCATCGGCCGCAACTTGTTCTTCTTCCACAAAGACGCCCCGATGGATCCGGACGTATCAGCAGGTACAGGCAATGGTATACAAGGTGTAGATATGTTTGCACTGCCTACCTCACGCAGTTTTGGTCTTAATTTAAAACTTAACTTCTAATGCTTGAAACTATGAAACGGAATAAGATATTAACATACGCCTTTTTAATGGCATTCCCAATGACCGTAGGAAGTATCTTCTCTTCCTGCACAGACGATTTTGAAAAATTGAATACCAGTAACATCCAGGTAAATCCGGCAGATCTTCCTTTTGCCGCACAATGTACCGAACCGATGACCTACTGTTATCCTCCTCAGCAAAATATGTTCCAGTTTTGGACCAACCTGACCATTGACCTTTATGGAGGTTACTTTATGACTCCCAACGGTAACTTCACCAACGGTGATATGGGAGAGAACCGGGGACATAGTGGCGGTATGTATGAGAACTATTATCTCCATATTTTCAACAACACCCGCCGCATCATCGCACAATGCGACGCCAGTGGTGAAAGAGGTCTGTCAGGCGTGATGCGTATCGTACAGGCTTACGGAACATTGATGACTACAGATGCCTACGGACCGATACCTTACAGTTCCATCCTGTCGGGCGAAAACGAAGTGTATTTCGAGTTCGACAGCCAGAAAGACCTATATAAAGCCATGCTTGAAGATCTGAGTACAGCCATTACTGACATCAGTGCCATGGGAGCAGATGAAATAGCCAAATTGAAATCCTTTGACTGTTGGTGCAACGGCGACAAAGACCTATGGGTAAAAATAGCCAATACGATGAAACTACGCATGGCGTTACGCCTGTCCAAACGGGAAACCGAAGCCAGCAACGCCGGAATGAACCTTAAGGCAATCGCTACCGAGGCTGCCCAAAACACCTTGGCAACAGTCAACAAGGATATTCTGATCGATAAAAGTCTTGAGAATGAAATGTGGCTGATGTTCAATTGGGGTGATTGTGGATTCAATGCCAATCTGGTAACTATTATGAGTGGAACCAAAGATCCGCGCCAACCATTATATATGACCCTGAATACCGGAGATATCAAAAACGAAGCCGGTACTACCACAGTAGCCGCCAATAGTCAATATCTGGGTATCCGTTTTGCCAGCGGCCTGCCTGCCAAACCAAACAGTTGGGGTAGCTTCTCCGGTTGGATTCAGGGAAACAACGGTTCCTCTTATTCCATGCCACTGCCTATCATGAAAGCAGCGGAAGCCTATTTCCTATTGGCTGAAGCAAAATTAAGATGGGATATTGGCAGTGAAAGTGTAAAGAACCTATATGAAAATGGAATCCGTGTTTCCATGACTAATGAATTAGCTTATCGGGGGGCTTATGCCGGAATCAAAGAATATCCGGAAGGAGCAGTAGACGCCTACATCAATGGAACAAGCACCCAAATAGACTATACAGATCCCATCAAAGCCGAATTAAGTACCCCGGCTGTAAATAAATTAAGTGTAAAATGGGATGAGAGCGCAAGCAACGAAGAAAAACTGGAAAGAATCATCACCCAAAAATGGCTCGCCCTATTCCCCCTATCCACCGAAGGCTGGGCAGAACAACGCCGCACCGGCTATCCACGCTTCTTTCCTGCATTCGTCAATGAAAGTAATGGAGCCGTAAACACAGAAGAAGGTGTACGCCGCGTAATTTATAGCAGCCAGGCTTATGATGCCAACGCTAAGGGAGTAGAAGGCGGAATCAAACTTCTGGACCAAGAAAATTCCAGCAAATTTGGCATCTCCGGTGACAAAGGCGGAACACATCTTTGGTGGGACAATGCTGATAAAGGAAACTTTTAAATGCAATATTTTAAGGTAAAAACTGTGATTTTTGTTTCAATAGGCATTTCATATTAAAGTTTCGGATAGGGCAGGCCGTGAGGTTTGCCCTATTTTTGTTTACAGCATATCACTTATTCTGGATACTTTGGGTTTGCGCCAGTCCTATACCATATCCTTTCGGTTCGTTCCGGCTTCCCGATACAGGGCAGTTTTTTGGCAATTACTACATTCTTCAAACATATCATCTGTCATCATCAAGCGAAAGCGTAAAAGTGCCCAAGCGGTATGAATAATCCGGCTCACCGAGCATAATTCGGGAAACATTCACTAAAAACAATATTTCCAGTTGATTTAATCGCACAAACCTACCAGATGTAAAACCGGTGAAGTGGAGGGAGTAAGAGTTTACGGCAATTGCCGCATAAGTGTTAATTTAACGCTTAACGAACTATTATCATAAATTAAATTGAATAAACTTTGCTGATTATCAAATTATTATTATAACTTTGCGATTATTCTAAAAAACGTTTGCCTATTAAGAACGTTTTTTGATTAGGAATGACAAAGTTATTTTATATACTCAGTTTGCTGATTATTAAAGTAGCAAGCAATTACATTAGTACACATTTATGGTCAGGTGAAAAAAAACTGAAGAAACGCGTATTATTGCAAACTTTGATTCTAACAGCCTGCTTCCTGCCCACTCATGGACAAGACAGTTTTTTATGTTTCCAAACAAATGTTCAAAAGAGTAATATCAGCATACACGAACAAAGAATGAAACATCCCGGGCATTCCCAAACCGCGTGTGTTCACTCTAAGCATATCGGCATTGGAAATGAAGATACCGGCAATGACCATGGAGCCGGAAAAACGAAATACAATAAATCGGTTCCATTTCTCGCCCTGAAAACAAACATGCTGTTTGACATTGCTTTAATACCAAACATAGAAGTCGAAGTTCCCGTCGGCAAATGTTGGTCGCTCAACGGCGAATTGATGTTTCCGTGGTGGCTGTTTGATAACGACAAATACTGTATGCAAATATTATCCGGAGGACTGGAAACACGTTACTGGCTAGACAACAAGAAGAAACGAAATATCCTTACGGGGCACTTCGCCGGGCTGTATGCCGGAGGCGGAAAGTACGATTTGCAATGGAAAGAGAATGGCTATCAAGGAGAATTCTTCATTGCCGCAGGAATCAGCTACGGATATGCAAAACGCATTTCCCGAAATCTGCATTTGGAATTCAACCTCGGAATAGGAGTGCTGAGAACCTATTACAAACATTACCACGCCAACGATAACCATCAGACATTGTTGTGGCAAAACAACGGACGATATACATGGTTTGGTCCCACCAAAGCTAAAATCTCCCTTACATGGATATTAAACCATAAAGTAAAAGGAGGTGTAAAATGAGAATGCGTTTTATCTTGCTTTCCTTTCTGCTTTTCATATCTTGCGATAGGCGCGAACTTACCTACTATGAAGTTGTGGGAGTCACCCTCATGGCAGACTGGAGCCAAGCCGGACTGGAGGGAGAAGACACCTATGGCGCGACGGCCGTTTTCTATCCCCAAAATGGAGGAGCGCCTCAAACCGTACTGATGGGCAACCGTACTCACGCCATCACCCGTTTGCCCAAAGGACATTATAACGTGATCTTATTCAACCGTTCATTCAGTGATTTCGGCGGCATTGCTTTCCGAGGAGAGAATGCTTTCCACACCTTCGAAGCGTATGCCAAACAAATAGAAAATCGTTCCGCAAGCGAAGTTAGCACTACCTCACCCGAAAAGCTGGCAACCTGCGTCATCGAGGGATTTGAAGTGACGGACAACATAGAATGCTCACTGCACTTCACCCCTACCGAGCTGACAAGCACAGTGAAAGTGCGGATTAGCATAGACGGACTGAACAACATAAAAGATGCTACTTGTCGCCTTGGAGGCATCCACGCCTCCATATTGCTGCACAACGGCCAACGCGGTGAAAAGATGATTACACAGGAATTTTCCATAGGAAACCCGACCTTCCATGAAGGATCTTTCACCGACGGCACTCTTACAGGCGAAATCTGTGTTTTCGGCTTTGACGAAGAAGCCGACCACAGCATGAGCCTGAGTGCCAATCTAGTAGACGGAAAGACTAAGATAGAACAAAACTTCGATAAAGTGAGTATCTCAAAAGACACGGATGAAACAGGTGCCATCTACCTACATATAGAAGCAAAAACACCCGGACGAATACCTGATGTAGAACCTGAAAAAGATCCCAACTCCGGTTTCAATGCAGATGTAAACGACTGGGGGAAAGAAGAAAACACAGAATTGCCTTTGTAAAACAAAAGTATAATACTAATCAATAAAAAAATGAGAACAAAACATTTATTAATGGCGATAGCAACGTTGCTGGTGGCAGGTTGTTCGCAGAATGAAATTACGGAGGTCAGAACAGGCGGTAATCCAGCTGTCGGATTCGATGTCTACACGGGGGTAGCGACCAGAGGCACAGATGTTTCTACCACAACCATGCAAGGAACATGTGACGAGACCCATTATGGCGGTTTCGGCATTATGGGATATTACACAGGGAGTAAAAATTGGAATGAGGCTAAAGGAACCGTAACTCCATCTTTTATGTTCAATCAAAAAGTGACTTATGACGCAGATGCAAATGAATGGACTTATTCCCCGACAAAGTATTGGCCGAACAACACGACAGACAAAGTGTCTTTCTTTGCCTATGCTCCTTATGAGAGCAATGTATCCGGAGGCCGTGTAGGAATCGTGACTTCCCAAATTGATGATACCGGCATACCTTCCATTGATTTCACATTGAAAGAAGCAACCAAAATTGATGAAATGGTAGACTTGGTTGTAGCTGAAGAATTAAACAAAACAGCGCAAGATGAGGCCATACAATTCAACTTCAGGCATACACTTTCTAAAATAAATTTTAAAGCCAAATTAGGCGCTGACTATAGCGGATTGGACGGAACAAGCAGCTTCATCTATATCACTCACATGTGGATAATAGGCAAAAAGGGAGGGAGCCTGTCTTTTGATCAGACTAATAAATTAACCAACGAAAATTCTAAATTTTATACGAAGGCAACATGGAAAGACCTTCATTGGGACTATGAAAATGCTACAATCGCTGAAGGCGATTACAGTATCGAAAAGATCATGAAAATGGAAGAGAAGGAGATCACGGAAATATGGGCCGATGGTACGGAAAAATCCATTAAAGGCATCATTCTGAAAAAAGGGAACAAAGAAACTCCGGTAGATTTATTCAAAAAAGATCAATACCTGTACTTAATTCCAATCAACGATAATGCTGAAGAAGTTGCGGCAGACGGTGCCGGCGGATGTACAAGTGGCGATATTCAGATTGGCTTCCATTACGATATTGTATCCAAAACGGCAGATAGCAGCGATGACAATCCCAAATACGCAGTAAGCCATTTGGAAACAGCAGTTTCATTACCTGCCAATCACATGAAAAGAGGTAAATTTTACACATACACTTTCACTATTTCTCTGAAGGAAATAAAAGTAAGTGCGGCTAAAGTGAACGACTGGGGTAGCGTTACCGGTAATTTTGATGTAAATTAAATATTGCATAAGCCCGGATAAGGTTGAATGTCCTTCTCCGGGCACACCAACCGACAAATTGAAATTGACACATAAATAAAACAATGAGAAGATTAAGAAAGATACTCTTTTTTATAATCCTTTCGGCATGGACACTCACGTCTTGCGAAAAGGATACAGGCACAGAAACCGTAAATGTTCCCATAGGCTTCTCCAACAATGTAACGACCGCCACAAGGGCCGGCGATATAAACAACGACAATCTTACCTCCATCGGAGTATTTGCCAGTCTTACCCACGGCAACTTTGACGCAACAGTTTCCACCCCCAACTTCATGTACAATCAGCTGGTGGAAAAGAAAAACGGCACATGGCAATACACTCCCCTGAAGTATTGGCCAAACAATGATTCGGATAAAATCAGTTTCTTTGCCTATGCACCCCACAATGCCACGGGCGTTACGCCGAGCAACGCAATCCAAAAGGGTTATCCTTCATTCACTTACACTACACCCACAGCAGAAGCCGACCAGGTGGACCTGCTTGCCGCCACCCCCATTATAAACCAAAACGGGGGCAGTGTGGATTTCAAAATGCAACACGCACTTACCAAGGTGGTTTTCAATGTGAAAAGTAATGACGACATAACGGGAAAGGTAATCACAGCTTTCTCCATTACGGGAGCAAAAAGCGGGACACTGGCTTTTCATGTGCCGGCAAACGATGACGACAAGGGTTTCGGTTGGACTTATCCGTCAACGGTTACTGCCGAAACATTTACCGCTACCACAAAATCCCTGTCCGTACCGGATAAAAGTACTCCGGAGGAAGCTATGCTATGTACCTACTTCCTGCTCCCCACAAATATAGGAAACACATTCAACATCACCTATACATACATAGGAATCAAAGGAACGCAAACCGTCACGTTGACCAATCAGCCTTTACCCTCACTCGACAAATGGCTGTCGGGGGCTTTCGTGAGCTACACCATCGGCATAGACAAAAAAGTAGTCACTGCCACAACAGAAAGTCATCCCACATGGGGGAATGGCGGTCAGGGATCTGTGGACGGAACAATTAATTGAATCTGAAAGAAAAACTATATATACATATGAAATACTCTTTTATCGTCACGGTATTATGCGGCCTCCTTGTCATAGGTGGCGCATGTACGCACGAAAACGACCCAGAGGATGGCAAAAGAACTAACCAGACGCCCCTCATCGTGAAAGCCACGGCAAGCAATTTCAATCATCTCTCCATATCCGGATCCCCCTTTGCACGCACTCCCTTGGAAGACGGAGCCGAAACGCAGTTTAGTGCAGGAGACGCCATCGGCATTTTCGCCGTTAAAAATAATGCGATAGCAGATGCCGTCAACAACATCAAACTGACTTATAAGAAAACAGGCATTGACACAGGTGAGTGGATTCCTCCTGCCGGCACTTCGCTCTATTGGAATGAAGGTATGGACTATATCGCGTACTATCCCTACAAGGAAGGTGTCACGATAGATACCGGTAAAACCACGGACGAAATCATGACCTCACTAGTGGACAACGAAAAGCTGAAACCCGGAGCGGATCAATCCGGTTCCGATGAATATACCGCCTGTGACCTGATGACCGCCGTAGGAAAGGTCAGCGAGGAAACCCTGACTTTTGAATTCGAGCATCGGTTCGCATTACTGATATTGAAGCCACAAGCGCATTTCAAATATGTTCCACCCGCGGATGCAGTCTTCACCTATCGCAACAATGGAACATTATCAGACCTGACTGTCGATGTCACAGCCAAAAACGTGAAACTGAACAATGTCACTCCCTGCAAAATGGACGACGGCAGTTTCCGTGCCATTGTCCTCCCCACCAAGACAGCGACAGCCATAGCCGGGAGCTATTCAATAACCGATGTATCAACTTCCGGCACAAGCACAGACAAAACACTGACCTACTCATTCACCCCCTCCACAGCGTTCACTGCAGGATGCTGCTACACCTTAGAGGTGAAAAGCCCGTTATCTGCCATAGAGAAAACACGGGAACTCACTCCCGGTGATTTTGTTTTTTTCACGGCAAACAATAAAATAGAGATTTTCCCCGGAGATGGAGTCTTTGAGGGCAACACAATCCCCGACTACAAAGATGCTGCAGGGATGGTAATTACTTGCGATCCGGAAAAAATGACCGATCCGGAATGCAATAAGAAAGGATGGACACATGCCTATGTGATGGGATTGGAAAACATAGGAGTGGCAAAATGGGGAGACAAGGTAGATGAACCCGATATCCCTAATATGACAACAAACGATTTACTGGAGAATAACATGAATGGCTATTCTGAAACGCAAGTGATATTGAATACTTATGATGATACTCAACTTAAGAATACATACAAAGCTTTTTTTAAGATAAAAGATTATCGGACGAAAAATAAAATACCGAATGACGAAAATATATGCAGTCCGTGGTTCATGCCGAGTATAGGTCAATGGTTCGATCTGCTCATAAATATAGGGGGAAAATCTCCGAGAACATTTGAAAGACAGTCTGCATACAGTTTAGAAACTCTGATATATGGAACCGAAACAAGAGAAAAAATAAGTAAACAATTAGCCAAAGCCGGAAGTACGTTGGGAGAAATTGTCGGCAACAGAAACATTTTCAGATGCACCACCGAATCCAATGTAGCGACAGATGCCTGGATTCTTATTTGGCACTTTGAGATGCTCGATGGCGTTTTTTGGGAAAGAGTAGCTGTCAAAACTTACAGCAAGCTTTCCGATTCCGGATATAACGTTCGTCCTTTCTTCGCTTTTTAACTATCAAAAACGTAACTTCGATATAAGAGTTATCGTATAACTGATTAATAATGAATTAATTCACAAATGTGCTAATATGCCAATTATCATGCGGAATAGAGCGCAGCCAATTGGCATATTAGCACATTGACCCATTGGCAAATTATTCAAAACCATTCTGCAACGAGCGTACCAACGATGCCACCCGTGCATAAGGGGGGGGCTTGTACCAGCTATCAGCCCGTCTGGTATTCTATTCCATAACCGCTTTATGCCCTTTAAGGCTCTGTTAAGGCGGATAGCCTGCCACAGCTTTGACATAAAGCCATGCTTTTAATGTGCCTTTTCTGGAGACTTCTCGGGAGAAAGATCCCATATCCCTTTTAATCGGTATGCAGATACTAAATTCCGAAGCCGGTACAGTGAACGCTAATCACATTAACTAAAGGCTGTTATCATACAGCCACCCCATTCCATCCATTATTCCACCTTAGTGAAAATGCCATTTCACTAAGGTGAACTACTTGCTTCACCCAGGTGAAAGAAGCGCTTCACCAAGGTGATATTTCGGATGCCGCCGGATAGAAACACAAATCCGCCTATGCTCTTGCCGGAAAACAGCTGCAGAAAAGACACACGCATGAAGAAAACCTGCTTCTGCCGTATGAAAAGCAAGCAGAAGCAGGACTACAAACCGTTTCAGTGGAATTCGAAAAGTATTCGCACGGCATTATATTGATTTACAACAAGATATGGTGACAGAATAAAATAATATAAAAGGGAAAAATGTTTTTTGTTCAAGATCGATATCCCTTACACTGACTATGAAATTAAAGACTTTTCACCTCGTATCGCTTGACTACCGAAAAAAAAGCCGTAAGTTTGCCTCTGTTTACATAAAAACGTAATATGAAACTATCGGCAAAGGAATTTGAATACCAATTTCGCTGTCTTTACCGTCCGCTGAATATGTATGCCCTGCGCTATACTGAAAATCTGGATGACGCAGAAGACATCGTCCAACAAGCCTTCTCTGATGTATGGGAAAAGCTTGTCGGAGGCACATCTATTCAAAATCTGAAAGCTTATATGTACCAAACTGTACGTAACCGCTCACTCACACTGGTAACCAACCGGCAAACACACTGTGAAACAACCGAACTGACAGACTTGGAAGATTTAACAGAAGAAGAACGCATCATCCGGTCAGAACGTGATGCTCGTTTATGGACAGCTATCGACCACCTTCCTACCGAACGGAAAAAGATCTTTCTGCTTTCCAAACGTGACGGCCTTACTTATCAGGAAATTGCCACCGAGCTGGGTATTTCTATAAAAACAGTCGAACATCAAATCAGTAAGGCACTGAAAACATTACGAGAAACAGCCATTAAAATATATACTTTTTTCTTCGGATAAAAAAATCGGCAAGCGAATAGGGGGATTTTGTCTTTTCCCTGTCTTAACAATAAAAAGAAAAAAGATCGCATGGAGAAAGAAGAAAAAGATATTCGTTTTGTAGCCCGGTTCTATCGGGAAAACAGGCTGGACACGACACAAGCCTGGCAAAAACTAGGTATCGGCAAACAGAAAAATAATTCTATCTTATTATATAGACTAATAACTATCGCCGCTGTCACTTTCCTGATAGCCGGATTCAGTTGGTGGTGGATATACGACAGGCAAGATTGGATTGTCATTGCCTCATCCGCACACGCTGTCAAAGAAGTCACGCTTCCGGATAACAGCCATATTACGCTGGCAGAGAATTCGGCCTTACAGTATGACCGCTTGGCATACGGCAAAAAAAACAGGAACGTCACTTTAAACGGAAAAGCATATTTTTCAGTCACACATCAAGAACAATGTCCCTTCAGGGTACAGACCGAACTGGCAAACATACAAGTACTAGGTACGCAATTCCAAGTAACGGCAAATGCAAATCAAACTTCGGCAACCGTAGAGTCTGGAAAAGTCCGTTTTTATAACAAAGAACAAAAAGAAGCTATCCTGACAAAAGGCATGTATGCTTTCATTAACCAAAAAGGACAAATGCAAATAGAAAAGCAAAGTGATCCCAACACTTTTGCATGGAAGACTCACGTGTTTGTTTATAATGAAGCCCCCTTGAAAAAGGTAGTAAAAGAACTAGAAGAAGTCTATAAGGTCCATATCGGCGGAATTCCACAAAAAGAGTACTATTTGACCACGACCTTTGACAATACTCCGATAGAAGACATAATTGAAATCATAAACCAAACACTAGATACAAAACTAGACATAACCCAATGATGCAATTCCATTCTAAATTTTCTTTTCTTCTGCTCCTTTGCCTCATGCACATTTGCATTGAGGCAAAAGGAACAGAACATGACGAACCCCTCGTAACATTAGATATGAAACAAACCCCCATCCGTAAAGTTTTAGCAGAAATCACCCGGCAGACAGGTGTAACCTTTTCGTATGAATCCTCTTTAACAAAACATCTGTTACCGATAGATATAACAATAACCGCCCAGCCGTTATCCCACTGTTTGCGCATTCTGTTTCAAAAACTGTCCGTAGAATATATACAATCAGGCAAATACATCATCCTCAAGAAAAAACAGAAAAACATTGTAATCAGCGGCTTCATACGAGACAAATCCTCCTCAGAGTCCCTTATAGGCGCCTCCATCTATGATGCTAAAAGCCATCAAGGAACAACCAGCAACGCCGACGGCTTTTTCAGCCTGACCCTGGAAGCCGGAAACGATGTATACCTGAACATCTCCTATGTAGGTTATGACAGTTTCCACCGTTCATTCATACAATTGGAACAAGACACGCTGCTTCCGGTTCTGCTGAACAGCCACCAGCAATTAGCCGAAGTAGTAGTGACCGGAGAATATACCTCTTCTCCATTAGTCCAAACATCCGATATGGGACATACCCGTCTCAACAAAGACCTGATCCAACAAACCCCGGTATTATTCGGAGAAGCTGATATTATAAAAACCCTACAGACCTTGCCGGGTGTATCGGCAGGCACAGCCGGATTGGCAGGAATGTATGTGCGGGGCGGTAATGGAGACGACAATCTTTATATGATAGAAGGGAATCCGTTATACCAGATCAACCATGTGGGCGGTCTGTTTTCCTCCTTCAACGCCGAAGCCGTAAAGGATGTAGAATTCTTTAAGTCCGCCTTCCCCGCCCGTTACGGAGGAAGACTGTCCAGCGTAGTCGATATCCATACAAAGGATGGCAACATGAAAGAATATCACGGAAGCGCCATGCTGGGACTGACCTCAGGCAGCCTGAATCTGGAAGGTCCGTTGGTCAAAGACCGGACCTCATTCAACTTTGCATTACGCCGTTCATGGATTGACGCGCTTTCGGCCCCAACCATCGCCATCTGGAACGCTACCAGAAATAAAGGAGAAACCCAAATAGTGGCACGATACGCTTTTACCGACATGAACTTTAAACTCAACCACCAGTTCAATGACCGCAGCCGCGGATATGCCGGTCTTTACTGGGGAAACGATTTTTTGAAGGGAGGAGAAAAAAGAGAAGGTGACAACGGATATGAAAGCAGAAACACCGGCAGACTGCGATGGGGAAACATCATGGCATTTACCGGCTGGTCATACGTATTCAACAACCAACTCTTCGGTAATGTGAATGCCGCCTTTACCCACTACTCTTCCACCTTGAAAGGAGACTACTACCAAGGAACAGAAGCCAACTACGTATCACAGGAAAGTTCAACCCAGAACCGCATTGACGACCTCAGCATACGAGCCAATTTCGATTTCCGCCCCAATGCTTCCCATCAGTTGCATTTCGGCACTCATTATATTTACCACCGTTTTCATCCCGTAGACGAAAAATCGTATTTTTCCAATGGTATGACCACCCAGACCAGACAAAACAACGACACTGCCCTACCTGCACATGAATTAGGCATATATATGGAAGAAGACTGGAAAATGAACAAAAGAATACGTTTGAACGCCGGGATTCACCTCGGACTATACACCATTGACGGGAAAACGTACACTTCTCTGGAACCCCGTTTTTCCAGTCGTTTCCTGATCAATCCGCAACTCAGTCTCAAAGCCTCTTATACCCGGATGAGCCAATATGTACATCAAGTCAATGAAAGCTACATCAACCTGCCCACAGACACATGGATACCGGTCAGCCGCAAGCTGAAACCGATGCAGAGCGACCAACTGGCTGTAGGAGCTTATTACACCACCGGCAACAAAATCTACTCTTTCTCCATAGAAGGATATTATAAATGGATGAAACATCTGATGGACTATAAAGACAACTACCAGTTTCTCCCTCCTTCCACCAGCTGGGAAGATAAACTGACTCAAGGAAAAGGACGTTCTTACGGCGTAGAACTTATTGCCCGCAAAGAAAAAGGAAAAATAACCGGATGGGCAGGTTATACTCTAAGCTGGAATGACAGACAGTTCACTGAGATAAATAAAGGCAAGCGTTTTCCTGCCAAATTCGACAACCGGCATAAATTCAATATAATAGCCAATTGGAAAATCAAGCCCAAACTGGAGTTGACCGGAAGCTGGACCTACGCAACCGGTAACCGGCTCACGGTTTCTTTCGAAAACTACCAGGCCGTTTCTCCCCAACATCCGTTTCCGGGAGGCAGCCTGGTTCCTCCTTATATAGATTCAGGCGGATTAGACTATTATACGGAACGTAATAATTTCCAACTTCCCGCCTATCACAGACTCGACTTGGGCATCAATATTTACCGGCCAAAGAAAAAGAACCGGATGGGAATATGGAATATCAGCATCTACAATGTCTATTCCTACATGGCACCCGTCAGCATACGCAAAGGATGGTGGTATAATAACGACTGCTTCTATACCCTGGGCATAGTTCCCATTATACCATCAGTTTCTTACACTTATAAATTTTAAATGATTATGAAACATCTGCTATATACATTACTTCTCGGAGTGTTCCTTACCTCCTGTTATCGAAAAATAGATTTGGACGAATATCGCACTACGCCCAAAATGGTAATAAACAGTGTAGTATCCCCCGACACAGTGGTAATGGCCTCCATCACCCGGACCTGGTTCTATCCAGACAAGAAGCCTTATGTCAATCTCCCTCACGCCCATGTGGAGCTCTATATCAACAATCAATACATAGAAACCATGCAATGGAAAACACTGAATAATCCCCGGAACCCAGACCAGCCGGATACCTTATTCCTTTCAAATACAATCCCGGCAGAAGGAGACCGGATAAAAATTGTTGCATCCACCCCCGAATATGGTACAGTAACGGCAGAAGATATCATACCAAAGAAAGTACCTATAAAAAACGCCAGTCATACAATAAAAAAAGGTAACGGAGTTTATCAAGGAACAATTTCCGACTATTTTGAAATATACTATGAAGTCACGTTTGATGAATTTCCGGAAAAGAACAATTATTATCTGGCCAAAATCACACAAATAAAAACGGGCTATTACGGTTACTACGAAACAAAAATAGATTATATAGATCCTGTATTCAAGGAACAGGATGCCATATTGGACGAAAGTATGGCATTCAACGGATTGGAAAAAAGAGGAGGAGCCCTCTTTACCGACCAAAGCATTAACGGACAAACCTATACTTTACAAATAAAAGAGACAACGGCAGAGTTAGACGAAACAGAACAAAGAATCATTTCCATCTATTCCCTTTCCGAATCCTACTTTTTATACCTGTTGTCCTTACAAAAAATTGCCGGAAGCACGTTAGAAGGAGGCTTGGGTAACATTGGACTAGCCGAACCTCTACGGGTTTACAGCAATGTGGAGGGAGGAACCGGCATTCTGGGCGGCAACCAACATTCGGAAACAACTATAACATTGAATAACCCATCTAAAAAATAATTGATTATGGATACATTACAACAAGCTCCCGCCTTATGGTATTGGAGCGAACCCGCATCGGGATACAGCATTGAAGATTGCGAACAGATTGTAGCAGAAGAGATGCAAACAGCAAAAGCAGACTAAAAGTTCTGGCCACCGTAGGGGTACATTGAAATGTCCCCCTACGGTAAAAAAGAAATTTCACGCCTCAATGGATAATTCCCCCGCAAATGTTCAAATTCTTCGGGATGCCGTTTCAATGCATCACTGTCACGAGTCGGATCATACACCTGTAGAAAAGCCTCTTCCGGATCAGAAGAATAATCCATATACGGCAAAGCGGGCGGTACTATTTTAAAATCAGCCTGTATATGGAAGAAGTTACAAAGCTCCTCCAATGCCATCCGTGTAGCATTCGACTTTCCGTCAGCTGAATACCCTGCTATATGAGGGGTTCCCAAAAAAACTTTCTGCAACAAATCCGGGTGAATATCCGGTTCATTTTCCCACGTATCAATAACCGCATCACGTATCCGGCCTGTCTTCAGCGCATCAAGCAAAGCCAATGTCTCTATTACTTCTCCACGAGAAGTATTCACAATAAAAGGTTTCCGTTGCAAACCGACAAAGAAATCCGCATCCGCCAGATGGAACGTTTTATATTTCCCATTCCTGTTCAGCGGAGTATGAAAGGTTATTATATCACATTCCCGTGCCAGCACAGACAAATCCACAAATCCTGTTTCCCCCCGGTCCGCACATGGAGGATCATTCAGCAAGACCCGCATCCCCAATGCCTCCGCCATACGTTGGATACGGCTTCCCACATGTCCTACCCCAACAATACCCAGACAGCTTTCTTCCAATCTCACCCCCTTCCGGCGTTTCAACAATAATAATACCGAATGCAGGTACTGCTCCACACTGCCGGCATTACAACCGGGACAATTTTTCCATACAATTCCCGCCTCATCACAATAGTCCACATCAATATGATCAAAGCCGATGGTTGCAGTAGCAATGAATTTCACCTTGCTTCCTTCCAGCAGTTCGCGGTTACAACGGGTACGGGTACGGATCACCAATGCGTCAGCATCCCGTACATCCCCGACGGTAAAACCACTGCCGGGCAAATACACCACTTCATCGGCTATCTGTTCGACAGCTTCATGTATATAAGGTATTTTATTATCTACAATTATTTTCATCTTTCAAAAACTTGCTTGGGAACAAAGGTAGACACTTTTACCGAATAATAATTGGCTGATTAGAAAACTTTGCATAGATTTGTACATTCAATAAAACAGCTGTTATGTCCAAGATTCTTGTAATCTGCTTTTCATCCATCAATAATGTGGCAATGGCAATCCCGGTCATTCACTCATTGGCTACGCAATATGCCCAGCATCAAATCATGGTGCTGAGCATAGACACATTCTCCCCCTTATTCGAGAATGTGCCGGACAATGTTATTTTCCGTGGAGCAGATTTCAGAGGAGAACATGCCGGATTAATGGGTTTGGGATGGCTGTACAATGATTTAAAAGAAGAAAAATTTGATGCCGTAGCCGCTTTCCAGCCCACATTCCGCAGCCGTTTTCTTTGCTGGCGTTTTCGTCTGGCAGGCATAAAAGCAGCCCACATCAAGCAGAACAGGCGGGAACTGCAAAAACTGATACGGCGGAAACATAAAATATATACAGAGCAAGACTCCTTTTTTCAGCGCTGTGCCCATACGCTCAATCAGATAGGTTACCCCATCCGGTTAAGTTTCCTCTCCCTTTTCGGAAAGAATAAAGGCAATATTTCCAGCCTGGCGCCGTTAACCGGTGAGAAGAACCAAGAAACATGGATTGGAATCGCTCCCTTTGCAACACATGTAGGCAAAATCTATCCGTTGTCAAAGCAAGAGCAGATCCTCAAACATTTATCTGCACGCGACCATACAAAAATCTTCTTATTCGGAGGCGGAAAAAAAGAAATCAAAGTATTGGAAGAATGGGCCCAACATTTCCCCAATGTCATCTCAACAGCCGGCAAACTAACCATAAATATGGAATTGGCCCTCATGAGCAATATGGACGTCATGCTGGTAATGGATGCCGCCAATATGCACCTTGCATCACTAGTGAACATCCCGGTTGTGTCCATTTGGGGGGCAACGCATCCCTGTGCAGGCTTTGCAGGATGGAATCAGTCTGCGGCAAACATAATACAGATAGACCTGCCCTGCCGTCCTTGTTCCTTATCCGGAGAAAAGCACTGTTATAGAAAAGATTATGCCTGTCTGCAAGGCATAACTCCCGAAATGGTAATAGAACACATAAACAAAGTCATCAGTTAAATGAAACAAATAAATCTCATATATTATTCCGTTTTCTTTTTGTGGTATTTGCTTTCGCTTCTACCCTTACGATTCTTATATTTCATATCCGATCTTCTTTTTTATCCGCTCTATTATTGCATCCGCTACAGACGTAAAATCATACGCAATAATTTATCGAACTCATTCCCCGAAAAAGATTTAAAAGAGATTGTCCAAATCGAGAAACAATTTTACTCTTTCTTTTGCGACTATATAGTAGAAACGCTCAAGTTATTCTCCATTTCAAAAAAACAACTGATGAGAAGAATGACTTTTGAAGGACTGGACGAGATAGTGGAAAACATGAACAAAAAGAACAAAGACTTCTGTTTTATCTATTTAGGGCATTATTGCAACTGGGAATGGATTGCATCCTTGCCTTATTGGATTTCCAAAGACATATCCTGCGGACAAATCTATCATCCACTGTACAATCAGGCTTTCGACAAACTATTTCTAAGATTACGCAACCAGTTCGGAGGCGAATGCATCCCCATGAAAACGACTTTGCGCCGCATCATTGAATTGAAACGGACAAAGCAAAAGGCAATTATCGGATTTATTTCGGACCAAGCACCCAAGTGGAACAGCATACATCACTGGACTGAATTTCTAAACCAAGAAACACCGGTTTTCATCGGTACGGAGAAAATAGGCAAGCAAGTGGACGCCTTGATTTATTATGCTGACATAACACGGGTCAAAAGAGGATACTACCACTGCCGGCTCAAACCATTGTGCGATACCCCCCGGCAAGTACCCGATTTTGAATTGACCGATTTGTTTACCCGAGAATTGGAACAAACAATAAAAGCGCATCCCCAATATTGGCTCTGGAGCCATAACCGCTGGAAAAGAACCAAAGAAGAGTGGCTGCGCAGACAACAGGAAGAAACTAAGTGATTATGGAAAAATATGATTATTTGATAGTAGGTGCCGGTTTGTTCGGCGCCGTTTTTGCCCACGAGGCAAAACGAGTAGATAAACATTGCCTGGTAATTGACAAGCGCAATCATCGCGGAGGCAATATCTACTGTGAAGATATAGAGGGCATCCATGTACATAAATATGGTGCACATATCTTCCATACCGACAATAAAGAAGTGTGGGACTATGTAAACAGCTTTGTCGAATTCAACCGATACACCAACTCCCCTTTGGCTTACTTTGACGGGAAATTATACAATCTTCCCTTCAACATGAACACTTTTTATCAGCTGTGGGGAGTAAAGACCCCGGCGGAAGCCAAGGCCAAGATAGAAGAGCAACGTAAAGAATTTGACCATATCACCACCCCCGCCAACCTGGAGGAGCAAGCATTAAAGCTATGTGGAAAAGACATTTACCATCGCCTTATCAAAGGTTATACAGAGAAACAATGGGGACGTTCCGCCAAAGAATTACCGGCATTCATCATCAAACGTATTCCTTTCCGTTTCATTTATGACAACAACTATTTCAATGACAGCTACCAAGGAATCCCCAAAGGCGGATACAACGCCCTTATCGATGCGTTACTGGAAGGAACCGAGGTTCGTCTCAACACCAATTATTTCAGCAACCGCAATGAACTGGACGCATTGGCAGACAATATCCTGTTCACCGGATGCATAGACCAGTTCTTCGATTACCAATGCGGACATCTGGAATACAGAAGCCTGCGCTTTGAACATAAACAGCTGGAAACAGAGGATTTCCAAGGCAACGCAGTAGTCAATTATACAGAACGTGAGGTACCCTATACCCGAATCATTGAGCACAAGCACTTTGAATTCGGCACACAGCCCACCACTGTAATCACGTATGAATATCCCGATGATTTCGCGCCGGGCAAAGAACCTTACTATCCGATAAACGACAAGCGGAACACCGAAATGATGAGCCAATATAAAAAACTGGCCTCTGAGCGGAAAGACGTTTTATTCGGAGGCCGTCTGGCACAATACGCATACGCCGACATGGACGATACCGTAGCCGCTGCCCTCGCCTTATGCAAAAAGACATTTAAATAAAAGGAAATCCTTGGACTCCCCAAGGTTTTCCGCTAAATTTGCATGATATTCCTAAATTGACAAACAATATAGATAACAAACCAATGAAGTGCCTTCATATCATAACACCCGTAAAAGATTCGATTGACTCCACGCTTGAAACCGTAAAAGCAATCATGGAATCGGATATTTTGGTTCCTTTCACTTACACTGTCTATAACGATTTCAGCACGGAAGAAAATACCCATCGGCTGGAAGAGGCCGCCCGTCAATGGAATTTTCGTCTGGTCAACTTATCAGACCTGACCGACCACCCCTCTCCCAACTATCTACTGGTGTTACAAACAGCACAAAAAGAAGCCATCGAAGCAGATGCAGGATTGCTGATTGTGGAATCGGATGTTATTGTCAAAAAAAACACATTGCAATCACTATACAATGGAGCATTGCAACAGAAACAATGCGGAATTGCAGCAGCTGTGACAACCGATGAAAAAGGCATAATCAATTACCCCTACCTACACGCCAAGGGACACGAGAATCAAGTGTACCCGGAAAAAAAGCATTGCAGCTTCTGCTGTTCACTACTCACCCCCGGACTGCTGAAAGCATTTGACTTTCAGACATTAGACCCAAGCAAGAACTGGTATGATGTGACCATCTCGCACGAGTCACTGAAACGAGGTTTCCAAAACTACCTGTTCACCACGTTGCCCGTATGGCACAGGCCCCATAGCAGCCGTCCGTGGAAACAACTGAAATACAAGAATCCTTTAAAATATTACTGGTTGAAATATACCAAAGGACTAGACAAAATTTAACACTATTATAATGATATGAGCAAGACAGAGCGTTTGTTTCATCCCCGCACCTTAGTGATTCACCCTGATTTCAAAAATCTGGAAGAATTTATAGTATCCATTCCCGAACGTTTCCAAAGGAATGAAGGTACTGTTATTCACCAAGGGCGCAATGAATTGCGGAAAATGGAATACAATGGCAAAGAATATGTTATCAAATCCTTTCACAGCCCCCACCTTATCAACCGGTTTGTATATGGCATATTTCGTCCATCCAAGGCAAAACGCTCTTACGACCATGCAGAAATGCTGCTGAAAATAGGTGTAGGCACCCCGCAACCGGTGGGATATATGAATATACGTTCAGGGCTGCTGTTCGATAAAAGTTATTATATCAGCCTCCTCTCCACCTGCCCCTACATTTACGACAACCTGTTCACACAGCAATTTGACTACGCCGAGGAAGTATTCCGCGCCATAGGCAAAGTGACCGCCCGTCTTCACGAACACGGATACGCCCACAAAGACTACGGACGTGCCAACATCCTGTTTCAGAAAACTCCCAATGGCATAACAATAGAAATTGTCGATTTGAACCGGATGTACATCGGCCCCATAGATATGAAGACCGGCTGCAAAAACTTTGAACGCCTGCCGGCAACTCCACAAATGCACCGATGGATGGCAGAAGAATACGCCAAGGCACGGAACTTTGATGTGGAAAAATGCTTTGAGCTCATGAGAGCCTATAGAAGCGTACAGCCGGGAAAAATAGATAACCTTTACTAAAAACTAAATGCATCATGAACATTATAGCCGTAGTTGTAACCTACAACCGAATGGAACTTCTGAAAAGAAATATTCGTTGTCTGCAACAAAACAAGCCGATATCTTCCATTGTAATAGTAAATAACGGAAGCACGGACGGTACAACGGAATGGCTTGCCGCACAGGAAGGGCTGACAGTAATCAATCAGACCAATGTGGGCGGTGCGGGAGGATTCTATACAGGCATACAATACGCTTATCAGGCGGGTGCCGACTGGATTTGGTGCATGGATGACGATGTATTTCCGCGGGCCGACTGTCTGGAACAACTCTTGCCGTATACCGGCAAGAAAGATATCGGCATACTGGCCCCTCGCAGGTTGCTCGAAGGAGAAATATTCACCCATGACTTCCAGGCATACAACCTGAGCAATCCTTTTGTATCCATGTACAGCAAGAAACTGGCAGGACGGCACATCACCTCACCGACAGAAATTACGGGAACAGCTTTCGAAGGTCCGTTCATCCGCCGCGAAGTCGTTGAGAAGATAGGTCTTCCCAATAAAGACCTTTTCATTTTCTGTGATGATACAGATTACTGCCTCCGCACCATACGGGCAGGGTACAAAATACTCTATATACCTGATGCCCTGATGGATAAAGAGAAATTCTTCTCCAACGACACATGGAATGAGCGAAGCAAGAAGAAAAAGTGGAAACGCTTTTATCAGATCCGTAATTCAACTTATTTAAACCATCACTACGGACGCAACATAGCAGTGAAATATCTTCGCGGCTTCAACGGAGTAATGGGATATATTTTCATCGCGTTGTTCACCAGTCCGTTTGCAAAAGCCTATCAATGGAAAGATATACCCCGATTATGGAAAGCCTATTGCGACGGAATACATGAAAAACTTGGAATTATGAGTTAAAAAACGGTAACGCCCTTACCAGTTAATGTTTCATAATAAACTAGCATTTATATACTATATTTACAGAAAAAGAGTAAATTTGTTATATAATTAAATATCAGAATATTATGAGAAAACTAAGGATTACGTTATCTATTATAATGAGTTCAGAATAAAACAAATTCTTTTGACAATAGTATTAATTATCTCTAATATGACAGGTAGAAATCAATAATCATTGGTTATTTATGAGCAATTTATTACTATCCAAAATAGGGCACGTTATATCCGAATTTCCTTTGGCTTTTAAACAAACGAAAGAAGTCAAATTATTCATGACATTGCTGGTAAAAAACGAAGAAGGGATGCTGGAAGAGAATTTACAGTTCCATAAAGCGATGGGAGTGGACGGGTTTATCATTACTGATAATAACTCCACAGACTCAACTCCGGACATTATCCGTAAATACAAACAAAAAGGGTGGATTAAAGAAGTGATAGAAGAAAAGGCTACCAACTATGAACAAAAGGACTGGGTAGACCGTATGATTTGGAAAGCCAAAACCATTTATAAGGCCGACTGGATTATCAATGCCGATGCCGACGAATTATGGTATGCCCCTACCGGCAATTTGAAAGATGAATTATATGCCACCAATGCCAATGTGCTGAATTGTGAAATGAGAAGTGTCTATCCTGAAGAAGAAAAACCCTTTTGGCAATGGGATAAGACTGTAAAAGCGGTAACCGAACCTGAAAAATATGACTTGTCACTCTATTCGCTGTTTGAGCGTCAGAACAAAAAAGTCATTCACCGGACTGCCGGTTACCTGCAAATTTCAATGGGAAACCATAAAGTAACCATGTTCCCACAAAACTCTGCCGACAGCCATATCCATGTATATCATTACAATATACGCGGCAAGCAGCAGTTTATGGAAAAGATGATAAATGGCGGCAAGCAACTGGAGCAACACAAGGGCAGACACGGAGGTCGCCACTGGCGCTACTTCTATCAGTTACATAAAGAAGGAAAACTAGAGGCTGAATATGAACGTGTTATCGGCAGTGCTTATTTTGAAGCACTTCGCAAAGACGGATTCATTATTCCGGATGTAACGATTCCTAATTTCTTTAAAAATATAAACTCATAAGCTAATGATGCATATTGCACTTACTATAGATTCCAAATTTGTTCGTTATTGCGCAGTCACAATAGTTTCAATATTAGAAAATAATGATCCTAAAGATATCATGCTACATATTGTATCAGGGCATCTACCCAAAGAAGATGTTCTTACTTTGTCACAAGTAGCAGAAAAATATGGAACTTCCATAGCTTTTTACTATATTCCACATGAAAAACTTCAAAATTATGAAGTTAAGTGGCAAAAACAACGTCTTTCCATGGTTGTCTTCTATCGATGTGTGTTGGCTTCGATATTACCTTCTACAATCTCACGAGTGATTTATCTAGATAGTGATACACTTGTTTTAGGATCCTTAAAAGAATTATGGGATACCAATCTAAACCAATTAGCACTAGCAGGGGTACAAGATACTGTCAGCCCTAATCCTAGTTACTTTGAAAGATTACAATATGCTCCCTCATACAACTACATAAACGGAGGTGTTTTACTATTAAACTTAGCATATTGGCGCAAACATAATATCGAGCAACAATGTATAAAATATTATCAACAATATCCCGATCGCATTATTCTAAATGATCAAGACATATTAAATGCTCTATTATACGACCAAAAGGTACTAATAGATATAAAGTGGAATGTTCAAGACGACTTCTATAGAAATAACAGATATACATCCCCTGCGTGGAAACCATCATACACAGATGCCATTTTACATCCAATCATCTTACACTATAGTGGACGTAAACCGTGGGCATACCATGCTATGCATCCTTTGCGGCATCTATTTTTCCATTACCAAAGGCTGACTCCATACGATGATTCAGCCAAACAAAAGAAAATAAGTACACGTATCTATAGATTCATTCATTTACTGCCATATATATTAGGCCTTAAACCAAAGAAATATGTAAACCTTAAAAAAATAAGAGAAAATTCCCAAATCACTAAATTATAATATATTCTTGTGGGAAGAATTTAATAAACCGGTAATGCTAGCCATTCCTATTCAAGAAATATACCAATGAAACAGATTACAATAAACAAAACTATTTTACAAATAATAGTATTCGCTTTCTTTGGATCTCGAGCGAACACTATTATTTGAACAAGAAAAAAAATCTACCTATATCTTTTTAAAACCGACAATATTTATGGATAAACATATCCTAAAATACCACCATACTGATCACCTCTCTCCCTTATAAATCGATCTACTTCTGCTTTATCTGTTAAATAATGACTATCTCGACCTTTAGGATAATATAAACTATAAACAGGAATAGTATTAACTTCATTCCATGTATAAATATAGCCAACTATACCTTGGTATTCATGACCTTCATTTTGGAATTTACGTACTTCAGCCCATGAAGTAATATAATGTGAATTCCTCCCTTTAGACCAATACATTCTATAAAGAGGCAGAGTACCAGGTTCCTCTTCAGCACATATATACCCAAAAACACCGGAATATTCATGCCCTTCATTCTTATACCGAAGAACTTCTGACCAAGAAGTACACCAGTGACAATTTACACCCTTAGGCCAATATAATTGATATAATGTAACCAACTTAATAACTGATATTTTTTTACTATTTATATATTTCTCTACTGCTAGCTTTAAATCAGCCTTCTTTACTGGGTCTGAAACCAAATCATAAATAGGATAAGTAGCATTCCAATCAACATCAACCAACCGCGAATGAGTATCGTCTACAGATTGTGACCATGCACCTATATTGATAGTAGTCGTGGGACCTTGATTAGGAGCCAAAGTTATAGTAGTACCAGAAGTAGTGCCTCCTACACATTGAATAGTACATGTCCAATCTGAATTCTTTTTATTAGCCTCGGTTATTGTAGTTGTGCTCCAAGTCCCATCAAAATCAAGACCGACTTTAGACATATTATATTTCGCCCCAGCACTTACTGTCTGTTTTTTCTCTGTACCTGTATTTTCTTCTATAATAGCCGATTTATAATAAGCTATATAAGAACCTCCTACTGTAATATTAGTAAGTACATGGGTCCCATATTTTGCAACAATTTGATCTGCTGAGTATTTACCTAAATCAGACACAAAGTTAGAAGATAAATATCGAGATAAAAGCTCAACATCTGCATCTACAAAATATTTTCTTTGTTTCTTTGTCACTTCTGCTTTAGCAAAAGAATATTTAGAAGAATATGAATATTTAGAGGCAGACTTAAATCCAGCGGAAAGAGTGCCAGAAAAGAATCCTTCAGCATCTTTTTTAATATCCATGGCTGCTACAGATCCCTTAAAATTTGAATCAGTTATCACATTCTGAAGAAAAGATTGGGCATCTTCACCTGCAACAATTTTTTGGTCTATGGTTCCAATGAAAGGATTATAAAACCGATCACCATTATCTCTTATTAATGCTTTGACATCAATAACTTGTAAACGAGTAGAGTTCTCCCCTAAATAATCCTCTGTTATATCATATCCAAACCCCAGTACATCATAGACACCATCTCCTGCCATACGGGAACTCATATCTTCTGTTTCATTCCTTTGCATTTCACAAACGTCATAAGTATTTGTACAAGAAACCAGCACTCCTACAAATAAAAAATAACACAAATTTATTTTCCTCATAACAGTACATTTTAAAAAGTTAATAAATCAAGTTTTAATAAGCATTGTTCATATCACATACCTGTGCTAGAAGCTATTTTATAAGAAAAAGAATATTGATATTTTTTATCTCCAACATGAATCAATCTTCAAAAGGAAATACATATCCTACAATTTTTTGAAAATCATCCGTATTAAAATGAAGTCCTTTCCATTGAACAGAATAACTATGATTTATATGTTTTGCACTATAATATTCATATAAAGGTACTGTTCCTAAAACCTGCGATTTATAAATATAACCTGTTATTCTTTGGTATACATCTGTATTACTCTGATTACCTCTCCATACAGAACTTAAACTTTGATTTATATATTTTGCACTATAATATTCATATAAAGGAACAGTTCCCTCCACTTGACTCGCACAGAGATAGCATGTTACACCTTGATAATCATCCGTATTAAAATGCGTTCCTTTCCACTCTGTAAAATAACTACTATTTATATGTTTGGAGCTATAATAATTATATAAAGGCAACAATTCCAATATCTCCAGTTTAAAACTATCAATGTATTTTTCTACTGCATTTTTTAATGCTACTTTTTTTGCAGGATCTGAAACTAAATCATAAATAGGATAAGTAGCATTCCAATCAACATCAACCAAACGGGAATGAGTATCATCAACTGATTGTGTCCATGCACCTAAATTGATAGTAGTCGTAGGTCCCTGATTAGGAGACAAAGTTATAGTAGTACCAGAAGTTGTTCCTCCTAGACATTTAATATCACACGTCCAATTAGAATTTTTCTTATTCGTTTCAGTAATAGTTGTAGTATTCCAACTTCCATTTGCATCGAGCCCCACCTTTTTCATATTATATTTAGCACCAGCTGTTACAGTCTTCATTTTCTCTGTGCGATTGGCTTCTTCTACAATAACAGATTTATAATAGGCCCTATAGGAACCACCCACTGTTATTTTAGTCAGTACATGAGTTCCATACATTCTAACTATCTCATCAGCTGAGTATTTATTTAAATCCGCTATAAAATTTGAAGATAAATACCGTGATAAGGTTTCAGCATTAGTATATAAAAGATATTGTCTTTGTTTCTTTATAACTTCCGCTCGCGCAAAAGAATATTTGGAAGAATATGAATATTTAGAATCAGACTTAAATCCTGTAGTAATACTCCCGGAGAAAAATCCTTTTGATGTATCAGACTTACCCATTGCAGCTACAGAACCAGAAAAATTTGTATTACTTATTGTTTGCTGAAGAAAAGACCATGCATCCTCACCAGCAGTAACTTTTTGTTCTATAGTTCCAATAAAAGGATTATCAAAACGTCCCTTATTATCTCTAATAAATGCTTCTACATCTAAAACCGGTTGACGAACAGAAGCTTCTCCCAAGTAGTCTGATGTTATATCATATCCATAACCTAACACATCATAAATTCCGTCACCTGCCGCACGTGGCATAACCTCTTTTTCCGAGAAATTCTGTAAATCCTCAAAACCACTACTGTCTGTACAAGCAGCAATGAATAAACCTAAACAAAGGCTTAATAAACTAATTCGTTTTTTCATAATTATCACATTTAAAGTTAGTATACTTTTCTCATTTTCACAATGAACAATCTTATAATTCCATCATGTCATTTTCCACTAAATGCCAAACAATTAAACGCCAAACTATTTTAGTATTCATTCCATAAACAAAGATATCTCAAACAGAGATTATAAGAATTAGATCGGTAATATACAAAAAAATATTGAATTTGCAAGCGAAATTGTGATATTTTTGCAGAAAAAAAAGACAATCAATAATACAGGCTCTCTATCTATAAATTTTTCCAATAATAAGGGAGTGAATGAATATGTATAGCAGTCAGTCCTATTGCATAAGCTTTTTCTATCTCCAGATTAAACCTTTTTATATGGATGTATTCTATCTCCATAGCCTTTGGAGTTATCTCCATAAGCTTTGGAGTTATCTCCCAAGACTATGGAGTTAACTCCAAAGACTTGCGGAGATAGAACAAACAGGAAGAAACCCCTTAACCATACAGCAAGAAATGTTTAGGGATGCGGATAAGATATTTTAAGGATGAATCTGATTTTAAAACCACACAATTCCTTACGGATGAAAAACTCCCCAATGTCCTTCTTTAAAAAAGTGAAACAATATATGACAGGAAGATATACATCTGACTATACATACAGGACAGAAATATGAAGTGAGAGCATATATGCACCCAAACTTTTTATGAAAATACAGGCACTCTTGAGAAATCGCAAGTGGCTGCATAAATGAAATTAAGAGAACAACCTAAAATTCCTGAAAAACGTAGTAAAGGCCGCCCTTTTATTAAATCTTCCCAAAGCCATAGATACCCCCCACAAACCACATATATTATAATGTTTATGCAATGAAATACGAAGGATGGTATGGATATAGCATTGCAATGCACTAATCAGCTCCGGATCATCCACATAATCGGAAAACATATTCCTCATCCATCTCAAGAAAAGAATAGTAGCGTGCAATTTATCTTTGTCATGACCGGCAGAGTTACTGATGTTTGCACCTTCAACATTCCTCCAACATACAGGCTGCCCCGGCAAAGAAATAACACCCCCCGCATGACGGGCAAAAGCAGCCCACGTAGCATCATCCGAACACCAAGCCATAGGAAAATGAACAAAACCACCTGCCGACTGCCATATCTCCCGACTGAACACGTACTCTACGGCAGCCGAATCTATCTTTCCCTGTAACTTATCTAGCAGCAGCCGGTAACAAGACACACTTCCTTCTTCCAAAGGACGATTGGCACGTATCCGCTTGTTTTCACCATCAATGACAGCTAATGGAAAACGAAAGAAATATCCTCGCTGATGGTGTGGGCGCGACAAAGCCTCCATGACACGTTCCACACCATCAGCCGGCATCAAATCATCATCCGAGAAAAGCCAGATAAACGGCTCTGCAGACAGCTGGATACACCTCTCCCAATGGGCCACCAAATCTTTGCCCCCCATATTTTCGCTAAAGCGATGATACACCAGATTTACCTTATTCTGATAAGATTCCACAATCTTATCCAATCTTTCAGGACTTGCATCATCACCTATATATAACACGAACTCATCTTTATGGGCCTGAACTGCAATTGAGTCGAGCGTTTCCTTAAGGAAACGCCCCTTGTAGGCGGGAATAACAATTGCCAATTTCTTTATTTGCTCCACTTTACAAAGACTGCATATCGTTCAACTTCTTGTAATATCCATTCAAGGCTATCAGTTCATCGTGAGTTCCTCTTTCTACGATATCGCCTTCATAAAGTACACAAATTTCATCGGCATTCTTAATGGTACTCAATCTATGTGCGATAGCGATAGTAGTACGCGATTTCATCAAACGCTCCAACGCTTCCTGAACCAAACGCTCGGACTCTGTGTCAAGAGCCGAAGTAGCCTCATCTAATATAAGGATAGGAGGATTTTTCAAAATTGCACGGGCTATACTGACACGCTGACGCTGACCACCGGACAAACGCCCTCCACGATCACCAATCATCGTGTCATATCCTTTTTCCGTTTCCATAATGAAATCATGTGCATTCGCTATCTTGGCAGCTTCTATTACTTGCTCCATAGTGGCATTCTCTACACCAAAAGTAATATTGTTATAGAAGGTGTCATTAAACAGAATAGCTTCCTGATTTACATTACCAATCAGAGAACGTAAACTGTGGATGGATACATCTTTCACATTCTTGCCGTCAATCAGCAATGCACCCTCCGATACATCGTGATAACGCGGTACCAAGTCCACTAAAGTAGACTTTCCGGAACCGGACTGGCCCACCAGTGCAATCGTTTTTCCTTTAGGAACAGTCAGATTGATATGGTTCAAGACCGGACGTCCTTCTACATAGCTGAAACTTACATTTTTAAACTCTAACTTATCTGTGAAAGCGTCCAATGGCAAAGGCTGCTCCGGCTCTACGATATGATTTTCCGCTTTCAATATCATATCAATTCGCTCCATACTGGCCAATCCCTGCGGAATATTATAAAATGCTCTTGAAAATTCTTTCAAAGGATTGATGATACTATAAAGGATAATCAGATAAAATATGAAAGTAGCCGCATCCATCGGAGCATAGTTTGTATTTAAGATTAAAGCACCGCCAAACAACAGCACGGTCACAATCACACAAGTACCTAAAAACTCACTCATGGGGTGGGCTGAACTTTGCCGGATAATCATCTCGTTCATTGCATCGCGGAAGTCATTGTTTGTTTTAGAGAACCGGGCAGACATTTTGCTTTCGGCTATAAACGCTTTGATAACCCTTAAACCTCCTAATGTTTCATCCAATTGGGACATAATATCTCCCCATTGCGCCTGTGCTGTAGAGGACTGTCTTTTCAGCTTCCGGCTGACAACCCCCATTATCCAACCTGTCAGAGGTAAAATAAAGATAACAAAAAGCGTCATTTGCCAACTTACCGAAAACAGAGTGACAAAACAAACCAAAAGAGCGATAGGATTACGGATAAGCATATCGATGGAACTGGTCAACGAGTTCTCCACCACCGTAACATCCGCACTCATACGGGCTATGATATCTCCTTTACGTTCTTCTGAGAAAAAACTCAAAGGAAGACTTAACACTTTATTATAAACCTGAATACGGATATCCCGGACAATACCTGTACGCAAAGGTACCATGACAGCCGCAGAAGCAAAATAACCGGCAGTTTTCAACATAGTCATAAAGATAAGTATTCCTCCCATCATGGCAAGTGTATAGAACGCACCATTTGTAGCCACAAAATTGCTCACAAAGTAATAGGCATTATTTATGAGTACATCTTTATCCAAATTATGAATATCCATAGGAATGTACTCATAAGACTTGGTATCAATTTTGAACAGAATGTTCAAAATTGGCACAATCGCCATGAACGAAAACACATTAAGCCATTGCGACAGAAAGTTCAGTATCAATGCCCATGTCAAATATTTGCGGTATGGAAGAATATACCGCTTCAACAAACTAAAGAACTGTTTCAGCATAATTATCAATTATATATAATGCCGCAAAGGTAACAAAAAAGAAATAATCACCCAAGATTACCCCACTTTATCCCCTAATATTTGTTCATACACGGCAAGCCTTCTTTCCTGCATCTGTCCGGGGTTATATACTTGTCGCAAACTGTCTTCCGCATGGGTAACCAACTGTCTCTGCAACTGCGGATTACTTGACAAGGCTATGACAGCTTCTGCAAATCCGGCAGGGTCATCAACAATCAAGCAATCTTCACCATCCTTAAAATCAATGCCTTCCACACCCTTTGCCGTCGTTACAAAAGGTACTTTTGACAATACAGCATCTAATATTTTCATACGCATACCACTACCGATACGTATTGGAACAACAGCAACACTGCCTTTTAAAAAAGAGCCCAGATCTTCCACATAGCCTGCCAACTTCAATTCCGGGTATTCGGACAGCAAACGATTGATACACTCTCCACGCCATTTACCAATTACTTGCAATGTAAACGAAAAATGGCGTTTACGCAGATGCGGAATCACTTCGTGACAGAACCATGCCACGGCATCCAGATTGGGAAAATGATCCTCACTTCCCACAAAAGTCAGGCGTCCGCTTTGGACCGGAACAAAAGGCTGTTCCAGCCTGTCACCCACTTGCACCACAGCCGGAGAAGTGTAGATATGGTCTTTCCGTCCTATGAAGTCCTCCATAATTTTACGGTCTACTTCAGTCAGAACAATAACATCTTTATATTTCAATAATGCACTGCGCTCAAAATCCTTTGCTATATGAAAAAACATCCTGTCACCGGCAGTCTGTTCCCTGAACAAAGCAATCTCCTTTTCATTACGGATGTAGCGGAGTTCATGATGCACAAAAATAGTCTGTACATTTTCAGGCAACAAGAATCCCAATGACAACAGTTCATAAAACTCTACTTGAATAATATCAAAACCTGAATGAGCCACCTGAGAAACATACTCCACATACCCCTGGTCTAGCGGCTGGAAACAAGAACTGAACAAAGTACTCTTTCCCCGTACTAAATCCACAACTTCGCCCGTTTCATCCGTCCATATCTGTTGCCGGTTCATTTTACGGGTTACAGACGCATGTATCTTTTGCAGCCATTTATAATAAAAAGGATGTTTAATTCTGGGTAATCTGACAGTTTGAGGTTTAGGAGTATAAATAAAGAAATCCACATTATCCCAAATTTTCTTCAATGACTCTACATCTTGCATACGCTTCTCCGTTTCAGGATAAAGCAATACAGATACGGACATCTTATGACGCAAATACTCCACCATATTAAAGAAAGCTTGATTACCGCCCGAATCCAGCGGATAAGGAATGTACGGAATAATAAAAAGAATTTTCTTTCTCATACTAATTGAATTTAAACAATAGTCTAATGTCTAATTTAATTTTTAGTTTAATACAGCAAATGCTATGTAGTGTATAATGCAAAAGTACAAGAAAGACTGCATACCAAAATGTTAATTATCGTTTCTTTTTAAAAGTTCAACACAATTCCTGTTTCTTGAAAGAAAAAACAAAGAAGCAACTTGTTTATTTAACTATATAACGTTATATTTGTAAAATTAAAAAGGAACTAACTTAACAATAGAACATGAATGCACTTCCCTTGGTCAGTGTAGTGGTACCTAATTATAATTATAAACGATACCTCAATCTACGAATTCAGAGTATTCTGCAACAGACCTATCAGAATATCGAACTGATTTTACTTGATGATGCCTCAACAGACGGTAGCGAAGAGGTATTATCGGACTATCAAGACCATGCCAAAGTGAGCCATATTCTATTAAACGAACACAACACCGGAAATCCATTTAAACAATGGTTTAAAGGCATGCAATTAGCCAAAGGAAAATATATATGGATAGCCGAAGCCGATGACTTGTGTGAGCTTACTTTTTTAGAGAAAGTAGTTCCTTTAATGGAGAAATACCAACAAGCCGCCGTATGCTTTGCCGGTTCCAAGTATATTGATAAAGACGGTAATGTGCTGAGTTGCGACATGAACAAATGGAAATCTGCCATACCTCCATACGCCGTGTTTAATGGGGAAACTTATGCCGAACATAACCTTTACTGGCGTGGTTACATAGCCAATGCAAGCTCGGCCATTTTCAGAAAAAGCATGGTAAATGTCCAAAATATGGAACAATGCCTGCAAATGCGCTACAGCGGCGACTGGCTGTTCTGGTTTTATATGGCAATGCAAGGAGACATTATAGAAAGATATGAAGTACTGAACTACTTCAGACAACATACCCAGAAAGTTACCGTCAAAGCTGAAAACAACGGAGGGGGTAAGAGCGAAGATATTGAGATAGTCCGCATTATGGAACAACACCTTACCCACCTGAGCAGATACAAACGATGTATACGGAGAGGAATGCTTTACAACCGCATTGCCAAATTAAGCACAACAGAGCAAGTAAAACTGCAATTATGGGAACTCCTCCGGCAGAAATTAAACGGAACGCGGAAAGACGGACGTCTGGAGCGCCTCAACCGGATAGCACGGCTATTCTGTCCTTTTGTTCTGACTATGAAACGAGACCGCCTTACTCCTTCCCGAAAATAGAATAAGAAACGGAAACTGCTTGCCCATATTTTCGGGCGGACTCACATGTTTGCCCCTAAAGTGAACAAATTGGCAGCCAATTTTACTTTTGGCATACCCTCTTTTGATATTTCTAAAATTCTGTTTACCTTTGTTGTTAATCATCCGAATTGATTCAAACAAATGCAAACTTTACTAAAACAAATGAAATATCTCCGTTCACTCATGCAGCAATTTGTAACAGCATGTAAGAATCAAGCTAAGCTTATCCAACAGTTTACTCTTTCTTTACTTTACTTATTTATCATACATATAGTTGCTTTACTTTTTTTCTTCCTGTTCCGGCTTGTCCTGTTCACCTCAATAGATTATCAGTTTCCTCCCGATATACAAAACAACTTTCTCATGCAAGCCACTGCATTTATAAAAGGGCTATGGTTTGACAATGTTATAGCTTGCTACATATTGCTGTTACCATTAGTCATTTTATGGATAACCGCTCCCTGCAACTATCACTCCAAGTGGGTATTCAGATTTATCTCTATCTTTTTCATTCTATTTTATTCACTGTCGTTCATTATTTCGGCAGCCAACATCCCTTATTTCTCCTATTTTTTTAAAACAATCAATTCTTCCATTTACAATTGGTTCGGATATGGAGCCACTACTGCCGGAATGGTATTGGGTGAGACATCATTCTATTTCCCTATTTTTCTAGGACTGATATCTATTCTTCTGCTGTCAGGAAGTGTACTACGGTTATCTTCTTATTTCTATCATCTCATCAATTCGAAATCTACTTCCATCAGCCCGATAAACCGCCTATGTATATTCGCCACCGGTGCTGTTTGTATAGGACTTTGTCTATTCGGAATACGGGGACGCATGGGATATAACCCCATCAGAGTAAGTCAAGCATACTATTGCACCGATCCATTTCTGAATCAGCTAGGGGTTAATCCTGTCTTTAATCTACTTACCAGCACACTGGATGATAACCGTAAGGAAAACCGCTATCTTCACCTGATGCCGGAACAGGAGGCAATAACCAATATGCAAAGTATATTGCAAAGAAAAGGAATAGAAGGCATCTCCCCCATTGCACGTGAAGTGAAATGCGCAGCCGTCCCTACACAAAAGAATGTTGTTCTTATTTTCATGGAATCGATGTCGGCCAACTTGATGGAGCATTTCGGATCTACCAAAAAACTGACTCCTTTCCTAGACAGCCTTTATCTGGAATCTCTCAGTTTTGACCATTTTTATTCAGCGGGCATACATACCAACCACGGAATGTATGCCACCCTCTACTCTTTCCCTGCCATCATGAAACGGAATGCCATGAAAGGAGCAGTGGTACCTGTCTATTCGGGGTTGCCCACCGTATTAAAGGATAATGACTATCGGAACCTATTCTTCATGACGCACGAATCACAATACGATAATATGAACGCTTTTCTCCGCACTAACGGATTTGATGAAATATATGCACAAGAAAACTACCCAAAAGATAAAGTCGTTAACAGCTTTGGTGTACAAGACGATTTCCTATATCAATATGCCTTGCCCATTCTGAACAAAAGAGCAGAAGAAAGACAACCTTTCTTTACCGTATTGCTTTCTATCAGCAACCATCCCTCGTATGTGATACCTGACTATTTCAAACCACACAGCACAAAGCTTGAAGATCAGATTGTGGAATACGCGGACTGGGCCATCCGGCAATTCATGCAAGAAGCACGCAAACAACCCTGGTTTGAAAATACAATCTTTGTTTTGCTGGGTGACCATGGGAAATTGGTAGGAAGTCCGGACTGTGAAATACCACAATCCTGCAACCATGTTCCACTAATGATTTACGGAAAAGGCATCAAGCCCGAAATCAGACAAGAGCCGGGCGGCCAGACTGATGTGGCACCGACTTTACTCGGACTGCTGAACATGAGTTATACCCAAAACGACTTCGGCATAAATTTGTTAACAGAACAACGCCCGTATGTCTATTTCTCCGCCGATAATTTGATAGCAGCTACAAATACAACCCACCTATATATTTATTCTCCACATGACCGGCAGGAATTCAAATATAAGAAGCAAGGAAATGCCTTGCAACTTGTAACAGGGGAGGACAGTACATTCTACGTGATGAAAAAATACTGTTTCTCCACATTGCAGAGTGCGGAGTATCTGGTAAAAGAGCACAAGACTGTCAATAAAGCTAATGGACAATAAGGTGGGACGGGTTTCACCGCCTTGCCTTCCTTAACGGTCATACCCCAACTTCTCCTCGTTATAATCAGAGGCTATGTAGGTAGGACGGCCTTTGGTTTCCTTGAAAATGCGCCCCACGTACTCTCCTATAATTCCCAAAGAGAAAAGCTGGATGCCACCTAAAAAGAGCATGACAATGATCAAAGTGGGGAAGCCGGCCGTTTCATCACCATAAAGCACGGTCTTTATCAGAAAATAAATGGCATAAATAAAACTGGAGATTGAACAGAGCACTCCGCATACTGTGGCGATGCGCAAAGGGGCGATAGAGAAAGAGGTTATTCCCTCGACAGCCAGATTCAACAGCTTGAGAAAGTTCCAAGAGGAATGGCCCATCAGCCTGTCTCCGCGATCAAATTCAATGCTTTTCTTCTGATAGCCTATCCAGCAAAACAATCCTTTTGTATAACGCTCGCATTCGCGCAGACGACGCAACGTGAGCACACAACGACGGTCCAGAAGCCTGAAATCGCCCACATTGGGCAAAATATCAATACGGCTCATCCGCTGAAGTATACCATAAAAAGCCAGAGAGAACTGACGACGCAACCAGCTTTCCTCGCCACGGGTACGCCGTTTGGCATAAATGTCATCATATCCTTCTTCCCAATATTCCAGCATCTGGTCTACCAGTTCCGGAGGATCCTGCAAATCAGCGTCCATCACAACGCAGCAATCGCCGGTGGCGTAATCAAAACCCGCCAGCATGGCTACCTCTTTACCAAAGTTACGCGAAAGGTTGACATAATTCACCCGCTTGTCCTGCTGCCTCAACCGGCGGAGGCATTCCAGCGTAGTGTCGCTGCTGCCATCATTGACAAACAGGATTTCCCACTCATAAACGGCATTGCGGTTGACAAGCTCTATCAAACGTTGATACAGAGTGGGCAGCATCGCTTCCTCATTATATACCGGAATCAAAAGAGTCACTTTCTTCATATCATTCTTCACTATCATAAAGACTCCTCAAAGATATTACTTTTGTTTGAAAACAAACCTCACTAATAAAAAATTTACCGGAATGGCAATGAGAAACACTGGGATGGGAGCCAACGGACGGGAAAAACCCAACCGCAGAAAGAGATTCAACAATCCGATATGTATCAGATAATTTGTCAGATGTGCCCCCCCGAAGCCAAAAGCTTTCTTCCAGGAAGGAGGCTGCCCGAAAGTAAAATAAGCCGTAAGATAAAAGTTGGCAACAAAACTCAGCACATATCCCAAGGTATAGGCTACATTGACCTGAATGAATTTTTGCAAGACAAAATAAATGCCATAGTGCAGCCCTGTAGCAAAAAGACCTACCATTACAAATCGCAGGAACTCGGGTATCTGTTTCAGTTTATTCATTTTCATTGATTTAAAATGCAAAGTTAGGTATTACTAAAGAATTATTCGTACTTTTGCGACAGTAAATATAAAAGACCGAAAAATATATGTCAGACAAGAAAAAAGCATTTTGGTTCATAGCCTTACTAAGCACACTTGTAATAATCCCCTTTTTGGGAGAAACTATTTTTTACTCTAAAGGGGAACCGCGCGAAGCAATTGTGGCATACTCGATGTTGGAAAGCGGCAACTGGATATTGCCTTTGAACTACGGAACAGACATCGCCTATAAACCTCCTTTCCTGTATTGGTCTATTGCAGCTATTTCCGCCATTTTCGGAGGGGTGAGTGAATTCTCGTCCCGTCTGCCGTCCGCTATCGCTTTTCTAGCTATGCAGTTCGTGTTTTTCGGATTCGTAGCCCGCTATAAGAATACAAAGACAGCAGTCATTACCTCCCTTTTACTGCTCACTTCATTCGAAGTGCACCGGGCGGCGGTGGCTTGCAGGCTGGATATGCTACAGGTTTCCTTCATCGTCATCTCACTTTGCTTACTATTTCGCTGGGACGAAAAAGGCTGCAAGGGAATACCTTGGACGGCTGTCGTGCTGATGGCATGCGGCACGCTGACCAAAGGACCTGTGGGTTCTATATTCCCCTGTATGTGTATCGGTATTTACCAGCTGATACGGGGACGCTCATTCGGCAAGACTTTCCTTTCCTTATTCAGAATCGGGCTGCTTTCCCTTATTCCATTGGGAATCTGGTTTTATGCGGCCTGGCTACAGGGAGGACAGCCGTTTATGGACCTGATGCTGGAGGAAAACACCGGACGCTTTGTCGGCAAAATGTCATACCCGTCGCATCACAATCCTTTATGGTATAACTTCCTGACCATTATATGGGGGTGGATACCTTGGACATTGGTCTTGCTTATTTCACTCTTCGGACTGAAATGGAATGAAATGCACCTGCTGCCCGCAGGAAACTCTTTCACCGGACGCATCAGGAAGGTTTGGGATAACATCCGCTCACAATCCCCCATACAGCTGTTTATCTGGATAGTGATTATCGCTATTTTTGTCTTCTATTGTATTCCTAAAAGCAAACGCAGCGTCTATTTGTTGCCTATCTATCCATTTATGGCTGTACTGATTGCCCAGTATCTGGAGGCGTTAATGCAAAAAGGGGCGAAAGTGTTCAAAATATCGGCTTATATCTTTGCCTCGCTCTGTTTGTTACTCACCGTGGTGTTTTTTGCTGTACGCTGTCAGATGATACCGGACAGCATATGGGGCAACGGACGTCATGCTGCCGAAAACATAGCGTTTATGCAAGCTTTGGAAAGCACGTCCTTTTCTATTTCCAAATGGCTGATTATAGTATTGCCGGTAGTGGCTGCCATCTGTACATTAAGGCTGGTTATCAAAAAAAGTAGTACGGGGTCACTCCTCTATGGAATCATCGGTTGTGTTCTTTGCCTGTTTGTCGCTTTAGACGGGGTATATCAGCCAACAATACTAGCTGTAAAATCCGATAAACATCTGGCAGAAGATATCAGAAAACAGGTGCCTGAAGGAGTCGTTTATTCATATACAGACAGAATGATACGGTTTTATTGTACAAATTATTATATGAATAACCAAATGCGGAATTTCACACTGGAAAATCCGCAAGAAGGGTATGTCATACTTTCTGCAAATGCACAAGAGGAGTTTTTAAAGAATTACAATGCAAAATATCAGCTGGAAGAGGTCTTCCATACAGATTACAGAAGTTGCGACTTACGCAATACGGTAATCATGTACAAGTTCAACGAGAAACGGAAATAGTTATATCCGGCAGATTCTGCACCGATTGGGACGCGGACTATATGAATCAGTATGGAATTCATATAGTCCGCGTCCAAGTTTTACTATCTGTTCCCTAAATCATCATAAACAGTTTGCAATATCGCCTTACCCTTATCCAGACGGGACTCGTCAGCTTCAGGCTCATTAAAAAGAATACTGCCGGAATTATTATCAAATACCGTCACTCCTGTACTGTCCCGGAATGAGAACCCATTATTGAAACTATAAAAGGCAAAAGGATACTTATAATCACTTCCCAATACATTACGGCTAAACGTAAATGCAGTATGTTCCAGCCCAAGCTGCCCCAACAAAGTGGCTGCCAAATCGGTCTGATTCATAATCTTGTCCACCTGCATAGGCTGTTTTACCGCTCCACCTAACCATAACAAGGGAATATGATAAAAACGAGGCATCGCATTAGACCCCTCACGCGGGTAATAGAAACCATGATCGGGAAGGCAGATAACTAAAAGATCTTTCCATGCGGGAGTCTGCTTCAACCGGTCAATAAACTTACCCAGACATTCATCTGTATAAGCAAAGGCATTGGGAATTTTATCTTCCAGCCGGTGATAAGGAACTTCGAAAGGTTCATGACTGCTAAGTGTCAGAAACGCAGTATGCCAAGGCCCTTCTTCCTTCCGGTTTCTTAACTGATTATATAAATATTCAAAAGTAATATCATCATTCACTCCCCAGGCATTACTGGTCTGTTCGGCCAATGAAAAATCTGTATTGGCTATAAGACGCTGATAACCGGTACTCAGCAGATAACTCTTCATATTGGTAAAGTTGATATCACCTCCATACAGGAAATCTGTTTTATAACCCGCCTTGGACAATCCTTCAGCTATAGCAGGCAGCGTACGGCTCTTGGCAGGAATTTTCATTACCGATGCCGTAGGCAATCCAAGGTAACCGCTGAAAGTACAGACTGTTCCACGGTCGGTACGGAAACTATTGGCATAACAGTTTGTAAAAAAGATCCCTTCCTTTGACAGACGGTTAAAGTGGGGTGTCACATCAGGAAGACCGCCTAAAGGTTCTACAAAAGCACCTCCAAAACCTTCCATCAAAATAATAAGAATATTGGGACGCTTGGTATTCAGGACTTGAATAATACTATCCCCATCTGTTGTAGGATAAAGTCCGTCAAACAATGCAGCCCGCTTCTCTTCATCAAAGAAATTGAACTCTGATGCAAAATCCTGGGATTTACCCATAGAAGACAACAAACTGAAATCGGGATTGACCGCCGAATGATTCAAGAAAGGTTCGTTGCTGAAATATACTTGCCCTATATTAGAAGTGGATTCCGTTACACCACCACGTATAATGACGAAAAGCACACCTCCTAATAACAGCATTCCCGCAGTTCCCGTTATCCGTTTCCGGGTGGCAGTCAAAACGGAAGGCGTGATTTTCAGCAAGACCCAACTATTCAGAGCTATGAGTAACAAGATGGCAAGAACCCTCAGCAAGATAAATCCAACGGAAACACTCGCCAAAGCTTCCTTCGGTGAATCGATATAAAGAAAAACAGATACGTCCAGTTTAAATCCCCAAAATGTATATAATGCCATATCTACCACAAAAATGATAGAAATAAGCGCGGCGGCCAAAATATAATACCCGTAAAGTATTTTTTTCAAAGGGAATTTCCTAAACCAAATACTTATCAGTACCAACAAGAATGGAAATGCAGTAAGATATCCCGCCGTAGCGGCATCAAGACTGGCTCCATGAATCATTACCTGCATATAATCGGCAAACCCGAATCCTTTTTCAATGGAACCATTATAGAGCATGAATAATGGTTTCTGTAGAATAAATATCAGTAAGACCGTAAAAAAGTACAAGCTGATATAAGCAATCCTCTTTTTCATATCTTCAGTTCTTTATTATTTCCGTCCGAAATCAGCCGGGACCTCTCCCCATCGGTCGGTTTCCCACTTCAATAAAGGTGTGGTATATTTATTTTCTTTCAGCCAAATTTCGGCCCGTTCTATCATTTGAAAAAGTTTCTCCGTCTGAGGAGTCCGTTCCAGTTTAGTTTTACATTTCTTCTGCTTCACCCAACTCAACGCATTACGGCTGTCCGAGTAAACAGGCATATTGATATTTTTCTGCTTCATCAACGCCAAAGCATGGACAATGGCAAGAAACTCTCCAATATTATTCGTTCCATAAACAGGACCGAAATGAAAAACCTCCTGTCCGGTAAACAAATAAACGCCCCGATATTCCATCGGTCCGGGATTTCCACTGCAAGCAGCATCCACAGCCAGGCAGTTCATATCAAAGTTCTCGGGAAGTTGTTTAGGAACATCTTCTTTTTTAACAGCATTCTTACCTATATAATGGAAAGCGGAAGAAGCCAAGGCGTGTTCCGCCTCCTCTTTGGTCTCGAATGACTTGTATTGTGCGCCATCGTAACCTTTTATCTGTAGCTGGCAGTCAGTCCAAGAGTCATAAACTCCCGGATTGACGCCTTTCCATACTACATAATATTTCTGTTTCTTTACCATTTACATACGTTCAGGCACTTCAATACCCAGTAGGCCCATTGCTGTCTTTACAATCTTACCCACATTAGCACTCAATGCCAGACGGAAGACTTTCAACGCTTCATTTTCTTCACGCAGAATACTGAAATCATGATAGAACTGGTTGTATTCTTTCACCAAATCGTATGCATAGTTTGCTATAATGGAAGGATTATAGTCTGAGCCTGCCTGCTTGACAACCGATTTAAAATCAGCCAGCATCTGAATCAAACCTTCTTCTTTTGCGCTCAGTTCCAAACCTGCTGGAATGATTTCGGGAATAACGATACCTGCTTCAGCCGCTTTGCGTAATACAGACTGGACACGGGCATACGTATACTGAATGAAAGGTCCTGTATTGCCATTGAAATCTATCGATTCTTTCGGGTTGAAAGTCATATTTTTACGTGCGTCCACCTTCAGGATAAAATATTTCAAAGCGCCCAAACCAACAATACGGGCAATATTGTCGGCTTCTTCTTGAGTCAGACCGTCCAATTTACCTAATTCAGCAGAAGTTTCCTTAGCAGTTTCAATCATTGCTTCCATCAAATCATCCGCATCCACTACTGTACCTTCACGACTTTTCATTTTGCCCTCGGGCAGCTCTACCATACCGTATGAGAAATGAACCAATCCTTTGCCCCATTCAAAACCCAATTTGTCCAACAAGATAGAAAGTACCTGGAAATGATAGTTTTGTTCATTACCCACTACATAAATCATCTTGTTGATGGGGTAATCCTGAAAACGTAATTTGGCAGTACCAATATCCTGGGTCATATAAACAGAAGTACCGTCACCGCGAAGAAGCAACTTATGGTCCAGTCCTTCGGCAGTCAAATCAGCCCATACAGAGTTATCCTCTTTCCGGTAGAAGAAACCTTTTTCCAATCCTTCCATCACTTTCTCCTTACCTTCCAGATAGGTATTCGATTCATAATAAATTTTATCGAAAGTAACTCCCATCATCTTATACGTTTCATCGAATCCGGCATATACCCAGTCATTCATCTTCCTCCACAAGGCACGGATCTCAGGGTCATTCGCCTCCCACTTACGGAGCATCTCGCGAGCTTCCAGCATCAGAGGAGAGTTTGCCTCTGCCTTAGCTTTAGCTTCTTCTTCATTCAAGCCTTCAGCCTGGTACTGAGCTGTCAGTTCCTTTACCTCAGCCTTGTAATGCTTGTCAAAAGCTACATAATAGTCACCAATCAAATGGTCCCCCTTCTTGCCCGATGATTCAGGTGTTTCACCGTTACCATATTTCAACCAGGCCAGCATGGACTTACAGATATGGATACCACGGTCATTCACAATATTGGTCTTGACCACCTTATTGCCATTTGCCGCCATGACATTTGCCAAGGCATTTCCCAACAGGTTGTTACGGACGTGACCCAGATGAAGCGGCTTGTTTGTATTGGGAGAAGAATACTCAATCATCACCAACGGAGAGTTTTCCGTAGCCTTTTCAATACCGTATTCGGGAGCAGCCTGAATAGAATTCAAAAGTTCAATCCAACAATCCGAAGCAATTGTCAAATTAAGAAAGCCCTTCACTGCATTGTAGGCTGAAACCAATTCGGGAGCATGCTCTTTCAGGTATCCGCCTATTTCCTGTGCGGTCTGTTCAGGAGCTTTCTTGGACATTTTCAGAAAAGGGAAAACAACCAAAGTAAGATGTCCTTCAAACTCTTTCTTAGTCTTTTGCAGTTGTACCATTTTTCCGGGTACATCCTGTCCGTACAACGTTTTGATAGCGCTGATAATGGACGTGGTGAGTTTTTCTTCTATATTCATAATATGTACGTACACTTATTTGTTATTGAGTTGCAAAGATAGACATTTTAGGCGAAATCTTTCCTATCTTACTTTAATTTACTATCTTTCCTCTCCGCAAACTATATCCTTTTAACTAAAAAAATAAGTATCAAAAAGTCAAAAGTCACTATTTTATCGAATAAGAATAAGAGGACAACTTTCACTAATCAAGAGAATTCCACTTTATAAAAAGCTAAATTATCTGCATAAACATACAATGACTAATTAAATATGTCCAACAACACATTCCCAGTTCATTAGAAATATAAAAATACATTGACTACAAGAATTAATTCAACACGAAATTACATAAACACTTGATTGATAAAACAATATTATATATTAAATCCACATTAAAACAAGACAAACACTATTTTGATAAAGTTAAGAAAAACCGTATATTTTTATCCTAAAGAAAGGACTTCGTAAAAAATATATTAAAATATATTATCCTATTTAAATCAAAATACATATATTTGCGGTCATTATTAAATAATGCAATTATAAGAATGCAAGCAAAAAGAAATCCTAATGCAGTTGAATAGTAATAAAACCACTATGGAAAACGACACAATGATACAAGAAATTGCATTTACAATTTAAAAAAGAGAGTTCAATACATAATGCCTGAAATATGGCAATTTATAAACCCCTAATTAAAGCCAAGTTTATATGAGCAGATTTTCTTCATTATTATGTAGCTTGCTATTCTGCATGATTACATATGCACAGGAAATTACAGTAACTGGTAAAGTCACCGCAGGAGGCGAAGAAATGCCTGGTGTCACAGTAGCTGTAAAAGGACAAACTCGCGGTACCATCACTTCTACCGATGGCAGCTACCAGATTCAGGTTAACGGCAATGAAAGCCTGATCTTCTCTTTTGTAGGTTACGAAACAGTAACTATACCGGTAAACAAACGCAAAGTTATTAACGTAGAATTGAAGGAAACAACCCAAATGGTAGATGAAGTAGTTATAACCGTTCCTTACGGTACTGCCAAAAAATCCACATTTACAGGGTCTGCAAGCTATATTGCCGCCGGCACTATTGAAAAAGCACAGGTCAGTAGTGTGTCAAAAGCATTGCAAGGAACTGTAGCTGGTTTACAGTCTTTTTCCTCCAGCGGTCAACCCGGATCAGACGCAACTATCCTGATTCGTGGAGTTGGTTCTGTAAACGCTTCAACCAATCCCCTCTATGTGGTCGATGGTGTTCCTTACGATGGTGCTCTTTCCTCCATAGCATCTTCAGATATTGCGTCAATCACTGTATTAAAAGATGCAGCTTCCGCTGCATTGTATGGCTCACGTGCAGCAAACGGCGTAATTATGATCACCACCAAACAAGGAAATAAAGATAGCGCACCCACCGTTGAATTATCTGCTAAATATGGTTTTTCAAGCCGTGCACGCGCAGACTACGACCAGTTGAATACAAACCAATATTATGAATTATATTGGGAAGCCATGCGTAACTATCGTATGGACAACGGTTACTCTGCCGAAGAAGCTGCAGCATGGGCATCAAGCAATGTTACAGGCAATCTAGGCATCAACCCTTATGGCAGTGCTTACCCTGAGCCAATCGGCCATGACGGAAAACTGGTAGCAGGCGCCAAACCATTATGGAACGACAGCTGGGACGACGCCCTTTCACAAGATGCACACTATACAGATTTAAATGTACGCGTAAGTGGTGGTAGCAAAACCTCCAAATATTTTGTTTCAGCAGGTTACATGGATGATCAAGGTGCTTATATCTGCTCTGGTTTCAAACGCTATACTCTCCGCGCCAACGTGACTTCAGATATCCGCAAATGGTTACAGATCGGATTGAATGTATCAGGAACTCATTCTGTTCAAGACTATCCCAAGCAAGATGACTCAACAATCTCCAATGTGGTCATGTTTGCCCGTTCATTGCCATCATTCTATCCAGTGTATCAACGTGACTTGGCAACTGGAGCATATTTATTGGACGAAAATGGTAACCGTATGTTCGATTATGGTGAGTATCGTCCTAACTCGTATGCAAAATATAATCTGCTGGCTTCCATGCCACACGATAAAAGCGAGATAAAACGCGATGCTGCTTCTTTACGTGGCTTTATCCAAATAACTCCTATCGAAGGACTTTCTTACAAAATGTCTTTGAATATTGACTATAATAACAAAACAAATCATGACTACACCAATCCTACTTACGGTACAGGTTCTATCAGTGGTGGCAGCGTAAGCAAATACAACTACCGCACTACAGGCATGACTTTTAATAATGTCATTAATTATCAACACACGTTCAATGATGTACATGATATCCGTGTGATGGCCGGTCAGGAGTACTATGAATATAACACTTCCAATTTCGGCGGAAGCCGCAGCAAAGTCATCATGGATGGATTCTATGAGCCCGACGCAGCTTCCTCTTTAGGTGATTTTGGCGGAAACAGCGACCAATACAAGCTGTTAAGTTTCTTTGGAAGTGCTGAATACTCGTACGATCAAAAATACTTCTTATCGGCTTCTGTCCGTTCTGACGGTTCTTCCCGTTTCCATCCGGATCATCGTTGGGGTACTTTCTGGTCAATAGGCGCATCTTGGAAAATTATGCAGGAAGAGTTTATGAAGGACACATCAGACTGGCTATCTAATTTATCATTGCGTGCCAGCTACGGAGCGCAAGGTAATGACCAGGTAGGTTATTATGCGTATCAGGCGCTCTATTCCATACGTAATAACCTCGGTGAATCCGGTTTGCATGCTTATCGTCTGGCAACTCCTAATTTATCATGGGAAACCAATCTAAATACTAATATCGGCTTGGATTTTGGTTTCTGGAACAATCGCCTAAGTGGTACAATCGAATACTTTGAACGTCGTTCCAAAGATTTATTATTCTCTAAAGACTTAGTTCCATCTTCAGGTTTCTCAAGTATGGACGAAAATATTGGTGCCATCAAAAATTATGGATGGGAATTCCAAATCTCAGGATATCCTATCATGACTAAAGATTGGAAATGGAAACTTTCTTTTAATGCTACTACCTATAAAAACAAAATAACCTCATTACCTGCCGAAGAAATGTGGAGTGGCAACAAGAAATGGGTAAAAGGAGGATCGTTATATGACTTCTATTTAGTAGAATGGGCTGGTGTCAATCCTGAAAATGGTAATCCCATGTGGTATCGTTACAATACCAACGGAGAAAAAGTAACCACAGAAGACTATTCATCAACCACACCGGACGACAAAGTAAAATGTGGCAATTCACTACCAGACTGGACTGGCGGTCTTCAATCAGATCTTTCATTCAAAGATTTTACATTATCATTCTTATTCTCTTATTCCATTGGTGGTAAAATCTACAATGGGGATAAAGTTTCATTGATGAGCCAAGGACCTACAGGTACCAGTTGGAGCGTAGATATGTTAGACCGTTGGACTCCTGAAAATCCCTATACCGATGTACCACGTCTGACTACTTCTCCCAAAAGCTCATGGACAAACTCTTCAAATCGGTTCTTAGTTGACCGTTCATACTTACGTCTGAAGAATATTACATTCTCTTACAATCTGCCGAAGTCATTGCTGAACACATTGACACTGAAAGATGCAAGCATATTTTTTCAAGCAGAAAATATGCTGACATTAGCCAAACAACAAGGTCTAGACCCAGAGCAAACTTTCGGAGGCTCTACTTACTATCGTTATCCGGCAATGAAAACTATTTCATTCGGTATCAATGTGAAACTTTAATACAGAAAGAAGAATATGAAAACTATTTTTAAATATATATTTTCAGTCGCACTGGGAAGTATAATGCTCACTTCCTGCGATTTGGATACAATTCCTACAACTTATGTAGATGCCGGTTCTGTTTTCGGTAAAACAGGAGATGCCGAAAAAGTACTTAATGGTGGTTGGAACTACCTGATGGAAACTTTCAATTCTTACGCCAACCCTGGCTATGGAGCAATGTTACGTGCAAATGATGCAATGGGTTCTGACGTAGTACTAAACACCAAATATGGTTTTAGAGCACACAATGAATTTACCGCTATTTATGGAAAAGGGGGCACAAATACCCTAAGCTGGCTTTTAGCATACCGTGTTATTAATGACTGCAATGGTGTATTAGATAATATTGATGCTGCCGAAGGCACACAAATTGACAGAAATCGAATCAAGGGACAAGCGTTAGCCTTACGTGGTTTTCTATATTTACATCTAGCTTCTTGTTATTCTTTTGCCATTGATAAAGATCCAGATGCTGTATGTGCACCTATCTATACACAATCAACAGATGAAACAATTGCAGCTGAAGGAAAACCTGCATCAAGTGTCAGTGAAGTATATGCGCAATCTATCAATGATTTAGAAGAAGCATTAGAACTTATTCCCGAAACTTATGTACGTAACGCCAAACACAAAATTGATAATGAAGTTGTCCTAGGTATTCTCTCACGTGCCTGTCTTTATGCTCGTCAATGGGAAAAAGCTAAAACTTACTCAGACAAATTGTTAGCTAAAAACAATTATCTAATGACTGAAAGTGAATATAAAGCTGGATTCAATTCTGTAGACAATAAAGAATGGATTTGGGGGCATGCTCAAACCAACGATCAAAGTAATGCCAGTTATCAGTTTCATTATTTAGATACTACAACTAAAGGATCATACTATTATAGCTTCAATGTAGACCCTTACTTCCGTGATTTGTTCGAAGATGGTGATTATCGTAAAGATATGCTGTTCTGGGCTACAGATCCAGGAGCTGACGTTGAATCAGCAGCCTATGTATGGATGCGTAACTCTAAATTCAGATTCCGCGATATCGAAAACCAACTTGGTGATATCGTATTGATGCGCGTTGCTGAAATTTATTTGATAAATGCAGAGGCAAAAGCACATCTGAATGACCCAGATGCAATTAACAAATTAAATGATTTAAAAACAGCCAGAGGAGCAAAAACTATTAATACAAATCTTTCACAACAGGATCTATTGGAAACAATTTGGTTAGAACGCCGCAAAGAATTATGGGGTGAAGGATTCAGTTTGATAGACATTATCCGTAACCAACAGGCTGTAGTCCGCAAAGCATATCCCGAAGGTCCCATTGACTATATTTACACTGATGAAAACGGACAAACTCACACACTTAAGAAAAAAACTCAAGGACATCGCTTCTTCAATTTTCCCGATAAAAGTGCGTTCTGTCCAAATAGTAAATATTATTTATACAGAATTACAGATGCAGAAGAACTAGCGAATAAGAACCTTTACAAAGATCATCCTAAGCTCTCAATTTATACAGAATAACAGCAAACTCTAACAAAGTGAAAAACCGTAGCAAATGAATTGTTACGGTTTTTTTATTTTTTCCCGGACAGATTAAGGAAAGACATACCTAAACAATCCTATAGAAGAAATTCCTAATCACGTTTTTTAATATGACCGGGAGTTTCCTGTTTTATTTCTTTTTCAAATCCTCAGGAGAAACCAATTTATAAAGCTTGTCACTAGGACGTACCTTATCGGGGACTTTAAAGGATACATGTTGACCTTTTCTTACCACATCCACCGGTTTCAAATCCACACGCGCCTCATCCAACGTCAGAAATACCGCTCCTGTAGTAGGTCCTGTAATCAGAAGTTTATCCCCTACTTTCATCTCAGCAGCTTCCACCAGAAACTCTGCAACACCAATATTAGAAAAGTACTTGATTCCCTTACCCACATACACTTTACGCTCAGTAGCCTCCGAACCATAGTTCTTACTCCATTCACCCAAACGCTGTCCTAAATAATACCCATTCCAAAATCCCCGATTGAATACAGTCTTCAGCCGCTCATCCCAAGCCTGCTTCTTCTCCTCGGTAAAAGTACCCTCCAGATAAGAACAAATAGCTTCTTTGTAACATTCCACCACAGTGCGTACATACTCAGGTCCACGGGCACGCCCTTCGATCTTGAAGACACGCACACCAGCCTCTATCATTTCATCCATAAAATGAATAGTTTTCAAATCTTTAGGAGACATGATGTATTTATTGTCCACCTCCAGCTCAATATCACTCTCTTTATCCTTCACATCGTATGCACGGCGACATATCTGCATACAAGCCCCCCGGTTAGCAGAAGCATTCATCTCATGCAAACTGAGATAACACTTGCCCGACACTGCCATACAGAGCGCCCCGTGACAGAACATCTCAATGCGGACCAATTCTCCATTCGGACCTTTAATTTGTTCCTTCTGGATAGTATCATAAATCACTCGCACCTGCTTTAAATTCAATTCACGTGCCAATACCACTACATCAGCAAAGCGAGCATAAAATTTCAATGCTCCGGCATTACTGATATTTAATTGGGTGGAAAGGTGTACTTCCTGCCCCACCTCGCAACAATAAGCCATTACCGCCACATCCGCAGCAATCACGGCACTGATGCCTGCCTCCTTAGCCGCATCGACAATGGTACGCATCAAAGCAATATCTTCATCATAAATAATGGTATTGATTGTAAGGTAGCTCTTGATACCATGTTTATCACAGATCTGTGCTATCTCACGTAAATCATTGACAGTAAATGTACTGGCAGAACGTGCACGCATATTCAGACTCTCAATTCCGAAGTAAATAGAATCCGCACCTGCCTGTATAGCTGCCGCCAGCGACTCACGTGAACCTACAGGAGCCATTATTTCAAAGTCTTTTATAGAAGCTTTCATTATTCTTTTGATTAATATGTGTGCAAAGGTAGGCTTTTTTCCGTATTTTTGCAGCCTGATTTCACCACAGATTACACAGATTCACACAGATTATAAATTAATACTCAAATGAATCTGATTTTTCTGTAACCCAAAGATAAACATACAACAATGAAGATTAGAAATATAGACCTGGACAAATACCCAATTTTCTTAGCCCCGATGGAAGATGTAACGGACCCCGCTTTTCGCCTGATGTGCAAGAAGTTCGGTGCTGATATGGTATATACCGAATTTGTATCAGCAGATGCACTGATACGCTCGGTAGGTAAAACTATGCAGAAGCTGAATATCAACGATGAGGAACGCCCTGTAGCCGTCCAGATTTATGGCAGAGACACGGAAACAATGGTAGAAGCGGCGAAAATAGTGGAAGAGGCGCATCCGGACATCCTGGATATTAATTTTGGCTGTCCTGTAAAACGCGTTGCCGGTAAAGGAGCCGGTGCAGGTATGCTGCAAAATATCCCGCTGATGTTGGAGATTACCCGTGCTGTTGTGGATGCTGTAAAAATTCCCGTTACTGTAAAAACACGTCTAGGTTGGGACAATGAGCATAAAATTATAGTAGATTTGGCAGAACAATTACAAGATTGCGGCATTGAAGCACTGACCATTCATGGACGTACCCGTGCACAAATGTACACTGGTGAAGCGGATTGGAGTTTAATAGGTGAAGTAAAAAAGAATCCCCGTATGCATATACCTATCATTGGAAACGGAGATATAACTACGCCACAACGTGCCAAAGAGTGTTTTGACCTGTATGGAGTGGACGCTATTATGATTGGCCGAGCCAGTTTTGGACGCCCGTGGATATTCAAGGAAATAAAACATTATATAGAAACCGGTAAGGAACTCCCTGCCCTTTCTTTTGAGTGGCGGCTGAATGTACTCCGCCAGGAAGTGTTGGACAGTGTGAATCTGCTTGACGAGCGCCGTGGGATTCTTCATGTACGCCGCCATCTGGCTGCTTCTCCTTTATTTAAAGGCATTCCCAACTTTAAAGAGACACGTATCGCCATGCTCCGTGCCGAAACAGTGAAAGAGCTTTTCAGTATTTTGGATTATATCAGGGGAAATTACGGAATGAATTGTTAATGCTACAATATATTAATGTGCCAATTGGCTGTGCTGTATTCCGCATGGCAATTGGCACATTAACATATTGGCATATTGTAGCATTAACACATTATTTATTCTATTTTACGCAAACCTCTTTTAGGAGAGAAATCAATGTTTTTAGGATTGCCCTTATAAGCCACCTCACCACTACTGGATGCTTTCGCAGTCAGCGAACCGGTCACATAACATTCCACATCACCAGAGGAACTGGCACTAGCAGTTACATTTACCGCCTTCATACCTTTTGCCTTTACATCCCCACTACTACTGGCTCTATAAGAAGCGTTCTCACAAATACCTGCCAAAATTACATCTCCGGAAGAGCTGGCATCAGCAGATACATTAGCAGCGTTCAGATTCTTGACAGATACATCACCAGAACTACTGGCATCAGCAGAGAAATTTGTACAAGATACCTTTTCCAGAATCACATCACCCGAACTATTAGCGGTAGCCGCAAAATCATCACAAGAAATAATGCTTCCTGTTACATCACCGCTACTGCTAGCCTTAACAGTAACTTTCCCACTCGTTTTCAGTCCATTCTTTATAATAATGTCACCAGAGCTGGAAGCTTTCAAGCTGTTCACAGCCGGAGCAGAAACTCTTACTTCCTTTTTATGTTTTCCGTTTATTGAAAAATTGTTTCTTGGCGATTTAAAACCAACCTTAAGTACTCCACCCTCTACACGGACATCAATATAGTCCACCAAATTGTCCGGAGCATATATTTCCACATCCTGTCCACCGGAACTTTGAGTATAGATTACATCCACCGAAGAACTGGTAGAGATAGCATTAAAACTACCCACATTCACTTTTTTGGTAACATAGTTCTTGCTAGGAGTTATTCTCTCTGCACATGCTGTTACCGACACTAACATAAGAGTTACCGTCATTAAAGTTGATACTAATTTTCTCATATTACTTTTGTTTTATTTATTAGACGTTATTTCTATGCCAAACGTTGCAACGTTTGACCATTATTTTTAAAGCAAGATTCATGCCAGCAACATTTATCACTGATAATCAACAAGGTATAAACAAAGCAGGGTGTCCGAAAATGGACACCCTGTACGCTTTTATATGCTTTTTAAAACTATTTCAGTACAAGTTGGAAGACTACAGAAGCAAACCAACGCTTATACATATAAGTAGCCGTAATATAAATACATACCGCCGAAATCCATCCGGCAATAACATCAATCAAATAATGCGCCTGAATATAGACCGTAGCACAACATAGAAGTACATAGAACGGTGCCAAGAAATAACATAGTTTCTTATTAACACGATAGGCCATAATCATCACAATGGTAGATATACCGACATGTGAACTAGGAAAAGCAGCAGTAGGCCGTTCCCCCACTTCCTGTGAGGCTTCCACCAAATTAAAGAAGAAACCATGATCAAAACCGGGACCAGGCAGCAGAATATCATTATTATTAAAATAATCACCGATAGCAGGGAAATGCTGCGCCATCACATTATCCATTCCGATAGCAGGGAAATAAAATTGCGGACCGGCAACCGGAACCAATATATAAATAAGATAATAGATAAAAAACGAAGTGACCAACACAAAAGAAACCTTTTCAAACCACTCAAAACGAAACAAGAAATAATAAATAGTCACAATCCCAATCATTGGATAATAAGCAAAATACCCCATATTAAATGGTTCACTGAACCACATGGAAGGAAAATGTTCACTAAATTCTACCGAAGGCTGGCAACGGAACAAAAACTGCTCCGCCGAAGCGAAGAAATTATCCAGATTGGGAAAAAGACGATTAAATTCAAAGGTATCGGGATACCAATACGCTAAAAATGCCATCTGCACAGCCATTCGTATAAATGCCGTAAGTTTACACGGATACTTACGATACAAATATATTAATGCAAACGTAATGGCCACAATGCCTGCACGCTCCGAAAGCATAATTACAGGGTGATCCATACGAGGAAATAATATTAAAACCATTATGGTCGTGAGGGCATTATATATCAGACTAATGCTCTCGACGGCAAACAATCCTTTCACACTGTCTACCCGTTTGAATAAATTTAAAGCCATCCTTCTTTCTTATACCATGCAATGATTTCCTTTACTCCCTTGTCTAAAGGGTACTCAGGACGATATCCCAGTTCTTCCACCAAGGGTGAAATATCGCATTGCCAATTACGTTGTTTCATTATTTTATATTTGTCAGCATTCAGCGTACTTACCTTTCCCAGGCAACGCGCTGAAAATTCAGCGAGCAAAGATACAACTTTTAAAATAAATAATGGGCATTTAATGTGTATAACCCACGGATTACCAAGTTCTTTTTGTATCAAATCAGAAAAAGTACGGCTGAAATAGACATTTCCGTCACTAACAAAATAGGCGCGCTGCCGCACTCCATGTTCTATTGCCAAAAAAACAGCTTGTACCAAATCTCTCACATAAATAAAGGTAAGATCCTGCCTTTTAAAACCAGGAGCAAAGTCTATATGCTGCTTGATAGACTTCACCATCAGAAAATAATCGCGTTCGCGAGGTCCATAAACTCCAGTAGGACGGAAAATCACTGTCGGAAAATCATTCAATGATTGCAGGTAATGTTCCGACTTTAGCTTACTGACCCCATATGCCGTATTGGGCATTGCCGTATCACGTTCACTAATAGGTGCATAATTATCTTCATGAATAGGACCGAAAATACTAAGTGAACTGATATAAACAAATTGCCGGGGAACCATATCCAAGGTCCTCAAAGCTTCTACAAAATTACGGGTATAAACATAATTACCTTTGTCGAATTCGTCTTTATGACGGCATTTAGTAACACCGGCACAATGAATGATATAATCCCATCCCTGATGCAATTGTTTATGAACAGCCAATTGCTCCGTCAACCTTCCGGGATGAGCAAAATCCAATTCGGCAAATTGAATGCGAGGATCTTTCAAATAGGCACGACTACTGCTTTTACGTACACCAGCCCATACCTGCATATCTCTCTCCAATCCTCCTTCCACCAGGAAACTGCCAATAAATCCGCTTGCTCCGGTTACCAATACTTTCTTTAATCGGCAAGTATTCTTCTGTGCAAATTCTTCGTTATTCATTCTTCGTATTTTATTTCACCGGTTCCACATGAATACCCACATGAGTATCCTCTCCAAATTTTTCTTTTAATCTATGTTCAATACCTGTTGCTGTTTCGTGCGCTTTATGCAGAGAAATGTTCCCATCCATGCGTATATGAATCTCTATAGCATAATTGTTCCCAATGCGTCGCGTGCGTAAATGATGCGGCTCGCTCACTCCATCAAAAGATAACACAATCCCCTCTATCTCACGTTCCACGCTATCCGGCAAAGACTTTTCCAGCAATTCATCCAAGCAAGGAATCAGCAACTTAATGGAAACCCGCATAATAAAGAAACTGACTGTCACAGCGGCAATAGGATCAAGTACCGCCCAATGAGGACCAAGTAAAATCGCTCCGCCAATACCGACAGTCGTACCAATGGATGATAATGCATCACTCCTATGATGCCATGCATTCGCCACAACAGCCTGTGAATCGCATCTTTTCCCCACTCTGACTGTATATTGATAAAGTATTTCCTTCAACAAAATAGAAATAATGGCAGCAACCAATGCCAACATTCCCGGTTGACGAAGCTCCCCACCTCGTAGAAAAACCAATATTTCTGTTGCTCCATTCCATAATATTCCAAATCCTATCCCCAATAATGCCATACCAATGAAAGCAGTAGCCAATGTTTCATATTTCCCATGACCATAATCATGGCTCTTGTCCACTGGTTTATTGGATATACGTACAAAAAGAATCACTACTACGTCCGTAATGAAGTCAGATAGAGAATGAACTGCATCTGCCAACATAGCGGTACTATGCCCTGCGATTCCGGCAAGAAATTTAAAAATAACCAGCAAGAAATTAACAAAACTCCCCACTAGTGTAACTTTATAAATTTCTTTTTCCCTGATTTTCTTATCAAGTTCAGTCATAACAGTTTTTTTAGAACGGACAAAGATAGCACGTTTCATTTAGATTCAACCAAATTTAATGTATCTATTGAACCACTATTCCATTTATTTTGTTTACTTTGTAGCACATAATACATTAATATATCCCCTTATGGCTAAAAAGAAAGAAAAAAAAGCAGGGAAACGTATGAAAAAAAGCGAAATGTCTGAACGACTGATAAGCTTATTCCACACCAAACCAAACGAAACATTCAGTCTGAAACAATTATCAAGCAGTCTGAACCTCACTACACATCCGCTTAAAATGCTTTGTGCCGACATCATTACTGAAATGATTGAGGATGATTTTCTGCAAGAAGTAGAAAAAGGACACTACAAACTAAACGACCACGGCCTGATTATGACTGGCGTCTTTCAGCGTAAAAGCAACGGCAAGAACTCCTTCATCCCCGATGATGGTGGAGAAACTATTTTCATAGCCGAACGTAATTCGGCACATGCCATGAATAATGACAAAGTAAAAATAGCCCTCTTTGCCAAACGTAAGAATCGGAATCCGGAAGGTGAAGTGATAGAAATTCTGGAACGTGCCAATGATACTTTTGTCGGTACACTGAAAGTAGAGAAATTCTACGCCTTCCTGCTGACCGAGAACCGCACCCTGGCAAATGATATTTTTATCCCGAAAGATAAGCTGAAAGGTGGAAAGAATGGGGACAAAGCGGTTGTGAAAATTGTAGAATGGCCCGAAGAGGCAAAAAATCCGATAGGACAAGTCATTGATATCTTGGGAAAAGCAGGAGAAAACACAACTGAGATGCATGCCATTTTGGCCGAATTCGGTTTACCTTACGTATATCCTAAGAATGTAGAAACCGCTGCCGAAAAGATTCCGGCAGAGATTTCCGAAGCGGACTATGCAGAACGTGAAGATTTCCGCAATGTAACAACTTTCACCATTGACCCCAAAGATGCAAAGGACTTTGATGACGCGCTCTCCATCCGTCTCATCAAACCGGGACTATGGGAAGTAGGCGTGCACATTGCCGATGTTACTCATTACGTAAAAGAAGGAAGCGTTATCGACAAAGAAGCTGAAAAGCGCGCTACTTCCGTTTATCTGGTAGACCGTACCATCCCCATGTTGCCCGAACGGCTGTGTAACTTCATCTGTTCCCTCCGCCCCGACGAAGAGAAACTGGCATTCTCCGTCATTTTCAATATGAATGAAAAGGGAGAGGTGAAAGACTCGCGCATCGTGCACACCATTATAAAGAGCGACCGCCGTTTCACCTATGAGGAGGCGCAAAAAGTGATTGAAACGGGTGAAGGCGACTACAAAGAAGAAATTCTGGAGCTGAACAAACTGGCACAAATCCTGCGTAAACAAAGATTGGCTGCCGGTGCTATTGACTTTGACCGCATAGAAGTGAAATTTGAGATAGACGAAACCGGCAAACCACTCAGTGTCTACTTCAAAGAATCCAAAGAAGCCAATAAGTTGATAGAAGAATTTATGTTGTTGGCCAACCGCACGGTTGCCGAAAGAATCGGTAAAGTACCTAAAAACAAGAAAGCCAAAGTATTCCCTTATCGTATCCACGACCTTCCGGACCCCGATAAACTGGAGAACTTGAATTGGTTTATCAATCGCTTCGGATATAAGATACGTACATCGGGTAGCAAAACAGAGATATCCAAATCCATCAATCGTTTACTGGACGACATAAAGAATAAGAAAGAACAAAATCTGGTGGAAACCGTATCCTTGCGTGCCATGCAAAAGGCCCGTTATTCCACTCATAATATTGGCCACTATGGTCTGGCATTTGACTATTATACTCACTTTACCTCACCTATCCGCCGTTTTCCGGATATGATGGTTCATCGTCTGCTCACCCGCTATCTGGCAGGAGGACGTACGGTACAGGAAACGAAATACGAAGAGTTGTGCGACCATAGTTCTGAAATGGAACAAATCGCCGCCAATGCAGAACGTGCTTCTGTAAAATACAAACAAGTAGAGTTTATGGGTGAACGTTTGGGCATGGAGTTCGATGGAGTCATTTCCGGAGTTACCGAATGGGGACTTTATGTGGAATTGAACGAAAACAAGTGCGAAGGTATGGTTCCCATGCGTGACCTTGGTGATGATTATTATGATTTCGATGAAAAGAACTATTGTCTGACGGGGCGCCGGCATCACAAAAAATTCAGTTTGGGAGATCCGGTTACCATTAAAGTGGCCCGCGCCAATCTGGAGAAAAAGCAACTTGATTTCGCTTTGATCGAGAAATAAAGATTAACATCCTGTTGTAGGGGCAGACTGGATCTTTCCCTACAACAAGACAATAGTTTCATTTACCTCACTCTTCTATTCAACTGATTATTCGCTTTATCCGGCTTGGATTTACCGATCCGTTTGCCACCGGACTTCTTTTTAGTTTCCTGTTTCACCTTAAAAGCAAATGGATTTTTCTTATTTACCATAAATATTCCCTTTTTCTGCAAAAATAAAGGATTAAAGTCAATATTCATTCTATTTATTGGCAATAATATAGAATTTACTTACTTTTGTCCTTCCAAAACATTCAATTCATGACTACATTCAATTACACGAACATATTAACGCAGGCAGTAGATGAATTATCTGAAAGCCAGTCCTATAAAGGATTATTCCATCAACACAAAGATGGAGATCCTTTACCATCTGCCAAATCCCTATACAAGATAGTAGAATTGGCACGCGCCATTATCTTCCCTGGTTACTTTGGTAATTCCACCGTTAACAGCCATACCATCAACTACCATATCGGTGTAAATGTAGAAACCCTGTTCGGCCTGCTGACTGAACAAATTCTGGCAGGACTTTGCTTCGGACAAGAAAACAGTAAAAATGCAACCGATGACAATGAACCGTGCAGAGAAACAGCCTCTTTGCTGGCAGCTCGTTTCATCAATAAATTGCCCGAACTCCGCCGCATTCTGGCTACCGATGTAGAAGCCGCATATTATGGTGATCCCGCCGCCACATGCTTTGGTGAAATCATCAGTTGCTATCCAGCTATCCGAGCTATCAGCAATTACCGCATCGCACATGAGCTGTTAATACTGGGTGTACCTTTAATCCCACGCTTCATTACAGAAATGGCACATTCGGAAACCGGTATCGATATTCATCCGGGGGCACAAATAGGACATCATTTCACTATTGACCACGGTACAGGTGTAGTAATCGGAGCAACCAGCATCATCGGAAATAATGTGAAGCTCTATCAAGGGGTAACATTAGGAGCTAAAAGCTTTCCGCTAGACAATAATGGAAATCCCATTAAAGGCATTCCACGTCATCCTATTTTGGAAGACGATGTCATTGTATATTCCAATGCAACAATCTTAGGGCGTGTTACTATTGGCAAGGGGGCTACCGTAGGAGGTAATATTTGGGTAACAGAAAATGTACCTGCCGGATCACGTATCGTACAACGAAAAAACAAAGACGAATAAAGACCTTTTGTCATCATAGATTAGTTTGGATTACATTCATAATTTATCAAGTTTTAAATATGTGTAAATCCATGTAATCTATGATCAGAAACTTCTTTATGCACCCACGGAAGTCTCAGCACAAAGCAGCATCTCTGTGTATAATCGGCATCAATCACAAGAGAACCTCCAAATTTCTCAGCCAGCAACCGGCAGATAGGAAGCCCTAATCCTGTCCCTCGCATAAAATCATCTAATTGGGTAAAACGTTCAAATACAAAATCATGCTTGTCTTTAAGAATTCCTTTCCCTGTATCAATAATAAGTAATAAGTCTGCCGCCCCATGCAAAATAGTAATATTTTAAATTATCCAGCCTCAAACATACTTTCTTCACCTCATCCGTCTGTTTCAATATATTCTCTTCATCATTCTTATAATAAAAATAATCCAGCTTAATACAATAAGAAATAATTTGCATATGCTTATCGCCCGATTCCTCACTTCTTTGCAGAAGAGTATCACACATACTTAAAACAAGAGGGGAATCCATAATTTGAAGAAAAACATAAATTGACAAATAAAAACAGAAAAAGGAGCACCGACACTCTGATACTCCTTTCTCCTAAACTAAAGCAAACCAACGGTTACTTTGAAGCATATGCGCACAACATCCACACCATTTTTTCCTGTTCCTTCAAATAGTCACTCATCACCGCTACAGTAGCCTCATCACCGGCTTGTGAAGCGACAGCCAAAAGTTTACGCTCCTCCACGATGAAATGACTGTAAGTTTCCAAAATGTTGTTCAATGCTTCGTCACCGTTTGTAACACCCTCTACCTCTTTTATATTCGATACTTTCAAATAATCGCTATACTTGTTCTTCGGGACGCCTCCCAGCATCAGGATACGTTCTGCCAGTTCATCCACTTTCTCGGCTGCATTGTTATACAAATCCTCAAATTTGCTGTGCAGTACAAAGAAACCATGCCCTTTAATATTCCAGTGGAACCCACGAAGATTAGCATAAAATACTTGGTAGTCTGCCAATAATTGTTGCAATGATTCTACTACCTTTGCAGCTGCCGCTGAATCTAACTTGATATAATCTAATGTTCTCATAATGTTTTTATTTTTAAATTGATTACTTTTATTTTTTTCTCTGATGCAAAGATAAGGGGGAAAGTAATGCGTGTCAAACTGATAATTTCTATCTTTGTATAGATAAAATCTATTAAGCTGAAAATTATGAACCTGCAACAACTGGAATATATCCTTGCCGTGGATGAGTTAAGGCACTTTGCCAAAGCTGCCGAATACTGTAATGTAACACAACCCACCTTGAGTGCCATGATACAAAAGCTGGAAGATGAGTTAAACACCAAATTATTCGACCGTACCACCCAACCCGTCCAACCTACACTGACAGGACGGAAAGTGATAGAACAAGCCAGAATAACCTTGCGCCAGGCCAATCTGATTAAAGATATAGTAAAGGAAGAAGCATGTTCGTTAGGAGGTATATTCCGTATAGGAGTCCTGCCTACAATCGCACCCTACCTGCTACCCCGTTTCTTTCCCGAACTAATGGAAGAATACCCTTCCTTGGACATCAGAGTTACAGAGATGAAAACACAAGAATGCCTGGAGGCACTGAAAGCGGGTGAACTGGAAGCTGTCCTTATTGCCGGAGCAGCAGAAGGGGCCCATTTCCACTCCATACCTCTTTATTATGAATCTTTTTTAGGATATGTTTCAAGACATAACGCTCTCTTTAAAAAAGAAATGATCCGTTCCAGCGAAGTCAGCGGTGAACAGTTGTGGCTGTTGGACGAAGGACATTGTTTCCGCGACCAACTGATGCGTTTCTGCCAATTGGAATCCGCCCAGTCTTGTCAAATTGCATACCGGCTGGGAAGCATGGAAACTTTCATGCGCATGGTAGAAAGCGGAAAAGGTATCACATTTATCCCCGAACTAGCCGTATTGCAACTCAATGACGAACAAAAACGACTGGTGCGTCCGTTTGCCATGCCACGTCCCACACGGAGAATCTACATAGTGACACGTACAGACTTCATTCGTCATACCCTGCTCAATATGCTGATAGAAAAAATCAAAGCCTGCATACCTAAAGAGATGCTGACATTGCAAAATGGTCAAAAAGTAGTATGACAGCAAACTTTTTAATAAAACAGTAACGTCCTATACACCTTCCTGTAACAGGTAAATACGATATTTGCAGTACAATAAAAAAGGAGGTATATATGAAACTTAAAAGCAATGAATATCAGATAGAATGTACACCCGACGGGGAATATTACGCCTTTTTAACAGACTACCACCAATGCTGCACTTACGGTGAAACTGCCGAAGAAGCATTGGAAACCCTGTCAGATATCGCCGATGAGTTTTTCAGCGAAGTAAACGAAGTCTATCTGGCAGAAGAACTCGCATAAAAGTCACTCAACCTATTAATCATAGAATTCTCTTACAGAAACCATACCTGTGCGATACAGATATGGTTTCATTTTTATCCTAAACATGCCCCATACGGTATAGACTGTATCCCAGATAAACCAAATACAAACAAGAGACCAGTATCATTAAAGCACAAACCACATATCCTTTACGTTTCTCATTCGTCAATTCCATTTTCATTCTGATTTCTATTTAAGTTTCTTGATTCAGCAAAAATGGCAAATTCCTGTGTAGAATTTATTTCTATAGGATAACAATTATATTACCGGATACATTTTTTCAATTTATTCCAAAGATACACCAAATCCCGTTTTCAAAGACTTTTTATAATTGAAGATAAATAAAGAACCCCGGCAAAGAGAGCGGATGTCCCGATTTCATCCTCTTTTTTGCTTCATCAGACAGATTAATTCTCTAAATAATTGATTAGCAAACAGAAAATCATTAAATTTGTCCCATCAATTGAAATTACGTAATTATCATTTAAGATGAAGGAAGAATTCGAGCTAATCGCCAAGACTTTCCAGGGACTGGAAGAAGTACTGGCAAAAGAACTCACCGAGCTGGGAGCCAGCAATATAGAAATAGGAAGACGCATGGTAGCCTTTATGGGCGATAAAGAAATGATGTATAAGGCAAACTTCTGCCTGCGTACTGCCATCCGCATCCTGAAACCCATTAAACATTTTGAGGCGAAGAATGCCGACGAAGTTTACGAAGCTATCAAAACCATTGCATGGGAAAACTTCTTGGATAAAGATAAAAGTTTTGCCGTAGACGCTGTGGTTTTCTCGAACGAATTCCGTCACTCCAAGTTCGTGGCCTATAAAGTAAAAGATGCCATTGTGGACTATTTCCGTGAAAAGACAGGAGAGCGCCCCTCGGTACGCATCAACCATCCCGATGTGGCACTGAACATCCATATAGCCGAAGATAAATGTACTCTGTCACTAGATAGCTCGGGTGAGTCACTCCACCGCCGGGGTTATCGCCAGGAAGCCGTAGAAGCTCCTTTGAATGAGGTACTGGCAGCCGGTATGATCCTGATGACCGGATGGAAAGGCGAATGTGATTTGATAGACCCGATGTGCGGTTCAGGAACAATCCCTATCGAAGCCGCCCTGATAGCACGTAACATCGCTCCCGGCGTATTCCGCAAGGAGTTCGCTTTTGAAAAGTGGAACGATTTTGATCAGGAACTATTTGACCGCATCTACAATGACGACTCACAGGAACGTGAGTTCACACATAAAATTTTTGGATATGACAACAATCCGAAAGCAAATGAAATCGCCACTCACAATGTGAAAGCAGCCGGACTGAGCAAGGAAATTATCTTAAAAATCCAACCGTTCCAGCAATTTGAGCAACCCAAAGAAAAAAGCATCATCATCACCAACCCTCCTTATGGAGAACGTATCTCAACCAATGACTTGCTGGGCCTGTATCAAATGATAGGCGAACGTCTGAAACACTCTTTCACCGGCAATGATGCATGGGTACTAAGTTACCGTGAAGAATGTTTTGACCAGATTGGTTTAAAGCCTTCTATAAAAATTCCCCTGTTCAACGGTTCGTTGGAATGCGAATTCCGCAAATACCAATTATTCGACGGCAAATTCAAAGAATTCCGTAGTGAAAATGCCGATCGGGAGTTCAAGCCCCGCCGAGAAGAAATCCGTCCGCGCCGTAACACGGAAAAAGTAGAATATGGAGAACGCAGAGAACATCGTAGTTTTGACAACAGACGTGAAGGACACGGAGAGTACAAAGGAGGAGAGCGCAGAGAAAGACGCTCTTTTGATGACAAACGTGAGAGACGTGGCGATTTCAAAAGAGGAGAACACCGCAACTTTGGTGACAAACGTGAAGGCCGCGACAATTTCAAAAGCAGCCCCCGTAAATTTGACGACAATAAGGAAAAGACAGAAGAATAAACAGTTATGAGAAAATTAATCAATCTGATCGCCTTATTAATCATGGCTTCATCTGTAACATGGGCACAAGACAAGAAAAGTTTCACACTGGAAGACTTGATGCCGGGAGGAAACAATTACTATAACCTGCTTCCACAGAATCTGTATGGTTTGCAATGGTGGGGGGATGTATGCATCAACGCCGACATAGAAGAGGTAAAAACCATCCATCCGGCAAATGGAAAGGAAAACGTACTTATCACTTTGCAGGAAGTGAATGAACTGTTGGCAAACAAGAAATTAGGGAAAATCAACCACTTCAGAAATGTATCTTTCCCATACGCTGAAAAGATGATGTTGGTAAATACCACATCCAATAAAGTGCTGATCGATTTAACTAAAAAGGAAATAATATGGAGTCAGCCTCTCTCTCCTAAAGCCGCCAACCAGGACTGGAACAAGGAAAGCCGTTCATTGGCTTATACCCTTGACAACAATCTGTTTGTAACGACTGCCGACGGGAAAACACAACAAGTCACCGATGAACCGAAAGGCATCGTATGCGGACAAAGCGTACACCGTCAGGAATTTGGTATCTCAAAAGGTACTTTCTGGAGTCCGAAAGGAAATCTGCTTGCTTTCTACCGTATGGACGAGAGCATGGTAACCGATTATCCACAAGTAAATACCTCCACCCGCATAGCGACACTGGAGCCGGACAAGTACCCGATGGCAGGAATGACCAGCCACAAAGTGACTGTCGGCATCTACAATCCGGCTACCCAAAAAACAGTTTATCTGAAAGCCGGAGACCCCACCGACCGTTATTTCACCAATATCAGCTGGAGTCCTGACGAAAAAAGCGTTTATGTCATTGAACTGAACCGTGACCAGAACCATGCCCTGCTATGCTGCTATGATGCGGAAACAGGAGAGCCACTGAAAAATAACCCCCTTTACGAAGAGGAGCATACTAAATATGTAGAACCTCAACATCCCATTGTCTTTCTGCCTTGGGACCACACGAAGTTTATCTATCAGAGCCAGCGCGACGGCTACAACCATCTTTACCTGATGGACACCAAGACTTCCATATATCCGGAATCACATGGAGCCGCGGCCGGAGGTTCTTACCGGGAAAGCTACAAAACCAGACAGCTTACCCAAGGCAACTGGGTAGTACAAAACATCCTCGGATTCAATGAAAAGACCAAGGAAGTCATCATCATGAGCACAGAGGTTTCCCCTTTGCAGAGCAACGCATACGCTGTGAATGTAAAGACAGGCAAACGCCGCCTCATCGGCAATAAAGATGGTATGCATCATGTACAACTATCCGGTAGCGGCAACTATGTAATAGACAATTATACTTCTTTCACCATTCCCCGGAATATCGAGATCGTTCCCACTTCCGGAAAGGAAAAGACTGTCAGCCTGTTGACAGCTACCAATCCGATGGAAGCATACAATATGCCCGAAATCACCGTCGGTACCCTCAAGGCTGCCGACGGCAAGACCGACTTATACTACCGCCTGATAAAACCGGTAAATTTTGACCCAAACAAAAAATACCCGGCCGTAGTCTACGTGTATGGCGGTCCACATGCCCAGCTAATCCACAACAACCGCAACTATGACGCCCGCGGATGGGATATTTACATGGCACAACTGGGTTACGTCATGCTGACCGTTGACAACCGGGGCAGTGACAACCGGGGACTGGAATTTGAGAACTGTACGTTCCGCCAATTAGGAACCGAAGAGATGAAAGACCAAGTGAAAGGAGTGGATTTCTTAAAATCGTTGGGTTATGTGGACAATAACCGCATTGGCGTACACGGTTGGAGTTTCGGTGGTTTCATGACCACCAACTTGATGCTGACTTACCCCGAGTTATTCAAAGTAGGAGTAGCCGGCGGCCCTGTCATCGACTGGGCTTACTACGAAGTAATGTACGGCGAACGCTACATGGATACTCCACAAACCAACCCCGAAGGCTACAAGAACGCCAACCTGAAGCTGAGAGCCGGAAATCTGAAAGGACGCCTGGAAGTGATCATTGGCGCCAATGACCCCACTTGTGTCCCTCAGCACAGCATCAGTTTCCTCCGTGCCTGCATTGATGCCGGGACCCAACCCGATTTCTTTATGTATCCGGGCGACGGCCATAATATGTTCGGACGCGATCGTGTCCACTTGTATGAACGCATTACACGCTATTTTGAAGACCATTTAAAATAAACAAAAGATAAGATTATGAAACTGTTGCTATTAGGCTCAGGCGGACGTGAACACGCCCTGGCATGGAAGATTGCTCAAAGTCCCAAAATTGAGAAACTATATATCGCTCCGGGAAATGCCGGCACAAGTAATGTAGGCGAGAATGTAGCGATTAAAGCAGATGACTTTACAGCAATCAGGGAGTTTGTAGTAAAGAATAATATAGATATGGTAGTGGTAGGTCCCGAAGACCCGTTAGTCAAAGGAATCTATGATTATTTCAAAAAAGATGAAGCGCTGAAAAACATTCCTGTTATCGGGCCTTCAAAAGCAGGTGCGGTACTGGAAGGCAGCAAGGAGTTCGCCAAAGGCTTCATGCAACGCCATAACATCCCGACAGCCGGTTACAAAAGTATCACTGCCGCAAATCTGGAAGAAGGATTAGCCTTTCTGGAAACATTGGAAGCTCCATACGTACTGAAAGCCGACGGTCTTTGCGCCGGAAAAGGCGTACTGATTCTTCCCACCTTGGAAGAAGCCAAGGAAGAATTGAAAAAAATGCTGAGCGGAATGTTCGGTAACGCTTCCGCCACCGTAGTGATTGAAGAATTCCTGAGCGGTATAGAATGTTCCGTATTCGTTCTGACCGATGGAAAAAACTACAAGATTCTGCCCGAAGCAAAAGACTACAAACGCATCGGCGAAGGCGACAAAGGGCTGAACACCGGTGGTATGGGTAGTGTATCTCCTGTTCCGTTTGCCGACAAAGCATGGATGAAAAAAGTGGAAGACCGTATCATCCGCCCCACAGTAGAAGGACTGGCAGCAGAAGGCATCGACTATAAAGGCTTTATTTTCTTCGGCCTAATTAATGTAAAGGGCGAACCGATGGTCATTGAATACAATGTACGCATGGGCGACCCGGAAACGGAAAGTGTCATGCTGCGCATCAAGAGTGACTTGGTGGAACTGCTTGAAGGAGTTGCAACAGGCAATCTGAATGAAAAAGTCTTGGAGATAGACCCCCGTTCGGCAGTATGCGTCATGCTGGTATCCGGTGGATATCCGGAGCATTATGACAAGGGATTTGCCATCAGCGGAATAGAAGAGATTGAAAACAGCATTGTATTCCATGCAGGAACGGCACTGAAAGACGGCCAGGTAGTCACTAGCGGCGGGCGTGTCATTGCAGTCAGCTCCTACGGCGCCAATAAAGAAGAAGCCTTGGCACAATCATTCACCAATGCGAAGAAAATCAATTTCGACAAGAAATATTTCCGTTCTGATATTGGATTCGACCTGTAATCAGCGGACTATTAACCCATGGCAGGCTATGACAAATTCCAGACAGATATGGCAAAGGGAAGATTCACCTTCCCTGTTGCCATCCTTATATGCCTGCTTCTCCGGATCATCACCGGCAATGAATGGCAGGATGTAATCAATTTGCTAGTCTGTGCTTTGACTGCTTATCTGCTGATCGAGATAAACACCGCCTTCACGCTGATACGGACACGCAGTACCTTGCATGTCAGCTTTTATATATTCCTGTCCACAACCTGTCTGTTTCTGCATTCCTTCCAGTATGCCGTTTTTGTGCCGCTCGCCTTTCTGATCGCTACTTCCCAATTATTCAGTAGCTACGAATCTCCCTATCCGGCGGGAAGTATATTCCACGCTTTCTTTTTCATCGGACTGGGAAGCCTGTTGTTTCCACAGTTACTTTATTTTGTACCTCTGTTCTATTTGGGAATGATTAGTTTCAGATCCCTGTCACTCAAAAGTTTCTTTGCCGGGCTTACAGGACTCTGTATGCCCTACTGGCTCTTTTTCGGTTACGCGTTCTATTACGACAAAATGAATCTCTTCTATCACCCTTTACAGGAGCTTATTCATTTTCAACCCATCAGTTATGGGACATTAGGAATGGACAGGATCATATCCTGTGGAATCATCACCTTGATATCACTGGTCAGCAGCGTGCATTATTTCCATGTTTCTTATTTAGATAAGGTGCGCACGCGTATATTCCTTTCTTTCCTGATCACCGTTGAAGCCTGGATTTATTTACTGGGTATCTTACAGCCACAGCATTTCGACATCCTGTTACAGATGCAAATCATTGTAGGGTCCATTTTAACAGGACATTTATTTACTTTAACCCACAACCGCTTTACCGGCATCTTTTTCATCATTACATTTGTTCTATTAATAGTTCTAACTATATACAATTTATGGATGCAATTCTTCAATTCCTGATCGACTGGGGATATTGGGGCCTTTTCCTAGGCTCTTTTATAGCCGGAAGTGTTCTCCCATTCAGCTCGGAGGCCGTACTGGCAGCCTGTGTCGGTCCGTTGGGCTTAGACCCGGTGATCAGTATAGCTGCCGCCACCGCCGGCAATGTTGCCGGCGGCATGACCTGCTACTGGATGGGACATCTGGGCAATATGGAATGGATCGAGAAATATTTTCATGTAAAAAAAGAGAAGATGGACCGTGCGGAGCGGTTTGTACACGGACGGGGTGCCTGGATGGCTTTCTTCGCCTTTATCCCTATTTTGGGAAGTGCCATATCCATTGTATTAGGCATGATGCGTGCCAATATATGGATTGTCATTCTCGCTATGACCATCGGAAAGATACTCCGCTACGCCTTATTGGTATGGGGGGTATTGGAAGCCTCCGCTTTAATGCATTAAAATTATGAAACTGGAACAAACATCAGATGGAAGTTATACCCTCTATGTACCCGAACTGGACGAACATTATCATTCGGTGAAAGGGGCACTGACGGAGTCACAACATATCTTTATCGAAATGGGATTAAAACATTCTCCCGTTTCCGAGCCCCACATTCTGGAGATAGGACTAGGAACAGGGCTGAATGCCTTTCTGACACTGCTTTCAGCAGAAGAAACCCGACGGAAAGTACATTATACCGGTATCGAACGCTATCCGTTGGCCGAAGAAACCTTGAAACAACTGGACTACCCCCGCCTGATCGGCAAACAGCATGAGGAGGATTATTATGCCATCCACCGGGCACCCTGGGACACGGAAACAGAGGTATCCCCTTGGTTCACATTACATAAAATTGAAGACGATTTTACCCGGCTTTTCAACCCGGTGGAAGGCAGCCGTTCTGCCGTTCCCTTATACGATATCGTCTACTTTGATGCCTTCGCTCCCGAAAAACAACCCGAAATGTGGGAACAATCTCTCTTCGATACTTTATACAAGGTATTGAATGACGGAGGTATCCTGACAACTTACTGTGCCAAAGGGGTGGTAAGAAGGATGCTGCAAACAGCCGGATTCACAGTAGAACGCCTTCCCGGCCCTCCGGGGGGAAAACGCGAGATACTGCGGGCAACCAAGTCTGATTAAACTTCTAGGACCGAAACTGATGAATGGTCAAGTTTCACCTAAAACAGTAAAACCGTTGTAAAATCCTTCAAATCCGTCATATATGCATAACTGCATATTTATCAGCAAATTACCATGAAACATTCATCGCTGAATCCGTCATAGATTCTTCATATTCTTTTTCCACGCTGAGATGATTGCCGTTATATACATAAAAAATCTCCGGCTTATCACAAGCCAGAGATTCTGTTTTATAAATTTAAAGTTTTTATTATATAAGATTCTCCCGTCGGAGAAAGTCTTATCTTGGAATTGTTAGTGAGAGTGCCCCGAAAGTCACTCTCATTTTTTAAGACTCTACTGTTAGAAACAATTAGTTCAAAGTCTGTACATAGAATGTCAAGTCTTTAGTCATGCCAAATACATCTGTGATATGATATGTGATTTCGATAACCTTACCATTACCTACTTCCTTGGCAATATCAAACTTCATCTTGTTGGTATTGGCAGTTTGAACAGCACCGTCTAAGATATAAGTTACCACATTTGTAGCCTGTTGATCCATCTTGGCAGAAGGATACAAGCCATAGAATGAAGGATCAGCCTTATCTACAACAATGCTTTGTCTGTTATTTACCAATGAAGAGTTCAATTCGGCACGTAATGCAGCAGTTACACCTTGTGCGGCAGCACGGTCAAACAGATAGTACGGTTTGTCGAATGCATCAGCCAAAGTGAAATCAGTATTGCTTACTTCGAATGCATACTTCAAAATGGTCTGCAAACCATCTGTTGAATAAACAGCTTTTGCAATGAACGGATTCTCTTTTGTACCCTTAGATGCTACTTTTGCAACCTTAGAGTCAGCAATACGGCTGGCGAACTGTAATATAATATCATCCTTAGCTTCTGTATAAACATTGAAGTGATGATATTTAACATCGGTCAAAGTATATGCATCCATGTTACCGGCTGTGCCATAGAAGCCGATTGTATTCCATTCAGTATATAATGAGCTATTTGAGATATCGGCAAGAGTTACATAGCTTTCATTAGTCTTACCAATAATTTGGAACGAGTTAGTCGGAACCAATACTTCATACCAGTTAGCTTCAACATTTGCTTGTGCATTGTAAGCACCATTCTGGTAATTATAAACTCCCTTGAATGCATCACGCATATCAGCAGCAACAGCATCATAGCGGTCCAACAGTTTTTCACCATATACTTTCAATACATCATTTCCGTCTTTGTCTTTAGACCAAGCAGACGTACGGTTAGCTACAGATTCACGTTTGATCGGGCAGTTAGTAGGCATCTGCAATTCGAATGAGAAGTTCATTCTTGCCACTTCGTATTGATCATAACGAGTTGCGATTTCTACACGGAACGCGTTGTCCAAAGGCAATGCAATCTTCGTGTTGTCACCACTATACTGACGATCGTCTGTTGTGTAATAAGGAGCAGTTACATGTCCTCCTAATTCACTGTCAACCTTGAATGTTACCTTCAATGCGGTAATCTTATCCAAATCACGGATGTTTCCGGTCAGACAAGACTTGCCGGTTGCGTCTACATAATCAAATTCAATGTATTTGTCCAGCAATGCACCATTGTATGCAACACGGTCCCAAGTACCTTGGTTGTTGATAGGATCACCACCGGTCAGTTCTACATTGAAGTCAAGGTCATTGCTACCATATTTCTTATCGAATACACTTCTGTTGATTTCTTGTGGATCGGTTGAATTACCCATGCTGCGTGCAATCGCATCAATCCATTTCATCTTGCCTGCATCTCCCAAAGTATTGAAGAATTCTGTCAAGTCAAGTGCCTTACTCCATCCATACCATCTGGTTTGATCGGCAATAACCGTAGCATTGAATGGCGCAACGATATCTTCCAGGAACTTGTCAGGAACAGTCACAGCCTCATCATTAAAGTTGACAGAGAAGTAAGTCTTACCTTTCTGACCGTTTATCAAGATGTAGTTGTAAATGAACGGAATAGTATTGTTCACTACAGCTTCTTTCTTAGCGATGAAACGATAACCGTCTTCAGTAATCTCCACACCATATTTTCTGATGGATTCATCTGTAATCTTACTCTTGTCTATTTCCAGATAGTAGTCGTATACCAATACAGAGTCTTCTGCCCATTGATCATAGCCGTCAGAACTAAATCCTAGTATATCGAAGGAAGGAGTATATTCCTTTCCATACAAGAATGAGCTTCCTGAAGGAGCAAATGTCAAGCCATTAATGTAAATGTTTTCAGTTGCGTTTACATTGCTGGCTTTGAATGTATATACAAACGGGGATTTTACTACTTCTCCATTATTTTTTGATGTAGCTTTCAGTGCAAACAGGTACTTGTCACCATCATTAGCCTTGAACTGGCCTGCATAGTCAGGACGTCCCTGGCTTCCGGCTGCATCCAAATCCCATTTCTGTACGTCACGAGGCAGTAACCACATACCGTTGGCCGATGTAGCACGGGTAGCTGTAGTAGCTTTGCCGGTCCATGCTTGGGGAGCACCAAAATTCAATCCCCAAGGAGTGGTGTTGTCTGTAGATACAAACGCCCAGTCATAAGCGTCAGCATCAGCACCTGCGGGATTCACTTGCATCTTGATGTCGCGGTCGGCAGTAGGATACATACCTTTCAACATTTTGCCGTTTACAGCTTTATGTCCTGCCCAATCCACGTCATTATTCAATATACCATAATAGATATCGAAATCTTGAGCATAGTTTTGTCCGTTCAGTTCAGGAATAATGCTTAACAATGCAGCTCCACCCGGAATAAAGATAGTTTTCGGCTCACCGTTTGCTTCTGTTACAGTAAAGTTGTAACCACCGGCAACTTCAACCACTCTCAGACCACCGGCAATATATTCGGTATCCACGTATGCACCTTTTTCAGCATCCCATACCTGCCAATAACCAGTTTCCTCGTTCACTTTGGCATCGTGTCCGGCAGCGGCAGCATCACCCGGTTCGCCTTGGTCACCTTTGTCACCCTTATCACCTTTGGCAGGATATTCAGATTTCACACCGTCAAATGCCCAGTAACCGTCGATAATGGTCACAACTGTACCATTCTTACCGTCTTCACCCTTGTCACCTTTAATAGTTTCAATGGTACTCGTAGAGTTGTCACTCCAGGTTACAGTGATACCGTCACCGTTCTTCACTACGTTGGTAACATACTTACCAGCATCAACTTTTGCCTGTAAAGCTGAAAGAGCCGACTTGATATCGACCAGTTCCTTGTCGATGCGGTCAATGTCCTCATCATAGTCTTTACAAGACACAAATGTTCCTGTTGACGAAACCATTAAGGCTCCGAACAGAACTGCACTTAAAAACTTTTTGTTCATAAATAAAGATTTAAATTTATAAATTTAAAAAACTAAAAATTGGTTATACATATACTGTTATAAAAGGACTTCATTCTTTATTTCCAAGTTTACCAGATTCCTCTCGCGCGCCGCATACCGTTTCGGTGTCATACCCGTCTGACGGACGAAAGCCAGATAGAAAGGACTCTTCGAGCCGAAGCCACTCCGTGACGGAACCTCACCCAGCGGACAACCGCCGTTGCGAAGCAACTCCTTAGCGTATTCCACCCGGTAGCGGTTAAGCAACTCCTTCAGGTGACAACCGAAGTAGCGGTTCACCGCATTGCTCAGGTAAGTCTGGTTTGTTTCGAGCATCACACTCAGTTTCTTTAACGAAAGAGAGGAATCAAGGAATGCCCGACGTATCTCCAACTGATACAATATACCTTTATATATAAGGCTGTCTGCCGGACGAACATCCGACAGTGACGAGAACCGCGCCGTCCACTCGCGACCGGCGGCACGATAGAGCAATGCCTTCTGCCTTACAGAAGTGCCGCTCGTCTTTTTACGTCTCAGAAACAGGTATTCCATCTAAACTCGTTATTCGTTCTTATTGGCTTTTTATGCAGATCTCTTAGTAAGAGATCGACAAACAGACGATAACAAGCTTTAAATCAAAACATTAACTATACACATACAAGGTTAAACCAGAGCTGGCAGAACTAGAAGAAATACTTTTTTTCACAATATTCCATATTTTTTCCGCGAAAAGTGTACTAGTTATCAAAACTTTCCTTATTTTTGCACGTGAAATGTCGATCTCTTACTAAGAGATTTATATTTTTTCATCTTCCAGACATATAATAACTTATTGATTTTCAACCATCCACAACTAATCCCTACTTCCTCCCTTAACATATAGTAAGATAAATACATGAAACAAAGATTGAAAGGATTTTTTTACAATTCTTAGTCTTCATGAATACGAGAGCCTTATATGGCCTCTTAAAAAGATTGACAAACGATAAGACACTTCCCACAAAATATAAAGCGCATATTTATAGAGAACTATAAAGACTACATAGAATGCCATATAGAATCTCTTACCTGAAACTAAGGCTTCTCATACAGCCACAGAGCAACCGTATGAAAAGCCTTAACCAAACTGAAATTGCTTATCAATTGAGCAATTTGGGAAGTATTTGTACCTGATTAATGAGCAATTTGCGTATATTTGTTGTTGTTAAACAGAAAAGATAACATTCATGAGAACCAGACATCACATATTTTCCCAATTGCATCCCGGTAAAAGTATCCTTTGTTCATGCTGCATGGCACTGATAGTGTGCCTGTTTACCGCCTGTGACAGTAAACAGCCCACTTCCAGAAAACCGACCCTGACTGTCACCCTGGAGCCCTTGCGCTATTTCACAGAAACCATTGCAGGCGATAAATTCAAGGTAGTCAGCATGGTTCCGAAAGGAAGCAGCCCCGAAACCTACGACCCTACCCCCCAGCAGCTGGTCAATCTGGATAAGAGTATCGCCTACCTGCGCATAGGCTATATCGGTTTTGAACAAGCCTGGATGGATAAACTGACCACGAATGCCCCTCATCTGAAAATATTCGATACTTCAAAAGGGATAGATGTCATACAGGAAGCAGGATACAACCACGGTGACCATCATCACGAAGGGGGGATAGAGCCTCATATATGGAACTCCGCACGCAATGCCTCAGTAATCGCCCGTAATATCTACGCCGCCCTGAGCGAACTGGACAGTGCAAACGAGCCCTATTACAAACATCGTTTGGACAGTCTGCAACAAATTATCGCACAGACAGACACGGAAGTTCGTAACCGGCTACAGAATGCCGACACCACTTTCCTCATCTATCATCCGGCACTCAGTTATTTTGCCCGGGACTATGGATTGAAGCAAATCAGCATTGAAGAAAGAGGAAAAGAACCCTCGCCCGCCCATCTGAAAGAATTGATAGAAACCTGCCGCCGGGACAATGCCCGGGTTATTTTTGTCCAGCAGGAATTCGATACGCGCAATGCCAGACTGATAGCAGATGAATTGGGGATTACCGTTGTTCCCATCAATCCGCTAAGTTACGAATGGCAGGAAGAGATGATTAATGTAGCAAAAGCACTTGCCAAATAATACAGCCTTATGACGAATCCCATTATACAACTTACAGACATTTCCGCTTCTTACGATGAGAAAACAGTGCTAAGCCATATCAACCTCACCGTATATGAGCATGACTTCCTAGGTGTAATAGGTCCCAATGGTGGTGGAAAAACCACATTAATTAAAATCATACTAGGATTACTAAAGCCTATTTCAGGCACAATCCGTTTCTATAAAAATGGAAAAGAAATACCCGAGATAGCCATGGGATACTTACCACAATACAACAGTATTGACAAGAAATTCCCCATTTCGGTGTACGAGGTGGTATTATCAGGGCTCAACAAGCAGAAATCCCTGTTCCACCGCTACACTCCCGAACAGCACGAACTAGTGAACCGGATTATTGCCCGCATGGGATTGGAAGGTTTGGAAAGCCGTGCCATCGGCGAACTGAGCGGAGGACAACTGCAACGCGCGCTCTTGGGACGCGCCTTGGTTTCAAATCCTGAGGTTGTCATTCTGGACGAACCCAATACCTACATTGACAAACGGTTTGAAGCCAAACTCTACTCCCTGCTGGAAGAAATCAACAAGGAACGGGCCATCATCCTGGTAAGCCATGATATAGGCACTGTGCTGCAAAATGTAAAAACCATAGCGTGCGTCAACGAAACGCTGGATTATCATCCCGATACGGAAGTACCCACCGAATGGCTGGAAGAGCATTTCGGATGCCCCATCGAACTGTTAGGACATGGAAACTTCCCTCACCGCATCTTGAAATGCCATCATCACGACGAATAAATCCGATTATCGTGACCTAATTCTTTTCATGCGGCAGGTTAAGCCCTATCCACCTTATCATTAAGCATTTTCTTACGGCAGACTTCTACAGTCGCCGGCAGTGCTCCGTACAGTCCATTGCAACAGACCGTACGGACCACTATAGCAGACTGTACAGTCCACTGTAGCTGTCTATACTAGTTTACCGTATAAAAGACCTTAACCTAGCCATTAATCAAGCTTAATCATAGAGTAGAAAAAGGTTAGGAATCCAACGATTCCCTCCATCTGCACAAACTGAAATTTCAGAACACAGCATACAAACCAGCAATAAAACATAGAAATTCCGTTAAGGACTGAAAGAAACATTTTCTGCCGCATCCCCGAAGGATAACACTAAATAACAGACCATTGTACCCCTATTCCAACTTTCTTTCGTATCTTTGCGCCCATTGAACGTTAACGAAACAATAATATATTCATGAAACAGTACAAATTAGTCAACAACCTGGTGGGTTGGTTCGCTTTTGTCATCGCAGCTTTTACTTACTGTATGACTATAGAACCGACAGCCAGTTTCTGGGATTGCCCGGAATTTATCACTACCGGATATAAATTAGAGGTAGGTCACCCGCCCGGCGCACCTTTCTTTATGCTTACCGCCAACTTATTCAGCCAATTTACAAGCGACCCCAGTCAAGTAGCCAGAATGGTCAATACCATGAGCGCTCTGATGAGTGCGGCTTGTATCCTATTCCTTTTCTGGAGTATAACCCATCTGGTGAAAAAACTGATATGCCCCGATGACAAGGAGATGACCTTAGGCAAACTCATCACCATTATGGGGTCAGGACTGGTAGGAGCCTTGGCTTATACATGGAGCGACACCTTCTGGTTCAGTGCCGTAGAAGGTGAGGTATATGCTTACTCCAGTCTTTTCACCGCAGTAGTCTTTTGGTTGATTCTAAAATGGGAATCCGTTGCCAACGAGCCTCACAGCGACCGCTGGCTGGTTTTGATTGCTTACCTGACCGGACTTTCCATCGGTGTGCACTTGCTGAACTTATTGTGTATTCCGGCCATTGTACTGGTGTACTATTATAAAAAGAATCCCGATGCTAACCTCAAAGGCAGTCTGTTGGCACTTACAGGCTCCATGGTGTTGGTTGCAGCAGTGCTGTACGGTATCGTGCCGGGCGTAGTAAAAGTGGGAGGATGGTTCGAACTGCTGTTCGTCAACAGTTTCGGTATGCCTTTCAACAGCGGTCTGATTGTATATATCATTCTACTCGCCGCATCCATTATTTGGGGTGTTTACGAAAGCTATACAGAAAAGAGCCGCAAACGCATGAATATCTCCTTCATGGTAACTATCGCCATGCTGGGCATCCCCTTCTATGGCTACGGATGGAGCAGCGCCTTGATAGGCATTATCATACTAGGAATCTTGGGCGTTTATCTGTTTGCTGATTTGAACAAGAAATATCAGATTAGCGCACGTACTTTAAATACCTCTTTGCTGTGCATCATGATGATTATGGTAGGATACTCCTCGTACGCATTGATTGTGATTCGTTCTACCGCCAATACTCCGATGGACCAGAATTCTCCGGAAGACATTTTCACTTTAGGCGAATACTTGGGCCGTGAGCAATATGGAACCCGTCCTTTGTTCTACGGACAGACATACGCCTCCAAACCGGCACTGAAAGAAGTGGACGGAGGATGTGTATATGATGTGACGGAAGGCGCTCCCGTGTATCAACGGAAGGAGAAAGCGACTCCCGATGAAAAAGACAGCTACGAAATAGTGCGTCATAAGACCGATTACAAATATGCACAAAATATGCTCTTCCCACGCATGTACAGCGACGCACACGCACAGGCCTACGAAGACTGGCTGGGCGGCATCAAAGGCGTGCAGGTTCCTTACGACCAGTGCGGACAGATGGTGATGGTGAAAGTCCCGACCCAATGGGATAACATCAAGTTCTTCTTTATCTACCAGTTGAACTACATGTACTGGAGATATTTCATGTGGAATTTTGCCGGACGCCAGAATGACATACAGGGACAAGGTGAAATAGAACATGGCAACTGGATTACCGGAATACCGTTTGTGGACAAGTTCCTGGTGGGCGACCAAAGCCTGCTCCCCTCCGACCTGAAAAACAACAAAGGACACAATGTATTCTATTGCCTGCCGTTGATTCTGGGACTTATCGGTCTGTTCTGGCAGGCTTACAAGACAAGACGTATCACGACTCCCAATGGGGAAGAAATAGAAGAACCAGTAGGTATCCAGCAATTCTGGATCGTATTCTTCCTATTCTTCATGACTGGTCTGGCCATCGTACTTTATTTGAACCAGACACCGATGCAGCCCCGCGAACGTGACTATGCATACGCAGGTTCATTCTATGCATTTGCCATCTGGATAGGCATGGGTGTGGCGGGTATTGCCCAATGGCTGCAAGGCAAACTGGGTGAGAAACCAGCTTCCGTCATTGCAACTGTAGTTTGTCTGTTCGTACCCATCCAGATGGTGAGCCAGACCTGGGACGACCACGACCGCAGCAACCGTTATGTGGCACGCGACTTCGGACAAAACTACCTGAGCACCGTACAAGAAGAAGGTAACCCGATTATCTTTACCAATGGTGACAACGATACTTTCCCCTTGTGGTACAACCAGGAAACGGAAGGTTTCCGCACCGATGTACGTGTATGTAACCTGAGTTACCTGCAAACGGACTGGTACATCGACCAAATGAAGCGTCAGGCATACGACTCTCCGGCAGTACCTATCGAATGGAGCCGTCTGGAATATGTACAGGGGCATAATGAAGGAGTGGCTGTACGACCGGAAGTGATGGAAAGCATCAATAACTTCTACAAGCAGAATCCGGAAGAAGCCGCCAAGGAATTCGGAGACAACCCGTATGAATTGAAAAATATTCTGAAATACTGGGTACGCTCACCCAAAGAAGGTTTACAACTGATACCTACAGACAGTATTGTCATCAAGCTGGACAAGGAGGCTGTGAAACGCTCGGGCATGATGATTCCCGACTCCCTGCATGGTGAAATCCCCGATTATATGAGTATCTCCCTGAAAGGCAAACGTATGCTGTACAAGAGCGAGCTGATGATGCTTGAAATGCTGGCGAACACCAATTGGGAACGTCCGTTATACATGGCTATCACAGTGGGTAGCGACAACCATCTGAATTTAGGTAACAACTTCATGCAAGAAGGTCTTGCCTACCGCATCACTCCGTTCAACACCACCCAGCTGAACGCACGCATCGACAGCGAGAAAATGTACGACAACCTGATGAACAAGTTCAAGTTCGGAGGAATCAACAACCCGGATATCTACATTGACGAAACTGTGATGCGTATGTGCCAGACCCACCGCCGTATGTTTATACAGCTGGCTACCCAGTTGATAAAAGAAGGCAAGAAAGATAAGGCGTTGAAAGTTCTTGACTATTGTTCGGAAGTAATCCCAAGCACTACCGTTCCTCACGATTACATCATGAGCAGTTCCAAAGAGATGGCCGACGATTATCTGACATTGGGTGAAAAAGAGAAAGGTGAGGCTATTCTGAATGATTTGGCAAACAAATCGGTGGAATACATCACCTGGTACCTGAGTCTGAATGACCAACGTCTGCAAGGTTCATACGAGGACTGTCTGCGCAATTTCTATATTCTAGATGAAATCAACAAGAGCCTTGCCCGCGCAAATGCTGCCGGCGGTGTACAAGGTGAAGGCGAACAACAGAATAAATCGGATATGGCAAGCCACTATGCCAAGAAGTTTGAAGAGCTCTATGAGGTGTTCAACAAACGTGTAGGCGGCGGAGCAGGCAGAAAGTAAATAAAAGGTGTGGATTCTGCGGTGAATCCACACCTTTATATTTGTATAACCAACAAAAGCACACACATTCATGTTTATAGAACAACCCCCGCTGATACTCCGCTGGCTTTATCCACGCGCCTTCTGGCGAATGGACAAGAATGAAAAAGCGGTCTATCTGACTTTCGATGACGGGCCGATTCCCGAGATCACACCGTGGGTACTCGATTTATTAGACAAGTACAATATTAAGGCTACCTTCTTTTTGGTGGGCGACAATGTGCGCAAGCATCCCAAGGAATTCCAGATGATTGTAGAACGAGGACATCGTTTGGGAAATCATACTTTTAACCATATCCGGGGATTCGAATACCGAAGCAAGAATTATCTGGCCAATACGGACAAAGCAAACGAACTGATCCATACCAACCTGTTCCGTCCGCCACATGGCCACATGCGCTGGATGCAGTACATGGTGCTGCGCCATAAGTATCAAATAGTGATGTGGGACTTAGTAACCCGTGACTATAGCAACAAGCTGAATGGGAAGCAGGTACTGAGGAAAGTAAAACATTATGTGCGGAATGGTTCCATCATTACTTTCCATGATTCCATCAAGGCAGAGAAAAACATGAAATATGCCTTGCCCCGGGCCATAGAATGGTTGCTGGAACAAGGCTATGAGTTCAAGGTATTTGACTGATAAGGCCAAATACCTTGAGTTATTTACTTAGTATATGTAAATCCCAGTTTATTCAACCCATTCTGTACATCGGGATGACTCATAAACAGTTTCCATAACAATCCCGAACGATAATTCTCTATCATCACTGCTATAGGGCCCTGGTCAATAGCCAGATAACGTTTCGGATACCAGTTATCCGTTTCACTGAAAGCATCATAAAAGCCATACGGGCCGAATACTTTCTCACCCATTCCATACAGATGACGCATTACCTGCAAAGAATATTCAGGAGTATAGACAATAGAGGATAAAGCGGCAGTCGGAGAAATCACTCCCAAATCTTCTTTCTCATTAGGAGCGTGTGCCGCATAACCGTTTACCGAATAACTGGCAGTCAATCCCCAACAATCCGGGCCAAAGCCGGTATAATGCTTGGGATTACGGATGCAGTAGGCACGGTTGACCAAGGTAAGATTACGCATTTCATTGAAATAACTGGGACAATATTTATCCTGCAAACCATTGGGATTCATGCCCAGAAAAGAATATTGCGCCCAGAACAACGGTCCTGCTTCCGTACCCTGATAACGAAGATGTAATTTAATCCCCTCTACCGTATGAGGAGAAACAATCTGTCCATTCTGTGCCCAGCCCTCATTATAAACCGTGGCAGGTATCCCATGAGTAGGAGAAGCAGCAGCCAGAATATACATAATCATACATTCATTGTATCCATGCACCGGAAAGTTCATGGCCCAGCCATCTGTGGGGCTCCAATGCCAATAAAGCACATTTTGCCCGTTCTGACGGTAAAAGTTCCAGTCTACCTCACGCCACAATTTATCAATACGTGCCGCCAACTCTTTTTCATCCGAAGTGCCATTTACATAATATTGATGCACAGCCAGCAAGCCTTGCATCAAAAAAGCAGTTTCCACCAAGTCACCGCCATTATCTTTGGAACCGAAAGGCAATACTTTGCCTGTCTCACCATTCCACCAGTGAGGATAAGCCCCATGAAAACGGTCGGCTTTCTCAAGGAAAGTCACAATCTTGTCCATTCTTTCGAGCCCTTCCTGCCGGCTCACATAGCCCCGGTCTATACCGGACAGAATAGCCATGATGCCAAAACCACTTCCTCCCGAGGTTACCACCTCGGGCCCTCCTGCGGGATATACATTATCTATATGATAACGCTCACGAGCCATACCGCTATAAGGTTCGCCCCCCTCCCAGAAATATTGGAAAGTACGACGCTGGACAGTATCCATCAAAGCATCATCGGAAAGCGTGTCGGACGCCGATGCCGGACGCTTGTCAGAAGAAGCTGCCGGCTTGTTTTTACAAGCCAGCAATGAGAAAAGCAGCAACACCGCTGCACATAAGGGAATTCTTTTCATTTTTTCACAGGTTTAGGTTAGTGCAGCACAAATGTTGCTGTTTTCACATGCTGGCTGTCCGTACCAATCATCAAATCGAAAGCTCCGGGTTCGGCCACGTATTGTAACTCGTAATTATAATATTTCAATAAATCGGGAGTAATCTTGAAGGTTATCTCACGGGATTCACCTGCTTTCAGGAATACTTTTTGGAAACCTTTCAGTTCTTTTACAGGACGGGTACTTTCAGCTACTTTGTCACGGATATACAACTGCACTACTTCCGCACCATCCCTGCTTCCTGTATTTGTCAGTATCACTTTAGCTGTCAGACTTCCGTCCATAGGCATTGAAGTACGGTCCAACGTAATATCTCCATAGTTGAAAGTAGTGTATGAAAGCCCATAACCGAATGGATAAAGCGGTTCGTTGTCCACATCCAGATAGTTGCTACGGAATTTCTCAAACCATTTCCCTTCGTGCAGCGGACGTCCGGTATTCTTGTGGGCGTAGTACAAAGGAATCTGCCCCACATTCTTCGGGAAAGTCATAGTCAGTTTTCCACTTGGATTAATAGCGCCAAAAAGTACGTCACCAATAGCATAAGCAGCTTCGCTACCTCCAAACCATACGTTCAGAATCGCAGGAACATGAGCCTGTTCCCACTCCAACGTCAGCGGACGTCCGGTGAAAAGTACCAAGACTACAGGTTTTCCAGTTTTTAGCAGTTCCTTCAACAAAGTACGTTGTACATCGGGGATATCCAGTGAAGTACGGCTGCTGCTTTCACCGCTCATTTCTGAAGATTCGCCCAAAGCAGCTACTATGACATCGGCTTTCTGAGCTACCGTCAATGCTTCTTGCAACAGTTGGGCATCGGTACGGGCATCCCGATGAAGGCTGCGCCCGAAGAGAGTCGCCCGTTCTTCATAGGCGGCATCACTGGTCAGATTGCTGCCTTTAGCGTATAAGATGGTAGCTTTTCCGGCAGTCATCTCTTTCAAACCTTCTATCAGTGAAGGGGATTTATCCAGTATAGCGGCCACGCTCCAAGTTCCGGGCATATTGGTACGAGTATCTGCCAACGGGCCTATTACGGCAATATTACCCTGCATCTTCAAAGGAAGTACAGGTTGCACTGTGCTTCCGGACGGATTCGATCCTGCCCTATCGGTAGAAGGTTCGTTTTTCAGCAAGACAAAGCTTTCTCCGGCAATACGGCGGGCTACGGCACGGTGTTCCGGAGTGAAGATATCACGTGCGGGACGTTTCAGATCACAATATTTATAAGGATTGGCAAATAACCCTAATTTATACTTTGCCTCCAGAATAAGACGACAGGCAGTATCAATGGTCTGCATGGATACCTTTCCTTCCTGCACCGACTGTTTCAATGTTCCTACAAAAGCATCGCTCACCATGTCCATATCTACTCCGGCATTGACAGCACGGGCAGCTACGGTTTGCAAATCACCGATTCCATGGTCTATCATTTCATAGATTCCGGTATAGTCCGTCACCACAAAGCCCTGAAAGCCCCACTGGTTACGCAGCACATCAGTCATCAACCATTTACTGGCTGTAGCCGGAATGCCATCCACTTCATTAAAGGAAGCCATCACACTACCCACTCCGGCATCAACAGCTGCCTGATAGGGGAGCATGTACTCATTGAACATGCGTTGACGGCTCATATCCACCGTGTTATAATCGCGTCCGGCCTCGGAAGCTCCATACAAGGCGAAATGCTTGACACAAGCCATTATCTCATCATTGCGTTTCATCTGGCCGCCTTGATAGCCACGCACCATGGCTTTAGCTATCTCAGCACCCAGGAACGGGTCTTCCCCACTCCCTTCCGAGACACGTCCCCAACGGGGATCCCGGCTAACATCTACCATCGGACTGAAAGTCCAGGAGATACCATCCGCACTGGCCTCAACGGCCGCAATACGGGCCGATTCCTCAATGGCTTTCATATCCCAGGTACATGACAAGCCTAAAGGGATGGGGAAAATCGTTTCATAACCATGAATCACATCCATACCAAACAGTAGAGGTATCCCCAGACGGCTCTCTTTCACAGCCAGTTCCTGCACATCCTTGATACGGGCAACTCCTTTCAAGTTAAACAGTCCTCCTACTTCACCCCGTTTTATACGGGCTGAGATATCGCTGCTCTTTGCCTGTCCCGTAGTGATTTCACCGGTAACGGGCAAGTTCAACTGGCCTATCTTTTCTTCCAAGGTCATCTTTTTCATCAAATTATCAATGAAACGATTCATATCCTGAGGTGATTTCTGCGCATGCACACTCAGGGTGGCAAATAGCAGCATGGGAGCCACTTGCTTCATTCTTTGAAATATTCTATTCATCATCTTAAATAATGTGCTAATGTGTCAATGTACTCATGAGCCTATTGACATATTGAATAATTATAAATAATCAGGATTCTGTTTCAGCACTCCTTTCGACTTGTCTATTTCATCCTGCGGTATAGGCAAAAGTGCATTCTTCGGTTGATAATTCAACTTACCTGCCGCATGAAGAACTTGCTCGGCGATTCCCCAACGTACCAAATCATAGAAACGGTCGAATTCCAGTCCTAATTCCACCCTACGCTCGTGTCGGATTGCTTCACGCAATACCGATTGGTCCAAAGAAGTAATTTCAGGTAGTATATCCGGATTACCGCCACGCGCACGGGCACGCACCATCTCCAAATCCTTTTGCGCTTCCGAAGCATTACCTAACTCGTTTGCTGACTCCGCTGCCATTAAAACGACATCCGAGTAGCGGATCAGCCGGATATTCACCCAAAAGCCTTTATTGGTAAACTCCTGGCGCAATGCCGGATTGGTATAGGCTTTCTTGTTGAAGTAAGCACCTTCTGCCTGCGACACCGGGGACTCTCCGTATGGCGTATTGGTATTCTCCGGAGTAACAGGGTCGGAATCACTCTTACGGAAATAAAGCAAGGTGGCATCCTTACGGGGGTCACCAGGCTCAAAAGCTTCCGCCATCAGTTCGGTAGCCATGTGCCATCCCCAACCCAAATCCCATTTTCCGGAACCACGAATCCCCTGTACTTCACAGAATTGGCTTCCTATCTTATCACTTTGCGGCAAGGCGGCCGTAGACAAGCACTGCAACTCAAACACCGAACCACCGCTGTTCTCTCCCTCGTCAGTAAAAATCTTATCGTAAGGGGTATCCAGATTATAAATTCCTTTTCCCATTACATCCGAGGCTGCTTTGTACATATTCTGCCAATCATTGCGCATCATATAGGTACGGGCATGCAGGGAACGGGCAGCTCCCCACGTCAGACGTCCCAAATAGGCAGCCGGCCACTGTTCGGGAAGCAAATCTTCCGCATCTTTCAAGTCCTTGTCTATCTGTTCATAAATTTTGTCTACCGTTGTTTTGGGTACATTAGCCTCCGAAGCTTCATTTACCTTAAAGGTAACCAATGGAACCTCCCCGAAGGCTCGCACTAAATTAAAGTAACAGTAGGCACGGAAAAATAACGCTTCTCCTTTATTATAGAGGTCATTCTCTTCTGTCAGATGACCGGTCTCAATGGCATCCACCACCTCATTGCATTGATAAATAATCGCATAATTCTGACTCCAATAGGCCTTTATCAACCCATTGCTGGCATTGTACTGAAAATCATCATACATTGCCGCCTGTTCCGACCCGTCGCTGGAAATACTTCCTTTCTCCGAATCTTCGGAACGGAAACAATGAATAGCGAATGCGGGAGTTCCTGCAGTAATATTGAAATTACGCATCATGGTATAGATGTTGAATATCTTTCCTTCTGCCAATGCACCGGGATTATCATCCTCCGTGAACTGACCTTGAGGACTGCGGTCAAGGAAATCATTACAACCGGTAAAGGCCAGGATTCCTCCAATCGCCCAAATGTATAGTATATATTTACTTCGTTTCATAATCAATCAAAATGTAATATTGAGTCCAAATGTATAAATCGCAGGTACCGGATAACTTCCATTATCCACACCAAAAGCAATGGCAGAACCACCAAACTCAGGGGTGTAGCCGGTATTATGTTTCCAAGTTTTCAGGTTCTGAATATTGAAATAGGCTTTCAAAGCCTTCAAACCGATTTTGGATATCAGGGCCTTATCAAAAGTATAGCCCAATTGCAGGTTACGTATACGGAAGAAACTGCCGTCTTCTACATAATACTCCGAATTTTCAAAGTTAATGGCATGACCGGTATTTAGGACAGGTTGTGTATTGGATGTACCTTCGCCGTGCCAACGGTCCAGACGCTGCTCCATATAGTTGAACTGCGCCCAATTGTAATTGTCCCAAGTACGGTAAATCTGATTACCGCCCTGTCCCATCATGTCAATACCCAGTTCCCAACCTTTATAGGAAACACCTAATGAGATTCCATAGGTAACATCCGGAGTAGGATCACCAATCAAAGTACGGTCTGCCGGTGTAATCTCACCATCCCCATTCACATCGGCGAACTTCAAATCACCGGGAGTCACTGTAGCCAATGTATTCTTGGGCGAAGCATCAATATCGGCCTGTGACTGATAAACACCATCTACCTTATATCCATAGAAGAAACCGATGGGATAACCCGCCATAGTATAGCTCTGGCTCTTGTCTCCGGCAATAATGGAATAACCGTCTTGTACCAGACTCTTCACCTTATTCTTGATAGTAGTCAGGTTGACTCCCACATTATACCTCCAATCGCCAATCTGATCCCGCCAAGTGGCAGACAATTCCACTCCTTTATTCTCTATCTGCCCCAGATTTCCTATTCCGGGAATGGTTCCGGAAAGTCCGGGAACCTTTGCCAGCAAGTCCTTCGTATTCTTTTTATAATAAACTCCTTCCACATGCAGGCGGTTGCGAAACATATTCGATTCAAAGCCTGCTTCCCAAGCTTCCACTTTTTCCCATCTAAGGTTCGCATTAGGCAAATAGGCCAACTGATAGCCCGGATAGATGGCGGACGGATTGCCAAACACAGCTCCAAAAGCATTTTCAAGCAACGGCTCAGCCGGATAAGCAGTATCCAGATTCTGATTGCCCAACGTACCCCAGGAACCTTTCAACTTCAACATATCCAACCAAGAAATGTCTTTCATAAACTCTTCTTCGGTCATCAGCCATCCGGCACCTGCCGAGTAAAAGTTCTGCCATTGGTTGCCCGTATACGAAAAAGCCGAAGAACCGTCCCGACGAAAAGACCCGTTGAACAAATATTTTCCTTTGTAATTATAAATCACACGCCCCAGAAAAGAAACAGTAGTACGTTCCCACTGTGTACTTCCATTGGTAGCTGTGGCCAAATCACCAATACTGACGAACCATTTATCGGGATTATCGGGAATAACCAATCCAATACCTTGCCCACGGGCGGCATCCAGACGGCTGAGAGAATTGTAATAAGTAGTGAAACCGGCGGTTGCCGTCAGATTATGGTCGCCAAAACTATTTGTATAAGTCAGCACATAATCACTTTGCACCTTCGTTTCATTTTCCTTGAACTGGCTCACTTCAGTCTTACCCGTTCCCAGTGTAGCCACATTTCCTTTCACTGTGTTATCATATACCTTGATAATCGGCTGATAGGTACGCCCGTTATTCGAGCCGTAATCCATAGAGAACACAGCCCTGAAATTAAAATGTTCCAGAAAATCCACCTCTCCATAAATGTTACCCGATGCACGATAATTCTCTGCGCGAGTGGTGTTGGCTTTTAAATCCACATCCACCATCGGATTCATCATCTGTGCTTTCTGAAACTCCGGCAACGCCGCATACAACTGATATTCTTCATTGAATACAGGAGCTATAGGAGTGGTACGGACAGCATTCAGGACTGATTTACTATCAGCAGGCAGCATACGTGCTCCGTTAAACTGAAACCCGACCTTTATCTTGTCGGTTATCTTATACTCATTGCTGGCATTCAAGGTGATTTTGCTGAACTTCTCGTGCTTTATATTTCCTTGTTCGTATGAGTATCCCATCCCCAGATAAAAACTATGTTTTTCAGAAGCTCCTGTCACACTGATATTATTATTGGTAATGAAGCCATTCTGAAGCACTTCATCCTGCCAATCGGTATCAGCATTCCAGCCGGAAAAATCAAAAGCGGGATTCTTTTCATTAACAAGCTGCTCACTATACAATTCTTTGAACTGAGAAGCATTCACCATCTTGATTCTGTCCACCACATGTTTCCAGCCGAATGAGGTGTTGATATTCACCAAAGTCTGCCCCTCCTTAGCCTTCTTTGTAGTGATAATGATAACCCCATTAGCTCCACGCACACCGAAAATAGCCAATGAAGACGGGTCTTTCAACACTTCCATAGACTCAATATCCTCGGGATTCAGAAAGTTAATGTTATCATTGAACAAGCCGTCGACAATGTAAAGAGGTTTGTATCCGTTAATGGAGTTCGTTCCACGTACACGGATTTCGGGGTCCGAGCCTGCTTGTCCCGAGTTGATAATCTGCACACCGGCTACCTTTCCCTGCAAGGAAGACAAGGGATTTGTAGAAGGTTTATTAGCGATTTCGGCTCCCTTGATATTCGTGATAGAGCCGGTCAAGTCACGCTTCTTCGCACTACCGTAACCTATCACTACTGTTTCAGCCAGCATTTGTGAGTCCTCTTTCAGCTGTATATTTATCACATGCTGGCTGCCTACTTTCACATCTTGCTTCACCATTCCCACGTACGAGAATTCCAGTACATTGTCGGGTGAGGCGGTAATACTGTACTTCCCATCTATGTCGGTAATCGTACCATTGGAAGTACCTTGAATCACTACGGATGCTCCAATCAGAGGTTCATTGGTCGAATCGGTTACCGTTCCGGTCACTGTCTTCTCCTGAGCAAACAGCGACGTAGTCATCAACAGCAGACAGACTAAAGCACTAAAAGTCCTCAATCCCTGCCGCCCATGTTGTAAAGGTTTAGGTTTATTGTCCATTGCATTTTCTATTAACAAATAAATAACTAGTTTAATTTCTTATATTGCAATGAAACAAAAGGAACCGGAAAAAGATGTTTAAGACGAGAGAATTAACACTTTAACATCCCATGAAAAAAAGTTACCCGAAGAGCATGTGCTCCTCGGATAACTTTTATTATTCTTATATCACCATTCTATGGTACATGGACCACCAAGGGATTACGTACCTTCTGAGCGTATTCTTCCAAATATTTGTTCCAATCGGTATCGGCTTCGAAACCATATTTGCTCCAGCCTGATCCCCAATAATAAATATACTCGGAACCCGGTTCATAATCACTGACCGACAACACATGCCCCAAAGCACCTCCACGTTCTTTCTGCTCTTTTTCGGAGAACATTTGGGGCAGCGCTCCTTTTATATTAGCCGGAAATACAGCACCTATATAAATCACTCCATTGTTATTGGCTGCATTCTCTGTAGAGTCCGCATAGGCTATATAACCTGCATTTGCATCAAAACTATACCCCGTAGGATTCTGTTTGTGCAATACAATGCCGGTCACCACCGGAGTTGTTTCCTGCAAATTATCAAAAGAAACCACAGTCTTGTTCAACTGCGATCCCTTGTCCAAAGAAATGATACGCGTTTCTATCACATTTGAATCTCTTTTTACAACCAACGGATTATAAACTAACTTGGTGGTGAATCGAAGCGGACCGTTATCCAAGACTTCACAATCCTTGTAACAATAGGGATAAACAATGGTACTATCGGGGAATAAAGCTGCTGTTCCGCCACCCAGAGTCGGACCCACCGCATAACAATCCATTCCGTTTCCATGATCTATGTGATAAGAGATTCCTTGATTCAAATCACCGTCATAACGATCTTCCACCACCGGTTCGGGTACATTCTTGGTCCAGATGTCATAACCAAAGGCACGCTCGCCCTTCTCCTGCAAAGCAGGACCGTATGCACGATAAGCGGCGCGATCGTTTTCCCATGCCACATCATCCAGACGCTCGGGATATTGACGCCCACAAGCAACCACATCCACCGGCTGTGGAGTTCCTTCTGCAATTGTATAAGTAACCGAAGCTCCCCCTTTCACCGAAACAGGAAAGATAAGCATATCATCGTATGTTATCTGATAAGGTACTTCAAGCCCGTTCTCGTCCAATACGATAACTTGTGCCGTATCGGGTAATTGTAGTTTGCCTGTTATTTCAGCCATAGAGATTTCCACCATTTCTCCATTCCTATCAATAGAAAGCGGATTGGTTATAGTGACAGTCACCGGCTCCTTTTGCGAACAGGAAAACATAGCTAACGCCGTTGCGACTGCTAAAAAGATTTTTCTCATACTATTTATTGTTTGTCGAACTGAAAGACAAAAATACAAAGAATCTGCAAGTATCAACAAAGACACAAGCAGATTCTTCCTATTTATATCTACTAATTATTTAGGCTGTTTACCAATGTAGGCCAGAATACCGCCATCTACATAGAGAATATGGCCATTGACGGCATTAGATGCTTCGGATGCAAGGAATACAGCAGGACCAGTCAATTCCTGCGGATCCAACCAGCGGCCGGCCGGAGTCTTGGCACAGATGAATGTATCAAACGGATGACGGCTTCCATCGGGCTGGATTTCACGTAACGGAGCAGTCTGCGGAGTAGCGATATAGCCCGGACCGATACCATTACACTGAATATTGTATTCTCCGTATTCAGAACAGATGTTACGAGTCAACATCTTCAAACCACCTTTAGCGGCAGCGTATGCAGAAACGGTTTCACGACCTAACTCAGACATCATAGAGCAGATATTGATGATTTTACCATGTCCTTTTTCCATCATCGCAGGCAAAACTGCTTTAGAAACAATGAACGGAGCATTCAAGTCAATATCAATAACACGGCGGAAATCGGCAGCTTCCATTTCGTGCATCGGAACGCGACGGATAATACCGGCATTGTTTACAAGAATATCAATTGTACCTACTTCCTTTGCGATAGTGGCAACCATAGCCTGTACGGCAGGCTCGTCAGTAACATCACATACATATCCGTGTGCTTTAATTCCTTTTTCAGCGTAAGAAGCCAAACCTTTATCCACCAATTCCTGATTGATGTCGTTGAAACAGATGGTTGCACCTTGTTCTGCAAAAGCAGATGCAATAGCAAAACCGATACCATAAGAAGCGCCTGTTACAAGGGCGACTTTACCTTCCAAAGAAAAATTCAAATACTGATTCATGATACTTATATTATTAAATTAATGAAGTTATATTATTTATTTCAAGTCTGTAATCAATGAGAAGTCTTGATCACCATAATCCAAATTCTCTCCACCCATACCCCAAATAAAGGTGTAATTGTGTGTTGCCGCCGCACTATGAATAGACCATTCGGGAGACAAAACTGCCTGATCGCCTTTCATCCATATATGACGTGTTTCATCCACTTCTCCCATAAAATGACAAACAGCGTGTTCATCAGGCACTTCAAAATAAAAATAAGCTTCCATACGACGGCTGTGCACGTGTGCCGGCATGGTATTCCACACACTTCCCGGTTTCAGTTCGGTCATCCCCATCTGCAACTGGCAGGTAGGCAATACCTGACTTACCAGCATCTTGTTGATGCAACGATGATTGGAACCTTCCAGTGAACCCATTTCAGCAACGATGGCATCTGCCTTGGTCACTTTTTTATCGGGATAGTTACGATGAGCGGTAACAGAGTTAAAATAGAATTTGGCAGGATTTCCGGCATCTTTACTTTCAAAAGTCACTTCCCGGTCTCCCGAACCCAGATAAAGCGCTTCTTTATAATCCAGTTCGAACACGGCATTTCCAGCTTTGACCACACCGGGACCGCCCACATTAAAAATACCCATTTCACGTCGGGAAAGAAAGTAAGATGCTTTCAGCGGATCAATGGTCTCCAGTTTTAATATCTCTCCCACCGGTTTGGCTCCTCCTACAACCATGCGGTCATACATGGAGTAAACCATGTTCACCTCATTGTCCGAAAATACTTTTTCTATTAAGAAATCCCGTCGTATCCTTTGAGTGCCATAGCTTTTGGCATCTTCGGGATGCGCGGCATAACGGATTTCATAATTTGTCTTCATAAGCAGCTATTTTATGTTTTTATAGTATTCCGAATTATTTCGACTTGGGCAAAGTTACGAAACAATCTTGTTTCGATGCTGCAAAAATCGTTCAGAATAGGTATAAATTTTGTCCTATTATATGCAAAATCTGCTACTTAATACGTTTCAGAACACTCAAAAACTCAAAATCAACGAGATAAAATATCACAAAACTTATCTTGAAACGCACGCGCCCGGCTTAATTTCAGTACGTTTTGGTTAATGATAACAAAGGCCAATTGATGTCCATTAGCAGCTTTTACATACCCTGCCAGTGAACTGACCCCGGTTACAGAACCGGTTTTTGCATGCACATTTCCCCGAGCCTTGGTCTGTTTCATCCGATTTTGTAAAGTACCGTCCACTCCTGCTATGGGCAGAGACTCATAGAAAGGAAGAAAAACTTCCCGATGATAATAGGCATACTTCAAATACTCCAATAGTAAACGTGGAGAGATATAATTATAAACGGAAACACCGCTACCGTCCGCTATCTTATAGTTCTCCGGATTAAACCCTAAAGCTGTTTTCATAAAGGCGTGAATGGCATCGGTTCCATCTTCTCCTGTCACCCGTTTATGCAGGGAACGCTTGGCAGCCAAATGATAAAACATTGATTCGGCACACAGGTTATCACTTTTCTTCAAAGCTCTTTCCAACACTTCCTTGAGTGGTCTTCGGACGGTATAAAGCGTAACTATACTGTCGGCCGTTACAGGACAATCGGCATACGTGCAGGTTCGCGCTTCAATTCCTTTGCTGCGCAAACGGCTGACAAAGGTATGAAAAAAGAAATCTTTGGAAGTATATACATTCAATTTCTCAGTATAGGGATAAGAAACATTCCCGGAAACGGTAATGATATTGCCATTGCTGAGCCAGTTACGAGTGATTTTCAGCTTTCCGGCTTGCGGATTACGGCTCACCCCGTGATTATGAACCTGATAATAATCGGAAACCGGCGTACAAACTACTTTGGGCAACGAGTCTTTCTGAGCAGGAGAAACCGATACATCCACGCAGCCCCTATTCAGCATGAGAGGGGAAAGATAGGGCTGGAAGGAATAAGGAGTATCGTCCCAACACCAACCGGAACCCCAATAAACCGAGTCTGTCATGGAAACATCCGCTGCAAGGGTATCTGTCACATAACGGATGCCTTTACTTACCAATGCATCTACCAGACGGTCCAGATCCTCGTCCATAAATTCCGGATCAAAACCGCCTATCAGATACAAGCTGCCTTTCAACGTGTCATTTTCTATTTTTCCACGATAACGAAGACTGGTATCCATGGTATAATCTGCTCCCAGTTGTACCAAGGCGGTAACCGAAGTGATTATTTTCTCAACAGAAGCAGGCCGGTACAGTTTATCATCTTGGTAACGGTAAACGGATTCTCCGGCGGTCAAATCAAATACGGCAATACCCACTTCGGATGTTTTCAGAACTTCTTCATGCAGTAAAGCGTCCAGCCGCTGAGATAGCGGCTGGGCGTTTATGAAGTGAATAGATAAAATCAGTAAAAAGAAAAATAAAACTCGTTTCATTATAGTTCCCTGAATATCTCACCCACAGTAGGATGAGGAAATACATATCGTTTCCAATCCTCTATGGTCTTACCATCCTCAATAGCCATACCTGCCAATACAATCAGCTCGGAAGCAGGATTACCCAACATGTGCGCTCCCAATACAGTACCGTCTTCGGCTGTCAAAACTTTGCAGACGCCGTTCACTCCTTCATTCTCGGCTACAAAACGCCCGGAGTAAGCCATCGGCAACTTAACGGCTCGATAAGGAATACCTGCGGCCTGCAAAGCTTCCTCGCTCATACCTACCCCGGCAATCTCGGGATTTGTATAGACCACACCCGGTATGGCACGATAACTCATCGCATCTTCCTTACCTGTAATATGATGGACAGCCACTTCCGCTTCACGCACGGCGGTATGTGCCAACAAAGAGACTCCGTTCAAATCACCGCATACATAGACACCGGGAACAGAAGATTGCAAATGTTCATCTACTTTGATGCATCTGCGCTCCGTCCATTCCAAATTCAGATTTTCCAATCCGAAACCTTTTGTCACCGGACGACGGCCCACACTCATCAATAACTTATCAGCTGTAACAGTTCCTGTTCCATCTGCATTTTCGTATGACACAGTAATACCGGTTTCCTCTTTGGACACCCCTACTACTTTCGTACTGAGCAGGAACTTGATTCCTTTTTTGGCATATTCAGCCCGGAGCATAGCCGACAGCTCTTTATCCATGCCACCCAGGATCTCATCCAACATTTCGACAACTGTCACCTGTACTCCCAAACTGGTAAAGAAAGAAGCAAATTCCATACCGATCACTCCACCGCCGACAATAGTCAATGAAGCAGGTACTTCTTTATTATCCAGTGCATCACGGTGCGTCCAGTAATCCACATTTTCCACTGCCGGAATAGGAGGAATAAATGTTTCACTGCCGGTACACAGCAGCAAATTCTCACATTCATAGGTTTCCCCACCACATTGGATGGTATTCTTATCTACAATTACAGCTTCTCCCGTTACTATATTTACCTGATGCGCAGTCAGTTTTGCCTTGATACCCAGTACCAGTTTACGAACCACCTTTGATTTACGCGCCACAATTTTTCCTAAATCAAAAGAAGCTTCAGGCACATTCACGGCATACTTTGAAGCATGTTTCGCATAATCATATACTTTAGCCGAATAAAGCAAGGTTTTGGTAGGAATACATCCCTCATTCAGGCATACACCGCCCAAACTTCTTTTTTCGAACAATACAACACTCAGTCCTGCCTTTCCGGCAGCTTCGGCAGCAGTATACCCTGCGGGACCTCCACCGATGATTGCAATTTGATATTTCATGGTATTTATTTTGGGTTAATTAGTTTTTATCTGTTCAAAGCCTTCAACAGACAGATTTGGATCTACTTCTCTCAATGCTTCTACAAATTCCAAAGGCTTATCAGGGTTAATCATTACAAAACCTTGGGCATGCTCTATTTTCACCTTTTGCATTCCTATTGCATTCGGATTATAAGACACTTTACGGATTCCGTCTACACATATTCTGTTCCCCCATCCCGGTTTGATTTCCAGAACACCATTGTCTTTTACAATATAAATAGTTTTCGACCGCGAATAAAACATTAACACAGGAATAATAATTCCCCCAAGCGCCGAAAAAGCCCAATTTTTCTCCAAATACACATTCAGAAAAATAATCAGAACAACCAGACCGACTATAATGATCCACCAGTTACGGGTTCTTTTTGTTTTAAATACTTTCTCCATAATTTATTCCTCCTCTATCCTATGCTCCAACCGCTTCACCAACGCATTGATAAATTCTTCCGGCTTTACAGGAACCAATGACAATAAATTTTTCTTCCCATAATGTATCAATACATATTTCGAAGGCATAATTCCACCAAATCCGGAACTTCGTTTCAGCTCCACATCCGTAATGTCAATCAAGGGAATGGTCTTCCCTTTATAAAAACGACCATAATACACCACTAACTTTCCATCCGCAGTCAGCGTATAAGTAGAATGGATAATACGTTCAATAATAATGATCAGACCCAATGCTACTACCAATCCTATCATTGCCTTCATACACCAAAAAGCAAATACCATGACGGCTGTCAGCAGTATCAGGAGAAAATAAGTACCTCCTGCTATCTTCACATGAAAAATTCGATTCATCATCTTATTGTAATTTGCCCGAAAGATAATAAATTTATCGTTTATCGACCTCATTACGGCGCAGAATGAGAGAATTTATCCTTTTTTTGTCCTCTTTACTGTACGTTTCATCTTCAAAGCATACAAATTTAATTCGATAGAAGATTCCGTTTCTGTTATATCACCCTCATCAGTCAGCAGTTCATTCAGCAGTTCTCCACTACGTTGTACTAGACTCTTCCTCTTTTCCTCATCATACTCGGTAGCCATGATATTTACATTCCGTACTAATGTCCTTAACTTAAAGAATGATTCGATAATGGCAAAAGTAGTTGCGGTAGCTCTCGGACTTCTTAAAATTGTAGCCAGCATATAAAGCCCTTTTTCGGTAAATGCTTTAGGTTCTACGGGAGAATGTTTCAAACTACTGAACCGGTCGAAATTTTCGACCAGTTGCTGTTTTTCAGATACTTGCAACGAAAACATATAACCATTTGGGAATTTGTCCCGATTGTTTTTTACTGCTTCATTAATTCGTTTGGTTTCTACGCCATAAAGCTTAGCTACATCCCGGTCTATCAGTACTTTCTCACCCCTCAACTCAATTATAAGTTCTTTTACTCACTTTCGTGAATGATTTCTTTATTGTTTTCCATCCTATTCTATTTAAAAATGCAGAAAGTTACACGTTTAATTTCATACTTGCATTATCTATTTCGTTTATTCTTCACGAAAAAAATAGTAAAAACAAGAGTAAAAGGTACAATGAATAAAGGTTTTTCGTAGCTTTGCACCCATAAAGCATATTATCATGGTTAAAAAATTCGATTTCCTTGTTATCGGCTCAGGACTTGCCGGAATGAGCTTCGCACTGAAAGTAGCTCACAAAGGTAAAGTCGCCCTGATTTGTAAAGCAGGACTGGAAGAAGCCAATACCTATTTTGCCCAGGGAGGTATAGCATCTGTTACCAACTTGAAAGTAGACAATTTCGAGAAACACATTGAAGACACGATGATTGCCGGCGATTGGATCAGTGACCGCGCGGCTGTAGAAAAAGTAGTGCGAGAAGCACCTGCACAAATCCAGGAACTGATAAAATGGGGAGTGGATTTTGATAAAAAAGAGGATGGAGAATTCGACCTCCACAAAGAAGGAGGCCATTCCGAGTTCCGCATCCTGCACCACAAAGACAATACAGGAGCTGAAATACAAACCAGCCTGATAGAAGCGGTAAAAGCCCATCCCAATATTACCATATTTACAGATCACTATGCGGTAGAAATCATTACCCAGCATCATTTGGGAATTATCGTCACCCGCCATACGCCGGGCATCAAATGTTTCGGTGCTTACGTATTGAATGAGAAAACAGGAGAAGTGGATACGTTCCTGTCCAAAGTAACTGTAATGGCAACAGGCGGATGCGAAGCGGTATACCGCAATACAACCAATCCACTGGTAGCTACGGGAGACGGCATTGCTATGGTGTACCGTGCCAAAGGAGCAGTAAAGGACATGGAATTTATACAATTCCATCCCACCGCCCTTTTCCATCCGGGAGACCGTCCCAGTTTCCTCATCACCGAAGCCATGCGCGGTTACGGTGCTGTCTTAAAGAATCAAAGTGGCGAAGAATTCATGCAAAAATATGATCCACGCCTGTCATTGGCCCCACGTGATATCGTAGCACGTGCCATTGATAACGAAATGAAGCAGCGCGGTGAAGATCATGTATATCTGGATGTAACTCATAAGGATCCGGAAGAAACAAAAAAACATTTCCCCAATATTTATAAAAAATGCCTCAGCCTGGGTATTGATATTACTAAGGACTATATTCCTGTGGCTCCGGCTGCTCATTATCTGTGCGGAGGTATCAAAGTCGATCTAGACGGACAGAGCAGTATCAACCGTTTGTATGCCATCGGCGAATGTTCATGTACCGGTCTGCACGGAGGTAACCGTCTGGCTTCCAATTCGCTGATAGAAGCTGTGGTCTATGCGGACGCGGCAGCCAAACATGCACTAAATGTACTCGACCGATATGACTTTAATGAGGATATCCCCGAATGGAACGATGAAGGAACCATGAACAATGAAGAACGGGTACTGATAACCCAAAGCATGAAAGAGGTGAACCAAATTATGGAAGCTTATGTAGGTATTGTACGCAGTAATACGCGATTAATCCGTGCTTGGAACCGATTGGATATTTTATATGAAGAAACCGAGCGTCTTTTCAAACGCTGTAAGGCTTCACGCGAGCTTTGCGAACTGCGTAACATGATTAACATCGGGTATTTGATCACCCGTCAGGCAATGGAACGGAAAGAGAGTCGCGGACTGCATTATACGATTGACTATCCACATGCCGCTGAAGAAAAAAAGTAAAAAATATTTTTTTACTTCAAATAGAACTGATTATTTTTATAACTCCCGTTAGCAGAATTACTTTTTCTTGTTGACCATTATTGCACTACGAAAATTAAATCAATTCTGCTAACGAGATTATTTTTGTCCCATTCGTATAAACATGAACTAAAAACAGCAGGAACAATGACGGAATCATCTATCCGTAATAATTATTTTTCCTCAAGCGGATTAATATTCAGAATGATTCTCTTATAAGATTTTAGATTGGGAATTCCATTATCTGTAAGTTCAAGTATCAAATGTAACTGTTTGCCCGGATTATCCGGTACAATTATCTCCGCCCTCTTCTCATCGGCGTGCTTTATAGCCACCTTTGTTTGCACACTGCCTGCTTCCCGATATTGCCACCATTGGTAAGACAATGAATTTTTATCAGGGTCAAATGAAGAAGAGGCATCCAGTATTATTTTTTCTCCCGGCCGGACTGTGCGTACACTTTCTCCCAATATCCGGGCAACAGGTTGATGATTTGCCTTTGAATATTCATCAGCCACGCACCAGTCGGCACGAGCCGCCCAGTCATTTTGTATAGCAGGCAACCAACGCTGGAAAGTATAATGCGAATCCGGCACACCGTTTTTCAAATCATTCCCATCTTGCATGTGATTGCCATTTTTATACTCCGGGCGTCCTCCCCATCCTCCTAATGTATAGTCTGTATGCTGTTCAAGTCCATTACGTATAAGAGGCATAAAAGAAGGAGTATCCCCCTCACTGGTATATTCCTGAGGATAGGCGGCACAAAGTGGTCCGTGCCCATTCTTAATATGGTCAACCAACCAAGGTTTATCCATGATCTGTTGCAACTCTTTTGAATTTTTACTAAGTCTGTTCTTAAAATAATAATCCACACTCATGTAATCCCATACATATCTCCATCCTCCATCATGATCCGGCGCGCCCGATTCATAAATAATGATTTCAGGAAGATTCTGTTCTATCCATTTTCCACCGCCGTCCTGATACCAAATACAATATAATCTGGCTTTTGATACCGCTTTTGCCCATTCTGCAGCAGAATATTTCTGCTTGATCTGCCATAAGGCATTGGCCTGGGTGTTGGCTCCACCCCATGCTAAAATATGAACAGGCCTCGGATCAGAATCAAGCAATGTCCTTATGATGAGCTGTGCCCCCTCGCTATCAGACAGTAAAGGAGGCAATTTATGCAAGTCCTCTCTGTTCTCATTACCAACCGCCAAGACACTTAGCAGATATTCAGCATCGGGATAATCGGGATTATGTTTCCTCAAATTAGGCAGACATTCCGCATATTTGGCAATTTGTGATTCGATCCATTTATCTTTACTATGTCCGTCTTTCTGTACCCCATTGACTTGAACAATGCCTGCGACATCATAATCAGAAGAATACATAAGAAAACGAATCATAGAACTTTGATCGTCAATCTCACCATCCGTAGTGACAATAACCCGGGGCTTCTCCTGCTGTCGGGCAACAACAGATAACATTGACACAAACAAAAAAACAATACAGCATAAAACAGGGGTCATTTTCATATTACAAACTGTTAAATTAGTAGGCCAACACATTCCAAAGATCTCTGATACGTTGTTCGGGGTCCCATTTGCCATTGAATGTCCACTTGGCGGTAACGCCATAAAACTCCGGAGCATTCTCCGCCTCCTTCAAATTATCGTTTAACCAGCCACTATGCCCTCCTTCACGGGTACAACCATAATAATAGGTACGTAGCCCCCACGGACAGGGATCAAGCACTTTATCCGAATAAGCATAATGAATATTCCCGTCAAGCACATTCTTCGACATTTTACATTTGATGAGATAAAATTGGGAATCATGATGATAGCGTCCTAAAAGTGTCGGTGTCTTAGCATCAAATGAAGAATTGGTAATAACCAGTTTCTTGTTCTTGTCACCTCGTCCGTCATGCCAAATCATGGCACGGCTATCACCATAAAAATGGCAGCGTGTGGCATAGCACCATCCGCGAGGACAAAGAAAATCCACACCCGGACAACGAAGATAGAGATCGGCATGATAATACATACCATTGCTTCCGGGCGCCCACAAGGAAAGGGCATCGTTTCCATCGGCCCATACATTACTGTTGATGATGATGGTACGAGTGGCACGTCCAAAAATCGCCATCTGATGGATGGTCGTATTTTCAACGGCAGTTCCGTAATTGTTGTAAACAGTCAGTCCGCTAATAACACAATCATCCGCACCTTCCTGCAACACAATGACACCATTGCCTACCGGACGTCCATGATATTCCGTGATGGCACGTGTCTGGGCTGTTTCAGCCAAGACAATCCGCGTACTGTCACGGTTTTCCCCCACCAAAACAATATTAGGCCTGTCAATAATCACTTTTTGATGATACGTTCCGTTCAGCAATAAGATTTTAAAAGGTTCTGTCGGAATTTCCGGAGCCTTTTCAATAGCTGCCTGAATACTCTCTCCCGGCTTTACCACCACATCAAAAGCCGTACGCTCTGCCATGGGACGACGATACATTTCAATAAGCCCGTTTTCATTCGCTCCTTTGGTTGCCAGACTGATTGCCACCTTATGCTTCGGATCATATTTGTCCGCCCATGCATTGTATATGGCAAAAAGCTCAGCCGGTCTGCTATTGTACCAACTATATCCGTTACGACGTTCTGTTCCTATTTCTTCCAAATGGCGACGTGGCAGCCCATCACGGTCACATACATACGGTTCACAATATTTCAAATCATAATAACGCGCCCAAATAGGCTTGGCTTGAGGATCTTCCACAAGACGAGTATCCCGCTCACCATTTGCCAGCACGATACGCTCGCATTTCAAACCGGTAAGTTTATACCTGTCAAACCATTTCATGGCTCCGTGAACCGCCCGCTTCACGCGTGCGTCGGGTGCAGGTAATTCCATGAGCAGACGCACAATTCCGGCACTCTCCGCCGAACAATAAGACGGCAACTCATACGCACGTGCCGGTGCAGGCTTCAATGTTTCCCTATCATTCTGCTGACACCACACTGAAGGTTCTCCATCCTTTATAATTTGTGTAGCCAGTATACACTCTATTCCTTTATTAAAGGCTTTTCCCAAACGTACACACAAAGCCTTGTCTATCAAATCATCCTCATAAGGCGCTTTGTGATTCATCATATCACGTATCATATTCAATGTATTGACTATGGCATCGTCATTGAAAGTAATATGTACCTGATAACCACGCGGACCGGGCCAAAATTGCGGCCATCCTCCGTTTTCGTATTGACCACTCAGCAAATATTCCACTCCCTGAAGGAAAGCATCCCGATAACGTATATCCTTAGTCTGCCTATAAAGACGGACTAAAAAAATCATCTGGGCAGTTGTGGCATTATTATCTATCGTAGAATCATCACGACGTGATTTATCCTTTATCACTTTAGCCAGCTCTTTATCATTCATGCGGCGGGCCATATCTATATTCTTCGGCCAACCGCCCGTACAGCGTTGAAAAGCCAATACATTTTCAGCAATCCGCCGAGCTTCATCTGTCAGAAAGAAAGAATCCTGCTCCATACGTGCTATTTGTTTCCATTCCTTAGGATACGACTCATTATCCTTTTTATGAGCTCTTTGCTGCGCAAAGGAGCCGGTTACCATGGCAAAAGCCATAAAGCCAATAAACACTTTTTTGAATGTATTTTTCATTATTCCTATATGTTTTGATAAAAACCAGCAAACAAAATTATGCGTTTTCCAATCTGAATACAGAGAATATTTGGTCTTTTTCAGGCAGATTTTGCACAGACATCATCAAACCTATACAATTTTTGATACTCTGCCCCTTTACCTATACATAAAAAAGCCTATCTATCACAGATCGGCTTTTCTATCAAATATTTGTCTTTCAAAATCCAAAGATTCTCAGAAGACATTCACATTATAATAACTATAAAACTTATCAAACCCCATTCTACTATCTAACAGAACCATTACGCCATTTAGCCACACCAATGTTCAACTGATAAATTTTTGACTCCATAACTTTACCTGTCTGATTGTAATACAAGTTTACACCATGCTCTCCAGCCGTACCATCAAGTGCATCTGCACGATGCATATATTGATCGTTATCAGCAGTAGCCTTATGTGGTGGATTTGGACTTACCATCAGTTCTAATGGAGAAATATCATCTACAAGAACTTCCAATGTTCCATTTAAAGTAGCAGAACCATTGTTGACCAAGGTGCCAAAATTATTTTTAGTCGCAGTCCATGGATTATTGCTAAAAATTTGTCCGTTGGATAAAAAAGTATTTGTAGAATAATTATTGTCAAAATTCAATGTCACATGTCCGGCTGTACCGTCTGCCATAGTCATTGTCTTACGGATATCAGCTCCTGCCATAGTCATCTTTCGGACATCACCGTCCTGCTTGGTCAAAACAATCAGGTTATTTTTCACCGTATAAGTACTTCCATCTGGAATATTACGCATATTGAAAATATTTCCTGCTGCACGAGTGTTCCAGTTAACCAAAGTATTGTTTTCAAACGTTATATTCCATGCCCCTCCCTTCCATGCACTCTGCTTGGTTTCACTGAAAAATGAAGGGAACGGACAATCATAGAAAGTGTTTCCACGAACCACAAAGTCCTTATATAAATTAGAATTCGCATTATTCCCGGAACCGGCAATCCATGGATAACCTCCGGCACCATTACTATAATAGCCACAGTCAAAGAACTGGTTATCCTCTATCAAGACATGATCCCAAATTTTGTAATTAGGCCCCTGCTCACGAATGAACCCACGTACCAGACGCTTGAAAGTACAATTTTTCACCACAAAACTTTCCAAATGTACAGCCATACCATTAGAAAACATATTAATGAAATAATTACCTGTAGCCGAACCCAAACCGGCAACATTATCACCATAAGTAAGAGCCATTGGACAATCGAAATCAATATCATAAAATTCGAGCATCTTCATATAAATTTCTCCTCCTTCTCCAGCTTGTGGCTGGCGCCCGAACATCAAATTCATAGAATTAACATTAGTACCTGTCATATGCATACCACCTAACAATACTTTAGCACGTTTACCTGCTGCTACATCCTCAGGACGAGTACGAAGAACAAAACCTTTGCAGGTAGTTAAATTATCAAACATACAATAAGTCTTTCCACCTTCCAAATAATAAGTCTGTCCTTCGGCTAAATTTACATCGGAAATGAAGTCTGTTAAAAGGAAATCAATACGCATTGCATTGTATTTCAGAGCAGCCTCGTGCTGTATCAAAGCATTTTGATAAGCTTCATCTGAATCAAACCGGTCACGACTTGGAGCACTTAAGTCATGAGTTACTAAAATAGGCTCTCCCGGTTCTCCGTCTGAGCGGGCAGAACAAGTATTGTAATATGCATCCCATTTTACCTTCACATTCTCGTTGCGAACATTAATCACATAAACAGAGTTTTTCTGAAGTCCGTCAATATCTACATATCCCTTTTCAAAATCCTCATCGGTTAATTTATATTTTCTCCATTTTTCATTCACTGTTGATTCAGGATTATTAGGAGACGGATCTACTTCCAACCACTGATAAACAAAATTATCGTTAGCATCAAGCTGAAATTTTTCACGATAAATAGCCTTATCATCGTCTGATACCCCTTCTGTTACAGTTTTGAAAGCACGATTCAACATCACACGCATAGTAGTCTGTGTAGTCTTAGAAGCATCTACATAGACACAGAATGGAGTTGCATATCGATCAGAAGTGGTAATGCCCATCCATTCTGCCCACTGTCTGCCATCACCATGTCCATACCATTTGGATGCATGTGAAAAATCAGTCACATTATCATCTTTTGTTGATAACACGCGAATAGCAAAACGATAATCAGTGGAATACTGTTGATCTTTAATAACTAAATCAAGGACCTCCGGTCCTACAATGGTATCTAGTAACAAAAGACCGTTTTCGGCAGATGTACCCCAAGCATCTGCACCACCCGAAACATTTGGCTGTAGTGCCTGACGAATCTGGTAGCCCGCACAGTTATTCACTCCATACCAATAAAGATGAATATCATTGCCATTCGGTCCCTCTGCTTTACAATTATAAGCATAGTCATCCCCTTTTCCTCTATTATTATCACAAATGAACATAGTCATCCATTCTCTATCTATATTTGCCATTCCTTTCTCATCATCAGAACACGAAATACATGAGAAACCTGAAAATAACATTAATGCATATAAAAATATTTTTTTCATCATTCTGTCCTTTTATAAATTATTTATAGCCATAATAGTTCTTGTATACACCTGCTGAGCGTTGGATAGCCGCATTAGGATAAGGTAAAATATAACGTACAGGAGGTAAATCATTCACCTCAGGAACAGAATTACCATCCAGTGGTGATTCTGTTCCATCTTTGACCAACACAATCATTCCTTGTTCTGTATGACGAATATATCCATAGAATGAATATTTACATTGGTTAGTAGGCTCCGAATCATTACTCCACTGATAAAATTCCGCCATCTTCCAAGTTGCTCCATCAACAGCTACCAAAGCTGTCGCTGGTTGATTAGCTGATTTGTAAGGATTATAAATATAGAGCATATCCAATATCTTATTGGGATAAGGATAGCCATAAACTTGATTTACATCCACACGCCATTCAACCGTTTGTGGAAGAACATGGTAATACATAGATTCGGGAAGATCATCCAAATAAGCACTACCATCATGTTCAGCTATATCATCTTCGAAGCCAGTAGAAGAACCGGCATTAGACATTCCTACAGAAAGATAGCGCAAAAAACTATAAACAATTTCCTGTCCATAAAGATTATTACGGACAAGATCTCTCCAGCGCATATTCTCACCCGCAAACTCCCATTTACGTTCATCAAGCACGGCTTTCAAAAAAGTTTCTTTAGAAGAAGCCACCTGAGCAATATAGGCAGAAACAACACTTTGGTCATCGAATGCCCGTGCATGGACTTGACGAAGTGACTCCTGAGCAGTGGCAGTAGGTCCTTCCAACTCATTAACAGCTTCGGCATTCATCAACAAAACATCCGTATAACGCATATAAGGGAAGTTAATACCTGTATTACTGGCACTCAAATTGGTAAACTGTCCCGCATTCGCCCACAATTTAGACCATTTATTATTATGGACAGTATAATCCGCACGAATCATACAAGAATCCTGAGTAGCATTATTAGCACTGTTACCATAATACCAAAGTCCATTAATAAAATCTCGACGCTTATCATTCTCATCGAATGAATAACGGTAAAAAGCACTCAAACGTATATCACCTTTAGATTCTCCCCATACATTCTTACCCAATGTCTTTCCTTCATTAACGGTTGATGTAGGTCCTTGAGAATACCCTGTATTACCTGTAGACTCCTTAGCAAAAGGAATCTCAAAAATAGGATCACCTTTAGCAATAATTTCAAAATTGCTTTCCTTGGTAAAAATATCTTGATAAGAAGTGCCTACAGAGTGTGTCCCCGAAGCAATAACCAGGCTAGTATATTCTTTTACGATTTGATAATACTTCTGATAATCTTCCGGACGTTTCATCACACCATAACTATTTGCATTATTTTTATCCGGATGAAGTGAATAACCTCCGGCAGTCAATGCAATACGTGCAATTAATGCCCAAGCAAACTCCTTAGACGCACGTTCTACTGTTGTTGTTGTAGTAGAAGACATCTTAGGAGCAATATCCTGCAAATCTTCAATAAGTTTATTTTGGATTTCTTCGCGATTCATTACAGGAATCACATAATTATCACCTAATTGTGAGGCTGGCAGGAAAGTGAAAGGAACATCCCCGAACATCACTACCAGATCATGATAAACCATAGCACGAAGACACTTGGCTTCGCCCAACATCTGCATAACAGCGGTATTCTCTTCATTATAAAGCGGACCAGTTTCTACACCCCGGATAAAACGGTTAGCATCTTCAATAGCTTTATAAGAAGCTCTCCAATATTTATCAATTTCGCCACCTTGATCGTCACAATCAAAACGTGCATAGCTATTATGGGTTGCTACATTACCTGTATACATCTGCATATCAACATCACTGTTCAAATTAAAAGTTTTCTGATAGGCACTGCCATAAAGATCACCTACCAAGATAGAAGCATAAACACCGTTCAACGCACGGCTAATTTCTGTTTCTTGGCTGAACACAAAGTCCTCATTGTAACTTGATGGAGAATCCACGTCAAGGAAATCATTGCATGATATTAGAGTCAAAGTTGCTAATCCTATTATTAAAGTATTTTTAAATTTCATGTGCTTTCAAATTTAGAATGTAATATTAGTACCTAGTACAAAACTGCGACTACGTGGGTAACGGTTATAGTCCATACCACAAGTTAATCCTGTCTGAATATCCACTTCAGGATCATAACCCGAATACCCAGTAATAATAAACAAATTAGAGGCTGATACATAAAAACGAGCTTTCGAAATCCCCCATTTAGAAGTCAGATTTCCAGGTAACGTATAGCCAACAGTCAAATCCTGACAACGCAGAAACGATCCATCCTCGATAAAATAGGAATGAGTTATTTTTTTTGTCACATCCGTCGGATTCCAAAGTGTCCTACCTTCGTTTAATTCACGGTACATATCCAACGAACCATCAATATAGTAACATTTGTACAAGCATTCGCCATCACCATCACGGGTATAACGCCAACCTTTGTCAGCAAATGTGGAAAGCACATTGTAGAACTTATTCTTATTGCTTTCGGATGAGGAAAGCTGGTAAGCTGTCGCATTATTCACATCAAAATCAAGCATAAAGTTGAAGTTCATGGCAAAATCAAAACCCTTCCATTGTCCGCTCAATCCAAAACCTCCCTGCACTTTTGGATTGGTATTACCTATAACAGTACGGTCATCTTCTGTGATATATCCGTCACCATTCAAATCCTTGAACTTGACTTTGCCCGGCAGAGTAGCTATGCCTGAATTAGAATCTCCTGAAATCTGATTGATTATTGTTTTTGGATGTTCCACACCGTCTGCATCCATAATAGGTGCATCTTTCGAAGTTCCGTTTTCAGCGGCCGTTGATCCCCAAGGTACTGCTTGCAAGTTATTAGTGGGATCAAAATAGAATTCATCCATTGAATATAAACCATCATATACAAAACCATAAATAAGTCCTACTTGGTCACCCACCTTCAAACAATAATCATTGTAACTTGATTTCCAACGGTTATTCTGATCCCAAATCACATTGTCTGTACCATTTAATTTATCAACTTTCATTTTATTCATACCTAAAGAAAGATTTGCGGAAAGCACATAATCCCTGCCACTGAGAATATCTCCTGATATAGTTAATTCAACCCCTTTATTAGTTACTTGTCCAATATTTTGCATCTGACTTACATAACCAGTTGCTGAAGGAATGTCCGATTTATAAAGTAAATCTTTCGTCGTATTCCAATAAATCTCCGGAGTAACAGTGAGACGACCATTAAAAAGCGTGATATCAGCAGCAAGATTACGAGTTAATGTAGTTTCCCATTTAATATTTTTATTGGCAAAAGTAGTACCCCCTTGATTACCATACCATTGCTCTCCAAACTGAGTTGCTTCTCCAAATCCAGGTCCGCCGGTAGAATTAACAGTATATAAATAACGCCACATATCATCACTGATACGATTATTTCCTGCCAACCCTATAGCTGCACGAAGTTTTAACTGATCAATCCATTTTATATCTTCCATAAACTTTTCTTGTGAAAGCACCCAAGCACCTGATACTGAAGGGAAATATCCCCATTGATTACCTGGAGCAAATTTAGTGGAACCATCAGCACGCATAGTTACAGAGAGTAAGTATTTGTGGTTATAGTTATAACTTGCCTGCCCAAAGAAAGAAGCAGTGCGATCTGGAGTCGAAAGTGATGAAGTTGACTCCTGCGGTGTACCGAATCCCATATTATCCCAAGCCTGTCCAGCCTCAAATGCACGTGGGAAATAACGATTCTTTTGGAAGTTCTTCTTATTTTGGCTATGATAAATTTCTTGCCCCAATAACATGGAAAAATTATGCTTATCTTTAATAGAAAAGCCATAAGATGCCGTATTAGTCCAAATATATTTAAAAGACTGATCTTTCTGAATACTTGCTACAGGCAACGAATTATTTTTTGTACCTTCACCTGTCAAGGCACCCCAAAAACGATATTGATCTTTCCAGTTTAAACTAAGAGTGGCTTCTGTACGAAGCACCAATCCTTTAACAGGCTTCCATTCCAATGAAATAGCATTAGTATAGTTATAAGCATACTTATTCTGTTGATTAATGGCAATATCACTTTTCGGATTAGTATAAGTAAACAATGCTTCTTCATCAGGGTCAGCATAAGAAGGATCTATATATCCGAATTCACGTAATCCGTTAGTGGGTCTATAACGGAGTACATCAATAATACCGCCTGTACCAATATTATCACCTCCAGCTCCTTGATCACGGCGAAACGTAAATTTAGGATTGATATGCAATGTCAAATTTTTAGTTATATCAATAGCTGTCTTGATATTCAAATTGGTACGGCGCACACCCGACCCCATAATAATACCTTTATCTTCGCTTTGAGTAAGAGAAGCAGTGAAGCGCATCTTATCTGTACCTCCACCAATAGTTACATTAGTAGAATAATTGATAGGATTCTCTCCCATTACCTCATCCTGCCAGTCATGAGTAGGCAAAGAATAATACATATCCAAATCTTGCGGATTGCCAAAATTAGCACGGAAAAATTTGGCATTGCTAGAACGGCTACCATTACACGCCGACCATTCATATTGATAACGTGCAAACTCTGCTGAATTCATTAAATCTAATTTTTTAGACAAATGACTAGTAGACAAATGGGCATTGAAACTTACCTGTATTTTTCCAGCTTTGGCCGATTTAGTAGTAACAACCACTACACCATTACCGCCCTTAGCTCCATAGATTGCCGTGATAGAAGCATCTTTCAATACATCAATAGAAGCAATGTCTGTAGGAGGAATATCATTGATGTTATCCACCTGAAAACCATCGACAATGTAAAGAGGATCATTGCTCTGGGTCACAGACGTACCTCCACGAACACGAATGTTAATATCTGCCCCTGGAGCACCATCGACCGTAGTTACTTGCACACCAGCTATTTTTCCCTGCAAAGCCACAGCGGCTGAAGTAACTGGTACAGCAGCAATCTTCACACCAGACACGGAACCTACTGAGCCAGTCAGATCTTTACGAGCCCTGCTACTGTAACCCAGCACTACTACCTCTTCAAGCGCTTGTGAATCATCTTGCAGCGTAATTGTCAGTTCTTTTCCGGTAACCGCATCCACTTCTTGCGTTTCGTAACCTACAAAAGAAATAACAATTCTTTTTCCTTTAGACACGGCCAAAGTAAACTTTCCGTCAAAATCAGTTATGGTTCCGTTGGAAGGATTTCCCTTCTCCACAACGGAAGCTCCAATAACGGCTTCACCTGCCGAATCAAGTACAGTACCTTTTACGGTAATGCTCTGAGCAAACATCATCACCGGTATCAGTAACAGCACTGAAAACAAAAGAAGTCTGCTTTTCACTCCTCTTAATTCATTTGTAAATTTCATAATAAAATATTAAGTTAAACAAAAATTTAAAGTCCATTTTTTCCGTGAATGTGAAATAATATAAATCACTATTATTATTTATATTCTATTCTAAAAGGAAACAATTACAATTTTTATGAGAATAATAGATACTTATTAAAATAGCACACGCATTCTTATAATTTCCGTGTACGCACACAAAACGAGTGAAAAATATTAGATATACAAATTCCCATGCTAAATAAAGCACATCATCAAATACATTAACAGTAATGTTTTCCATTATAATTTAATGTTAGTATTAGAAAATTGGTTTATTTTTATACTATATACGCCACAAATAAAAATAATATTGTTGACTGAACCTAATTTTTGTATTGAAAAAAAATTAGGTCAACCAATAATTACAACATAATGAACAAAAAAGACACATTCATCAATGAAAACACGGAATTACATAAAAAAGCAGTGCTATGGACTTGTCCTCCATAACACTGCCACCTATATTTATTATAACTGACAAACTCCTACAGCTACAAACCTCACTCCTCCTATTTTATCTCATCCCACTTCGGTGGATTCACCTGCATCAAATGACGGACAAAGAAATCATACCGCTTATGTTCGCCAAAATCTTCCCCCATTGTATGATGCGCTCCGGGAATCACGACCAATTCAAAATCTTTATTCGCCTTAATCAATGCATTGACCACCTGCATGGTAGAGGCAGGATCTACATTATCATCCAGTTCTCCCACCACTAACATCAAAGGACGACTCAACAGATGTGCATTTTCCACATTAGACCCTTCCTTATATTGATCTCCTACCGGATAGCCCAGCCAAAGTTCATTCCACCAAATCTTATCCATACGGTTATCATGACAACCACAAGCCGAATAAGCCGCTTTATAGAAATCAGGATAAAGCAAAACTGCATTTGTAGATTCCTGACCACCGGCAGAACAACCGTAAATACCTACCCTGTCCACATCCATATAAGGATATTTCCGTGCAGCCGCCTTAATCCAAGCAATATGGTCCGGCAGGCCGGCATCTTTCAAATTCTTATAACATACATTCTCAAAAGCACGCGAACGGAAAGAAGTTCCCATTCCATCGACCATTACGACGATAAAACCAAGTTCGGCCAAGGAAGTCATATTCCAGTCATAAGGACGGAAAGTCTTCGGAACATACTGGTCTCCGGGACCCTGATAAATGTATTCGATAACCGGATATTTCTTGTTCGGGTCAAAGTTGGTGGGGCGGGCAATCAATCCCCACATATCCGTCTTGCCGTCCCGCCCTTTGGCAACAAACACCTCCGGAGCTTTCCAGCCTTCGGCCTCCAAAAGAGTTATATCGGCTGTTTCCAACGGCATCACCACTTTGCCATCCCTGGCACTACGTAACACAGCGACGGGAACCTTGTCCACCATAGAATAAACATCTACCAAATACTTCATATCTCCCGAAAACCAGGCACGGTGCATCCCTTCTTCGGGAGTAAGACAGGTAAGACCTTTGCCATCAAAACCAATGCGGTAATAACGGATGAGATAGGGGTCCTCACCGGCTTCCATACCATTTGCCGAGAAATAGATCTGACGGTTATCCTCATCTACCCGAAGCACTTCGCGTACATACCATTCTCCTTTAGTAATTTGATAATCGGGCTGTGCGGTAATACGGTTGTACATATAAAGATGATTCCAATTGTCACGCTCACTCATCCATATCATCTGCTTGCCGTCTTTTAAGTCATGACGGAAATGACGGGTATAATTCACATATTTATCGCTGGTTTCTTCTACCAACGGACGCACTTTTCCCGTTTCGGCAGAAAGTTCAAGCACTCTGTACACCTGATGTCCGCACTGGTTATATTCAAAAGTCACGGCACGGCTGTCGGGATTCCATTCGGGACCATATACTTCATATTGTCGGTCGAACAATTCAGTAGAAGGAATAATGCTTCGTCCGCTTTCCACTTCATAGATGCAGGGCACTTTAAAAGGAAGTTCGTCTCCCGGCTTCGCATACTCCTGTTTGTGAAGCTTGGGCTGAAGCTGATCAGCCGGAGAAGATTCCACATAATAAACATAGCGCTTTTCCACCGGACGGATCTTGCAGGAAGCCACCTTCTTACTGTCCGGTGACCAGCGGATGTAGGCTGAATAATAATTACCCAGTGTCCCGTCCAAGCTCAGTTGCTTTTCTTTTCCGGTAGCCACCTCCTTTACATAGATATTCTGATTTTTAATAAATGCTATCCATTTACCATCAGGAGACGGAACCGGCGATGCTGTCTTCTCATCATCCACCTCCATCCAATGCTTTTGCTTGGGAGGGAGAGGAAGCGCCCCTTCATTGACCAGCTGATTTTTCCGGGATGCATACATCCAACGTTGATTATTAAACACAAAGTGTAGCGTATCCAATCCCTTACTGACCGACAAATGCCCCAATGCAAGAGCTTCCGGCTTGACCTCTTTTCCGGATGCAGCACCCAGCGCCTTTGCCAGACGATGAGAATCAAACAATTCTTTTCTAGCTTTTTTATCTGCATCTACAGATACATACAGGTGTCCGTCCGGAGTATTCCGCACATACCAAAACTGATGAGTACCCTCTATCCATTGCGGATTGACATTGGAATAGAAAACTTTATCCGCACTGAACTTCTCTTTCAATGCATAAGCACGCCGATAATCATCAGCCGTACCTTGAGCGATAGCCATGCCCCCACTAAGGAACATGGCTACCAGCCAACCTAACTTACCAACCTTCATTTTGAATTATTCTATTTCACTTCCCATTCAAACAAACCCGATGAATTATCGGCCGGCTGAACAATCTCCAGTTTTACCGCTTTTGTCTTTACCGGATTAAAATTAACTGTATTCCCCGTACCTTTTTCCACTCCATACTTATCCGCTCCACTCACCGGTTGCCACTGGCCTTGTGCATCTTTATAGTACACCTTCCAACTTTGCGGTATGCGGCATCCTCCCCAAGGAGCATCATCATACCAATATACGGTAGCACTGGAAACAGTCGCTTCAGACGGAAACTCGTAGGATATCCATTCGGTAGTTCCCTGTTTGGGCCACCAATGGTAATAGGGTACGGAACGGTCATTCTCATCTTTCGGTACCAGACGGTCATTAATGGCGGAGATGGATTTCACCTTATGCGAAGCATCCACTTTGCTTTCCGATGCCAGCGTAGCAGGCATAGTCGGACGAGAAGCACTTAATTCCTGAGGCAACCATACAGCCATAGCGCCTGCTCCCCGGTGTGCCCATGCATAGTAAGGAATCAAAGTCAATTTTACGTCAGTAGCGGTCAGACGACCTCTATCGTCATAACCCAGAATCTGTGCATCTGTTTTCAATTGGTTAATACCATACAGCAAATCCGGCTTTTCAACGACCTCAAATTCCGGAGTACGATTCATAAATACACTCAGCACATCAAAATCATTATCCGGCCATTCCGCACAATAGACTATCGGTCCACGTTCCACAGCAATACGTCCACGATCTGCTTCCACCTTATTATTGGCTTTTACTGTGCGAGGCTCCATATCGAAATGAACGGCTACCTTATCTCCTTTCTTCCAACGGCGGTCTATGCAGAAATAACCATCTTTAAGCTCACTCTGCACCGGTTCCCCATTTACTTTCACTGTATAGCTCAAACGCTTTCCATCCGAATAAGTGTACAGGTCACTGGGAACCACCTGATTACGTACCCATCCCGGGATACGGATTTTCATTGTAAACTGTCCGGCATTGTTCTTGTTGACTCCGATAGTAACTTCTCCGTTCCAAGGATAATGAGTAGTCTGTTCTAAAGAAACAGCCTTACCCTCTACCTTCAAATTCGAAGTATTGGACATGAACAGATTGACATACACGTCCTTATCTTTCACCGCATACACATATCCTGGCAAAGAAGGAATGAAACGGCAGATATTGGACGGACAACAGGCACAGCCGAACCAAGGCTGACGCTGGTGCTGTCCAATGCTTTCCAACGGATTAGGATAGAAGAACCCGCCACCGTCCAGGGACACGCCCGAAATAAGACCATTATATAAAGTACGTTCCAGCACATCATAATATTTTGCCTCACCATGAAGCAGGAACAAGCGGTAGTTGACATACACATTACCGATAGCCGCGCAAGTCTCACAATAAGCTGACATATTGGGCAATTCATAGTTCTTGCCAAAAGCTTCCCCGTTACTGGTGGCGCCGATGCCACCGGTGATATAATATTTCTTGCCCACAATGTTGTCCCAAATACGGTCTATGGCATGGATATAAGCCGTGTCTCCCGTCAGTGCGGCTACATCTGCCATACCTGCATACATATAGGCAGCGCGAACAGCATGTCCCACAGCCTCATCTTGTTCCACTACCGGTTTATGCGCCTGACTGTATTCATCCGTACGGGTAGTATATCCGCGCTGGTCCAAAAAGAATTTGGCTTGATCCAAATATTTCTGTTGCCCTGTTACCAAGTACAGTTTGGCAAGGGCCATTTCGGCAATCTGATGTCCCGGCACACGGATTTGCTGTCCTTCGCCTGTACCTATCTCCCGGCATACACAGTCAGCATAACGGATAGCGATATCAAGGAAATTACGTTTTCCGGTAGCCTGGTAATGCGCAATAGCACCTTCTACCATGTGTCCCAAATTATAAAACTCATGACTCAGTTCCTCTACCTTCTCCCACCGTTTGCTTCCTGCCCACTCATGCGGATGCTTCGGATTCATGGTACGCGAAGTATAGAGATAACCATCCGGCTCCTGTGCCGCAGCGACAATAACCAGCACACTATCAATATACTTAGCCAGTTTTTTATCCGGATAGGTCTGTAACAGATAACTGGCACCTTCTATCGTTTTGTACACATCGGTATCATCAAAAGCCAGACCGCCTACTTTAATGGTATCACTGGGATGGGCAGCATTGACAAAGTTAGTATAACGTCCTGTTTCCTCACATTTACTGAACGCCAGAGGAATCGTTACTTCACGGCTGGCATTCAGTCGTTGCCCCCAGAATGAATCGGTTACTTTCACCGAAGTGAAAGGTACGGGGTCGATAGGATAGCCGTGCGACTGATTTCTTATTTGCGCTGTTCCGCCTGCTACGGTAGCAGTCAACAGAGCAGTGACTAAAAGTTTCTTCATGGTTCTATCATTTAATTGTTTATCATAGTTTTTGCAAAAATACATATTCCGGTCATAGGAAAAGGGTGAATCACTCTTTCAACGGCAAATATTCATCCCATAATTTCAATGAGTGCAGATAACCGGTAAAGGGCCAGTCTCCTTCGGCATTGCGTCCCAATGTGATGAATTGTGACGGTTTCACCAGTAACTGGATATCTTTCTCACTGACTAATTTTCCATTGATATAAACCTGTTCCATCCGCCCATCAAAGCAGATATAGATGTGCTGCCACTTTCCTGCCAATTCCTTCATGTCCTTATATCCTGCATCTTCATACCAGCCATAGTGATTGATTACTCCACAACGAGGTTCCGTGCCGTTAACCAACATGATTTTCTCCAATTCATCATGCGAGGTAGTAAAATCGGCCACGCATTCATTTTCACTAATGGAATCATTCAGTACCCACGCCTCCAAGGTATAAGGAGCATTATCCTGCAAAGTGGCAGGAAGCATAAAACTGGAAGTATAGACCTGAGTACCCTCAAAATGAAATGCCTTTTTCCCTTTCACTTCTTTCACAACAAGGGGTAATTTCCGGGTTTCAAAATACCCTTTTACTCCTCGGTTTTCCAAATAAGGAACCGTATCGTTTACGGTAAAATCATCAGCAGAAAGACTGACCACCAACCCATGTTTCTGCTGATCGGCTACAGGCAGACGCACGATATCCGTTTCCGCATCGTATGCCTTTTCCGCTGCTTCCTGTTTCCAATTATAGTAACGGAAATTGGTAATGACCAAAGGTTCGGTGGAACTATGCAGCGTAATCGCTCCTGATGAAAGACACGACTCCGCTTCATAACTCTGCCATTTACCTGACCTGTAAACCAACCCACTAACTGTATGCTCTTTGGACGAGGAGAGTAACGGATGACTATACTCCAATGTAGTTCCCGGTTCCAGTACCAACGCATCACGCCCATCCATGCGCAATGTGCGTGCCGAACCTTCCTTCAAAGTAAAAGCCCCTCCCAGCATCCCTTCATTGTTCTGCCATTCACGACCATTCCAATCGGCAGCGGTAAGTCCCAGCCATTGTTGCGGAGCCGATGCTTCCACCCCATCAAAGATTTTCAAATTCCAGACCGCCCCGCCAAATCCGTTCTTCTGTCCTCCGGTAAAGGTAAGGCGGACATAACGAGCCTTCACCTTGCCAAAATCAACCATCGGGCTGCCTGCCAGACGATTATTCCGCTTATCAGCAAAAACAGACCAATGCTTGCCATCGACAGAAGTTTCAATTAAATATTGATAAAATTGTGTACCATACTCGAATTGAGTCCAGATAGTTTGTATTTGCCGAACAACACCCAAATCCACTTCTATCCACTCCTGTCCCATTCCACGAGGACGCCATAAAGTTCCGTTATTATCATCTACAGCATATTCGGGACGGAAATCGGCATCATAAAAAGAAGAAGCCCTCACCTTAGCACCCAATGCCAGATTTTTTGATTTCACTACAGAAGATGCCAATGCACCTATTCCGTCATGAGTGGGAATAAGGGGTTTAATACTTCCATCTTCGGCAAACTCCATACGGTCCACACAAAGCTGACGATGAAATCCGCGGTTGGAATGCGGATTATCATGACGGTGATAGACCATATAATATTCATTGCCTTCTTTTAAAACGCTATGATGTCCCGGCCCATGAATTGTTCCGTCGGTATTGGTTTCAAGAATACATCCCCGATAGGTGTACGGCCCCATAGGTTTGTCCGAAGTGGCATACTGCACCCGATAGGTGTGGTCGTGACAGGAACCCGAAGAATACATAAAATAATAGATACCGTTCCGTTTCATCACAAAGGGCGCTTCAAAAAAATCCGTGGCTTCCGTATTTGGAATCAGACGCGTTTCAGTAAAACTCTTCATATCGGAAGCCAGTTTTCCGGCTCCGCAACCGAAACCTTTATAAATCCCCCAAGTTCCCCAATACAAATATACAGAACCATCATCATCCACAAAGGTCTGTCCGTCCAATGTAATGGCATTCGTCACAAAACGGTCGGGTACAAGAACAGCCTCACTTTCGCCCAATATATTTTTCCAAGGACCACGCGGTGTTTCACTGACCCCGCAATGAATCATACAGGGCTGACAATAAAAATAATAATAATTCCCGTCCGTATGTTTCATCACATCGGGAGCCCATATCCAATGACTGTCCGGCCAGTTCATAGGCATCAGCGTCCAGTTCACAAAATCCTTGCTGGTCCACACTTGTGCAGGACCGAAGCCGGCTCCACTGCCATCCGTAGTGGCATACATATAATATGTATCGCCAAATTTCTTCACCGTGGGATCGGCAAAATATCCGGGAATAATGGGATTTCCCGTACCCGAAGCATTAAAACTCTTCTGAGCAAAGCCTGTAGCAGCTCCCAACAATAAGGAAGCAACAACCAATCGTATCTTATTCATCTCTATATAGCAAAATTCTATTTGTCCCTGCGACGCTTATTCATGCACCACATTATGAATGGGAATTTCTATCTCATAAAAATATTCCTGCAACAACCGATACATATCCGGATCATACGTCTTCAGTTTCGTGCGGCGGTTCACCCAGTTATGAACTCCGTTTGCAGGTTCGGCATAGCGGTTACAGTTAAAGAAAGACTGTACGCACTCGGCAAAGTATTCCTCTTTATTGCTCACCGCATATGTCTTTTCCCACAGCCCTTTCCGGATTGCATTCTGACGAAGTGCCTCCAAACGCTCATTAAAGTCTGGCTCCACTCCCACTATACCTACCGTATGAATAAGGTGAGCGAACTCATGAATCAGGATATTCTCACCTACATATTTATCCTGCGGCAATGCCAGCAGATTCTCTTCTCCGCAACTGGATGAAAATTCATCCTCCGGTGCTCCGCCAAAACCACGGGCACGCCAGTTCCAATATTTAATGCTGTCCTCACAATTGCAGATATGGGCAAACTCCGGCAAATCGCAAGTTTCCTCATCTTTACCGATTATCATGACGTGGCAGCCTTTCTTCACCATGTGTGCCTTCACATCCGGACGTTTTGCCAACATCAAACTGATGATATCACAAGCTTTCAATAAGGCCTCATCGCTCACCTTTCCGGAAGAGGTGACATACAGACCTTCTGTCTCTATGTATTTCTGATAGAAAGAAGGAATATTTTTCCCTTCAGGAATACCGGTAACCTGTCCGTGAACAGGGCAAAGCTCCAACTTCATAGCGAATCCACCTCCCGATGCCAGATGCAAAGTCAACCGGCTGTCTTTATTTATGCAGATTGTTTCTTTCCGATAGTCCTCGGCCTGCTTGTTGGCATTCACACCGTCTTTAAACAAAACAGCCGTATAAGACACTCCTTCGGGAAGGAAAGAGAAATCGAGTTGCACATCACGTTCATCCCAATTGGTCATACCACCGATATACCAGTTCACATCCTTCTTACGCACTGTTACAATATATTTTCCCAACTCGCCCGAAGCAATAAAAGTAGAATCCACCTCCACAGGCAGAGAAGCCATGAAATCCACACATTCCTGCTCATTCAGATAGTTGGTAGGCGCATCACACAACATGGTAAAAGGAGAATCGTGTACAATATAGGCAGCCAGCTGATGACACCGGGTTCCCATGCTGGCCGGTGTGTAATACATGGCGCGCCAATCCGCCTTCGTAGCATTGCGCATAGCTCCCGGCGTATAATCCACCGGTCCCGCCATCATACGGATATAGGGGAAAGTAACATCATAAAGAGGCATATTATTCTTGATATCCGTCCATTTCACCTCTTCCATGCCAAACACGCTTTCAAAATTGATAATATGAGGGTAGGTACGATTGATACCTGTCGGTTTGTAAATGCCGTGCAGATCAAGGGTTAATTTATACCGAGCCGTCATCTCAGCGATGCGATACACCATTTCGACGGCAGTCTGATCATCACGATCCAGAAAATCCACTTTAAAACCTTTGATTCCCATATCCGCATATTTTTTACAAGCTGCTTCCAACTGGCTGTCGAGTACATTAAACACCGTCCAAAGCACTATTTCCACCCCTTTGGATTTGCCGTATGCTATCAGCTCCGGTAAATCAAGTTCGGGAATAACGGTCAGCATATCCCCACTTTTCGGAGCATACCATCCTTCATCCAACACAATAAATTCCAATCCGTTCCGGCTGGCGAAATCGATATAATATTTATACGTATCCATGTTGATACCGGCTTTAAACGGCACTCCTTTCAAATTCCAGTCATTCCACCAATCCCATGCCACTTTCCCTGTCTTTATCCATGAGGTATCACCGATACGGTTAGGAGAGGCCAGGGCATAGACCAGGTTGTTGACCGGCATATCCGTATCCTTCTCCGTAATGGCCAACACACGCCACGGATAGGAACGGGAGCCACGGCTACGGGATATAAAATCTGTGGTTTCGGTTACATATTCCTGCTTCCGCCAAGGATAAAAGTCTGTTTTAGCCGGATAAGGAGCAAAGACACCTTTCAATCCATACTTTCCCTGCTGTGACTGCACAAACATGCCCGGATAAGCTTCCAAATCTGACTCCAACAGGGTCAGTTTTACGCTGCCGCAATCCACAGTAACCGGAAGAAAAGCCAGTTTAGGCTGTGCTTTTGACAGAGGAGTGATGTCATAGACATTCTGAAAGGCCATTGCCATCGGTTGCTTGTCGTTTGTGGTATAAGGGAGATAGGCGGTATAATCTTCCTTAAAATTAAACTCGGCCTGTTCCTCCTTTATAATGATATCCGAAGATTGTGTGGTATAGAATCGATAGGCGACTCCCTCATTGTATGCACGGAAAATGATTCCGAACCCGCCTTTCAGCTTCAAGTCGAGTTCGTTACCTGTTGCAACGAACTCCTTGAAACGGTAAAAAGGTGATTCTATGTTATCCTTTATCTTTTTCCTTCTTTCCCCTGTGATACGGGGAGTTCTACCTACTATAGTTCCGTCTTCCAGAACCAAAGCTATATTAGAGTGTGAGAGAATTGTGTCATTTCCATGCATCACTTGGTAGACCAGTTCGTTTCCGGCGCTGATTTCCACTTTCAATGTACCATCGGGTGAAGAGAGTACATATTTCTTTTCCTTGGCTGCAAGTGAAGCATTTCCAATCAATAAAAGCAAAGATAAAATTGCAAGACAGAGTTTCTTGTTGTTTTTCATAATCTATCGGTTGTATACGTTGTTCACTTGCAAAGTAAAATAAAAAAATTACAAGAAAGGGAAGAAATAATATAATGTAATGGTAGAATCGTCTAATATATTCTATTTTATGGATTTGATAATTAGCCGGTTGTACTATTCTTCCATTTGTTTAGACTATTTTTTTATCACATTATTGGAGATGGGTTCCGGTTATTTTTATCTTATAAGGCCATTGTGCATCTTCTTTCCCGTATCCGGGATTCATCCAATGTTCCGTCGGGGCTCCCATAACAACCAGCCACAGATGGGTCAATGTTCCGTCCTTGGGAGCGACATACCTGATCACTCCTTCCGTATCGTTTCCTGTTTCCCCGTAGACGGATTTCCCTTCCCGGGTGACGGCGACAAAACCGTACCGCCAGCCGGCTCTTTCCGGATGGACGGAGTTGTAACCCTTCCTGCCCGCCTCGCCACGGAACTCCACTTCCACGACACTTCCCGGCCGGGGGAGGGAGAGGGGAACAGCGTTGAAACCGTAATTCTCGGGACAGTTCTCGGGGGCAATCCGGTACCAGCCCCCTTCGGACGGGGTCATCCTGCAGGTGTATTGGTTCGCATACGGACGTGTCTCCCTCCATACCCGTTCAAAATCCCAGTTGACAAAATGACGGCAGGCGTCAAACATCTCGTCACAGAACTCTTCCTGTTCAAGACCGTTCAGCCGTTTGTAGGTAATGACAGGGTCCTCCCCACGTTTTCCCTGGCGGTACAGTTCGGCGATGAGAGGCAGACCGTGCCGGGTTCCCCAGTATTCAAGCACATAGGGGGAATGATAAATATTATCCAAATGCAGATAAGCCTTGTGGGTAAGGGTTTTGAACGCATCCCAATGATATTTCTCATCGGTCATCCAGTCAGGATTTACCTGCCAGAGCATCCATTGTGAAGTCATCTCAAAGAAGCCGCAACCACCCCAGGCCTCTCCTTGCTCGTCGCAGGTGATTTGTGACTGGAAGCTATGTCCCAGTTCATGCGCGATGCAATTCAACTTCTTGTCCTGCACCCGGTTGGGGGCAATCCAGAGCGCACCGATCTGCCCGTCGTAATCCCCTCCGTAGGCAGTGCCCTCCAGGGAATAGTTTATCATGACCATCATGCGGTATTTGTCACATTTCGAGCCTTGCCTAGCAAACTGCAGCGTGTGGTAGAAATAGGCGTAGAAGTTTTCCAGCTTCTCCTTCAGACCGGGCAGGTCCACCTTCATGGAATGCCCCTCCAGCTGTGGCGGATTGCCGAGGTCATTACCGAAACCCTTCTCCCAGAAGATGACAAAGTTCTCGGTATATGCCATACGGTGATAACTCCACCGGCTTGCCGGATTCTGTAAATCCATGCCTTGAAGGTCCTTGGGGATGTAAATGGACTTGCCGGGAGGTAGAGGGATATCGCTGTTTCCTTGTGCGTTGGAACAACTGGTTTTCAACATAAAGAGTAAGAAAAGAATTATATATTGTTTCATTTCATTTTATAATTAAAAAGAGGATGGTTTCCCTAAAATACATTTTAGCGATTCCACCCTCTGCTATTAGTTAGTCTTCATAAGGTCTTCCATCCAAATTGGGGCATTTATTTAGTTCGTAGCGCGGAACAGGCATCCAATACATCGCTTCACGGAACGAGCGTTTTTGAAGAATCGTAGTGCTGTGTGTATACAACAAGGTTCCATCCAACAATTTATAAACTTTCATCGCCGTAGGCAGATTTGCTGTAGAGTAAGCTTCTTCCATACGTTTCCATCTGCGCAGGTCGAAAAAGCGCTGCCCTTCAAACATCAATTCTACTTTTCTTTCATATTCATACTCCTCACGAATGTTTATTCCGGAAGCATCAGGCAGATTTACGCGCTTGCGGATCAAATTGATGTATTTCAATGCCTCCGCATTATTGCCCAATTCTATCTGACACTCTGCATAATTCAAATAAAACTCAGCCAAGCGGAAAAATATCCAAGGGGTATTGTCCATTATCGTTTCATCCCATTGATTGTAGTTAGCATTCATAAACTTACGCAGATAATATCCTGTTTGGGTGGCATTCCAATATTCACCACTGGTGTAAGTGGGCGACTGTTCTCCAGAAATAACTCCCTCTTGTCCGGATTCATATATTTGTACAGCATGATTGTCATCGCCGTATCCCCACAAAGAACCATCATACAGAATATTCGCATAAAAACGCATTTCACGGTTATCATACGGATTGATTTCCGTAGCAACGATAGTACTATCTTTGTACACTATTTCCCCTGTAGTATCATCTATGCTCGGTATCTGGATATTATAATTTTTTAACCCAGACATACTGAAATCAGTACCGTCCGCCTTTTGATAAACATTGGTTATGTTATAAGTAGGAAGCCATACTCCCCAGCCATTGTATCCATTGTAGGCTCCCGGAGGTGAAGACATGGGGTAGCTAGCGGAATAGGCTGTAGAGCTGATACTTGAGTCATATAATTTTTCGAAAATGATTTCCGGATTTTCCGCATTGCAGAATAGAGCGGCATATTCTTCATAGTTGCTTACTGATGGCAAACTGTATATGCCTTGATTGGCTAATTCGATAACTTCCATCTGAGCATCGGAAGCCTCTTTCCATCTTTCAGTAGAAGAAGTGCCGAACAATGGGCTTGCTTTATAGAGCAAAGTTCGTGCCTTTACAGCTAAAGCGGCTCCTTTGGTAGCACGTCCGAAGTCATTACTACTATATTCTGTCGGAAGTAATTGGGCGGCACGGTTACAATCCGCTACAATAGAATCTGCCACTTCATCCATATCGGCACGTGTTTCCGTCCATTCGGCATTCATATCAAATGTATGGTAAACTAAAGGAATTCGTCCGTAAAGGGAATATAACTGATGATAAAAAAATGCACGAAGGAAATAAGCCTGTCCAGTTATTTGCTCTTTCTTTTCAATATCATCATTCGAAGTTGCGGGAACGTCGTCTATTCTTTCCAATAGTTGGTTCGTTTTCTTTATTCCGTTATAATAGAAATACCATGTGTTACCTCTGGCATCAGAGTAACCTACATTGTAATTGTCACATGACACATTGCCCAGTGTATAGACTTCCGTAGCATAACCGGTACGATGGTAAATCTCATCCGTATAGCTGCAGAACGGGACGCCGTTTTGGTTTTCACCTTCCACATAGAGATAACAATTGTTCAAGAAAGTTTCTGCATAATCCAGGTTACCCCACACTGCTTCGTCGCTGATCTTATTGTGTGGATCTACGTCTAGGAAATCGGAACAAGCTGCAAGGCTCATTCCCAACAGAGTGCATATAGCACCTTTATATATTTTTTTCATATATGTATTCTTTTATGGTTAAAAATTAGAAAGTGACATTCAGTCCGAAAGTCCAGCTTCGTTGAAGAGAGTAACCCCTGATGCCATTGGTCATTTCGGGGTCGAAGATGCCTACACTATCTATTGTAAACAAGTTGTTGCCATTGACATACAAGCGAAGTTTTTCTACCCCCAACGGGCTTATCAATGTCTTGGGGAATGTATATCCTATTTCCAAGGATTTCAGACGGACAAACGATGCATCACGTAGCCACCATGTGGAACTTTGTGAGTTACGGTTATCTACTGAAGAAGCCTTCATAAAAGCTCGCGGCCATTTGGCGGCAGCATTCTGTTCGGCTGTATTGGATTCGCTCCAGCGGCCTTCATAAAAATCTGTAGCCATATTCATCGTAGGTTGTACCAAGATCTCCGCATCTGCTTGTCCCTGAAAGAACGCATTGACATCCATACCTTTCCATGATCCGTTCAGTGTCAAACCGAAAATCCATTTGGGGGTAGCGGATTTATCCCGGCGGACGGCATCATCCCAGGTAATGTTACCGTCTTTGTTCGTATCTTGATAAATCAGGTCACCTATTTTGGTACCAGAAAGATGGGGAGTGCTTTCTATCTGCTCTTGTGTCTGGTAAATACCTAATGCTTTGTAATAGGTACCTCCGTCGATGGGGTGTCCTGTTTCTCGTTGCCATGCAGGAGTATCAGCCGCTTCATCTGCATATACCACTTCATTTTTCGCATAAGTAACATTTCCTGTCACTCCCCATTCAAAATCACCTTTGCTGTCACGATAAGTGGCAATTGCCTCGAAGCCATGATTCTTTACTTTACCCAAGTTCTCGGCCGGAAGTGAGAGTCCTGAATAGGTAGGAATGGAAGCATTGCGTGTAATCAAGATGTCGTTTCGATTGGACTGGAAATAATCAAGGTCCAACCCTAGTTTTCCATTGAGGAATTGTGAAGAAAAACCGATATTCCATGTCTTGGCAGTTTCCCAGGTTACTAACGGATTAGCAGTAACTGTTTCATAGATACTTTGTACGGATACAGGAGTTTTCCCGAAAGCATAATAAGAATCCGTATTAAAACTATACATGGAGAGGTATTGGTAAGCTGTAATATTATCGTTACCCATCATACCCCATGAGCCTTTTAATTTAAAAAAACTGAAGACATCCTTCAAAGGTTCAAAAAAGTTCTCTTCTGAGATAACCCAACCGGCCGATAAACCCGGAAAAAGACCCCACCGATGACCGGGAGCAAAATTCATGGAACCGTCATAACGTAAAGTTACCTCGGCCAGGTATTTGTCTTTATAGCCATAGTTTACGCGTCCGAACCAGTTTTGACGGGCTGTTTCATTCGAATTCCCGCTATTGCTCTGGTTTGTCTTATCTGTACTTCCATAATCCAAGTCGGGTAGTGCGGAAGATACAAAGTTGGTGCGGTAGCCATACAAATAATTATAATGATATTTATTTTGTTCGTATGCCACAAAAGCATTTATCTGATGCGCATTATTGAACAAATGGCTATATCCGATACGGACGTTGAGGGTAATACTGCTACTGTTGCTGGACCATGAACTGACACTGACAGAACCGGTTGCATCACGTTGATTGGTATATTCCCCACTGACAGAGTCATACGAATAAATATCATAGGAAGTATTCGTTGTTTTACCATTGTTGAATGTATAGTCCAAAGCTGCATATCCCTCGGCATACAGTCCTGGGGTGATGACATCCAGGTCGATACGAATTTTCGGCTTCAGGTTCAATGTATTGTTGGTCGTTTTACTGGTCCCAGGAAGATCGGATACCATCAATACGGCATTATTCGTAATTCCATCGTATCCTGTACGTAGCAATCCGTTAGGATAGTAAGGTGCAGACATCGGACTGGTAGTAAGAAAATAACTAAACAGATCCTCTGTAGTCCGTACCCCACGGTTATCTACAGTTTGCCGTCCCAGAATATCAAAACCAAACTTGATAGCTTTTGTAATTTTAGCATCCAGATTCGTACTGAATTGATATTGGTTGTAATTCTGCGGACTGTTTTTATAAATCACATCCTGATACATGTATTGAGCCGAAGAATAGAAAAAAATCTTTTCATTTCCCCCACTAATGGCAAGGCTGTGTTCTGTATTGGTTGCCCAATCCTTAGCGACAGCGTTCCACCAATTAGTATCGGGATAATTGATAGGATCACTTCCATCTTTTATTTTAGTAAGTGCGGTTTCCGGATAAGTCAACGAATTGCCCTGCGCTGCATCGAATTCGTTTACATATGTTGCATATTGATAGGCATTTAGCATTTTAGGCACACGTGTCGGCTGAGAGAAAGATACATTTCCACTATAGTTTAATTTCACCTTTCCTTCTTTACCGCGTTTGGTGGTTACCAAAATAACACCATTGGCGGCACGTGCTCCATAAATCGCTGCTGAAGCATCCTTTAATACAGAAATCGACTCAACGTCTTCCGAATTCAAACGACTAAAAGAACGATCTGCGATACCATCCACAACAATCAGAGGCGAGGTATTTCCCAAGGTGCCTTTACCACGGATAAGGATCGTCGCATCATCGGCTCCGGGTTCGCCACTTCGTGTATTGGCAATGACACCTGCGGTCTTTCCTGCTAGCGTATTCGTTAAATTGACAGTTGAGACTTTCTTCAGTTCTTCACCACCTACCTGTGAAACAGAACCGGTTAGTGTGGCTTTCTTTTGAGTACCATAACCTACCACTACTACTTCATCAAGCATTTCTGTGTCTTCCTTCAAATTGATGTTAAGTGTTTTTTTTCCGTTTACAGGGACCTCTAGCGTTTTATATCCCACATAAGATACAACTAAAGTAGCTTTAGTAGGAACTTCCAGCATAAAATTACCATCGAAGTCGGTTATAGTTCCATTAGTAGTACCTTTTATCACAATACTAGCACCAATGATGGGTTCTCCATTTGCATCTGTAATCTTACCATTGACAATGCTGTTTTGTTGTACTATCGAGGTAGTTTGGGTATTTTCCCTTGGTGCTGCATAAGCAGCACTAATTCCAATACCCGTAGTAAGGAAAAGACAGGTTGTAGCCTTTAGCAATGTCCTGCAGAATAAGGCCCGGTTCTCATGTGTTTTCATTATAATTTTTTATTTAAAAGGTTTATATTCTTAGTTTACTTTCCATTCAATCACCCCTCCCGAAGCTCCTTTCTGCAATTGTGCTGCAATTTTAAGCCCCTTTGTTTTGACAGGAAGAAGAAGAAAATAATTATACACATATATTACTGCATGTTTTATTTTAAGCTTGGCATGTGAAGATGTTAATATGAGTCACCCAGTATTGTTTTATCGTAAACGGATAAAACTACCATGGATAACACCCTACTCCCGAACGCAATTCTTATCTTATTATCTATCCATGGACGACCTGACCAGCGGATTCAACATCGGCACCAATTACACGCTGAATCCACAATTCAATGAAATGACAGGATTCACAGAAAAAGATGTACGGGATATGCTGGAATATTACTCCACAACATGCCCATTCAATCATTCGGTAGACGAGTTGATAGAACTGATTGCTTTTCTACTTCGGAATGCTGACCATCAGCGGAATGCATAAAGGAGAAACCAAACTCACCATCCCCAACCAGGTGGTACGTGAACAACTCTTTGCCTACATTCTGGATACTTATCATGAAAACGACTTGACTTTCGACAGGTATGAAAAGAGGAAGCTTGCCTCAGGGCTGGCTTATGATGGCAAATGGAAACCTTACTTTGAATACATTGCCGGATGCCTGCACCGTTATGCCTCGCAGCGGGACAAGCAGAAAGGTGAATATTTTGTTCATGGTTTTACTCTTGCCATGACCGCACAAAATCCTTTCTATCGTCCTGTGTCCGAGAAAGACAGTCAGGAAGGATACATCGACCTGTTCTTGCATCCGTTATTGGATATTTACAAAGACATGAGCCACTCCTACATCATCGAACTGAAATATGCCAAAGGAAAAGACAGTAGCGAACGGATAGAACAATTAAGGCGACAAGCCATTGAACAAACTGAACGCTACGCTTCGAGCGAGTCTGTGCAGAAAGCGATAGGTCCTACCATGCTACATAAAATCATTGTTGTATATCAAGGTATGGAAATGGTTGTTTGTGAAGAATTGTAACCGATAAGAGGCAGTGTCTGCCCTTACAATGGAAGCATTCATTCGTCCGTTCTATCCACGTTTTCATCGAAAGTACAAAATTGTTGCTTCTTGCCGCATTTGTAATTACAAAGATAAGATGCCATTTTTTCGATGATTTTTCGTATCAGTTTCTTCTGCATCAGCACATTACCATTCCAAATTATGCGCAGTATCTTGCTGTAAATCAACAATATACTGTGTAAATAGATTCCAAGTCCCCTTGAAACGGTTTGCCATTTTCCGCTGTCAAATTCGGCTTGACGTATACAGCTTGTTTTAATTCCTGTGCCATAGCTGTGGTCGCTTCCTTGCAAGAGAGCATAGCTGTGGCATATTTTGTCTGGCTGCGTTCGTTGCTTCGCCTAGGTGAAGAGGCGAATTCACTTTAGTGAACAGCCATTTTCACTAGGGTGGAATAGTTGCTTCACTTAGGTGGAATATCAAACGGAACGGAGTGAAGATACGATAGAAACAGGTTCTTATTACATACGCAACAAGGTTCAATAGCCGAAACAAACAGTATCCTGTCCTGTCAGGTATGAACTATGATGCCCACGAGTAGCCAGGAGGCAGTGAGAGGCTGACTCTACCTCCTGTCCGCTGGTATTCCCGAATGCGAGCATTCCCAAAAACGGATTTGTTTCCCCACCGACATACCAATTGAGGGGGATTTGAGAGACTTTTACACCGGAAGTGATTAGTAATGTGCATATTACTGTGACAGAGCGCTTTTGTGCTTTATGTATATCCTTATGCTAAAACCTAAATTTGAGTAAGAATAATCTATCAGAGGCTTTGTTTCTTCTTATTACGAATGACAGACGTATCACCTTTATCAGTTGGAATGAATCCCTACCCCATTCCTACTCAGGAAAGCTGCCAATGTATTCCTGCTGACTTTCAATTTCCTCGCCATCTCCGCCTTACTGGTTCCCGCCTCCAGCATAGCCTTAATTTTTTCTTCTTTTCCCGTAAGTTTATATTTCGAGTTATGTCCTCCCATGGGACGTCCCAACTTTTGTCCGGAGGCGATTCTGCGTGCAAGTCCCTCACGGGTACGTTGGGAAATCAAGTCACGTTCTATTTGTGCAGAGAGGGAAAAAGCGAATGCCAATATTTGAGATTGTATATTATTTCCCAGTTCATATTTCTCTTTCACCGTGAGCAGGATGACATTTTTCAACATACATGCATTCAGTATACTCATTACTTCCATCAATCTTCTTCCCAAACGAGAGATCTCCGATACAATCAATGTATCCCCTTTCTTTATTCTTTTCAATAGTACGCCAAGCTTTCTGTCTTTGGCTGACCGTGTTCCTGAAACCGTTTCTTCCACCCACACATCAATTTGGAAATCCCTCTGTTTGGCAAAACGATTTATCTCGAACCGCTGGTTCTCTACAGTCTGTTTATCAGTTGAAACCCGAATATACGCATATATCATAGCTGCATCATTAAGTTTTTTATTGAATAAGGAACGCCAATCTAACTTATATTATCAGAGAAGGAAAGTTTCACCGGATCTTATTGAGGTTTTCTAAGAAGAATTAAGTATCTCCAACTATTCAAGCTTAAAAAACAGAGAAATCTGCTTAATCCTTGCCTTTACAAGATAAAACGATTGTCCAATAGAATGAAAAAATTGTCTATGATAATAGTATAAATCACTGATAATCAATATTGTTATATTAAAACTGGATTGATCATCTTTAAGACGATTTTCGCAGTATAATAGATTTTTCTTTTATCTACTTAATGGTTTGTTCACTTACTTTGCATCTGTTGACATAGTTGATACTGAAATAAAAAACACAGATATAGTATGAAAAACAAATTGCAAATAGTATGGAGCAGCATTGCTATAATAAGCGTATGTGCATGTAGTACGCCTTATACACAACCTGATGCCCCTATCAAAGAAGTTCCCTTCACCCAAGTTCATTTAGATGATAATTTCTGGACACCGCGCATCGAGACTAACCGCACCGTTTCCATCCCATCCGCTTTCAAAGAATGTGAAAAGAACGGCCGGTTCGATAACTTTGCCATTGCGGGTGGTTTGATGAAAGGCGAACATCGCGGTGACTTTTCTTTCGACGATACCGATCCCTATAAAATTATAGAAGGAGCATCTTACTCGTTAGCCGTAAAATATGATGAGAAACTGGATCACTACCTGGACAGTGTAATCCATATCATAGCTGCCGCACAGGAACCGGATGGTTATCTTACTACCTGTGTAACCAATCAATGTACCCGTTTATCCGGTTGGTGGGGCACGCACCGTTGGGAAAAAATCAACAGTCACGAACTCTATAATAGCGGCCATTTGTACGAAGCCGCCGTTGCTCATTATCGCGCCACCGGAAAACGTACGTTACTGGATGTAGCTATCAAAAATGCCGATTTGGTATGTCAGGTCTTCGGACCCGGCGAAGGACAGATCCATCGTCCCAGTGGTCATCCTATCGCCGAGATGGCTCTTGTCAAACTATATAAGGTGACAGGCGATGAGAAATATTTGCAGACGGCCAAGTATTTTGTAGAAGAAACCGGCAGAGGAACAGACGGACATAAACTGAGCGAATACAGTCAGGATCACAAGCCCATCCTGCAACAAGACGAGATAGTAGGTCATGCCGTCCGTGCCGGATATCTCTACTCCGGAGTGGCAGATGTAGCCGCTTTGACTCATGATACCGCCTATTTCAATGCCTTAACCCGTATTTGGGAAAATATGGCCGGCAAAAAACTCTTTATCACAGGCGGAATCGGTTCCCGCCCACAAGGTGAAGGATTCGGTCCGAACTATGAACTGAATAATCACACAGCCTATTGCGAAACCTGCGCCTCTATAGCCAATGTGTATTGGAATCATCGTATGTTTCTCGCTACGGGAGATGCCAAATATGCGGATGTGCTGGAACGCGCGTTGTATAACGGAGTCATTTCGGGCGTATCACTCAGCGGTGACAAGTTCTTCTATGACAATCCGTTGGAATCCATGGGGCAGCATGAGCGCCAGCACTGGTTCGGATGTGCCTGCTGTCCGGGCAACATAACCCGTTTCATGGCTTCCGTACCTTATTATATGTATGCCACTCAAGGCAATGATGTGTATATCAATCTCTTTATCCAAAGCAAGGCGGATATTGAAACGGAAAGTAATAAAATAAATGTGGAACAAACTACAGGCTATCCGTGGGACGGAAAGATAAGTATTGCCGTCACTCCCGAAAAAGAACAGGAGTTTGCTTTGCGTGTGCGTATCCCCGGATGGGCGCAAGACGCTCCCGTACCTACAGATCTCTACTCATTTACAGACAAGGCTCAGGCTTATAGCATTTCTGTAAACGGCTCCAAAGTCAATGCGAAGCAATATGATGGTTATGCCACCCTTGTACGCAACTGGAAAGCGGGTGATGTGGTTGAAATCAATCTTCCTATGGAGGTACGTCGTGTGAAAGCAAATGACCAAGTAGAGGATGATCATGGCAAACTGGCTATAGAACGGGGCCCTATTATGTTCTGTTTGGAAGGACAAGACCAAGCCGACAGTACTGTATTCAACAAATTCATCCCCGATGGTACTCCGATGGAGGCTTCTTACGATGCCGGTTTGTTGAATGGCGTAATGGTGCTGAGCGGTACAGCTAAAGAAATTGACAGGAATGGTAAGGTAAAAGATGTTCCCTTCAAAGCAATTCCTTATTCTACATGGAACAACCGCGGTGCCGACCAGATGGCTGTATGGATTCCCGAAGCGGCCGAGTATGCCCGCCCCACTCCGGAACCTACCATCGCTAGCAAAGCACGTACTTTGATGATACAAGCCCCCATACAGAAAGACGCTCCTGAATCGGCTTCAGTGGAAACATGGGCATGGGGGGTAAATGACCAATGGGAACCCAAACGTTCATCGGATATCTCGAAACCTTACCACTATTGGTGGCTGAAGAACGGTACTGTCGAAACACTGGCTTATGAATTCGACCAGCCTTATACCGTATCGAACGTACAAGTGTATTGGTTGGATTTTGACCATTATGACGGAGATTTCCGTGTGCCGGAAAGCTGGAAACTGTATTATAAAGAAGGCGACAACTGGAAAGAGGTAGAGGCGTTAACTGAATATACTGTAAAAAAAGATTGCTATAATAGTTTGGATTTCAACCCTGTCAAAACAAAGGGGCTTAAAATTGCAGCACAATTGCAGAAAGGAGCTTCGGGAGGGGTGATTGAATGGAAAGTAAACTGAATGAACATATAAACCTTTTAAATAAAACTGTATGATGAAAACACATGAGAACCGGGCCTTGTTCAGCAGGGCTTTGCTGAAGGCTACCACCTGTCTTTTCCTTACTGCGGGTGCAGGAGTCAGTAGTGTATGGGCAGCACCGGAAACAACAGAATCTATGAGCACTGAAATGGTACAACAGCAAACTGTAACCGTAAGCGGTGTGGTGAAAGACAAGAAAGGGGAACCCATCATTGGTGCCAATATCATGGAAAAAGGAACGACCAACGGCACCATTACCGATTTTGACGGTAACTATACATTGAAAGTAAAAAATGCCAAATCCATATTGGTTATTTCTTATATCGGTTATCAGACACAGGAAATTCCTGCAGGAAATAGTGGTAAGAAAGATATTACCATGCAAGACGATTCCGAACTGATGGATGAAGTAGTTGTAATTGGTTATGGTACACAGCGAAAGGGAGATGTAACTAGTGCTATTTCAAGTGTAAAATCAGAAAGTTTTGTGAAGGGGGCAGTAACCGATGCGGGCCAGCTGATACAAGGTAAGGTAGCAGGACTGAATATCTCTTTACCTTCAGGAGATCCTACCGGCAACACACAAATTATGCTACGTGGTATTTCATCTTTAAAAGGTGGGACTTCACCATTAGTATTAGTTGACGGAGTGCCAGGAAGTCTGAATACAGTAGCCCCCGAAGATGTTGAGTCCATCGATGTATTAAAAGACGGCTCAGCTACTGCCATTTATGGTACACGTGGTACAAATGGCGTAATTATTATTACAACCAAACAAAGTCGTAAAGAAATGGCTCCCACCATTGATTATAATGGGTATGTTTCTGTATCAAACATCTTAAACAGACCTGACTTTATGGATGCTGATGACCTTCGTCAGAAATGGAATGAAGGATATACTTTCAACGGAGCTAACTTGGAAGATTTCGGAGCCGATACCGATTGGCTGGGTGAACTGACCCGCACAGCTGTTTCTCATTCACACAACTTATCTTTAAGAGGTGGCAGTAAAAACACCAATTATACAGCCTCCATCAACTATACCAACCGGCAAGGTACTTTTATAAAGACTGACTTTGAAGCTATAAACGGTCGTATGGACATCACTCACTCTATGTATGACAATAAATTAACAGCCAATGTCAGTACATTCGTCAGCCAGCATACCATGCCCCGCAGTTGGAATACATACGCTTATCGACAAGCTTTGATTCACAATCCTACAGAACCTGTAAAAGATGAGAACGGCGACTGGTTTGAGCGCGACTTGTATTTTTATGATAATCCTGTAAGTTATATCCGCGAAACAATTGGTGAAATGAAACGTAAAAACATCCGTTTCAATGGCAGCCTGACTTTCCGCCCAATTGAATCTTTAACCTTGAAAGCCATGTATGCCCGTCGGAGTACGACTTCTACCGATGGATATTACCAAACCAAGAAACATGTATCTACAACCAAGAGTGGCCGTAACGGCTATGCATATCGTTATGATTCTGATTTTGATAATAATCTGATAGAATTAACGGCCAACTTTCAGAAAGCATTCGGCAAGCACAATGTCAGTGTATTGATAGGTTATAACTATGAAGACAACACCAACTCCAACCTGTCCATGTCCAACTACGATTTTCCTACCGATGCTTATTCTTACAACAAAATGGAAGCAGGTATGGCCTTGAAACGTGGTGAAGCTTCCATGACCAGTTATAAAAATTCTGATAAATTAATCGGATTATTCACCCGTGTCAGTTACAATTTCAATGACCGCTACTTATTGATGGCTTCTTTGCGTCATGAAGGCTCTTCCAAGTTTGGTAAAGATCATAAGTGGGGTAATTTCCCCGGCATCTCTTTAGGATGGAGAATTAACAGAGAGAATTTTATGAAAAATGTGAATTGGATGGATAACCTGAAACTTCGCGTGGGATACGGTGTGACCGGAATCAATGTAGCCGACCCGTACACATCACTCTCAAGTTTGAATTATAATGGCGCTTTCCTGTACAATGGGACATGGGTCAAAGCATTGGAAACAATCCGTAACAACAACGCTGACCTGCGTTGGGAAAAGAAACATGAATTCAATGTAGGTCTGGATTGGGATGTCCTAGGAGGACGATTGGGTGGAACCATTGACTACTATATACGTAGAACAAAAGATGCTCTTTGGGACTACGAGGTTCCTGTTCCGCCTTATATGTATCCAACCATGCTAGCCAATGCATCGGAAATGGAAAATAAAGGACTTGAAATTCTAATTCGTGCTACGCCTATCCAGACAGAAAAATTCACTTGGAATACCAATGTATCCTATTCTACTAATTCAAACAAGGTCGTTGCACTATCCAGCGAGAAATTCTCGATGGACCAAGATTATTTCTATACAGGGTATACCGGAGAACCCATTCAAACCACTACTCATATCGTCCAAGTAGGCAAGCCTATAGGTACTTTCTATGGTTTGAAATCGGTTGATATTACAGATGACGGACTATGGTTGGTAGAAAACAAAAAAGGTGAACATGTTTTAGCCGAGGAAACTGATGCCACTGACTGGCAAGTATTAGGTAATGGTATTCCTAAACATTATCTGAATTGGAACAATACCTTCAATTTCTTTAATTTCGATTTAAGTATAAATATGCGTGGTGCTTTCGGCTTCCAAATTTTGAATTACCAACGTATGTATTATGAAAATGCAAAACCTGAAATCCAGTACAACCGCCTGAATTCTGCTTTTGACAAAGTATATGGCAAAACCCAATTGAAAGATGACCAACGCTATGTCAGCTATTACGTAGAGGACGGTGATTACTGGAAAATTGACAATGTGACTTTGGGGTATACCTTCAAACTATCCAAACAGAATATCATCAAAAACCTACGTATCTATGCTTCAGTATTGAATCTAGCTACCATTACCGGTTACAAGGGTATGGATCCGGAAGTACCATTGAGCAGCAACACCTATGGATTATTGGATGCCGGTACTGACAATCGCGACAAGTATCCTACCAATCGCACTTATACTTTTGGAGTTAATCTTACATTCTAAGTCTAATTAAACAAAAAAGAACAGTTATGAAACTATTTAAATATGGTGTTTATGCACTCTGTGCATCTGCCATGCTCAGTATAAGCAGTTGCTTTAATTTGGATGAGGAGCCTTATTCTGAAATCATTGAAGAAGACTATGTACCAACCGAAGCCGATGAGATAGCCTTGTTGGCTACCACCTATTCACAATTACGCTTTGTGATGGACTGGTATGGCTTGTTTGACCTACAGGAAGAATCGGGCGATGTAATTGTCACACCTACCCGCCCTAACGGCTGGGATGACGGAGGTACTTACAAGCAAATGCACAAACACACTTGGGACAACCAGCAAGGACAGCCCCAAAGTATTTGGGATTATTGCTATAAAGGCATAGCCAATGCCAATAAAATATTAAAACGTGCCGATGAAGGTTTTTTTACAGAAGAAAGTAAACCTAAAGTCGTAGCTGAGGTAAAAGGAGTACGTGCACTTTGGTACTCCATTCTTTGCGATACACATGGAAATATTCCTATACAAACCAGTTTCAGTGAAGAGGTTCCGGTTCAATCTACTCGTAAACAAGTTTTTGACTTCATTATCAATGAACTGAAAGAAGTAATGCCCAATTTGCCTACTGAAGTCAATAAATCCACTTATGGCAGACTCACTCAATGGGGGGCCAAATGCTTGATGGCACGTATGTATCTGAATGCTGGGGTCTATACAGGAACTCCAATGTGGAACGAATGTATGGAACAATGTAACGATATCATTAACAGCGGTTTGTTTAGTTTAGAAACAAACTACACAGATATCTTCAAAACAGAAAACTCCGGATGTGTGGAAACGATCTTTGCCATTCCTTATGATGAAGTTTATAATGAAGGGGACAACAATGGTCCTGTTTTTGGAGCCCACATGAAATTTCTATCTTCAAACAGTCGTAAGGTCTTCAATATGCAAACCACCCCATGGGGAGGTTCAGCAGCAAACCCTCAGTTCATTAACAGCTATGATCCTGATGATATGCGGTTAAAATATACATGGCTGCAAGGTGACCAGTACAGCCCAGACGGAGTACTGATCACCACTTTCCCCAATAAGCTACCCAGTATTTACAAAACAGACACAGATGACGGTTATCGGGTAGGAAAATACGAAATCAAGGTAGGAGCTAAAAGCCTTCTAAGCAACGACTTCCCTTATTTCCGTTATACTGAAGTATTGCTGATGAAAGCAGAATGTCTACTCCGCTTAGGACAAAACGAAACCGAAGCAGCCCATATCGTATCACAGATCCGTGAGCGTGCATTCCGTGAATCGGCTCATCCGGAAAAAGCAACGGTTGATGCAGCTTGGTTGAAAGGCGATACACACATTAACTATGGTACGCTTGACGAAAAAGGTCAGATTGATGATGCGGGTAATACAGAAGTCGTAGAATTAGGCGGACTTTATGATGAATGGGGATGGGAATTTGCAGCCGAGGCCCGTCGACGTACGGATATGATTCGCTTTGGAACCTATCAGAAGAAAAGTTGGTTTAACCATACTCCGACTGCCAATGACTTGAATGGCAACTCTACCCTGTTCCCGATTCATTTAGATCATCTTAATACAAATCCTAATTTACAGCAAAATCCAGGCTATGCCGGTAAATAAGAAATAATGTGATAGAAGGTAACCTTCTTTCTTCTCGATAGTTACTAATTATTTAAGCAAATATTTATTTTTCCAGCCCGGTTTAAGTTATTAGAACCGGGCTTTATATTCCCATCTCTTATAAAATCATTATTTAAAATATGCTCATGGAAATGAACAGATATTTATCTTTTACTCTCTTTACAGGATTATCCCTATTGACAACAATACCCGTTGAGGCGTATACACTAAGTCCTAATAAAACAGCAACATCCACCTTGCAGACAAATGTTATCGAAGTACGAAGCATAACTTCTGTACAACCCATCGTGGTCTATTGTCCTGTGGGAACTGTTCCCCAATTACCTTATCAAGTATGGGTGACTTATTCAGACGGACAAGGTGAATACCGTCAAACTAAATGGTCCAATTCCGCTTTATCCACAGAACAATCGGAAGCTGACGATAAAGTTTATCCCATCGGAAGCCAATACACAATAAACGGATTCATTATAGGAGACGATACTACAGAAAACGGATATCCTATCACTGCTAAAATAGAGGTGGTAGACACTAAAAATACAATTTTTCCCAAGCTAATAGCCCATACTATCCCCTTAAACAATGTAAAGATTGACGGCAACAACCGCCTGACCTCCAATCGTGATCTTGCCATTAAAGAGATTATCAGTTGGGATGTAAGCCAACAGCTATATAATTATCGCGACACTTATGGCCTGAGTACCGAAGGATATACCCGATCCGACGGATGGGACTCACCTGAAACCAAACTAAAAGGACATGGTTCCGGACACTATATGTCCGCACTGGCCCTTGCCTATGCTGCTGCAACAAATCCTTCGCATAAAGAAATTCTACGCCGTAACATCACCCGGATGGTGAATGAACTGCGTGAATGTCAGGAGCGTACATTCGTATGGAGCGAAGAATTAGGAAGGTATCTCGAAGCCCGTGATTTTGCCCCTGAAGAAGAATTGAAAAAGATGAAGGGTACATGGGAAGCTTTTGATGAACATAAAACAAAATGGGCTACTTATGGCTATGGTTATCTGAATGCGATCCCCCCACACCATCCCGCACTGATAGAAATGTATCGTGCATATAACAATTCGGACTGGGTATGGGCCCCCTATTACTCCATTCACAAACAGTTAGCGGGTCTGATAGATATCGCAACTTATATGGATGATAAAAGCATTGCCGACAAAGCATTGCTCATAGCCAAAGATATGGGTCTGTGGGTATGGAATAGAATGCACTACCGCACTTATGTAAAAAAAGACGGAACACAAGAAGAACGCAGGACACGTCCCGGCAATCGTTATGAAATGTGGAACATGTACATTGCAGGTGAAGTGGGAGGTATGGGAGAATCTTTAGCACGTCTTTCAGAAATGGTCAGCGCCCCTGAAGAGAAGGCGCGTCTGATAGAAGCATCCAATTGTTTTGATAGTCCGGCCTTTTACGAACCGCTTTCAAAGAATATTGATGATATACGTAACAGACACGCCAATCAGCATATCCCTATGATCATCGGTGCACTGAGAAGTTATTTAAGTAACAATGATACATTTTATTATCATGTATCCCATAATTTCTGGAATTTAATACAAGGACGTTATCGTTATTCTACCGGCGGTGTGGGTAATGGCGAAATGTTCAGACAGCCCTATACCCAAATAGTAAGTATGGCCATGAATGGCGTATCTGAAGGAGAGAGTCACTCAAATCCACATATCAATGAAACTTGTTGTACATATAACTTGCTAAAATTAACAAAAGACCTCAACTGTTTTAATCCAGACGATGCCCGTTACATGGATTATTACGAACGGACACTTTACAACCAAATAATCGGCTCATTACACCCTGAACACTATCAGACTACTTATCAATATGCCGTAGGACTAAATGCATCGAAACCATGGGGCAACGAAACTCCGCAATCTACCTGCTGCGGAGGTACGGGATCTGAAAATCATGTAAAATATCAGGAAGCAACCTACTTTGTTTCAGACAATACATTGTGGGTAGCCCTTTATATGCCTACCACACTCCATTGGGAAGAGAAAAATATCACTTTACAACAGGAATGTTTGTGGCCAGCAAAAAGCTCCACAATTAAAGTTACTGCCGGAGAAGCCCGATTTGCCATGAAACTGCGAGTACCTTATTGGGCCACCGACGGCTTTGATGTAAAACTAAATGGAATCTCTATTGCCACTCATTATCAACCTTGTTCATACGCAGTAATACCTGCCCGGCAATGGAAAGAAAATGATATAGTAGAAATTACAATGCCATTCACCAAACATATAGACTATGGTCCCGACAAGCTACCGGCCAAAATAGCAAGTAAAGATGGACACCAACTTGAAACAGCCTGGGTAGGTACATTAATGTATGGACCGTTTGCCATGACAGCTACCGATATCACTAATTGGACGGAAGCAACACTCAATATAGACTCACGTCTTGCCAGTATTGCCGTTGTTGAACCTAACGGTCTGCAAACCGGTACTACAGGAAATTTATATACACTAATGCAAGGTGGACGAACTTTCCAACCAGATTATTATCGCCATGACCATACAACTCATTACTTCCGCATCAATCATATTAAAGATCCTACTGTAGAACTGAAAATGGCTCTGTCGGCAAAATTACAAGAAACTACAGCATTTAGTAAAAGCCATTACACAAAAGCAAGTTTCGCCAAACTAACAACCGCTATACAAGAGGGAGAGAAACTAATGAAAATATCTCCTCTGACAGAAACTACCATTTCTACTTGTGTAGACAATATTGACAAGGCCATAGAATCATTAGTCGCCTCCCGATTAGATAAGAGCAATCTTGAAGCCAGTATCCATATAGCTAAAAAATGTAATCCGGACCTTTATACTACTGATAGTTTTAAAACATTGCAAGCTACTCTTGAAACCGCCCATGAAGTAATGGATAACATTGATTTACAAACCGTTATTGACAAACAAACTTTATCACTACAAGATGCCACCGCTTCTTTGGTACTGGCAAATAACGTAGATAAAACAGAATTAAAGGAGTTACTTAATATAGCTATGGAACGCCAAACAAACCAAGAAAAATGGAATGCTCTCGCAGTCAAGGTTCCTGAATTTGCTCCTTGGGCTCATTTCGGGTTTACCCGTTTGAAACGTGCATTGGAACATGCCCAAAATGTATATTTTAATAAGGATAAAAACTACTCCCAAGGAGAAGTCAATGCCATAGTAGCTAATTTGAATACCGTCATCAATACAATGAGACCGGGTAACTTACCCGAAATGGAAGACTTAAGGCCTTTATCCGCTCTATTAAGGCGCGTGGGCACAATAGGTGACTCTACAAATCCGACATTAAAAGATGCTGTTGCATTCACTGAAATGGTCATAAAATATGTAACAGACGGCAGTGGCACACATGATATGATAGAAACAGCTATCAACCGCTTAAAATCTGCAGCAGGATTATGATAAGCTAGCTTTTAGAGAATGTCTGGAAAGGTCTATTGAAAGATTCATCTGGAATCCTCACTTTTTCTTCGAATTTTCTCTTTTCTTTCTCAGAAAAGTAGTAATCTTGCATAAGATTTAGAAATAAGAAGAAAATACTATGAAAAGACTAGTCCTATTGCTATTGAACTTACTGATGCCGATGATTCTGTTTGCTGCGTCCAATGACCTCTGTTTCCGTCATTTTTCTGTAGAAGACGGACTATCATCCAATTCGGTACGTGCTTTAATGCAAGATAAATACGGTTTTCTATGGATAGGAACGGATGAAGGACTGAACCGCTATGACGGTACTACTGTAAAACTCTATAGACTGAAAGATAGGGGAGCTAATGAAGCTATTTCATCTTTATACAGCACCCTCAACAAGATATGGATAGGTACAGACGAAGGCATATATATCTATGATTACGAAACAGAAGATATAATGCCTTTTGTACTGGCCACCTCCAAAAATATCCATATTGAAACAAATACGAACCATATTGTCGAAGATAAAGACAAAAACCTATGGTTCACTACGGTAGGACAAGGAATATTCAAATACAACACCATCACCAACCACTTGGAGCAATACGAATTTAAAAACGCAAATGGTTTAATGGCAAGTGTGCTGGTGGATAGTGAAAACCAAATATGGGCCATTACCAATTGGGGAAACTCAGGTCTTTTCAAACTGAATAAAGCAGAAAATAAATTCGAGACTTTTCCGCTCTCCTATGAAAGCGGAAAGCATGACTCAAACGCATTGGTCATGTTGGAAGACTCGGAACATACACTGTGGTTAGGAACCTGGGAGTGTGGTTTGCAAAAAATCGATAAATACAGCGGAAAGGCCACTACTTATCTGCATCCGACAGACGGAAAAGGTGCCACCCATATTCATTCTATCATGGAATATGCCCCTCACCAGCTACTCATAGGCTCGGATGACGGGCTTCTGTTATTCAATACCATTACAGAGGAATATCAATTGTTTACAGAAGATGAAACAAACCCACATTCATTGTCCAACCGTTTTGTTTATCCTATTATAAAAGATCATGAAGGTGGAATATGGATCGGAACTTACTATGGAGGAGTAAATTATATCTCACCCAATACTGGACAATTCGAAAGTTTTGTCCACTCACGTTTCTCCAATTCTGTTAACGGAACAGTCATCGGACGGTTCTGCGAAGACTCTAACGGAGATGTATGGATCGCTTCGGATGACGGAGGGTTAAACCGCTTTTCTCCCAAAAATAGAAAATTTTCCCATTATTTGCCCTTGGAGGGAAAAAACAGTCTGTCCTATCACAATGTACATGCACTTTGTATGGACGGTGATAATTTATGGATCGGTACTTATACTGGAGGGGTAAACGTATTAAATCTGCAAACGGGAACTTTTAAAACATATTCTGCCTATCAGGATAATCCCGCCTCACTGGACGGAACCAGTTCTTATGCCATATTCAAAGACAGAAAAGAGAGAATATGGGTCACCTCCATGTCCGGAGTAAATCTATATAACCGGGAAAAAGATAATTTCACCCGAATTAAATACTTGGACGCACTGACCATTGACATTGACCAGGATACCAAAGGAAATCTCTGGTTCTCCACCCAAGGCAAGGGATTATTTAAATACCATCCAGAAAAACAGATATGGAAGAACTATATACATGACCATAAAAATCCGAACTCACTGGCAAACAACCAAGTGAACTGTGTACTGATTGACACAAACGGAGAGATGTGGGTGGGAACCATGAACGGGCTCTGCAAATACAATGCGGAAGAAGATGCATTCGAAACTTTACCTCTTGAAATTCCCAGTCACAATATATGCAGCATCATCGAAGACCAACGCATATTGTGGCTCACCACCACCAAAGGGCTAGTGCGCTACACCCCTGGAGAAGGTTGCCGAGTATTTACTAAAAGCGACGGACTGCAAAGTGAACAATTCCTACCTAATGCTGCCTTAAAAGCATCGGATGGAAAAATTTATATCGGCTCGGTAAACGGATTTAATGCTTTCTACCCCCATCAGATTAAGACAAATGTGATGCTTCCTCCAGTAATCATTACAGAACTGGAAATAGATAATAAGGAAATCCAAACTGGAAACAAACTGCTTCCAAAATCTCTCAACCAGTTGGAAGAACTGGAGCTATCCTATAAAGAAAATGCATTCAGCTTGCTTTATGCCTCTTTAAGCTATTGCACCCCCAATAAAAACAAATACGCCTATAAACTGGAAGGATTTGACAAAGACTGGAACTATGTAGGCTCCCAGAATAAGGCCACTTACACCAATTTGCCCGCAGGAACCTATCTTTTCAAAGTAAAGGCGACCAATAATGACGGAATATGGAATGAAAAAGGAACCAGTCTGAAAATCACCATCCACCCTCCTTTCTATTGGTCCACCGCTTCCAAACTGCTCTATTTTATATTGGTTTGCATAGCTTTCGGATTCGTCATCCGCTTCATCATCAAACGGACAGAGAAGAAACATACGGCTGAAATAAACAAACTGAACGCCAACAAGGAAAAAGAAGTACACGAAGCCAAAATCAAGTTCTTCACCATGATAGCCCACGAAATACGCACACCGGTATCCCTTATCATAGGACCTTTGGAGAAAATAATGAAATCCCCCGTGTCCCTGCCGTCTACAGTACGCGACGATCTAAATATTATTGACCGTAACAGCCAGCGTCTGCTGTTCCTGGTAAACCAATTGCTGGATTTCCGGAAGGTGGAACAGGAAGGAATGAAAATGAAGTTTGCTTCCCAAAATATCCACCAACTGCTCAAAGCGGTTTGTGAACGTTTCGAACCTTTCATCGCCCAACATGGAGCACGGCTTACTGTGGAATATCCTGAAGCAGATTTCACAGCTATAGTAGACAGTGAAGCGGTAACCAAACTAGTCAGCAACCTGTTAACCAATGCCAGTAAATACACAAAAGATGAAGTTACTCTTACCTGTATCGTACAGCCGGAACAACATACTTTTATAATCCGAGTGACAGATAACGGCATAGGGATCAGCAAAGAAGAACAAAAGAAGATATTCCATCCGTTCTATCAGGCTATGGATAACAAGCCGGGAACAGGTATCGGCCTCAGCATTGTCAAAAGTATTGTAGAATCACACAATGGCTGCATTGAAGTGGAATCCGAAGTGAACAAAGGGTCATCTTTTATCGTAACACTGCCTGTAGAACAAGCACAAGTCCTGCCACAGGATACGGGCACATCACTATTGAACAACCCAGCCATTCCCGAAGAAATCTTGCAAGAGGACCTCTCCGGTTCTCCTATCAAACATAAACCAACCATGCTGATTGTGGATGATAATGAGGAAATGTTGAATTTCCTTTCGAGTAGTCTGGCTGATAAATACAGCATACTTACCGCAGAAGACGGTATAGAAGCATTAAATAAACTCAAAGAAAACGAAGTGACACTCATTGTAAGCGACTGGATGATGCCACGCATGGACGGAGTGGAATTCTGCAAAGCGATAAGGACTAACCAAACTACCAGTCATATACCCTTCATCCTGCTAACGGCCAAGACAGATACCAACTCCAAGATAGAAGGTATGGATTGTGGTGCAGATGCCTACATAGAGAAACCTTTCTCCATGCAATACTTGGAAGCATGTATCAAGAATCTGGTAGACTTGCGTAATCTGCTGCGTCAGAAATTCTCGAAGATGCCGCTGGTTCCGCTGAACAGCATTGCCAATAATTCTATGGACGACAAGTTCCTTACCCGCATGAATGAAATCATAGAAGAGAATTTCTCCAATCCGGAATTATCCGTAGATTTCCTGGCCGAAAAGTTGTGTATCAGCCGTTCGGGTCTGTTTGCCAAAATTAAAACATTGGCCAATATCACCCCTAATGAACTGATTCAAGTGGTACGTTTGAAAAAAGCAGCGATCTTGCTAGCAGAAAACAAATACCGCATTAATGAAATCTGTTATATGGTAGGATTCAATAATCCGTCTTATTTCTCCAAGTGTTTCCAGAAACAGTTCGGCATGAAACCGGGGGAATTTGTAAACGGGAAAAGAGAAGAATAAAAACTAATCAAAAATCATTCCCTAAAAATAAAAAATCCGGTTTCCCCTTTTCAGAGAAACCGGATTCATGATGAACGAGTGATTTTATTTCAATCAATAATTATTCTTCTTCACTTCGAAATAAGCTTGCGGATGCAGACATGCAGGACATACTTCAGGAGCTTCCGTACCTACATAAATGTAACCGCAGTTACGGCACTGCCATACAGTTTCTTCCGCTTTCTTGAATACTGTGCCTTCTTCCACATTCTTCAATAAAGCCAGATATCTTTCCTCATGCCCCTTTTCAGCTTCAGCGATTCTGCGATACATAGTAGCGATAGCAGGAAAACCTTCCTGATCGGCCACATCAGCAAAGTGAGGGTAATCAGTAGTCCATTCTTCATTTTCACCGGCAGCCGCAGCTTTTAAATTCTCCATAGTGGTACCAATGATACCTGCAGGATAGCTGGCAGTGATTTCTACCATACCACCTTCCAACCATTTAAACATACGTTTCGCATGTTCCTTTTCCTGATCAGCTGTTTCAGTAAAAATAGCAGCAATCTGTTCATAACCTTCTTTCTTTGCTGTACTTGCAAAGTAAGTATAACGCATTCTAGCCTGTGACTCACCTGCAAATGAAGTCAGCAAATTTTTTTCTGTCTGTGTACCTTTTACGCTCTTAGCCATAATAATTAGTTTTATTAGTTAGTTATTATTCAATCATCTTTTGGTAATACAAAGATATATCTTTTATTCCAAAATTGTATTCATTACAATTATATTTTTATATTTAATTAAACGTTCACTTTATATAAAATAAACAAGAACACCTATATTTGTGTTCACAACAACATTAACATTTTTCATTATGAAAAGCATCATCAAATTATTCACTTTTCCCCTCCTTACTATAATAGGATTTAATTCGTGTGCGTCCATACCGTTAAAGGTCGGAGAATCTGAAAACAACTCCACTTACACTGTCAGCTATCTGTTTGAACATGACGGTTGCAAGGTATATCGTTTTTACGATAAAGGAAATTACGTTTACTTTACTACGAGAGGAGATGTAACCAGTATCACAAATGATTCTACCGCCCAACGCACCATTACTATCAACAAAACACCCTATGAATAACAAAAATACGAATTTAAATAGAATAATACCTTAATTTATACATTAATTTTATCTACTTTTGCAACTCGTTTAAAATCATAGCATAAAGTAGTTGACAAATGAAAGCATTTGAATTCAAGCCGAAGCTCTTCACTACCCTACAGAATTATTCAAAAGAGAGCTTCATGGCCGACCTTATGGCCGGAATTATCGTAGGTATTGTTGCACTTCCACTAGCTATCGCATTTGGTATCGCTTCGGGAGTTTCTCCAGAAAAAGGCATCATCACTGCTATTGTAGCAGGATTTATCATCTCTTTATTAGGAGGAAGCAAAGTACAAATAGGCGGACCTACCGGAGCATTTATCGTAATTATCTATGGTATCATCCAAGAATACGGCATCAGCGGATTAACAGTAGCAACTCTTATGGCAGGAGTACTCCTTATTTTATTAGGTGTATTCAAGCTGGGAGCTGTTATCAAATTTATTCCTTATCCCATTATTGTAGGATTTACCAGTGGTATTGCCGTCACCATTTTTACGACACAGATTGCCGATATCTTCGGACTGAACTTCGGAGGAGAAAAAGTACCGGGAGACTTTATAGGCAAATGGATGATTTATTTCCGTCATTTTGATACTGTTAATTGGTGGAACGCCATTGTCAGCATAGTCAGTGTCCTGATCATCGCACTGACTCCCCGATTCTCAAAAAAGATCCCAGGCTCGCTGATTGCCATCATTGTAGTGACTATTGCCGTATACCTGATGAAGACATACGGCGGAATCACTTGCATCGACACCATTGGCGACCGTTTTACCATTCAGTCACAGTTGCCGGATGCAGTAGTACCCAAATTAGATTGGGAAGCTATCAAGAATTTATTTCCGGTTGCCATCACCATCGCTGTACTAGGAGCCATAGAATCTCTGTTGTCTGCTGCCGTAGCTGATGGTGTCATTGGTGACCGTCACGATTCAAACACGGAACTGATAGCCCAGGGCGCAGCCAATATTATCGCTCCACTGTTTGGCGGTATTCCTGCTACAGGAGCCATCGCACGTACCATGACCAATATCAACAACGGTGGAAAATCACCTGTTGCAGGTATCATTCATGCAGTCATTCTGTTGCTGATTCTCTTGTTCCTGATGCCTCTGGCACAATATATCCCGATGGCCTGTCTGGCAGGTGTATTGGTGATTGTTTCTTATAACATGAGCGGCTGGCGTACTTTCAAGGCGTTGCTGAAGAATCCGAAATCAGACGTCACCGTACTACTGATCACTTTCTTCCTGACTGTTATCTTTGATTTAACCGTAGCTATTGAAGTAGGTTTGCTCATTGCCTGTGTATTGTTCATGAAACGTGTCATGGAAACAACAGAAATATCGGTTATCAAAAATGAAATCGACCCCAATAATGAATCCGATCTGGAAGTGCACGAAGAACATCTCATGGTTCCCAAAGGTGTGGAAGTATATGAAATCAATGGTCCCTACTTCTTTGGTATCGCTACCAAGTTTGAGGAAATCATGTCCGAACTGGGCGACCGTCCCAAAGTACGGATTGTACGTATGCGTAAAGTACCATTCATTGACTCTACCGGTATTCACAACCTGACTAATCTATGTGAAATGTCTAAAAAAGAAAATATTCAGATTGTGCTTTCGGGAGTGAATGAAAAAGTGCATCAAATTCTTGAAAAATCAGGATTTAATGAATTACTGGGAAAAGAAAATATCTGCCCTAATATTAATGTAGCACTGGAAAAGGCAAAGGGCATTATAGAAGAATAAAACGGACTACTCTATTAAAAGAATTTATCTATGGAAAAGAGGATACTCCCGATAGCTGGAATATCCTCTTTCTCATCTAAATACTTCAGGTTGGTACTACTCCACCAAAGAGTGGCATGAATAGAATGCCAATATCCGTTCTTTCAGTAAATAGGTATATTTAGTCTGTGATTGTTGGGACAACGCATCTGCTAATTTCATTTTTATCTCATTATACTCATATACAGCCGACTTTCCAGCCATATACTTCTCTAACGCATACCGATGCGCCTCCCGATTGGCAGCTACCGCTTTGATAGTAGATTCGTATTTCTCAAAAGCTGCCAACGCATCCATATATGCTTTCTCAATATCCTTATAGAGACTTTTCTTTTCATTTTCCAATGACAAGCGGGCATTATTCTCTTCCAAACGCGCTGTTTTTACCTGATTCCTCGTAGAGAAGCGGTCAAAAAGAGGGATGCTTAATGTGAAATAAATGCTTTTCTGCATATTGTTTTTAAACTGCTGATAAAAAGACGGATTCATTGCACGACGAGAATAATAGTAACCGGTATTGATTCCGGCACCCAAAAAAAGCTGTGGGTAATATCCCGACTTGACAACTTTTGTACTTTTCACTTTACTCTGCAAAGAATAATGAGCTTGCTTTATCTGAGGCATACAGCTTAATGCCGAGGCGTAAATCCCCTCAGGAGTGACAGACTCCATAGAAACTATACTTTCATCCAAAGAATCTACATCAAAATACTCCTCACCCTTCAACTCCATCAATTGCATCAAGTCAAGAAAAGAAAGCCGCAGCGAGTTCCTAGCTTCAGTAGCCACCAGCTCATCATCAGCCAATTGAGCTTTCACATCATATAATTGAGACTGCGGAACTTTTCCATTCTCTATCAAAATCCGTGTTCTGATTTCTTGTTCTTTTGTCAACCGGATTTGTTCTTGAGCGATACGATAGATTTCTTTATTCAACAGTATCTGAAAATAATAGTTAGTTACATTGAGTGACAAATTGTTTTCTATCAATTCCTTATTTGCCTCAGCCGCCAATATATCGAATTTATTCCGGGTAATGGATGCACTTGTTTTGAATCCGGTAAAAAGAGGCATTTCAGCACTGGCAGAGAATGAAGAATTTTGTATGTTGCTATCTTCATACGTATTATCCTGATTCAAGGCCCTGCCAAAAGAAAAACGTTGTGAAGCTCCTACATTCAGGTCGGGCAGAAAACTGCTCTTCAGCGTATTTCTCTCTACTTTCAAACTTTTAATCCGGTTTTGACTCTGCTTCACCTCTATATTGTGCAGTATGGCATAATCTATACATTCTTTGAGACTCCACTTCTTATTTTGTGCTTGTATATTCGCTATAAATACGATGGCTGCAACAGCTGCAACTATTAACTTTTTCATACTGCTCATTCTTTAACCTATTTCATCAAACTGTTCCTTCCATAAACGATGATACATCCCATTCGAATTGAACAATTCTTCATGAGTACCTGCCTCGATTACTTGCCCCTTATCAATCACCACAATCTTATCAGCATTCTTCACTGTACTCAACCGATGAGCAATCACGATAATCGTTTTCCCCTTCCGTGCCAATGCATCCAGCGTCTGCTTTACATAGCGTTCGGAAATAGAATCAAGCGAAGACGTTGCCTCATCGAAAATAAGTATCTCCGGTTCCTTATACAAAGCACGCGCTATGGCAAGCCGCTGCCGCTCGCCACCCGACAAGGATGCACCATGTTCACCGATATAAGTCCGGTAGTCCTTAGGCAAACCATCTATAAAGTCCTTCAAACCAAGTTGTTCCGTCAAATCTACAATTTTCTTCATGTCCGGATGCAAGTCACCTACCGCTATATTCTCTGCAATGCTGCCGGCAAATAATTCAATCTGTTGAGGTACTGTTCCCACCCGGCGACGAAGGCTGCGATTGTCTATTTGCGCAATATCATAATCGCCTATGCGAATGCGACCCTCCTGTATAGGATAAATATGCTGTAACAACGAAATCAAAGTCGTCTTGCCCGACCCGCTTTCTCCCACTATGGCAGTAGTCTTCCCCTTTTCTATCTTCAAGCCCAATTCCTTGAACACATCCTTGCGCGAACCATAGCGAAACGAAACATTCTCAAACGTAATATCGCCTACCATATCCGGTTCTAATATTATCTTTTGATTATTATCCTGTTCGCGTTCCAAGTCCATAATCTGGAATAAGCGGTCGGCGGCAATCAGTGCATCCTGGATAGTCTGATTGGAAGAAATCAGCGAGCCGATAGGAGAAATTACATAACCAACCAAGGAATAAAACACCATCAGAGCTCCGGGTGTCAACTCCTGATCGACCACTAAAATACTTCCTAACCAAAGAATGGCAATCGTAATGCCGGTGGATACAAACTGAATGCCGCCTTGCGCCATAATGGATCCATAAATACTGCGATACGTATTCTTTAATAAATGTACAAAACGAGTTTCCGTTTTCAAATTGGCATATTCCTCTATACCGAATCGTTTGATAGTAGAAATAGAATTAAGAGACTCCACCAATTGCGCTTCCAAATCAGCGCTACTTTCCATAATACCGCGCTGATATTTCCGGTTCAATTTATTAAATCCCCAGAAAATAAGCAAGAATAAGGGGGCAGACACTAATGTAATCAATGCCAGCTCCCAGGAATAAACGAACATAAGGCACACAGAGAAGACAAGAATCATGATATTAACCACCAGATCCAACGAAACATTATTGATAAAATTACGGATTTTCACCGCATCATTGACGCGTGAAATAATTTCACCTACGCGCATCGTATCAAAGAATTGCTGAGGTAAAGTCAGCAGATGCTTATAATATCCTAAAATCAATGCCGCATCAATCCGTTGTCCGGTCTTTAAAGCCAGAATACTTTTCATTGCTCCGATAAAAGTCCGCAATAGCAGGATGACCAGCATGATCACTCCCATGAGATTGAGTAAATTGATATTTTTATCTACCAATACATAATCTGTAATTTTACCTACATAGATGGAAGTGGATAATCCCAAAATGCTATAAATAAGCGCACCAAACACGGCTTGTAGCATCACGCTTTTGTGAGGAGCCAGCAGAGAAAAGAACTTCTTTGTCATACCGGTTTTCATGTTTCCGGTCTTGAAAGTTTCTTCCGGTTCCAGCAACACTAATACACCGGTCCACATTTTCTCAAATTCCTGATTGGTCACGCGATGCATCCGCCCGTCACCCGGATCCATATACTCTATGTATTCTTTCTTTTTCTCCACCTTATATATCACTACAAAATGCTGAAGCTGCTCGTGCACGATGACATGGGCAATAACAGGTTTAGGAACAATATACAATGCCTCAAACTTAGCCCGCACTCCTTTAGCTGACAAGCCCAGCTTATTAGCAGCCTCTATCAACCCCAAAATATTCGTTCCTTTTTGATCGGTAAACGCATATTGGCGGATACGTGCAATGGGAAATTGCAAACCATAATAGGCACATACGGAAGCCAGACAAGCCGCTCCGCAATCTGTAATATCAAACTGTTTTATTTTAATACCTTTCTTGCTCATCATTGAATATTTATAAATGAATTGTAGAATCAAAATTTAGCTATCATCGCATTATTCTCATATTGTTTGGGATTCGCCCAATCGTCTATCTTTTGGTAGAGCAAATCGAAAAGCGATCGCCGCGTTATCATAAAATGGGCACTGACGGTCATTCCCTTCTTTAATATTCCTTTCTGTCCGCTTTTCAGCATAAGATAGTTCCGCTCCATTTGACATTTCACTTTATAGAATGAGTTTCCCTGACTGTCGGTTAGGAAGTCTGATGAAATTTCGGTCACTTTGCCGGGTAATGTTCCCCATTCATTATAATTAAATGATTCCACCTGTACATTGACCGGCATTCCCAAACTCATAAAACCGATATTTCGAGGAGTAACATATATTTCCATACACAGTGTGGAATCCGGGCTGATAACTGCCAATGACTGTCCTGCCTGTATACTGCTTCCCCTGTATATGCCGGAAAATTGATCAATGGTTCCACTTATCGGACTACGAACTATATAGAGTTCTTTATCTTTCAACTCTTGCTTCAGTGTAGTATTCATTTCGCTACGAGAATTACGATACGTATTCAGATCTGCCTGCCACGTACTCAACTGGCTTTGTATCAATGAAGCCAGTTCATTTTGCCGGCTTTGATATTGAAAATAATATTTATCATATTCTTCTTCTGAAATCACTTTCTTATCAAACAGGTTTTTATTGCGCTTATACTCTTTTTCTGCCTGTGCCAAAGAGGTTTTCAGTTCTTTTTGCTTTTTGATAAAATAGGTATATTCCTGTTGACGTACCGGAGAATGAAACCTGGCAGGACATTCGCCTTTTGCCAGATAAGCCAAATCTGACAAATGTGCTTCATAGTCATTCAGGCGATTCGTTTGATAATTGATTTTATAATCGGAGTTATTGGTGCGGAAGCGGAGGAGTACATCGCCTTTATTCACTTGATCGCCCTCGCGCACATAAACTGAATCTATTAATTCTGTGATAGACGATTTTATTTCAGTTTTTTCAGTAATCGGCCTTACTACTCCACTGCCTTGCACAGAGATATCTACATAGATAAAAGGCAATGCAATCATAGCGGCAGTTACGGCTGCCAATACTACCCAATAGATAATCTGGGACTTTGTGGTGTATTGATAGATGTATGTTTCAATACTGTTCTCTATCCATTCATTTGGTAATAACATAACATTTCTACTTTTACTGATTCATGCAGCAAAAGTAGAATGAAAGAAAAAGTATATGTGTTATCGAATTGTTATCTTTAGGTTAATATCTATAAGTTTATACAGAAAAGATTCAGTGTTGACATGTTTTCAACACTGAATCTTTATTTAGAATGCACTATAAACAATTCCAATGATACCATTAATTCTTTTGAAACGATATCAAGCGTCTTTATTTTTTCTATATATCAATATGACATTATAAAAAAGTCCTATTATATAGATAATTATAAATGCTTACACACTAGTTATCTCAAATACAAACTGTTTCGTTTTAAAATAAACAATCATCAAATTCACTAGTTGCATGGAAATAAATAGTATGACAAAATTCTTTGTATATAGTTTAATTCTACTCATTTTTTAATGGATTATACAATTGATTTAGTGGATATTCTTTAGCTTATCTCAATATATCACACTATGCATTTTTTGCTATCTCAATTAACAAGCGCAATTATTAAAATAAAACATTAGTTTCACAATTGCAATACCAAATTACTCTACTATAAGCAAAAGAGTACATACACTCCATACATTGCACAGGCCCCATAAAATGCTTTACCTATTTTATGTCCCAATTCTCTACCTTCTTCATAAGATCCTCCATCAATCTGTCGAAGTTCGTCAAAAGTTAATTCATTCATAATGATAATTTTTAAATTAATACTAATAAAGAGGGGATTCAACTATACCAACAAGTACCCCAATAAAAGAAGTTATATTACTCCAATTTTGCCTTGCCGTACTTGAGTTCATATAATAAGACATTGGTACTCCAGCTAGAATTTCTTTCAATTCAGATGATGTCAATTTTGATGTCATTATATCATTTTCCATTTTTTCTTCGTATTATAAAATTAATTGCTACTATCAGTAAAATAAGTTTGCTCACTATATTTATAGAGTTAAATATACTTTCTTCTATATTCAAATTAGAATTTTGAAGGAGTAATACAAACAATACAAATACTACCAAAAATCCAAAAAGAAAAATAGTTTTTATCATTTTAACTATTCCACTATTATCTCTACAGAATTTCTCTATTATTGATTTGTACCTCATCATTTATATTTTTTTATTCATTTCATAAATATACTGAGTAGTTTAAATAGATTTTCTCATAAACTATTTTGATTACTATTTTTTACAAATTCAATATCATATAAAAATTATAGTAATATTACAATTTCCAAACTATAGTCAAAATTATGTTTACATAAAAGCTACCAGCAGACAACATCCGCCAACAGTCCATATTTCTCATGGAGTTGTTCCATCTGTTCCGCAGTAGGAGGCATACACCCTCCCGATACCTGTACATGTTCCTCACCACTGAGTGGCTTCACCATGCAATAATCATTTTTTTTCATACTTCATTTTGTGTTTTATTGTTATATATGCGAATCAGTAGTTGAAATACCTACTTGATTCAGTTAGTTAAAATGTTATTATTCAATTAATTATCTCGTTTATTTATTTCTCAATCTCCTTGAAAATCAGTATATTAGAAGAATAAAACCACTCATTATTCTAATTATGATTCCCAAGGAGAAAGAGCTAAAACTTATAAAAATATATATGTACATCTGCGATATTTACCAGTCTTCACTGAAGTTTTACTGCCAGAGATTCAGTAATAATGCAACTCCTATCTTTACAGACCAGGAACTGCTTACCGTATATCTGTTTTGCGGAGCCTATCAGCGATACTTCCAAATCAAAGAGATACATACATTCACTGAAGAATATTTGCTCTCATGGTTCCCCAACCTACCTTCTTATCAGACATTCAACTATCGGTTAAACCTGATGAGTGAGGCCATTAGTGAACTTGTAAAGCATCTCATTACATTCTTTAAACCAGAGGATTGCGATTCTATGACATCACTTATTGACTCTATGCCTATTATTACCTGTGCAGGAAAGAATAAAACAGGAAAGGTAGCTACTGAAATTGCAACCAAAGGATACTGTTCTACAAAGAACATGTATTACTTCGGTCTCAAACTCCATGCTTTAGCCTTCCGCAGGGAAGGAACTATTCCATTCCCGGAAATGATTCTCTTATCATCGGCAGAAGAGAATGACCTGACAGTTCTTAAAAGAGAAGCCGCTGATAGCCTTATAAACAGAAACATCTTTGCCGATAAGATATACTCGGATTTTTCTTACTGGGGCAATAAGCAACAAGAACAAGGAACTACTATGCTAACTCCCGTGAAAGCAATAAAAGGAGAGGAACCAGTTATTACTCAAAGAGAGAAAGCTGGAAGAGAACTGTTCTCTACTGCTGTTTCAAAGGTCAGACAGCCTATAGAAGCGTTTTTCAACTGGCTGAATGAGAAAACAAATATTCAAAGAGCGATGAAAGTCAGATCAACATCTGGACTTTTAGTACATACGATGGGAAAAATTGCCATCGCACTCATTTATCTAATTTTTTAAAACAAGAATCAGAAATCAACTACTGATTCGCATTACTAATAATCATTCTATTTATTGCATAAGACAATAAGGCACCAACAAAAGTAGCAATTATATCTTTATAATCACATAATCCCCCTTCCACTATCAATCCCAATAATTCATATATCATCAATCCACATGAAGAATATAAAAGCAACTTAATCGGTTTGTACATTTCATTAGGAGAAAAAAGAGAAACAAGAATAAAAAAAACAACACATTCACCAAACAGATTAGTGTATGTATCGGCAAGATAGAAATCAAATAAATGATTTGTATATACCCAAGGACGGTAATATGTCCGGAATAGCAGCATTATTATGATAAAGAGACAACCTACTATCAAGTGAAGCAATCTATGTTTTTTTCTCATAATTACGATATCTAGTTGCTAGTCAGGAAAGCTTATAAGCAATCCTGACTAATAAATTCTTATTTAAAATTAATCATACTAGTATATTATATAATTGAATAACAATTGATATAACCACATAAATAATCAAGATAAAATTGATTCGCTTCAATTTTTTGTTTTCCTTTTGTAAATCCGTTTGTTTCATTATCTATTCGTTTTTATCCATAAGCTGTTGGACTATTTTGTGCCATCTGACCAAAATATTCTAAAAAATTACAAATACTTGCTCCTATAGAACCTACACTATTCCCCAAACTTCTCATTGCTTTATCTCCACCACAAAAACATTTACATTCTTGCTCAGATAATTCTTCATAAACACATTTCATAAAATAATACTTTAATGATTAATTTCTTGTTCCGTTCCATCCCTCATTAACCCCCACGCAAAAATCATCCCAATTATTGTATACATAAATTGCAGCACCAGCCACAGCAAGAGCTAAAGCGACCCATCCACCATTCACTTCTTGCATCTCATTCACATTCATTTCCTGCATCAAAGCACTATTTTCTAAATTTTTCATAATAGTATTTTTTTTATTAGTTAATAAATTGTATTTATCTAAAAGCCTACCAGCAGATAATATCCGCTAATGGTCCATATATTTTACGGAGTCGTTCCATCTGTTCCGCAGCAGGAGGCATACACTCTCCCGATACCTGTACATGTTCCTCACCACTGAGTGGCTTCACCATGCAATAATCATTTTTTTTCATACTTCATTTTGTGTTTTATTGTTATATACTAAGAAAATAATTCTCTAAAATAGCTCCAAGAACATTCATATACAGAAACTGTCATATTACATTAATATCCGTACTATTTCCCTTTATCATCTTCTTTTTTTCTTACACTAATATTAAGTATCGCTACCAGAAAAAGAAAGCATACGGGAATCAACTTAGCCCGGTCTCCCTCATAGAGAAATAAAGCTATAGCAAGTAAAAATACTGATACAATATACAGAATACTCTTTTTCATATTCAACAGAATGTTGCCACACCTACTAATGCTCCACTGTATCCACCCAAAGCTTCACCCGAAACAGTCCGGCTCCTGTCAAAATACCAAGACCTGCACCACCGACCGCACCAGCTACATATTTAGCATACTGAGTAATTAGGGTTGTTTCGATGCGACAAATATAAATCTACTTTTTCAAACTCTTTGTTATCAGATTATTATCTTTAGATTAATGTTAAATCGTCGTACAAGACATATCATTTATCATCTAAAATAATATCCTCCGAAAAAAAGTATTGCTGCAACAATCCATATTATCAGCAAAGCAATAAAAATTCTTTTTGTCCAGCTATATGCTTTTTTTAAACTGATGACATAGGAAACATCTGACTTTCTATTCTTTTTCCAAGCCTCTATACTATGGTATAAAGGAATTATGCCTAAAACAGGACACATAAAAGTTAGCAGAACCGATAATAAAAGGACTGTTGATATATGTTCTTTTTCCATACTGATTGTTATTTTAAAATGCACAATAAATTGCACTGCCTAGTACTCCACCAACAGTACATGCTCCAAAAAACAAATCGCCAATATCACATGCTATAGGGTGGTTATTCTCATAAAAATCTTTATAATTTTGGTATTCATCATTGGCACACTGATACCAACTAGCAAGACTTCTTGTTTTTACTAAATTTTCATCATCAAATTCCAATTTTATATCTTTCAAGGTATTATCAGATATATATAATGTTGCAAATAGTACTTCATCAGTCGTGTAGTGATAAAGTATATAATTATTTTCGTCTATATTTTCTTTCACCAAAATAGCATCAAGTTTTATATCTCTATTATCCTCTCTATAAACAGATAAATAAAATTGTTCTATATTTCGACCTGAGGCACGAGTGATATAAGGAACCTCTTTGCTTTTCAATTCATAACCTAGTCCATTTTGTTTGATATCAATAATCACAGTACTTTTCCTTTCTTTTTCCATCACAGATTCGGAATTACTACAACTAAAGAACAACAATGTAATAAAGCAAGCGCAAAATGATTTTGCGATTTTAAATACAATTCTTTTCATATTCATATAGTTTTCTATTAATGCAAATCAATAGGAAGTACTGATACTGATTTACATTAGTTAATAAAATTGTACTTATATAAAAACCTACCAGCAGATAACATCTGCCAACAGTCCATATTTCTCATTTGTTCCGCTGTAGGAGGCGCATAACCTCCCGATATCTGTGCATATTCCTCGCCACTGAGTGGCTTCACCATGCAATAATCATTCTTTTTCATACTTCATTTTGTGTTTTGTTGTTATATACTAAAAAAATAATTCTCTAAAACGGCTGGGTACTACAAATACACTAGTCAGACTAGTACTGCTACTGTAAATGTAGCATCCACCATAAATATTCATACATTCTGCTAACGTCAGCGTTTTCATTTCATTTAATTCTTATCATGTTCTGTGTTCGTGTTATTATTTTCCCTATTTCAATATTAGGGCAATCTCTGATTCTTCTTTTGAACAAGCGGACAGTAAAAAGTGGTATACCGGTCATGTGATTTACGTCCCCACCTTGTTCGTTTATACTCGTTTTTTCCATATCTCTCTTTTTGGGTTTGTTTTGATGCGACAAAGGTAAATTGCTTTTTTCTAACTCTTTGTTATTGAAGTGTTATCTCTATGTTAATTGTTTATATATCTGGGTATACACTTACCTTCTTCATTCAATACATAAACAACTCTTCCTTCACCACCATAAATATTTTCTTTTTCTCCTTTTCTCAATTCTAAAATAATATTTTCCATAACTTATTGTTTTAATTTAAATGACTTACATTTGTTTTACATTGCAAATATACAGGCTATTTTTATAATAAAATGTTATCCGATTGTTATCTAACATTAGAAATATGTTATTATCTTTGCAAAAAAATAAACATGAAAGGTAGACACATTAAAATACTCACTATTTTTGGATTAATAGCAATTATAGCTTTACAAACTATATGGTTATGTAATGCATATATACAGTTTTCACAAAGTATATATAAAGATAGTAATGACATTTTAAAGAAGTCCTTAAACAGGGAAGCTTCTATTAGATTTGAAAAAACACCTAAGGGAACAATGATAAATGGTGCTCCAATAAAAGATTCTAATGAAATAGTACCGGAAATAGCCTATTTGAACGAAGGATTATTAAAACTAGGATTAGAACTATCATTAACTAATGTTGATTCCCTCGCCAATGATTTCTTAAAAGCTACTAATATTGAAAGTACAATAACTATCTACCTACTGAATACTGACACAGAAAAAGTTCTGAATAAAAGCAAGAATGATTTAGATATCCATTCATTCGGGATTATAAAAACAGATATAATTCCGATCCGGACAGATTTATCACAAGGTGTGCAAATGATTTTAATAAACCCATATTACACAATTATTAAACGTATGGGGTTACTGCTAATAGCAACTGTCATATTGATGATTTTTGTAATAGGATGTATTGTATATCAAATAAAAATCATCGCCAGACAAAATAAAATAGCCCAACTCAGGGAAGATTTTTCTTATGCCATGATTCATGATATGAAAACACCACTCAGTTCTATCACGATGTGTACTAGTTTTCTGCACAGTGGAAGACTGGATGACAAACCTGAAATGAAAGAGAAATATTTTACTATCGTAGAAAATGAAGCAGATCATTTATTAGCATTGACCAATAAGATACTTACATTATCAAAACTAGAAAATCATAAATTGGAAATGAATAAGAAAAAAATCTCATTCGAACCTATTATTGAGGATTTAAAAGAGAAGTTTATAACAAAATCTGACAAACCCATTCATTTCACTATTGATTTAAAAGCCAAAGAAGTATATGTTGATGAAGAATTTTTTAAAGAACTTATGAGCAACTTGATAGATAATGCCATTAAATATTCCAAAAAGAGTATTGAAATAAAAATAAGTTCGCATTACGATGATAAATATACCATTATAAAAATATATGATAACGGAATGGGTATCTCAGAGAAAGATCAAAGAACCATTTTCGACAAGTTTGAACGTGCTTCAGCAACTAAACGCACTAAATTTGGTGGAGCTACCGGATTTGGATTAGGTTTAAACTATGTTTATCAAGTAATTGAAGCACATGAAGGAAAAATATATGTAAACAGCATAGAAGGAGATTTTACAGAATTTACTTTGTTTATACCTAAAATTATGGAGGAACTATGATTAAACTTTTATTAGTAGAAGACGATCCCACTTTCAGTTATATCGTGAAAAGTGGATTACAGGAAATTATTGGTGGTTATGAAGTGATAACTGCTATGAATGGAAAAGAAGGATTGAAGGCTTGGGAAGAATATCATCCGGATATCATTATTTCGGATATTGACATGCCTGTAATGAACGGTTATCAAATGGTAGAGCGTATTCGTGAAACTGATGGAGAGACTCCTATTTTATTTGCTTCCGCATTGACTTCTCCCAAAGATGTAAAAGAAGGATATAAACTAGGTGTTAATAACTATGTGAAAAAGCCCTTTGTGCCTGATGAACTGGATGCACATATACATGCCATTCTTAAAATAAAAGCAGGAACCAAATCACGCAATGAAAATGAACATTATAAACTGGGACGTTTCACACTGGATGCCAAACATGCCACACTGTATAATGATGAAACTGAAGAAAAAAAGATGTTAACTGTACGCGAGGCAAAAATACTTCAACTCTTCTGTAAGAATATAAATGAAACTGTGGAAAGAAAAGCTATTCTAAGCCGTTTTTGGGATACGGAAGACGATTATTTTAAATCACGCAGCCTGGATGTTTTTATCACGAAATTGCGGAAACTGTTGAAAGATGAACCTCGCATTGAATTGAAAAATATCCGAGGAGTAGGTTATACATTGTTACTGACCTGAAAAAGTAAGATATGTTCATGAGCAAAGTAAGTTAACTTACTTGCCCCTCGAAGTTAACTTACTTTTTTCACTTAATATGAAACCGAAACCGGAATACCTGCCTCTTTCACCAATCCTCCTATTTTATCCAATTCCTTATGAGTAGCTTTTTCCAAATCATGATCGGGCGTTTCGCGGTCAATGGTATAAATCATCACTTGACGCGGAGCTATCTTTTTCACAACCTCCAACCAAGGTAACACATACCGGTCTGTCGTATTATTCACATCCTGACCTTGATAGGTACCTTTCATGAACATAGTCTGAATAATCAGCTTTCCTTTGAAAGCTTTCATGCCTTCTATAATTTTCTGCACATCATAATGTCCAGTAGGACGATCCGTCAAATGGATATAATCCGTATCAATGGTATCCAGTTTCAATATATTATTATCTATCTTATTCAATGCATCAAATACCTCCGGTTTGTGAATAAAAGTAGAGTTACTCAATACACTCACTTTTGCCTGGGGAAAATATTTATCACGCAGTGCCAAAGTATCCTCTATAATTCCTGCAAAGTGAGGATGAGCCGTCGGTTCGCCATTACCGGCAAAAGTCAGCACATCCGGTTTAGGACCATTTTGCTGCATATCAATCAAACGGGCCTCCAAAGCTTCACGAACCTGCTCGCGAGTAGGCAGTTTCTTTTTCGGACGATGATCTTCATTAAAACCACATTCACAATAAATGCAGTCGAAGGTACAAAACTTGCCATCTTCAGGAAGAAGATTGATTCCTAAAGAAACTCCCAAACGACGACTATGTACCGGACCGAAGATGGGAGAAGGATAAATGATTGTTGACATAGTTTTTTTTTCAGTTGATAACAGTACAAAAATACAGAATGTTTTTCAGAATTTCAGCCTCAACTGCAAATAAAGGTCACTCTTTGTACTGCCGTCAATTTCCTCCAAGGCGGAACTTATCTTATCCCGATTGAAATAATGAGTAGTTCCGTACTTGGCCTGCAAGATAATGTGTTTATTCAATTCATAACGGGCGTTCACTGCCACACGCATACCTTTATAATAGAATGAAGGCATGGAAAAAGCATAGAGCACACTCTTTTCATAGATAGTAAGACGGGAATTATAGTCATCTGTGTTAAACCATGCGGCACTCAAATCAAGCTGAAGAGGAAGCAAATGGAAGGTATAAGCAGCACTTTGAGAAACCAGAAAACCATTGGAAGCAGATTGCCCACGAAAGTTGATGCGTACATAATCCGCTATGGTTTTCAATGTCAGCTTATCTTTCACGCTATAATTCAATTGGTATCGGCATTTCTGCTGAATAGATGGAATAGTTTGCTTGGTTTTATCCTCAGCAGTGAAGTCCTTTTCCTTCTTTTTATAACGATATCTTATAAACATTTCCAGTTCATAAGTAGGTGAATAACTTAATTGGAGTAATCCGTCCAATCCTTTGGTTCCTGCTTTGCTTACTAAATATTTCTTCCAAGGGAAATAGAAAAAATCACCATAACAAGTCATTTTGATATACTTTAAAATACTGGTTTCCAATCCTATATAAAATCCACTCTCATTTTGTACCGTACTTCCCTCTCCTATAGAACGAGCATAAACCGATTGATATTTGGCATCATAATACCTGTTCATAACTATTAACTGTGTTCCTCCTTTCGGTGAATAACGTAACATATTCATGGTTGCCCAAGTACCACATTTGTCTATAGCCGTTTCACCCAATAAAGAGAAGCGTTTCCAAAAGAATTTATAATCTCCTCCCACATTATAAAAGTCCTTTCCACGGGGATAATAAATATTATAGTACTTCTTCTCAGGATTCAACGGCTTGTTGAAAACATTATAAACAGCTGTTAATCCTAACTCACAGTACTTTCCATTATAATTTAAATTACTGCCAACCAACTGATTAGTTAATGTATTTTTCTTCTCAAACTCACGATACAACCGATGATATCCATCTTTTTTCAACGACCTTATAAACTGATTATCAACAATACCATCCATCTTCCGATAAGAATAGAAACCATCCAATGTCCATCTTTTCGCCAACTTATAGCTGACTGCCATTCCTTGAAAATAGTTATATTCATCGGTAGAAGAATGCTTGCGTATTCCCCGGCTCTTATTTCCCAAAGTAGAGAGTGTAGCTGTTTTTCCCATCCCGAAATCAGTGTTGATAACTAGTCCATAACCATAGCTGACACGGTAATTACCAAGAGCTAAAGTCTTGATATGACCTATATTACGAATTAACAAGTATAGTGAATAAAAATCATAACCTTTTTTATTTTGTCCGGTAAAGAAAGGTTCTCCTGCATCCTTTTCAGCAGTAATTCCTGCATAAATCTGATCCCGATAATGAAAACTATATCGCAGATTATGATAATATCCATATCCCAAATACTGTTTGTTCGGATTCTTTTTTAAAGTTTCTGCCGGGTACTGTTGATACCCGGCCTTCGTATAAAAAGGAATATCAACACGTGTTGATAACTCTTGTTTACCGTATTTCAATATCCGCTTTATATTTGGTTTATATTGCTCTTTTTCAGGAGTTTCAAAGTAAATAAAGGGTAGTAAATAGTGAATAGTCTGCCTGTCAATATCTTCAATCATCCATAACTCATTGCGGGTAAGCATAGGACCATATTTGTACAGATAATACAATATATTCTCTACCAGTTGGTCAGAGAGAAATGGAAAACGTTCCAGTTGCTCTTTAGTTGCTGTATTGATATTGATGGGATTTTCACGTAATTCGGAAAGCTCCTCAAAGTGAGTATCCCATTGAAACGAACTGTTTTCATCTTCATCCATCAATTGCTCTACCAGTTCTTCCCATACTTCCTGCGCACACAGGTTATGCACCGACAAAAGTATTGTAATACAGATAATTAACATTACTTTCAACAACCTGTTCATTTTGTAATTCATTGGCGTGTTTTAAGTTAAATAGTTTTATCCACTATACAGAGTAATCATATTTCTTGCTACTTTTGCACCAAGATGAAAAGGAAACTCTTTATAGCATTGTTTTTTTCCTTTATAGCCGTTGCTGCTCATTCCCAGCAACAAACGACTACTATAAACGGATACATGGTACCTGTATGTGTATACAAAGGAGATACTATTCCAGCTGTACAGTTACCTAATGTATACATTTTCAGACCATTAAAATTCAAAAACGAAAAAGAAAGACGGGAATACTACCGCTTGGTAAGGAATGTGAAGAAAACCCTGCCATTAGCCCGTGAAATTAACCGTGCTGTAATAGAAACTTACGAATATATAGAAACATTGCCTGACAAAAAAGCCAGGGAAAAGCATCTGAAACTCGTAGAGAAGGGACTAAAAGAGCAATATACACCGATTATGAAGAAATTAACCTTTTCACAGGGCAAACTGTTGATAAAGTTAGTAAACCGTCAGACGGATTCTTCCTCTTATGAATTGGTAAAAGCTTTTATGGGACCCTTTAAAGCCGGATTCTATCAAACTTTTGCAGCACTTTTTGGTGCCAGCCTGAAGAAAGAATATCATCCGGAAGGAGAGGATCGACTGACCGAACGGGTGGTATTGTTAGTTGAAAACGGACAAATCTAACTGATTCCTACTGTTTGAATTTTACTCTTATTATCTGAATTTCATTAATTTATTGGCAAACTCCCATACAATAATCCCTGTCGTTACTGATACATTTAACGAATGTTTTGTACCATACTGGGGAATCTCGATGCATCCGTCACAGGCATTGACTACTTCCTGTTGTACCCCTTTCACTTCATTTCCCATTACGATGGCATATTTCTTATCGGCATCCAGTTCCAGTTTATCCAGCAAAGTACTGCCTTCCACCTGTTCGATAGCCAATACGGTAAACCCTTGATCATGAAGTTCCTGAACGGCATCAAGCGTATTCTTTTTATATCTCCACTCCACCGAATTCTCAGCTCCTAAAGCTGTTTTATGCATTTCGGGATGGGGAGGAGTGGCTGTAATACCACATAAATAAATGCAATCTACCAAAAATGCATCCGATGTGCGAAACACTGATCCTATGTTGTGTAAACTGCGTACTTCATCCAGCACCACTGCTAAAGGCAACTTATCGGCTTTCTTGAATTCGTCTACAGTAAGCCGGTTCAGTTCTGTTATTTTGAGTTTCCTCATACTCTATTTTCTACTTTATTATTAACGGTTACAAACTTACATAAAAATCTATGATCTTTACGCCTATATAATGAAAAAGAAGTCTCCCCTACTCTCTTTTTATTTTTACTTCAGTCCCAAATCCATCTGTTTTACAATTGGATTTCTTTATACAAAAAAAGATAATAACTAATTCACATCCCCCTGTTGATAACGGTTGAAAACATGTAAAAAGGATGAGGATATCATTTCAAAAGTATTTCTTGCATATTTCAAATAATGGTATAACATACACTTAAAATCAACAATCCAAAAATTAATCACATAACTTAAACAATCAATATCAACACAATTTAATCACTATTTCAGGCGTTCATAACCATAAAGTTTTTAACTCATATTCTTATCAACAATATGTTAATAGAATAAGTAAAACCTGTATTATCAGTATTTAAGCCGGTTGATTATTTATTCATATCTTGGTATTATATATAAATAACTTATCAGGCAAGAGAAAGAACTCTTTTTTACTAACAATATAAACAGCCTATTATTAATACCATATTTCTTTTTTTGAAAGAAGGAGAAAAAATATAGATATAATAGATACAAAGAAATTGTTGGTAACTGTTTATTGTGTTTCTTGAAATGTAACCTGTAATAATTTCCTGCGTCTAAGTAACAGAAATAAAAGGTAGAAGATCGCGGTCTTTTTATTAACTAATGCACTAAGATAAAGAATATGATAAAAAGAATATTGGTTGCCACATCACTTTTGTGTATGTGCTGCATACTTTTTGCTCAAAATGTACAGGTTAAAGGAAAAGTAGTTTCAGAAAATGAAGCGGTGGAATTTGCGAATGTCGTATTGCAGACAAAGGATTCTATATTTATAGCCGGAGGAGTAACCGACAGTAAAGGAAGGTTCATGATGGAGAATATCCAAGCTGGAAGTTATCTGCTTTGTATTTCCGGTATGGGATATACCTCCCGGATTATATCATTGGATCATTTAGCTGTTTCTAAGGATTTAGGCGTTATCATGATATCTCCGGAATCGATCCTGTTAAAGGAAGTGGTGGTAACGGGAGCCAGTGTGATAAATGCTGCCGACAGGAAAATTATCCTTCCTACAGCACATCAGTTAAAATCGGCCGGCAATGGTCTGTCTTTATTGCAGCAGATGAAGCTGAGCAGAATACAAGTGGATCAAATGCGTAACAAGGTAACATCCTCCGGTGAAGGGGATGTACAGTTACGGATGAATGGAGTAAATGCCGAGATACAGGATATATTGGTTCTTCGTCCTGAAGATGTGATTCGTATAGAATATCATGATGCTCCCGGTTTGCGATATGGGGATAATACGGCTGCTGTGATTGATTACATTGTAAGACGGCATGAAACCGGTGGCTATGTGGCTTTGGATGCGCAGGATTCTCCGCACGTACTTTTTGGAAACAATAATTTTATGGTGAAAATAAACCATAAAAAGTCAGAATTCGGTTTGAATTATAATAATGTTTATTGTTCGGTAGATAATTATTGGCGTAATAATTGGGAAACTTTCCGCTATGAGGATGGTTCTTCCTTTACACGGGTGGAAGATGGTATTCCGAGTAGAATTTCCACTTATGGGCATAATATAGGATTGAATTATAGTTTTCAGGATCAGGGGAAATGGTTCTTTAATTCCACTGTACGGTGGGCTTTTAATAAGAACAAGCAGAATAACCAAAGCAGTCTGTATGTTTTGGAGAAGCCTGAAGAAATTTTGATGATGAAAGAACATAGTACGGGCCGGACTTCCCGTCCGTCGGTGGACTTGTATTTTCAATGTAAACTGAACAATGACCAGTCATTGATTATCAATGCTGTGACTACTTATATTGACACTCAAAGTGACAGGAGTTATACGGAGGGGAAGAGTGATGAACCGCTGACTGATATTTATTCTACCGTATCGGGAAATAAATATTCATTTATAGGAGAGGGTATTTATGAAAGGAAAGTAACCAAGAAGAGCAGATTGAGTGCAGGAGTGAAATATCAGCAAAGTCTGGCGGATAATACCTATGGTGGAAACGAGTCATCTGAAACAAAGATGCATGAAACCCATGCGACAGCTTATGTGGAATACAGTGGGAAAATGGATCGTTTCAATTATTCTTTTGGACTGCAAGGCAGTTATTCCCGATTCAAACAGAAAGAGGAAGGATATAACAGGTATTCGTTATTGCCCCGTTTGAGATTGGGGTATCAATTTTCAGATAATGTCTTTGTCCGTTACCGGGGACAGATTTCACGTAAATCGCCCGGTTTGTCCGATATGGGAAATGTGAGACAATTAATTGACTCTTTACAGGTGAGAAGCGGAAATCCGGAATTAAAGATATTCACAGTATATAAAAATGAGTTGGAGGCAGATTTCCGGAAAGGTTTGTTTAGTGGTAATTTTCATTTGTCGTATCAGTATCAGCACAGGCCTATCATGGAAGAAACCATACGAGATAAGAATAACAGTTTTGTCCGTACCAATGCCAATCAGTTAAGTTGGCAGAAATTGAATCCTGAGTTGGAATTGAAACTCGGTCCTCTGAAAGATATTTTGACTTTTTCTTTTTCTACCGGTATAAATTATTATGATAGTCGTGGTTTGGATTATCATCATACATATACCAATTGGTATTACAGGGCCGAAGTGATGGCATCTTATAAAAGATGGTCCGGATTCTTTCAAATGGAAAATCATCGGAATAATTTCTATGGGGAAACATTGTCATACGGAGAGAGTTTTCATACCTTGGGATTGTCCTATCGATACAAGCGTTTAAATATCGGGATGATGACTTTGAATCCATTTGTTGATAATTACAGAATGGGAGGAGAAATGTTCAGTAAAGTGGCTCCTTCTAAGAATTGGTGGTATGTGAAAGAGAGCTGCCGCTTGTTTGTGGCAAAAGTATCATGGAATATCAGTTTTGGACGTAAGTATGAAACCATGCAGAAACGTGTGAATAACGAAGATAGCAATGCAGGTACATTGAAGTCGGGGAAATAAAAATCACTATTTTGGGTGGTCATAACCATAAAGTTTTTAACTTTGCATATTATCAATACCCATATTTCTTTTTTTGAAAGAAGGAGAAAAAATATAGATATAATGAATAAAGAGGAATGGTTGAAAAAAGGGTATGTTACCGAACCGGTAGACAAAACTCTGGATTTGAAAACTGAAATTGATAAGTTGCGTAAGGAAAAGAATGCGCTTATCCTAGGTCACTATTACCAGTCGGGCGAAATACAAGATATTGCCGACTTTGTAGGTGACAGCTTGGCGCTGGCACAATGGGCAGCTAAAACGGATGCGGATATCATTGTGATGTGTGGTGTCCACTTTATGGGTGAAACGGCTAAGATTCTTTGTCCTGATAAAAAAGTGCTGGTGCCGGATTTGAATGCAGGCTGTTCGCTGGCCGACAGTTGTCCTGCCGATGAATTTGCCAATTTTGTCAAAGCGCATCCCGATCATACGGTGATCTCGTATGTCAATACCACGGCGGCCGTTAAAGCGGTGACCGATGTGGTGGTTACTTCCACCAATGCCAAGCAGATTGTGGAAAGCTTTCCGGAAGATGAAAAGATTATTTTCGGTCCCGACAGAAACTTGGGTAATTACATCAATTCGATTACGGGACGCAATATGTTGCTTTGGGACGGTGCCTGCCATGTACACGAACAGTTCTCCGTGGAAAAGATCCTGGAATTGAAGAAGCAGTATCCCGATGCTGCCATTCTGGTGCATCCCGAATGTAAAGGAGCTGTTTCCAAGTTGGCGGACAAGGTTGCTTCTACGGCAGGCTTGTTGAAATATGCCGTAGCCAGTGACAAGAAAGATTTTATTGTGGCTACGGAAAGCGGTATTCTGCACGAGATGCGTAAGCAGTGTCCTGAAAAGAACTTTATTCCTGCTCCTCCCGAAGACAGTACGTGTGCTTGCAATGAATGCAACTTCATGCGTCTGAATACGTTGGAAAAATTATATAATACCTTGAAATATGAATGGCCCGAAGTGACAGTGGATGAAGCTGTGGCCAAGGAAGCGGTGAAACCGATTAAGAAGATGCTGGAGATCTCCGAGAAACTGGGGTTATAACCTAGATGAAAAAATGGAAGTGATAAAAGACTTGAAAAGTAAAGGAGAATTTTTTTGGAAAGGATTCATCATAGGATGTATTATCGGAATAGGAATTGTTTTATTAATGTTACTCTCTTGAATAATTTTGGCGGAATAATGATTTTCATAATACATTATTCCGCTAAAATTATTTAAGGAAATAAGAGAATGATAGAATGAAAATAATACTGTGGAAAAAATAACACTCCTTTTCAAGAACCGTAGAATGGGAGATTTCGTATGCAATTTTACTGCTGTAGTGCTTGGTATCATCCTTACCTTTATGGGAAGCGATTGGATAGAGAAACGAAATACGCAACGGGATGTGAAGAGTGCCCTTCTGTTAGTAAAAGCGGAATTAAAGGCTAATAGACAAACTATTTTAGACGGAAAGCAAAAAATAGAGAGAGAAATATGAGTTGTTATTTGTAATATTATGAAGCACATTCTTTTTCTTTTATTATTCAATATACTTTCTTTTGTATCTCTTCAATCGCAACCATCTTGCGTTTTTACTCAATATACTACTAAAGATGGGTTGATACAAAAGACTATTAGTTATATTTTACAAGATCGTAAAGGTTTTATTTGGGTATCTACCTGGGATGGAATTAACCGTTTTGATGGATATACATTTAAAAATTACAAAGCTCGTCCGGGAGACCTCATTGGTTTTATTAATAATCGTGTGGATTATATTGCAGAAGATCATCAAGGTTTTATATGGGCTTTAAGTTATGATGGTCATGTATACCGTTTTGACCCTAGGACGGAGAGTTTCTTTCCTTTACCTTATGATGACTATCAGGCTAGGCAAATCTATATTTCTCCTACCGGCTGTATATGGATTACCACAGAAAAAGCACTGTTATTAGTGACATATCAGGATGACGATAGCCAGATTGTGATAGAGAATTTTTCGGCAGATAACCAGATTTCGTCTGATGAAAAGATAAATCAGATATATGCTGATAAAGAAAAGAGTGAATGGATACTGACCAGTAATGGAATTTATTTAATAACTAGAGATTCGAAACGAATCATTTCTTTTTTTACGGAAAAGTATCCTCAGAATAGTGCTTTTTATAAAGTGACAGAAACTGAAGATTATCTTTTTTTCAGTTCCGAAAAAGGTTCTATACAACGCTATAATAAACAAACAAAGGAGTTTACTCTTATAAAATTACCTGTTGATTCTTCGGTAACTTGCCTGCAAGTCTTAGGAAATAAGGAATTAGTTTGTGGTACGAGGGAAGATGGATTTTTTGTTGTTAATGTAGAGAATGGACAAAGCCGACAATATAAAAGGACCCTTTTTCCTCAACTTCCGAGTGATTGTATAAAAAGTATTTATGTAAGCCGGAATCATGAAGTATGGATACAGCATGATAAAGAGGGAATTACATTATTTCATCCTCAAAGTGGGAATATAGACTATTTTAATCCTGTCAGTGGAAGAGATAAATCGGAAGCTAATTCAGAATTATTTATTGTTGAAGACAACTCCGGTAATTTATGGATACATCCTCCAAAAGGAGAATTGTTTTATTATAATCGTTCGGTAAATCAGCTGGTTCCGTTTTCCAATCCGGCATTATCATTAGAAAAGCACAAGATTGCTAATCGTATTACTGCTCTTTTTATGGACAGGCAAGAAAATATGTGGATAGGTTCTTATGATAACGGATTGGAAAAAGTTACTTTTAATGATACCTTTTTCAAATTTTATACAGATCCTACCCGATATGAAAGAACCGGCCAGAATAATGCCCGGGCACTGTTGTATGATAATAAAAATAGACTATGGATAGCTTGTAAAGATAAAACCATCGCTATTTATGACAATAGTCATAATTTCTTAGGTTATCTTCATTTCGATGGCAGTGTTTCGATGCAGCCGGATACTTCATTGGGAATGGCTTATGCTATTACTCAGGATAAGTCCGGTACCATTTGGATAGGTACTAAAGGAAATGGCCTGATAGAAGTCCAGCCCGGTCATAGTTCGTTACATTTTTTATTGAAGCAATACAAATATTCTGTTGAAGACATATATAGTCTTAGTCATAATGATATTTATGCGGTATGTGAAGATGCTGTAGGAAGAATATGGATTGCAACCTTTGGTGGTGGAGTGAATTATATGGAGCAGATAGAGGGTAAGACTCGTTTTATTAACTATCGTAACAAGCTGAAAAAATTCCCTATTCCTTTATGTTATCGTACTCGGGACCTTGTTTCTGATGGTAATGGAAGAATATGGATTGCTACAAGTAATGGTCTGCTTGCTTGCAAAGAAAAGTTTTCTGATGCCGAACAATTGGAATTCGAACATTATACACGTACTCCGGAAGATATAAACAGCTTGAGTAATAATAATATAAATCGTGTTTTTCTAACTCGTGAAAAAGAACTCTATGTTTTGACTTTCGGAGGAGGGCTCAATAAATTGGTTTCTTTAAAAGATGGAAAAGCTCATTTTAATGTGTATACCACATTAAATAATCTTCCGTCCGACCTTCTTGTGACGATGGTAGAAGATAAAAAAGGAAATTTATGGATAGCTATGGAAGAGGAGCTTTGTAAATTCAATCCAAGTACAAAAACTGTAGAAAATTATCCTGCCCACTCTTTTCCTCGATCACTCAAATTTAATGAAGGAAGAGGAGTTTGTTTGCCTGAAAGCGGTTCTTTATTATTTAATACCAAACAAGGAGTGTTATATTTCCAGCCCGATTCTATTAATAAAAGTACCTATGTTCCTTCTATCGTATTTACAGGATTACAATTATCAAATAAAATAATAACACCCAAGGACAGTACAGGGTTGTTGCAACGGAATATTGATGATACCCGATCGTTGACGTTTACCCATGACAACAATTCTTTCAGCATTCAGTTTGCGGCACTTGATATGAAATATCCCGGCAATGTTTCGTATGCCTATAGATTAAAAGGATTTGAAAAAGAATGGAATGAGGTAGGTAAGCAACGTATGGCTACTTATACAAATGTACCTAAAGGAAATTATGAATTCCAGATATGTTCTACTAACAGTGATGGAAGGTGGGCAGATAATATCCGCAGCATCGATATTACTGTGCTACCTTCTTTCTGGGAGACACCTTGGGCTATTCTTTTATATATATTGGCAGTAGTGGCTATCATCTGGTCTGTTGTTTATATCCTGTTTACTTTTTATCGGCTAAAGCATGAAGTGTCTGTAGAACAGAAGCTGTCCGAGTTAAAGCTTCAATTCTTTACTAATATCTCTCATGAACTTCGTACCCCTTTGACACTGATAGCAGGTCCTGTAGAACAATTATTGGAGGATAAGCATCTTTCTTCTTATTATCGTACTCAGTTGACTTTGGTTGAAAGAAATGCAAACCGTATGCGTCAGTTGGTAAATCAGATTCTTGATCTTAGGAAAATTCAGAATAATAAGATGAAGATGAGGGTACAGCAGATCGAATTAGTATCTTTTGTATGCAGGTTGATGGAAAGTTTTAATGGACTGGCTGATGAACACCATATATCCTTTAAACTGGAAAGTTCTGTTGATTCATTGAGTATCTGGGGAGATATGGATAAATTGGAGAAAATACTTTTCAATTTGTTATCCAATGCTTTTAAATATACTCCCCAAGGGAAACAAATAAAAGTCATAATCCATGTAGTCCGTGAAAATGTATGTATAGGTATAGAGGATCAAGGTATAGGTATTTCGGAGAATAAGCAAAAAAGACTGTTCGAGAGATTTGAAAATCTTGTTGATAAAAATCTGTTTAATAGAGAAAGTACCGGTATAGGACTTTCTTTGGTGAAAGAATTGGTAGAGATGCATAAAGGTACAATTGGTCTTGAAAGTTGGGTAGGAAAAGGTAGTAAATTTACTATCTTATTGCCTTTAGGGAAAGAACATTTTGATTCGGATACAGAGTTTATTCTTACGGATATAATAGGAAATGAGGCTGTAGGAGATAAAGATACTGCCGGTTTATTGATATCGGAAAATGAAGAAATATCTTCTCAAAGTGATGTTTTTGATTCCGCGAAAGAAACATTGTTATTAGTGGAGGATAATGGGGAACTAAGATATTTTTTGAAAACCATATTCAATCCTTATTTTAATATAGTAGAAGCAGTCGATGGAGTTGCCGGTTTTAATATGGCTAAAGAAGTGGTTCCTGATGTCATTATCAGTGATGTGATGATGCCTAGAAAAGATGGAATTCGGATGATGCGTGAATTGCGTGAAGAAATGTCTACCAGCCATATACCTTTAGTGTTATTGACGGCAAAATCTACTGTTGAAAATAAAATAGAAGGAATGGAATCTGGAGCCGACGACTATATTACTAAACCTTTTAGTGCCGCATATTTAAAAGCTCGTATATTTAATTTGTTGGCACAGCGTAAAAAGTTACAAGCACTTTATTGTGCAACTTTATTAAAGACCTCGGCTGAATCATCCGAAGAAGATAAAAAAGAGGAGGGTATTCCTGTCTTATCTGCCAATGATAAATTGTTTATGGATCGTTTGATAGAGTTTATTGAAGATAATTTGGATAACGGAGACTTGATGATTGCTGATTTAGCTCAGGAATTGGGTATGAGCCGTTCGGTTTTCTTTAATAAATTGAAAACACTGACCGGACTGTCTCCGGTTGAGTTTTTACGTGAAATGCGTATTAAAAAGGCAGCTCAGTTGATTTTAGCTGATGAGGGTAATATGGCGCAAATTGCTTATCAAGTGGGCTTTAATGATTCTCATTATTTCAGCAAATGTTTTAAGCAAGTATATGGTGTAACTCCTACAGAGTATAAATCGGGCAAAGAAAATAGAATTTGACGGAGAAGAATATTTTCCTAAAACAAAGGTATCTTCTTTGCCTTTAAAAGGAAAGAAGATACCTAAAAGTTTAGGTTGCAATCATTTTAATGATTTGCTTTGACAACATAAAAACACATCTTGTTTCTTTTTCTTATTTCTGTTTGAAACCGTAACCATTGGTAATGTTTGAATTCAAAAGTACCTGATATGTATTGGGCATAAGATGGATAGGTGGATTTTTTGCTGCATAGTCTGCATCGGTATAACCTGCAAAAAGTTTGGTTGCATAAGAATCCTCATAGTTCAACATATCAATAGCCCATGGAGTTTTTACATATCCGTCGGCCTCTAAAGCTTTTGCTTCGTCGCTTGAAGGGTCAATATATGTAAATAAGCCTTTTATGGCTACATTAGTCATGTTTTCATTAGCATAAGCAGGTACGATACTTCCCCAATCATCATGCTGTCCTCTCCATCCGGGAAAAAGAACAGGGTCGTTTTCTTTACCTGCAGGAGTCTGTGTTGTCAGACGATATCCGTATTCTTTTTTAGCATCTACCATTTTGGTCCATATATAGGCAGGGAGTTGGTTTCCATTATCGAAAGTATAATATCCGTTATTTCGGATACCGGTGATGATTGCAGTCATCACTTTACGGTTTTCAACGGCTACTTCAGGAAGAATTCCGGTGCGGATAATATCAAAGCGACGCATACCTTCTCCACTGAATTCTAATGCACGTTCTTTAATAACGGCATTAAATACGGAACCGCAATCGGTGATATATTTTTCAAAATTAGGATCGTTGTTTCCTGGAAATGCACGATGGTGTACTATGCCTAAATATGTTTTAGCTTTACCATCATCTCCCAATGCAGCATATACCTCGGCAAGCATTAAATATACATCTGAAATGCGCATATAGGAAATATTAATTCCTGATGTGCCATAGGACTGGGTATTAGGACTAGGAAGACGGTTCCAGTCATACTTATTAGTTCCGGGACCACTGCCTTTCCCCCATGCGCTGCGATCAAAAGACTGGATTAGTTCTTGTCCTTGCCCTGTGCTTCCGGTAACGGTTACTGATACATCGCGTCTCATGTCTTTGTTGTCAAACCAACCGTAATAAAAATGTGCCTGAATGCGATCCTGGCCACAAGCTACACAAGGAGCTTGTCCATTTCCTCCGGTAGAAGGACGGCCTATATAGGCAGGACGGTCGGAACTATAATTATACTCTTGAGGTATTTCATATACCGATTCGTCAGCTAATGTTACATTATCTCCTGCATGCATCTGTTGGAAGATATATTGATATGGATTACCATATTCCTGTCCGTTTGCTCCTTTGGTACGGGGATCAACTGTGTGTAGCACTATTGAACCGGGATTGTTAACACATTCTTGAAGATATTTTTCGGCGATGGCATATAGTTTTTTCCAATCGCTGCGACGTCCGTAAATTGCGTTATTCTTTTCCACACTCCAATCATCAAAAGTCAGTGTATTACCTTCTCCGTCTACATGGAAATCTGCACCGAGATCTGTACGACGGGTAGCATAGCCTCCGTTATAAAGGCAGATACGACCAATGAGACCTTGAACATAATTCCGGTTCATAACATCTGCACGGTTTCCTCCTTCACCTGCACGATACATGTGAGGTTCGACTTCAATCAGTTTTTGCACATGATAATCATAGATAGCGTAACGTGATACTAGGCCTTCCGCTTTTTCACCTGCTTTCAGTACATGAGGTACATCTCCATACCAACGGCATAGTTCCCAATAACAAGTAGCGCGTAAAGCTACTGCTTGTCCATATACATCTGAAAGATTATTAGGTTCACCTGTCATAATTTCATTGAAATTGTCCAAAGATTCGAAACTTGAAATTAATGAATTGGTTATTGAGATTGTTTCATAAAGTTTGGTGAATACTTCTGTACCTTCACCTGTATCAATATTATAATTGCTTGTTCCTCCGGGATAAAACCATTTCTGAAGAATACCTGCACTACCTTCATTATAAGTATCTTGGGAATCTTCAATATCCGAACCCCATACCGGATGCCAAAAGAATCCTGTGGAGTGCAAGCTGCGATTGGCTCTAAGGGTTTCGTAACCATAGTATAAGGCATCACGTGCAGAATCCTCATTAGAGAAGACAAAATCTCGGTCAACGACACTGGAAGAAGAGGTGTCTAGGAAATCGTTACAACCTGATAGTGTAAATGCAAAAGCTGTTGCAAGGGCTATATTCAGTATTTTTTTCATATCAATTGTTCTATTTTAGTTATAAGATTTTTATTTAGAAAGTAATATTACCACCTAAAGTAAAAGTGCGTGCACGAGGGTATGTACCAAAATCCATATTGAGAGTAGGGAAAACTCTTAGATTACTATAAAATCCACTTTGTCCTGTAGGAGTTGCATTAACTTCCGGATCAATACCCGAATAACCTGTAATAGTAAACAGATTGGTCGCTGTAAGATAAATACGAAGCTTCTCAATATGTATTTTGTTCAAAACGGTATGAGGTAATGTGTAACCTAAAGTCAGTGTTTGTAAACGTAAGTAAGACCCGTCTTCCAGCCATTCAGAAGAAGTGATTCCGCTTTGATGGTATGGCAGGTGATATTTGGCGTTAGCATTCAAGGCATTCAATTCGTTGGGATCGGTTACGGCATACAAATCACCTGATGAGTTTACATTATATACTTTATATGTATCTGCTACCCATGAAGTACGTTGGGCTCCGATACCGTCAAATTCTTGCCCTGAAGCATTAATCATGGCTGCAACGTTATATACTTTTCCTCCGGCAGTCCAATTGAAATTACTGGAAAGATCAAAGTTTTTATAGTTGAAATTTAATTGGAAACTCCCTGTATGGCGTGGCATTACTTCGCCAAGGCAAGTGGCATCATCCAGATCTACAGTGCCGCTGTTGTTTACATCACGGAATTTGGCCGCTCCCGGAAACGCAGTTTGTCCATTAGGAATATTGAATGGATGCATATAGGTAGCTGTAAGCGCTTTAGTAATATCGGGTATTCCTTCTTTTAGAATGTATTGGCCGTTCTCATAACGGAAATCGTTTACTGTGTAAAAGCCTTCGCTGACAAAGCCTCTGACTAAACCGATTGCTTTTCCTTCTACAAACATATAGTCATTGGTAGGAACAAGGGAAGATGAACCCCAATAAGAAGAATAAAGGTATTGATCAGCATTAGGCAGTTCATCCAGTTTATTTCGATTGTAGTTATAAATAGCACCTATGTTGAAGCGGAAATCTCCTTTATTTATCACATCAAAATTCAGTGATAGCTCAATGCCTCGGTTAGATGTTTTACCAAAGTTCTGGAATTGGTAAGAATAACCTGTGGTGTTGTCGACAGGTACTGCCATTAATAAATCTTTAGTGGTATTCCAGTATATTTCAAGACTGCCATTGATCCGGTTATTTAGAAAACCGAAATCCAAACCAAGATTGCGTGAGATGGTTGTTTCCCATTTCAAGTCGGAATTTGCCAATAACCCGTCTGGACGATAGAAAGAGCCTAATTCACCATTTATAGGAGTGTGGTTGCTGCTTGAGCTTAGACTGGACCAAGTTTCACGCCATAAGTTGGAATTGATGTTGTCACTACCTGATGTACCGTATGATAAACGGACTTTTAAATTTGATAACCAGTCTTTTGCTACTGCCATAAAAGGCTCTTCAGACAGACGCCATGCAAAAGCACCTGCTGGAAAATACCCCCAACGATTATTCGGAGCAAATTTGGAAGAACCGTCAGCGCGGAAAGTTCCGGTAAACAAATATCGATCATTCAATGTATAACTGAGACGTCCGAAGAAGGAGGCTGTACGTCCGGGAACACTGAAATTATTGTTCGCGGAAAGAGAAGTGGTTGCAGTATGGATTAATCCCATGGTAGTATCATAATCAAAGGTATCGGGATAACCACGACCTGAAATTTGAGAAGATTCTGAATCGGATTTTAGAATTTCATTGCCGAGAAGTGCAGAAAAAGTATGGTTCTTGCCAATATTGAAATTATAATTCAGTGTGGTTACGGAACGTAATCCGTCGCTTATACCACGGGTCAAGGTAGCACGTTTGTCTCCATTGGTATATCCGTTTTCATAATATGAATTTTTTGATGAACCACGGGTTATGGATATCTCTGTACGGGCGGTAAGTCCGTTGATTATTTCCCAAGATAAAGCAGCTGAGCCTCTTAATGAACGGGAATAAGATTTGTTAGTAATGTCATTAATAAGTTCTATAGGGTTGTGTTTGTCATCAATGTTTGCCACACCAAAACTGAATCCTGATGCAACTTCCGAATAGCTGACTCCTCCTAACGGATTATCAATAGGGCGATAGCGGTAGGCACCGGATACATTTGATCCTTTACCATTGGTTACATTCTCACGTCCGTTGAGGTTATTTTCCGTATAGCGGACATCCATGTCGAACTTTAACTTTTTGGTCAGTTGTTGTTGAATTTTAAAAGAAGCGTTCATACGATTATAATCCGAGTTGATTTTAATACCTTCATCATCCACATAGCCGAAAGTGAATAAAACTTTAGTTTTCTCAGTACCTCCTGAAATATTAATATTATGACTATGAGACATTGCTGTGCGTAATACATCATCAGTGTAGTCATGTGCTGAAATATTAGCATAATCAGTATAATGATTGCCATATTTGCTTCCCAAACCGAAGTATTTTTCAACCGCATCTTGGTTGGCACTTCCTCGTGAGGCAGCATAGCTCCAGTTATGAAGAATATATTCTTGAGCCGAAAGCGTTTCAAGTGTTTTAGATACGTTTTTTATTTGTACATATCCATCGTATGATACTTTTACGCGTCCTTCTTGGGCACTTTTAGTAGTGATTAAAATAACGCCGTTTGCACCACGTGCACCATAGATCGCTGTAGAGGAAGCATCTTTCAGTACATCAATGGATTCGATATCTGCCACTGGGATGTCGTCAATGCTGCTTACCGGGAATCCATCTACTACATAAAGAGGTTCATTGGATTGTGTGATGGAACCTCCACCGCGTACACGTACAGAGATTGTAGCACCCGGACGTCCATCCTGTGAAATCACATTTACACCCGGAAGTCGTCCTTGCAATGCTTGGGCCACATTGGATACAGGATTGGCAGCTACTTGTTCGCCTTTTACTGAAGCGATGGCACCAGTTAGGTCACGACGTTTCACAGTACCATAACCAATTACTACGACTTCGTCCAATGCTTGTGTATCTTCTTTCAATATGACGTTTATTTTTGAGTTCTTACCGACTGTAACCTCATAAGGGATATAGCCTATGTACGAAAATACCAGTACGGTTTTATCTGATGGGACAGATAACCGGTAACTGCCGTCTATGTCGGTAATGGTTCCGGTAGCTTCGTTTCCTTTTACCATTACGTTCACACCAATCAATGGTTCCTGTTTGTTGTCAGTTACCACACCTGTTATGATTCTGTTTTGCGCATAGGCACATTGTGCTATGAACAGAATCAAAACAAAACAGATACTTCTGATTCTAAGATGAATGTTGTTTTCCATATTACTACATTTAAATTAATGATTAAGACTTATCAGTCAGGATATATTAGATATTGTGTTTTTCCTTGTTTGATTGCAAAAGAGTAAATTTCTACTTTATTGGCGGTGAAATAATTGCTTGAATGGGTTAAAAAAATGCTTTTTTATATTGGATTCCAGCCATCTTCCCCACCTAATATTGTTTGAATAGCATAATGACTTATATTTTTCAGTTGATGGGAATAAGAAACGCGTTTGTCTTTACAGGCTCCTTCTCCAACATTCTGGTATTCTGCATAAAATACTGTTTTTTCATTTTCTTTGTTATCCCAATTATTCCACCCTGCAGGATTAATATGTCTACCTAGGTCACAATGAATAAACACAGCTTGTGCATAAGGACGCCAAGGACGGGAAAGATATACATCACTCACATTTGTATCTGCGGTCAGTCTACAATTAAGAAAAACATATCCGTATTTTTTTTCGGAAGGGGTGGAAGGGGCGGTAATGAACCCATTGCTTTTACTGTGTATATGACAGCGATGAAATACAGCAGTGGAGGCTCCGAATATAAAATCTACAGTTCCTTCTATGTAGCATTCTTCATAATATTGTCTACTGTCGGCTCCCCAGGTATAAAGTGTATCTTGGAATCCCAAAAAACGACATTTTTTAAAATGAGTACGGTCACCTACGACTAAGCAGGCTACGGCTTGTCCCACAGGACCGGAAGTATTTTGGAATGTGATATTCTCCACATAGAAATCAGGAGCGTATAAATAAACGGATGAAGAACCGGACGTACCTTTAGTTTCGCCGAAAACATTCAGTTTGTTTGAATAGTCATCGTATGAAATAACCGCTCCGTCTTCTCCTATTAGTGCGATATTTGTTTTGCTGGCGGGGACTACAAGTTTCTCTTTGTATATGCCCTTACTTAATAATATTCTAGTTTGTTTCTTTCGGAAGTCGGGTACGGCATTTATTGCTTCTTGTATAGTTGTGAAGTTGCCTTTACCGTTTGAAGATACTACATAATCATAGGTTGCGGGTTGTTGTGCAAATGTAGTTTTTGTTATGCCTGCCCATAAGCAGATAAATAATAGATAAAATTGTTTTTTGAATTTCATATTTTCTCTTGTTAACTGTTTATGGTACAATATTAGAAGAAATATGAAATATGGGAGTGAAAAAAATGCTTTATTCGGTGGAAAATTCGTTTGGAGGTGTGGAATGGGATTGAAAGTGAAATATATAAATGCAAAACGGGTGTGTGTCAAAACTAAAATGGTCTATCATTTTGTCATCCTGAACTCTAGTGAAGGATCTGTTTACATCTACTTATGTTTACAGATTCTTCGCTTCGCTCTGAATGACAGACTAAGTGATAGCGCTATCGGAGTTTTGACACATCCCCGTTTTGCTATTGTTCTTTATATAAGATTATGCCTTCAAGAACCGGCAAAGCTTCTCCACCGCCAGCGCCCGATGACTGATTTTATTTTTCGTCTCGTTTCCCATCTCGGCAAAAGTTTTAGTATATCCTTCGGGCACAAAGATAGGGTCGTATCCGAAACCTGACGAACCTCGTTTTTCTTTGATAATCTCACCTTTTACAATTCCTTCGAACAAATGCTTCTTTCCATCCAGAATCAGGCAGATAGCTGTGCGGAATTGTGCTTTTCTATTTTGCACTCCCTGCATATTCTGCAATAATTTTTGCATATTGGCTTCCGCATTGTGTCCTTCGCTTCCGGCATAACGGGCGGAATAAACACCCGGCGCACCATTCAAAGCTTCCACTTCCAGGCCTGTATCGTCGGCAAAACAGTCTAAACCGTAGTTTTTATAAATATACTCCGCTTTCAGCATCGCGTTGCCTTCCAACGTATCAGCAGTTTCGGGGATATCAACATGGCAATGGATATCTTTCAAACTCAATAATTCAACTTTTTCTCCTAGAATGGAGGATATTTCATCCAGTTTATGAGCATTGTTTGTAGCAAATACTAATTTCTTTTTCATTTTATATCATATTAATTGAATGCAAAGATACTGAGAATGAACCAAAGTAAGATAATTCCTGACAGAATAATATAGGTGAAAAGGTAAATAGTAATTTGTTTGCTATGTGTATTTTCAATTTTTGATTATCTTCGTTGGTATCATTTGATACTTGATAGTATGGTATATATAGAAACGCCTCATTTGTTGTTACGGGACTGGAAGGAGGAAGATATTCTTCCGTTTGTCCGCATGAACAGTGATAAAGAAGTAATGGAATTCTTTATCACTACTTTGACACAGGAAGAGACGATGGCTTTTTATTGTCGTATCCGGAAAGAATTTGAAGAATATGGTTATGGTTTGTATGCTGTAGAATGTAAAAAAACTCGGAATTTTCTAGGCTATGTAGGTTTTCATAATATTGCTTTCGAATCGGATTTCACTCCCGGAGTGGAAATAGGATGGCGGTTGTGCCGGGATGTATGGGGAAAGGGATATGCCACAGAAGCCGCCTCTGCCTGTCTGGATTATGCGAGTGATAATTTACCTTTTAAAACGGTATATTCATTCACTGCCATACCCAATAAACGTTCTGCACGGGTCATGCAGAAAATAGGAATGCATTTTGAAAAAGAGTTCGATCATCCTTTGGTGGAACAAGAGCATTGGCTATGCAGACATGTATTGTATAAAATAGAAATTTGAGAGAATAGGATAACCGATATGTGGTAATCTTATCATTGCTTCATCGTTCTGTTTTTCAATGCAGAAACAGAACGATGAAGCAATGGTAAGAGATTATTTTTTAGTTACTTTATTTTTAGTTTGTCGAACCCTTCTCCATACACTCCTACCACATTACTTTGTGATATAAATGCATTGGGGTCAATATCTTTCACCAATCGGAATATATCCAGTGACTGGCTTTTTTTGGCTAATACCACTACGACTTTGATTCCTTGTTTGCTATACCATCCTGTACCATCTAATAGGGTAACTCCACGGTCTATTTGTTTGGTGATTCCTTCGGCTATTTCATCATGTTTGCGCGAGAAAATAAGGAACTGTACAGATTGGCGTGAACTGTTTATTACATAATCAATCACAATGCTCATGATAAACAATACGCAGAAACCAAACAACACTCGTTTCCAATCATGGAATATGAAATAACAGGAGGATATGATGACAATATCACAATACATCATCATGCGGCCAAGGGTTACATCTTTGTATTTATTGATAATCCAAGCAATGATATCCGTACCACCGGTACTTCCATTATTGCAGAAAACAATGCCGATACCAAATCCCAGTAAGCCGGCACCTACTACACAAGCCATGAATTCTTGTCCTGGTCCTAATAATTGCGGTAGTGTTCCATCCGGACCTTTCAACAATGTTTGAAAGAGCCATAACAGAAATGTCAGCATAAAGATGGCATAAATGGTCTTCAGACTGAATTTAGGTCCTAATATTTTCAATGCGAATCCTAGAAAAACAGCATTGATGATGAAATAAGACACTTGAATCTCTATTCCCGTAGCATAATAAATAATTGCCGCGATACCGGTTACTCCGCCTGTAGTTATTTGATAAGGCAGTAAGAAAGCCGCCCATCCCAGTGCATAGCAAATCAGTCCGAAGGTAATGGCTAAATAGTCTTTTACCTCTCTGCCTAGTTTGATTTTTAATATTTGGTCCATGGTAATGAGGATTGTTTTTAATATAAAGTAGAAAGGTGTGTCAAAAGTTACTGCTTTTGACACACCTCAAGTATAGTATCGATTATAATACGATATTTACAATTTTCTTCGGAACGATGATTACCTTTTTCGGGGTTTTGCCTTCAATCCATTTCTGGGCTTGTTCATTTGCCATAACTGTTGCCTGAATGGTATTGTTATCGGCATCAGTAGCGAACTCCATGGTGAAGCGTGCTTTACCATTGAAAGAGATAGTGTATTTTACAGTGTCTTCTTTTAGGTAATCTTCATTGAATGCAGGCCATTGTGCATCGCATACGCTGGTGGTATTTCCCAAAGCTTCCCAAAGTTCTTCTGCATAATGTGGAGCGAACGGGGCTAACAGGATGATGAGATTGCTCAATACCTCTTTATTGCGGCATTTCAATGAAGTCAGTTCGTTTACACAAATCATAAATGCACTGATAGAAGTGTTGTAAGAGAAAGTTTCAATATCTCCGGTTACCTTTTTAATCAGCTTATGAATTGCTTTCAACTCTTCTTTAGTCGGTTCACTTTCTACAGGCAAGAATTCGTCTGTGCGGCTATAAAACAGATTCCACAGTTTCTTCAAGAAACGGTGAACACCATCGATACCATTAGTATCCCAAGGCTTGGACTGTTCTACCGGACCGAGGAACATTTCGTACATACGCAGCGTATCGGCACCGTATTTTTCGACAATCATATCCGGATTGACTACGTTGTACATGGATTTACTCATTTTCTCTACTGCCCAACCACAGATATATTTTCCATCTTCTAGGATAAACTCAGCGTTGTTATATTCAGGACGCCATGCTTTGAAGGCTTCGGTATCCAGAATATCATTGGATACAATATTCACATCCACATGCAATGGAGTGGTTTCGTACTGGTCTTTCAGGTTCAGTGACACAAATGTATTGGTATCTTTGATACGATATACAAAATTGCTTCGTCCCTGAATCATTCCTTGATTTACCAATTTCTGGAATGGTTCTTCCTTGATGCTTACGCCTAGGTCATGCAGGAACTTATTCCAAAAACGAGAATAAATCAAATGGCCGGTAGCATGTTCTGTACCACCTACATAGAGGTCTACATTCTGCCAGTAGTGATCTGCCTTTTCTGATACCAGTGCTTGGTTGTTATGTGGGTCCATATAGCGCACATAGTATGCGGATGAACCGGCAAAGCCCGGCATGGTATTCAGTTCAAGTGGGAATACATGGACATGGTCAATTAACGTATTTTCCACTACTTCGCCTTTTTCTACATCCCAAGCCCACTTGGTGGCATGTCCCAATGGAGGTTCGCCTGTTTCAGTCGGCAGGAATTTAGCCACTTCGGGAAGTTCAAGTGGCAATTTAGAGGAATCAATCATATAAGGCATACCATCTTTGTAATATACGGGGAACGGTTCGCCCCAATAACGCTGGCGTGAGAAGATGGCGTCACGAAGACGATAGTTCACTTTCACACGTCCCAGGTTGTGGGCTTTCACATATTCTTTGGTAGCTGCGATAGCTTCTTTGATGGTCAGTCCGTTCAAAGAAAGGTCACAGTAAGGAGTGACATCCTTGCGGGGTGAGTTGCAAACAATACCTTCTTTGGCATCGAAACTTTCTTCACTTACATCACAACCTTCTACCAACGGAACGATAGGCAGGTTGAAATGCTTTGCAAAAGCGTAGTCACGACTGTCGTGAGCAGGAACCGCCATGATAGCACCTGTACCATAACCTGCCAATACATAATCGCTGATCCATACGGGAACAGCATCGCCGGTAAACGGATTGACAGCGTATGAGCCACTAAATACACCGGTCACACGGCGGTCGGCGATACGTTCACGTTCTGTACGTTTCTTGGTACGGTCTAGATAGGCTTCTACTTCTGCTTTCTGTGCTTCGGTGGTAAGTTGGGGAACCAGTTCACTTTCCGGAGCCAATACCATGAAGGTTACGCCGAACATGGTATCTGCACGGGTAGTAAAGATGGTGAATTCAATATCGCTGTCTTTCACTTTGAATTGTACTTCCGTACCTTCCGAGCGTCCGATCCAGTTACGTTGTGTTTCCTTCAGTGAATCAGTCCAGTCCACGGTGTCTAGCCCGTTCAGCAGCCGCTGTGCATAAGCTGAAACACGTAAACACCACTGACGCATCTTTTTCTGTACCACAGGGAAACCTCCACGTTCTGAAACTCCGTCTACTACTTCATCATTGGCAAGAACAGTTCCCAATTGCGGACACCAGTTCACCATTGTTTCGCCCAGATAAGCGATACGGTAGTTCATCAGGATTTCCTGTTTTTCTTTTTCGCTTTTGGCATTCCATTCTTCAGCGGTGAAATGTAGTTCTTCGCTACAAGCGGCGTTTAATCCTTCGTTGCCATATTTAGAAAATGCTTCCGCCAGTTCGCTGATGGGACGTGCCTGCTGTTTGTCATTGCAATAATAGCTATTGAACATCTGCTGGAAAGCCCATTGAGTCCAATGGTAATAACCGGGCTCACAAGTACGTACTTCACGGTCCCAATCAAAAGAGAAACCGATTTTATCCAACTGTTCACGGTAGCGGTTGATATTGTTCACAGTGGTGATGGCAGGGTGTTGTCCGGTCTGGATAGCATATTGTTCTGCAGGAAGTCCGTATGCGTCATATCCCATCGGGTTCAGCACGTTGAAACCTTGCAAACGTTTATAACGGGCATAAATATCACTAGCAATGTATCCTAGCGGGTGTCCTACGTGTAAGCCTGCTCCCGATGGATAGGGGAACATGTTTAATACGTAGAATTTCTTTTTGCTTTCGTCTTCGGTTACTTGATAGGTATGGTTCTCTACCCATCTTTGTTGCCATTTCTTTTCAATCTCTCTGAAATTGTATTCCATGATCTATTTTTGTTATTTAATATCTTTGTTATTAAGTGGTTGCAAAGATAATGAAAGTCGTGGAGATATATGGAAAGAACAGAAAATAAAAAACTTTTTTATCATGTATATATATTTGTTTTTATTTACATTTTTGGGAGTAGTACATATTAGGTATACACCTTACAAAATTTATTGTATTTATTTATACAAATAGCAGTTGTAAGATATACGATGATAAGATTGTAAGATTTATAATCTTTCGATGATAAGATTATAGAACTTACAAGTATATTATTTAGATATTTAAGGTATAGGTGTATTATTTTTCCTGTTTCAATACGAATTCCTTGCTAAAATCATCTACCAAACAATTAATTTCCATAACTTTGTTTCCATCAATACATCTAATAGCTATGAAGTACTTTTTCCTCTTCTTACTTTTATTTTTAGGTAAATACTCTGTTTGTGCGCAGCATATGATATCTAAGCAGCTTCCTTTTTTCTATCAACTTTCGTCCAATGAGATTTTTGATATCTATCAGGATAAAGAAGGATATTTGTGGATAGGAACCACTAATGGGCTGGCACGGTATGATGGTTTTCGTTTGCAGCCTTTCCGGGCTGATTATAAGAACCTGAATTTGCTCACTAATAACTCAATTTCAAATATAATGGATAATGATCACTATGTGTGGATCGGTACGTGGAAAGGATTAAATCTTTATGATAAACAAACCTGTAAAATAACTCCTTTTCCGGATGCGAGATTGTTGGATAAGGGGATTAATTATATGGCAGCAGATAAAGAAGACAATATTTGGATAGGAGCCGGTAATACAATATACAGATGTAATTCTACGGCTTCTATTGTGAAGGAATATGATATTTTCGGCTCACAACAGAATAGGCATGCCATTAATTTTGTTTATCAGGATAGAGAGGGAAATATGTGGGCGCTTACGGGAGGAGGCTTGTTCAGATATGATGAAAAGGCAGATTCTTTTGTTACTTATCCTCCATTAGGCAAGAATAATGCACCTTATACTATGTGTCAAGACCAATCGGGCAATTATTGGATTGGTACGTGGGGTGAAGGACTATGGCAGTTCTTTCCAAAGAAAGAAGGGGAAGAATGTTATAAAAGACATCATATTATCAATTCCAGAAGTGGGGAAACGGAACCGATCTTTTATAGTATGACGCAAGATAATACATTCGGCTACTTGTGGCTATTGTCTTATAATGAACTTTACGCCTTGCAATATACCGAAGAGGGTACATTGGTATCTGTGGATATACATGATTTGGTAGATACACACATGATGTACACTAAAATCATGAAAGACAGAGAGGGGAATCTGTGGCTGGGGTCTTATGATATGGCATATACTATTTTCTTTGATAATTCGAAGATTGATAATTATCCTTTGCCGCAACTTAAAAAACACATGGGTTGGGATGCGAATATCTTGAATCTTTGCTTGGATAAAAATGATGTAATGTGGGTCAATCAGGATAGATACGGGCTTTGCCTGTATGATTTGTCACAAGATCTATTTGCAGATAATAGTGGTAATAATTTGTCAAATCCGGGCGAAGTAAGCATTATTGTGAAATCCAAGCTTAAGGAAGGAGTATGGATCAGTCCCAGATATGGTGCACGGGTAATGAGAATGACTCATCAGGGTATGAAGATACAGTTGGAAGAGGATATTGATTTGGAAAAACAAATCTATAATCCGGGAAATATCAGGGACTTGGTTGAAGATAATAAAGGTAGTTTATGGATTTTTAGCCAGTCGGGGCTTTATGTAAAGCGTCCTGATAATTCTATTTTACTTGCAGCAAGTTCTGATTTTCCAGAGATGTCTTCCTTGACAAGTGATAGGGAAGGTAACATATGGGGAGTGTCTACTGATAAAAAGGTGTACAGGTTAAGCTGTATTGATAGGAATATATCTTATGAATTAAAAGCTTGTATTCCAGTTCTTTCAGGACAGGAAAATGTAAATCATGCCTGTATAGATAGGGAGGGTTGCTTATGGTTGGTTTCTTCTTTAGGGAGAATATTCAAATCGGATACGAATAAAGAGGCATTTGAAAATATGGCTTTGGATAATCAGATAGATGATTGCTCTGTGTTGGGGTTACTTGCTGATGAAAACAATGTGTGGATTATAACTAACAAAAAGGTGCTTCAATATAATATTTATCAGAAGGTATGTATGAATTATGCTACTTCGGATGGGAATATATGGGTTGATGTATTCAGGTATAGAGCGATAAGCAGGGACAGACAAGGAGGGCTGTATGTAGGTGGGCATCGTGGTTTTATACATATTCAGTCTGGTAGTGTCTCATTGGCGGATAAGATACAGTTTTCTCCTGTCGTTACGGATGTAAAAATTGAAAATAAAAGTATATTCTTTGCTGAAAATGAATCACTTCATACCATCAACCGGATTTCTTTGGCCCCCAATTCCAGAAATATAGAAATATTTTTTTCATCGCTTATCTATTCATTGAATTCCAAGGTAGAGATGGCTTATAAATTGGATGGAGTAGATAAGGATTGGGTATATCTGTCCTATGATAAGAATTCTGCTTTTTATAATCAGTTAAAGAAAGGTACTTATTCATTCTGGTTAAAATGGAAATATGGACAAGGAAAATGGACGGAAGGCAAAGTTGTATTGGCTATTGTCCAGGCTCCGGCTTTTTATGAAACTTGGTTGGCATATATGGTTTACTTTGTTTTGATTGTACTTGCTGTCTATCTGTCTTTTCATACTTATGCGCAGCGTATTAAAATCAAAAATGAAGTGAAACTAAAAGAAGAGCTGGCACGGACAAAATTGAACTATTTTACAAATATCTCTCATGAATTACTAACTCCGCTGACAGTCATTTCTTGTGTTACTGACCATTTGGAACAAAAAGTTCCTGCTATCCGACAACAGTCTGTAATACTGAAATCCAATGCCGACAAACTGAAACGGTTAATACAGCAGATTTTGGACTTTAGAAAGATGGATGTGGGAAAAATGAATCTGAATGTGTCCGAAGGAAATATCAGTGAGTTTATACAGAATATTTGCAAGACGAATTTTCTTCCTCTTGCTCAAAAGAAAGGCATAATTTTAGAGATTGACGTAGAACCATTGGAAATTAAAGGTTATCTGGATTTTGATAAGTTAGACAAAATAATATATAACCTGTTATCGAATGCCGTAAAATACACTCCCGAATATAAATGTATCAAAGTAAACGTATACCTTATAAATAAGGAAGGAAATAAGGTCTTGGTTATCAAAATAAAGGATGAGGGAATAGGTATCTCATCCAAAGAAATCAATTATATTTTTACTCGTTTTTATAGTAGTAAGAAACAGGTGGGAATCGAATCGAATGGTATCGGGCTTTCTTTGACGAAAGAGTTGGTGAATCTTCATCATGGAACTATCACAGTAGACAGTGAATTAGGTAAAGGTACCTGTTTTACGGTAGAACTTCCCATTGACAGAACGGGGTATAAGCATGATGAAATAGTGGACGAGTTGGAAAGTGTGGCAATGGATATCACCGAATGTGTAATTGTGGCAGAGGATGATGTTTCATCTGATGGAGATACGGATAAATCTACTCTTCTGTTGATAGATGATAATGCAGAATTACTCTATATCATGAAAGAAATATTTAAGGAAAAGTATAGTGTATGGACTGCGGCAGACGGACAGCAAGCTTGGGATAAACTAAGCAACCATGAAGTGGATATGATTATTTGTGATGTGATGTTGCCTGATATCAATGGTTGGGAGCTTTGCACTCGTATTAAGTCGGATTTGCGTTTTAATCATATTCCGGTGGTCATACTTACTGCGAAGAACGGCATTGATGACCGGATAGCCAGTTATGATGCCGGAGCGGATGGTTATATTGCAAAGCCATTTGAAATGAAAGTACTTTTTGCCCGTGTGGATAATCTTATCAGATCGTTTAAGATGCGTCAGGCGGCTTTTCGTAAAGAAGAAGACGTCAATTTGGAAACTTTAGCTTATCCGTCTGCCGACAAGTTGTTTCTGCAGTCTATAATTGAAAGCATAGAACAACATCTGGAAGAGTCTGAATTTGATTTGGAAAGACTTTCCGAAGAAATGAACATGTCCAAATCTACTTTATACCGTAAAATAAAATCTATGACCGGATTGACACCTTTGGACTTTGTACGCAATATAAAGATGAAGCGTGCCTGTATGATGTTGCTTGCGCGTACTCAGACCATATCTGAAGTGGCATACGCTGTAGGTTTCAGTAATCCTAAGTATTTTACGAAATGTTTTAAAGAGGAATTTGGCGTGACGCCTACCGAGTATCAGCAGTCACATATCAAGGCCTGATAAAAGAAAGAGGGGATAAATTTCTGTCATTAGGGTATTGAAACGTTTCATGAAAGGATTTTATACCTTCTGTAAAGGGTTTCAATACCCTATTTTTCCAGGATATGGCTTCTTTTGTTTCATGATTCTTAAATAATAAAGCATGAAGAAAAAGAAGTTACCATTAGTCTGTTGGGATAGTATCAAATTACTAACCGCACTTTTCCTGTTATGGGGAGTTTGTTTCGGAGCAGATGCGTATCCGGGAAGTGAATATCGAAAACAACTTTTTGATTATGATTGGAAATTCAAGTTGGGGGATTATCCTGACGCTTCATTGAATACATACGATGATGCTGATTGGAGGATACTTGATTTACCTCATGACTGGAGTATAGAAGGAACCCTTGATCCGGAAAATCCGATGGGGAATGATGGAGGTTATTTTCCGGCAGGGACAGGATGGTATCGTAAGTCATTTGAAATACCTTCTAAGCATAAAGGCAAGAAAGTGGGTATTTACTTTGAAGGAGTTTATATGAATTCAGAGGTCTTTATTAATGGAAAATCCGTAGGAATCCGTCCTTATGGATATTCATCCTTTTATTATGATCTGACTCCTTATCTACGTTATGATGATAAGAATATTATTGCTGTACGAGTGGATAATTCGCAGCAGAAAAATTGTCGCTGGTACACCGGTACAGGTATCTATCGGCATGTGTGGCTGACAGCGATGAATGCTGTTCATATAGAGCATTGGGGGATAGCTATAACTACTCCTGAGGTAAGTGAGGAGAGAGCTGTTGTACAAATAAAAACTATTTTGAGAAATGAAACTTCTTCTGACAGACAGATTACCTTGACAACAAAGTTGACTAAAGGAAATGATGAAGCCGGAAAAGGAGAAATAAAAGTGGATTTGCCTGCCAATGGAATAAAGGAAATAACACAAAAAATTTTTGTGTTGTATCCTGCTTTGTGGAGTCCTGAGACCCCTCATTTATATAATGCACACTTTCTAGTGACTGAAGCGAGTGATGTAATAGATAGTACAACGGAATCTTTTGGTATTCGGACGGTTACTTATTCGGCTGAACAAGGATTATTCTTGAATGGCAAGAGAATTATTTTAAATGGTGGATGTTTACATCATGACAACGGTTGTCTGGGGGCAGCGGCTTATGATCGTGCCGAAGAACGGAAAGTAGAATTAATGAAGGCTGCGGGATTTAATGCGGTACGTACTTCGCATAATATTCCTTCAGAAGAGTTCCTCCATGCCTGTGATCGTCTCGGATTATTGGTTATAGATGAAACCTTTGACGGTTGGCGTGACAGTAAGAATCAATATGACTATTCTATTCTTTTTGATCAATGGTGGCAACGGGATATCGAATCCATGGTTCTTCGTGACCGCAATCATCCTTCTATTTTTTGTTGGAGTATTGGCAATGAAGTAATTGAGCGTAAAAAATTGGAAGTGGTCACTACAGCTCGGAAGTTGGCCGACTATGTACATAAGTTTGATCCCAGTCGTCCGGTAACTTCTGCTTTAGCTGCTTGGGATAATGACTGGGAAATATATGATCCATTGGCTGCCGTACATGAAATAGTGGGCTATAATTATTTGCTGCATCGAGCGCCGGTTGATCATCAGCGTGTACCTTCCCGTGTCATTATGCAAACCGAATCTTATCCACGAGATGCTTTTGCCAATTGGTCGTTGGTAAATGGTCATGATTATATTATTGGTGATTTTGTTTGGACGGCTATTGATTATTTAGGTGAATCGGGTATCGGGCGATTTTATTATGCAGGTGAGTCGGAAGGTGAACACTATCAACGTAACCATTATCCTTGGCATGGGGCCTATTGTGGAGATATTGATTTGACAGGTTGGAGGAAACCTATATCACATTATCGTGACTTGTTGTATAATCCTGATAAGAAACTTTACTTGGCTGTAAAAGAGCCGGATAATTATTATGGTAAGGTGAAGGAAACCTTATGGTCTGTCTGGCCTACTTGGGAAAGCTGGAATTGGCCGGGACATGAAGGAAAAGAAATAGAGGTGGAGATTTATTCCCGATATCCCAAAGTACGTCTGTATTTGAATGATAAGCTGATAGGCGAGAAATTCACAGGGAAGGAACAGCAATTCAAAGCAGTCTTTCCTGTTTCATACGAGCCAGGAATATTGAAGGCGGTAGGTGTGGAATCCGAGATAGAAATAGAGAAAACGATCTTACAGACTGCCGGAAAACCTGTGAAAATTCAATTAACGGCCGATCGTACAAAAATAAAGGCAAATGGTCAGGATTTGAGTTTTATCACAGTAGAAATATTAGATAAGGAAGGCATTCTGGAGCCGAATGCTGATAATCAATTAACTTTTGAAGTGAAAGGGGCAGGTACTATAGTGGCTGTGGGAAATGCTGATTTGAAAGACACGGATAGCTATATCGGTTATCAGCGGAAAGCATGGAAAGGGCGTGCTATAGTGGTAGTAAAAAGTACACGGAAAGAAGGTAAGATAATGTTGAAAGTGACTTCTCCCGGATTGGTTCCGGCTACTGTATCCATTCGTACAAGTAAATAATAATAACCTTTGTTTAATTCTAAATATAATAGTATGAAAACATTTCGTTTTGTTTTATTGCTGTTTTTGGTATTGAGTATATCCAATACAGCTTGGGCGCAAAACCAGACTGTAAAAGGTAGGGTGATGGACTCTAAATTAAAAGAACCTCTTATGGGGGTTTCTATTTTGGAAATAGGTACTTCAAATGGTACTGTAACTGATTTGGATGGTAACTTTACGCTTTCTGTTCCTAAAGGAGTTGTATTGCGTATTTCTTATGTGGGATATTTAGTTCAGGAAGTTCCGATAAATGGAAAAACATATCTGGATATATTTTTGAAGGAAGATACTGAATTATTAGATGAGGTGGTGATTGTGGGGTATGGGGCCCAAAAGAAAGCTACATTATCCGGCTCTGTAACGAGTGTAGGTGGTGAGAAGCTGGCAAAAACTCCAGTGACGAATGTATCACAAGGATTAGCCGGACGTTTACCGGGCGTGGTCGCTGTTTCCAACACTTCAGAACCAGGATATGATGGTGCTACTATTACTGTTCGTGGGGTTAATACCTTTGGAAAAGCTGATCCGTTAGTAGTTGTTGATGGAGTACCCGGACGTTCTTTGGAGCGTATTGATCCAAGTACTATTGAAACGATGTCTGTATTAAAAGATGCTTCAGCAGCTATTTATGGTGCTCAAGCTGCCAATGGAGTTATTTTGATTACAACAAAACGAGGAAAAGCAGGCAAGCCGAGAGTAGGTTTTACTTATAATTATGGAATAGCTGCTCCTACTGTAATACCGGAAATGACCAATGCTGTGGAATATGCTACTTTGATGAATGAAATAGATAAGTATGCCGGTAATAAGGGCCGCTATACGGTAGATGATCTTAGATTATATGCTGATGGTTCCGATCCTTGGGGACATCCGGATACGGACTGGTTTAATGAAACATTGAAATCATGGTCTCCACAAACTTATGCCAATGCTACTATTGATGGTGGTACAGAGAATGTGAAATATTTTGTTAGCGTATCAGCCAAAGGACAAGATGCATTTTATCGTCATAGTGGGTCAAATTACCATCAGTATGACTTGAAGATGAATCTTGATATGAAAATTAATAAATATGTTGATACTTATGTCAATGTAACAGGAAGAATGGAAGATCGGAAATATCCAACCCGTTCTGCAGAGAATATTTTCCGTATGCTGATGCGATCTAAACCTAATTCACCGGCTTATTGGCCTGACGGCCGTCCGGGACCCGACATTGAATTTGGTGATAATCCGGTAGTTATATGTACCAATCAAACTGGTTATGAACGTGATAAGCGTTATGTGTTAAATGGGGATTTCGGAGTTAATATCAAGGTGCCTTATGTGGAGGGATTGACTTTGAAGGCTACTGCGTCACTTGATAAGACGTTCCGTTTTCGTAAAATATGGCAAAAACCTTGGTATTTGTATTCATGGGATGGGACTTCGATGGATGAAAATGGCCAGCCCCTATTGGTGGAAGGAAAGAAAGGGTTTAGTGATCCTCGTCTGACAGAATCAATGGAAGATAATTTGGGGGTATTATTGAGTGGTATCGCTAGTTATAGCCATACATTTGCTCAAGATCATGATGTAAATATTCTAGCAGGTGTAGAACGTATCACGGATAAGGGGGATTCATTTGAAGCTTATCGTCGTTATTTTCTTTCTGCCGCTATTGACCAGCTTTTTGCTGGTGGTCAGGATGAAATGAATAATACAGGTACAGGGTATGAGGAAGCCCGTTTAAATTATTTTGGTCGTGTGAACTATGCTTATAAGTCTAAATATTTGGCAGAGTTTGTTTGGCGTTATCAAGGTTCCTATATTTTTGATCGTTCTAATAAATTCGGATTCTTTCCAGGTATTTCATTAGGATATGTAATATCTGAAGAAGATTTTTTCAAAAAGAAATTGCCCTTTATTAGTTTTGCCAAAGTACGGGCATCATGGGGACAGACAGGAAATGATTTGATTGATCCTTATCAGTATTTGGCTTCCTATACTTTCAATGATTTGATGTATTTGACTAATAATGGTACAACGATGAACCAAGCATTGAAAGAAGGAGTAGCTCCTAATCAAAATGTGACTTGGGAAACAGCTACACAAAAGAATATAGGTCTTGATTTACAATTTTTGAATGGAGATTTGGCATTTACTATTGACTATTTTTATAATAAACGCAGTGATATTTTATGGAAACGAAATGCTTCTGTTCCGGGCACTTCCGGATTGGTACTTCCTGATGAAAACTTAGGGAAAGTACAAAATCAAGGGGTAGATTTCAATATTGATTATCGTAGAAGTTTCAAAGATTTTCGGTTGGGTATAAACTTGAATGGGGTTTATGCTAAAAATAAAATTCTTTTTTGGGATGAGGCACCTGGTACTCCAGAATGGCAGAAGTCCACAGGCAAACCTATCGATTCGGGACTTTATTATGAAGCTATCGGCATATTTAAAGATCAAGCAGCTGTAGATGCGTATCCTCATTGGGCCGGTGCACGTCCGGGGGATATTATTTTCAAAGATGTAAATGGGGACAATGTGATAGATGGCAATGATCGTGTTCGTAATGATAAGAGTCGTACTCCACGATTTACAGGTGGATTGAATGTAGATTTAGGATATAAGGATTTTGACCTTTCATTTTTACTACAAGGTGCTATGGGAGGAGTTTTTTATCAAACGACAGAGTCGGGGGATTTTGCCAATTTCTTAAAAAGTTTTTATGATAATCGTTGGACAGAGGAAAACCCAGATGCCGATTTTCCTCGTACTTATAATCGAAGTAATGAATATTTTATAAATCAGCAGAATACATTCTGGTTGCATAAAACTGATTATATACGTTTGAAGAATATAGAATTGGGATATACTGTACCATCTATATGGAGTAAGAAAATAGGTGTGGAACATTTACGTGTTTATATTAATGCTTATAACCTGCTGACAATTAGTCCTGATATGAAGGATTATGATCCCGAAAACACAAGCGGATCGGGATATAATTATCCGTTGAATAAAGTGATAAATTTTGGAGTAAACCTTACTTTTTAAATAAAATGAAAAATATGAAACGTTTATATGGATTATTTGTATTGCTATGTCTTATGCTAACAGCATGCAATGATGATTTTTTGGATGTGGATCCAGTAGACCGTTATTCAGATGCAGTTGTCTGGACGGATGAATCATTAATAACTTCTTTTGTTAATAATATTTACGAGGGACAGAAATGGGGATTTCATACCGTAATGCTTTCTTCTTTGTGCGATGAGTCAATGGAGGTTTGGGCATGGGAGAGCCAGCCGGTAGTGATGAGTGAATTGAGTCCTAGTTATCAAGGTATTCTTGCTCCTAATTTTTGGATTATAACCTTCCATAATATAACTTGGACCAATCTTTATAAAAATATCCGTGCCTGTAATATCTTTTTTGAAAATGCAGAGAAATATGCTTTAGAAGGAGATGTTGTCGATAAATTGAAAGGTGAAGTGCATTATTTACGTGCTTATTTTTATTATTGGTTGTTGAGCCAATGGGGTGGTGTCCCTTTGATTGAGAAATCTTTTACTCCTTCTGATGATTTACTCGTAGCTCGTAATACGTTTGAAGAAACGGTAGATTTTATTGTGAAAGATTTAGATGAAGCAGCTTCTATTTTGCCTTTGAACGGAGATAAAGCCCGTGCAACAAAAGGTGCTGCTATGGCTTTGAAAGCCCGTGTCCTGCTTTATGCGGCTAGTGACTTATTTGTTTCTCAGTCTTTATGGGCATCCGGTTATGAGCATCCTGAACTTATAGGGTATGTGGGAGGTGATCGTACGGAACGTTGGCAACGGGCCAAAAAGGCTGCTAAAGCTGTTATGGATTTAGGTATATATCATCTGTATGGTGAAAATGGAGGATGGAAAAATAGAGAGGAAGCTACTCAAAACTATGCTGATATTTTCTTATGTCATAATTCGGATGAAGATATTATGGTACAATATTATGATTATGTAAATCATAATAGCAGTGATTTTCAATTGCCTCGTGTTGGTTTGTTCAATAGTCCCAATGGTTTTCATGGTTGGGGCGGAAATACTCCTACTGGACAATTAGTTGATTCTTATGAAATGGCAGATGGCAGCAAATTTAGTTGGGATAATCCACAACAAGCAGCTTACCCTTATCAAAATCGAGATCCTCGCTTCTATGCTTCTATTATGTATAATGGTTCTTATTGGCGTCAACGTCCGGATGATACAGTAGGTAGTGATCCTGAAGGAATAGTACAAACTGCTTATTATCAGCAGTCAGATGGAAGTTATACACCAGGTTTAGACACTCGCCAAGGCCCTATTGAAGATTGGAATGGTTCTTATACAGGATATTATATGCGTAAGTTTTTAGATCCTTCAGTTAATCATCAGTATGATAAACAACCTTATCCTTGGCGTCAGATACGTTATGCTGAAGTTTTGTTGAATTATGCTGAAGCATGCATAGAATTAGGTGAAGATGCTGAAGCCCGTAAGTATATCAATATGATTCGTACAAGAGCGGGAATGCCTGACATACCAGATTCTGAAATGGGAGATGTCTTGAAAGAACATTATCGTAATGAACGTAAAATAGAATTAGCTTATGAACAACATCGTTATTTTGATATCCGCCGTTGGATGATTGCACCTGAAGTGATTAAGAATGTTCAAGGAATAGATATTCGCTATCCTTATGGAGTTACAGAGCCTAATTATTCCATTATTGATGTGCAGGAGAGGAAATGGAATGATAAGTCTTATTTACTCCCTATTTATTTGGATGAAATGCAGAAAAATGATTTATTGATACAAAATCCATTATATTAAAAAATCATAGATAAGCCCGTAGCTTAATGATGGCTACGGGCTTTATTAAAAAGAATGATTTTTTATTCCACTCCCAAATCCTTATAAGTTCTCGGAGCCGGAACGGGAGGTAATGGTTTGCGATCCTTTAACTCTTGTAGAATTACCTCAATGGCTTTATTCAACTGCTGGTCTTCACCTAACTGTTCTTTTACCGGGTCATTATCAATCAGAATATCGGGATCTACTCCATGGTTCTCCACTATCCATTGACCGGTCTTTGCATCATAATTGGTAAAGAACGGAACACGTACATCCGTACCATCCATATAAGGCAACGGGCCACTGATACCGATAATGCCACCCCATGTACGAGTACCGATAACTTTACCGATTTTATTTGCCTTAAAACTCCATGGGAACAAGTCACCGTCCGAAGCCGAGTATTTATTGATTAGCAATACTTTCGGACCCACTAGTGTTGCATCAGGAATGGTGCCGATTTTGGTTGATCCACGACGCATGGTCAGGCGATAGGGTTCACGAAGCAAACGTTCGATAATCATTGGAGATACATTACCACCTCCATTGGCACGGTCATCAATAATCAAGGCTTCTTTATCGAGTTGGGGATAGAAGTAGCGGGCGAATTCATTCAGACCGTCCGGTCCCATATCGGGAATATAGACGTAACCTACACGACCATTAGTTGCTTCTTCCACTTTTTTGATATTATTCTGTACCCAGTTATAATGATACAATGGGTATTCATTGTCTAATGGTTTAATGACCACTTTACGTACTCCTTTACTTGATGCGGTACGGTTTATGCTTAGTTCAGTCAATACATTGGCTTTGCCTGCCAGCAGACTGTAAATGTTATCAACAGTAGCTGTTGAGATGCCATCAATAGCTGTGATATAATCTCCTTCTTTTACTCCGATACCCGGTTCTGTAAGGGGAGAACGCAGTTTCTGACTGTAAATTGCACCCGGTAGGATTTTGTCAATACGGTAGAAGCCACTCTTGTCACGACTCAGTTCAGCTCCCAGTAATCCCATTGGAATACGTTCGGGACCTTTTATTTCACCCGGATTCACATAAGCGTGTCCGCAAGCCAGCTCGGCAATCATCTCACCGATGATATAGTTCAAGTCCAGACGGGTTTTTGCATGAGGAACTAATACAGCATATTTTTCTTTAATCGCATTCCAGTCTACTCCATGCATATTTTCCAGATAGAATCCGTCACGGAAAGCCCGCCATGTTTCATCGAATATCTGAGCCCATTCTTGACTGTAATCAATGGGAGCAACCATATCGCTTAAGTTAATATTCTCTTCCAATGAGGCTTTAGTGCATGGAAAATCACAGATATACAGATTATTTCCTTTAAAGAACAATGCTTTCTTATGATTGGCAGCTACATCCATATATGCTCCTTCGGCTACGATTTCTTCTTTTTGTTTAGCCAAATCATATACTTTGGTATTTCTACCACTGGCATACCACACTTTTTTACCGTCTGAATAGAAATTATCGTAGTTACCTGCTTGTAAAGGTAATTTAATCAGTCTTCCGGGCAAGCCTTCCGGATCTATTTTAACTGTATTATTTGTGGCTTCCGGTTTTTTATTGGCCGCATCGGTAGTCTGTTGTTCTATGCTGACCATTTCATCCGAAGGTAATAAAGGTGACGGTGTGTCATTGGCGAGCATGGCCATATAGACTCCTCCCATACGATTATAGGCATGATTCCATTCTGTCTGGCTGTAGATGGGATTAAAATCTCTTTCGGAACTGAATATGAGGTATTTTCCATCCGTGCTGAAGACAGGTGAAGAAGAACTGTACCATTTTTCGGTCACCGGATATTCCTTACCTGAAGTCAGATGGTATACATAAATGACACTCATGTTATTAGCTCCGGATTTAGTATAGGTAATCCATTGGCTGTCTGGTGAATAGTTCACTTCATAGAACTCTCCTTCCGGATTCTGCATGACAGTCCGTTTCGCTTTTGAGGCAATATCAACTTCTACGATACGGTTTTTACGGTCGGTATAAAGTATTTTCTTGCTGTCCGGGCTCCACATCAGTTGGCGGATATAAGTATCATTGTTTTGGGTCAGTTGGATGGGATCACCCCCTTCGACAGATTGTAGCCAGATTTCAGTTTCACCGGTACGGTCACTGATATAGGCTATTTGTTTACCGTTCGGACTCCATTCTCCTTCCCGTTCATTGGCTCCCGGGGTGCGGGTGATATCACGGGTTACCCCTTTTTCGGCAGGGATATCGAATACTTCTCCGCGAGCAGTTACTACCAGACGGTGGCCATCCGGTGAAAGGCTGGCGGCAGTCAGGTTATCTGCTACCCGTTTCATTTCTTTTCGGGCATAGATATTGTCTGAAGTCAGCGTGATGGAGATTTTTTCTGATTTGCGCGTTTTAGGATCCAGTTTATAGAGGTATCCTCCATGTTCATAGACAATAATTTGTCCGTTACTGCTGGGGAATTTTACATCATAATCCGTATAGTTAGTTACTTTTTCAGTTTGTTTGGTCCGGATATTATAAACAAAGATATTCATGGTGCGATCCCGATCGGAAATAAAGTAGATTTCCTCTCCTATCCACATAGGGATAATATCTTGTGCAATATTATTGGTGATATTCTCTACTTTCTTAGCAGCCGGATCATAAATCCAAATGTCATCTGCCATGCCACCGCGATAATATTTCCAATTACGGAATTCTCGCATAACCCGGTTGTAAGCCAGCTTTTTTCCATCGGGAGAATAGCTGCAAAAACCTCCTTCGGGTAATGGAATCACTTCGGGCATTCCTCCGTTTTTCGATATGCTCCATAGTTTGCCATCAAAACCGTCACTGATACGATTGCGGTAGACTATGTTTTTTCCATCCGGCGTCCAAGTCATTACTATGTTATTGGGACCCATTCGATCTCCTAAGTCATCCCGGTTGTTTGTTGCTGTGTAGGTAAGTCGTTGGGGTTCGCCTCCGTCAGTTGGAATCAGATATACTTCAGTGTTACCGTCATATTGACCGGTGAAAGCAATTGATTTTCCATCCGGAGAAAAACGTGCGAACATTTCATAACCGATATGGGAAGTCAGCTTTTGTGCTTCTCCTCCATTCAAAGGTGCTTTGTACAGATCTCCGGCGTAAGAAAAGACAATGTCGGAGCCATTGGTAGCGGGAAAACGGAGTAATCTAGCCTCATCGGCATGTCCGGTGAAAGCTGTTCCTGCCAGTAACAGGGAGAATAATAGCTTTTTGTTCATTTTATTTAGGGTTTGATTTTCGTCGGAAACAAAGTTAGGTATTATTCTTCAGATTATGAGCTGGAACTTATTTCTTTTTTCAGTTGATTATTACTAGAGTTTTTTAATAAGAAATAGTTTTATTGGCATGATGTTTTTAAGAAATGCTATATTTGCAATATTAATAGTCTTAATAAAGATGGATGCAAGTATAGTAGATAAAGATTTGATTGAAAGAATAAACAAAGGAGAAGAAAAAGCTTTTGAGGTTTTATATAATAGCTATTTTGTCTATCTCTGTGCTTGTGCTAATTCTTATATCTTTAACCCTGTGGAAGCGCAAGATATAGTTAATGAAACTTTTGCTAAAATATGGTATAGGCGTGGTGAGTTATCTTTTCCTATTCATGCTTATTTGATACGTGCTATTCAGAACGGGTGTTTGAATTACCTCCGTTCGCTTCACAGCCGTGAAAGAATTATAGATGAATACCGTGAAGCATTACTTGAGTATCAAGAAGAATTTTGTGCTTCCGAGTGTTCGCCTTTGCAAGAAATGGAATTAGCTGATTTGGAAAAATCAGTCCAAAATATAGTGTCTTCCTTGCCTGATAAATGCAGGTTCATTTTTGAGCAATATCTTTATTCCAATCTGACTCCTCAAGAGATTGCAGATAAAAATAATATTTCAGTCAATACAGTCAGAGTACATGTAAAAAATGCCATGGATAAAATAAGAGAAAAGGTGGGATCTAGAGTAGGGATTCTATTATTTTTTCTTTTCTAAAAAAAGAATGAAAAAAATCTGTTTTTGGCTTAAATGTTTTGTCTGTTGCTTGTGTATTATCTATAGTAGATAATTCCAAAGATATAAAATGAACAGCCAAATAGATGAATTTGAACGAATAATGCTGGATTATCTGAAAGGCGAAATCTCGTCTGAAGATATGCAGAAACTAACTATATTACTGAAAAGAGAGAATGCTTGTCGCGAAAAATATCGTGAAATAGCCCGTTCTTATGCATTGGCATCCTCTTCTTGGTTTGCACGCAGGAAAGAGCAAAACTTTGAGCAATTGTGTGATACATTGAATTTCTATTCTTCTCGTAAACATTCTTTTTTCCGTAAAATAAGCGTTTGGAGAAGCGTTGCTATATGGACTTTACTGATTGGTTGTAGTATAACATTCTTTTATTTATATCATTCGTCTAGTCCAGAAGTTCTTACTCCTTCTTATTGTCAGATTGAGGTTCCCCAGGGGGCCAGTTCGAAATTATTATTGCCTGATAGTACCATTGTTTTTCTGAATGGGGGGACGGTTTTAAAGTATGATGTTTCTTTGCAGCAGCGGACTGACCGGAAAGTTTTTCTTTCAGGTGAGGCTTATTTCAAAGTTTCTAGAAATATGCTCAAGCCTTTTATTGTTCATACGGGGGAATTGAATATAAAAGTATTAGGTACAACATTTAATGTGGCTTCTTATCCTGATGATGCGGAAATAAAAGTGAGCCTTGTGGAAGGTAGTGTGAATGTTTACACTACTTCAGATGCTAAAAAGAATATTCTTCTTTCTCCTGATGAGCAAGCTGTTTATAATAAAAATGATAAGGTATTGTCTATGAGAAAGATAGATGCGGTATCTCAAGCAGCATGGACTACAGGAAGACTGGTATTTGTTAATGAAAAGTTATTTGATATTTTGAAAACAATCGGGAAAAAATATGATGTACAGATACTTGTGCAGTCTCGGAAAGTGTATACTGAATATTTTTCAGGAAGTATAGATACGAATCTGACTTTGGATGAAATTCTTTCTTATTTAGATGTGGATAATAAGTTTATGTGGAGAAAGAAAGGAAAAACAATAGTTATTACAGACCGGTAACTGATAGATAAAAAGTACTGTGAAAAGTACATGCTTAAATAATTGTTAACTAAAAATTCTAAGTATGAAAAAAAACTTTTGTAAAGTTCGTAGGGGGCATTGCCTCTCTCTTGTATGGATAGTTTCATTTCTACTATGGGGAAATGTCACTATGGCCGCATTGCCTATTCAGGAGGCAAAACTTTCTATACAACAGCGTTCAGTGGCTTTGAGTCGGGTTTTTTATGAGATTGAAAAACAGACCGGCTACTCTTTCCTTGTTCGTAATAATGATATTAATATGAATGAGAAAGTATCTATTGATGTTAAAAATAAAAGTGTGGAAGAGGTGCTTGAGATGTTGTTTGTAGGGAAAAATATCCGTTATAAAGTGGAAGGGGAGCATATTTCTGTTTATAAACCCCAGCAATCAAGACAAAATGCAATTACCGGATTGGTTATGGATGTGGCAAAAGAACCAGTTATTGGTGCTTCTGTTGTGGTAATGGGATCTACTAACGGGTGTATCACAGATTTTGATGGAAAATTTTCTTTAGAAGTTTCTGAATTTCCTGTGAAGTTACAAATCAGTTATATTGGTTATAAATCTCAAGAGGTAACTGTACGTGATACAAAAACTATTCAGGTGGTATTACGTGAGGACACTGAAACTTTAGATGAAGTGGTGGTAGTGGGATACGGTTCGCAGAAAAAAGCAAACCTGACAGGAGCCGTTGCCTCGGTCAAGATGGATGAAGTGATAGGCAATCGTCCTTTGTCACAAGCTGCTGATGCATTGCAAGGTACGGTTCCCGGCTTGTTTGTGTCTAGTGATGGCAATGCTCCAGGTAAAAGTAAGTCATTCCAGATTCGTGGCGCTTATTCTGTAGGTATTAAAAATGATGATGGTTCTTATGGTAGTGCTATCAAGCCTTTGATTTTGATTGACAATGTGGAAGGAGACTTGGATATGGTTAATCCTGAGGATATTGAAACGGTTACAGTGTTGAAAGATGCTGCTTCAGCTGCCATTTATGGTGCCCGTGCTGCCGGTGGTGTAATTTTGGTTACTACCAAACGTCCGAAAGGAGAAACTTCTTTCCAACTGAATTATAATAATAACTTTGCCTTTGCAACTGCCATGAATTTGCCAGAACAGGCACCGTTGATGGAATATTTGCAGGCCTATTCTGATGCAGCCGGAGATCAATTCTGGACAATGGGTTCGCCTAGTGTAAGCAAATGGATGGGATATTTGGAGCAATATCGTAATAATCCGTCTTCTATTCCTACTGTCGGCGATGGTATCTTTAAAGATACGGATGGGGCTGTTTATTATATGAATGAAAAGGACTTGGTGAAGAACATGCTTGAGACTAGTTTCCAGCATACACATAATATATCAATGACAGGTGGTACTGATAAGCTCCGTTATCGTCTTTCTGCCGGATTTATTGATAATGACGGTGTGCTGATTACTGACAAGGATAAATACAGACGAATGAATGTCAGTGGATTTATATCTGCCAATGTTACAAAATGGTTTACTCAGGAAGCCACTTTTAGCTATGCACATAGTAAAAGAATGGAGCCAAAGTCTGCTTTGGGCGCTGTTTACAGTACTCGTCTTGCTTCTTTCTATCCGGAAGGCAATATGCCGGAAGGTATTTCTGCTGCAGGCGATGGATTACCTTTCTTTACTCCGTCCAATCAGATACGTTGGTCCAATCCAGAAAAAACATTGTATGACAATCCTCGTATTTTCCTGAAGTCTATATTGAAGCCATTAAAGGGATTTGAAATAGCATTTGAATATACTTTCGACAAGAATATATATGATTATAGCTGGTATACGGGAAGTGTGGTATATACTACTGTGCAAGGTGGTAAAGACACGACTCCGACCAATGACTATTTACAAAAAAAGAAAAGATATACCGACTATAACTCAATCAACTTGTATGGTACTTATGATTTCTCATTGGGTAATCATCAGTTTAAGATAATGGCAGGTTTCAATCAAGAATCCAGTTATCAGGAAACAATGGAGGCTTTATCCTATGGACAAGCTGTTATTGAGGTGCCTTCATTGGGTTCGGGTACATCTACATTGAAAGCTACGGACAAGTATAATGAGTTTTCTGTTCGCGGCGGATTCTTCCGTGTGAATTACAACTATCAGGATAAATATTTGCTGGAAGTAAACGGACGTTATGACGGTTCTTCTAAGTTTCCTAAAGAATCACGTTACGGTTTCTTCCCCTCTGTTTCGGCCGGTTGGAACATTGCACAGGAAAAATTCATGGAAAGTACTCAGAATTGGTTAGGTTCTTTGAAGCTACGTGCTTCTTATGGTATGATTGGTAACCAGAACGTGCCTGCTTATTCGTTTATTCCAACTATGGCGGTGAATAATAAATACAATGGTTGGATATCCAATGGTAATTATGTAACCGCTATTACTTCTATTCCTTCATTGGTAAGTCGTAACTTTACTTGGGAAAAGGTAGGGACATTAGACATCGGTATTGATTTCTCTATGTTCAGTAATCGCTTTACAGGTACTTTTGACTGGTATCAGCGTAATACGAACGGCATGCTTGCTCCGGGTGTGCAATTGCCTGCTGTAGTAGGTGCGGATGCTCCTTATCAGAATACGGCAGATATGCGTACACGTGGCTGGGAACTGAGTTTCAATTGGCGCGACCAGATTGGAAAGGTGAGCTACCGAGTCGGTTTCAACCTGTCCGACAGCAAGTCAAAGATTGTGAAGTATGACAGTAACTCATCCTACATATTAAGCAGCCAAAAGACGAATGCGCTGACGGGTGGAACATATACATTTTGGGAGTTTTATAAAGGTAAGGAATTAGGCGAAATCTGGGGATATGAAACAGATGGTTATTATACCGTAGACGATTTTGTCGATACTTCTTCATGGAAATTAAAGGATGGCGTTCCAAGCATAGATGGCTATAATCCTCGTCCGGGTGATGTGAAGTTCAAGAACTTAATGGATGATGAAAGAGGGACAAATATGATTTCCAGCGGTAACAATACGTTGAATAATCCGGGCGACCGTAAAGTGATTGGTAATGAAACTCCTCGTTATCTTTATGGTATTAATCTAGGATTAAACTATAAAGGTTTTGATTTGAGTGCCTTTTTGCAAGGAACCGGTAAACGCGATAAATGGATTGCCAATACATTGACTTTCCCATTATATTCTGACTTTAAGTTTATTCCTTTATATAAAGGTTTGGGTGATTACTGGCAACCGGTAGATGCTGCCAATGGTGATTACACAGCAGTTAATCCTAATGCTGAGTTCCCACGTATTTATGGCAACTATGGTAACCAAGGCTCTAATTACCGCCAGTCAGACAAGTACTTGTCCGATGCTTCTTATCTGCGTATCAAGAATGTTACTTTGTCATATACATTCCCCAAAGCATGGATTACCAAAATATCTTTGTCGCAGTTACGTGCTTTTGTCAGTGTAGAAAATCTGGCAACGTTCTCATCATTGCCAAAGGGTATCGACCCGGAAACGCTGAAATGGGATTATCCCGCATTCCGCACAGTATCCTTTGGGCTTAATCTTACATTATAAACCTTAAATTAGTACGAGTATATGAAAAGATTATTTATAAGTTTAGCAATTCTCGCAGGAATCAGCCTCTCTAGTTGTAATGATAGTTTCTTGGAAAAGACTCCTGTTACAGACTTGACGGAGAATAATGCATTCAATTCCTACGATAACTTCAAGGCTTTTATGTGGCCTTGTTATGAGATGTTTACAAATAATACTATTCGCACTTCCTTACAAGGATTCGGACAAGACGGACAGTATAAGGGCGATATGGCAGCAGGATACTTTCAGCAAAAATATGAAAGTGGCTACAATGAATTTGCTTATCAGACAGTTGCCAGTGTAGCATCCGGTAATGGCTGGGATTTTAAATCATTTATCCGCCGTGTCAATATCATGCTTTCACACATTGATAATTCTAGTATGACAGAGGCTCAGAAAGACCATTGGCGTGCAGTAGGATATTTTTTTCATTCTTTTTGGTATATGGAATTGATAGATCGTTTTGGCGATGTGCCTTGGGTGGACCAGGTATTGCAGGAAGATTCTCCCGAAGCTTATGGACCTCGTGTGGATAGAAAAACCGTAGCCGACAAGGTATTGGAACGTCTGCAATGGGCGGAACAGAATATTGGAAATTTCACATCACAGGATGGGGACAATACGATTAACCAAGATTGTGTACGTGCCGTTATTTCGCGTTTCGGATTACGTGAAGGTACATGGAGGAAATATCATGAATTGGGTGATGCTGAAAAATATCTGCAAGAGTGTGTACGCGCATCCGAGTTATTAATGGCCGCTTATCCTACTCTTTACACAGGAACAGACGGTCAACCCGGTGCCGGATATGGTGAAATGTGGACAACAGAGGATTTGGGACAAGTTCCAGGTATCATTCTCTATAAATCTTATGTGAAGGATATAAATCCTATGGGCATGAGTTATATTGAACATACTTCTTCACACTATGTGGAGATGAACCAGAATACGGTAGATCTTTATTTGATGAAGAATGGCAAGCCGATTTTGGCTGACGGATCGGGCTACCATGGAAATAAGGACATGTATGCGGTATTTCGTGACCGTGACCCGCGTTTGTATCACACGGTTATACCTCCTTATAAAGTAAAATCTGGAAAAGGCGACTATCCTACCTGGTCGTATACAGACAATCCGGCAGACCGTGAATATATTGATATTATGGGAGCAAATGAAAGTTGCAGTAACCCGGGTGTTGGTATGAAACGTTTGCCTGGGCAGAACTGGAGTGCATCACTTGTACCTGAAATACCAAGATTAGGTACTGGAGCATTTGTGACTTGCCGTTCAGGCTACTATGTATGGAAGAATTGGGATAACTGGGAAACCAGCTTTAATAATGGTAATTTGAATACAGCTGACAAACCTATTTTTAAAATTGAAGAAGTCCTGTTGAATGAAGCTGAAGCCAAATTTGAATTGGGAGTATTTGACCAAGGGGTTGCAGACAAAACAATCAATAAGTTGCGTGATCGTGCCGGTGTAGTCAAAATGGTGGTTGCTGACATTAATGATAGTTTTGATCCTAACCGTGGAAAATACTATCCTAAAGGTAATGAAAGTGGTATTTTGGTTGATCCTGTCTTATGGGAAATTCGTCGCGAACGTATTATAGAATTGATGGGTGAGGGATTTGGTATTTATGATATCCGTCGTTGGCGTATGGCTCCGTGGTTCCTCAATAAACCTGCAACTGGTCTTTGGATGAGTAAAGAAGAGGCAATGAAAAATAATATGACTTTATATAATCCTGAAACTGGTTATTCTGATGGAACTGACGGTTCATTGACGGAAGGTAATTTGTATCTTTTCAATGATCCTCTAAAAGAAGGTAAAGGTTGGTTAGATAAATATTATTTGTATCAAGTACCGACTACCGAAATATTATTGAACCCAGAACTGGAACAGAATCCTGGTTGGTAATTTATAGTGTGATACGAATGAGGCTGTCTCAAATGCGGAATAACGTATGGAGACGGTCTTGTTTGGTTTTTAAACTTAGAAAAATCGAAATAAAATGAGATTTCAGAAAATAGGATTGACTACTGTAGTGTTGTGTACCGTAGGAATACAACAGAGCTTTTCTATCGATATAGTTACAAAAGAAAAACCTAATATCGTGTTTATTTTGGCTGATGATTTAGGTTGGACGGATTTGGGTGTAATGGGCAGTGATTATTATGAAACTCCTAATATAGACCGTCTTGCTACAGAAGGAATATTGTTTGACAATGCTTACGCTGCAGCCGCCAATTCAGCACCTAGCCGTGCTTGTATGATGACAGGAATGTACACGCCACGCCATGGAGTATATACAGTTAGTCCTCCCGACCGTGGTGATCGTACCAAACGTAAATATATAGCTATTCCCAATGTAGAAGATGTCTGTGCCGACTTTGTGACTATGGCCGAGGCTTTGCAAGAACAGGGTTATCAGTGTGGTCATATCGGGAAGTGGCATTTGGGGGATGATGAGGACGGTACAGGACCCTTGTCACAGGGATTTATATGGAATGTGGGCGGTAATAGAGCAGGAGCTCCCTATTCTTATTTTTATCCCTATTGTCTGCCTGATAAAAGTAAATGTCATGTGGGATTAGAAGAAGGTATATTGGGTGAATATCTTACTGATCGGTTGACTGAAGAAGCTGTTTCTTTTATAAAATCTCATAGTGAAGGTCCTTTTTTCTTACATTTGTCCCATCATGCCGTACATACGGTTTTGCAAGCACCTGATTCATTGATAAATAAATATCGTAATAAAACTCCCGGTAAATATCATAAGAATCCTATATATGCTGCAATGATTGAAAAACTAGATGATAGTGTTGGTAGGATATGCCAAGTTATTAAGACATTAGGAATAGCAGATCGTACAATAGTCATTTTTTATTCAGATAATGGAGGTTCGGAACCAGTGACAGACAATTATCCGTTAAATGGAGGAAAGGGAATGCCTTATGAAGGTGGGAGCCGTGTGCCGTTGATTATAAGGTGGACTGGTAAAATAGAAGGAGGCATCCGTTCATCTGTTCCAATAACAGGAGTTGATTTTTATCCAACTTTTGTTACTTTGGCACAGGGTAAGATTCCTGCTAACTTAGATGGAAAAGATATTTTTACGCTTATAAATAATAATGAGACGGAACGTGATCTTTTCTGGCATTTTCCGGCTTATTTGGAGTCTTATTTAAACGGGGGAAGAGATTTCCGTGCAAAACCTTATTCCAGTATTCGTTCAGGTGATTGGAAATTGATATATCATTATGAAGATAAGTCTATGGAACTGTTTAATTTGAAGAATGATCTGGGAGAATCACAAGATCTATCAGGTTCAAATCCTGTAAAACGAGGAGAACTTTATCAGAAACTGATGAAGTGGATTCAAGAAACTCATGCTCCTATTCCTGTGAAATTGAATCCTTATTATCGAGAGTAGGTGAATGATATTTTTTTCTTCTATAGCTTTGCAGCCTAGGATATTTTCTCTAAATTGCCGATGTTTATAGCAGGAGTAGTAATTATTAAATTCAGTAAAAAACAGAATATATGAAAAATCGAAACCTCTTTCTTTTAACCAGTGGATTAGCATTTCCTCTATTAGGCGCTTATGCTCAGAAAACTCCTAAACCGAATATCATTTATATTATGTGTGATGATATGGGTTATGGTGATTTAGGGTGTTATGGTCAGTCCTACATCAGTACACCGAATATTGATAATATGGCTAAAGAAGGTATGCGTTTTACACAAGCGTATGCCGGTAGTCCGGTGAGTGCTCCATCACGTGCGTCATTTATGACCGGACAACATTCCGGACATTGTGAAGTACGTGGGAACAAAGAGTACTGGCGCGATGCCCCTGTTGTGATGTATGGAAATAATAAGGAATATGCCGTGGTGGGGCAACATCCATACGATCCCGGTCATGTGATTATACCTGAAATAATGAAAGATAACGGTTATACTACCGGTATGTTTGGTAAATGGGCAGGGGGCTATGAGGGATCTGTGTCTACGCCGGACAAACGGGGTATTGATGAATATTATGGTTATATTTGTCAGTTTCAGGCTCATTTATATTATCCGAATTTCCTGAACCGGTATAGTAAATCGGCTGGTGATACGGCAGTGGTTCGTGTAGTGATGGATGAGAATATCAACTATCCTATGTTTGGTAAGGACTATTTCAAACGTCCGCAATATTCTGCGGATATGATCCATGAAGAAGCAATGAAATGGTTGGATAAACAGGATGGCAAGCAACCTTTCTTTGGTATTTTTACTTATACGCTTCCTCATGCAGAGCTGGCGCAGCCCGAAGATTCTATTCTGACAGGTTATCAAAAGAAGTTTTTTGAAGATAAAACTTGGGGTGGACAGGAAGGATCAAGATATAATCCGTCGGTACACACCCATGCGCAGTTTGCCGGCATGATTACTCGCTTGGATTATTATGTAGGAGAAGTTTTGAACAAATTAAAGGAGAAAGGACTGGACGAAAATACCATTGTGATTTTTACCAGTGATAACGGCCCCCATGAAGAAGGGGGAGCTGACCCTACCTTCTTTGGTCGTGATGGCAAACTTCGTGGATTGAAACGTCAATGTTATGAAGGGGGGATTCGTATTCCGTTCATTGTGCGTTGGCCGGGTAAAGTACCCGAAGGAACGGTTAATGATCATCAGTTAGCTTTCTATGACTTGATGCCTACATTTTGTGACTTGGCAGGTGTGAAGAATTATGTGAAGAAGTACACTAACAAGAAAAAAGACATGGATTATTTTGATGGTATTTCTTTTGCTCCGACTTTGTTAGGACAGGAAGGACAGAAGAAACATGATTTCTTGTATTGGGAATTTGATGAAACCGATCAGATTGGTGTACGTATGGGAGACTGGAAGATGGTAGTGAAAAAAGGGACTCCTTTCCTTTACAATCTTGCTACAGATATTCATGAAGACCATGATATCGCTGCCGGACATCCGGATATTGTGAAACAAATGAAAGAGATTATCAGAACACAGCATACTCCGAATCCTCATTTCTCTGTGACTTTGCCTTCATTTGAATAAATAGATTTTTTATTCTGATATTCCTCAATCTATTCATTTAGATTGGGGAATATTTTTTTATGTTCCATAAACCTGCTATCTTTGCCTCGCAAATTTAAAAATATTCCGATGAGAATTTAAAACATTCATTTCCATACAACTATTTGTTTTTACGTTGGGACAGCAGGCGAAATAATTTCGTTTGTTGCGCAATAGTTGTCTTCTTATTCCAACTACGAACTTTTCAGTATTCATATTTAAAATTCTTAGAAAGAGTATGTGTATACATGTACAGTCCATTACTTATATGCATCCGGATAAAGATGTGCTTTTCAGTAATGTCAGTTTTACTATCAGTAAAGGGCAAAAAGTAGCCCTCATCGGAAACAACGGTTCGGGAAAATCTACCTTGATGCGATTGATAACTAAAGAGCTATTACCTTCTGAAGGACAAATTATATGTCCGGATATCCCCTATTCTATTCCACAGCATTTTGGTCAGTTTAATCATTTGACAGTAGCCGGGGCATTGGGAATAGAAAGAAAGTTATATGCACTTCATGCCATTTTACAGGGAGATGCTTCGATAGAGCATTTTACGGCTTTGGCGGATGACTGGAAAATAGAAGAGAAAGCGGTTGCTGCTTTGAATGAATGGGGGTTGGTAGGAGTACCTCTTTCCTATCCCATGCATTTGTTGAGTGGCGGTGAGAAAACAAAAGTTTTTCTAGCAGGAATTACTATATACTCTCCTGCTTTTATTTTGATGGATGAGCCTACCAATCATTTGGATGACGAAAGCCGTATCCGGCTGTACCGTTTTATAACTACTGCTGCAGCAGGGATACTGGTTGTCAGCCATGACCGGACATTACTCAATTTACTTTCTTCTACCTATGAGCTTACTGCAAAAGGTGTCACTTATTATGCTGGAAATTACGATTTCTATAAAGAACAGAAGAAATTGGCTGTAGAAGCTCTGCAAACCCGGTTGGAGGAGAATGAAAAGCAATTACAAAAAGCCCGGAAGCAGGCACGTGAGGTAATGGAGCGTCAACAAAAGCATGATGTGCGAGGTAAAAAACAAAATGTGAAGAAAGGAGTCGGAAAGATGGCAATGCATACATTCAGGGATCAGGCTGAGAAAAGTGCTGTCCGTTTAGGAGATGTTCATGCTGATAAGATCCGTGTTTTGGCAGGAGAAACAGTAGAACTGCGTAAAGCTTTACCTGATATGAAGACGATGAAAGTAAATTTCAATTCATCTTCTTTGCATATCGGTAAGATACTTATCGTAGCTTCAAGTGTGAATTATTCGTATGGAGAAAATCCTTTGTGGTCTTCTCCTCTTGAGTTTACCATCAAAAGTGGTGACCGTATTCATTTGAAAGGAAGTAATGGTAGTGGTAAAACAACTTTATTGAGGTTGATAACCGGAAGTCTTGCTCCTACTCAAGGTTCTTTGATACAGGCAGAAGGGCTGACGTACGTTTATCTTGATCAGGAATATTCTACAATTCGTAATGATTTGTCGGTATTAGAACAACTTGCTTTATTCAATAGTGAATTGTATGATAATGAATTGAGAACGATTCTCAACCGTTTTTTGTTTCCTGTTTCCACATGGAACAAGAAGTGTAGCTATCTGAGTGGAGGTGAGAAGATGAAACTTTCTCTCTGTTGTCTTATGGTGAGTGCACAGGCCCCCGATGTTTTTATTGTGGATGAACCTACTAATAATATTGATATTCTGAGTATGGAGATCTTGACCGAAACTTTGAAGGATTATCAAGGCACTTTGTTGGTGGTGAGTCATGACAACTATTTTGTGCAACAAATAAAGGCAGATAAGCAGATTGAGTTATTCTGATGTTTTATTTTATCAAGTGCGGCATTTTTGTTTTAAATATAGAGTTTGACAAAAATGCCGCAGACTTGATTTATTTTATTCGGAGTTATTATTGCAGTGTCAGCGTCTTTACTTGTAATTCAGCATCTTTAGAATTACCCCCTACCATTATATCGAAGTTTCCGGCTATGGTGCGCATGGTATTTGTCTGCGCGTCCCACCATTCCAATTGTTTGGGTGTTAACTCTAATTCTACATTGACTGTTTTTCCTGCAGGAATTTGTACACGTTTGAAAGCACGCAGCGTTTTAGCCGGTCCTTCCGTATCTTCTTGTTTTTTCAGATATACCTGTACTACTTCTTCCCCGTCACGATTACCAGTATTGGTTACAGGAATAACCATTTTGGCAGTTTCCCCTACTTTAATCGTTTGCTCCAGTTTGATGTTACCATAGTTAAAAGTGGTATAACTCAAACCATAACCGAACGGGAAAAGAGGATCACCTTTAAAATAACGGTAAGTGCGTCCTGTCATATTATAATCTTCAAAGTCAGGCAATTGCGCTATATTCCGGTAAAAAGTAACGGGCAGTCGTCCTGCAGGATTGTAATCTCCAAACAAGACTTCGGCGGCAGCTTTACCTCCGGATTGTCCCGGATACCATGCTTGTAAAATAGCCTGACAATATTGGGTTTCGGGCTCCATAGCAATGGGTGATCCGGAAAAATTAACGAAAATAACTTTTTTCCCGGCATCACAGAGTGCTTTTATTAATTCACGCTGAACAGCCGGAAGCTCGATGTCAGTACGGTCTCCTTTGCGGAATCCCGGTAAATTGACACCCATCTCCTCTCCTTCCAAACTTGGAGATATACCGCCTGCAAATATAACTATATCAGCATCTTTCACTTTTGCTACCGTATTCTTAATGTTGACTTCTTCTTTAAACCCAAGATCAAAATTCAACTGTGCGTCTCCACTAAAGTATTGGAAGCGGATTTCTATATCGTATGGCTTGCCGGCTTCTGCATGCATGGCGTAAGCTTGTCCCCTGCCCCCATGTTTGTTGGTGAATTTCTTTACTTCTTCACCATTTATCAATAATTGTGTAGCTCCACAACTATAAAAGTTGAAAATAACCTCTCCTGTTTCTTGGGGGGTGAACACACTTTGATAGATGGCCGAGAAATCGGTCAGGTTCACACCGGGGGCAAATACGGTGGCTCCCGAGGTACAAAGGCGGAACGGGGTGGTGAGTTGTGCGGTGGCTGCCGTATTTCCTTCATATTCCTTGTTGTTCCAATAGCGGGCGGAGAACCCTGGACCTTCTTTAGAAGTACACTGGCTGAAAACGCTTCTGATTAATGAGCGTTCTACCCAGCTGCAACCTTGTTCATAGATCAGTTTGTCATTCTCTCCCATGGCTGAGCGGATACCTTCCAATAAGGTGATCGTATGTTTGGGAGTACCGTTATAATTACCCCATTGCATCACAGAGTCATTTGCGTTAGGTCCCATGACGGCGATGGTTTGTCCACCGCGTTTCAGTGGCAGGATATTATTTTTGTTCAGTAACAGCGTCATTGATTTGCGTGCTATATCTAGTGACAGGGAATCATGTTCTGCCGAGCAAACCACAGAATAAGGAATTTTAGTCCATTCCACTTTACTGGGATCGTCCATTTCACCCAATTCAAAGCGTGCTTTTAATAATCGTTTTACGGATACATCAATATCCTTTTCACTGATTAATCCTTTTTTAGCGCTTTCTACTAATGCTTTATAACTAGAACCACATTCCAGATCCGTACCGCTTAATACTGCGGCGGCAGAGGCCGATTCAGCGTCCGGATGTGTTTTATGTCCTTTTTCCCGATAGAAATCGTCAATGGCGCCACAGTCTGAGAGTACAATACCTTCATATCCCCATTCCTGACGGAGAATTTGCATCAGCAGGCGGTCGCTTCCGCAACAAGGATCTCCTTCCAGACGATTGTAGGCACACATTACTTCTTTTACTTTTCCTTCCTTTACCAAGGCTTCGAAAGGAACCAGATAAGTTTCATGCAAGTCACGTGGTTTTATATTTTCGGCATTGAATTCGTGCCGGTTCCATTCCGGTCCCGAGTGAACGGCAAAGTGCTTGGCGCAAGCGTGTATTTTATCGTATTTTTGATTTGCATCCGTGCATTGTAGTCCTTTCACTACATTTACCCCCATGACACTTGTCAGATAAGGATCTTCCCCATACGTTTCAATACCTCTCCCCCATCTGGGATCGCGATAAATATTGACGGTGGGTGTCCACATAGTCAGACCTTGATAACGCTCGTAGCTTCCTGCAGCCGAGTAAGCTGTATTTTTGGCCCGCGCCTCATCCGATACTGCCGTATAAATGGTATGTATGGCGTCGGGTTCAAAGGAAGCGGCCATTCCTATGGGTTGTGGAAAGACTGTAGCCAGTCCGCTTCGTGCCACTCCGTGCAAGGCCTCATTCCACCAATTATAAGGTTTGATGCCCAATCTTTCGACAGGTTTGGAGTTGTCCATCATTAAAGCTACTTTTTCTTCTAATGTAAGTTGCTGCAATAAATCTTCTGCCCGTTCTTCAGGAGATAAATTACTGTTTTTATAAGCCGGTTGGTTACCGCAACCGCTCAGAATCACAAGGGAAGCAAATAAATATAGAATTCTGTTTCTCATAGTAAAATAGTAAAAATGATTAGTTACATGGCAAAAATAGAATAATTATGAGAATAGTCCGTGTATTTTTTGACTAAAATGGTGGGAGATATTGTTTTTTGTACGAAAAGGTGAGGAATATATAAAAAAACTCCGGTCAGGTATATAGGCTGACCGGAGATGTATTGAAAACAGCAAATAATGACTATTTATATTCTGCCCAGTCTATCAAGCGCATATCCCCTTTCTTGGCCAGTGTATCATGCATAGCCAGTGCGGCAGAAATACAATGAGGAGTCTGTCCTTTGGAAGACATTTTTACATAGTCCCAAAGAATGTTCTTATAGTCTGGATGTGCACAGTTTTCGATGATGGCTTGGGCGCGTTCTACCGGGCTCTTTCCTCGTAAATCGGCAACACCTTGTTCGGTAATGATAATATTGACATCGTGTTCGCTGTGATCTTCATGAGAAACCATAGGAACGATGGCACTGATTTTTCCTTCTTTTGCCACAGACGGACAAGTAAAGATGGAAATATAGGCATTGCGGGTAAAGTCACCAGAACCACCGATGCCGTTCATCATCTTAGTGCCGCTGATGTGAGTAGAGTTTACATTGCCATAAATGTCTGCTTCGATAGCAGTATTGATAGAGATAACACCGAGGCGGCGTATAACTTCCGGGTTATTTGAGATTTCGGATGGACGCATTACCAGTTTGTCACGGAAGAAGTCGATGTCATCATAAATTCCTTGCAGACATTCGTTTGTGACAGTCAATGAACAAGTACTTCCAAATTTCACACGTCCTTGACGAATCAGATCCACTACTGCATCTTGCAGTACTTCGGTATACATTTCAAAAGCAGGGATTGTCTTGTCTCGTCCCAAAGCGCCCAATACGGCATTGGCGATGTTTCCTACCCCACTCTGCAATGGCAGGAAGCTTGCAGGAATAATGCCTCGTTTCATATCAGCAGCCAGGAAGTCGGCAACGTTTTGTCCGATTTGGTCGGTGATAGGATCCGGTGCGGTGAATGAACGGGCCTGGTCAGGTGTGTTCACTTCCACTACTCCGATGATTTTCTTCGGATCTACCTGTACGTAAGGTAAACCGATGCGGTCACTGGGCTTGAAGATGGGAATTTCACGGCGGTAAGGCGGATCAAGCGGTTCATAAACATCATGCAGCCCCATACCGTTTTTACTGTGGGCGGCGTTCAGCTCGATAATTACTTTATCTGCCAGACGTGCGATGGTTGGAGCGATACCTCCGGCAGCTGTCAGGTATACTTTGCCGTCGGGTGTGATTTCGCATGCTTCCAGAATGGCAACATCTACTTTGCCCATGAAGCCATAACGTACTTCCTGTGCCATTTGTGACAAGTGGATGTCATTATATGCTATTTCACCGTTATTCACGGCTTTACGAAAATCGGGGTTGGTTGTGTAGGGAGCACGGTAACGGATTGCTTTTACTCTGGACAAGATCCCGTCTGTAGCATCCCCTGTAGAGGCGCCGGTAAAAATACTAATTTGGAAAGGATTACCTTTGGCATGTTCTTCTTCTGCTATTTTGGCGACTTCGGGGGTTACGGCTTTGGGTGTTCCTGCTGGAGTAAAGCCACTAAGTCCAATATTGTAGCCATGCTTGATGTAGCTGGCTGCTTCGGCTGCGGAAATAATATTAAATCCCATGATATTCAATGTGTTATTCTTTATTAGTATAGTTGTTATTAATATTTTCGATTAAAAATTTCTGAATAAATGAAAGCACGCCGCGCCTCTTCTTTAGTACTCAGTTTTATAGGAGTCCGGTTTTCCCTCTTATTTTCTGCCAGAGGTGGAGCGACCGCTTTTCTGATTATTGACTGGTTCTGCATACGGGAGGACTGAGGTTTGCGAACCGCCGGAGCTGGAGAAACAGACACCTTTTCTTCCATGCTTTCCTGCTCTATTTCAGGAAACATATCTGCAAGCACTTCCTTGGGGGAAGGTGTTTTCTTCTCTTTGCCGGCTTTTGAGATTTGTTGTACGATAGCCACAACAATGATTACTATAAATATGAGAACCTGAATGATATCCATACTTTCCTTATTATATAATGAATGCTCAAAGTTAGAAAAATATTTCATAACCAACTCTATAAAAGGACATAAAAAAAGGAAGAGAACTTCACAGTTGTCTTCCCCTATTTTTTTAACCTAAACCTTAACTATGAAAAAATCTAATGTTTTTCGGAAGCAAATATGCGAATTATAATAATACGTTGGTAACGTTAACGGTCTTTTTTGTTCACTGGTTATAATTATTTAACAGTTAAATGCATAAATCTCTTATAATATCCAATTTTCGGCTCTTTTATTCGTTTAATTTGTCGGTAACTCCGTATCTTTGCCTACGAAACCATAAAACAGAGAAAATATGAAAGAAACAACAGGAGCAGACTTTAAATCTGCAACTGATTCCGAGAACAAAAAATTGTTTATTGAAACCTACGGATGCCAGATGAATGTTGCTGATAGTGAAGTGATTGCTTCTATTATGCAAATGGCAGGCTACCATGTATGCGAAACATTGGATGAAGCGGACGCTGTATTTATGAATACCTGTTCTATTCGCGACAATGCAGAACAAAAGATTCTGAACCGTCTGGAGTTTTTCCATTCTATGAAGAAAAACAAACGTCGGAATCTGATTGTCGGTGTGTTGGGCTGCATGGCAGAACGTGTAAAAGATGATTTGATCGAGAACCATCATGTAGATCTTGTCGTAGGACCGGATGCCTATCTCACTTTGCCCGATTTGGTCGCTTCGGTTGAAGCGGGGGAGAAAGCCATTAATGTGGAGCTTTCTACTACAGAAACCTATCGTGAGGTAATTCCGTCCCGTATTTGCGGCAATCATATCTCCGGGTTTGTATCCATTATGCGTGGTTGCAATAATTTCTGTCATTATTGTATTGTGCCGTATACCCGTGGGCGTGAGCGCAGCCGTGATGTGGAAAGTATTCTGAATGAGGTGCGTGACTTGGCAGCCAAAGGTTATAAAGAAGTAACGTTGCTAGGACAGAATGTAAATTCTTATCGTTTTGAGAAAGAGGGTGAAATAATTACTTTCCCGATGTTGCTCCGCACAGTGGCCGAAGCGGTTCCGGACATGCGTGTTCGTTTTACCACTTCACATCCCAAGGATATGAGTGATGAAACCTTGCAAGTCATTGCGGAAACGCCTAATGTATGCAAGCATATTCATTTACCGGTACAGAGCGGCAGTTCGCGTATATTGAAGCTGATGAACCGCAAATATACCCGTGAGTGGTATTTGGAAAGGGTAGCGGCTATTCGCCGTATCATTCCCGATTGTGGTCTGAGTACTGATATTTTCTCCGGCTATCATTCGGAAACGGAAGAAGACCATCAGGAATCTCTATCCTTGATGCGTGAATGTGCGTATGATTCCGCCTTTATGTTTAAATATTCCGAACGTCCCGGAACATATGCTTCCAAACATCTGCCGGATGACGTACCCGAAGAGGTTAAGATACGTCGGCTGAATGAAATCATTGAATTGCAGAACCGTCTTTCTGCTGAAAGTAATGCCCGTGATGTGGGTAAGACCTTCGAAGTGATGGTAGAAGGTGTTTCCAAGCGTTCCAGAGAACAGCTTTTTGGCCGTACACAGCAAAACAAGGTGGTAGTCTTTGATCGTGGGAATCATCGTATCGGTGATTTTGTCCATGTACGCATTACTGAAGCCAGTTCGGCTACATTGAAAGGAGAAGAGGTGTTCTGATGGGGAAAAAAGAAGAATATAAGGAAAAGAACTTGCAATATTTGCAAGTTCTTTCTACACAGGAAGGTATTTGTTCTTTACCTTGTAATATGTTTTATAAAGTATTGCAGACAGGTACGGGTACAGTTTCACCTACGATCCGCAGTATTGTCACCGTTCATTATCGGGGTAGTCTGATAAACGGGAAAGAGTTTGATAACTCCTATGACCGTAACTGTCCCGAAGCTTTCCGGCTGTGTGATGTCATAGAGGGATGGCAGCTGGCGCTTCAACGTATGCATGTAGGAGATAAATGGGTGGTTTATATTCCTTATACTATGGGGTATGGTAGCCGTACAAGCGGGCCGATTCCTGCTTTCTCTACATTAATATTTGAAGTGGAACTGCTGGGCATTGCATAATGCCTCCGGTTATCGGTTATGCAGCCTGTCATTCATCCGGTCTTCGTAACCGTCACGATATTTCTTTTCGGGCATAACAATCCATAAGATTATATAGACAATAATGCCCGAAAAGGCTGTGAAAACCGTGGCAAATGAATAGATAATGCGCACTATCGTAACATCCCAGCCAAAATAATCAGCCAGTCCCGCACATACTCCGGCTAGCATTCTGTTGTTGGAACGGGTCAGTTTTTTATTTTCCATTTCTGTCTCTTTTGAAGTTATCTGCACAAATGTAGGAAAAGTAAAAACGAATTATTAACTTATACTCTTAAAAGTACTTAAAGGATAGTTCTTCTCATTCAATTTATTTGTTATTTTGCAGCAAATTAGGGCAAAAAGTGGATATACTCAAAATAAATACTTGTCCGTTGTGCGGCGGAAAACATTTGGGACATGCAATCACTTGTACGGATCACTATGCTTCGGGTGAACAATTCAATTTGGTTCGCTGCGATGATTGTGGCTTTATTTTTACACAAGGTGCACCCGTGGAAGCCGAGATAGGGCGATATTATGAGACTCCCGATTATATTTCACACACTGATATCCGCAAGGGGCTGATGAACCGTGTATACCATGAGGTACGCAAGTATATGCTGTCACGCAAAGCCAAGCTGATAAAACGGACATCCGGTTTGAGTAAAGGTACTTTGTTAGACATTGGTACCGGTACCGGATATTTCAGTAATACAATGAAGGAGCGCGGATGGCGGGTGAAAGCTATAGAGAAAAGTCCGCAGGCGCGTGCGTTTGCCAAAGAGCATTTTGAACTGGATGTAGATACGGAGGATGCTTTGGCGGGATATGCCGATCATTCTTTTGATGCCATTACTCTATGGCATGTGATGGAGCATCTGGAACATCTGAATGAAACGTGGGAAAAATTATTCAAACTTTTGAAAGAGAGGGGAGTATTGATAGTGGCTGTGCCTAATCCCAGTTCGTATGATGCGGAAAAATATAAGGAATGGTGGGCAGCATACGATGTGCCCCGTCATTTATGGCATTTTACACCTTCCGTCATGCAACAATTCGGCGTCAAGCATGGTTTTAAATTAGCGGAACAGCATCCGATGCCTTTTGATGCTTTTTATGTATCCATGTTGACGGAAAGATATAAAGGCAGCCGTTTGTCCTTTTTGAAGGGAATGTGGACGGGCCTGTTGGCCTGGTTCAGTTCACTGGCGAAAAAAGAACGCAGTAGTTCAATGATTTATGTATTCAGAAAGAAGTGATTATGGGAAAAAAATCAGGGTCCTTTTTCGATATGCAGTTCATTACCTCCAGCATCAGTACAATGCTGGTGTTGCTCTTGTTGGGGATGGTGGTATTCTTTGTGCTGTCTGCCAATAACTTATCCAAGTATGTACGCGAGAACATCAGTTTCTCCGTACTCATCAGCGATGATATGAAAGAAGCGGACGCTTTGAAATTCCAGAAAAAATTGAATGAGGAACCTTTTGTGAAAGAAACTTCCTATATATCGAAGGAGCAGGCGTTGAAAGAGCAGAGCGAAGCGATGGGTACAGACCCGGCTGAATTCTTGGGATATAATCCTTTTACAGCTTCTATTGAAATAAAACTGAATGCCGATTATGCCAATTCGGACAGCATTTCTTGGATAGAGCAGAAAATTATGCAGAACAAGAAAGTTATGGAAATCAACTATCCTCAGGATTTACTGGATGCAGTGAACAGCAATATACGGAAAATCAGTTTTTTGCTATTGGGACTGGCTGCGCTGCTTACCCTTATTTCTTTTGCGCTGATTAATAACACCATCCGTCTGGCCATTTATTCCAAACGTTTTCTGATTCATACCATGAAACTGGTAGGGGCAAGCTGGGGATTTATCCGTCGTCCTTTTTTGGTGCGGAATATATGGATAGGGATACTGGCCGCTGCCATGGCAGATGCGGCATTGATAGGAATGGCCTATGCGTTAGTAAAATATGAACCCGAATTGATTGAGATTATTACCCCTATGACCATGCTTATGGTAATGGGTTCTGTTTTTGTGTTTGGTGTGGTTATTACCTTTATGTGTGCATATATATCAATCAATAAATACTTGCGCATGAAAGCTAGTGCGTTGTATTACATTTAATAATAAAAGGATATGGATAGACAAAAATTCGCCTTTGATAAAACTAATTTTATATTGCTTGCCATAGGTATGGCAGTGATTATTGTCGGTTTTCTGCTGATGACAGGACCTAGTTCGACAGAAGGATATTTTGAGCCGGATATTTTTAGTGTACGTCGCATCAAAGTGGCGCCCGCAGTATGTTTCTTTGGCTTTATATTTATGATTTATGGCATTGTCCGCAAGCCAAAGGACAAGACAGAAGTGGTTAACTCTTGATTTTTTTAATTTTTAATTCTCAATTTTTATTTAAAGAATGGAATGGTTTGAGGCATTGATCCTTGGTTTGCTCCAAGGATTGACAGAGTATTTGCCGGTCAGCAGTAGTGGTCATCTGGCTATCGGTTCGGCATTGTTTGGCATACAAGGGGAAGATAATCTGACTTTTACCATAGCAGTGCATGTGGCTACGGTACTCAGTACTTTGGTTATATTATGGAAAGAAATAGGCTGGATATTCCGTGGCTTGTTCAAGTTTGAGATGAATGCGGAGACAAAATATGTGATCAATATCCTGGTATCCATGATTCCTATCGGCATTGTGGGTGTGTTTTTTAAAGATTATGTGGAAGAAATTTTCGGTTCCGGCTTGCTCATTGTAGGTTGTATGCTGTTATTGACAGCTTTGCTTCTTACTTTCTCTTATTATGCAAAACCTCGTTTGAAAGAGAACATCAGCATGAAGGATGCGTTTATTATAGGTCTGGCACAGGCTTGTGCCGTGATGCCGGGATTATCCCGTTCGGGTACTACCATTGCTACCGGTTTGTTGTTGGGAGACAACAAGGCGAAACTGGCTCAGTTCTCTTTCCTGATGGTGATTCCTCCTATATTGGGTGAGGCGTTGCTGGATGGTATGAAGATTGTAAAAGGAGCTGCAGCCGGCACATCAGATATATCTGTATTGTCATTGATTGTAGGTTTTCTGGCAGCTTTCATATCGGGCTGTGTAGCTTGTAAGTGGATGATTAATATTGTGAAGAAAGGTAAGTTGATTTATTTTGCTATCTATTGTGCCATAGCCGGTGCCGTTACGATAGCGTGCACATTGATGTAATTGGATGAATTTTAAAGAAGGAGAAGTATTATACTTTGATAAACCGCTGAAATGGACCTCATTTGCAGTGGTAAACAAGATAAGATACCATATTTGCCGCAAACTGGGCGTGAAGAAAATAAAAGTGGGACATGCCGGGACATTAGACCCGCTGGCTACCGGGGTGATGATTATTTGTACAGGCAAGGCAACGAAACGCATCGAAGAGTTCCAGTATCATACTAAAGAATACATTGCCACCTTGCAGTTGGGGGCTACCACACCTTCATTCGACCTGGAGAAGGAGATAGATGCTACCTATCCTACGGAACATATCACCCGCGAGTTGGTAGAGGAAGCCTTGCAGCGTTTTATCGGCAGGATAGAACAGATTCCGCCTGTTTTCTCGGCTTGTAAGGTAGATGGTAAACGCGCTTACGATTTGGCTCGAAAAGGTGAGGATGTGGAGTTGAAAGCCAAGACGTTGATTATAGACGAGATAGAGTTGCTGGAATGTAATCTGCCTGAGATTAAAATCAGGGTAGTGTGCAGCAAGGGCACTTATATCCGTGCATTGGCCCGTGATATTGGCGAAGCTTTGAATAGCGGTGCTCATTTGATAGGGCTCATACGTACCCGGGTGGGGGATGTGAGACTGGAAGACTGTTTGTCGGTGGAAAGTTTTCCGGAATGGCTTGACCAACAAGAGATTGAAGAAGTTATAAACGAATAAGGAGAGATAAGATGAAACTGTCGCAATTTAAATTTAAACTGCCGGAGGATAAAATAGCTTTGCATCCGGCTAAGTATAGAGATGAGTCGCGCCTGATGGTTGTTCACAAATCAACAGGTAAGATTGAACACAAGGTATTCAAGGATATCCTGGACTATTTTGATGATAAAGATGTGTTTATCTTTAATGATACGAAAGTTTTCCCTGCGCGTTTGTATGGAAATAAGGAAAAGACCGGTGCCCGTATCGAGGTATTTTTGTTGCGCGAGCTGAATGAGGAACTTCGCTTGTGGGATGTGCTGGTAGATCCTGCCCGTAAGATCCGTATCGGTAACAAGCTTTATTTTGGTGACGATGATTCCATGGTGGCCGAAGTGATTGACAACACCACTTCCCGCGGACGTACCCTGCGTTTCCTGTATGACGGTTCTCACGACGAGTTCAAGAAAGCATTGTATGCGTTGGGAGAGGCTCCGCTGCCCAGTTTCATCCGTCGTCCGGTAGAAGAGGAAGATACCGAACGTTTCCAGACTATCTTTGCCAAGAACGAAGGGGCTGTGACAGCTCCCACTGCCGGACTTCATTTCAGCCGCGAGTTGATGAAGCGTATGGAAATCAAAGGTATAGACTTTGCTTTTGTGACGATGCATGCTGGACTGGGTAATTTCCGCGAGATTGATGTGGAGGACCTTACCAAGCATAAGATGGATTCGGAGCAGATGTATGTCAATGCGGATGCGTGCCGTATTGTGAATAATGCCAAGGATGAAGGAAAGAATATTTGTGCGGTAGGAACGACAGTGATGCGCACGATAGAGACTGCGGTAGGTACGGATGGTCATCTGAAAGAATTTGACGGATGGACCAATAAGTTCATTTTCCCTCCTTATGATTTCTCGGTAGCCAACAGCATGGTTACTAACTTTCACCTGCCTCTCTCCACTTTGCTGATGCTGGTAGCTGCCTACGGTGGTTATGATCTGGTGATGGAGGCTTATCACACAGCATTGAAGGAAGATTACCGTTTCGGTACTTATGGCGATGCTATGTTGATTTTGGATAAGTAATACCGGTTGGAGCAGCGTATGAGGGTTTATTTGGGACTTGGAACCAATCTGGGTGATAAAGAATCAAATCTGCATGTTGCTGTCCGGAAGATAAATGAGCGGATAGGGGAGGTTACTGCCCTTTCCGCTTTTTATGTTACTGCCCCTTGGGGGTTTTCTTCTGAAAATTCTTTTCTGAATGCCGCCTGTTGCGTGGAGAGTGTGCTTCCTCCCTTGGATATATTGCGGGAAACACAGGAGATAGAGCGTGAATTAGGCCGGATGAAGAAGTCGGCGGGAGGTAATTATAGTGACCGCCTGATTGATATAGATATTTTGTTGTACGGTGATTTAATACTGCATACGCCGGAATTGGAAATCCCTCATCCCTTGATGACTGAACGGAGGTTTGTTATGGACCCGCTGGCGGAGATTGCATCGGATGTGGTGCATCCGGTATTGGGAAAAAGGCTGGGGGAGCTTTAAACCTGTAAGAGTATATTAATTAAAAGAGGACGGAAAATTCTTCAAATCCGTCATTGTGGTGTAGATAGCTGATTGATAGTGTATTGTTATGAAGGATTCGTAATAGAATCCTTCATAAATGTTTCAGATGAATCAATGTTTATAATGTTATTATATTTTGTCATGGATATAATATCTATGCTCATATTTGTTTCTGTTAAATCATTACAAGAATAAGATGTTAGTAATAATAGGAATAAGTATATTTTTCTATAAGAGGTTTTCATAGTCATTAGATATAAATATATTAGTAAAAAATAGTGCTGATTGTTAATACTTATCAAATAACAATCAGCACATGGAATATTAGATCTTAATTTGGGAAATGAACATGGAGTTATCGGCTGCATTAGCACCAGAGAAAGAAATAGGGACTCCATATATTTCTTTACTATATACTCCTCCTTTTATTATAAAATCTTGAAATGCAGGAAATCCAGTAACAACTTTAGCTGCGTCCTCTCCGTTACCACCTATAATATAAATATAGATCTGAGCACGTTTTAGCATTTCTTTTGTCTTTGAGTCTAGTGATAGTTCTCCGTTTACTATTCCTGCATTGAATGCTGCTCGAATTGATACAGAAATTTCACTATATGATTCTTCAGATTCTACTATCATTACTCCTTTTCGTCCCATATTCACAGAATTCACATATACAGGTTTTTGATTTAGATATTTTTGGCGTTCTGTTTCATTGAGAAATATGTTTCCATCATCTGGGATATCCATAGCTACATTAAAATAGATTTGGCTGAAATCAACAAATAAAGCGGTATTACTTTGTTTTTTATCACTCTCAACAGAAGTTGTAATTGAAAAAAGCTGTCCTATTTTTATATTAGCTCCAAAAGCCATATTTACCTCTTTGTAATAATTAAATTCTTTCATTTTATATGAGAAAACTTGCGATTGTTTTCCACTAAAATCTTTACCTGCATCTGTGATAGCGTCTATAACTGCATCATTAAATGAGGTAAACTTAGGTTTTATTACTCTTGATTTGATAGGCAATGAGAATGCAATTCTGATTTCTGGTTTTAAAGCATTTGGATATGCAACAGAACGGTATTCTCCGGTATTAATAGATTCAGCTTGTAAAACAGAGCCTAAATATGTATAAGCAGGGTTCAAGCTTGCTATTTCATAAAATTCTTGGGTGGATCTTGATAGATACTGTTGTAATGTTAAATCTACCTCTTTACCATCTCTAATTTCATATATTCCATCATAGTAAAGAGAACTTAGTGGAGCAATGTTTGCTGTATTATTTGCTTTCGAAGAAATTTCATCTAAATCTTCGTTTTCACAAGAAAACATTACAAGGAAAACAATTGCAAAATAAAAATACTTTTTCATAGGATTAAATTTTTAATAGATTATTTGATAGAATGGGCTGTTGAGCAGCGAATATTCACGAGTGTATTCAGTTGCATTCCACATTCGCATAGGTTCGTTAGGTTCCATAGGCATGGAACCTGTACTTTCGTAATATGATGAATTATAGCCAACATATATTTTTGATTTAAAATCAATGTTTCTCATTATAATTCTCTCTGTCTTATCTGTACAATTTGCATTTATCATAGGCCAGTTTTTATAATTGGGTTCATAGTTGCATTTATTTTCAAACATACTTATATTGAAGATAATATCTATATAGGGTTGGGAAGGTTTTGTCTTTTCTCTATCTTTATAAAAATACAAATAAAGTTGGCTTGACGAATGATAATCGCTTTTGTTGGAATAATCAGGTAAGTATGAATTATTTTCACGACTTGGCTTTACATATAAAGGTTCTATATGGATAGTATTGATAAATTCAGTTTCAACCAATCCATGTGAATTGGCATAGGAGAAAGAACATGTAATAGGTACACCATAGCTTGTTTCTGTGAATTTTGAATTATATATTAAATTTAGGAAATGGCTATATCCTTTAAATGTTTGTACGGCCAGATTGCTATCTCCCCCTATAATTAGCACTTTGAATTCTGTATTTTCAAAGAATTTTTCTTCTTCTTTATTCAGAGTAGTTGTTTTCTTACTGAAGATTCTATCAAATTCTTTTTTTATACACGTTTCTGCGAATTCGTATGATTCGTCTGTTTCAAAGGCAATGATTCCCAGTCTTCCATAAGTCAATGAATTCACATAAACAGGCTCATATTCACTTTTTCCTTGAATAGGTTGGTCACTTAAAGGAGCAATATCCATGTTGACGGTGAAACTTGATTGGAAGAATTTAACATACATTCCTGTTGACTTTTGTATTTTATCCCTGTATTCTGTTGAACTTTCACTTTTTGAAGAAAATAGTTTTCTTGTATTAATATTTGTTCCGAATGCGGTTTTAATTTCATCGTAAAAGCTAAATCTCTTGTAACTGAACATGAATTTCTGATTCTGTTCGAAATTTCCATCGGTTACCATCTCAACCACATAATCACTTAATTTAGAGAAAGTGGGTGCTTCTATAGTTCTGCTAGTGGGTTTGGGTGTATTGTGTGCCAATGTCATTGATACTGTTATGGGTTTTCTGTTGCTGATAAATACCGGTATATAATTTTGGTTTGAAATGCTATTTCCTTCTAAAATGGATCCTGGAAATATGTAATTTCTTCCATATAAAACGGTTGCTTCTGTACTTTTCACAATATATTGTTTATTGAAAAATGCATCATCTTCCGGTGAAAGTGATCTTGATGTTTTGTCTTCCAGATTCTTATTATATTGATTTATCCAATTCTGATATAGAGAATCTCCTGGATATGTATATAAAGAGTCTATTTTAACAATATCTTTATATTTTATAAGACTGACATTAGGGGTAATATGGGCTAATTCTGTTGCTTCATTGCATGAGCAGATTAGCGTTACGCCTAGAAGTATGTGTAAAATAGAACGGATGCTTTTCATAATGATGATTATTTATTGTACATTGAAATAGTTAACAAATACAGAATTATCTTTTATGTTAGAGGCGGAAAATGATATAGGTCCTCCGAAATCATCGGGTGTAACTGTTGAAGATAAATAAGTAAGTATGCTTGTAAAAGGATTGTCTGGGTTGATATCTTTTATTCCTTTGTTTCCAATAGTCATCAATCTGATATTAGAATTGGCTAATATTGCTAGTTCTTTTTGACTAACTTCCTTAGACTTCAGTAAATTGTCAATAGTTTCTTGTAATTTGTCATAATCAATATTACTTTCAATAACTAGTATAATTTTTCTGCCAAATTGTATTGAGTTTATAAATGCAAGCTTGTCTAATTGTTGCAAAACTTGTGGATCAGTGCTTAGTGATTCCGGCATATCCATTATAATGCTGAAAAAACTTTGATTTATATCTATCAATATAATATTCTTTTGAGGCTTATAATCGGGTGTGATGCCTAATAGTTGCTGAAGGTTAATATTTTGTCCCCAATTGACAGCTAATTCTTGGTATGATTTTATCTTTTTAATTACGAATGAAAAAGAATAGTTACTTTTCAAAACATCGTTTGTTTTTAACGCTTCATGAATAGCTTTCATCATGTTATTATAGGAAGGAGTGATTGTTTGTGACTTTATAGGAATGGTGTACCCCATGTTTATAGGATTCATTGATATTTTCAGGAACTTATATGTGTCTTGATTGATGCTGTTGGCTTCCAATATTGCTCCTATGAATATTTCATTGGGGCATTTTGCCACAAACTTATCTGCACTATATTGCTCTTCTTGGCTATAAGCAAGTTTAGCAATCATCAAAAATACGATGGTGTATATTATTTTAGTTTTCATTTCTTTGTATTTAGGTTTTATACTCATATTTATTCAAAGGTATATTTTCTTTTCAGCCATATAATGGAAAGGAAATCTTGATTCATTAGTTCTGAATAAGAGATTAGATTATACTCTTGTCCTATTGCCATAAATGTACGTTGGTCATTATTGTTTTTTATTATATAGAATCCTATATTGAGTATTACTCTTCCATTTTCGTCTTTTTCTCCACAGTATTCCCATTTATCTATTGGCTTCTGGTATATGAATAATTTTTTATCTTGCCATTTTAGTTTATACTTTTCTACTATATTATTGGTTTTTACAATGGAAAGGGAGTCCCTATCGAATTGTAATTCATGGGGGCAAGACCGTTGGATTCGTTCTCCGAAATATGCAGTTTCTGTTTCTGTTAGGTCTTGAATATCGTTTTTATTGAGTATTTCTTTAAATTCTACTTTTTCAGAAAACTTTAGTTTCAATATGTAAGAAGTGTCTTCCGGTGTGGGAAGAATAGGAGAGGGATCGTCCTTGTCTGCGCAAGAACTAAACATAAGTGTTCCTATTGAAAGGAGAAAGGACATGCCTACAATAAGTAGAGTGCTTTTTTTCTTTTTCATAATATTGGACTTTAGTTTTCGTATATAAATTCTCCTGCCAATATTCCCTTTTCATCGGTGATTGTCAGTTCATATATTCCTGCCGGAATATTCTCTAAAGAAGTTGATAAAGAAGAATTGGAGTGGGGTATATAGAGGTTTCTATATACTACATATCCTTCTTTTGATTTAATCTCGATGGTTACCGCTTCCCAGTCCTGTGCGAATTCGATGGTTAATTCTTTATTGCAGTCGTCAAAGAAAGCTTTTACCGGAATGAATGACTCTACTGGAATTCTATGGTTGCCATGTTTTATAAATTCTATATTTCGCTTTTTAGCGCATAATAATAGAGGAATAATTAAGGCTATCAAAGCCAAGCTTATTTTTAATTTGTTCATAATCGTTTTACGTTTTAGTTTTGTACAAACTTAGGTATTATAGGATTATGAATGACAAAAAGAGGGAGTTATAGTATATACAAGATTTGTTGATTATCAGTGAGTTACAGAAATTGTTATATACAGTGATGTATATGTAGTGTTTTATAATTCACTGATAATAAGACCTGTATGAGAACTATTTATTTTAAGAGGTTTTTGATGATGTAATCTCGTAAAAACGTTTCTTTATCGTGCTTTAGTTGGACCTCTTGATAAATTCTCGTTCGTTTCATTCGTACAGAAGCCGGATTGATGCCAAGCAATTTTGCTTCATCATTTGCGTCAAATCCAAAAATATGGAGATAGCAATATTGATATTCTGATTCTGTCAGGTTGGGAAATGCCTCTTTTAGTAGGGAGTAAAATTGGGGATATATCTTGTCTACTTCCGTCATTATGGAATGCCATGTTTTGTCAGTAGGGAGTTGGGAGTCCTCAAGCCTATTTTTTTTAGTCAAAGAAATAAGCTTCTTGCCAACTGTGGATGTTTCCAGACTTTGCTTTTGCAGCCGGTTGTATTTATAGGATATTACTTCTATTTCCTGTTGTAGTTTGTGGGCATTATTCTCTTTGTCTGCCAATGCTTTTTGCAAAATCTGCTTTTTTTCTTCTAGTTCTGCAGATAAGTGAAGGAGCTCTATTTTCATCTTATCTAGAATTGTTTGCTGGTAATAGATTTTGGCTTTGCTTCTCTGCCGGTAAATGATATATCCTGCAACTGATAGTAAGAATAAGGAGATGGCAATAATGATGATGATTGTATTCCTTTGCTGTGTAATCTTTAATAGTTCGTTCTCTTCCCGTATCTTGGCGTTGTTATACTTTTTTTCTATTTCCAATACTTTTGTCTCATTTTGAACTAATGTCAGTGAATCGAGCATGTCGGAACAGATTTCTTTGTAATGGAGTGCTTCCTTGTATTTTCCTTCTGCCTTATAAAGCAGGTAGTAAGCTTGATTGAAGTAATAAGCGATATCATTGTGTTTGGTTATCGTTTCAATCCATTCGTGTGCTTTTGCCAGTTGGTTGTCTTTTATATATATGTGTAATAGGGAGATAGAATCCTTATAGCTTTCTTTGCTGCCCGTTTCAATGGCTTTTAAGAAATATCTTTCGGCATTCTTGTATTTTTCTTGTGCCTCATATATCACTCCAAAAGCATTGGCTACATCAGCTGTTAAATCTTTGTTATGCAGTAGTTGTGAGATGGAATCAGCCTTTTGAAGTAAGGGTATGGTGCAATTAAAAGAATCAGTGAGTGTACATTCACACGCTAAATCTTTTAAGGCGTATGCATAGCTTTTGTAGTTCCTTGCTTTCTTGAAGAAGTTACTGGCCTCTTTTCTTTTCTCCAGACGTTCACTGGTTATATCTCTAAAACCATACAAATCTGCCATATAGGCACAAATATACCCTGCCACATTATAGGCCTGATGTTCTTTGGCCAGTTGCAGCGCATCGGCATATATTTGCATTGCATTGTCATACTCCCCATCTTCTACATAAGCACGGCCTAGATACAAGGCTATTTGCGCCTGTTCTTCCGGTGTACCGTGTTTCATAAACCATTGTTGTGCCCGTTGCCATTGGTAGATAGGGAGTAATCCGGTGGCTGCTTCGTCCGTCACTTTACCGCATAACATACACCAGTGGGCAAAGTCCTTATCAGTCAGTTCATCGGGGGCATTTATGTTGTTCAGTAGCACAGAAGCACTATCGGCATACATGGGAATCAGTTCCTCTACAGATTGTAATAGCGGAAGTATGCTTTTCTCTTTTCTACATCCGGGGAGGATGAGAATGAATAGTAGTCCTGTCAAAAGTAAAGCTTTCATAAGAATGTGTTTATATTTTGCTAATATAGTGATAAATCCGGACAACTTGTATTTGATAGAGGGAAAAGTCAGTTTTTTATGCTTTCCGTGGCTTCTCCTTTGGAAGTGAGGTGGGAAAGCATGAAAGCTCTTTGTCTTGTCAGTGAAATCTGTCTGTTGTTTTTTGTTCTTCTGCCTTTTCATTAAGTTTTATCACTAAAGTGAAGAAACTGTATCACTTTAGTGATGAAGTTTGATTACCTTAGTGATGAAAGTTCATCACTAAGGTGAAACGATTAAATGAAAAGGCAGAGATTGGGAGAAAATACCGATGGAACCACTCAAGTTACAGGAACGGAATTCATTTTGTTTGCGCCATTTATAACGGTTGTAATGTTGTGCTTTCTATTGAAATATCCTATGACAAAATGATGAAGAATTTATGAATAAATCAATCATGGTAAATAATTGGTTATCAACACTTAATAAGTAAATGAAGAATTTGAAGGAAATAATCAGCCAACTGGATACTGTAACTCCTTGTGTTTTGAATCCGTTGTTTTTACGCCACAAATCTTCTGGTCCATTTGCATGCATACATCCCTCTGACCACCAGGTAGCTGATGAGAAAGGCTGTTACGGCCATGCAAATAATGTGTATTATGGCAGGAATCCCCTGAGGCAACAGCGAGGCGAACAAGTCATATCCCATTTGCACGAAGACGAAATGACACAGATAAATGCCGAAGGTCATGGATGCCACTTTTGAAAGAACAGGCGAAGAAGGTATTTTAAGCTTCTGTATGCAGACAAAAACAGGAAATGTCATCATAAATACATTGATGCCTCCGAAAAGCCATACTATTTCCAGATAGGCGTAGTTTCCCGGAAAATATTCCTGCATGATGAGGTAGCCGCCGAAAGTGATGGCGTACCCTGTCACAAACATAGGGATACCGATAGCCAGGGTTTTTCTCCAACTCCATTGCAGCGGGTATTTTACCAGATAATGGGCCAGTATCAGATAGCCAATAAATCCGGAAACATAATAAAATGAGCCGAATGCATTCCAGTCGCACACTCCCAGGATATCCATATTGCCCCAGTTGCCGATATATCCCAGTGCGGGAGCGGCCATCTTTATGTAGGGAAGGAACAAGGAGATGCCCCAGATGGAAAGAAATAGCTTGATATCTTTCCGGGTAGCACGCTCCAGCCATGCATGGAAGATGGGGATGATGAAGTAGAGCCCCACCAGCATATACAGATACCACAGAGGAGTGGTGTCATAGTTGAAATTGAAAATGAATGTCCAAATCTTCGTGATAGTCATTTCCAGGGTGAAGGCGGACATGTCTATGGTAGGATTGTCTGTCGTGGTGATGTAATTCAGATAAATGAAATACAATACAGGCAGCATGACCGACCAGAAGATAAGCGGGACAACAATGCGGCCGATCCGCTTTTTGTAAAATTCACTCATGCCGTTTCGTACAGGAAACAGCAGCACTCCTGTCATCATCACAAACAAGGGCACGCAACAGCGTACGGCACTTCCCAATGCGCACCCTTGCAGAAAAGTAGGACGGTCTGTGTCAAAACGTGCCACAAAAGGGTCACAGCAATGGGCGAATACAACTAAAAAACAGGCGGTGACGCGTAGCAAGTCTATCCATCCGATGTTCTCTCTTTTATTTATTTCCATATTTTCTGTTGGGCTTATTTTTGTTCAAGCACTATTACTAAAGGACGGTGATCTGATGCTACCGGTTCATTTACTACCTGTGCGGAGGTTACTGTGAAGCCTTTCATGTTCTGTTTCAGTGCTGTAATATAATCAATGGTTTCTGTAGGGGCGGGAGCCGGAAATGTATGCTGGTTTACGTCAGAAAGTATCTGAAAATCCTGTTGCAAGTATTTTATGAATGCGGATTCGGGTTCGGCATTCAGGTCGCCGGCCAGGAAAAAAGGTTTTTTATGAGCGGCGGCAAAGTCTTTTATAAGCTCCAGTGAGGCCATGCGGTCTTCTTCGGTGAGAGACAGATGGGTGCAACAATAAATGTAGTTGTCGAACTCTGCCATAATCAGCGCACGTGCTTCTTCCCGTCCGGGAAGTGTCATGGTTTTCAGGCTGACGGGAATTTCTTTGGTGAGAAGTCCGATACCATATTTTCCTCCGTCGTAATCAATGGCAGGGGCAAAGTAAGCGTGCATTTGCGTACGTCCGGCTATCTCGCCCAGTACGTATTTTTGTCCGCTGCGGTGGGTCATGCTGTCTAGTTCCTGCAAGGCTACCACTTCGGGGTGGATATGATTGATTACATCGGCTATGCGTTGGAAGTCGCATACATCATCCATTCCGTTTGCATTTTTAATGTTATAGGTCATTAGCCGTAAGGAATTTTGTGATTGTGCCGACAGGGCAAAAAGAAGGGTAAAAAGTAAGGGCAATGTCTTTTTCATATATTCATCAGGTTTTGATTGTTTAAATTCTCTCCAAAGATAGATAAATTCTTATTGTCATTTTCATATTCTTGTCTGAAAAGTATGTATTGATAAATACTTTTATATAATTATTTTTTCATTTTGCTCCTTTATAATTATATCAAAGGGATTATCTGTCAGTTTACTTTTTATCCATGCGCAAAAATCAAAGGTTTTTAATAACGGCCTTTCATATTTGTCTTCTTCTATTTTTTGTATATTTTGTTGATAGTAACTCCAAAGCTTATTTCTATACTGTTTGCTTTTGGGTAATGGATAGGATTGAACGAATTTAAAAAGAAGCTTCTCTGTGATATATTGTTTTGTTTCGAAAGAAGAACTCCTTTTAATTGACTTTATTTCATTCTCAAAATAATCATAATTCCCTAATTCAGCTTGTAAAATAAGATTGACTAGTCTTGCTATTCTGTAAGTAGGGAATATATAGAGGGATTTACCGGAACTTAATATCTTCTTCATATTTTTACGTGCTTCTTTTAGGTCTTTCAGACCTATATGTAGAATAACCAGACTTAGATATAATTGTAACTGCAAATTCAATTCTAATAATGAAATCTTTTTGAAGATGGGCTCCTCATTTTGTTGTTGTAATTCTTGTGCGGATTTGAAGTTCCCTGTATTGAATAAGCTGTAAAATTCATACAGGTAGATGTAGACCTGTACTGTTAGCCTGAATTCTGCTGAATAATCTCCCTTTTCCATTTCTTTTAGTCTGGAAATGAAGAAGGGCATCTCCTTGTATAATCCGACGGACTGTAAACTGTCCAGTACTCCCAAGATAGCATTCAGATAATACAAAGGAGGATTTAGAATCATGTGTTTGTTTTCATCGAAGAGCAAGATCAAATCTTGATATAAGCGTATGGCTGCCTTGTAATTACCGGAATTGAGGAAATAGGTGGACTGGAAAAGTAGATGTAGTTTTTCTGTTTCAAAGCCTTTATATGAGGAGTTGGCAATGAGATTCAGCTCACTTAGCACCAGATCGTTTAAGTTCTCTTTTTGCTTGTCGGACCGGATGCAGCCTTTGTAGGTGAACCGGTATTTAAGTATGTCATATAATTGGGTATGAAGATTGGCACTGCGGGTATACCTCATTATTTCATTTATCTTCATTTGTTTGTCCACCACCTGTTTTTCGCTCATACCCGTAAAGTCATACATACTGAGATATTTTAGTTCTGTGCGGCGTATCAATAGTATCAATGAGTCATTTTCATAATGGATAGCTAGTTTTTCCGCTTTCTCAAGTTCCGATAAGGCTTCATTTAGCAGTTCTCTTTCAAATAAGATACCGGCTTTTGAAATATAATCAAAAATTTGAGTCTGGATATCCTGTTGCTTATTCAGGTGAACTAAACAATTAAGTACTACTTTATATAGATGCTTGACTGCCATATCGAAACTTTTTCCTTTTTGTTTTATACAGAATTGCTTGTAGATATCATCTATAGAGGTATTGTTCTCTAATAATTCAAAGAGAATAAGATAGCCTTTTTCTCCATTTTGCAGATTGCTGTATAGCTTTAAATATCGTTTTTCTGCTTTTGATAGGGATTTAATCAGAGCAAGTAGTGAGATGGCTTTATTCATAAAGTATGTAATATATGTCTTTTCAAATATAGGTATTATCTATGAATATACAAGTGGTGAAAGTATTAAATAAGCGTATGTTTTTATGTTATAATAATAATCCTAAAAGGATATTCTTTTATTGATTGAATATATAATCATTTGATAAATAGTAAATTATATATTGTTAAAAGTAAGATAATTCTATATGTGTAATGATGGCTAGCGGCACTTTATGGCTCAAGAAGTTTTTTGTGCTCAGAAATATAGAAAAAGAAAAGGGCGTCTATGTGATTTATTATGTTAGTTACCAATAATATATGATATAGTGTAGTATAGAAAAATTAGATAAATAACCTGTTTGGGATTATCAAAACAGGTAAATAATGGATGTTGTTTTATGATTCTATCCATCTATATTTGCAATGCGTCGAAGTAATAATTATCTATATCCGGAAATAGAAATTAGATTTTGATGCATAAACCTTTATTAATTAAGATCTATTATGAAACACAGACTTTCTAATTTATCGAAAATCTATCGAGATGACATTTGTCGTAAGATGAATATTCTGCCGATAGTGTTATGTATGTTTTGTATGGGCAATGCATACTCGTTGATGGCCGCAACACCATCAGTCAGTGAAACTCTTCAGCAAAACAGGAAGATCAAGGGTAGAGTGGTGGATGTAAACAATGAACCTATGATTGGTGTAAGTGTGTTGGAAAAAGGGACAACCAACGGAGTTATCACTGATTTTGACGGAAACTTCACATTGGATGTCCGAGGAAATTCAGCTGTTCTCGTATGTTCTTATATCGGTTATATTACTGCTGAAATCCAGGTTGGAAACCAGACGGACATTCACGTACAAATGTCTGAGGATGTAAAAACAATAGACGAAGTCGTTGTCATTGGTTATGGTACCACAACTAAGAAGGAGTTGACAGGCTCTGTTACTTCTATTGGCAGGGATGATTTTAAAGCCGGTAATATAAGTAATCCTATCCAGCTGCTACAAGGGCAGATTGCAGGATTGAATATTGCTCGTCCGGATGGAGCGGATCCTACGGGGGGATTTGAAATTCAGCTACGTGGTTTGACTACGATGAAAGGAGGATCGGGGCCGCTAATTGTGATTGACGGCGTTGAAGGTGGAAATCTTGCCAATTTGAATGCCAATGATATTGAATCCATTGATGTATTGAAAGATGGTTCGGCAGCTGCTATCTATGGTACCCGTGGTACCAACGGCGTTATTCTTGTCACTACCCGCAAAGGAAAGCCCGGACACTCTTTGATTGAGTTTTCCAGTTATTGGACTACTCAAAGTGTTACAAGAAAGCCGGAATTTCTTTCTGCTGATGAGTTCCGTTCTACTTTGAAGGAATATCTCCCCAATCAGGCTGCTACATTGGATTATGGAGCATCAACGGATTGGTTTGATGAGGTCACTCGTGACACTCCCCTTAGTCAGTATTATAGTCTTGCAGCATCAGGAGGCTCGGAAAAACTGACTTATCGTGGAAATATTTCCTGGCATGATGATAAAGGTATTGTGCGTAATTCGGGAAACAAACAATTAAGAATGCGTTTCAATGTGTCACAAACTGCTTTAAATGACCGGTTAAAGCTGGATTACAATATCTCTTATTCTACTGCCAAAAAGAATTTTTCAGGATATGAAGTGATGAAGCAGGCGGTAACACGCAATCCTACGGAACCGGTATATGATACAGAAGGGAGAACTCCGATTTCCGGCGGTTACTATTATAATGATGGTCCGTTTAAGTATTACAATCCGGTTGCCATGCAAAATGAATCGACTAATGAGACATTAGACCGTGAGTTCTCGGGAAGTGTACATGCGTCATTAAAGATTATTGATCCTTTGAAAATCAATGCTTTGGCTTCATTGGTAGAAACCAATACTCGGAATGGGTATTACCAGACCCAATATTATCCAATTGATTTCGGTACTAATGGCCGGGCTACCAGCACGAATTCTCTATCAAGCAGCAAGCAGTTTGAAGTGAATGCAGATTTTAACCACTCTTTTGGCGACCATAAAATTCAGGCTATTGCTGGTTATTCGTACTATGATTATTGGAATGAACGTTATTATGGTATGAATTATGGATATGATACTGATATTTTTTCATTCTATAATATGGGGGCAGGTTCTGCGTTGTCTGCAGGTAAAGCATCACTTACCAGTAATAAGCAGTCCAATAAACTAATTTCATTTTTCGGTCGTGTCATGTATAATTTCAGCGATAAATATTTGCTTTCTGCTTCTGTACGTTATGAAGGGTCAAGCCGTTTCGGGGCAAATAACAAGTGGGGTACCTTCCCGGCTGTCAGCTTGGGGTGGCGCATTACGCAAGAAGAGTTCATGAAAAAGTTCAGATGGCTGGATGACTTAAAATTGCGTGCTGGATTCGGTGTTACCGGTAATCAGGATATTGATAATTACCAGTCTTTGTCATTGCTTACATTCGGTTCTCGCTTTTTGTATGATGGAAAGTGGACTAGTACGGTTTACCCGAATAGTAATCCTAATCCAGACTTGAAATGGGAGAAAAAAGAGGAATTCAATGTGGGACTTGATTTTAGTGTGCTGAAGGGACGTTTGATAGGAACCATTGATTATTATGTACGTCATACAAAGGATTTGCTGAATTCATATACAGTTCCTGTTCCCCCCAATTTGTATGATACGATGTTCGCCAATGTAGGTCAGATAAATAATTCGGGTATTGAAATTTCGTTGGGCGCATCTCCGGTTGTGACTAAAGATTTTACTTGGAATCTGAACCTGACATTTGCTCGTAATACCAATAAACTGGCTAGTTTCTCCAATAATGAATATGCTATGGTACAGATGAATACCGGTTATTTCAGTGAAGACTTGAAGACGTATACACAACGTATTGTAGAAGATGAGCCTATCGGTAATTTCTATGGTCCTAAATGGTTGGGATTTGATGCAAACGGAGATAATATTTTTGAAGATTTGGATGATGACGGGAAATTATCGGATGGAGACAACCAGGTAATTGGTAACGCTTATCCTGATTTTACTTTCTCTATTCAGAATTCATTTTCTTATAAAAATTTTGATTTGAGTTTCTTATTCCGTGGCTCAGTAGGAAATGATGTATTGAATATGAGTCGGTTGTATTATGAAGGATTCAGCTATTTTGGTAGTAATAATATTCTGAAATCGACCTTAGACCATCCCGAATATAAAGGTGGAGCCATTTATTCTTCACGCTTTATTGAAGACGGTTCTTTTGTGAAGCTTGATAACCTTACGTTGGGATATAATGTGCCTTTGAAAGGTAAGGTTATTTCTAAGATGAGGATTTATGTGACCGGTCAGAATCTGCTGACTTTGACCAAATATAAAGGCATGGATCCAGAAGTTCATTTGGCAGGTTTGGAACCGGGTATCGAATGGTATACTTTTTATCCCCGGACTAAAACTTATCTGCTGGGCTTAAATATAACATTCTGATAATTGATGGATTAACCTGTTAAATTGTATCTCATGAAAAAAATAGTTATATCTGCTTTGTTGGCTGTATGTACCGGCAATTGTTTCCAGTCTTGTACCAATCTGGATGAAGACGTTTATTCATATATTCAAACTGATGATTTCTTTAAGAACGAGCAGGAGATGGTGATGAATATTGGACGGATTTATGATTATATGAAACAATATACTCATTATTTTAATATGTGGGGGGCACTGACTATCAGTGCTGATGAGGCCATTTGTCCGTTCCGCGAGGGCAATCTTTGGTGGGATAATGGCGTGTGGATTGATTTGCACTCCCATAACTTCCATTCGCATGTGAATAACAATGCTTGGGATTTTATTTTTGGAGGGGTGGCCTTATGCAATCAGATTCTTTACATGATTGAGGAATCTCCAGTGGATTTTGCTTCCAAACCCAATTTGATTGCCGAAGTAAAAGTAATGCGTGCGTGGTTCTATATGAATGGCATTGATTTATTCGGCAACATACCTTTTACTGATAATTTTAAAGATGAGGGATTACCACCACAAAAAGACCGCCAATTCTTGTTCCCGTGGATTGAAAAGGAACTAAAGGAAAACGTAGAAGCCCTTCCGGCTATACCGGCTACCAGTAACTATGGACGACCGACTCAGGCTATGGCATATACAGTATTAGCCAAGCTCTATATTAATGCGGAGGAATGGATTGGTAAAGAGATGTGGCAGGAAACAGTAAATGTTTGCGCGAAGGTAAGAAAACTGGGTATGACACTGGAGTCTGATTATTTTGCCAATTTCAAAGTTAATAACGAGAATTCAAAGGAGAACATTATGGTAGTGGTATATGATAATGTCCAAACTTCGGGTGATTGGACTTATAATTTCAAGCTACATCAGGAAACCTTGTATACTCTGAGCCAACAAACATTTGGTATTGTTGATTTTTGTTGGGATGGTTTTTGTGTCACTGAGTCATTGTATAATAGCTATGATGAGAATGATGTACGTAGAAAATCATGGTTGGCAGGCCCGCAATATGATAAAAGCGGTAATCCGCTGATGTATCGTGGCGAGCCGTTCAGTTATAACGTCAGTGTTACTTCTTTGTATGATCCACAGAATCCGGCTAAAACGGAAGATGGTGCACGTTGTGCAAAATATGAATATGAAGATGGTTTGCAGGGCTCTATGAGTAATGATTTTGTGATTTATCGTTATGCTGATGTGTTAATGATGGAAGGTGAGGCATTGGTACGTATGGGAAAAGCAACCGAAGCGCTTCCGTTATTTAATGAAGTAAGGCGGCGGGCAGGTGTAGCTGAATATACAGCAAGTCAATTGACCCTGGATGAAATCTTAGCAGAAAGAGGGCGTGAATTTGCATGGGAGGGATTGCGTAGGCAAGACCAGATTCGTTTCGGAACATGGGGAAAAGCCTGGGATTTTAAAGAACCCTCAGAGGATTACAAAAAACTGTTCCCGATACCGTATTGGGCGTTACTTTCTAATCCTACCCTACAACAAGAACCAGGATATACTAATTAAAAAAAATATATGATATGAAACAACAAAAAATATTGGTTGTGGGCAGTGCAAATACTGATATGGTGATTCAAACAGATCATCTTCCAGTATTAGGGGAAACAATTTTAGGTGGAACTTTTTTTATGAATCCGGGTGGAAAAGGGGCTAATCAGGCTGTTGCCATTGCTCGGTTGGGGGGAAAGATTACTTTCATATGCAAAACTGGTAGAGATGTTTTTGGTCATCAATCACATCAATTATTTGAGGATGAAGGGATTGATACTTCGTATATTTTCTCGGATTCCAAATATCCTTCCGGTATAGCTATGATTACGGTTGATCATAAAGCTGAAAATTGTATAACTGTCGCTCCCGGTGCCAATATGAATCTTACTCCTACTGACTTGGCAAAGGCCAGGTCTGCTATTGATGAGGCGGATATTATTCTGTTGCAATTGGAAATTCCGATGGAAACGGTTGAATATGTAGCCAAAGTTGCCAAAAAGCAGAATAAAAAAGTTATTTTAAATCCTGCTCCTGCCCAACCTTTGTCCGAAGAACTATTAAGTGCTCTTTATCTTATTACTCCTAATGAAACGGAAGCAGAACTTATTTGTGGACAGAAAATCACGGATATTGATTCGGTTACCAAGGCTGCTAATTTGATAAAAGCTAAAGGGGTGAAGAACGTAATAATTACGATGGGATCGAAAGGAGCGTTTGTTTGTACTGACACTATTTGTGAATTGGTTCCGTCCTATAAAGTGAAGGCTGTAGATACAACGGGGGCAGGCGATATTTTTAATGGAGCATTGGTGCTTGCTATTTCCGAAGGTCGTGATTGGATAGAGGCAACTCGCTTTGCTTGTAAGACATCGGCAATTGCCGTGACAAGAGTAGGTGCACAGTCATCAGCACCTTATAGAAATGAAGTGGATGTGTTTAACCCTGAAAAATGAAAAACAACATGAAAAAGAATGTACTATTATGCACTTGGTTATTTTTATCAGCATTGGCTGGTATGGCTTGTACAGATAAGCAAAACCGGGCGGTTCCTGTTGAAGTAACAATGACCAAGGCTAAGTTATTTGATAAGATTAAAGGAGGATGGGCTGGTCAAACAATAGGTTGCACGTATGGTGGTCCTACAGAGTTCAGATATCCGGGGACAATGATACAAGATTATATTCCTATCAATTGGCCGGATGGGTATATTAAATGGTATTATGAAAATGAACCGGGTTTGTATGATGATGTTTATATGGATCTGACCTTTGTGGATGTATTTGACCGTTTGGGATTGGATGCTCCGGTCGATTCATTTGCTGTGGCTTTTGCCAACGCAGGTTATGTGCTGTGGCATGCCAATCAGGCTGCACGTTACAATATTCTGAATGGTATTATGCCTCCCGAATCTGGTCATTGGAAGAATAATCCCCATGCTGACGATATTGACTATCAGATAGAAGCTGATTACGCAGGTTTGATGAGCCCCGGCATGCCCAATACAGCATCTGAAATTTCTGATAAAATAGGTCATATTATGAATTATGGCGATGGTTGGTATGGTGGTGTTTATGTGGGGGCTATGTATACACTGGCTTTTGTTTCCGATGATATAGAGTATATTGTAACTGAGGCTTTGAAAACAATTCCACAACAGAGTCTATATTATCAGTGTATTAATGATGTTATTCAATGGTATAGGCAATATCCTGATGACTGGAAGCAGACTTGGCTGGAATGTGAAAAGAAATATAGTGAAGACAAGGCTTGCCCTGAAGGTATCTTTGTTCCATTTAATATTGATGCCACGATTAATAGCGCTTATATTGTAATAGGTTTACTGTACGGGCAAGGTGATTTTGCCAAGACAATGGATATTGCTACCCGTTGCGGGCAGGATTCGGATTGTAATCCGGCATCAGCTGCAGGTATATTGGGAACTATGCTGGGATATAGTCATATTCCGGAATATTGGATGTCTAATCTGAAAGAGGTGGAAGATATGGATTTTGCATATACTACCATTTCATTAAATAAAGCTTATAAAATGAGTTTTGACCAGGCTTTACAGGTTATAGAACGTAATGGCGGCAAAGTAGAAGCGGAGAGCGTAACAATAAAAACTCAAGCTCCTACCGCAGTCCGTTACGAAAAATCATTTGAAGGACTTTATCCGGTTGAAGTGGTTGCTTATGGGCGTGGTCAGGGAAAGACTTTAAAAGAGGTTGGAGATCTCACTTTTGAGGGGACCGGACTGATTTTAGCTGGAAATGTCAGGGCGAAAGATGAGAGTTATGTGGCAGTGATAGAAGCTTTTGTTGACGATCAGTTGGTAGAAACTATAAAATTGCCTGCATCTTATCGGGTACGACGCCATGAGTTGTTCTGGATATATGGTTTGCCTAAAGGAAAACATACAGTTTCCTTTAAATGGTTGAATCCTGTCGAGGATGCGGATATACGTTGTAGTAAGACTATTATATTCTCGGATGCTCCACGCATAAACCAGCGTTAATTATTGAATCCATTAACCATTTAAGACACTAATCTTATGTTTATTATACAAGATTATTCCATAGCAATATTATTTTGCTTTGTGACAATGCTTTGTTGGGGATCTTGGGGAAATACTCAGAAACTGGCGGCAAAAACATGGCGTTATGAGTTCTTTTATTGGGACTATGTATTAGGATTGTTACTTTTTTCTATTATTTCAGCTTTTACTTTGGGAAGTATAGGTGAGGAAGGGCGTGGTTTTGTTGCAGACCTGACGCAAGCGGATACAGGCAATATCTTCAGCGCATTTTTGGGAGGAGTAATATTTAATGCCTCCAATATCCTTCTTTCTGCTGCTATTGCTCTTTGTGGCATGTCTGTAGCATTTCCGCTGGGAGTAGGATTGGCATTGGTGCTGGGGGTACTGATCAATTATTTTGGTGCAGCTAAAGGAGAGCCACTTTATATTTTTGTCGGTGTTTTATTGATTACTGTTGCCATTATACTAAACGGCTTTGCTTATAAGAAAGCACAGACAGGACAGAAAAATCTTACGACGAAAGGCATCTTTATATCCATAGCGGCAGGGGTGATAATGTCTTTTTTCTATCGTTTTGTGGCAGCTTCCATGGATCTGAGCAATTTTGCTTTGCCTGAAGTTGGGAAGTTGACCCCTTATACTGCTGTATTTGTTTTTGCGCTGGGAGTCTTTTTAAGTAATTTTATTTTCAATACTGTTGCTATGAAGCATCCGGTAGAAGGTAAACCGGTTTCTATGAAAGACTATTTCAAAGGGACAATGACTATGCATATGGTAGGCATACTAGGTGGTGTTGTTTGGTGTGTAGGACAGTCTTTCAGTATGATAGCCTCGGAAAAAGCTGGTGCGGCCATTTCTTATGGACTTGGACAAGGGGCAACTTTAGTTTCGGCCTTATGGGGAATTTTGATTTGGAGAGAATTTAAAGGTGCTCCAAAGGTTTCGAATCAATTGAATATTGCGATGTTTTTTCTATTTATTATAGGATTGGGATTTTTAATATATGCCGGAGCATAGGTTGGGTAAAATTTAGGTTAGGTTGTAAAATAGGTTGGTTGAGAGTAGGAGGGTGTTCAAATTGGGGATACCCTCCTTTACCGTTTCCCTTTATTTCTTTCCTGCCGGAGAAGCCTGTGTCATACGGATACTGCTTACCACACCTGCGGCAATGGCAAAGAATATGGCTAATAACAAACAAGCCTGCGCCCGATGTCCTTCGGCGAATATACGGAACAACAAAGCAACCAATGTGGTCCCCAAAGTCTGACCTAACAGACGCGCCGTACCTAGCATACCGCTGGCTCCACCGCTTCTATGAGTGGGTGCGGAAGAAACAATGGTTACATTATTGGGCGTCTGGAACAGCCCGAAGCCCATACCACAGAGTGCCATTCGCCAGATGATATTCCATTCTGCCGGATGGGTGGGAAGCAAATAGAGTGTGAATAGGCCGGTAGCGAAGATAGTCATGCCGATACCTCCTAGCAATCCGGGATGTACTTTCTCTACCAGTCTGCCTGCAAGTGGTGCGGTCAAGATGGTAGCCAATGGCCAGGGGGTAAGTAACAAACCGATCTCTACGGCGCTGTATCCCAATATATTCTGCATAAAAAAAGGTAAGGAAACCATAGCCAGCATCTGGGCGGTGAATGAAGTGATGGAAGTACCGATAGAAAGAGCGAAAATAGGAATCTTCAGCAAATCTACAGGCAGGATAGGGGTTGTTTCCTTCAGTTGGCGACGGATGAAATAAGTGCCGATTATGATTAACAATACCAATTGTATGGCAATGAATTTTCTGTTTTCAGCGTGTGCAAAACCTTCCAAGGTATAAATTAACAAGCCGAAAGTCAATGCGTTGGCTATTGCACTGATTCTATCAAACTTATGTTTTACATCTGAAGCCGGATTATGCGGTAATAACCGATGCCCGATTACTAATGCAGCCAATCCCAAAGGTATATTAATTACGAATAACCAATGCCAGCTTCCCAATGTCAGGATACTGCCTGCGATGGACGGGCCTGCAGCAGCCGAAACAGCTACCACCATGGCATTTACCCCCATTCCGCGTCCTAGTATCTGCGGCGGGTAAATTAAACGGATAAGGGCGGTATTGACACTCATCACACAGGCTGCACCGAAACCTTGAATGATACGGGAAACGGTCAGCATCCAGAAAGAGTCCGAGAGGGCGCAGGCCGCAGAGGCACCCACAAAAATGGAGATGCCGGTCAGGAATATTCGTCTGTAACCATAAATATCACCTAATGAGGCAAATGATAGTAAGGTCATGGTAATCACCAATTGGTAGGCATTAATAATCCAGATGGCATTGGCGGGGGTGACATCGAAATCGTGTGCCAGCGTGGGTAATGCGATATTCATAATGGTTCCGTCCAGTACGGACATCATGATAGCCAGCAGTACGGCTACCACCGCAAAATATTGTTTAGGTATAAATGCGATCTTTTCTTTGCTCATGATGCAAAATTAACGGAAATCGGCCAGATTAGGTTTAATTTCTTCTAAATAATTACGATTCCAATGTTAAAGAACCGGGAATTTATAGAATGGTTAAGGAATAATGCTTATCTTTGCAGCCGTTAAAAACAGTGGAGAGATTTGAGTAGCTTGCAACCACAGAAAAAAATGCTAAAAAATACATTGACTTTCTTATTTACATCTATCTACTCTGATAACTTCCCAAGGTGGTTAACGAATTAACTTTTAATTTTTAATTCTTAATTTTCAAATTAGAATGGGATATTTATTCACATCCGAATCGGTGTCTGAAGGACACCCCGACAAAGTGGCCGATCAAATATCGGACGCTGTGCTTGACAAACTGTTGGCGTTTGACCCCAGTTCGAAAGTAGCTTGCGAAACCCTGGTGACTACCGGACAGGTGGTACTGGCTGGAGAAGTGAAAACCAAGGCGTATGTAGATTTGCAGCGCATTGCACGTGAAGTGATTAACCGTATCGGCTATACCAAGAGCGAATATATGTTCGAAGGAAACTCGTGCGGCGTATTCTCTGCCATTCACGAACAAAGTGCGGACATTAACCGTGGCGTGGAACGCGAGGACCCTATGAATCAAGGGGCAGGCGACCAGGGAATGATGTTTGGTTATGCTACCAATGAAACGGAAAATTATATGCCGCTGTCGCTGGACTTGGCTCATAAACTGTTGATGGTATTGGCCGAAATCCGTCGTGAAGGGAAAGTGATGACTTATCTCCGTCCCGACGCCAAGAGCCAGGTTACTATTGAATACGATGATAACGGCAAACCGGTACGCATTGATACGATTGTGGTTTCTACCCAGCATGACGAGTTTGTAACTCCGGCTGATTCTTCCAAAGAAGCTCAGTTGAAGGCTGACGAAGAGATGTTGGCTAAGATTCGTCAGGATGTGATTGAAATCCTGATGCCACGTGTCATTGCCGAAATTCATAATGAAGAAGTATTGGCTTTGTTCAATGACCAGATAGTTTATCATGTGAACCCTACAGGTAAGTTTGTGATCGGCGGTCCTCATGGAGATACCGGTTTGACAGGCCGTAAGATTATTGTGGATACATACGGTGGAAAAGGTGCTCACGGTGGTGGGGCGTTCTCAGGAAAGGACCCCAGTAAGGTAGACCGCAGTGCTGCTTATGCAGCACGCCATATCGCAAAGAATATGGTTGCTGCCGGTGTTGCCGATGAAATGCTGGTGCAGGTGTCATACGCCATTGGTGTGGCCCGTCCTATCAATATCTATGTAAATACGTACGGCCGCAGCAATGTGAAACTGAGCGACGGAGAGATTGCTAAGAAAATAGACCAACTGTTCGATCTGCGTCCGAAAGCCATTGAAGAGCGTTTGAAACTGCGTAATCCTATTTATGAGGAAACAGCTTCTTACGGTCACATGGGACGTGAGCCGAAAGTAGTGACCAAGACATACGAATCCATGTATCATGAAGCAAAGACGCTGGAAGTGGAACTATTCACTTGGGAGAAGTTGGATTATGTGGATAAGATAAAGGAAGCGTTCGGTTTGTAAGAAACGGATTCGAATATGGTGATGTATACGGGCGAATTCAATTCGTTCCTGCGGCAATGAGTGTCATTGGCCGGCAGGGGAGGATTGGATCCGCCCGAAAACATAAGGATTTATATGAATGATATAAAGAATGTATGTGTATATAGTGCCTCCAGCACAAAGATAGCAAAGGTGTATTTTGATGTAGCGGAAGAATTAGGACGTCTTTTGGCTGAAAAGAAGATCAATCTGATTAACGGGGCAGGCTGTATCGGCCTGATGGCGGCTACTTCAGATGCAACATTGGAGGCGGGCGGTACGGTGACAGGGGTAATCCCTCATTTTATGGTGGAGCAGGGATGGCACCATACAGGGCTGACCCGATTGATTGAGACAGAAACCATGCACGAGCGCAAACGGATGATGGCCGATTTGTCCGATGGCGTCATTGCATTGCCCGGAGGTTGCGGCACATTGGAGGAATTGCTTGAAATCATCACCTGGAAGCAGCTGGGACTTTACCTTAATCCGATAATCATCTTGAATATCAATGGATTCTATGACTCTTTGCTTGAAATGCTGCAAAGGGCGGTGGACGAGAACTTTATGCGTAAAGAACATGCTGCTATCTGGAAAGTGGCCTCAACAGCCGAAGAAGCAATAAATTTGCTTTATACAACGCCTGTTTGGAGCAAAGAAATACGTAAATTTGCAGCGATATGAGTGAAACCTGCCATCCCGGAATAGCGTATATTCTCCAACTTTATACGGAAGAGCAGAGCCGTGTTGATACGGCTTTGACACACAACGTGTGTCATACGTCCAAGGAAGACGGGATGAGAGGAATGGAGTTGCCCTATCAACTGCGTTCGGACTGGATGGTGACCAGCGTGTTGTTTCTTTGTTTTATTCTGGTATCATACGTGCTGGCACATGGCAAGAAACACCTTGAACAGCAATTTAAGAATTTTGCTTTGTCTAAAGAGCGTGCCAGTTTGTTTGATGATACTACTGCATCTGATGTGCGTTATACATTGGTGCTGATATTGCAAACCTGTATATTATCCGGTTTTTGTGTGTACGATTATTTTTCTGATCACGACCTGCTCCTTTTCCGTACGGTTCCTCATTATTTATTGCTAAGTATTTACATTGGTTATATAGTTTTTTTCTTTGTCATCAAATGGATTCTTTATAGCTTTGTAAATTGGATTTTCTTTAACAAAACACGCAATATTATTTGGCTGGAATCTTACTTTAATGTTGTAATTGGGGCCGGATTTTTACTTTTTCCAATTGTACTTTTGATTGTGTATTTCGATCTGTCACCACAAATTGCTCCTTATTTTATCGGTTTTGTTATAATAATTGCTAAAATTCTGCTGTTTTATAAGTGCTTTAGTAACTTTTTCAACAAATTTCATGGCGCTTTCCATTTAATTCTGTACTTTTGTGCCCTTGAAATACTCCCTGATTTTGTTCTGTGGAAAGGGATTATCTTAGCGAACAACATTTTGGTTTTAAATTTTTAGTACATTGAAAATAAAAAAAGTCCTCGTATCTCAGCCGAAGCCGACTTCTGAAAAGTCGCCATATTATGATATTGCTGAGAAGTACGGTGTGAAAATTGATTTCCGCCCGTTCATCAAAGTTGAGAGCTTGTCGGCCAAAGAGTTCAGACAGCAAAAAGTCTCTATTCTTGATCATACCGCTGTGATTTTTACATCGCGGCACGCTATTGACCATTTCTTCAATCTGTGTGCAGAATTGCGTGTTACTGTGCCCGAAACAATGAAATATTTCTGTACGTCCGAAACCATTGCTTTGTACATTCAGAAATATGTTCAGTATCGCAAGCGTAAAGTATTCTTCGGCGCGACCGGTAAATTCGCAGATTTGGTGCCTTCTATCGTAAAGCACAATACGGAAAAATATTTGGTGCCGATGTCTGATGTACACAATGATGAGATCAAAACTTTATTGGATAAAAATAAAATTCAGCATACGGAGGTAGTAATGTATCGTACGGTAAGTAATGATTTTACTCCCGAGGAAGAGTTCGATTACGATATGCTGTTGTTTTTCAGTCCTGCAGGAATCAATTCTTTGATGAAGAATTTTCCGGAGTTCGACCAAAAGGAAATTGCGATAGGGTGTTTTGGTCCTGCTACTGCTAAAGCGGTAAAGGATGCCGGATTGCGGTTGGATTTGGAAGCTCCTACTGTAGAGGCTCCGTCCATGACTGCGGCATTGGATATGTTTATCCGCGAGCGCAATAAAGATTAATTTTTAGTTTATATCCCAAAACCGGGGGTTTTGTATCAATAAAGTTGTAACTTTGTGATTCGAAACCCTCGGTTTCTTTATTTTAATAAAAGAAAGAAGATTATGGTAGAATATACACTCGGTAAAAAAGAGCGTTTGAATAGTAAGACATTGATTGAGCGTCTTTTTTTAGGTGGAAGCAAGTCTTTTCCGGCTTTTCCGCTACGTGTGGTGTATATGTCGGTAGAGCCTGTGGAGGAAGATATGGCGGCAGCTTCTATTCTGATTAGTGTGCCCAAGAAGCGGTTTAAACGTGCGGTAAAGCGTAATTTGGTGAAACGTCAGGTACGTGAGGCTTATCGGAAGAACAAGCATTTGTTGCTGGATGCGCTAGCTTCCCGGAACAAAAGACTGATTATCGCCTTTATATGGCTGGATAACCATATTCATTCTTCTGCAGAAGTGGAGGAGAAAGTGAAGAAGTTGCTGTTTCATATAGTGGAAAGATTGGAATGAAAAAGATACTTTCCTATCTGTTGCTGTTGCCCGTTTATTTCTATCGGGGGTACATTTCTCCGATGACTCCTCCTTCATGCCGTTTTGTACCTACCTGTTCGGAATACGCTATTGAGGCTATTAAAAAACACGGACCTTTTAAGGGATTATACCTGGCGGTTCGTCGGATATTGCGTTGTCATCCGTGGGGTGGGTCGGGCTATGATCCGGTTCCGTAAAATCTGTTGTTCCTATGTTGCTGGATATTCATACACATCATAAAGAGGGCATTCCGGGAGAAAATATTCTCAATGTAGAACCCGGACTATTTGAGCCTGCGGAAGGCTGCTACTATTCCATAGGTATTCATCCGTGGAAGGTTTTGGAAACTGAGCCGGAGGATTGGAAACGGCTGGAGGATGCGGCTGGCCATCCATCTGTTTTGGCAATAGGGGAGGCAGGTCTGGATAAGTTGGCTTCGGCTGATATCTTGCTGCAAAAAGAGGTGCTAATCCGACAAATTTTATTGAGTGAGTCAGTAGGAAAGCCGTTGGTGATTCATTGTGTGAAGGCGTTTAATGAGCTGATTGAGTTGAAAAAGCGGTATCGGCCGCAGATGCCCTGGGTGGTACACGGTTTCCGTAATAATTTGAATATTGCCTGTCGGCTGATGCAAGAAGACATTTATTTCTCCTTGGGGGAAAAGTATCAGCCTGATGTGCTGCAGAATGTGCCTTTAGAGCGTTTATTGGCCGAAACAGATGAAAGTCCGCTGGATATCCGCACGGTTATCGGGCAAATGGCAGAGGCGAAAGATGTGGCAGTCTCCTTGTTGTGTGATAGAATAAGTGAAAACACACGGAAAATCTTTTTTCAGCGATAAGAGTTGTTTCTTCAGATAAAGAGTCGTACTTTTGTGGCATTAAAGTATAAATCAAACATTTAAATAGATAATCATTCGATGAATTTTGTAGAAGAATTAACATGGCGTGGAATGGTGCACACGATGATGCCGGGCACCGAGGAGTTATTGGCTAAAGAACAAGTAACAGCTTATCTGGGTATTGATCCTACGGCTGATTCTTTGCATATCGGTCACCTGTGTGGTGTGATGATGCTGCGTCATTTCCAGCGTTGCGGTCACAAGCCGTTGGCATTGGTGGGCGGTGCGACCGGTATGATTGGTGACCCTTCCGGCAAATCGCAGGAACGTAATCTGCTGACTGAAGAAACATTGCGTCACAATGTGGCTTGTATCAAGAAACAGTTGGCTAAGTTCCTTGACTTTGAGAGCGATGCTCCTAACAAAGCCGAATTGGTGAACAATTACGACTGGATGAAGGACTTTACTTTCCTTGATTTCGCCCGTGAGATAGGTAAGCATATCACCGTAAATTATATGATGGCTAAGGATTCTGTACAGAAACGTTTGAACGGTGAGGCTCGTGACGGTTTGTCATTTACAGAATTTACTTACCAGCTGTTGCAGGGATACGATTTCTTGCATCTTTATGAAACAAAGGGCTGCAAACTTCAGATGGGTGGTTCGGACCAATGGGGTAATATTACTACCGGGGCCGAGCTGATTCGTCGTACCAATGGCGGTGAAGTGTTTGCATTGACTTGTCCGTTGATTACAAAAGCTGATGGTGGTAAGTTCGGTAAGACTGAATCTGGTAATATTTGGTTGGACCCCCGTTATACTTCTCCTTATAAGTTCTATCAGTTCTGGTTGAATGTAAGTGACGAGGATGCCGCACGTTATATAAAGATTTTCACGTCACTGAGTCAGGAAGAAGTGGAAGTATTGACAGCAGAACATGCTGAAGCTCCGCATCTGCGTGTATTGCAGAAGCGTCTGGCTAAGGAAGTGACTGTGATGGTTCATTCGGAAGAAGATTATAATGCGGCTGTTGAGGCATCAGGCATTCTGTTTGGTAACGCCACTTCCGAAGCATTGAAAAAACTGGATGAAGACACGTTGCTGGCAGTGTTCGAAGGTGTTCCTCAGTTTGAAGTGTCCAAGGATGTATTGGCCGAAGGGGTGAAAGCAGTAGACCTGTTTGTTGATAATGCCGCTGTTTTCGCTTCAAAAGGTGAAATGCGTAAGCTTGTACAGGGCGGTGGTGTTTCGTTGAATAAGGAGAAATTAAATGCCTTTGACCAGGTAATTACAACTGCTGATCTGCTGGACGGAAAATACCTGCTGGTTCAGCGCGGGAAGAAGAATTATTATTTGGTGATTGCCAAATAAGAAAAAAGAGAATTTCTTTTATAGATAAAAATAAAAACCGGAAGGAGAAATGATAGGTTTTCTTCTTCCGGTTTTTTGTATCTTTTTTCTCCTTATTTCCCGTCTATCTCTTTCAACAACTCGTCTACCGCAGCTTTCAACTGGGTATCTTCACCTTTCACTACTGTTTCCGGTGAGTTAGCCACTTTGATATCCGGCTCCAGTTGTGAGTTTTCCAGATAGCTTCCATCCGGCAAGCGATAGCCGATAACAGGAATGCCGAATACCAGTGTCGGATCTTGCAATGTTTCCCAAGATACGCTGGTCATGGTTCCCGGTACAGGCATACCTACCAGTTTGCCTATTTTTTGATGGCTATATACCCATGGAGTGCCATGTGCGTTGCTGTAGTTAGCCTCGCACTGCACCATGATACTCGGTTTGTTCCAACGGCGGCTGGGCATATCGCAAGCTTCACGTCCACGAACTACTTGTGTAAAGTATTTCTTTCCGCTGAATAGAATCTCGATATCCTCGTGCAGGCGTCCTCCGCCATTGAAACGGGTATCGATGACGATACCTTCACGGTTATTGTACTTGCCCAGAATATCTGAATAAACGGAACGGAAGCTGTCATCTCCCATGGATTCAATGTGCACGTATCCCAAACGGCCGTTCGACCATTTGTCTACATCGGCTGCCCGTTGTTTTACCCAGCGTGCGTAAAGTAAGTCATTCAAAGCGCCATTGCTGATAGGAACAACTACTTCTTCCCAACGTTCTTTGGTCTGCGGGTTATAAAGCGTAACCAGTGTTTTCTTTCTGGCTTTACCGTTCAACAGAATAGAGTAATCGCTTTCGGGAGTGATTTCCTGACCGTCGATCTTTTCAATGATATCTCCGGCTTTCACTTTGGAACGGGCGTGGTCGAAGGGGCCTTTTTCCACTACCTCAGAAATCAACAGACCTTTGCCATTATGATTCCAGTCATACAATAATCCTAAGGTAGCGGTGGCATCTCCTTTCAGGCGCGGACGGTAACGTCCTCCTGTGTGTGAAACGTTCAGTTCGCCCAGATATTCGCTCAACAACTCCGCAAAGTCATAATTATTATTGATATGCGGCAGGAACTTGCGATAGGCTTTGGTCATAGTATCCCAGTCTATTCCGTGCATGTTCAGGTTGTAGAAGCGTTTTTGTTCTTGTTTGTATACGTGGTTGAACATATAGTCACGTTCGGCTGCGAGGTCCATCTTCACGTGGGCTTGATAGCTGATGGGTTTCAAGCTTTCAGAATTAGTACCCATTTTCTGCATCGTGTTGCTACCTAGCAAGAATAAGTTCTTTCCATCCTTGTCCATTTCCATGTTGGCCCATCCGGCATCCATTTTATGGAGTAACTTGGTGTCTTTCTTGCGCAGATTCATTTTCCACAGGTCATAGCCGCCTTCGAAGGCAGAGAGGTAATATAAGGTTTCACCGTCTTTTGTGATAATGGCGCTCCCCAAATCGGAAGAGTTGGGAGTAAGGCGTACGATGCGGTCCTCGATGTTGTTCAGTTCCACCACGATGTCCTTTACTTTTTCCTCTTTCTTCTCTTCGGATTTTTCTTTGTTATCACCTTTCTTTTTACCGTTTTTCTTGGTTTCGGTTGTGTTCTTTTGTTCTTTTTCCAGTTCTTTTTGCAATTCGTAATCTTCTTTGCTCAGGCGGAACTTGTCATACGCATCTTGGTTCATAAATACCAGCATCACATCGTTTAGTGATCCCCATGAAGCATGGGCACGCATACCATAACGTTCGGTAATGAATAAAATGGCATTACCATCTAGTACCCAGCGGGGGGAGCCACTGGTATAGCCGCTATTGGTCAGATTGATAATTTTTCCTCCTTGTGCATTCACCATACCTATATCGGAATATGGATCATGCCGGTTTCCGATAAATTCCAATGTGAACCATTTGCCATCCGGTGACCATGAATAGTCAAAGCCACCGCCGGTGCTGAACCAGGTGGAGCCGTCAGTGACCTGACGTACCTTTTTGGTTTCCAGATTAAGCACCATCAACCGGTTACGGTCTTCTATAAAGGCTAGTTCCTTCCCGTCCGGCGAGAATTGCGGATAGGTACGTTCTGTCTTGTCCGAAGGCAGGAGTACTTCTTCTTCAATGGTAGTCGCATTGGGGAAGTTAGCTTCCTCCTTACGTGCAATCTTGGCCATGTAAAGTTCCCAGTTTCCGTTGCGTTCACTGGCGTACGCTAAAGTACGGTTGTCCGGTGAGAAAGTAAGTCCTGCTTCACGGGCAGGGGTATGTGTGATTTGCTTGGTAGTATTATAATCGGCAGAAGTGACGAATACTTCACCTCGTACAATGAAAGCAATTTGTTTGCCGTCCGGTGATACGGTAGCTGAGGTCGCTCCATTACTGAAATTCAGATCCGCTATTGTATTTTGGTCATCACGGGTGATATCGATCTTGACTTTCTGCGGTTTATCTCCTTGTTTTTGAGTGTATATTTCTCCATCATACGTATAACAGAGAGTGCCGTTGCTACCCATTGACAGGAAGCGGACCGGATGAGTCTTGAAGTTGGTGACCGTTTCCAATGATTGAGGACTACTTATTGGAAAGGAATATACGTTGAATGTACCGCCGTTTCGTTCGCTCAGGAAATAAACGGTTTGTCCGTCGGGTGCAAATACAGGGTTACGGTCTTCGCCTGCATGGGCGGTCAGGTTGGTATGCTTGCCGTTTTCCGAATTATATAACCATACGTCACGGGTGATGGACGAGGTGTGGTGTTTGCGCCATTCGTCTTCAAAACCTTTGCGGTCTTGGTAGAGAAATGTTTTTCCTGATTTGTCAAAGCAGACCATTTCTGCGGGAGTACCCAGCACCTGTTCGGTACGTCCGCCGGTTACAGGGACTTTGTATAGTTCTGTCATAGCTGAGGTAGGGAACAAGGCACTGTTGGCAGGGTCTTGGATGGAGGCCGAGAACAGGATATAGTTGCCGTCGGTGGTGAAGGTTGACGGTATTTCGGAAGCCGAATGGGTGGTAAGACGCCGGGCTGCTCCGCCATCGGCCGACATGACAAACAGGTCGAAATTACCATTGCGGTCACTGGCGAAGGCAATTTGTTTACTATCCGGTGACCAGATGGGGTTACACTCATATGAGGCTTGCGTAGTGAGTTGGGTGGCAGTTCCTCCGTTGGAGGGTACTTTATAGATATCTCCTTTATAACAGAATGCAATTTCCGTGCCGTCGGGGGAAATTTGCACGTCACGCAGCCATAAAGGTGTAGCTGCATAACTGCTTGCTGCAACAAGGCTTAAAGCAAGGCAAGTTAGAAGTTTTTTCATGTATTTATTTCTTTTAGTTTGTACGCAAAGTTAAGCATTTGCACTTTATTGCAAAAAAAAGTGCGAAAATATTTGGACTATATTGCAGGAAAAACGTATCTTTGCACCGCTTTCCAAGGAAAGCACATAATGATTGGACTATGGTGTAATGGTAGCACAACAGGTTTTGGTTCTGTTTGTCCAAGTTCGAATCTTGGTAGTCCAACAATTTTCAATCCGAAATGAAACAAAAGCCCGTTAAACATATAGTTTGACGGGTTTTTTTCGTATCCGGTCGTCACAGTTTTAAAAATAGCCCTATAATCAGGGCCCAATTGGATGCCAACAATTTGCTCTCATTGCTTTGGGTGACTTGTCTGAGTAAGAACAAAGATACAAAAATAAAAGTCTAAGTGTTTAAGATATTGTTTTTATAAAAAAGTTAGAGCCATTCTCCTTTTATACTACAGATTTATTTTTGAAATTTCTCCTGTTTCTGTTGTTTGATTCATATTTGCTTTTCTCTTCTATATTTAAAGAATGCGGTATCTGTCTATATTAAAGTAAAAATAAGAATGAATAGGGTACTGAATATCGGGAATATGACAAGTAAAAATAGTTACAATATCTACATATCTCTTGGCAAGAGATCTATAAAGTATATTGCAAAAATACGTAAATTACTGGTAATAAGCAATAAAAAATAACGATAATTCTATATTAAAGAAATAAAAAGTTATGATAATCAAAGTTTATATATGTATTTGGTGAAGGATATTTATTTTATAACTATCTGTATTTCAGTGTATTAATCATGAAGAGTATATCTCTTGCCAAGAGATATATCGTAACGTAGCATGAATTGATATAAATTATAGATATAATGAAGTTAAAAAATTATGCAATCTTGCTTTCTTTCCTGCTTGGTGGAAGTGCATTTGTGAAGGCGCAGGATATCGCGTTGAAGAGCAATATCCTTTATGACGCCTCAGGCACTATCAATTTGGGTGCTGAGGTTGGTCTTGCCCCCAAATGGACGCTTGATGTATCAGGCAACTATAATGGGTGGGTCCGTTCGCATGGTCGTACGTGGAAACATTGGATGTTGCAACCTGAGGCACGTTATTGGTTCTGTGATCGTTTTACCGGTCATTTTGTGGGCGTTCATGCTCACGGTGGACAATACAATGTGGGTAACCTGAAGAATGACATTTCGTTTTTGGGTAGTGATTTGTCCAAACTTTCTGATCGTCGTTATCAAGGATGGTTTGTAGGTGCCGGTATTGCTTACGGTTATTCGTGGATTCTTTCCCGCTACTGGAACGTGGAGGCCGAAATCGGTGTGGGTTATGCCTATACCCGTTTCGATGCCTATCCCTGTGCCGATTGCGGCACCAAACTGATTGATGGCAAATCCCATCACTATGTAGGCCCTACAAAGGTCGCACTAAACCTGATCTACGTATTTTAAAAGATACTGCTTATGAAGAAATTACTATGTATACTTCTTTTGTTATTTTGCATAATAGGAATAAACAGCCAGACTATTCTGACGTTGGGACGTGTAAAAGTAGACGGTCTGAATATTGCTCGTAGCGGTGAGAATCTGCTTGTGTCAATGAATATTGATGTGGCAGGTATTGATATGCCGTCTTCCCGTGAAGTATCTTTTGCTCCTGTGCTCCGTGCGGAGAATAATGAATTGTTTCTTTCTCCTGTAGTGCTGGCAGGTCGTAACCGTTATTATTTCCATTTACGCAATGATGCTGCTCCAGGTGTGGGTATTTCACTGTTTCGTGCCGGTCATGACCGGGTAATTCATTATAGCGCCATGGTGCCATATGCTGAATGGATGGCCGACGCTACTCTTGAGCTTGGCGATGAGGTGTGTGGTTGTTTGTGCGAGGTACTTTTGTCCGACCGTTCGCCGTTGACTACGCTGGATTTTCACCCGAAGATTTTCTCTCCGATCTTTGTTTATTGTGTTCCGAAAGCAGAGGAGCTGAAAACCCGTGAACTGAAAGGTTCCGCTTATATTGATTTTCCAGTGAACCGCACGGAAATTTACGAGGATTACCGTCGTAATCCGATAGAACTTGCTAAGATCCGTGCCACGATAGACACCGTGCGCAATGATGCTGATACCCGCATCACTTCTATCCGCATTAAGGGCTATGCTTCTCCTGAGGGTAGTTATGCCAATAACACCCGCCTTGCCCAAGGACGTACGGAAACATTGAAGGATTATGTACAGCGTTTGTATAATTTCCCGTCTGGTGTCATGGCTACAGACTACGAGCCTGAGGACTGGGCAGGACTGGAGCGTTATTTGAAAACTTGTACACTTCCGGATCGTTATGGCATTTTGGAGTTGGTGCACAGCGGTGGTGATCCGGATGCACGTGAACAGAAAATCAAGGCGCGTTATCCCCGGGACTATCAGTTTCTGCTTCGTGAGGTCTATCCCGGTCTTCGTCACTCGGACTATACGGTGGAATATGTAGTCCGTGCTTATACTGATATAGAAGAGGCGCGTCGCATTTGGCGTACTGCCCCGGGTAAGTTGAGTTTGAATGAATTTTATCGTGTGGCGGAGAGCTATCCGGCAGGCAGTGACGAGTATAATGAGGTGTTCGAAACCATGGTTCGTCTCTATCCTGATGATGCTACGGCAAATCTGAACGCTTCCAATGTGGCGATGTCTCGCGGTGATCTTGTTTCGGCGCGTAAGTATGTGGCAAAGGCAGGCGGCACGCCTGAGGCGGTATATGCGCGCGGTGTACTTGCCGGACTGGACAAAGACTATGTACAGGCACGCCGCTTGTTGTCGCAGGCACAAAGCATGGGTGTGAAAGAGGCTGCCGATGCACTGGAACAGATTAACAAAATTGATAAGAAGTAATAATAAGAAAATAAGGAATCAATATGAAAAAGTTTAGTAAGATTTTGATGTCCGGGCTTGCAGCATTGTGTTTGTGGGCATGCTCAGATGAGGCAAATGTGTCTCAGCCGGCCAATGCTGAGAATGATGTATATGTGGAATTCGGGGTGCAACTGATGCAGGGAAGCAGTTCAAGGAGCACGACAACAGATGGCGAGGATGGAAACGGAAGCAATTCTACTGGCGGTGCTGAAGTGGGCAAGAATTATGAGAATAGTGTCAAGGAGATATTGTTGGTGCTGACAAAGGCTGACGGATCTCTCATTGTCAGTCAACGTCTGGATGTGGAACCTAAAGAGGATGGAAAATACCCCAGACTTGTGACAACTTTGGACAGAAGTGCATTGGAGACATACAAAACAGGAGAGATTTACGCTTATGCTTTCTGTAATCCCATTTCTTCTATCAATATCAATGATCTGACCCATAGTATTCATACGCTGTCGGATGAACCTGAATTATTAACAGACAACGATGAAATCTGGAAAAAAGACGCTTTCCTGATGTCTAACCACAATTTGGTGAAAGTGGCAAATTCTACCCCGAATACGATTTGGAACTGGGAACAATATACTGAGTCCAATCGTCTTTCTCTGGGTACCATCTCGGTGGAACGTGCTTGCGCACGTTTTGATTTCAAAGCGAGCAGCTATCCCACTACAGAGGCTACCAACACTTATGTGCTGGAGAGCACCAATGGCGTCAAAGTCCTGCTGACTGATATGGTAATGGTCAATATCAGCAAGAGTTTCTATCATCTGCGCCGGGTGTCTGCTAACGGACTTGCGGATGATATAGACTTGTGTGGACAGGAAACTTCAAACAACTATGTGGTGGACACGGATGCAAGGGAAAAGAACGGTAATGTCGGAGAAACTTATAAAGGTAACTATTTTTATAATAACTTTTTTGCTAGATCGGCAGCTGAATGGGAAAATAAATTCACAAAGATATCTTCTTTGACCGAAGAAGACAATGACGAATCTTGGAACACAGGCAATCGCAACGGATACAAAATTTGGCGTTATGCAACCGAAAATACCATCCCTGCTCCTAACAGTAATCAGAAAAACGGTATCTCTACCGGTGTGATTTTCAAGGGAAAACTACAATTTAACAAGTCAACTTATGGCGTAACCGGTGATCAGCCCATTTTTGTATATAACAATGTGTTGTATGGTACTTGGGAGAAAGTGAAAGATGTGGCTAATGCTGCCAACGCAGATGAGAGCCTGAGAGCCGCTTATGCCCAAATAGGGGAAACACCCGCTGCCGATGCTGAATTTGGCAAAGCAGGATTCACTGTTTTACGCCCGAACGGAAGCGGTGACTATGAAATGTATTATTGCTATTGGAACCGTCATAATGACAATAATGATCCTAACCTGATGGGACCGATGGAGTTCGCTGTGGTGCGCAACAATGTGTACAAACTGATGGTGAACAAAATTAACGGCTATGGCCATCCTACCTCGCCGGGTCCTAAAGATGATCCCGATCCGTTCGATCCGAACAATCCGGATGAACGAAATGACCTCTACATCGAAGTAACCGTAGAAGTGCGTCCTTGGGTGGTCCGCATAAATGACATAGAGTTCTAAATAAGTACTTATTATACCCTATTAAACAATGAATAAGACAACAAGATTCATACATACATTAAGATTGCCGGGCATGGTGCTTTGCACCGTGCTGGCGGTAGCTGCATTGTTGTCCTCCTGCCATGGCATATACAATGATCTGGAACCCTGCTCGCAAGGTGTCCGTTTGCGTTTTGTCTATGACTATAATATGGAGTATGCCAATGCATTCCATTCGCAGGTGGACTGTCTGGCTCTGTTGGTCTATGACGAACAGGGCAACTACCTGGTTACTTATATCGGTACAGGTGACGAACTGAAAGATGAGAATTACCGCATGACCCTCGATTTGGAGAAAGGTAGTTATCATTTCATTGCATACGGCGGGCTGACTTGTCCGAAAACCTCTTTTTCGTTCAAGGCGGTTCCCGGCATCGGTTCAATCATGCAGGATTTGCGTGTAGAGATGCATAATGCCGGACGTGTTTCGGAAACCGATCTGCATCCCTTGTTCCACGGCTCGCTGGACATGAGTGTGGACAATGGCGCTTACGAGGAAGCGACTGTGTACCTGATGAAGAACACCAACAACATCCGTGTGGTGCTTCAGCAGATGAACGGCGGCGAGGTGGACGACAAGAACTTTACTTTCCGTATTACGGATGACAACACCTTGTTTGCTCCCGATAACAGTCTGATAAGCAATGGCGGACAAGTCTATGCTCCATGGACACAAGGGCAACGTACAGTGGGAGTGACAGAAGAAGGTGATGAAACAGTGACAGTGGCATACGCCGAGTTTTCTACCTCGCGACTGGTTGCCGGCAATCATACGCGCCTGACCATCACCCGTAATAGTGACAATGCGCAGGTACTGAACATTCCGCTGAACGAGTATCTGCTGCTACTGAAGAGTGATCACTTCGACAAAATGGGTGATCAGGAATTCCTGGACCGTGAAAATAACTGGTCATTGATATTTTTCTTGGATAATAATCACAATTGGATACGTACCCATATTGTTGTCAATGACTGGATAGTAAGAATTAATGATGCAGAATTATGAGAATAAAGGATTGGGGATATACCGTGGTCGTGCTGGGCGTCTGCTTCCTCCTGATGTGCGGATGTGACAGCAGAAGTGATGAGGGGCTTTCGTTATCTAACGGGCCTGATGCGGTCTATCTGGATATCAATGTCGCCCTGAGAGATGCTTCCGCATCCGGACGTTCTGTTTCCGGACGTGCGGAGGAAGAAATGTATGGTGAGGTGACGGAAGCCGAGAAGATGCATACGCTGCGTGTCATTCTGGTTCGTCCGGATGGCAGGGTGGAACATAATGTCTATCTTGATTTGAAGAATGCTTCTGTGAGCGACCGGTATGGAAAAATCCGCCTGAAGGTGCAGGGCAATGAGGAAAAGACTATTTACCTGCTGGGTAACGAGGGGAGTGCTTCGGTGGAACTTCCCGCTGTGGAGGGTGAGGTGTCTCGGGTATCCAAAGCTTGGGGCGACTTTAAACCCGGAGACAAATTTCTTGCCAAGGAGCAGATGGCAGGGCTTGTGTTGTCGTTTGACAATGTGGGGGCTTTCGATAAAACTCACCCGCTACCTATGAGCGAATGTCATACGGTGATGCTGGATGACGAAGGTCTGGAACCTGACAATGGGGAGCAGGGACAGACCGGTGAAGAGGGTGAGAAAGTGGTACTGAAAAAGAAGGAGATCACATTGAAACTTACCCGTGCTGCCGTAAAATTCACGTATGAGATAACGAACAAGAGTAGCCGGGATTACTGGTTGAGTGTAATCAGAATAGATAAGTCGGCTTCTCATGAATATCTTCTGCCTAATGGTATGACGTACGATGATGCGGAAAATGTGACTGATTTCCAAGTACCGGCAGCTAAATATACACCGTTTAATCAGCTATACAAGGAGAATAAGAAATTGACAGCAAAATCAACGGAGCCGGTCAAACTACCTTCATTCTACCTGTCGGAAGGAAAGTATGAGAATGCCAATGACACATATTCAGATAATACGAATGGCAATAATTATAAGACTTCCTACAAGACCGCTATTACGCTGGATACAAAGGATAATAGTGGTGAGGTGTTAGGCGACAGGGTCGGAAACACTTCCTTCGGGGAGTTCACCTTGGAAAGTTTCTTTCCGAATCTTTCTGCTTTGCCTCGCAATACCCATGTGGTGGTGCGCATCACCATCAATGATGCGAATGACATATCATGGCAGGTGGATTTGCGTCCATACGGCGAAGTGGTACTTGAACCTGAATTTGGAATATAATGAAAATAAGGAGAAGAGAATGATGAAAAATAAAGCGATGCGTTGTGTTTGGTTGGTATGCGGTCTGTTGATGCTTGCCGTTACCTCGTGCAAGGACGATCTGCTGTACACGGACGGGGAACCTATTCCCGAAGGAGAAACCACAATAATAGCACAGGTGGACTTCCGGCCACTGGTGGAGGGGCTTGCGGGCAAATCGCGTACGGCGGGTGATGCTATCAAGTCCATTCAGGATTTGTGTGTGTTGTTGTATGACACGGAAGGAAATTTTGTAGAGGGACATTCGTTGGAATCGATAAGCAATGCAAACCCGACTGATGGACAGTTTTATGTGAATGAGGTAACACGCAAGGATGGGGATGCACCTGATGGTGGCACTATAGCCGAAACGAAAACCCCACAAGCGAATCTCAAATTGACCATTCCTTACGGACGTTATTACATCTATGCGGTAGCCAATATGGGAGAGGACTTTAAGAAGGCGGTTCAGGCGCATGGGAAGGAAAATGGTGCTGCAGAGGAGGTTGCAAAGTATAAGACAGCTATTGCAACGAAAGAAGGATTAAAAAGCATTTCTCTTACTTGGGATGTTGCTGATGTGGCTAAGAACAGTCAGATGTTCGGTCATTTCACCATAGTGGGGCAAGAGAATAACAGTGAATTGATCACTATCAATAAAAAGGGCATGAAGTTGCATTCCTGGATACGCCGTGCAGCTTCCAAGGTAACGATTGCATACGATGGCAGTAAACTGGAAGAGGGTGTTTTCATTTATTTGAAATCGGTGACCATAAAGGACATCCCGCAGAATTGTTGTCTGGGACAGGATAATCCTGCAGTTCCGGAAAACTATCAACCGAAGGATAGGGACGAAGGAGTAAAGCTTGATTTGATAAAAAATGGTGAAACCATAAAATATTATGAAGGTGACACCGAGCCGACTATAAGTGATTTTAAGGAAACATACGAAGCCCGTATTACGAAGGGGAAACCTCTATTCGGCAGTAAAGAACAGGGTGAAAACGCATATCATCCCAAAAAGTTGGCGGATGTGCATACCGAAATTACCAACGCTCTTTATTTTTATGAGAATATGCAGGGTAAGGGTAAAGAAGGTACTCCTAGTGATAAACGTCAGGTGGTTGCAAATACCCTTAATAAGACCGAACCGACCTATCCTAACGGAGGTCAAGAGAACAATGAAGCATGGAAAGATGCCAAGCCATACGGAACCTATATAGAAGTGGATGCTTTTTATGTTTCTATCAATGATAAGAAAGTGGGTAGAGGTCCTATCAAGTACCGCTTTATGTTAGGAAAAGATGTGATAACCGATTATAATGCGGAGCGTAACCATCACTACAAACTGACTTTGAAGTTCAAGGGATATGCCAATGATGCAGACTGGCATATAGAGTATGAAGAACCGGAGCCGGGTATCGAGGTTCCGAATCCTTATTATATCTCTTATCTTTATAACTGTACGATGAATCTTCCGGTAAAGATTAATACGGGAGGAGGTACACTTACGTCTTTAAAAGCTGAGATTCTCACGAATAATTGGGCACCGTATGGAACACTTCCTTTGGCGAAAGGTGGGTTGGATTATGCCAGACAATATGATTATGCTGAAAATCCAAGTAACTCATCGCTAAATCAACCATGGAATGGATTTCTTTCACTTCGTAAAACTGCTGCCAGAGTTCTAGCTTGTAATCAAGAAGGGAATGCTAAGGATCAGGTACCCTCCGGTCTACCAGAAGGAGCAATGGTAAATATCAGTAGCAATAAGGACTATTATGAGACAACAAATAAAGGAGTTCGTAAATATGTAGTGGGAAATGGAACACATGAGGAAGCAGACGGTAATTACAGTATAACTGAAAATGACGATCATTTACTTGCTTCTATTCCTTTATATACTCGCGCCAAACAGATGCATATTAAAACGGGTTATACAGGAAATAATCCGTATGTGGCTTATCAGCGGCATGCAAAAGTTAAAATTACCGCTACGGTAAAAGTGTCAGACATAGAACATACACTTGAAGAAACTGTCGATATATATCAAGTACGAAGACTTGTGAATCCCAAAGGCATTTATAGAAGCAATAACAAAAATGAGCCTTTTCATGTAACTTTATTGCGATTGCCAAGGGAAAATGCAACAGAGTTTATTCCTTTTTCATCCGAAGGACCTTGGAAAGCGTATGTTGTAAATGCACAAACAGAGGCTGATAGAGGAGATCCCCCTTATACAGATCCTAATCGTGGATTTATCAGTCTTTCTGTTTCAGATACAGAAAATACAAGTCAGGATGAAAAGGGGGTTATACATGGTGTTACTGGTTCGGATATTAAATTTGATATTAATTTTAATGGAACAATAGCAGCGGATGCCCCCAATAGGAATGCGATAGTGCGTGTGGAATATCATAATTATACCTGCGAACATCTTATTTTCGTGCACCAAGGAAACCGGCCGCAGAAGTTGTTATCCGACAAGCCGGCATGGCATGTGTCGAATCTGGTCAGCAAGAATAGGGAAGCTTCTAATCCGTTGGATGAAGGCTCTTTGTTTAAATATAAAAATCTTGATCAGCCTATTGCTGCAAAGAATCAGTATTCCAGTAAGATTCCAATGATAGATGTAACCTCCAAGGATTTCCCTGATCCTGTATCAAATCAGAATAGGTATGAATTGGTAGGTGGTGAAATCAAGAAGTGGATGGAGATAACAAATCAGCCTGCAAATAATAAAGAGGCTTCTTGGGGGCTTGACTTGACGAGTACTCGTATTGCTCAAATAGAGGATTATGAGGCATTGTTTGAAAACGAAATGATTGCGCAAGGTTATGGTGTGCTTTATGGGGATGAATCTACGGAACCCAAAACAAACATTGTGGATGCATACGGATATCAAGAAGATCAAGCATATTACTTCGGTGGAAGTGCTATAAAAGACCGTGGAATACGTGGATGCTTTGTTTATAATAGAAATACGGGTAATCATATCTTTCTTCCGGTGGGGGCTTCCGGATATGGTCATAGAAAAGCTAAAGAAGGAAATGGAGTTCTGCGTTATTCTTGCGGGCAAACTCAGATATTCCCAACGAATCCTAATGGATTCTATACTGATGCATCTACCGCTCCGTTATTTTATGACCTCTATATGCGGCCCGGTGCTATTTATTGGACAGAGGATGTTACTGGAACAGGAACATGGGGAACGACTGTAGGTTGGGATATTAATTATTTTACATTTGACTTTAACAGAATATATGAGGCTAATGTGTTTAATGGAAATAACAGTGACGCCTGCTTCATCCGTTGCGTAGAAGATCCAAATTAGTTTCTTTTTAGGCAAATATAAACAGGACAATCGATCCAAAGTTGCTGGAACTTGGATTCGATTGTCCTGTATGTTGTTCATGTACGTGCGTGAATGTTTGCAAATATTTCTGGTGACGCTCTTCTCTTAAAGTTTCATTTTCTGCTGCCACTGCTACCACCCTATGTGTAGGGTGTTCTTGAAAACTACCGGGATTAACGATGCAGCACATTTACAATTTCCACCACATACATCTTGTGAAAACCACCGTGCGATTCCCCGTACCATCGGTCTGTAATGCTCTTGTCGATAAAGTTTCTGGGCTTGATCAGGTCGGCATACAATTTCTTGCATTCAAAAGTCAGCCGCGCCTGCTCAAAAATAATGCTCCCGTTCTCGGTGAACAAGGGAGATAGTCCTGTCGCTTTTACTTTATCCATGTCACGTCCCGATTTGGAACCGCATATTTTATGCACTTCTTTATGCTCTTCACCTAGAAAAGAGAGAGTGAGATAGTCATTCTGCTCTATAAAGTCGAATGTATAACGCTCGGGGCGGATAAAGATAAAGGCTACCGGACGGTTCCATAGAAATCCTGTACCTCCCCAGTTTGCCGTCATAGTGTTGAATTTGTCTTTGGTACCGGCAGTTACCAACATCCATTCCTTGCTGATTGTTTCGAACAGATTGTCAGTCAGTTCGTTTACTTTTATTTCTTTCATTGTTTCCGTATTTTTAGCTAGTACAAAGATATAATTTTTTCTTTTACTGTTTCAGATTAAATTTGCTAATTATTATCTTTGCGAGAAATATTAATTTAAAAAAAGAAAGGACGATACAGTGGTAAATGATGTAGTTTTAACCCCGATGATGAAGCAGTTTTTTGAGTTGAAGGCAAAGCATCCCGATGCGATTATGCTATTCAGGTGCGGGGATTTTTATGAAACTTATTCAGAAGACGCTATTGTTGCCTCAGAGATTTTGGGTATTACGCTGACCAAGCGGGCCAATGGACAGGCAAAGAGCGTAGAAATGGCCGGCTTTCCTTTCCATGCATTGGACACGTATTTGCCCAAGCTGGTACGTGCCGGCAAGCGGGTGGCCATTTGTGACCAATTGGAAGATCCCAAGATGACTAAGAAATTGGTGAAGCGCGGTATCACCGAATTGGTGACTCCGGGTGTAGCCATCAATGACAATGTTCTTTCTTACAAAGAAAATAATTTTCTGGCTGCCGTTCATTTTGGGAAAGCTAGTTGTGGTGTGGCCTTCCTTGATATCTCTACCGGTGAATTCCTTACCGCAGAGGGGCCTTTTGACTATATAGACAAGTTATTAAATAATTTCGCCCCCAAAGAGGTGCTTTTCGAACGTGGTAAACGGGGGATGTTTGAAGGAAATTTCGGAAGCAAGTTTTTTACTTTTGAGTTGGATGACTGGGTGTTTAATGAAAGTTCCTCGCGCGAGAAGCTGTTGAAGCACTTTGAGACCAAGAACTTAAAAGGTTTCGGGGTGGAGCATCTTAAGAATGGTATTGTAGCTTCGGGCGCTATTTTGCAATACCTCAATATGACGCAGCATTATCAGATCGGTCATATTACTTCTCTTTCCCGTATAGAGGAAGACCGTTATGTGCGTCTGGATAAGTTCACGGTACGGAGCTTGGAACTCATAGGTAGCATGAATGAGGGCGGAACCAGTCTGCTGGATGTGATCGACCGCACTATCAGTCCTATGGGAGCCCGTCTGCTAAAACGCTGGGTAGTCTTTCCGTTGAAAGATGAGAAGCCTGTCAATGAGCGTCTGGATGTAGTGGAATACTTCTTCCGCGAGCCGGATTTCAAAGAGTTCATAGAAGAGAAACTACATCTGATAGGAGATTTGGAACGTATTGTTTCGAAAGCTGCCGTAGGACGAATCTCTCCACGCGAGGTGGTGCAACTTAAAGTAGCTTTGCAAGCCATCGAGCCGATTAAGAATGCCTGTTTGAATGCGGATAACGGGAGTCTCCGCCGTATTGGGGAACAACTGAATTTATGTCTGTCTATCCGTGAAAAGATAGCGAAAGAGGTTAAGAATGATCCTCCTTTGCTGGTGAATAAAGGTGGTGTGATAGCAGACGGGGTGAATGCAGAACTGGATGAACTACGGCAGATAGCTTTTTCCGGCAAGGATTATCTGCTTAAAGTACAGCAACGTGAAAGTGAGCTGACCGGCATTCCCAGCTTGAAAATTGCTTATAACAATGTGTTTGGTTACTATATTGAGGTGCGTAACACGCATAAGGACAAGGTACCTGCCGACTGGATCCGTAAACAGACACTGGTGAATGCGGAACGCTATATTACTCAGGAACTGAAAGAATACGAAGAAAAGATCTTGGGTGCCGAAGATAAGATTTTAGTACTTGAAACAAAGCTCTATAACGAATTGGTGATCGCTTTGGCAGAGTTTATTCCCGCCATTCAGATTAATGCCAATCAGATTGCCCGTTTGGACTGCCTGCTGGCTTTTGCGAATGTGGCGAGAGAGAACAATTATATCCGTCCTGTTGTGGAGGACAGTGAGGTGATTGACATCAGGCAAGGCCGTCATCCTGTCATCGAGAAGCAGCTTCCGGTAGGGGAGAAGTATATTGCCAATGATGTCTTTCTGGACTCGGAAACCCAGCAAATCATTATCATTACCGGTCCCAATATGGCGGGTAAGTCGGCTTTGCTACGCCAGACTGCGCTGATTACCTTGTTGGCGCAGATGGGTAGTTTTGTTCCTGCCGAAAGTGCGCGGATCGGTATGGTGGATAAAATATTCACCCGTGTGGGAGCCAGCGATAATATTTCTGTGGGCGAATCTACCTTTATGGTTGAAATGAATGAGGCGGCAAATATTTTGAACAACCTTTCTAGCCGCAGTTTGGTGCTGTTTGATGAGTTGGGGCGCGGAACCTCCACTTATGATGGTATTTCCATTGCTTGGGCTATTGTGGAGCATATTCACGAGCATCCTAAAGCCAAGGCACGTACACTGTTTGCCACTCATTATCATGAGTTGAACGAGATGGAGAAATCTTTCAAGCGCATCAAGAATTATAATGTATCTGTGAAGGAGATAGATAATAAAGTGATTTTTCTGCGCAAACTGGAACGTGGCGGCAGCGAACATTCTTTTGGTATTCATGTGGCAAAGATGGCAGGTATGCCGAAAAGTATTGTGAAGCGTGCCAATGATATTCTGCATCAACTGGAAACGGACAACCGCCAGCAGGGCATTGCCAAGCCTACGGCTGAGATAGCGTCCGGCCGGAGCGGAATGCAGCTCAGCTTCTTCCAGTTGGATGATCCGGTATTGGGTCAGATACGGGATGAGATTCTGAATTTGGATGTCAATAATCTGACCCCTCTTGAAGCATTGAATAAGCTGAATGATATCAAGAAGATAGTAAAAGGCAAATAAATGCCTTCATTTTTCATTAACCATTAATTACTAACCATTAATCATTATCATGAAACACCTACTAACCTTATGGATGTTGGCCTTGTGTCTATGTGTTTCGGCCAAGGAAACATGTCCGAAAGTAATTCCCGCCCTGCAAGAGTGGAAGGGGGGAAGTGGAAAACTCGTATTGCCTGCTGAAGGCAGTATTGTTGTAGCTCCTGCCGATGAGGCGGCACTGAAAAGTGTGGCGACTGTGCTGGCACAGGACTTGAAAGACCTGTTGGATTGGAACTACACCATTAGGACCGGGAAACCGGGAAAGAATGATATTTATCTTTCATTGATGAAACCCGACAAACAATTGGGAGAGGAAGGGTATGTGCTGACTGCTGGACGCTATGTCGGTATCGAAGCGCCGGCTCGTCAGGGAGCCTTTTGGGGAACCCGGAGTTTGTTGCAGATTCTTTATAATGAAAAAGGACAGTTGCCCAAAGGAGTTGCCCGTGACTGGCCGCAATATCCCAGTCGTGGCTTCATGCTGGATGTGGGCCGCAAGTTCTTCACAATGGATTTCCTGCGGCAATATGTCAAAATACTATCGTTCTATAAACTGAATGAATTTCAGATCCATCTCAATGACAATGGTTTTGTACAGTTCTTTGATAACGACTGGAACAAGACCTACGCTGCTTTCCGCCTGGAGAGTGAACGTTTTCCGGGGCTGACCGCCAAGGATGGTTCTTATACCAAGAAAGAATTCACCGACCTGCAACGTCTGGGCATGGAATATGGTGTGAATGTGATTCCGGAGATTGATATTCCGGCTCATTCATTGGCCTTTACACATTATAAACCCGAGATAGGCAGTGATAAATATGGAATGGATCATTTGGATTTATACAAGGAGGAAACCTATCGTTTTGTAGATTCTTTGCTGGATGAGTATCTTTCTGGCGAGAAACCGGTTTTCATAGGTCCCGATGTACATATCGGTACAGACGAGTACAATGCCAAGGAAGCTGAAAAATTCCGCTATTTTACAGACCGGTATCTGAAGTATATAGAGAAATACGGGAAGAATGTCCGTATGTGGGGAGCACTGCGCTGGTTGAAAGGAAACACTCCGGTGAAAGCAGATAATGTGACTATCAATGCCTGGTCATACGACTGGATTGATCCTAATGCTTCTTTGAAAGACGGATATAAGATTATCAATACGTGTGATGCTTATCTTTATATTGTTCCGGCTGCCGGATATTATCGTGATTTCCTGGACACGAAATGGCTGTATGAGCAATGGCGTGTGGGTAAAGTGAATCCTAAGGAAGAGTTGCCTGAAGGAACTCCGGGACTGTTGGGAGGTATGTTTGCCGTATGGAATGACCATTGTGGCAATGGTGTGTCACAACAGGATGTGCATTTCCGTACATTCCCAGCCGCCCAGGTACTGGCCGAGAAAATGTGGAGAGGTAAGAATGAAATGGTTTCTTACGAAGAATTTGAGAAATTGTGCAAACAGATGCCTGAAGCTCCCGGTATCAACCTGCTGGGGCGTGTGCAGGGTGAGGTAGTCTTTCCGGGGCAGAATGAAGAACTGTCTTTGAACGGTACGGACAGCATTGCCACTATGTTGCCGGAAATAGGCTATCCATACGCGGTAGAATTTGAAATAAATCCGGACAAAGAACAAAATATCAACGGTATTTTGTTTAAAGGCCCTCATTCCACCGTATATGCCAATTGGGAAAATAAGGGAAAGCTGGCTTTCAGCCGTGACGGCTATACGTTTGTATTCCACGCTGCTACACTGCCTGCCGGAGCATGGACGAAGGTACGCATAGAGGGAGACCACAAAGGTACTACTCTTTACATAAACGGTGAGAAAGCGGAACGTTTGGAAGGACGTGTCAAACAGTTTTACAACTATACTCATAAACGTAAGGACAAGATGTATATGCAGGAAACTTTGGTGTTTCCCATGCGGCAGATAGGGGATGTGCAGAATGGGTTCAGAGGGAAGTTGCGGAATATAAATTGCATGCAATAAAAGATATTTCTTTCTCTTGCTGTGTAGGGGCAGGTTTTAGACCTGTCCCTATGCCCAATAGGAGTGAAATTTCTCCGAATGTTATCTTTAATAGTGTTATATTGTTTATTATCAATGTTTTATATGCGATAAATGTTATCTGTTTTATTTTCATGAAAAGGGCTTTATACCTTACTTTGCATTATTAAACTTAAGCAACAAACCCGATGAAAATAAAACAAATTCTACTTTGCATGCTTTTAGCCTGCTTTATTCTTCCCGCTTCCGCACAGAATAGCTGGGGTATTGTAGGAGGCGGACTTTTTTCTAAATCTTTGTCCAGGGATGCACGCTTCAGCCTAGGCGGTTATGCCGGAGGAATGTATGACGTTCATGTTAAAAACTCATGGTATGTACAGCCACAATTATTATTTACTTATGAAGAATTCAGATCCAAGACAAGGCTTGGTACCGATTCCTTTTTTAGTAAATTCAATTTGGAGCTTCCTATCCTTGCTTCTTATAATGTTGCTTTAAATAACAAATGGAATTTGCGCATCAATGCGGGACCGTATCTGTCCTATGCTATGTTTGGCAGGGATAAATCCATTGACTACGCCTATGGCAACGGAATGCACTCTAGTTTGGGCTGGTGGCATCAGGATTTTCCAGATCATTTTACTTACGGTGGAAGGACCGGGGTTTCATTGGAATCCGAGCATTTCATTTACACTATCGATGGTAAATGTTCTCTTCGTAAGAGGCCTTTCGGGCGGAATGTCAGTTTATCGGCCGGTGTAGGATATAAGTTCTGAGTTTTCTGTATCTTTGTCGCCGGAGAATAAAAATAGAGTTGCATGTATGTTTATATAAAACAGCCGGGTATTGTTTGCCTTCTATGTTGGTTTTGTCTTTCCTGTACTTTGCAGCGCACGGAACATCCTACTTTGCGGCAAGCAGGATACTTGATGGAAGAACATGCCGACAGTGCGTTTTCATTATTGAAATCCATCTCTTCCCTGATCGGTATGACCCCGGAAGACAAGGCCGATTACGCTTTGCTGCTGGCTGAGGCTGCGGATAAAAATGGTTATTCACTGCTTCCTTGTGACTCATTATTGAATTTAGCCCTCCATGTATACCATGAAGAAGCCAAAGAACATGCTATAGCTCTTCTGTATAAGGGTAAAGTGCAACAGGAAATGAAAAACTATGCCGATGCCCTGAAAAGTTACCGTATGGCGCTTGAAATCCTTTCCGCCTATCCATGTGAATTCTATTGGAAGGGGTTTGTATATAATATGTTGGGTGGGCTGTATGGCAAACAGAACTTGTACGCACAGGCCAAAGATATGTATGTCAAGGCTTGTTATAATGATTCGCTGGCACGGCATAACCGTCATTTCATCAGTTCACTCAGCAATCTGGGGGTAGCTTATATCGGCTATGGAAATATAGACTCCGCTTTTATCTGCCAGCAACGCGCTTTGCAGCTTTCTCTTTCTACTGATAGTTTCCTTTTGCATTCTCTTTATGGAAATATAGGGGATTTATGCGGACGTACAGGACGGACCAGTATAGCTATTACTTGTCTGAAAAGGGCATACGATGCTTGTCGTCTTAGAGAAGACAGCTTGCAGTGTCTTTGGAATCTAGGGGAATTTTATTATAATAACGGGCAGCTTGATTCGGCTCTTTATTATTTGAACCGGAGCAAGGAAGCTGTCGATATTCATATCCGGTATCTCTCTTTCTTTGACTTGTATGCCATAGCTAAGCAGCAGGGAAATGTGGAGAAAGCTTTGGAATATCTGGAAATCAGCACCGAGTTGGAAGATTCCATCTATTCCACCAATGTGGCCACGGAACTGGAGAAGAAGACCTATCGCTGGAATGCCGACGCGCAAGTAAGGAAAGAACAGTTCAAGACTAAACGGAGGATATACACCATTGCGATGATAGCTGTGGTGTTGCTGCTGGTCATTGTGATTATTTATCAACAGATACTGAAGAACAAGAAGATACAGCAATCCAACTATAAATATCTGTTGCAGAAGCTGAAACAGAACCTGATGGATATGCAGCAGAATATTGCTCAACATGAAGAGGTGATAGCCGAATTGAAACAGAAACAAGAAAGCCGTGCCGAGGAAATAGAAGAGAAGGAACGGGCTATAGAGGCCATGAAGATGGAGAAAGAGAAATTGCGCAACTGGTTGTTCCGGCAAAGTGCCCTCTATACGAAAATAGACAAACTGGCCAACCAGCAAAAGCATCACAAAGAGCGTATTGCAGTGCTCACCAATGCTGAGCAACGCCAACTCAGAGTGATTATAGGACAGATTTATGCTGATTACATAGAGCAACTGCATACCCGGTATCCCAAGTTGAACGAAGATGATGTCCTTTTGCTATGTCTGCAATTGGCGGATTTATCTCCTTTTGCCATCGCTTTATGCTTTGGTAATAATGATGCACAGATTGTAGCGCAACGCAAATATCGTATGAAAAGTAAGATGGAATAACTGTGTGTTACAGAATTTGCATAATGTTTTTTTAATAGATGTTTGTATATCAGGTTATAAAGGCATTTTGCTATCTTTGTGCATAGAAAGCTAAAAGACAAAATTACTATGCGTTCATTTATTATATATTTAAATTTCGTCAGTTTGCTGTCTGTTTGTTTGCCTGTAACCACCATTCTTCCAATCCGATGTTACAGCAAGTAGATTCATTGTTGGAAATGAAGCCGGACAGTGCATTGACTATTTTAAAAAATATATCTGTTTTAGAGGATTTGCCGGAAGTAGACAAGGCATACTATGCTTTGTTGCTGGCTGAGGCTACGGACAAGAACAAACTACCCTTATTACCTTGCGATTCCTTATTGAATTTCGCCTTGGATTATTATGGAGATGATGATAGGGAGAAGGCTGTGGCATTGATGTATAAGGGAAGGCTGCTGGCGCAGATGAATGATGAAATGTCGGCGATAGAGCATAATTTGAAAGCGTTGGAAGTGTTGCAGAATTATCCGCAAGATTTAAAATGTAGAAGATTGATTTATAGTATGTTAGGGGTATGGTATGGTGATTGTGAATTGTACGACAAGGCGTTGGAAATACAAAATCAAGCTCTTCTTTATTCTTTTAGTGCTAAAGATACTGCTATTGCCTATCATAACATTGGATATATTTATGGTATGAGGGATATGCAGGATTCTGCTATAACTTATCAGAGAAAGTCTGTGGAATATGCTATGCGTTCTAAAGATACAAGCATGATACTCACTTCTTGGCACAATTTAAGTCTGTATTATGGACGATTTGAAAACATCGATTCTGCCGTGGTTTATGCCTATAAAGTTTTGCAAAATATATCTGATGAAAATAAAATATTTAGCGGTTATTTCTATAATATAGGTGATTTGTACATTGGTTTAGGACAATATGATTCTGCTAGGTATTATTTAGAGAAAAGCCTGCTCTTTTCTCCATCCCTTTCTATGTCTTACTGGTCACTTGCCGTAATGGAAGCTAAGCTAGGAAATTTCAAGTCCGCCTATCACTATCTAGATACTTTTGTCATGGTTCAGGATTCATTGGATGCTAGTGAGCGATTGTCTGAAGTGCAGCATATAGTCTATAAAAATCAGACAGCATTGGAAGTAAAGGATGAGCAAATAAAATCCAGAAAGGTTATAGGGCGTATTGTTTTTTCAGCCATTATTATTTGCTTTGTCGTTGCTTTGATTTACCAACGTTGGATAAATAAGAAAAATAACCAGCAGGCACTCTATCGGCAAGCATTACAATATGCTGATGAGAAACAGAATGTGATGCAGCAGCGCATAGAAGAAAATGAATCCGCTCTTGCACTGTTACAGGATAGGGAAAACCAAAATCTTGATGAAATTGCCCAAAAAGAGCAATTGATAACTCAATTGAAGAAAGAAAAGTTGGCACTTCGTACATGGTTATTTCAGCAGACTTCTATATACAAAAAGGTGATGTCATTGTCTGACCAGCAGCAGGTGAATAAGAAAATCCGTAAGGTGATGGCAGCTGCTGAATTGGACAAACTGAAGAAAACGACCTTTGAAATCTATGCTGATTATATTTCTCCTTTGCAAGCACAATACTCCCAACTGACGGAGGATGACTTGTTGGTCCTTTGCCTGCAAGAAGCGGGTATTTCTCCGTTGGCCATTTCTTTATGTTTCGGACATACGGATACGGTAGCCCTCAATCAAAGGAAATCGCGTCTAAAAAAGAAAATGTCAGAGTGATAAACTGAAATATATTGTTTATCAGTGTTTTATAGAAATATTATGTCACAGCAAATAGTTGTACGTTCTTTCCTTTCCCTCTAACTTTGCGGCATCATTTTTAAACAAAAAGAAGTATGAAAGCAAAGTTATTATTGATGTTATTTTTAGTTTCGTTAAGTTTGGGAGTTTTTGCTTTGGAGCATCACCAAAAGAAGCCTCATGCAGTTTGCAAAGTTTATGAAAAGGTGGCTACTAGAATTCCTTTTATTTTTTCAATACAAGCCGAAGATATAAATGACTGTTTGTATCTCACATCTCAGTTCTCATTAAATGATGCTGATATTACTATGCTAGATAAGGATGGTAATGAAAAGGTGTAGTTATGAATAACGCATTTGAAAAAACAGCTGTACTTCCTAAGTGTAATAAAGGAAGTGCTTACTCGACTCAGATAAATTTAAGTTTTTAAGTAATTCCAATTAAGGCTGTATGATAATATTTTAGTTGATAATCTAAGGTTATTGATAATGTGAAGTTCATATCTGAATCTTATTTTATTGCTCATGTTATGATAAAATATGTTATATGGTTGATTTTTAGTGTTGTATAGGTGAGTGATGTTATATGGATAGAGCTTTATGCTTATATCTTCTTTCTAATTTTGCAACATCAAATAAAAAAATAAGTATGAAGACTAAAATGATTGTAGTGGTGGTGTTGGCTGCCATGTGTGTATTGCCTTTGTCTGCACAGGTAAAAGTTGGTGTGGAAGGTGGAATGAACCTGTCTCATTATCTGGTTTCCGGTTCTGACGGATATAAAGCCGAACAGGTAGGTGGAATGAAGCCCGGCTTTCAATTGGGGGTGACTGTGGACTACGAGATAGGAAAGCATTGGATGTTAATGTCCGGTTTGTCTTGGTTGCAGAATAGAAGTACCATGAAAATGATGGATCACATGGTTACTTATTTTCCTAAGACAGAGATAAAGATGAATAATCTGATTTTGCCGTTAAAAATGGGATATAATATTCGGGTTTCGGATAAACTCAGCCTCATTCCGTCGGTTGGAGTTTATGCTTCTTACGGATTTGGTGCTGGAAACTGTTCTTTGGATGTTATTCACCAAGAGGGGGATAATATAACTACCGAGCCTGCAAAATGGAAGCCCTTGGATGGTTTTTCCTATAAAGCCGGGGAGCCCAATAATAGTGCTAATCTTCAGGCTTTCCGCCGTTGGGATTATGGGGGCATTGTTGGAATGAAGGCTGTTATTGCCGATCATTATACGATAAGTTTTGATTATAGGGTCGGAATAAAAAAGATACAGGCACAAAATGGTTTGCGGAATTCAACTTTCCAGTTCTCTGTGGGCTATCGTTTCTAAACTGATTTAATTAAACTGGCAATCTGTCAAAATGATAATGCCGGTGTATGAGGGTGTCCTGTTTCAAAGGATACAGTTTGTGTATTTTCATCGTATTCTCGTGCATCGGCATTTTGACAGATTGTCTTCTTTTTCTGGTTATTTATTCTTTTATGGATATATGTGAACGTATATGTAGGGAAATGCATACATACGTGTCCGACAGGGATCTTTATGCCTTTTGAGACCCCTCTATTTATTGAGCCAGCTCTTTCAATATCTCCTCTATTTTCTGAAAGAGTTGTCCTATGTGCGCTCCGTCCACAAAAGCATGGTTTACAGTGAAAGCGATGGGCATTACCAGTCTTCCTTCGCGTGGCACTACTTTGCCGGCATTCATCAGCGGATAGTCTAATGGATGGTCGGGAGCCATTTGTGTATAGGTGAGTGAAGTGAAATAAAGCTGAGGCGTGGCACTCAGTTGGATAATATCAAAATCTCCCTGTTCTTTAATGACTTTTTCGGCTCCATACGGGTCACCCTCTTCGGGGATGTTATGGACGATGTGATATGCTTCGGCATAAAACCGTTCAAAATCTGCATGGTAAGGGATGCGGACTGTGTAGAAAGTCTTGCCGGGTACAGCGATAGGTGATATGATGTCCACCTGATCGTGATAGACCACCTGTCCGTTTTTATCTGTACGGAAACGGAATTCTTTCACTTCATTGGCAGCACGTAGCACAGCATACAGGTAATACAGGAAAAAAGAGCGCTTGGCGGCTTTTGCAGCTGGAAATGCTTCAGTGCAATCCACTTCACTGGTAATGGATATCCATGAATTATGGAAGTTGCGGAAAAAATTATAATTGTCCCGGCGTTCCCAAGTTTCAATATCTATTATATGTTTCATTTATTTTACGGGTTTAAAAGAATGGTACATGAAGTGCGCTCCCAGCAGTATGAACGGAATGCTGAGCCATTGCCCCATGTTCAGCATCATACTGTCTTCAAAGGCTTCCTGGCTGGCTTTTATAAACTCCACAAGGAAGCGGAAGGTGAATATGGTAGTGAGGCAGTAGCCGAAATAGAAACCGGGGTATAGCGTGGTTTTGTACTTTTTATACAACCGCAAGCCTATGATAAAAATCAGAAGATAGGCGATGGCTTCGTAGAGTTGTGCCGGGTGGCGGGGTTGCATATCTTCGTGCGGAAAAATGAACGCCCAAGGAACATGAGTTACCGTACCTACTATTTCACCATTCATCAGGTTACCTAAACGGATAAAACAACCTGCCAGCGGGGTGGCGATGGCTATATTGTCTAGTACAGTCAGGAACTTCAATTTTACACGGCGTGAATAGATCCATAAGGCGAGCATTAGTCCGATGGTTCCTCCATGGCTGGCAAGACCTTGATAACCGGTCCATTTTATCCCAGAATCGGTAATCTTGACGGGCAACAGCATTTCTACAGGGTGAGAGAGCCAATAGCCTGGTTCATAGAACAGACAATGTCCCAGGCGAGCACCGATAACAATACCCAGCAGGCAGTAAACGAACAGGGAATCAAATTTTTCGTAAGGAATTTTTTGGTCTTGGTAGAGTTTGTATATCACCCAGTAGGCCAATGAAAGCCCTGTAACGAACAATACGGAGTAATAACGGATGGAAATGCCGAAAATGGAAAAGATTTCTATATCGGGATTCCAAAGAATGGCTGACAGTGTATTCATATCTTGAATTTTTGTGCAACTTTGCGGTAAGTGGGCATATCCACATCCATCTTTTCGCCCAGTGCGATCATATCAAACAATAGTCCTTGTATTTCGGACTCATGTCCTTTGGCTATATCTTTTTGCATGGATGCGGTACTGTCCGGGTCTAATTTGTCAATCACTTTTAAGTTGTATTCTATCGGGTCTTCCGCATAGGTAATTCCCATTTTGCGGCCTATTTCAGAACTTTCCTTGGACAGACCGATGAAAGTGTCGCGTTCTGCTCCGGGATGTTGCAGAGGACCCATTGGGACATCATGGTAGGCACCTGTGCAGGCCATAGCCGAGATGAATGACCATTTGATGAAGGTGTCGCGATTGATATCATCCGAAATATCGGCTTTGATCCCTGCTTTTCTTAGTACATCGACAATGGTTTCCAGACGTTCCGGAGCCACACCCTGTTGGGGACGTGCGCCGAAAACCAGTCGGAATATTTTGCCCATTTGTGTGATTTCACCCGGTCCGGAGACGAAACCTACGATGTAGATGCATCCGTCTAGTACTGTTACATGTGAAACAAGTTGCCCGATACGGGGACCTGTACCGTAAACATTCAGGATGGGGATAATCAAGGTATCTTTATCCGAGGCTTTTTCCAACAGATCTTTGATGGAATCTAGGGAGTAGCCCTTTACGCATACAAAAATTACGTTGGCTTTCTCGTTGTATTCCTCGGCTGTGCAGGCTTGTACAGGCAGAAAGTGATTACCTTTCAAGTCTGATCTTAGGTGAAGTCCTTTTTCACGAATGGCTTCCAGATGCTTGCCACGGGCAATGCATGTTACATCTTTTCCTGCTAAAGCAAGGAAACCGGCGATGCTTCCTCCAACGCCGCCGGTTCCCACGATTAAATATTTTTCCATGTTAGTTGTATTTTGTTTTAGGAAACAAAACACTGACTTATCAGTCTGCCATTAGTTTTGCTGGTTCCCTGATGTTTTTTCATTCATAGCATGGCTGTGATAAGTCTTTTGCGTTTTGATTTACCTACGGTTTATACATTGAAGCGGAAGTGCATGATGTCACCGTCCTGCACTACGTATTCTTTACCTTCCACGCCCATTTTTCCAGCCTCTTTCACGGCGGCTTCCGAACCATATTTAATGTAGTCCTCGTACTTGATCACCTCGGCGCGGATAAATCCTTTCTCGAAATCGGTGTGGATGACCCCTGCGCATTGGGGTGCTTTCCATCCTTTGCGGTAGGTCCAGGCTTTTACCTCCATTTCTCCGGCGGTGATGAAGGTTTCCAGTTCCAGCAGGTGGTAAGCCGATTTGATCAGACGATTTACACCTGATTCTTCCAGACCGACTTCCTGAAGGAACATTTGGCGGTCTTCATAGGTTTCGAGTTCTGCGATATCGGCTTCGGTTTTGGCGGCTACGACTAGAATTTCTGCATTCTCTTCTTTTACGGCTTCGCGTACTTGTTCTACATATTTATTGCCGGTAGCAGCGCTTGCTTCGTCCACGTTGCATACGTACATCACTGGTTTGCTGGTTAGCAAGAACAGTTCTTTTGCGATTTTCTGTTCGTCTTTGCTGTCAAATTGTACGGTACGCGCAGATTTGCCTTGTTCCAATGCGTCTTTGTATTTAACAAGGATGTCGTACATTTGTTTAGCTTGTTTGTCACCGCCCGTCTGTGCCTGTTTTTGTACTTTTTGGATACGGCTTTCAATGGTTTCCAAATCTTTCAGCTGGAGTTCGGTGTCAATGATTTCTTTGTCACGGACCGGATCTACACTACCGTCTACATGAGTCACATTTTCATCATCAAAACAGCGGAGTACGTGCAGAATAGCATCTGTTTCACGGATATTTGCCAGAAACTTGTTTCCCAACCCTTCACCTTTGCTAGCTCCTTTTACAAGTCCTGCAATGTCAACAATTTCTACAGTAGTGGGAACGATACGTCCCGGATGAACCAGTTCGGCAAGTTTGGTCAGGCGTTCATCAGGAACGGTGATGACACCTACATTCGGTTCGATGGTACAGAAAGGGAAGTTGGCTGCTTGAGCCTTTGCATTCGATAAACAATTAAAAAGTGTCGACTTTCCTACGTTTGGAAGACCGACAATGCCACATTGTAAAGCCATTATCTATTTGTTTTTTTGATTATTATCTATCTATTTGTTTGCAAAGATAACCATTCTTTTTGTATCAGGCTTCATATTGAAGTCAGATTTGGCTTTTTTATATGCGAAAAGACTGCCCGTCACGAAACAAAAAGGGCAACCGTCACGGTTGCCCTTTCGTAGAGTTTTTATGAAAAGTGTTAGATTGTTAGAATAGATTTATTTGTCCATAGTTACGGTCATTTCGGGTACTAATATATATTCTTTCTTTTTAGAGTTCCATTTGTAATATTCAGTAGTCATACTTTTGTTGCCATAAGTATAACGAATGCAGAGGTCATTTTCCCAGCGATTTTTGTTACTGTTCCATTTTTGCGCCTCGTCCTCTGTGCGTTGGTTGTTGGCATCATACTTGTAATTGTGCTTCATATAATTAGTAAGCATGGTGCCTTCCATTTTAAAAATCGTTTCCGAAACAATTACTCCATTTACTTCTTCTGCATTGTAAATCAGGTTGTCACCCGGATTTCCTGCAAAAACTGTAAGGTTAGCAATAAATAAAATTGCTACAACGAGCATTCCTTTCAAAGAATTGATCTTCTTCATGATATTGATATGTTAGATTGTTACTTTCATATTGTTTTTAAAAACGGTGCAAATGTACGAAAGAAAATTGAATCTCCTAACATTTCTGCTAAAAAATGATTATATTTTTGCAAAATGTCACTGATTAAACAAATATTAATAATTGTATAAGATCTATTTATTACAATTATCTTGTGTTTGTGTTTTTCATTTACGTTCGGGATGGCAAATGAAAAGCTCAATGGATTGGAAAAGACCATTGAGCTTTTATGATATAAATACCTTATATATAGTACTATATATCTTGCGAATAGTTGGTTTCTATATGCTTTAATGCGCTTCAAGCCAGTTGCTTCCCCAACCGCAGTCTGCGCGTAAAGGTACTTGCATATGGTAGGCATTTTCCATCTCTTCAATCACAATTTTCTGTACTTTTTCCTTTTCTTCGGGTAGAACGCTGAAATTTAACTCATCATGTACCTGAAGTATCATTTTGGACTTTATATTTTCAGATTGAAAGCGCTGGTATATGCGTACCATAGCTGCCTTGATAATATCGGCTGCACTTCCCTGGATAGGAGCATTGATGGCATTTCGTTCGGCATATCCGCGCACAACCGAATTTCTGGAATTGATATCCGGAAGATATCGTTTACGGCCGAATATGGTTTCAATATATCCTTGCCTGCGGGCAAGGTCGATGCTTTTGTCCATATATTCCTTTATTTGGGGATAAGTTTCGAAATAGCCGTCTATTAGTTCTTTTGCCTCTTTGCGGTCTACATTCATACGTTCTGCCAGTCCGAATACGCTGATGCCGTAGATGATACCGAAATTAGCTGTTTTTGCTTTACTGCGTTGTTCGCGGGTAACTTTGTCTATACTTATCTTATATACTTTTGCTGCGGTGGCGGCATGAATGTCATCTCCTTCCTTGAAAGCCTCTATCATATTGGCGTCTCCGCTAAGGTGTGCCATAATGCGTAACTCAATCTGTGAATAGTCGGCGGAGAAAAATTCGCAACCATCATCGGGAATGAAGGCCTTACGGATTTCCTTGCCGTCTTCGTTGCGGATGGGGATGTTCTGAAGGTTCGGGTTGCTGGAACTGAGCCGGCCGGTAGCAGTGACCGTTTGATTGAACGAAGTATGAATTTTACCTGTTTCTTTATTAATCAATAGGGGCAGAGCATCAATATAAGTACCGAGAAGCTTCTTCAGACCGCGGTGTTCCAATATCTTGCCTACTATTTCGTGTTTCCCTCGCAGGCTTTCCAATACTTCTTCACTGGTGACATATTGTCCGGTTTTGGTTTTCTTGGCTTTCTCCACGATACGCAGCTTGTCAAACAGCACTTCACCTACCTGTTTGGGTGAGGCTATGTTGAAATCCGTACCTGCCAGTTGGTGCACTTCTTCTTCTATTTGGTTCATGCGGGCGGTGAAATGTTCCGAGGTCTGTTTTAAGGCTTCAGTGTCTACACGCACGCCGTTGCGTTCTATATAAGCAAGTACGGGGACCAGGGGCATTTCTATTTCGTAGAAGAGTTTTTCCGCATCGTTGGTTTTCAATTCCTGTTCCAAGATGTTTTTCAATTTCAGTGTGATATCAGCATCCTCGCACGCGTACTTATAGATAGCTTCGGGGGAGAGATCGCACATATTCTTCTGACCTTTGCCTTTGGGACCAATCAGTTCTTCGATGTGGATAGTCTGATAATGCAGGTAGATTTCGGCAAGGTAGTCCATATTGTGGCGCAATTCCGGTTGTAGTACATAATGTGCCACCATGGTATCGAACAGGGGACCGCGCACTTCAGTTCCGTAGTTGCCCAATACCAGCATATCGTATTTTATATTTTGTCCTACTTTCAACGCTCCTTCTTTTTCGAAAGCCGGCCGGAACTCATTAACTATTTTTTGCGCTTCGGTCCGATCGGCAGGTACAGGGACATAAAATGCTTGATTTTCGGCATAGCTGAAGCTCATTCCCACGAGTTCTGCGGTGATGGGATCGGTTCCTGTTGTTTCCGTGTCTAGACTGAAAATTTCTTTTGTAAGTAAGTTTTGTAATAATTCAGATCTTTTCTCTTCTGTATCAATGAGTTGATAGTCGTATTTTAAATTATCTAAACATGCTAGATTCGAATATTTCTCACTTTCCGTCCCTCCGTTGGTAAATTCTGCAAAGAGATTGCCTTGAGGGGAAGACGGAGAAGCGGGCGATTTGCCATTCGAAGCCGGTTCACCGAAAAGGGAGAGTTGTCCCGAACCGTCCGGCATGTTTCCCTGCCGGGCGCTTCCTTCCGGTGTGCGGTTTCGTCCTTGCAGATCGTTTCCGGTCGCATCGGTGTATGTTCCGGCGAAGGCGGATTTCTTGTTTCGGTTGAAAACGCGGTCGATGAGGGTACGGAACTCCATCTCTTCAAAAATCTTCCGTAGTTCCTCTTCATTTGGTTCTTCTCTTTTCAGTTCGTCCATGTTCAATGTGATGGGGACATCAATTTTGATAGTTGCCAGAAACTTGGAGAACTCAATCATTTTCCGGTTGGCTTCCACTTTGGTTTTCAAGGCTCCTTTCAGTTCGGCAGAGTGGGAGAGAAGATTCTCGATGCTGCCATATTGCGCGATTAACTTTTGTGCTGTTTTCTCGCCCACTCCCGGACAACCGGGAATGTTGTCGGAACTATCGCCCATCAGTCCCAGCATATCAATGACTTGTGCGGGTGACTGGATATCGAACTTTGCCTTTACCTCTTCTATGCCCATCACTTCAAAACCGCCTGTATGCTTGGGACGGTACATGAAGACATTTCCGCCCACCAGTTGACCATAGTCTTTGTCTGGTGTCATCATATAAGTAGTGATCCCTCGTTTGCCGGCTTCGGTGGCCAGTGTACCGATCACGTCGTCAGCCTCGTATCCCGGTACTTCCAGAATAGGAATACGATAGGCCCGGATAATATCCTTTATAATGGGTACGGACAAACGGATTACTTCGGGTGTTTCTTCACGTTGTGCCTTATACTGTTCATAGGCCTCGTGCCGGAAGGTGGGACCGGCGGGATCAAATGCCACACCGATGTGCGTAGGATTTTCTTTCTTCAAGACCTCTTCCAGTGTATTGACAAATCCCAGTACGGCTGAAGTGTTGAAACCCTTGGAGTTAATGCGCGGGCTTTTGATGAAAGCGTAATACGCGCGGTATATTAATGCATAAGCATCTAATAGAAAAAGTTTGTCCATTCTTAAAAATCTTTAGTTTTTTCATTGTAAAAGTACAAAAAAATACCGTATTCCGTCTTTTATTACTACTTTTGTGCACAAATTAACCTGCATGGACAAATTACAGCAAATCAAATTGCCTATTGACAAGGAGTTTGAGGAATTTAGAAGGTTGTTTGACTCTTCGCTCCAAAGTTCCAATTCTTTACTTAGTGAGGTGTTATCCTATATTAAGCAGAGAAATGGCAAGATGATGCGTCCCATATTGGCGTTGTTGATTGCTAAACTATTCGGTGAAATCAATGATTCTACGCTTCATGCGGCCCTTTCATTGGAGTTGCTCCATACGGCCAGCCTGGTGCACGATGATGTGGTGGATGAGAGTGACAAGCGCCGTGGGCAGTCTTCGGTAAATGCTATCTATAATAATAAGGTGTCGGTTCTGGTAGGCGACTATATGCTGGCAACCAGCCTGAAGCATTCTGCCATGACCCGCGAGATTACAATTGTAGATTTGGTGGCTTGTTTGGGACAGAACTTATCTGAAGGCGAGATTATTCAATTGGCGAATATTAATGCTTCTGAGTTCTCGGAAGAAGTGTATTATGATGTCATTCGTAAAAAGACGGCTGCATTGTTTACTGCCAGTGCGGAAGCGGGGGCTATTTCGGTTCATGCATCCGATGAAATGGTGAAAAATGCTCGTCTGTTTGGCGAAATGATTGGTATTGCTTTCCAGATAAAGGATGATATCTTTGACTATTATTCTTCTGATGAGATAGGTAAACCTACCGGAAACGATATGCGTGAAGGGAAGCTGACATTGCCGGCTTTGTATGTGTTAAATACGTTTGATGATGAGGAGATGCGGAAACTGGCGTTATGTATCCGGTCATTAGACGCTTCGGATGAAGATATTGCCCGTTTCATCGAATATACTAAGGTGAAGGGAGGGATAGAGTATGCCAGACAGGCAATGGTGGATTATCGTAATAAAGCGTTGGCTTTACTTCCACAATCAGCCGGTCAAGCTGTAAAAGATGCTTTGACTGCTTATATTGATTATGTGATTGAAAGAGATAAATAGTACGATTGTTGAAGATATGTACCTCAAAAAGTTCGGGCGTGATCCTTTATACGATAAGGACCACGCCCGAGCTTTTTGAGGTACGCCTTTCTTTGGTAGTTTAAAATAACCGGAATAGATAAGGCTCATTCCGGTCACTTTAAATGTGGTTGTTATTTAAATAGTGAAACGGTTCTTTGTTTAGAAGAACTTGGTTTCCTGACCTACAATTTCTGAGAGAAGCAGATTGGCCAGGCGGCTTGTTCCTAAGCGGAATAGCTCGTTTGTCAGCCATTCTTCACCTAACACTTCTTTTACAATGGTATAGTAAACCAAAGCATCGTGTACGGTATTAATTCCTCCGGCGGGTTTGAATCCTACTTTGCGGCCTGTTGTCATATAGTATTCTTTGATAGCCTCGCACATCACCAAGGCGGCTTCAGGAGTAGCGGCGGGGTTTTCCTTTCCGGTAGAGGTCTTGATGAAATCGGCTCCGGAATACATCGATAGAATGGACGCTTTTTTGATGTTGGATGCGCTTCCCAGTGCTCCAGTTTCTAGAATTACTTTCAGGTGGTGCTCACCACATACAGCTTTTAATTCTTCTATTTCATCGCACATTCCTTCGTAATCCCCACTCAGGAACTTGCCTACCGGGATAACGATATCTATTTCATCAGCTCCGGTATGGAGAGCCATGGCTGTTTCGGCTACCTTTACTTCAGTAAATGTTTGTGATGAAGGGAAACCACCCGATACACAGGCTATGTTTACATGGTCTGCCTCCAAGGTGTCGTTGACTACTTCTGCCATATTAGGATATACACAGATTGCGGCTACATTGTCCAGATCAGGGTACTTGTCAACAAATTCATTTACTTTTCCGGTGAATTTCATTACACTTTCATCCGAATCAGTGCACTTTAAAGTGGTCAGGTCAATGCAATGGAACAGGAATTTCTTTACGTCCGGTGTATTGTTTTCTGCTACATGTTTTTCGATGAGTAGGGCAGTTTTCGCTTTTACATCCTCATCGCGCAAACGGATGTTATACTTGGCAAGTGCTTCCTCGTACTTACTGTGCTCGGGTCCATGATCGTGGTCATGACGATGTTCATGTCCACCTTCGAATTCGTGATTATGTTCCATAATTCTTTATAATTTGGGGTTGTTTTTATGTCTGTCTTTATCTCTATTTGTTTTCTTCTCCAAGTTTTGACGGAAGGCTTCGGTCAGGTTTACTCCGGTCTGGTTGGCCAGACAGATAAGGACCCACAATACGTCTGCCATTTCATCGGCAAGGTTGTCTTTCTCTCCTTGTTTGAAAGATTGGTCTCCATATTTACGTGCCATCACACGTGCCAGTTCGCCTACTTCCTCGGTCAGGACGGTCATATTGGTCAGTTCGCTGAAGTAACGTACACCATACGTTTTAATCCAGCTGTCCACCTCTTTTTGTGCTTCTTCCAGTGTCATTATTCTTTGTTTTTAGTGTCCATACATATAGTAACAGGCCCGTTGTTCAGAAGTTCAACTTTCATGTCTGCTCCGAATTCTCCGGTTCCTACTTCTTTGCCTAAACCGATGCTTAGTTCCCGGCAGAAATAATCGTAGAGAGGAATGGCTATATCGTGTTTTGCGGCACGGATGTAGGAGGGACGGTTCCCTTTCTTTGTAGATGCGTGCAATGTGAACTGGCTGATAACCAGAATGTTGCCTTCTACCTCCCGAATGGATTTATTCATCACTCCGTTTTCATCGTCAAAGACTCTCAATCCTATTATCTTTTTGCATAACCAGTCAGCATCTTCTTGTGTATCAGCTTCTTCGATACCAACCAATATCATGAATCCTTCTTTTATCGCCGATTTGCATACACCTTCTATGGTAACAGAGGCGTGGCTTACTCGTTGAATAACTACTCTCATATTTATATCCTTTATTTATTATTAGAAAATGCTTGCCGTTTACCGGTATTATGTCCGCCTACTATGGTGGGTGGAAACATTGCCGACCTCTTGGCTTGACAGTTATGAGGGCGGCATATCCTTGCAATGGATGTATGCAAAGGTAGGAAATCCCTTTTATTCTGTGAGGTTTTCTTTGATATTTTTAGCGGCTGCTTCACCTACCACGGCTGCAATCTCTTCCAGTGAGGCTTGCTTGATGCGGCTGACGCTTTTGAATGTTTTCAGCAGGGCGGTCTTTCTTTTCTCACCTATTCCCTTGATGTTGTCTAAAGCGGATGCCACCTGGCTCTTGCTGCGCTTGTCCCGATGGAAGGTGATGGCGAAGCGGTGTACTTCGTTCTGTATATTCTCCAACAGATGGAACAAGGGAGTGCTTTGTTTTACACCGATGGTCAGCGGAGGAAAACCGTATAGCAATTCCGAGGTGCGGTGCTTGCGGTCTTTGGCCAGTCCGGCTATGGGGATATCCAAATGGAGTTCGTCTTCTATCACTTCTCTCACTACTTCCATTTGCCCCTTTCCACCGTCGGTAATGATGAGGTCGGGCAGGGAGGAACCTTCCTCTATGGCGCGGCTATACCGGCGGCGTACCACCTCTTTCATAGAGGCGTAATCGTCGGGCCCGGTCACTGTCTTGATGATGTATTTCCGGTAATCCTTCTTGCTTGGTTTTGCCTTTTTGAAGACTACACAGGCGGCCACTGCGTCCGAACCCTGAATGTTGGAGTTGTCGAAACATTCAATGTGGTTCGGCATCTTCTTCATATGTAGCTGCTCTTGGATTTCTTTCATCAGACGGACGCTTCTTTGTTCTGGATTTAACTTTTCCGCCTGTTTCAAACGGTCTACTTTATACTGCTTCACGTTCATTACGGAGAGGTCCAGCAAATGCTTCTTTTCTCCTCGTTGGGGAACGGTGAAGGTGACGTTGTTCATTTCCATATCCACTTCAAAAGGTACGATGATTTCGCGGGAAGTGCTCTTATATCGTTCACGCATCTCAATAATGCCCAATTGTAGAAGTTCTTCTTTCGTTTCGTTCAGACGTTTCTTGTATTCGAAGGTGAAGGCTTGGTTGATGCATCCGTTAGTGATATGCAGATAGTTGATATAGGCTGAATTTTCTTCCATTTCAATGGAGAATACATCCACATTATGGATGATGGAGTTGACCACTTCGCTCTTGGAGCGATAGCTTTCTATCAAGTCGTATTTCTCTTTTATTTTCTGTGCTTCCTCAAATTTCATTTCGGCGGCAAGCGCTTGCATTTCCTCCATCAGCAGGTCACTTACAATTTGTGTATCTCCTTTCAGGATATCTTTGATTTCACCGATATTCTTCATGTATTCCTCATGCGATTGTTGTCCGATACATGGCCCTTTACAATTTTTTATATGGTATTCCAGGCACACGTTGAACTTGCCGGCACGAATGTTCTCTGGACTCAGGTTGAGTTTGCAAGTGCGGATGGGATAGAGCTTTTTTATCAGGTCCATCACGGCAAGCATGGAGGGCATGTGGCTGTACGGACCATAGTAGGAGGAGCCGTTACGGATGATTTTCCGGGTCTTGAAGATGCGTGGAAAATACTCATTGCTTACACAAATGGAAGGGTAGGTCTTATCATCTTTCAGCAATACGTTGTAGCGCGGTTTGTATTTCTTTATCAGATTATTCTCTAACAAAAGGGCGTCTTCCTCTGTCTTTACCACGATATAACGGATGTCTGCAATCTTGCTGACCAGCAGGCGTGTCTTGCCGTTGGGGTGCTCTCTGTTGAAGTAAGAAGAGACTCTTCGTTTCAAGTTTTTTGCTTTTCCAACGTAGATAATGGTTCCTTCGGAGCTTAGGTATTGGTAAATGCCCGGGCTGTCGGGCAGGTTTAGTACGATTCCTTTCAGATAGTCATTGGTTGTAATCTCTTCTTTTTCCATAAGTGTATATTGGTATTACCTGATTATATGTTAACGTAAGCTCGATATAAAAATACCTCGTTGCTGAATTTTGAGTTAAATGACAAACGATTGTTTTCCGGACAAATGAGCGCTTCCGTAGGGGCGGCCCCATGTGTCCGCCCCTACGGTGGAAGCATCTCAAAATAGCATTTCGTGGTATGATTGTGGGTAATCATCTTATAAATCTTCAAGCTGTAAGATATATAATGTTACAGCTTGAAGATATATATCTTTCGGCTTCATCGTCCATATCTTTTCGTTGTCCATCCATTTTTGTCTTTCTATAGTGACTCGGGACGGACTTCGTTTTTTTACGGGAAGATTGTGCGGCGTTATAAAGTAAGCAGCGTATCCACCGTGATATTTTCGGGGAATGCCTTTCTGCCGTTCAGACCTCCCAACTCGATAATGAAGTTGATGAAGATCTTTTTGGCACCACATCTTTGTACTAACCGATGAGTGGCCGCCATGGTTCCACCGGTAGCCAATAAATCATCGTGCAGCAGAACTACATCGTTCTCATTGATGGCATCCTTATGTATTTGAATGGTATCGGTTCCGTACTCTTTAGCATACGTTTCTTCTACAACCTCTGCAGGGAGTTTGCCCGGCTTGCGTGCCATTACGAATCCGGCTCCTAAACGTGCCGCCAGAGCACCGCCCATAATGAAGCCGCGCGACTCTATACCTACTACTTTGGTGATACCTTTGTCCTTGTACATTTCATATAAAGTGTCCAGCATTTCCTGCAAGCACTCGGCATTTTTGAACAAGGTTGTCACATCATAAAACAGAATTCCCGGAATGGGGAAATCTGGAATTTCTCTTAAGTTTGCTTTAAGCGTTTCTTTGCTCATAACCAGTGTTTTATTGTTAGTCTATTAAATTACTTGTTTCACGTGAAACATACCTTGTTTCACCGCCCCAGCAGAACTAGTAGGACGTTGATGTCGCTAGGAGAGATACCCGGTATGCGGCTGGCTTGGGCCAATGTTTCGGGATCTATCTTCATCAGTTTCTGCCGGGCTTCGGTAGAGAGCGAATTCAATGAGTTGTAGTCGAACTTGCCTTTAATGCGGATGGCTTCCAAGCGATGTATCTTTTCTGCGATCATTCGCTCGCGGTCAATGTATCCCTGATATTTGATCAGTACTTCGGCGGCTTCAATCACTTCTTCTTTACGGTCGGTAATTTGGTCCAGCATGGCTTTGAAAGCCGGAATGTGCCCGGCTATATTTTCGATGGTAATCTGCGGACGGTTCAGCAGGTCGATTAGTTTGCAGCCATGTGTCAGACGGGCAGTACCCAAACTTTCCAAAGCATCATTGATTAATGCGGCTTTGATGGAGAAGGTCTTGGCAAAGTCGATGATTTGGTTCACGGCTTCCCGTTTGCTGCAAAGATGTTCGTAACGGTCTTGTTTTACCAGACCTAGTTTGTAGGCACGTTCAGTGAGGCGCATATCTGCATCGTCTTGTCGGAGCAGGATGCGGTATTCGGCACGGGAGGTGAACATACGATAAGGTTCGTCCACACCTTTTGTAACCAGATCGTCAATCAAGACACCGATGTAGGCCTCGTCCCGTCCCAGTGTGAACGGCTCGCCACCGTGGCAGTTGATGTGTGCGTTGATACCGGCAATGATTCCCTGTCCGCCTGCTTCTTCGTAACCGGTGGTTCCGTTTACTTGTCCGGCAAGGAACAGGTTCTTTATTATTTTCGATTCCAACGTATGTTTCAGTTGGGTAGGGTCGAAGTAATCGTATTCGATAGCGTATCCCGGACGATAAACTACCAAGTCCTTAAATGCAGGTACTTTCTTCAATGCCGCCAACTGTATGTCCATGGGCAGTGAAGAAGAGAACCCGTTCAGGTAAAGTTCCTGTGTGGTTTCTCCTTCGGGTTCCAGGAAAAGCTGATGTTGCGGCTTGTCGGGGAAGGTTACGATTTTGGTTTCTATGCTGGGACAATAACGCGGTCCGATGCTTTGGATTTGTCCGTTGAAAAGGGGAGAGTCGGGCAGACCTTTGCGCAGTACCTCGTGCACCTCTTCGTTGGTAAAGCAGGTCCAGCATTGCAGTTGTTTCAGCTTGCGCGGTTCGCTCATGAACGAAAAGCGGTGGAAGTCGTTTTCTCCGTCCTGTGTTTCCATCAGCTCATAGTGTACGCTGCGTCCGTCTATGCGGACAGGTGTACCGGTCTTCATACGTCCGGCGTTGATTCCGTGGCGGGTGATTGATTCGGTCAGATGGTAGGAGGCAGGTTCGGCCATGCGTCCTCCTGCCAGTTGTTTATGCCCGATGTGCATCAGTCCGTTCAGGAAGGTTCCTGCGGTGAGCACGATACATTTTGCATGGAAAGTCACTCCCCAGCAAGTCATGACTCCGGTCGCTTCACCGTTTTCCACGATTAGTTCTTCTACAGTATCTTGCCAAATGTGCAGATTGGGAGTGTTCTCCAGAATCTCGCGCCATGCCCAGATAAACTTGCCACGGTCACACTGGGCACGGGGGCTCCACATAGCGGGACCTTTGGAACGGTTGAGCATACGGAACTGTATGGCTGTACGGTCTGTAACCAGTCCCATATAGCCACCTAATGCGTCTATCTCTCTTACGATTTGTCCCTTGGCAATTCCACCTACGGCAGGGTTACAACTCATTTGCCCGATTTTGTTCATATCCATGGTAATCAGGCAGGTCTTCGAACCCATGTTGGCTGCGGCCGCAGCTGCCTCACAGCCTGCGTGTCCGGCGCCTATTACAATAACGTCGTACTTAAAATCCATTGATTTATTTCTTTTTACCGATTGCAAAATTACGAATTTTACTCTGTAAAGCGGTGATAATACGGTTAAAAAGAATGTGTGGCGACAGAAATCTGCTTCTGCCGCCACATCATACAAACACTATTTCTAAAGTAAACTATTTCCTGTTATTTCTTGTCCGGAGCAGGAGGGGTGTCGGACGAGCGTTTCTTTCCGTCCTTGTCTATCGGTTCAAACTCCTCTTTCTCCGGCTCATTCTGTGCGTTTTCTTTCGAGGAAGGATTGACAATGTTCTGATAGGTATCATGAATGGGAAGCTTGTCTAGAATACCCAGTGCAGGAGCTACTTTGCTGACGACGTTCTGCAAGAAATTAGATGTCGTGCCGTTGCCGCCGTCAAAAACAGTAATATTCCCCAGTTGAATATGTTCAAATGCCTTAACCTGTTCCGAAGCGATTTCCTTCCATTGGTCAACCATCTTGTATTGGATGGCGATTTCGGGATTGCGTTCGGCAGCTTTCACCATGGCCTCGAAGCCTTCTGCTTCGGCCAGCAAGGACTTCTTCTTACCTTCCGCTTCTGCCTCCAGCTTCATCTGGATGGCCTTGGCTTCCGCCTGTGCTTTTGCCAGGATAGCTTCCGCTTCTGCATTTGCCTTACGTTTTATTTGCTCAGCCAATGCGTCCGCATCCAAGATAGCTTGCTGTTTGGCTATTTCGGCAGGAACAATCTTATCCGCTTTTAAGGCCTGTTCTACTTTGCGGGCTTTCGCTTCTTCTATCTCACGCTGTGCGTTTTCCTGTGCAGTGAGGACAGCAGCTTGCGTTCTGGCCTGTGCTTCACCGGCTTTTCTAGAGGCTTCCGCCTTGGTAACTTCCAGTTCCGCATTACTTTCGGCAACCTCTTTGGCAGCGTTATTTTGCCCGATGGCCGATTTCTTTTGTGCTTCCGCCTGCTTTATCTCCATATCGGACTGGAGCTCTGCAGTACGACTCTCCTGTTCGGTACGCGCCTGTTCCTTGTTCACTTCCATAGAGGCGCTGGCTTTGGCGATACGTGATTCTTTTTCGGCGTTTTCTTCCGCTACTTTCGATTCACGTTCCTTGTCGGCTATGGCTACTTTAATCTCCTCGTCACGTTGCGTATCGGCCAGTTGAGTGTTCTTGTCGCGGTTGGTTTCCGCTACTTTGGTGGCGCGCTCTTTTTGCTGTTCTGCAATCTTGATGGCCCCCAGTTTCTGCTGTTCTTCAATGTTGGCTAAGGCTTCATTCTTGGCTTTCGCTTCGGCTTCTTTTCCCAGATTGACGATATAGTCGGCTTCATCACGGATGTCGCTGATGTTGATGTTCATCAGGTAAAGGCCGAATTTCTTCAATTCGGAATCGATGTTTTTGCGGCAGTTCTCAAGGAATGTATCACGGTCGCTGTTCAGTTGTTCGATAGTCATATCGGCGATGACCAGACGCATTTGTCCGTAAACAACGTCTTTAATCAGTTCCTGTTGTGCCTCGATGTTCAGTCCCAGCAAGCGTTCGGCCGCATTCTGCATGACTTCGGGCTCTGTGCTTACGGCCACAGTGATGGTAGTGGGCACATCTACGCGGATGTTTTGTTTGGAGATGGCGCCGGTCAGTTTGCAGTCAATCTGCATGGGTTTCATGTTCAGGAAAGAGTATCCCTGGATGATGGGCCATACAAAAGCGGCTCCTCCGTGATACAGTTTAGCCGATTTCTTATCGCCGGTCTTACCATATACTACCAATACCTCGTCGCTCTTGCACTTGCGGTAACGACTTAAAATCCCGACGATGGTCAGGACGATGACAGCTACCAGAATAGCTGCATAAATGAGAATCTGCTCATCCATAAATGATTGCGTTTTTAGGGTTTATTTAATCAATATAATAGATTCCTTCCTTGTAATCCTTCAGTGTGAGGATATCGCCTTCCTGATAGCTTTTACCCTGTATGCTCCGCACGGTAAGTTCTCTTTGTGCACCATTGATGGCGATATAGACCACGTATTCTGTTCCTGCCTGTCCTTGTTCCTGACAGCGGGTATATATTTCGCATTTCCTGCCTATTAATTCTTCTCCCTGTTCGGGCTTATTTTCTTGTTTCAGCTTATAGCAGAGTTTATAAATCCAAGCTAGGACGAAAACAAAAAAGCTGCCGCTTATCACGGCGCCCAGATAATGCAAGACAATGTAGGGAGGCTGGCATAAATACATGAACCAACCGAAACCCATGCAGAAATGAATCAGCCCTTTGAAGGAGAGTACGCTGCTCATGTCTATATCGGCGTTGCCGTCGGCATTGACGTCTATATCGGTGTCCATATTGCCGAAAAAGATGGATAAGATGAATTGCAGAAGAAAGATTCCCGTACTTACTAATGCAGCGAAAAAATATACGTTAGCTTCCATTTGAGTGATATATTTTGTGTTTATCTGTTTTTTCAATTCACAAAATAAAGCAATTAATCCGGAAAAGCAAGAAGATAAGGGAATAAATGTAGCTGCATGTATAGCTTTCGACGTTTTTATCCGTCCGGCGGAAAGTTTTCCCTAACTATTGGCATGTCTTTGAAAAGTTACGGGCAATCATTCGTGCGAACTATGCCTGTAACTTTTATAGGTTGTTCTACCTTGTATGTCCTGTTATAGGGAAACCAATGCCAGCGCCTTGTTCTCGGCAGCTTCCATAATCTCCCGTTCACCGGGCCCTTTGTCGTTGATGCCGCACAAGTGCAGGATACCATGAATAATCACCCGGTGAAGCTCGCGGTCGTAGGGTTGCTCAAACTGTTCCGCATTGGTGCGGACAGTATCCAGACTGATGAATAAATCACCGGAAATGCGATTACCTTCGCAATAGTCGAAAGTGATGATATCCGTGTAATAATCATGTTGCAGATACTGCTGGTTTACTTCCAGTATTTTATCGTCCGAGCAGAAGATATAAGCGATTTCTCCCACTCTTTTTCCATAGCAGGCGGCTACCTCTTTAATCCATTCGGTGGTTTCTTTCTTTTTGATATCGGGCATCTTTACCCCATCGGTTTGATAACTTATCATAGAATAACAAATTAGAAATGACAGGCAAAGATAGGTAAAGTATCTTGTTAGCGGTTCACTTTCGGGATATTTTCTAATAACTTTCTAATCTGGTCTGAGTTGATTATAATCGGTTTCACTTCTCATCGGGAAAAGGGCGTTGTACTTTTGTCACCCAAAAACAGAAAACAATGAAACAACGTGCTATTCTTTTCTTTTTTATAGGCATAATGACAGGAATACTGCAGGCACAGACCTTGACTCTGAAAGATGCCGGACAGCTTTTTCTGAAGCAGAACCTGTCTCTTATTGCAGCCCGGTATGATATGGACATTGCTCAGGCACAGGTATTGCAGGCCAGACTTTTTGAGAATCCCGTTATCTCGTTAGAGCAAAATGTGTACAATAGGCTGAATGGAAAATACTTTGACATGGGAAAGGACGGGGAGTCAGGAGTGGAGATAGAGCAGGTTATCAGTATTGCCGGGCAGCGTAGTAACCGTATCCGTCTGGAAAAAGTGAACAAGGAAATGGCCGGATATCAGTTTCAGGAAATCATGCGCACCTTGCATAGTGAGCTGAACGAACGATTTGTCGAGACTTATTTTCTGACTAGAAATATGGCTGTTTATGAAAAAGAAATAACTTCGTTGGAGCGCCTTCTGGCTGAGATGAAACTTCAACAACAGAAAGGAAACATTTCACTGATGGAAGCCTCGCGTTTGGAGGCCATGTTGCTTTCATTGAAGAAGGAAAGGAATGAGCAGGAGAATCAGCTGGTTGCCGCCCGGGGAGAATTGAACCTTCTTCTGAGCCTTCCTGCTGATGCGCGTCCTGAACTGCTACTGGATGAAAGTATGTTGAAACAGCTGGACTTGTCACAACTCTCTTATGCGGACTTGATGGCACGTATGACTGGACGTCCCGATTTAAAACTGGCCCGTACCTATATCCGTGCTTCGCAGGCGAACCTTAAACTTCAGAAGTCGCTGGCTTTTCCCGAAGTATCCTTTAAAGGGACTTATGACCGTGCCGGTAATTTTATCAATAATTACTTTGCTGTGGGGATCAGTTTCTCTGTTCCTATATTTAACCGTAATCAGGGTAATATAAAGTCGGCCCGCATCGAAATCATGAAAGCGGATAAGGAAAAGGAGTATGCCATGGGAAAAGCGGAGATGGAGCTTTTTACCGCTTATTCGCAGCTGGAGAAGGCGATGAATCTTTATCAGTCGGTGGATAGTGATTTGGAGCAGAACTTTGAGAAACTGATAGCGGGAGTGAATGAAACGTTCCGGAAACGTAGTATCAGTCTGTTGGAATTTATAGACTATTATGAGAGTTATAAAGAAACTTGTATACAGTTATATGACACACGTAAGGACTTGCTTCTGGCTATGGAGAATTTGAACCGCGTTATCGGACAAAATGTATTTAATTATTAATAACTAACTTATCAATCAGAGAACAACAATGAATCAGAATATCTTTTTACTGGGCTTATTTTTTCCTCTTCTTTGTAACTGTTCGGCACCGGCTGAACAAACAGACACGACCAATGGGGGGATCTTCCTGACAGACAGTTTGAAACAAGTAGTGACCATTGATACTGTAAGTATACAGGAGGTCACGATGGAACTTACCCTGAACGGTCGTGTTACTTTCAACCAAGAACAGGTGGCACGGGTGTATCCCATATTCGGGGGGACGGTGACGGAAGTCCATGCGGAAACGGGAGATTATGTGCAAAAAGGTGAGGTTCTGGCCGTAATCCGTAGCGGGGAAGTGGCCGACTATGAGAAACAGCAGAAAGATGCTGCCCAACAAGTGCTTACCGCCCGGCGTGCCATGGATGCGACTCAGGATATGTATGTTTCGGGCATAGCTTCGGAGCGCGATATGCTCCAGGCAAAGCAAGAACTGGCCGCAGCCGAGGCGGAGGATAAAAGGGTGAAGGAAGTTTTCTCCATTTATCATCTGTTGGGTAATTCCTTTTATCAAGTGAAGTCTCCGGTAGCGGGATTTATTGTCAATAAAAACATCAGCAAAGATATGCAGATACGTTCAGACCAGAGTGAGGAATTATTTACTGTATCGGGGTTGGAGAATGTCTGGGTGATGGCCGATGTCTATGAAAGTGATATCAGCAAAGTATGTGCAGGAGACAGGGTGGAGATTACTACACTGGCTTATCGGAACAGGAGTTTCGGAGGCACTATAGACAAAGTGTATCAGGTGCTGAATGACGAGAGTAAAACGATGAGCGTGCGCATAAAATTGCAAAATAAGGATTATCTGCTGAAGCCGGGTATGTTTACCAATGTAAAGGTGACTTGCAAGGCATCCGAGGAACGGATGGCACGGATAGACCCTCATTCGCTGGTTTTTGAGAATGGGAAGAATTATGTGGTAGCGGTAGACGGCGACGGCAGTCTTCAGGTGAAAGAGGTGGAGATTTACAAGCGGTCGGATAAGGAATGCTATCTCCGTTCCGGTGTTACCGGAGGCGATAAGATTCTTAACAAAAATGTTCTGTTGGTTTATAATGCTTTGAATGACGATTCTAAATAGAAGGAAAGTATGCATAAGTTTATTGATAATATAGTAGCTTTTTCACTGAAAAATAAATTTTTTATATTTTTCAGTACCACGATAGCGGTCATTGCAGGGGCGATATCTTTCAAACATACACCTGTAGATGCTTTTCCCGATGTGACGAACACGAAAGTGACCATAATCACCCAGTGGCCGGGGAGAAGTGCGGAAGAGGTGGAGAAATTCATCACTATCCCTGTTGAAATAGCGATGAATCCTGTTCAGAAGAAGACTGATATCCGTTCTACCACTCTTTTCGGTCTGTCTGTTATCAATGTGATGTTTGAGGACGATGTCGATGATTTCATAGCTCGCCAGCAGGTGTATAACTTGTTGAATGATGCTGATTTACCGGAAGGGGTCACTCCTGAAGTACAGCCGCTTTATGGCCCGACGGGAGAGATTTACCGCTACACTTTGCGCAGTGGCAAGCGTGATGTGCGCGAATTGAAAACAATTCAGGACTGGGTGATAGACCGCAATCTCCGTGCTGTGCCGGGTGTGGCTGATATTGTGAGTTTCGGTGGCGAGGTAAAGACTTTCGAAGTCAGTGTGAATCCCCATCAACTGATAAATTACGGTATTACTTCATTGGAACTGTATGATGCTATTGCAAAGAGTAATATCAATGTCGGAGGAGATGTGATTACTAAGAGCTCACAGGCCTATGTGGTGCGTGGAATCGGATTAATCAATGATTTGGAGGAAATCCGGAATATTGTAGTGAAGAATATCAACGGTACGCCTGTATTGGTCCGTCATTTGGCGGATGTGCACGAATCCTGTTTGCCCAGACTGGGACAAGTAGGACGCATGGAGGAAGATGATGTGGTGCAAGGCATTATCGTCATGCGGAAAGGAGAAAATCCGGGTGAGGTGATTGCTGCCTTGAAGCATAAAATAGCAGAACTGAATACAGGGATTCTGCCCGAGGATGTGGAGATTGTTCCATTCTATGACCGTGAGAACTTAGTCAATCTGGCTGTTCATACGGTGACTCATAATCTTATTGAGGGTATATTGTTAGTTACGTTTATCGTTTTAATTTTTATGGCGGATTGGCGGACGACAGTGATTGTCGGCATCGTGATTCCGTTGGCGCTGCTCTTTGCCTTTATCTGCCTTAGAGCGATGGGAATGTCTGCCAATCTGCTTTCTATGGGAGCGATAGATTTCGGCATCATCATTGATGGCGCCGTGGTGATGGTAGAAGGGGTTTTTGTGGCGCTGGACAGAAAAGCGTACGAGGTGGGAATGCCTGCGTTCAACCGGATGTCGAAAATGGGGCTTATCCGGAGCACTGCCAAAGATAAGGCGAAAGCGGTGTTCTTCTCCAAATTGATTATTATCACAGCGTTGGTGCCTATATTCTCTTTTCAGAAAGTGGAAGGAAAGATGTTCTCTCCGTTGGCATATACATTGGGATTCGCACTGCTGGGGGCTTTGATCTTCACTTTGACACTGGTTCCTGTCCTGTCTTCTATGTTGCTGAAACGTGATGTCCGTGAGAGGAATAACTGTATCGTCCGTTTTATCAATGAAAAAGCTTCGTTGCTGTTCGACCGGTTTCATGCCCGTCGCAGTCTCACTATCGGACTCTCTACGGTGGTGGCGGTTTTCGGATTGTGGCTTTTTACTTTCTTGGGAACGGAGTTTCTTCCTCAGCTGAATGAAGGTTCCATTTATGTACGCGCCACGCTTCCGCAAAGCATCGCTTTGGATGAATCGGTGGAGCTGGCCAACACCATGCGTCGTAAACTGATGGCTTATCCCGAAGTGAGACAAGTGATGTCCCAAACCGGACGACCGAATGACGGAACAGATGCGACCGGTTTCTATAATATTGAATTTCATGTAGACATCTATCCCGAGAAAGAATGGGAGAGCAAACTGACCAAACTGGAACTGATTGATAAGATGCAGCAGGATTTATCCATTTATCCGGGCATCGACTTCAACTTCTCACAGCCTATATCGGATAATGTGGAGGAGGCGGCATCGGGGGTAAAGGGCTCTATTGCGGTGAAAGTGTTCGGCAAGGACTTATATGAGTCACAGAAACTTGCCGTACAGATTGATAAGATTTTGGGGACTGTGGAAGGTATTGAAGATTTGGGAGTAATCCGTAACATCGGCCAGCCTGAACTGCGTATCGAACTGGATGAACAGAAACTGGCACGATACGGGGTAGCGAAAGAAGATGTGCAGTCCATCATCGAGATGGCTATCGGCGGAAAATCGGCCTCTTTACTTTATGAAGATGAACGGAAGTTCAATATTATGGTGCGTTATAATCCGGAATTCCGTCAGAACGAAGATCAGATAGGCAAGATATTGGTTCCGGCCAGCGATGGAGCCATGATACCTGTCAAGGAATTGGCGGATATCCGTACCATTACAGGACCCTTACTTATTTTCAGGGACAACCACACTCGTTTCTGTGCGGTCAAATTCTCCGTGCGGGGACGGGACATGGGAACGGCGGTGGCAGAGGCACAAAAGAAAGTAAATGCCGCGATCCATCTTCCTGAAGGATATTCTTTGAAATGGACGGGAGATTTTGAGAACCAGCAACGGGCGTCCAAGCGTTTGGCCCAGGTGGTTCCTGTGAGTATCGCTATTATCTTTGTCATTCTGTTTGTACTTTTTTCGAATGCCAGAGATGCAGGACTGGTGCTGCTGAATGTACCTTTTGCAGCCGTGGGAGGTATTGCCGCATTGTTGCTGACGGGATTTAATTTCTCAATTTCTGCGGGGATCGGTTTCATTGCTTTATTCGGTATCTGTATTCAGAATGGGGTGATTATGATTTCGGATATCAAGCATAATCTGCATACACGGCTATCCTTGCCGGATGCGGTGAAAACAGGAATGCGCTCGCGTATCCGTTCCATTGTAATGACGGCGGCCATGGCGGCTATCGGGTTGATGCCTGCTGCCATGAGTCATGGCATAGGTTCCGAATCACAGCGCCCGCTAGCTATTGTTATTATTGGCGGTTTGATAGGAGCCACTTTTTTTGCCTTGTTCGTATTTCCGCTGATTGTGGAGTGGGTTTATAGCAAGATGTTGTATGATAAAGAAGGTAATCTGCTGCAAAGAAAATTATAATGATGTATATTTGCAACCGACAGAAAAACAGATTTGTTTATGGCAAAAATAATATTGGTAGAGGATGAGATAAATATTGCCTCGTTCATTGAAAGAGGGCTTCGTGAGTTCGGTCACGAGGTCTCTGTGGTGTACGATGGTAATGCGGGATGGGAACTGCTTCAGAATGAGTCTTTTGATTTGTTGATATTGGATATCATTATGCCGGGTATGAACGGATTGGAACTGTGCCGCATGTACCGGCAGCGTTTCGGCTATCACTCTCCTGTTGTTATGCTGACGGCGCTTGGAACTACAGACGATATTGTGAAAGGACTGGATGCCGGAGCGGATGATTATCTGGTGAAACCGTTTAGCTTTCAGGAACTCGAGGCGCGTATCAAGGCTTTGCTCCGCCGGAGTAAGGAGGTTCCTGTACAGCAATTGGTTTGTGGGGATTTGATTTTGGACTGTACGTTGCGGCGTGCTCGCCGGGGAAACATGGATATTGATCTTACGGTAAAGGAATATCGGTTATTAGAGTATTTTTTGTTGCATCAAAGGGCGGTGCTTTCCCGGCTTACGCTATTACGTGATGTGTGGGATAAGAATTTTGACACCAATACGAATGTAGTGGATGTATATGTGAATTATTTGCGCGCCAAAATAGATAAAGGTTTTGAGGACAAGTTGATACATACAGTGGTGGGTGTGGGCTATATGATGACTGATTGAAAAGTATCTTTAGGATATAGAGAAACTTAAAAGAAAGGATAGACATGAAGATTGGACCTAAAATAGCTTTGTTTTATTCCCTCATTACGATGTGTGCCATTATCATGGTGATGAGCGTGTTCTATTTGTTCAGCTCTCGCTATATCAACCGTCTGTATGAGTCTTATTTGCGGGAGAAGGCATTTATCACTGCTCAGAAATATTGGGAAAAAGATGAAGTTGACGAACAGAGCTATCGGTTAATCCAGCAGAAATATGATGAGCTGCTGCCGCAAGCAAGGGAAGTATTATTGAATATGGACACGTTGGCACACGTCAAGGACACGTTGGGAAAATATCTCAATGCCAGTCAGCAGGAAAGACTTTTTCATGGTGACGGTACTCCGGTGACTTTTAAATATAAGAAAGAATTGGGTGCGGCTCTCTATTATCCGGATAATGAAGGATATTTTATTGTCTTTGTCTTCTCTGAAAACACTTATGGCAAGGAGATACAGGAGCATATTTTGCTACTTTCGGTTACTCTCGTTGTCATCAGTTCTATTTTTATTTTTTTTATCGGGCGTGTTTATTCTAACCGGATTCTTACTCCCCTGCAACATATCTTGAAAGAATTGAAGCGTATCCGCGCCAATAACCTGAATGTACGTCTGAGAAGCTATGGGAACAAGGATGAGCTGGATCAGCTGATTGTGTCACTGAATGGGATGCTGGATCGTATTGACACAGCATTTAAATCCGAGAAATCATTTGTCAGCAACGCTTCCCATGAATTGAACAACCCGCTTACTGCTATTCAGGGGGAGTGCGAAATAGCCCTTCTGAAAGAGCGTAGCACTTCGGAATATATGGATTCTTTGGAACGTATCTCGGTAGAGAGCAAACGTATTTCTCTGCTGATAAAGTCTTTGCTGTTTTTATCCCGTCAGGATAAGGATATTCTAGCAAATACGGTAGAGGATGTTTGCCTGCCTCGGATGCTGAGGGAGCAGTATGCCGGCCGTCCTCGTATTCGTCTGTCTTCCACACTTAGGGAGGAGAATGACTTTATTGTCCGTGCCAATCCTTATTTATTGGGAATAGCCCTTCAGAATGTAGTGGATAATGCCTGTAAATATTCGGATAAGGATGTGGAAATCAGCTTGTTCGAAAAGGAGGGCCGGAAAGTGGTGGAAATCAGGGACCAGGGTATTGGTATTCCTCAAGAAGAGGTAGAATTGATTTTTCAATCTTTCTATCGTGCTAGTAATACACGTTCTTACAAGGGGCAAGGCATCGGGCTAAGCCTTTCTTTGAAAATTATATCTACTTACGGCGGCCAAATGGGAATCCATTCGGAAGAGGGACATTTTACCACCGTAAGTATAACTTTTCCTCTGTCCCTAGCCGAAGAATAAATAACAGATAAGAATAGCCGCAATCACTCCGGCCAAATCGGCCAGTAGTCCGCAAGGAACGGCGTGGCGTGTCCTCACTACTCCTACGCTACCGAAATATACTGCCAGGATATAAAAGGTAGTGTCTGTGGAACCTTGAAAGATACAGGCCAGTCTGCCTACGAAAGAATCGGGACCGTATGTAGTCATGGCATCCACCATCAATCCGCGTGCTCCGCTTCCACTCAATGGTTTCATCAGTGCTGTGGGGAGTGCTCCTACGAAATCACTGTCGATACCGCATAGCTTTACGGCTCTGTCAATGCCGTCAATCAAATAGTCCATCGCACCCGATGCACGGAAGACACCGATGCCTACCAGTATGGCTACCAGGTAAGGAATGATGCGTACGGCAGTGTTGAATCCTTCTTTGGCCCCTTCAACAAAGGAGTCGTAGACATTGATTTTTTTTCTGATCCCTGCTACAATGAAGCCGATGATGATAAGAAATAGAAAGACATTGGCAAAGGTAGTGGAGTAAATATCTATCTGGTTTCGTGACAAGGTATTGAAGAAATAAATAATTCCTGCTACCAGCAAACTCATTCCCCCTAAGAAGAAGAGGATGGTACGGTTAAACAGGTTGATTCTCTGATAAATGCTTACAGCGACAATACCTGCCAAGGTAGAGAAGAAGGTTGCCAGCAGGATGGGGACAAATATGTCTGTAGGTTGGGCAGCACCTAGTTGAGCGCGATATACCATGATGCTGATAGGAATCAGAGTCAGCCCCGAAGTATTCAGTACCAGGAACATAATCATGGGATTACTGGCAGTATCTTTCTTGGGGTTCAGTTCTTGCAGGCCCTCCATTGCTTTCAGTCCTAAGGGAGTGGCGGCATTATCTAGTCCCAGCATATTGGCTGCCAGATTCATAAAGATACTACCTGTCACAGGATGTCCTTTGGGGATATCGGGAAAAAGTTTACTGAACAGAGGTCCCAGCAATCGGGAAAACAGAGCGATGACTCCGCCTTGCTCGCCTATTCTCATGATACCCAGCCAAAGGGAAAGGACACCGGTCAGTCCCAGTGAAATTTCAAATGCAGTTTTGGAAGAACTGAAAGTAGAGTTGATAATTTCGGGAAACACTTGTGTGTCGCCAAGGAAAACGAGTCGCATCAACGCTACTACGAAGGCTATCAGAAAAAAGGCTATCCAAATGTAGTTCAGAACCATATCGCTAGTTTTATTAGTAATAACTCGGACAAAAGTAGTCAATTTATTCGTTTTTGAATTAGAAAAGATTCAATTCTCTTATTTTTATTTCCAATCTTTGTTTGAACACGATAGCAAAATAGTATGAAATGATTTTAAGAGCAAACTACTCTCTCATTTGATTATTTCGATGAACGGGACGAGAAGGAAGCGTTTAAGCGATTCTCGCGAGTTTGAAGAATATCAAAAAGAGTAAAAAGACGTTTGATGGTTTGCTATTTGTCGGGTATATAAAGAAAAATGTTCTTTATGGATTTAAATATGCTTTGAAATGGATACTAATGAGATGTAAAATAACTCTTGAAATAAGTCTGTTCTAGAAAAAACGGATAATATAAGAATCGAAATAGTTAGGAAAAAGAGTTTTGTTGATCGGATCTGATAATAAAAGGTTATATTTGTGCAAATATGTAGTGTGAATTCTGTAGTAGAAGGAGGGCATTGACGTAATAACAAGTAATATGGGAGAATATATGATGAAAACCGAGGAAATAAAAGATTAGTTCAAGCAGTTTGAAAGTATCGTTTGTGATTATCATGGAGTAGAGTGTTGGAGTGCACGCGAGTTGTATTCCTTATTGGGTTATACCCAGTGGAGAAACTTTGAGGCTATCATCAATAAAGCGAAAGCTGCTTGCACGAATGCAGGTGAAGATGTGACCTATCATTTTGCTGACGTCAGCAAAATGATAAGTTTACCTAAAGGTGCAGAAAGAGAGATAGATGATATCTATCTTACCCGTTATGCCTGTTATTTGACTGCTCAAAATGGTGATGCGCGTAAATCGGCTATAGCTTTTGCTCAAAACTACTTTGCTGTTCAGACAAGGCGTGCAGAATTGGTGGAACAACATCTGTTGGATTATGAGCGGGTTCAAGCACGGACTAAATTGGCTGAAACGGAAAAGCTGTTATCGGGTGTGTTTTATGAACGCGGAGTAGATAGTAAAGGTTTTGCCATTATCCGTTCAAAAGGAGATAAAGCCTTGTTTCGTCTTGACACAGCGTTGCTAAAATGTAAACTTGGTGCGCCCCACAGTCGTCCGCTGGTCGATTTCTTACCAACCATCAGCATTAAGGCAAAAGATTTTGCTGCTGAGATGACTTCTATTAACGTACAACAAAAAGATCTTTATGGACAGTCATCAATTGAAAAAGAACATATTGAGAATAATACGGCTGTTCGGAATATGATGGGGTAAGCCGAGGAATCTATCCGGAACAATTGCCTGCAGGCGAAGATTTAAAGAAAGTAGAACACCGTTTGAAATCAGAAGAAAAGAAAATAACTAAGAAATAATGAAGGAACCGCTTGAGGAGAAACTATAAATGAGCTGAAACGGTTTGCTCACTTTCACATGCTTCAGTAAATAATTCTTGTGATGTCTGGTTAGGCAAAATAGAACTTTTAGCCATATACTCTTTATTATTGGCATAAATAAAGAGTACGCTTCCCCCTTTTATCGTATTGATAATAGGTTTGGTCAGTGCCTGTGGCAAAGCCGGACAACCGAAACTCCGTCCTAATCTACCCGATTTGCAAACGGATGGATTGGCGTATGCGGCGCCATGAACCACAATGGCACGTTCACGGGCCCGGTCATTTATGCCTTTTTCCAGCCCGTCTAATAAAAGAGAGTATCCGTTTTTACCTTGATATGTGTTTCCGGTAAGATAGAAGCCGAGGGAACTTTTATAAGAGCCGACTTCGTTGGAGAAAGAGGTAGCATAGTTCTCGCCGCTGTTTTTTCCATGAGAGACCACTGATGAGTATAGCATCTTTTTCTGTTCCATATCAAAGACAAACAAACGTTTTTCGGTAGAGGGTTTGGTGAAATCAATCAATGTCAGTATGGATTTGCTTTTTTGTTTAATCAAGTTGTATCCTGCCACAGCCTGTCGGAATGCCAGGAAATTGACCACCCCTCCCAATTGCATATCTTCAAATAATTGTTCGCCGTCCATTTTTTGAGGTGCAGGGACAGATGTAGCAACTTTCTTTTCGGGTGTAGCCGTCCGGGTCGATACATTGCTCGACGGAAAGAGGAATAGGAACAGGAGTAAAAAAGTTTTTTGCATGCGTATGGAAAAACTGGATAACGGGTGCAAAGTTACGCACATTTCTATTCCAAAACAAATATAATCGTCTCATTAACAGGTGCCCATTCGAAAATAAACTTGGCATGAGAGGTGGCATTTCTTACACACATATGTGAGCGGGGGATGGTACCCAACGTATAACTGTATTCTATGATCCCTGTTGCCGGCGCATTGGTGGGCACTCCGTGGATATAACCACCATTATTGAAACGACTGGCGTAAGGTGCAAAACCACCGGTGGCGGCAGAACCGTCTTTTAGAAAAATCATTTTAGTCTTTTTCTCTTGTAGAACGAACATACCCAATGGAGTTTCTTGGGCGTATGGAGGACGATGTTGTCCTGTTGTAGCAGGATTCATGCTACGTATCAGCCAGCAGCCCTTTTCTTTCCGTTCCAAAGTAGTTATATTCTGATTATGGCGGTCTATAAAAATAGCTTTGTTGAACACTACGCTGTCGGGAATTAGTTTTATATATTTTGCCGGAGCATACCATTCACCACCTATAAAGACAGGTTCTACTTTGGTAAATTTTCCTTCCTCACCTAGGTGACGGGTAAGAAGTCCATCTAGTCCGTAGCGTTTGGCAGTAAGGGTGTCATCTGTTAGGAAAAGAGGAATTCCCTGATAGCGTTCCACTCCCAATGTGTCGGCTATCCGTTTGTATGCGTCCCTTTTAAAATTTTTCACTAAAGGTGCTTCTCCGTTCCGGTTTTTATAATTCTGTAAGATACACCATTGTGTCGGCTTTCTCTGGATGTTCTCCAACAGCGCCAGTCGTTCCTTTATTTTTTCCCATTGGAAATGACGGGTGGTGTCTTTATAAGGATAGGTATCCTCCAAAGTATGTTTATCATACAGCAGTTCCTTGTCAAGCCTGATGTCTTCGGGTTTGATATCTTTTTCTACAATTTCGGCAATGGCTTCTGTCACAGTATTGTGTACCTCTGTTATCACTTCCTTAATTTCACTATTTGCTTTCGAGGTACATGAGCAGATTGTACAGAAACCAGTCAATAAATATATGAATTCTATTCTTTTCATCATAGACACAGGTTTATGGCTTTCTTCTACAAATATAATTCTTTAAAAGGAATAAACATGCGTTTTTGTTTTTAAATGCAGTGAAAAATTCCTGTTTCTTTGAACAATCTCCCCTATTGCAGACCTTATAAAAGACCGCTGGGAATAATCGCTTATCTTGGCTTGAGGTTTTTACAGAAAAAAAGAATCAACTTAAAAACAAGTATTATGGTGGAATCAACTAGAGTAAGAAGTAAAAGATTATCCTTTTCAGGTAAGAAGACACTGTCTTCCTTTATGCAAGTGAATATTGCCAGTCTGAGACAATCGGGAAAATTGCGTACCAGTGAGACGTATAGAGCTACACTGAACAGTTTTATGAAATTTATGGATGGCAAGGATGTTCTGTTGAGCAATATGGATGCCGAGTTGATGATGGGGTATGAAACTTATTTAAAGGCGCAGGGAGCAAGTATGAACACCGTTTCTTTTTATATGCGTATTTTGCGTGCAACGTATAATCGTGCAGTAGATAAAGGGGTGATCAGACAGCGTTTTCCTTTTAAGCATGTCTATACGGGAGTGGAAAAAACGGTGAAGCGGGCTATTTCTTTTAAAGTAATCAGACAACTGAAGGAGATGGATTTAAGTCACTCTCAGTCAATGGAGTTTGCGCGTGATATGTTTATGTTCAGTTTTTATACTCGGGGAATGTCATTTGTGGACATGGCTTTTCTTAAAAAAACAGATTTAAATAATGGTATGCTGACTTATAGGAGAAAGAAAACCGGTCAGTTGCTTTCCATCAGATGGGAGAAATGTATGCAGGATATAGTGGATAAATATCCTGGAAACTTCTCGACTTATCTTCTTCCTATTATAATTCATATCAGAAAAGATGAAAGATTACAATATAAAAATTCCATCTGCTTGGTAAACAGAAGGCTAAAAGAAATAGGAAAAAAGTTAGGGCTTGTTCATCCTCTGACTATGTATGTGGCGCGCCATTCATGGGCCAGTGTTGCCAGAGGCAAACATATTCCTCTTTCTGTAATAAGTGAAGGAATGGGACATGATTCGGAAAAAACGACTTTGATTTATCTGGCAGCATTGGATACCACCGTGATAGACAAAGCGAATATGGTGGTGCTGAGAGAATTCTTGTGATAATAGGGTAAAGATATTGTTTCTTGTCAAAAAGAGGATATCATATCACAGGGTATCCTCCATTTGACGGGACCAGTGTGTCCAGTGTTTTTTCAATAAATTAGTGTTTGTTCTTTCTAAAGATGATAGCAATTTCTGATGTGGCTGAGTTGAATATGCTTGTTGCAAGGTCGGAACAGCATGATCTCTTTATGTTATCTTTTGTCAGAAGATGCTGTTATAGTAAAGGAAAATCGGATTACAGATAGATCCTGAAAGAATTGCCATAAACCATCATGCTGTTTTCGTCCACCCATTTGTTGTGAAAAAAATATCAGTTCCCAAATATTCAGGATTTTTCCGTAATATGATGATTGTCATAGGTTTGTTTTTATATGAATTATAGTTGATACAACTATATTTTAGTGGATAAACTTGAATAAAAGAAAAGGCAAAGTTTACCTAGATTTTATTCTTTGATTTTGGAGATAATCCTCTTATTACAAGTACTTTATACAAAAAACACCAAGTTAAAATATTGTATATCTCTTATTAAGAGATATGTTACGCACACATAACACACTATAAATCAACGAACTATATTAATATAAGAATACTTCAGAAGACTAAATCTTGTATTCAAAAAACGTTTTTTTTGAATCAATTATTAAATTTCCTCGCTAAATTGTTCTAATTCTCAAAACTTTGCTTAAATTTGCGACAAAATATATATCTCTTAATAAGAGATCTATCGTATAACTGATGACATGCTATATAATAATGTATAGTTGTGAAGATGTTGAAGTGAAGATTAAAAGTAAATAAAAATATGGACTATCTATTCTTGAGACGACACAGACGGACTGCTACTTCGAAGAGGCAGAAAAACCTGCTTCTTAAGGCTGCTGAACGCCAGTGGGAACTACAGTTCGCCAACAAGGGGGCTGAAGGGAGAAAGGTGGATTGTACCCTATATAAATGTATATTGTACAACCTTGAAATAAAGCAAGTCTTTTTGGATTCGGAGCTTTCTTTGAAAAAGTTTAGCGTAATGATAGACACCAACCAAACTTACCTATCGAATGTGGTAAACAAGTATTTCAACTGCAATTTGAAGGAGTTGTTGAATACCTACCGTGTGGAATATGCTAAAGAGTTACTCCGTGCTGGGAAATGTTCATTAGAGGAACTCCCACAGCGATGTGGTTTTGCCTCTAGAAGTGCTTTTTATGCCTCTTTTAGTAAAATAGTCGGAATGTCTCCTTTGCGCTTTCTAGCTCGTGAACAGAATAATTCGCTCTTAGAATCAATGATTTATGTATAATCAATTTTAGTTTTTTAAATTTATAAATTTAAAGTTTTTCTATTATGAACAAAAAGTTTTTAAGTGCAATCCTGTTCGGTGCCTTAATGGTGACCTCGACAGGAACATTTGTATCTTGTAAGGACTATGATGATGACATCGACAGCTTAAACGAGAAAGTGGATAAGCTGACTAAAGATTTGTCTGAATTACAGGCCGCAGCTGGAAAATATGTCACAGCTGTCAAGTATGATGCGGCAACAGGTAAGTTGACTGTTACCGGCGGTAACGGTGAAACTTTCCAACTTCCGATGCCTGCTGAACTTCCCACTTACTCTTTGAAAGTTGTAGATGGTAAGATACAGTTGTTAGATGGTGACAAGGTCGTTTCTGAAGCAACCCTGCCTACAACTGATGTTCCTGCGACATTTGATCCTACTTTGTTGAAGTGGAACAATGGCTATCTGTATTATGGAGATGTAAAAATCTCAGGTGTAGAGAAACCTCAAAGCGTTGGTTCTATTACAGAAGTGAAAGATGAAGAAACTGGTGAGGTGATTGGTTATGTCATTGAACTAGATGGCAAATCTGCTACATTCTCTGTCGTAACTGATTTGAAAGCTTTGGTATTTGAACCGGAACTGTACTATCAGGGTATTGAAGCAATTGCTGTAAAATCATTTGTTTATAAGGCTTTGACTGCTACAGATGTAAATGCAGATGCTGATAATAAAGATGATGCTCCTGTAAAAGAAACTGTAACAACTGAGGTCACTCCTGAATTATCTGCTACATACCACATGAACCCATCTACAGCTGATGTTCGTAATTTGGTTAAAGAAGATTTGAAATTCTTGGCTTACGATAAAGAATATGCTCGTGCTGCCGATGGAGTGGTAGTTCCAGAGATTTCTAAGGTTGAACCTAAAAATGGTGAGTTGACTGTTTGGGCTAAGTTGACTGAAGGAACTATTAAAGATATTGCGAATGACAACAAAGTAACAGTTTTGGCTTTACAGGCCAATTATTTGAATGGTGATAACAAACGCTCGGTTATCACTTCTGATTATGCTGCAGTTAAGGCTGTTAAGATTACAGATTTAGTTTTGAATAATGCAAAAGTTGCCGGTGAAAATCATTTGGCTGTTAAAGCTGCCGATGCTATCCAAAATGCTCCTGAAGTAAAAGTAGCTTGGGATGAAACAGTTGATTTGGCAGAATATGTTCAGACTCATTATGGTGCAGGTGATGCTCATACTAAGTGGGATGAAAATGCAGCGTCTGGTACAGTAGAAAAAGCCGGCTTCAGCTATTCTTATGAATTGGTAGGTTATATTGATGGTAGTAACAAAACTTCTCAAAGTGCACACGCCGCATTGAAAGGCTCTGTTTTGAGACCTCAGTTGCCGAAAGATGGTAAAGCTGCTGAATGGGGAGCTACAGAACAAAATCAAGCTACTGTAGGGCGTATGCCGTTGGTTCGTGTATTCTTGAATGATAATAACTCTAAGAAGAAAGTAGCTGTAGGTTACTTGAAGGTGGAAATTACAGGTGCTCCTGCTGAAGACCGTATTACTGCGACAACAGAATATACATTCAATGAAGAATTTACATTGAGCTGTAGAACAGAGGATTGGGTTCAGGAGGTAACTTGGTTCCAGATTGAAGAACAAATTTTGGCTCAGCTGAATATCTCTAAGGAAGATTTCGAAAGAAGTTATATCTATGACGGACCGATGATTCAATATAGTGAAGCAACTTTGGATGCTATGCCTTTGACTAAACTGTCTACTAAGGTTGAACAAACTGAGGCTGATGTTGAAGGTACAATGACTGAAGTTTTGCAATGGACTATTCCTGCAAACTATGCTTATGAATATTTCAGCGCAAATGCTTCCATGAAGGCTGTCGTTCGTTATACTAAACAAAATAAGGATATTCAAGGTGTTGTCATTTCTAATGATTATGTATATGTAACATTGATTTGGGCTCCTAATCCTCGTAATGTAAACCCGACTGGTACACTTGCCGATGCTGATAAGACTAAGCAATACTGGTTTGCTGGTAACTCTAACGAAGGAGGTTCTGGATATAATGAAATCCATGTAAATACTGAGGTTCCTGCTGCAACAGGTCATAATATCATGAACTTTAACAAATTTATCCTGGAAACCTTCAATGGTCACGATGTTACAATTTCTGAAATTCCGGCTGTATATACAGACTTTGCAGATACTAAACTGACTAAGACTTTCAGATTTGTTGATCCGAAGGGAGCAAAACTGACCGGTGTATCCAAAACTGTTTATACAATGAGTGTAAATGCAGATCGTACCCAACTGCTGGCTAGTAGTGAGGCTGTCGCAAATAGAGTAGTTGCTACTATTAAAGATGCAGCAAATAATGATGGAGAAGATCTAATCCAATTGGAAGATAATTCTGTCGCTAAAGATTTGCTGAATGTAGCAGGTCGTGATGATTTAGCTAATAACTTGACTGCTAGACTGTCTGTAGAAACATTGAATGGATGTGGTAAGTCATTGAATGAAGTGACAAACAATGAATTCGATGTGAAGTTCTTGCGTCCTATCACTGTAAAAGCCGATAAGATGGATAACTTTAAGGATGGTGTAGATGTTGGTGCTGACGGCTCTGTTATTGATGTTAAATTAGCATTCACTGATTGGAGAAACTATGCATTTGTTACTACTCCTATCAACTACTATACATATTATGGTGTGAAGTCAATCACCATTGACACAGATAAAGCTCAGACAACTGTTAATGGTAAATACGAGCCTATACCAGCAGGTATGAAAGTTGAATATAGCGGTGTTGAAGATATCTCAGCAGGTAAATTCGGTAAGCTGACTTACATCAATAACAAGGCAGAAGTCGGTGAATTTGACATTAAACTTCCTGTAGCAGTAGAATACGCATGGGGTACAGTAGAATTTGACATTGTATGCCACGTAGCAAAGACCGTAAAATAAACTGAGTGAGTAACTCTATTTATAATAAACTTGAAGAAAAAGAGTGCTTTCGGGCACTCTTTTTTTCTATTTATAATATTGAGAACGTATGAGAAAAATTAATTTGTTGATAGTAGGTCTAATTGCAGCATTCATTGTTTCGTGCAATCAATCTGGTAAAAAAACAGAAACGGATTCCCGGGCAACCGTAAAACATCTTATGGTTTTGAGTCAGAAAGATACGATACAGGTGTTAGATCTCACTAACCAGTTTATGACTGCCGTAAAGGAGCAACGATATGCTGATGCAGCCATGATGTTACACGAAATGAAAGCGGATGATCCTTTTGCTCAGCCGGAGTTGTTGGATAACGAACAATTAAAAAGTGTATTACAAAGGCTGAAAGCCTTTCCGATATATGATTATACTATAAGCGATTGTATCTTTAAGGAGGCGTTTGATAATGAAGTGCGTTGTAAGGTTGTCTTATTCCCTAAAACAGATAAAGAGGATATGCGGCCCAATGCTACAACTTGGTATTTTAAACCTGTTCGCTATTTGGGAGAATGGAAACTTTGTTTCCGGAGTAGTGCACAGGGGGACCGTACATTTCACTCTTCTGCACAATAATATTGAAGAGTTTCCAGCTGAAACGGCCTATACATATCATTGATGGCAGAATAGCTCGTCACCTTTGTCGCTAAAGGAATTCTTACAGTTACTTAATTCTTTTATTACTACGTTCTGCTGTAGCGGAACGTAGTAGCAGAACGCAAGAAAAATCTTACTCTGCTGTTTTGTAAGCCTTGTCCATGCTTTGTATCCGTCGTCTTGCACCGAATATCTTGTAACAGGAATGAAATCCGTTTGTCATGAAACCTTTAATAGAGTGTAACTCTCACGAAACTTAACCCATCTACTTTTGCGACAGATTTATAACGCATAAAAAAGTATATGAAAAAGGTTGTTAGAGCTGTGTCTCTTATGCTACTGATGGCAGGTGTTTGTGGAAATGCATTTGCCGAGGAAAATGAAAACATTGTCCGGCAAGGCGCTATTCGCGGACGTGTGATAGACAATGGAAAACAAATTCTACCGGGTGCTTCCATCTTTATTGAGAATCTGAAAACCGGAGTGATCAGTGATGTGAACGGTTTCTACACATTACCCAATCTGAAGCCCGGCACTTACACCGTCAAAGTGACCTATGTAGGTTATAGCCCTATTGAAATGAAAGTTACCGTTCCCGAAGGCAAGACTTTAGAGAAAGATATAGTGATGAATGAAGGGGTGGAACTGCAGGAAGTGCAGGTGAAGGGAGCTTTTCAAGGGCAGAAGAAAGCAATCAATACACAAAAAAATAATCTGGGTATCACCAATATCGTATCTGCTGACCAAGTAGGGAAATTTCCCGACTCAAACATAGGTGATGCATTGAAACGTATCAGTGGCATCAATGTGCAATACGATCAAGGCGAGGCCCGTTTTGGACAAGTCCGCGGCACTAGTGCCGATTTAAGCTCCGTCACCATTAATGGTAATCGTGTCCCATCTGCTGAGGGGGATACTCGTAACGTGCAGTTGGACTTGATTCCTGCCGATATGATTCAGACCATCGAAGTAAGCAAAGTCGTTACACCCGATATGGACGGCGATGCTATCGGTGGTTCCATCAATCTGGTAACTAAAAATTCTCCTTATAAACGTACTATCAATGCCACAGCGGGAAGTGGTTACAATTGGATCAGCGAAAAAGCCCAGTTGAATTTAGGCTTCACTTACGGAGACCGTTTCTTCAATGACAGACTGGGCATGTTGCTCTCCGCTTCTTATCAGAATGCTCCTTCCGGTTCTTATGATACTGAATTCATGTGGGAACAAAATGAGGATGGCAAAGTATATGTCAGCGATTATCAGATGCGTCAGTACTTTGTCACCCGTGAACGTCAAAGTTATTCGGCGGCTTTTGACTTCGAACTCAATGAAAACCATAAATTGACTTTCAAGGGTATTTTTAACAACCGCAATGACTGGGAAAACCGTTACCGTACCAATATCAAGGATTTGGATGAGAACGGAAAAGGTACAGTCCGCATCCAAACCAAAGCTGGTACTCCCGATAATCGCAATGCCCGTCTGGAGCGTCAGCGTACCATGGATTTCGCTTTGGGCGGAGAACACTTATGGGGAGCAATCGGCATGGATTGGAATGCCAGTTATGCAAAAGCTACAGAAGAACGCCCTAATGAGCGTTATCTTGACTTCCAACTGAAAAAGCAGGAATTTGATATGGACTTGAGTGATGAACGCCAGCCGTTGGCAACACCCACAGCAGGTTCTACCCTGACACTGAGTGATAAGTTCAGCTTGAAAGAACTGACAGAACAACAGGAAGACATCAAAGAAGAGGATATGAAATTTTCGGCCAATTTCAAAACCAGTTTGAATAATGGAGCCAAACTGAAGTTCGGTGCGAAAGTAGTACGTAAAACGAAAGAAAAAGAAATAGACTTCTACGAATATACTCCGAAAGACGAGGATGCCTTCATGACCAACAGCCTGAAAAATACGGTAGACCAGAGTACGGATAAATTTATGCCGAGCGACAAATATCAGGTAGGAACATTTGCCAGTAAAGAATATGTGGGTGGATTGAACTTAAATGATGCTTCCCAATTCGATAAAGAACAGGTACAAGCCGAATTGGCTGAGAACTTTGAGGCTCGTGAAACTGTAAGTTCCGGGTATGTACGATTTGACCATAAATTTACCTCTGATATAAACTTGATGGCAGGGCTCCGCATGGAGCACACTTCTCTTCGTTATACCGGTCGTAACTATGATGATGAAACAGATAAGACCACCAAGACCGGCCGCGTCGTCAACAGTTATGTGAATTTCCTTCCTTCTATTTTGGTGAAATGGGATGTAAATGATGATTTCAAGATACGCGGTTCTTACACGCAGACCTTGAGCCGACCCAAATATTCAGCTTTGGTTCCCAGCGTGAATATCAACCGTGGCGATAATGAAATAAAGATTGGTAACTCTGACCTGAAACCTACTATTTCTTACAACTTCGATTTGAGTGCCGATTATTATTTCAAGAGTGTAGGTTTGGTGAGCGCAGGCTTTTTCTATAAGAAAATAGACGATTTCATCGTAGATCAGGTACTGACCAACTATGAATACCAAGGAACAGAATATACCCGTTTCACTCAGCCCAAGAATGCAGGAAATGCTAATCTGTGGGGATTGGAATTTTCTTATCAGCGTGATTTCGGCTTCATTGCTCCGGCCTTGAAGTATGTGGGTTTCTATGGAACCTATACTTATACTCACTCACGCGTGGAGGACTTTAACTTCGAAGGACGTGAGAACGAGAGCGGGTTGAGTTTGCCGGGGTCTCCCGAGCATACGGCGAATGCCTCTCTTTACTTTGAAAAAGGAGGCTTGAATGTGCGCCTGAGCTATAACTATGCCTCCAGTTTTATCGATGAAATGGGCCCAAGTACATTTTATGACAGATATTATGATGCCGTGAACTATATGGATGTGAACGCCAGTTATACCTTTGGCAAGAAGGTGAAGATGACCTTTTATGCTGAGGCGAACAATCTGCTGAACCAGCCGCTCCGTTACTACCAGGGTACGAAGGACCGTACTATGCAGGCAGAATATTATGGCGTGAGAATGAATGCAGGTTTAAAAATAAATTTCTAAAAATTAAGTATATGAAAACGTTGATGATGATTAGAAAAATGAAAGAAGTATTGACATGGGTATGGATTGTTGTCATTGGTGCGGCTATCTGCCTGAATGTGTGTGCCCAGACTCCACAAGATTGGAAAGGACTGGAGAAACAACTGAATTTTTATATGGCTAACGATTTGGGACGTAACGGTTATTATGACCAGAAGCCCATAGCCGAGCTGATGGGAGAAATGGCGGATGTTATTGGTCCCGAGTGTGTGTTTGCAGCCGGAGACGTGCACCACTTTGAAGGTGTACGCAGCGTTAACGATCCGCTTTGGATGACCAACTACGAGTTGATTTACAGCCATCCCGAACTGATGATAGACTGGTTCCCGATCTTGGGAAATCATGAATACCGGGGTAATACGCAGGCTGTGTTGGATTATACCAATGTGAGTCGTCGCTGGTCGATGCCTGGTCGTTATTATACCAAAGTTTTTGAGAAGAAAGGAACTGCCATCCGTTTTGTGATGATAGATACCGCTCCTCTGATTGACAAATACCGTAACGAGAGCGAAACTTATCCGGATGCCTGCAAACAGGACATGGACAAGCAACTGGCATGGATAGACTCTGTGCTTACTGCTGCCAAAGAAGATTGGGTTGTCGTAATAGGGCATCATCCCATTTATGCTGAAACGTCGAAAGACGACAGTGAACGCAGCGATATGCAGAAACGTCTGGATCCTATCCTCCGTAAACATAAGGTGGATATCTATGCATGCGGACACATTCATAACTTCCAGCATCTTCGTGTGCCGGGCAGTGATATCGACTATGTGGTAAATTCGGCAGGTTCGTTGAGCCGTAAGGTAAAACCAGTGGAAGGCACTCAGTTCTGCAGTCCCGAACCGGGCTTTTCTATCTTCACGGCAGACAAGAAAGAACTGGATATGCATATGATTGATAAGAAAGGAAAAGTAATCTATACTGTAAAACGCACCAAATAGGGATAGTTATTTTAGGGAAAAAGAGTACATTTGCGGTGTAAAACTGTAAATGTACTCTTTGTTATGTTGAATACACTCCTTTTGATTGGTGGTCTGGCTCTTATTTTGGCTGGTGCAAATGGCTTGACAGATGGTTCTGCAGCGGTTGCCAAACGTTTCCGTATTTCTGATTTGGTAATCGGGCTTACCATTGTAGCTTTTGGCACTTCGGCTCCCGAATTGGTTATCAGTGTGCTTTCTGCATTGAATGGCAGTGCTGAAATGGCTATTGGTAATGTGGTGGGTAGTAATATATTCAATGCTTTGATGATTATAGGCTGTACTGCGTTGGTACTCCCCATAAAAGTAGGTGAGGGGACGATGAGTAAAGAGATTCCGTTAGTCATTCTTTCTTCATTGGTACTGTTTGTCTGTGCCAATGACATGATGCTGGACAGGGAAGCGGTCAATGTTATCAGCCGTTCCGATGGGTTTGTTCTGTTGGCTTTCTTCCTTATATTTATGCGTTATACATTTGCTATCGCTCGTAATGGGGCAGATGAGGCAGGAGAAGAGCAGAAGATTAAGGAAATGCCTGTATGGAAATCGGTGTTGTATATTGCAGGAGGACTGGCCGGGCTCATATTTGGCGGACAGCTTTTTGTCGACGGGGCAAGCGGGCTTGCCCGTTCATGGGGTGTCAGTGAATCGGTAATCGGACTGACATTGGTAGCCGGAGGTACTTCCTTGCCGGAGCTTGCTACATCTGTTACGGCAGCTTTAAAGAAGAATCCGGGAATTGCTATCGGCAATGTCATCGGTAGCAATCTGTTCAATATATTCTTTGTACTGGGGTGCAGCGCTACGGTATCACCGCTTCCGATGGGGAATATAAATAATCTCGATTTAAGTGTGCTGATTGCTTCCTCCCTGTTGTTGTGGCTGGTAGGCTGGTTTTTCCGTAAACGTACCATAACCCGTCTTGAAGGCGCATTGATGGTTGGCTGTTATGTCGTTTATACCGCCTATCTTATTGCCCAACAGTAAAAAAGCCATAAAAAGAATAAGTTATCTGCAAAAAAACTTCTATCTTTACACCCTGAATTTTTATAAAAATACAGCATGGCTATTACCATTAAAAAAGTCAGTTCAAAGAAAGAACTTAAGACATTTATACGGTTCAACTACGAGTTATACAAAGAGAATCCTTATTCCGTACCCGACTTGTACGATGATATGCTGAATACGTTCAGCCCGAAGAAGAATGCCGCTTTCGAGTTTTGTGAGGCGGAGTATTTTCTGGCATATAAGGATAACAAGGTGGTAGGACGTATTGCAGGGATTATAAATAAACGCGCAAACGAAACTTGGAATAAAAAAGAAGTCCGTTTCGGATGGATTGATTTCCTGGATGATATCGAAATATCACGCGCCTTGTTGGATGCAGTAGCCCAATGGGGTAAATCGAAGGGAATGGATACCATTCAGGGACCTTTGGGCTTTACCGACTTTGATGCGGAGGGTATGCTGATAGAAGGATTCGACCAATTGAGCACCATGGCGACTATCTATAATTATCCTTATTATCCACAGCATATGGAGAAGTTGGGATTCGAAAAGGATGCCGATTGGGTGGAATATAAAATTTATATTCCGGATGCAATTCCTGATAAGCATAAGCGTATCAGTGATTTGATTCAACGTAAGTTTAACTTGAAGGTGAAGAAATATACATCGGGTAAGAAAATTGCGGCCGAATATGGCCAGGCTATCTTCGAATTGATGAATGAGGCTTATGCTCCGCTTTATGGTTTCTCGGCTTTGTCTCAAGGACAGATTAACCAGTATATAAAGATGTATTTGCCTATTGTAGATTTGCGTATGGTGACCTTGGTGACCGATGCTGAAGATAAACTGGTGGCGGTGGGTATTTCAATGCCTTCTTTGTCCGAAGCGTTACGAAAAGCGAAGGGGCGTTTGCTGCCTATGGGCTGGTATCATTTGCTGAAAGTGCTGTTTTTGCATAAATATCCCCCTATGCTGGACTTGTTGCTGGTTGCTGTAAAACCTGAGTATCAGAACAAAGGAGTCAATGCTTTGTTATTCTCGGACTTGATTCCTGTATATCAGCAACTGGGATTCAAGTATGCCGAAAGTAATCCGGAACTGGAACTGAATGGAAAGGTGCAGGCCCAGTGGGAATATTTCAAGACCGAGCAGCATAAACGCCGTCGTGCTTATAAAAAGAGTATTCTGTAACAACGATATATAAAAATGTGATAAGTCAATATGGAAGAAAACAACGAACTGATAAACAATCCCGCTGTAGAATATACCGACGATAACATCCGCCACCTCAGTGACATGGAGCATGTGCGTACCCGTCCCGGTATGTATATTGGAAAGTTGGGTGACGGATCACATGCCGAGGACGGTATCTACGTCCTTCTGAAAGAAGTTCTCGACAACAGTATCGATGAATTCAAAATGCAGGCGGGTAAAAAGATTGAGATTATCATTGAAGAAAATCTCCGTGTCAGCGTGCGTGACTATGGTCGGGGTATTCCGCAGGGAAAACTTATTGAGGCTGTAAGTGTGCTGAATACGGGAGGTAAATATGACAGTAAGGCGTTTAAGAAGAGTGTCGGACTGAATGGGGTCGGTGTGAAAGCTGTCAACGCATTGAGTTCGCGCTTCGAGGTGCGCAGCTATCGTGATGGAAAGGTGCGTATCGCTACCTTTGCCAAGGGAGACTTGTTGACGGATACCACACAAAATACAACAGAGGAGAACGGTACTTATATTTTCTTTGAACCGGATAACCTGTTATTTGAGAATTACAGTTTCCGTCCGGAGTTTGTGGAAACCATGCTCCGCAATTATACCTATCTGAATACAGGACTGGCCATTATCTATAACGGTCAGCGTATCTTGTCCCGTAACGGGTTGGTGGATTTGCTTAACGACAACATGACGGCTGTGGGATTATATCCCATCATCCATTTGAAGGGAGAAGATATTGAGATAGCCTTTACGCATACCGGCCAGTATGGTGAAGAGTATTACTCTTTTGTCAACGGACAGCATACGACTCAGGGAGGTACGCATCAAAGTGCTTTCAAAGAGCATATTGCCCGTACCATCAAGGAATATTTCAACAAGAACATGGATTATTCCGATATCCGTAACGGACTGGTGGCTGCCATTGCCGTCAATGTGGAGGAACCGTTGTTCGAAAGTCAGACTAAAATCAAGCTGGGCTCTACCAATATGGCTCCCGGTGGTCCTACCGTCAATAAATTTGTAGGTGATTTTGTAAAGACTGAGGTCGATAACTATCTGCACAAGCATACGGACGTGGCCGATGTGATGTTGCAGAAGATTCAGGAGTCGGAGAAAGAGCGTAAAGCGATAGCCGGAGTGACGAAACTGGCACGTGAGCGAGCCAAGAAGGCAAATCTTCATAACCGGAAGTTACGTGACTGCCGCTTTCATCTGAACGATGTCAAAGGGGACAAGAAGGAGGAAAGCTGCATCTTCATTACCGAGGGAGACTCGGCAAGCGGTTCTATCACCAAGAGCCGTGATGTAAATACTCAGGCAGTATTCAGTTTGCGTGGTAAGCCGTTGAATTCTTACGGGCTGACCAAGAAGATTGTATATGAGAATGAAGAGTTTAACCTGCTTCAGGCTGCTCTGAACATAGAGGACGGTATGGAAGGATTACGATATAATAAGGTAATTGTAGCTACAGATGCTGATGTAGACGGTATGCACATCCGTTTATTGCTTATTACTTTCTTCCTGCAATTCTTCCCTGACTTGATAAAGAAAGGTCATGTATATATCCTTCAAACCCCTTTATTCCGTGTCCGCAACCGCAAGAAAGGAGTTTATGAAACCGTATATTGTTATTCGGAAGAAGAACGGATTGCCGCTATCGAACGGTTAAGCCCCAATCCCGAAATTACCCGATTCAAAGGTTTGGGAGAGATCTCACCCGATGAATTCAAGCACTTTATCGGCAAAGACATGCGTCTGGAGCAAGTTTCCCTCCGCAAGACTGACCTGGTGAAAGAATTGCTGGAGTTTTATATGGGTAAGAACACCATGGAACGTCAGAATTTTATTATAGATAACCTTGTTATAGAAGAAGACATTGCGTGAATCACTAACAAATATGAGAAGAGCCATATTTCCGGGGACATTTGATCCCTTTACCATCGGCCATTATTCGGTCGTGAAAAGAGCATTGACCTTTATGGATGAAGTGGTAATCGGTATCGGTATCAATGAGAATAAGAAGACTTGGTTTCCTACAGAGAAACGAGTGGAGATGATTGAGAAACTTTTTGCTGATGATCCCCGGGTAAAGGTCGACGCTTACGATTGTTTGACCATAGACTTTGCCAGAGCTAAAGAAGCGCAGTTCATTGTTCGTGGAATCCGCACCGTACACGATTTTGAATATGAGGAAACCATAGCCGATATCAACCGGAAACTGGCCGGTATAGAAACTATTCTGTTATTTACGGAGCCGGAACTTACTTCTATCAGCTCTACTATTGTGAGAGAATTATTGCAGTTTGGTAAAGACGTAACACCATTCTTACCTGAAGGAATGAAAATAGACTGATCATGAAATATACTATGTACTTTGCAGGCTTGATTGCCTGCTTTTTTTCTATTGTAGCCGTACAGGCTCAGGAAAATAAGTTTCTGAATTCTCCGGCACGCAAATTACAGTTGGCGGAGTTTGCCATTGCCAACCTTTATGTAGACGAAGTCAATGAGGGGAAACTCGTAGAGGAAGCCATCGTAAAAATGCTGGAACAGCTTGATCCTCACTCTACTTATTCCGACCCGGAGGAAGTGAAGAAAATGAACGAGCCGTTGCAGGGAAACTTTGAAGGTATCGGCATACAGTTCAATATGGCAGAAGATACATTGTTGGTGATACAGCCCGTATCGGGCGGTCCTTCCGAAAAAGCAGGTATTCTGGCCGGCGATCGTATCGTCATGGTGGAAGATACGCTGATAGCCGGTGTAAAGATGAGCACCGAAGATATCATGCGTCGTCTTCGTGGTCCTAAAGATTCAAAAGTGAATTTGAAAATACTTCGCCGAGGGGTGAAGGAATTGCTCCCTTTTACGGTGAAAAGGGATAAAATACCTGTTTACAGCCTGGATGCTTCCTATATGATTAAAGATAAGATTGGTTATATCCGTATCAACCGTTTTGCCGCCACTACCCATGAGGAATTCAAGAAAGCGTTAGCTGAATTGCAGAAAAAAGGGATGAAAGATTTGATTCTTGATTTGCAAGGCAATGGCGGAGGTTATTTGAACGCTGCCATCGATATTGCCAACGAGTTTCTGGGCAAAAAGGAACTGATAGTCTATACGGAAGGCCGTCGTAATCCCCGTAGTGAATTTTTTGCTAAAGGTACGGGCGAGTTCCAGAATGGTCGTCTGATTGTATTGGTCGATGAATTCTCGGCTTCTGCCAGTGAGATTGTGACGGGAGCTGTTCAGGATTGGGACAGAGGAGTCGTTGTGGGCCGGCGCAGCTTTGGTAAAGGCTTGGTACAGCGTCCCATTGATTTGCCGGACGGGTCGATGATTCGTTTGACGGTGGCCCGTTATTATACTCCTGCCGGACGTTGTATCCAGAAACCTTACGAAAGCATTGAAAAGTATAATGAGGACCTGATAGACCGTTATAATAAAGGAGAGATGATGAGTGAAGACAGCATTCACTTCCCGGATTCACTGAAGTTCAAAACTCATAAGCTGGCTCGTACGGTATATGGCGGTGGGGGAATTATGCCCGATTATTTTGTGCCGATTGATACGACTCTCTATACTAAATATCATCGTCAGTTGCGTGATAAAGGGGCGTTGATGAAAGCTCACTTTCATTTTATTGATGCCCATCGTAAAGAATGGCTGGGCAAATACAAGACTTTCAATGAATTCTACAAACGTTTTGAAGTGACTCCGGATATGTTGGCACAACTGGTTGCTACCGGCAAGGAGATGGGAGTGGAATATAATGAAGAAGAATACCAGAAGGCCCTTCCTTTGCTGAAATTGCAGATGAAAGCATTGATAGCCCGTGATTTATGGGATATGAATGAGTATTATCATGTCATCAATGATGCCAATGAAAGTATCAGGAAAGCACTGGAGCTGCTGGAACAACCGGATTTTGAAGGATTGCTGCTAAAAAAACGATAGTCAAGACTTTATATTAAACTGCAGGGGCGCATAGTTGCACTCCTGCATCCAACCATCACTTTATCTGTCTCCCGAACAGCACCTTATTCAGCCATCGGTTTACATAAATATTTGCAAAAGCGCATCCTACTCCGATCGCTGCTCCTGCCACTACATCACTGGGATAATGCACTCCTTGGTTCATTCGTGCAAACCCCACTCCACAGGCCCATACGGCAGAAGGAGCGATGACATACCATTTGGGATAAGTGATAGAAAGCGAAGTTGCCAGGGAAAAAGCGGCGGCTGTGTGTCCTGAAGGAAACGACGGGCTGTCTGCATCCGGTGCTCCGTATGCATGAATCTTATCCGGATACTTTACAAAAGGCCGGTCACGTCCTATGATATGTTTGGCAGCGTATGTGATACCTACCGCCTCAATCACACTGGTTCCTATGTAAACGGCATCTTTCAGCATCGGCTGGTCTTTCTTTATCAATGCATAGAGTCCCATGGCGGCAGGCACTCCTACGGGCAGAATCACTCCGCTGGCGGATAGTCCTCTACTGAGGCCGTGTACCTTCCATTTATTGATGGTTTTCAATGTGTTGATATCTATATTCTGGGCCGGGAGGCTGAATGTAAAACTTACTGTCAACAAGAGGAAAATAATTCTTCGTATATCCATTTTGTTTGGTTTTTGTTCGGTACAAAGATAGAAAAATAATGTAATTCGCATTTACCCTTCCCGAATTAAAGAATAATTTCCATAATTCCTTGTATTATCGCTAGAATTCCTTTACTTTTGCATCGTGAATACACAGCTTTTAACAGAATTTTTAGTTCTAACAATTAAATAATTTAAATTCAATCATTTATGTGGTTAAGTAATTCATCTATTGGAAGGAAAGTGGTGATGAGTGTCACAGGTATCGCCCTTGTCCTGTTTCTGACGTTTCACATGGCGATGAACCTTGTTGCGCTCTTCTCGGAAGATGCTTACAACATGATTTGTGAATTCTTGGGAGCTAACTGGTACGCGTTGGTTGCAACTGCCGGACTGGCTGCTCTGTTCGTAATCCACATCATCTACGCTTTCTGGTTGACCATGCAGAACCGTGCAGCTCGTGGTAGCGAACGCTATGCAGTGAACGTTAAACCTAAAACTGTGGAATGGGCATCTCAGAACATGCTTGTCCTGGGTATTATCGTCATTGCCGGATTGGCTCTTCACTTTGCCAATTTCTGGTACAAAATGCAGTTTGCCGAAATCATCGGTGTTCATGATTTAGGTGCGTTCGGCCCTACAGACGGTGCCGCTTACATCCGTGAAACATTCGGATGCCCTGTATTTACAGTGCTTTACCTCATTTGGTTAGCAGCTTTATGGTTCCACCTGACTCACGGATTCTGGAGCGCTTTGCAGACATTGGGCTGGAGCAACAAAATCTGGTTCGAGCGTTGGAAGACTATTGGTAACATCTACTCTACTTTGGTAGTTCTTGGTTTTGCAGCAGTAGTCGTTATCTACTTCGTAAAATCACTCGCTTGTGGTGCTTGCTAATCGTAAATTGTAAATGATAAAATTGTAAATGAATATGGCTACTATAGATTCTAAAATTCCTGAAGGCGCTTTAGCCGAGAAATGGACCAATTATAAAGCTCATCAAAAATTGGTAAACCCTGCCAACAAACGTCGTCTTGACATTATTGTGGTAGGTACCGGTTTGGCAGGTGCTTCGGCTGCTGCTTCACTGGGTGCTCTGGGTTTCAAGGTATTAAACTTCTGTATCCAGGACTCTCCCCGTCGTGCACACTCCATCGCTGCACAGGGAGGTATCAATGCTGCTAAGAATTATCAAAATGATGGTGACTCCGTTTACCGTCTTTTCTATGATACAATTAAAGGTGGTGACTACCGTGCACGCGAAGCCAACGTTTACCGTCTGGCCGAAGTGTCAAATGCTATTATCGACCAGTGCGTAGCTCAAGGTGTTCCTTTCGCTCGCGAATACGGTGGTTTGCTTGACAACCGTTCATTCGGTGGTGCTCAGGTATCACGTACATTCTATGCCCGCGGCCAAACCGGACAGCAGTTGTTGTTGGGTGCTTATTCTGCATTGAGCCGTGAAGTTCAGCGTGGTAACGTGAAATTGTACACTCGTTATGAAATGTTGGACGTTGTGCTGATTAAGGATAACGAAGGTGTGGAACGCGCCCGTGGTATCATTGCCCGTAACTTGGTTACAGGTAAGATTGAACGTTTCGCTGCTCACGCAGTAGTAATCGGTACCGGTGGTTATGGTAATACTTATTTCTTGTCTACCAACGCTATGGCGTCAAATGGATCGGCTGCTATGCAGGTTTACCGCAAAGGTGCTTATTTTGCTAATCCTTGTTTTGCACAGATCCACCCGACCTGTATTCCTGTACACGGTGACAAGCAGTCTAAACTGACTTTGATGTCTGAGTCATTGCGTAATGACGGACGTATTTGGGTTCCGAAAAAGCTGGAAGATGCCAAGGCATTGCAGGCAGGAACTAAGAAACCGACTGATATACCTGATGCAGACCGTGACTTCTATCTGGAACGTCGTTATCCGGCATTCGGTAACTTGGTTCCTCGTGACGTTGCTTCACGTGCTGCGAAAGAACGTTGCGACGCAGGTTTCGGTGTGAACAACACAGGTTTGGCTGTATTCCTCGACTTTAAGTATGCTATCGATCGTCTGGGTGAAGATGTAGTTCGTGCCCGTTACGGTAACTTGTTCGATATGTACGAAGAAATCACTGATGAAAATCCGTATAAAACTCCGATGATGATCTTCCCGGCTATCCATTATACGATGGGTGGTATCTGGGTTGACTATGAACTGATGACCTCTATCAAGGGTCTGTATGCTATCGGTGAAGCTAACTTCTCTGACCACGGTGCAAACCGTTTGGGTGCATCTGCATTGATGCAGGGATTGGCTGACGGTTACTTCGTATTGCCTTACACTATCCAGAACTATTTGTCAGACCAGATTCAGGTTCCCCGTTTCTCAACAGACCTTCCCGAATTCGTAGCTGCCGAAAAGGCTGTAAACGATAAGATCCAGAGACTGATGAATATCAAGGGTCATCGTTCTGTAGACTCTATTCACAAGGAGCTGGGTCACATCATGTGGGACTTTGTAGGTATGGGACGTACCAAGGAATCTTTGACTACTGCTCTGGCTAAACTGAAAGAAGTAAGAAAGACCTTCTGGAGCGACCTTCGCATTCCGGGTGAAGCTAATGAATTGAATGTAGAACTTGAAAAGGCAATCCGCCTGGCTGATTTCATCGAAATCGGTGAGCTGATGGCTTACGATGCATTGAACCGTGAGGAATCTTGTGGTGGTCACTTCCGTGAAGAACACCAGACTCCGGAAGGTGAAGCACTTCGTCACGATGACAAGTTCTCGTATGTAGCTTGCTGGAAATACACCGGTGAAGGAAAAGAACCCGAATTGATCAAGGAAGATTTGAACTATCAGTTCGTTAAGGTTCAAACTCGTAACTATAAGTCTTAATTATTAATTGTATAGAAATCATGGATAAAAATATAAGTTTCACACTGAAAGTTTGGCGTCAGAAAGGTCCTAAGGACAAAGGACATTTTGATACCTTCCAAATGAAAGATATTCCGGGTGATACCTCATTCCTGGAAATGATGGACATCTTGAACGAGCAGCTTATCAATGAAGGTAAAGAACCTATCGTATTCGACCACGACTGTCGCGAAGGTATCTGCGGTATGTGCTCTATGTATATCAACGGACATCCTCACGGACCTGCTACAGGTGCTACTACCTGCCAGATTTATATGCGTCGTTTCAAAGACGGTGACACCATTACTGTTGAGCCTTGGCGTTCTGCCGGTTTCCCGGTAATCCGCGACTTGATGGTAGACCGTAGCGCATACGACAAAATTATGCAGGCCGGTGGTTACGTGTCAATCAATACTGGTGGTATTCCTGACGCTAACGCAATTCCTATTGCAAAACCTATTGCTGACGAGGCTATGGATGCTGCTGCATGTATCGGTTGTGGTGCTTGTGTTGCTGCATGTAAGAATGGTTCTGCCATGTTGTTTGTTTCTGCAAAGGTCAGCCAGTTGGCACTGTTACCTCAGGGTAAAGTGGAAGCTGCACGTCGTGCAAAAGCTATGTTGAGCAAGATGGATGAACTGGGCTTTGGTAACTGTACAAACACTCGTGCTTGTGAGGCAGAATGTCCGAAGTTGGTTTCTATCAGCAACATCGCTCGTTTGAACCGTGAATTTATTGCTGCGAAGCTGAAAGACTAATCACGGTTAGTTTTACTTGATATTTGAGAATGCCCTGCCTTTGGTGGGGCATTTTTTTTGCCTGGGGTTTCTTCTTTTTCTCTCTTACGTATGTTTCTGGGAGAATCGCCAAAGAACTTCTTACAGAAGTTGGAGAAATGTGAGAGAGATTCGAATCCATGTTCGAAGCAGATTTCGGAGATGGAAGCCTCTGTATAGCGCAATTGGTAGAGGATACTTTCTTTGCGCTGCTTCATCATCCATTCATAGGCCGGTTCGTTGAAGATAGCCTTGAAAATACGGCGGAAGGTGGTGACGCTATAGCCGCCCAGTTGTGCGAAGTCTTCTACAGACTTTATTTGCTTGTGGTGTTTTAATATAAAATATTCAAAGCTGCTGGTATACTTGGACAAGCTGTGTACAATGGGGGAAAGCTCATAGTCTGTATAGTAGTGCGCCAGTAGATAATACAGTTCTTTACGCTTGAATTCAAGCAGTTCTTTACAGATTTTGTCTGTATTCAGATAGGAGGTAACCCCTTCAAGGAAAAGCTTTATTTCGGGCTTTATTTTAAGTGGCTCGGAGATGAGTGGCGGGGGCACGTTTTTCAATATATAGGTATAGCGGTCATAACAGAAAGCTTTGGGGTCATCGAATGTGTACAGAATACCTTCCGAGTCTGTCATGGCCAGTATTTCCACTTTTGATGCGATAGCTTGCAGTACAAATTCTCCGGGATTGATGATAGTACCGGCATATTCTTCACTATTGATGAGTATTTGGCCTTTGAGTAAGAAAAATAAGATATTAGTTTCACACTTATGTGGGGGTAAGTGGAAACCTTTTTTGTTATGTGTGTAATGGATGCTATTCTCCACTGCTTTAGGGCATTGGGTACAATCCATCCTTTCATTACAGGGCAGACCAGACATATATAGATGTTAGAGACGCTTGTGTTCTTTTTTTGATTTGACAAATGTAGGTCAAATATGGATAATTTGCAATAAGTTTCAAGAAAAAGACCGAAGAATCCTGTTTCCACTTGTTTGTCTTCTACCGTTACGGAAAACGATAGCCTGTGGGCATGAGCATAGAGGGCTAAATTTGTGTGGCCAAACAAAAAGAAGTTGCAATTGTTGGGAAAGTAGCAGAAAGAAAGTATCTTTGTGTGTACCCCATGGGGAGGTATATCGGCTAAAACAGCATAGATTATGGAATTTGTAGTATCATCAGATAAGAAATTATTGCCCTACGGCATGATGAATTTCGCGGATATACGCCTTGATGGTTATTATTATGTGGACAAGACCATGTATATCCCGTTGATAGAACGCTCCAACCGTTATTTTTTCTTTATCCGTCCGCGTCGTTTCGGCAAAAGTCTGACGCTGAATATGCTGTAACATTACTATGATGTACGAACCAAGGATAAATTCGACGCCCTGTTTGGAGACCTCTACATAGGGAAGTATCCTACACGTGACTGGAACAGCTACTTGGTATTGTATCTCAATTTCTCCGGTATCATTGGCGAACTGCATAACTATCGTGCCGGATTGGACGCACATTGCCAAACCTGTTTCGACTATTTCTGTGATATTTATGCGGAATACCTGCCGCAGGGTATCAAAGAACAGTTGGACGCAAAGAATGGGGCGGTAGAACAATTAGGCTATCTTTATCATGAGTGTGAGCGTGCCGGTCAGGATATTTATCTTTTTATCGATGAGTATGACCATTTTATCAATGCCATCCTTTCGGATGCCGAAAGCCTGCACCGATATACGAAGGAAACGCACAAGGAAGGATATCTGCGTGCATTCTTCAACAAGATAAAGTCCAGTACCTATTCCAGCATCAAACGCTGTTTCATTACCGGAGTCAGCCCTGTGACGATGGATGTGGTTGTTTCTAGGGGTATTTTATGATTGAGGACGGCTGATTGTCAACAGGTAAAAATGCTCCGCAAATGAAATCGCAAATGATAGAGGGGATGATGCGGTGTTTCATTGCGGAGCGGGGAATTGTTATGTTTATCTGTATGTTTGTCGGGGGATTTGTAAATTCATTAATTTATAGTTTGTTGGTTTCTTATAATACAGGAGTTTTAGGAGTTTGCTCGTTATCAGTGGCATTCCAATCTTCATCATATGTTGTGTTTACACTCATTTTTTCTGCACCAACCGGTAAAGTTAGTATATAGCGGATACTTTGCCCATTAGTCCATTCTCCTGTTAAAGCTACTTCTTTTGATCCGTTAAAGAATGTTGCATTATCTTTCTCTGTTTTATACTTGACTGTAATTTTAGCATCAGTAAGAGATTGTGGGTACAGCATTAATGAATTATTATTTTGTGTATAATCATAAATATCATCTTTGGCTGTTACGGTGTTATCAAATGTATAGCTATAACCACTAGCAGGTGCACTTCCTGTGATATTCCAATTTCCACCTTTTCCTTCAGTTCCTCCGAATGTGTACGTTGCGGCACCACCTTTTGCACCGGTGATAGTTATGCTTTCAACTGTGTAAGTATAGTTGCTGTCAGCTAGTTTTGCAGCAAAGTTTATACGGGTTAAGATGTGTTGGAATGTAAGGTTTAATGTATTATCACTTGGCTTAGTTATATCTTTGGAATAAGCTACTATAATATCTTTCTGATCGGCCGGGGTATCAGGAAGGGTATAGCTGATGGTGGGATAAGCGCTGGAACTAGCAGGTGCTGTATAGGTTACATCATCGGTATATCCAAAAAATTGCATTTCTGTTATAGGCCAATAAAAAGTACCACTTGTTGTAGCCCAATTACCTTGACCTCCTTTATATTCTATGCCATCCATATACGCGTTACCCCATCCTGAAGTGGCGATATCGCTGCTTTTAATTATATAGGCATGTAATTTAAAAGACGTGAAACTACTATTACTTGTAACAGTGGCCCTTGAACTCTTTTTGACAATCGTGTTTACTCCTATCTCATTTTTACTTTTTGGAGTTCCATTGTCAATACCATCAATCTCATTCTGTGAACAACTTGTGATTGCCAATGCAGCTAAAGCTGCAAATAAAATCTTCTTCATATCCTATGTTTTAAGTTAATAATTCTATGACTCTTTATTCTATATTTTAACCGACCGGTAATTCTACATTCGTTTCATCATCCCAGTCACTAACGTTCCCATCAAATCCACCGTCACTTTCATCAGGAGGAATCTCTACATCATCCACCACAATCTTCTCATCATCCGGAAGTTCGATCTCTATCTCCGGCTCTTGAGGTTTTTCATCACCTCCTCCCGGTTCGTCTTTATCTTCAGGAGGTTTTACCGCTTCCGTTATTTCTACTTTCGCTTCCTGTTTGGAACCATCCACTTTTACTATAATCAAGTTCAGAAACTGAGTGATATCGGCTCTTGCTTGCGTCAGTTTGGGATGCCCAAAGCAGGTAAAACTCCCTTTTATAGCCCCATTCCCTTTACTGGTTTCACAATAAATAGGAGCGAACCGGCATAGGCTGGCTCCTTTGCCCAGGTGGTAACATTCAGCCATTCCGGAAACACTGCCCAGGATGGATGCAACATTTTTCAGCCCTTCTGTCTTTATTGAAAAAGTGTAAGTGGTTACCACAGATTTTGGTTTTACCTCTAGTGTCGGTAATTCTTCCTCTTTTCCTATCTCTACATCGTCCAGGGTTGCTACATAAAAATTATCCGGTCCCCATACCATGTCTTTCGTTTCCTCGGCACCCAGTCCCGTACAGTTTCCTGTACATGCCATTATTGTTTCGTAGCTACCTTCGTCTTTTATTTGCACTACTTCGGTGTCATAATTGTAAATCACTGCCGAATAATGTCCCGGAGGTACTTTTATTTCTCCGCCTTTCGCCGGTAAGTAGGTATCAATCTTCCTTCCTTGGCTGTCCTTGGGATAGAAGATGATCCGGACTCCTTCCGGCAGACGGTCGGTTACTCCTTCCCAATTCAGACGGATGTTTATTCCTGTTACGGGGTAATCGTCCAGAATCTCGCGGCGGCTGCATCCCACTAAAATCAATAGTGAAGATAAAAGTACAAGAATTGCGTACCTTGTCTTTTTCATTTTCTCCCTCTTTTCTTGGTTATCAACCATACCAACGAAATTTTTGCTTTCGTAGGGCCTATAAAGGTGTAATTTCCGCTACTCATCCAGACTAGTGATCCCTCATAGGGAGTATATTTTTGATATTCCGTGGTCAGATAGCCTATGCCTAGGCTGAATTCCAATGCCAGATGTCGTGACAACAAAGTGGAATATCCATAAGTGAATCCTGCTGCACCGTAATATTTACCTTGGTAGCCGTCTCCTTTAAACTGAAAGTCGTAGATACCTCCTTCGATATACAATCCAAAGAAATGTCCGTTCAATCGGTTGTGTAGTTCACGGTTGCCCAGCCAGTAACGGCTTTCTATTCCTCCCGAAATCAGTTGGTAGCAGATTTCTTTACTGCTGTTGGACCACCAGGGACTTTTATATTCCATATTCACTGACCATCTCTTTCCTACAGGAATTTCTATTTCTATATTAGGTGCCAGTGCCAGGTCGTACAATAAATTATTTTTCAGTGCAAGCACTGTGTTGTCGGCTGTCTGGACTCTTCTTGCTGCCTTTTCTTTGGGCTTTTCTCCCCGTTTCTCTTTTGTCTCTTTTTTCTTTTCTGCCTTTATTACTGTTTTTTCTGTTTCTATTATTACTTGTGTTCTTTCCTTCTGTGGAAGTACTTGCATCGTCATTGGCGTAACGGTCGTTTCCCTGTCAATCGGTATGAATTCGGTTTCTTCTATCCTTGCTGCCTGTTCTGCGGAGGAGTTTTTTCCTCCGTTTTCTTCCGGATAAGACAGGCAGACTCTTATCTCTGTCCGTCTGAGTTCCGGTAGCACTCGGTCAGAAATATACTGATAAGGTATGCCGGTGTCCAGGCGTTGCAAGAAATCTTGCATTTTTACGGGATTGTTATGGTGATAATCTATCAATGCCAATACATCTTCCCGGTCGGGGATCAGTCTGTCGTCCAGTATCAGTTTCTGTAAGGCATCCCCGTACTCTTCTCCTTTGCGGATACAGATTTGGGCGGTATTGACCTGCGGATATTTCCCACATAAGAACACTTTTACTTCCTCACTTCTTTTTTGTCCCAGCGGTATGCCCTGTTCTTTTTTACCATTATATAAATCCGGTGAAACCAGAATAATGGAATTAAGATGGATGCTGTGGGCAGGATTGGCAAGTAGAGAATCCAATACCGTCAGCGTTTTACCGTTTCCTTGGTAATCCTTGTCTACCTGTCGGGCATTCAGGTCAAAATAGAGCGTCATGTCCAACGTGGTGTCTTTGGGGTTTTCGTACTCTATTGTCCGGGCATAAATGCTATTTGGCAGTAGGCACAAAAGCACAAATATGCTGAATATAGTAGTGCGTTTTTCCATGAATTACCATTATGTATGAAGCAAATATAGGTGATAAAATCTGAAAAAAGACTTATTAAATGTTCTATTTTCGGACTTGAAAGGGTTTGTGAAGCGATTGGATAGAATTTGCAAGTTTTGGCGGTTGGATAATGAGAAGGGCAGGGGACTTACTTTTATTTTGGGTGGATAACATAAGGGAATACTTTCTTTTTGTTTTTTACTTTCCAGCAGACAGGAATGAATCATTCTATGATATTGATAGAATAATGTTTCATATTCCTTTTTAAACCCCGTTTTTCTTATCGAATTGTAATACTGTGTGCGAAAACGGACGTTTTTGTGAAATAATACTAAATGAAAAGCAAAAATGAACCAAATATTTGGAGGTATTGAGTGTAAGTTGTACATTTGTCATGTGATTTTTTTCATAGTATTAGATTTAAGGTTAACAAAGGTTGGAGCAAGGCGTTGCTCCTTTCTTTTTTTAGTACCTTCTGTTTCTTTCCATTCTCCTAATCATCAGCTCCTTAATGCCGTTGATTTTTTAAAATATTCTGTTTCTTGTTTTCATCCAATGGATTTTATGTTATCTTTGTGTCAATGTAAACTAACTAACAATCTACATGAAAAGACACACAAACCTTTTATGCTTGGGGGCTGCTGTCGCATTGCTGAATGCTTGCGCCCCGGTAGTGAACGCTCCTGAGCCTGTTCTTCCTGTTCCCGAGAAAAAGCAGGTGGACTGGCAGAAAATGGAAACTTATGCTTTCGTGCATTTCGGACTGAATACTTTTAATGACCGTGAATGGGGTTATGGAGATTCTGACCCTGCCACGTTTAATCCGGTTAAACTGGACTGCGAGCAATGGGTGAAAACTTTTGTGGCGGCAGGGATGAAAGGAGTTATCCTTACGGCAAAACACCATGACGGGTTTTGTCTGTGGCCTACGGGGCTGACCGAATATTGTATCCGTAACACACCTTATAAGGATGGAAAAGGAGATATCGTACGTGACCTTTCGGAGGCTTGTAAAAAGTATGGTATAAAATTCGCTGTCTATCTCTCACCGTGGGACAGGCATCAGGCCAATTATGGAACTCCGGAATATGTGGATTATTTCTATCAACAGTTACACGAATTGCTGACCCATTACGGTCCGGTGTTCGAAATTTGGTTTGATGGAGCTAATGGAGGGGATGGCTGGTATGGCGGAGCCAAAGACTCCCGTACCATAGACCGGAAAAATTATTATGATTATGCGCGTGCATACGAGATGATCGACAAATATCAGCCGCAGGCCGTTGTCTTCTCGGATGGCGGACCCGGATGCCGTTGGGTAGGTAACGAGAATGGCTTTGCCGGAGCTACAAACTGGTCTTTCCTGCGTGCCGGAGAGGTTTATCCGGGATATCCTAAATACAGGGAACTGCAATACGGTCATGCAGACGGCAATCAGTGGACGGCTGCCGAGTGTGATGTGTCTATCCGTCCGGGCTGGTTTTATCATCCGGAGGAAGATGACAGGGTGAAGACGGTGGAGCAATTGACAGATCTTTATTACCGCAGTGTGGGGCACAATGCGACTTTGTTGCTCAATTTTCCTGTAAACCGGGATGGGTTGATTCATCCGGTAGATTCGGCGAATGCGGTTGACTTTTATAAGAATGTTCAGAAACAGCTGGCAAACAATCTGTTGAAAGGTGTTCTTCCGATAGTTTCCAATGAACGGGGTGGAAAATATACTGCAAAGGCGGTGACGGATGGAGAATATGATACATATTGGGCTACGGAGGATAGTGTCACATCGGCTGTCATCGAGTTTGAATGGCCGGCTCCGCAAAAGGTGAACCGTATGCTGTTGCAGGAATATATTCCGCTGGGGCAGCGTGTACAATCCTTTGTGGTGGAATATAATAAAGAAGGGGAGTGGTTGCCTGTGAAGTTGAATGAAGAGACAACCACAATCGGTTATAAACGTTTGCTTCGTTTTGAAACAGTCACTACGGACAAACTTCGTATAAACTTTACGGAATCACGTGCTTGCTTGTGTATCAATAATATAGAGGCTTATTATGCAGGAGAAACCCCGGATGTGTTTACTGCGAAAGCGGAAGAACTGAAAACGTATCCGTTTACATTGCCGCAGGTAGATGAGGCGGAAGCCGGAAAATGTGCGGATAAAGATGCCGCCACGACTTGCTTTGTGGATGGCAATACGCTTTTGATAGATTTAGGTACGGAACAGACTGTTTCTTCCTTCCATTATCTACCCGATCAGAGCGAGTATAACAAAGGACTGATAGCTGCTTATGAGATTTCAGTGGGTATGGAGGCCAATGCTGTGAATCAAGTGGTGAGCAGCGGGGAATTCTCGAATATCAAGAATAATCCGATTCTCCAATCGGTTTATTTCACTCCGGTAACGGCTAGATATGTATTGCTGAAAGCAGTGAGGATGGTGGAAAACGAGAGTCCGATGGGCTTTGCCGAATTAGGAGTGCAATGACCATGTATCAATATACTCATGTGTCCGTTCACAATACAGCTACCGTATGTCAATGAGTACATGAGTATATTGATACATGGTTACATTATTAATCGGTACACTCCTCCTGCCAGTGCTCGTATCACCCCTTTCATTTCTAATTCAAACAGTAATGCACTCATTCGGTTTACAGGTATGTTGGTGTCTATCACCAATGTGTTGATTTGTAATCCTTCCGGCATTTTGCCGAGTCGTTTTACTATTCGTTCTTCTTCCTCGCTTAAATCAGGGAACAATTCCCGTTGTACTGTTTTCTCAGTTTTGGGGCTGCTTTCCCATCCCATACCCTTCACTAAATCCTCGGCCGATGTGATAAGCACTGCCTGGTTTTTCCTTATCAGATTGTTGCAGCCTATGGAATATTCATCATTGCATCGTCCCGGAAAGGCAAAACAGTCCCGGTGATAACTTTCCGCCAGTTCGGCGGTGATGAGGGCTCCCCCTTTGGCGGCGGACTCGATAACGACGGTGGCGTCACTCATACCTGCTACAATGCGGTTTCGTTTCACGAAATTTTGCCTGTCGGGGTTGGTTCCGCTTGTAAATTCGGTCAGTAACCCTCCTTGTTCCAACATGCTGATGGCTGTCTTCCGATGTTCGGCAGGATAAATGCGGTCCAGTCCGTGTGCCAGCACGCCTATGGTCTTGAAATGATTCTGCAGGGCGGCGCGATGCGCATGGATATCAATGCCGTATGCCAGCCCGCTCACTATCAAGGTGTTTGGGCACAATACCGACAAGTCGGCAAGGAAACGGGTGCAGATATCCTGCCCATAAGGGGTGGCATGACGGGTTCCTACTATATTAATAATATGCAGCGTGTTCAGATCGGCATTTCCCCGATAAAATAAAGCTAGCGGAGCATCATCACATTCACGCAAACGGCTGGGATAACCTTCATCATTTAAGGTGAGGCAGCGGATATGATTTTTCTGACAGAAAGTTAATTCCTGCTCTGCACGCCGGAAAGCTTCGGAGTTATTCAACGCAGTAATGATCTTTTCGCTTACTCCGGGGACCAATTGTGACAGCTCTTTGCGGTGTTCGAAAACACGGGTGGCGCTTCCCAGACTGCTCACCAGTCTGAATGCGCCTGTCAGTCCCAATCCCGGTATCCGGGTCAGGGCCAGGCTGCAAATTTGTTCGTCTTGTGTCATTCGCTCAAGTAGGGTGCGAAAGTCTCGTCAAATAGAGCGCTGTCCCCTAATCTGCCGTTTACCACGCATACTGATTCTACAGTGGCCTTGACAGTCACTTTCATGTCGGGCAGACGGAAGATGTCCTGATAGAACACATATTTAATACCTTCTTTTTTCAGATAGAGTTTAGAAACGAATTCGTCACCGCTGCGCAGCGGAGTTTTGAACGCCATGGTGAGCCGTGCCACTACCGGGTCCACTCCTTCCTCGTGCAGACGGGCGAAGCTGATACCTACGGATGTGAGAAACTCATGGCGTGTATGTTCCAGATAATGCTGATAGTTGGCATTGTTCACAATGCCTTGCAGGTCGCATTCATAATCGCGTACCTTCATCTTCAGTTCATAAATATACTTTTCCATAAAGCAAAGGTATAAGAAAAATGTGTTACTTTGCATCTAAACTAAAAAAAAGAAGTGAATGAAACTATATGCTGCGCCTTTACAAGGTTTTACGGAAGCTCCCTGGAGAAACTTTCATGAGGAAGTTTTTGGTGGAATAGATGCGTATTATACTCCTTTTGTACGAATAGAGAGAGGAGGATTCCGTAACAGGGATGTACGGGACATTGCTCCCGAAAACAATACGGTTTCCCGTGTAGTGCCTCAGCTCATCGCGTCCACTCCTGTCGAGCTGGAACGGTTGGCCGCTTTGTTTACAGAGAAAGGATATAAGGAAGCGGATTTTAATATGGGGTGTCCTTTTCCGCTGGTTGCAAGAAAGCACAAGGGCTCCGGCATATTGCCTTATCCTGCCGAGGTAGAAGCTTTATTGAAAGAGTTGACACATTATCCTGAACTGAGTTTTTCGGTTAAGATGAGATTGGGATGGGAGAGTGCGGATGAATGGCGGCCGTTGTTGCCTTTGCTGAACGCTGCCCCCTTGCGGCGGATCGTTCTGCATCCGCGTATCGGGAAGCAACAGTACAAAGGAGAGGTGGACTTGGCTGCGTTCACCGCTTTCTATGAGGAGTGCGCGCATCCGTTGGTATATAACGGCGATTTACTGACGGTGGAGGATATCCGGAAAGTGGAAGAGAAATTTCCCTGCCTGGAGGGCGTCATGCTGGGACGCGGGTTGCTGGCCAATCCTGCATTGGCTTGGGAATATGTAAACGGAACCTCTTTTTCTCCCGATAAATTGCATGAAAAGGTGAAGGCGCTTCACGCACGCCTTCTTCAATATTATGAAGCCCATTTACAGGGAGAGGCGCAATTGCTGAGTAAAATGAAGCCTTATTGGGAATACCTGCTGCCCGATGCGGACAGGAAGATAAAGAAAGCAATAAAGAAGGCTACAACGATGGATAAGTATTTGACGGCGGTGAACCAGCTGTAATGACGGAAAAGGGGCTTCAATACATGAAAACCGGAGTGCTTCTTCAGTTCATTCAGCCGGTCTAACAGCTTGTAAAATAGGGAAGTATCCTGATAGGAGAACCTTCAGTTTCCTGTCAGTTACTTCCAGCCCATATTTTTGTTCTTACCTGTTAGATGAGAGGTGTGTTCGTCATGCCTGTATTTTAAGAAATACTTATCTGTCTTTTCTTGGAGCATATCTTTTATCTTCCTTGTTATGTATCCAGTTACTTCCTGATAAGTTTATCGTTTCACTAAAGTGATGAAACCTTATCACTCTAGTGATGAACTTGTACCACTTTAGTGATGAAACTTCATCACCCAAGTGAGACGATTGATTCTTCAAGACGAAAACACAAACTTGTCCTGATGAAATCCCTTTTACATAAGGATGTTTACGCTTAGTCACTTTTCATCCCGAAAGGCCGGAAAGCCCTTGACAAAGGCTTTTCAATGTGCTATCTTTGTGGAAACAACAACTAAAAAAACAATAAAATCATGATGAAAGAAATGATTCGGAAGGTGATGGAATGGTGCAAGTTATGGAACGGTGAAACTGCAACGGCGAAACAGGCAGGCCCTTCTTCGGATAAAAGGGAAAAAGAACAGGCTGCGGATAACCGGGAAGTACAAGACCGTCTGGAGAACTACTTGTGGAAACACTATGAGTTCCGTTTCAACGTGTTGACGGAACAGCCCGAATATTGCGCGAAGGGGCAAGGGACGGACACACCTTATAAGATAGTGACTCAGCGTACCTTGAACACCTTGTGCCTGGAAGCGCACCGTCATCGCATCAATTGCTGGGATAAAGATGTGAGCCGCCTGCTCCATTCGGAACGCTTGGAAGATTATCACCCTTTCCTTACTTATATGGATACACTGCCCCAATGGGACGGAGTGGACCGTATCACTCCGCTGGCGCAGCGCATCTCGAAGAAAACTTTCTGGATAAACGGCTTTCACCGCTGGATGCTGGGAATGGCCGCCCAGTGGTCAGGACGCATGGACCGTTGCGCCAATGCAGTGGCCCCTATGTTGGTGAGCCGTATGCAGGGCAAGTGTAAATCTACTTTTTGTCAGTTATTGATGCCCGATGGGTTGCGGGATTATTACACGGACAGTTTTGAGTTGACGGGCCAGTCGGGCTGCGAACAGAAACTGGCGCAGTTCGGGCTGATTAATCTGGATGAGTATGACCGTCTTTCTCCTCAAAAACTGCCGTTGCTCAAGACACTGATGCAGATGAAGAAGTTGGATTTCCGTAAGTCTCACCGTTCATCCTACAGTCACCTGCCCCGTATGGCCTCGTTTATAGGAACCAGTAATCATAAGGACTTGCTGACCGACCCCACGGGCAGCCGCCGTTATCTTTGTGCCGAGGTGAAAGAGAAAATAGACTGCACTCCGCTGGAGCACAAGCAATTGTTTGCCCAATTGAAGGCGGAGCTGGACGGCGGCGAGCGTTATTGGTTTTCGGCCGAAGAGGAAGCGGAACTGCAATTGCGCAACCGCGAGTTCTATGCCATGCCCGTAGAGCAGGAGGTGTTCTACCGTTGCTTCCGTCTGCCCGAAGCAGGAGAGGAGTTCAAACTCTATTCGGCTTCGGTCATTTTCACCATTTTGCAGAGCCGTTATCCTGCCGCTATGCGCGGCATGACGGTGGTGCGTTTCGGCAAGATGATGAGCGCCATGGGGGCGGAACGGATGCATACGGAGAAAGGTAATCTGTATAAGGTGGTGCTGGCGGCATAATTCCCGTCCATCAGGCCGGCTGAGAGGGCTGACAGGAGGCTGAAGGGGCTTCTGTCAGTCTTATTTGTTGTGTGACAGTGTGTTAACCACGCTGAATGGTCTGAAGGCGGGGTACATGAATGCCAAAAAACATACTATAAGAATCTTTTTAAGGAGCCGTTTTCTCAAGAATTTGTACTAAGTTTGCAACCAAACTACATAATTAAAAAAAACTATGATTAACAGATTCGTATTAAACGAAGTATCTTACTTCGGCCCGGGTGCGCGTGAAGTGCTTCCACAAGAGATTAAACGTTTGGGCTTGCATAAGGCATTTGTTGCTACAGACAAGGATTTGATTAAATTCGGTGTGGCTGATAAAGTGTTGAAAGTATTGGAGAATGCAGGTATTCCATACGAAATATTCAGTGAAATCAAACCGAATCCTACCGTAAGTAACGTAAAGGCAGGAGTTGAAGCTTTTGCAAAATCAGGAGCGGACTTTATTCTGGCTATCGGCGGCGGTTCGTCTATCGATACTTCGAAAGCGATTGGTATCATCACTAATAATCCTGACTTCAGTGATGTGGTGTCACTGGAAGGTGTGGCTCCTACAAAGAAAAAGTCAGTGCCTATCATTGCACTGCCCACTACCGCCGGTACTGCCGCCGAGGTGACTATCAACTATGTCATCACGGATGAGGAAAACCATAAGAAGATGGTTTGTGTAGATCCGAACGATATCCCCGCCATTGCTATTGTGGATGCGGAACTGATGTACACTTTACCTAAAGGGCTGACTGCTTCTACCGGTTTGGACGCACTGACCCACGCCATCGAAGGGTTGATAACCAAAGGTGCTTGGGAAATGAGCGATATGTTTGAGATCAAGGCGATTGAAATGATTGCCCGTTATCTGGAAACTGCTGTCTTCGAGCCTACCAATGCGGAAGCTCGTAACGGCATGGCCGTGGCACAGTACATTGCAGGTATGGCATTCTCTAATGTAGGCTTGGGCGTGGTTCACGGTATGGCTCATCCGTTGGGAGCTATCTTCGATATTCCTCACGGTGTGGCTAATGCACTGTTGCTGCCTGTCATTATGGAGTTCAATGCTCCGGCTGCTTTGCCCAAATATGTAGATATCGCCAAGGCGATGAATGTGTACAAGGATGGCATGAGCCAGGAAGAGGCTGCGAAGGCTGCTGTTGAGGCGGTGAAGGCATTGTCTGTCAAGGTGGGTATCCCTCAGCATTTGTCTGAACTGGGTATTAAGGAAGAAGACTTGCCCCGTCTGGCCGCTTCGGCTATTGCCGATGTGTGTACGCCGGGCAATCCTCGTGAAGTGACGGAAGAAATTATTCTGGAACTTTACAAGAAGGCGTTTTAAGCGTAATTCTTTTGTAATAAAAGCATAGATGGTGTGTGGATGTGCAGGGCATATCCACACACTTTTTTTATCTCCTTGTCTTTGAAACAGCATTGTCACTTTGTAGCAATTTGTTCGTAATCCATTCAGCATTCTTTTGCACTTGCAAATTAAATTTAATGAAAATAGGTATTATTGTTAAACTGCTATCAATCATTTGAACATGAAAATTCTTATTGAGTCAAAGAGATTTTTGTTGTTATTATGCTTGTCGCTATTCGTTGCGGGCTATGTTTCCGCACAGGATTACCGGGCGATTGTAAAAGGTATTGTGACTGACGAAACCGGAGAGGGGGTTATCGGAGCCACAGTGTTGGTAAAGAACGAATCGACCGGTTTCAGTGCCGGTTCTATCACCAACGAGACGGGAGAGTACATTGTGAAGCAACTCCCTTTGGGTTCACCTTACTCTGTCACCGTCAGCTATGTAGGCTATGGTGATCAGAAAAAGACAGGATATACGCTGAACCAAGGTGATGTGCTCCGTCTGGATTTCCAGTTAAAGGAGGAAAGTGTCGTGATGGAGGCTGTACAGGTGGTGGCTAATTCATTGAAGAATTCTATCGCCACTACGGGGGCCGCTACTTCGGTGACGGCCAATGATCTGAACAAACTGCCGGTGAACGGGCGTAACTTTACTTCGCTCATTGACCTGTCACCATTGAGTACAGGTTCCAGCCTGTCCGGACAGTTGGCTTCTTCTACTAATTATACCATTGATGGCATGAGTGCCAAGGGCCCTACTTCGGGAGGTAGTACAACCAGTCGCAACGGTGTGCCATACGCCATTTCGATGGAGGCTATCCGTGAGTTCAAAGTCGTGACGAATGAATATGATGTGACTAACGGTCGTGCCGGAGGAGGTACTATTAGTACGGTGACCAAATCGGGAACCAACCAATTGACAGGTAGCGCTTTCACTTATCTGCGTTCCGACTGGTTGTCCAGCAAATATGATATCCGGGGCAACAAGCGCTCGAATGATTTCTCTACTTACCAGTTTGGAGCCTCATTGGGCGGTGCATTGGTGAAAGACCGTGCCCACTTCTTTATTTCTTGGGATCATCAGGCTGATTCACGTCCGTTGTATATTGCCGATATTCATAATGCTGCCGATGAAAAGCGTTATAATTTGACTACGGAAACCAGAGACCGCTTTCTGGAAATAGCCCGCAATAAATATGGAGTGTCGGACCATCCTCAGTTCGGGTCTTTTGATAAAAAACAGAATACCGATGCGGTATTTGCTCGTCTGGACTGGCAGATTAATGCTACAAACCTGCTATCGTTTACTGATAATTTTGTGAATGACAATAACAATATGGGCTTGAGCGACAATAGTGCTATCAATCTTTATGAAGTGTATGGTGATGTACATTCGTTGAACAACAGCGCTTTACTGACTTTACGTTCTGTACTGGGACCACGCAGTACCAACGAACTGAAGTTGCAACATCTTTATACATTGGAAAAATCCATGCCGGGCAGTGAACTGCCGGCTGATAATATTCCACGTGCCATTGTGCAACGTGTAGAATCGGAAATAGATGGAAACACGGCGACTACTACCATTCAGCTGGGTGGTCAGCGTTATAGCCCCGAGAATTTCTATAACCACGTACTTCAGTTGGTAGATAATTATTATTATAATACCAATAAGGTAAACTATACATATGGTTTTGATTTGATGTACACGAATCTGAATTCTCGTTACGGTAGTGAGGCCAACGGGCGTTTTTATTTTACCGGACTGGATAATTTCGAGGCATTGAAGCCTTCTCGTTATGTACGTGAAGTGTATTTGGATCCTGACCAAAACAATCAGCGTGTACGCCAAAATATATTGAATGCAGGTATCTATGCCCAGTTGCAGACTAAACTGTTCACAGGATTCGAGCTGATGGCAGGCTTACGTTTGGATAATGCCACTTATTTCAATAAAGGTAATTTCAGCCAACTGGTGTATGATGAATTGGGACTGCGTACAGACAATGGACTCTCTACTTTCCAGATTCAGCCTCGTGTCCAGATTACTTGGGACTTTAATGACAAGCACACGGATATTCTTCGTATTGGCGGGGGAATCTTTGCATCTGATATCAACAACTATGCCATGATTAATAATATGGTATTTGATGGTACGAAAGTGATGTCGGTTGATATCAAGAATACGGAAGAAGAACCGGATATAGTTCCCACTCCCGATTTTATAGGGTATCGGAAAGATCCTTCCACGGCTCCGGGTATTGATTTGCTGAATAATCCCAACTATGCGGACAAGGCTGTACCTACGATCAATATGAATAGCAAGGATGCCAAGGTTCCCGTGGTTTATAAGGCGAATATATCATACACTCACTTCTTCAGTGACCGTTTGAAAATGAGTGTCAGCGGATATATGACTTTGGGACGTAACAACTATATGTATATAGACCGGAACATGGTGGATGATCCTTATTTTCGTCTTTCTGCAGAAGGGAACCGGGGTATTTATGTACCTGCTTCTACTATAGGAAAAGATGGTACTCTTGATTGGATGGAAGGACGTAAAAGTACCAAAGTAGGGCGTGTGCTCGAATTGGTCAGCGAGGGAAAAGTAAATCAGTTCGCTTTCACCGTAGATGGAACATGGCGTTACTATAAAGACGGAGAACTTTCTTTCAGCTATACTTGGAACGATACAAAAGACAATACTTCCTATAATGGTAATGTGGCTAATTCCGCTACTCTTTCCCAAATGGTGGTTGACGATCCCCGTGATTTAAGCAAAATGACTTACTCCAACAATCAGTTCCGTCATAAACTGGTGGTTTATGGTTCGGCGCCTACTTTCTGGGGCATTACCGTAGGTGCTCGCTTTTCCGGCATCGGGGGAACACGTTATTCCATGATTGTGAATGGAAATGTGAACGGTGACTTTGTGGATAGTAATGACCTGGCCTATGTATATGATCCGAATAGCAGCGCTACTCCTGATTATATTCGTGAAGGTATTAATTCTATATTGAACAATCCGGATGCGGAAAAGAGTGTGAAAGATTATATTCGTAAGAGTTTTGGTAAAGTGGCCGAACGTAATGGAGGGGTCAATGGTTTCTATGGCACTTTAGATCTTCGTCTGGCCAAGAAATTCAAGACTTACAAAAAGCAGAATCTGGAAGTGTCTGTTGATATTTTCAATGTGGCCAATATGTTGAATAAAGATTGGGGAGCCGGTCATAATCTGGGAACACAGAAAATTTATAGTATCAAGGGATTTGACAAAGATGCCAAACAATATACTTATAATGTAAATGCCAACACAGGTGTATCCAGTCTGAACGGTACTCCTTTTCAGGTTCAGATAGGTTTGAGATATGGATTCTAATAGATAATGATTAAATAAGAAATAAAGATGAAACTAAGTAAACTAATGATGGCTTTTGCCATGTGTGCTGTTACTTTGACCGGGACTGCCCAGACCAAAGTGATTGCCCACCGCGGATATTGGAAATGTGAAGGTTCTGCCCAAAACTCTATTGCTTCTTTGACAAAGGCTGCAGAGGCAAAGGTGTATGGTTCGGAGTTCGACGTACAACTGACGAAGGACAGGGAAATCGTAGTCAATCATGACGATAGCATTCAGGGAATTTGCATTTTTGATACTCCTTTTGCTGAATTGAAAGATTTGAAATTGAGTAACGGCGAGAAGTTGTCCACTTTGGATGATTATCTGGTAGCGGGTAAGAAATTGACTGGTACTCAGCTGATATTGGAAATCAAGCCTCACAGAACCGAAGAAGCGGAAAATGAAGCGGTAAGAATCATTGTAGATAAAGTGAAAAAGATGCGAATGGAGAAACAGGTGGAATATATTTCATTCAGCATGAACATTTGCGAACAGTTGGTGAAACTGACTCCGGATTCGGAAATAGCTTATCTGAAAAGTGATGTGGCTCCTAAAGACCTGAAGGCGAAAGGAATTAATGGTATTGATTATTATATCAAGGTATTGGCTGAGAAACCAGAATGGATTGCTGAAGCACATCAGTTGGGTATGAAGGTGAATGTGTGGACAGTCAATGATATGGAGATGGTTCAGAAGATGATTGACCAGCAGGTGGATTATATAACTACTGATTATCCATTGGAAACTGAAAAGCTGATTCGGAAAGATGGAGGAGATTCTTAATAAAAATGTAATTCCTTTCAAATAGGGATGTAATAGGAACACAATACATTTGCACTGTAATTTAAAAAAGGATAATATGAAAGCTGGTTTATTAAAGAAAATCTCATTGGCTTTGGGATTGGTATTATGGGTGACAGGTTCTGTATGTGCATCGCCTGCTGACGAAGAAGGTGCTAACAAGGCTAATAACAATCTGGTAAAGGTTCTTGTTATAGGACTTCACGACAATGTGGAATCCAACTATTTTCCCGGCAGTATGATTACTGAGGAAACTGGAATACCGACTGATAGCATAGATTATACTTATAATCAGATTATAGCAAAGAATATTATTGCATCCAATAAGAATAAGAAATACCAGTTCGTTACTCCGGAAAAGGCGGCGGCCATCAGCAGTTTGTTGGATAAAATCAGACTGGAAGGTGAAGAAGAGGAGAGGTATGCGGATCTTAGTCAGGTGGATGATAATCGGTATGAACAGCTGATAAAGGATACTGATTCGGATTATGTATTATTTTTGAATCAGCATTATTTGAAATGGCAGGAAAAGCCTTTGCGTACTTTGTTTCATATCACCAGTTATTCTTTGTTTGATAAGAATCAGAAGGAAGTAACCCGAGGTAATAACTATTTTACCAGCATGAATTTGGAAAGTAAAGATAAGTTGAGTAAGGATAGTCGGAAAAGTTCTTCAAAGATAGTTTCCACTATTGTAAAAAGCTTGTCAAAGTGATGTCGTTATTCAGAAAATTATAAGAACAGGTGGGGCTGAAGTTCAAGACTTCAGTCCCCCTTTTCTATTTTCTTTTCAGATATTCGTACCCTATCCGGCAATACAGGCATTTTTTCTTATCGCAATATTCTTTCTTTAATTGTATCAAGGCTTGGCTGTCGGCGGCATTGGAAGTTTTCATTCCGCATTGTTCCCACATGCGGGTGATATAATTGTTCTCCGCTTTCAATTCTTCCAGAAAACTGCCGGCACGTGCACAAAGTACAGGATTTCCTTTATGCAGTCCGTAAGCATAGAGAAATGTCACTACCGTGTTGATAATGAGTAAATCCAGTGAGGTGTTACTTAGAGTCTTCGGACGGGAAGGGGAAGAACCGCCAAATGTATAATGAGTAAGCCAGTATTCTGAAGTTCCTCCTTTCAGAATATCTCTGACACCTTGTAGTGTCTCCGTTTCCATGATGCGAGAGAGTAGTCCGTAGGCACGATGATAAAGACATGCCAACTGTGCAATCCGTATATGCGGAAAATTAGTAGGACGTAGCCGGAGAAAACGCCATAGGGAAGTATTCATCGGGATAAGTTCGAATTTGTGCTGTAGATAGATGTATTCTTTTTTTAGCCGGAGATAGTATCCGTCTCCATCAGAATCTTCCAGAATGCCGGCTTGTCCAAAGAAGATGGCTTCTATCTGGAAAAGGTCGTTCCGATGTTTGTCTACCGCCCGGAAGGGAAGCTGATGAGCCCAGGTTTCGAAAGCGTCTCCGTTCAGCCCGAAACCGAAATTACGTGCCAGTGTGATAAAAAAAGCGTCTTCCCAATTGCCTTGACAACGTTTTAACCGTTCGTTCAATAAGGTCGCTTTTTGCTCGAATCTTTCCATCTGTAAGGCGGACATCCATGAGTGGGCGGTGAAAGGGGAGAGCGAAGGAATGATGCGGTAACAAGGAGGGTAGCTGGCTGTTTCCAACAGTTCCTTGTAGTTGGTGCGGACCGCTTCCGGGCAGATGAGTTGTATTTGGGGGATTCTTTCTCCATTGCTTCTGCTGATTTCCATATCTATTTCGGAGGCTATATGCAGAATGACAGAGTTGTAACCGGCATCTGCATGATGTCCGTGTTTGAACCAGTCTGAAGATCTTTCATGTATCTCGATATTACCTATCCAAAGTGCACCGTCCAGCTTGAGCTTGGCATTAAAAAAACCGGGACCGGCGTCGGTATTCGCCAGTCCCGTATCTATAACTTCCACTTGTTGGCCGGTTGTTGTTTTCAGTTCTTTGAGAGAAAATATTTTATGTTTCCATACATAGTGTAATAGTTGTTCCATGTTAATGAGGTGTAAATGTTTGGCAAATGTAATGGTTTACAACGAAAAACGCTATCTTTGTGGCTGAAATAACATTCGTAATTATGAAAATAGCATTAATAGGATATGGAAAGATGGGCAAGGAGATTGAAAAGGTTGCAGTTGCCCGCGGACATGAGATTGTGAGTATTATAGATGTTGATAATCAAGATGATTTTAATTCGGAAGCATTTAAATCAGCAGATGTGGCTATTGAGTTTACTAACCCGATGGTGGCATATGACAACTATATGAAAACTTTTGCTGCCGGTGTCAAATTGGTATCGGGCAGTACCGGATGGATGGACAAACATGGTGATGAGGTGAAAGAATTATGCACGAAAGGTGGAAAAACCTTGTTCTGGTCGTCTAACTTCAGTCTGGGGGTCGCTATTTTCTCTGCTGTAAATAAATACTTGGCAAAAATAATGAATAACTTTCCCGCTTACGAGGTTTCTATGACCGAAACTCATCATATTCATAAACTGGATGCGCCCAGCGGAACAGCCATCACGCTGGCCGAAGGGATTCTGGAAAATATGAACCGCAAGAGTAAATGGGTGAAAGGGACCATGGTGGCACCGGATGGAACCGTGTCGGGAACATCGGAATGTGCCGAGAATGAGTTTCCTGTAAATTCCATCCGTGAAGGGGAGGTGTTTGGTATTCATACTATCCGCTATGACTCTGAGGCGGATAGCATCTCAATTACCCATGATGCCAAGAATCGGAAGGGGTTTGCCTTGGGAGCTGTTTTGGCGGCGGAATATACATCCAGGCATGAAGGATTATTAGGAATGAGTGATTTATTTCAGTTTTAAGATATGATAAAAGCAACACGTACACAGTGGATTAAGTTTGCCGTTGTTCTGGCGCTTTACCTGATATTTCTTGTTTGGTTGAGAAGCTGGCTGGGATTGGTGGTTGTACCGTTTATCTTCGATGCGTATATCACAAAGAAGATTCCATGGACTTGGTGGAGAAAGTCCAAGAACCGTCATGTAGTGACCGTCATGGGATGGGTGGATGCTATTGTATTCGCACTGGTGGCAGTATACTTTGTCAACCTCTATTTCTTCCAGAACTATGTGATTCCTTCTTCCTCGCTGGAAAAATCATTGCTGACGGGTGATTATCTGTTTGTGAGCAAAATGAGTTATGGGCCCCGTGTGCCCCAGACTCCGCTGCACATGCCGTTGGCGCAACACACATTGCCGTTTTTTAATTGTAAATCATACCTTGAGCATCCACAATGGGATTATAAACGGGTGAAAGGTTTGGGGGACGTACAGTTGAATGATATCGTTGTCTTTAACTTTCCGGCCGGAGATACAGTTGCCACTGGTGTGCCTAATGATGATGTTTATCGTCTGAGTTATGGAGCAGGCAAGGAGCTGGCAAAACCGGTGGATTTGGCTTCCATGTCTCCGGAGCAGCAATGGGTGGTCTATGATTATTATTATCAGTTGGGACGGGAGTATCTGAAAGAGAATCCACAGAATTTCGGTGAGATAATAAGCCGTCCGGTAGACCGCCGTGAGAACTATGTGAAGCGATGTGTGGGTTTGCCCGGACAAACGTTGGAGATAAAGGATCGTATTATTTATTTGGATGGTAAAGCTAATAAAGAGCCTGATAATGTGCAGTATCGTTATCTGGTGAAAACCAAGCGTCCTATTCCCGATGACCTGGCTCATGAACTGGGTATCAGCAAGGAGGATATGATGATGTATTATACGGATGCTTCTGTTTATAATATGCCTCTGACAGAAAAAGCGAAAGCAGGTTTGTTGGCGCGTAAGGATATTGTTGTCAGCATTGAGAATACACCGGCTGATGATGCGGGAGGCTTATACCCGCTGAATATGTATAAGAACTGGACTACGGATAACTACGGACCTGTATGGATTCCCAAAAAGGGAGAGACGGTGAAACTCACGCTAGAGAATCTTCCTGTTTATGAGCGCCCTATTCATGCTTACGAGGGTAATGAACTGGCAGTGAAAGATGGAAAGATTTATATTAACGGCAAGGAAACCGATGAGTATACTTTCAAGATGGATTATTACTGGATGATGGGAGATAACCGTCATAATTCGGCTGACTCCCGTTTTTGGGGATTTGTTCCCGAAGATCATGTGGTGGGAAAACCCATCTTTATCTGGTTGTCATTGGATAATGACCGTGGCTGGCTGGCTGGAAAAATACGTTGGAACCGATTGTTTACCTTTGTAGATAATATTAAATAAGTTGCGCATACCCTGTATTCCTGTATGGATAAAAGCAATGCTTACTGCTGTCATTCTGGTACTGTTGGTAAAGACATTTGCTTTCACCTCCTGCACCATTCCCTCTACCGGTATGGAGAATAGCCTTTATCAAGGGGAAAGGGTTCTGGTGAATAAGTGGAGTTATGGGTTTCGTGTGCCTTTTTCTATCTGGCGATGGTTGGGAAAAACTGCCGGGAAGGGGGATATTGTGTTGTTCAACAACCCTAATCCACGGTTTCCTCAAACGTCGGTGGGCAACCGGGAGGTGTTTATAAGCCGTGTGGTAGGAATACCCGGAGATACGTTGATGTTGAATGATGAACTGTGGGTGACTGACGAACAAGTGTTGAGCCCGGATAGTAAATCTTTGTATGTCTATTCTCATACGGAAGAAGAAACGATGCAGGCTGCTATGCAGCAAGTGAACATTCAGGGAAACAGGTTAGTGGGATATGCCGAGGGGAAGTACATACGTACCTTCAGTCATTATGAATATTACCTGTTAAAACAAAAACTGGCAGGAAAAGTGGATTTGATTCCTCTCTATCATAAAGATATAAGCAAGAGCCATCCCTTTGTGATCCCGGAAAAAGGGAAACCTGTCAAGGTATATCCTTGGAATGTGACCTTGTTGTGTAATACTATTGTTCGCCATGAAGGAAGAGTGGCTTCTGTCAGGGGAGATACCCTGTATGTAGGGGGAAAACCTGTAGAAGCCTATACATTTAATAAAAATTATTACTGGATGGCATCCAATAATCCGGTGAATTTGTGTGATTCACGTTTATTTGGTTTGGTGCCCGATGACCATTTGATCGGTAAAGCTTGGCGCATTTGGTTTTCATCCAGAAAAGGGCGCATTTTTCAACGAGTGCAATAATGGAGAATACGATATATTTAAGTTCGGCCTATCTGGCCCCGGTGGAATATTATACAAAACTGTTCGCCTGTGAGAAGGCCTATGTGGAACAGTATGACAATTATGTGAAACAGACTTATCGCAACCGTTGTGTCATTGCGGCAGCCGATGGTCCGCTGGCGCTGACTATCCCTACAGAAAAAAGCGGTACACCTAAATGCCTGATGAAGGATGTCCGCATTTCGGATCATGGCAATTGGCGTCATATACATTGGAATGCTTTGGTGGCTGCATATAGAAATAGTCCTTTCTTTGAGTACTATGCTGATGATTTCCACGTCTTTTATGAAAAGAAATATGCCTTCTTGTGGGATTATAATCAGGAAATTTGTTCTTTAGTATGCGATTTGATCGATATTCATCCCCGTATGGAAGGAACAACGGAATATTGCATGGAATTTGTTCCGGGCGAGGTTGATTTTCGTGAGATTATTCATCCGAAGCGTGACTGGCGTGAAGCGGATGCTGACTTTTGCCCTAAACCTTACTATCAAGTTTTTGATGCCAAATACGGTTTTCTGCCGAATTTGAGTATCGCCGATCTTTTGTTTAATATGGGGCCGGAGAGCCTGATTGTTTTGCGAGATAGTGTTAAAGGTATAAACCATAAAGAATAATATCATGAATAATTTGTTTAGTGTAAAAGACCAGGTGGTGGTAATCACCGGTGGAACAGGGGTTTTGGGAAAGGCTATTGCCGCCCATTTGGCAGAAGAAGGTGCCAAGGTTGTTATATTAGGCCGTAAGGCAGAAGTAGGAAATGCCATTGTAAACGAAATCAAGGCCAAAGGCGGGGAAGCCATGTTTCTTGTAACCAATGTGTTGGATGAGGCTATATTGGAGCAGAATCTGAAAGATATTCTCGCAGCATATGGTCGTGTAGATGCATTGCTGAATGCAGCAGGAGGTAATATGCCGGGTGCTACGATTGCTCCTACAGGAAATTTCTTTGATTTGAAGGTCGATGAGTTTCAAAAAGTGCTTAATCTGAATCTTACCGGAACAGTTCTGCCTACACAGGTATTTTTGAAGCCGATGGTGGAGCAGAAGAAAGGGGCTATTGTGAATTTCTCTTCTATGGCGGCATTCCGTCCGATGACTCGTGTATGTGGTTATGCGGCTGCAAAAGCGGGAATCTCTAATTTCACTGCGTTCATGGCCAATGAAGTGGCTACGAAATTTGGTGAAGGCATCCGCGTGAATGCCATTGCTCCGGGATTCTTCCTGACCGAACAGAACCGTACTTTGTTGACAAACGAAGATGGTACATATACTCAGCGTGGTAATGATGTGATTCGCCAGACTCCGTTCAAACGTTTCGGTAAAGCAGAGGAACTGTGTGGAACCATCCAGTATCTCATCAGCGATGCCAGCAGCTTTGTAACCGGTACAGTAGCCGTAGTAGATGGTGGTTTCAATGCATTTGCCATGTAACAAGTCTTTAGTTTTTAATTCTCAATTTTTTTATTTGATATGATTTTATGTGAGCAAACATGGCGCTGGTACGGACCGAATGATCCCGTATCATTGTGGGATATCAAACAAGCCGGAGCAACCGGTATTGTCAATGCCTTACATCATATTCCCAACGGTGAAGTATGGACAGTAGAGGAAATAATGAAGCGCAAGAAATTGATTGAAGAAGCAGGATTAACTTGGAGTGTCGTAGAGTCCGTGCCCGTACACGAACATATTAAGACACAGACAGGAGACTATCTGAGATATATCGAGAACTATAAACAGAGTTTGCGCAATCTGGCAGCATGTGGTATCTATATTGTGACTTATAACTTCATGCCTGTACTGGATTGGACCCGTACGGACCTGGCATATACGTTGCCCGATGGTTCCAAGGCATTGCGTTTTGAGCGGGCTGCTTTTGTAGCGTTCGATCTGTTCATCTTGAAACGTCCGGGAGCCGAAAAGGAATACTCGGCCGAAGAGATAGAAAAGGCAAAAGCGCGTCTGGCACAAATGGATGAGGAAGAAATTCATCGTCTGACACGAAATATGATTGCAGGATTGCCCGGTTCGGAGGAAAGTTTTACATTGGAGCAATTCCAAAAAGAACTGGACCGTTACAAGGATATTGATGCGGACAAGCTCCGCAATAATTTGATTTTCTTCTTGAAAGAAATTTGTCCGGTAGCCGATGAAATGGGAGTAAAGCTGGTTATTCATCCGGATGATCCGCCTATGTCTATTCTGGGCTTGCCGCGCATTATGAGTACGGAAGCGGATTTCAAGCTGTTGGTGGAAGCTGTACCTAATCCGTCAAACGGACTTTGTCTGTGCTGTGGTTCATTTGGCGTATCTGCACAGAATGATTTGCCGGGTATCATGGAACGTTGGGGAGACCGTATCAATTTTGTTCATTTGCGCAGTACCCAACGTGATGCTGAAGGGAACTTTTATGAGGCGAATCATCTGGAGGGTGATGTGGACATGTATCATGTAGTTAAGAACTTGTTGAAAGTGCAGCAACGTCGTGGAATATCTATTCCTATGCGTCCGGATCATGGCCATCAGATGATAGATGATTTGAACAAGAAAACAAATCCGGGTTATTCTTGTTTGGGACGTATGCGTGGCCTTGCCGAGCTTCGTGGCTTAGAAAAAGGAATAGCGATGAGTATGGAAACAAAATAATCTTTTTTTTAACATATAGAAAGAAGGCCTGAATGTCTTCCGGTGATGAGGTATATCCGGAAGTATTCAGGTCTTCTTTTTGTCTAAGAGGTAGATAATGAGGACTATTCTAGACAAATATAGAGATTAATTAGACAAATAAAGAGGTGCAGGCAAGGGGAGGAGGTTTATATTTGCAACAGATTTAATCTAATTAACCCTTAAATTCTTTTATTATGAATAAAAAAACAAAACTGCTTTCAATCCTTAGATTGGTGACAGCTATCCTGTTTTTGTTCTCATCGGAGGTGTTGGCCCAATCCTTATCTATCAGTGGTAAGGTAATTGACAAAAACAGTCAGGAGCCTGTAATTGGGGCCAGTGTTTTAATTGAAGGAACCTCAAACGGTACAATAACCGATTTGGATGGTAACTTTATGCTTTCTAATGTTCCTTCCAAAGGAAGTTTAGTTGTGTCTTACATTGGTTATGCTACACAAACTCTTCCTATTAATGGGAGGACTAGTTTCAGTGTTGTATTGGCTGAGGATACCGAAACGTTGGATGAAGTTGTTGTAATAGGTTATGGCGTACAGAAAAAAGTGAATCTTACCGGATCTGTGTCTTCAGTGAAAGGAGATGCATTGGAACGTCGTCCGGTAGCTGATGCCACACAGAGTTTGCAAGGGATGGTTCCGGGGTTGTTGGTGAGCAACTCAAATACGGGCCGTCCGGGAGCTAGTGGTACATTGACTTTGCGCGGACAAGGCAATCTGGATAATAATGCGAATCCTTATATTTTGGTTGATGGAGTGGAAATGAGTCTCTCGGACGTGAATCCGAATGATATTGAAAGTATTTCTGTATTGAAAGATGCTGCTGCTTGTGCCATTTATGGTGCACGTGCGGCGTATGGTGTCATTTTGGTCACTACCAAGAAAGGTGAGGAAGGTAAAATGCGTGTAAATTACCAAGGAAACGTAGGTTGGAGTACGCCGACTGTATTGCCTGATATGGTTGATTCCTATGAATTTGCTCAGTATTGGAATGCCGGATGTATTAATGCAGGTTCTCCTCGTTTGTATAGTGAGGAAAAAATGGGTTTATTACAGCAATATATTAAAGATCCCAGTAGTGTGGATCCTTGGTTCGAGCTTCCTAAAAATTCTAATATGAACCCGGCATTCGAAAATTCAGAATTAGGAGTAGGAAATACTAATTATTTCGATTTGCATTATAAGGATTGGGCATTCAAGCAAAATCATAATCTTAGCTTGAGTGGGGGTGGCAAAAAAGCACAATATTATATTTCTGGTGGTTATTATTCGGAAGATGGTATTCTCCGTTATGCCGATATGGATTTCAGCCGTTATAATTTTGCCGCTAATATTTCTTCTCAGATTACCGATTGGATGAAGGTAAAAGTAAATACGAAGTTTATGCATTCCGATGAGGATACTCCTTTTGGTGACGGAGGGCTTAGTGAAGGCTTTTATCATTCATTAGCACGTTTCCGTCCTACAGTTGCTCCTATTGATCCGAATGGGCATTTTACAGAACTGACTATGATTCCTTATTTGCAGAGTGGTACGTATACAAATACTCAACGTGACCGTTTTAGTTTAACGGCAGGTTTAGATATCCAACCTGTGAAAAACTGGTTTATCTTTTTTGATTATACATATAAATTGATGGATTTGGAATATGAGGCATTGAACGTGAGCCCGTTAATTTATGGGGCTGACGGGGTGAGTACTTCGAAAGGTGTGCGTGATGAGTTGGGTGTATCACCCGATGGCAAGTTTACCCGTTATTATGCGCATACTCGCTACCAATCTATAAATTTATATTCGAATTATCTCTTTACTTTGGGAGACAAGCATAATTTTACCGTAATGGCAGGTTATCAGGAAGAAAATAATGACTATAGTTATATGAAGAACTCGATTACCGGACTTTATTCAACTTCAAATCCTAATGTAGGTATGGGAACCGGTGATAAGACGGTAGTCGATACTCGTAATGGTTGGGCAACCCGTGGCTTTTTCGGACGTGTGAATTATGATTATGACGGACGTTATCTTCTTGAATTGAATGGACGATATGATGGATCGTCACGTTTTGCCAAAGGTAATTGTTGGGGCTTCTTTCCATCTGCATCTTTAGGATGGAATATTACCCGGGAACAGTTTATGATGCCAATAGCCGATGTAGTTTCCAACTTGAAACTTCGTGCTTCTTACGGATTACTGGGTAATCAGGCGGGTGCGGCCCTTTATACTTTTGCCGCTACTATGGATTTGAATGATAAATTGGGAAATTATATATTCTCTGATGGACGCCACATCTTTACTAAGGCCCCTGCCGTAGTCAACCCGAATACGACTTGGGAAAAAGTGGAGAGTAAGAATATAGGTTTGGATTTCGGTTTCTTTGGTAATTCGTTGACCGGTTCTTTTGATGTTTTTCAACGTGATACGAAGGATATGTTAGGACCTACGGTGGATTTCCCGGATTTCTTTGGTGCAGACGCTCCTAAAACCAATAATGCCCGTATGCGTAACCGTGGTTGGGAATTGGTGCTGAGTTATCGTGGAAAAATTGGAAAGGATATTGACTATAGCATAGGCGGTTCTCTTTCGGATGCTACTGCTGAAGTAACTGAATATGAAGGGACTAGAACAAATCCTAAAGATAATTGGTATAAAGGAAAGAAAGCTGGTGAAATTTGGGGATATCGGGCGGACGGACTGATCCAGACTCAGGCAGAGGCGGATGAGTATAATAATACCTATGATTTGTCTTTTATAAGCGGTAAACCTTGGACGCCGGGAGATGTAAAATATCGTGACCTGAATGGGGATAAGAAAATCAATAATGGGCTTAATACCTTGGATGATATGGGTGATATGACAGTAATCGGTAATACCACTCCTCGTTATCAATATACCATTAACGGTTCAATTAGCTGGAAAGGTGTAACCGTAAGCGCTATGTTCCAAGGGGTCGCTAAGCGGGACTGGGATCCTGGTACGGGAGCTTATTTTTGGGGAAGCGGACCTTATGCGCAGGTGACGGTGTTTAAAGAGCATTTGGATTATTGGAGTGAGACAAATACAGGGGCTTATTATCCAAAACCTTATATTCATACAGCAGGAGGAGTGGTTCCTTTCCGTAATAAGACAATGACGCTTAGTGACCGTTATCTCCAGAGTGGTGCTTATTGTCGTCTGAAAAATCTGACAGTGAGTTATGATATCCCTGCCGTATGGACAAAAAAGGTAGGTTTACAGAAAGTGCAGGTGTTTTTCTCTGGTGAGAATTTGTTGACTTTTACCACTTTGAAAGGAATGTTTGACCCGGAAGCTATCTTTACCAAGAATGATTACACGGCTGAAGGTGGAAAGAACTATCCTATGAACAAGGTGATATCTTTTGGTCTAGTTGTTAACTTATAATTTGATGAATATTATGAAGAAAAGAAATATATTTTTGGGTCTGGTTTTGATGTTAGGTCTTACCGGTTGCTATGATTTGGATAAGATGCCTGAAGGGGTATTGTCTACGACGATTCCTTTTGCAAGTACGGGGGAAATGAGAAATTATCTGGATCAATTCTATCAGACAGGTAATTATAAATATGACTATGTCAGCTTTGGTGATGGAATGCGTGCGCAAGGTTTTGATGCCGGTGGTGGACAATATATTGCCGGGGCAGATACACATAGTGATAATATGGCTTCCAGTTCGGTCAGTACCCGTTTGGCAGGTGAAACGACATTGAGTAGTGCGGTCAAACTGCAAAATTATACAGCTATCCGTAATTTAAATTTTATGCTGTGTAATTTAGATAATTGTGTGGAAAAAGGATCTGCTGATTATAATCAGTATGTGGGTGAGGCTTATTATTTCCGCGCATGGTATTATTATCAGATGTTTATCAGCTATGGGCGCCTGACGTGGGTGAACACTCCGCTTGATCCTAATATGGAAGAAATGAAATTGCCTCGTGCTAACCGCACGATTATTGCCGACAGTATTTTGGCTGATCTGGATAAAGCGGTGATGTATCTCAATACTCAGAACAATAGTGCTACCATGCGGATTCATAAAGATGTGGCGCGTGCTTTGAAAAGTGAAGTGGCCTTGTTTGAAGGAACTTGGGAAAAATACCATAAAGCGAAAAATGATAAGTTTTTTGATTCTACGGTGACCGATGAAAAAATTCGCGATTATTTTAATCAGGCTGTTGCAGCTGCAAAAGAAGTGATGGATCGTGGCGTATGGGCCATTTATAATACTGGTAACAAATTGGATGATTATCGTCAGATGTTTCAGACTACAGATTTATCGGGTAATCCGGAAGTACTTTGGTATAAACAGTATGATGGAGATCAGATTGGTAATAATGTAAACCGTTACTTAAATCAAGGAGGAGGGAGTGTAGGTGTTACGGCTTCATTAGTGGATGATTATCTGACAATTGATGGTAAACCGTTTGTTGGTGATGAGCGGATTGAAGCGAAAAAGGTGTTCGGGAATGAATTGCAGCCGACTTTGCGTGATCCGCGTTTGTCACAGACTGTTTGTATGCCGGGGCAGCAATTACGTCCGGATGACAAGGCTCCTTATTATGTTGTACCGCCATTGATTGGTACTTCATCCTATAATCAGAATATGACTGGTTATTCTTTATTAAAACATGTGCAAATTGATTATACGGGCAGTCTGGATGCCGAGTTCAAGGGAGCCACACCGGCTATTCAGTTCCGTTATGCAGATATCCTGCTGAATTATGCAGAAGCTCTGGCTGAACTGGATGGTGTGGGGAATGCGCAGAAAATTATTGATGCCTTGCAACCTTTACGTGACCGTGTAGGTATGCCTCCGGTGGATTTTGACAGGGAGTATAATCAGGAAGCTGATTATGGTTTCCGCAATCTTGATAAGTATATTCAGGCTGTACGTCGTGAACGCCGGGTTGAAAAAGCCTGTGAAGGACGCCGTCAGGAAGATATCATGCGCTGGGCTGCTGCGGACGAATTAATAGTGGGCAAATGGCCGAAAGGTGCGCTCTTTGTGGGAAGTAATCTTGAGAACCATCCTGTATATGGTGATAAGTTAATTTATGATCAAGCTTCGGGAAATAATCTTTTCCTGACAGGCAAGCCCGGGGATCCGTTGCGCTATATTATACCTACGAATCCCGCAGGATATGAATCGGGTTGGAAATTTAATGTCAACCGTGACTATCTGTTACCCATTCAGACACGTATGTTAGGAGATTTGACCGGTGGTATGTGGGAACAAAATCCTGGATGGTAGGAATTATGTTAATAAAAAAAGATATGAGTAGAGTAACACCTGTGTTATTATATTCTTTGACGGGAGCAGTGGTGTTGTCATCGCTGTCTTCCTGCAAAGAAAAGAAATCTGAAGAGGTAAAAAAACCGATGAATGTAGTCTATATCATGTGTGACGACCATTCTTATCAGACGATCAGTGCCTATGACCAACGTTATATGCAGACGCCCAATATTGACCGGATAGCCAGTGAGGGTGTCCGTTTCACAAACAGCTTTGTAGCAAACTCTCTGAGTGGTCCCAGCCGTGCCTGCATGCTGACCGGTAAACATAGTCATGCCAATGGATTTACGGATAATACCACCACATTTGACGGTAGTCAGCAGACTTTTCCGAAATTGCTTCAGGCTAATGGCTATCAGACTGCTATGATCGGTAAATGGCATCTGGTATCTGAACCTACAGGATTCGATTATTGGGACATCCTGATAGGACAAGGAGATTATTATAATCCGAAATTTATTAAAAATGGTGAACGGGTACAACGGGAAGGTTATGCTACCAATATTGTGACAGATTTAGCAATAAATTGGATGGACAGTATCCGGGACAAGAGTAAACCATTCTGTCTTTTTATTCATCATAAGGCTCCTCATCGTACCTGGATGCCCGATCTTTGTGATCTTGACTTGTATGATGATGTGATTTATCCGATGCCCGAAAACTTCTATGATAAATATGAAGGTAGAATTCCTGCATCCAAGCAGGAAATGAGTATTATAAAGGATATGGATTTGGTGTATGACCTGAAAATGGCGGATAAGGAGAATGAGATCCATACCACGACAGGACTGGAAGAAGCGGGCAGAAATATGTATAATGCTCTGAACCCGGAACAGAAGGCTGCTTGGGATAAGCACTATGATCCTATCATTGCCAGATTCAAAAAGGATAAACTGACGGGTAAAGCCTTGGCGGAATGGAAATATCAGCAATATATGCATGATTATATGCGAGTTATTCATTCTGTAGACCGTAATGTGGGGCGTGTCTTGAAATATCTGGAAGAAAATGGATTGATGGGGAATACGATGATTGTCTATACTTCCGATCAGGGCTTCTATATGGGGGAACATGGTTGGTTTGACAAACGTTTTATGTATGAAGAATCTTTCCGTACTCCTCTGATGGTCCGTTTGCCGGGTGGAAAGAAAGGTGATATTGATGAAATGGTACAGAATATTGATTATGGCCCTACTATATTGGACCTTGCAGGAGTGAAGGTGCCATCGGATATGCACGGAGTTTCTTTCCTGCCTTTACTGAAAGGAGAGAAAGTTTCCGATTGGCGTAAGTCATTGTATTATCATTTTTATGAATACCCGGCTGAACATGCTGTCCGCCGTCATTATGGTGTACGTACAGATCGTTATAAATTGATGCATTTTTATAATGACATAGACTGTTGGGAACTATATGATTTACAGGAAGATCGTATGGAAATGCATAATATCTACGGACAACCCGGAACGGAAAAATTAACAAAAGAACTGAAAGACGAATTGTTGCGTCTTCAAGTGCAGTATGATGATCCTATCCGGAATATATACAAAGACTGACAACCTAATCTAACCTAAATTTAACATAGTATGGAGTATTCCCGATTCTTCTATTTGCAAGAAGGTCGGGAATCTTTTTTCCTATAATCAGACGGACTCATTCCCACTATATTCTTAAATACAGTACTGAAATTACGTGAGTGTTTGAATCCTGTCTGTTCTGCCACTTCACCAATGGATAATGTGGTCGTGTCTAATAATTTACGTGCATATTCCAGACGGCATTTAATGATGTATTCGCTGATGCCCATATCCATCATCCCTTTAGTCTTATTGTAGAGTGATGCACGGCTCATTCCCATTTGTTGTGCTATGAAATTAACGTCCATATTTACATTGCTGATATTTTCATTGATAATGCGGTTGAATTGGATCATTAGCTGTTCATTGATATAATTCAGGTTCTCCTGTTTTTGTATAGGGATATCTATGGTGGCATAGTGATTTTTCATGAAGTTGTGATTATGCATGATATTCTGTATCTGAATAAACAGCAAATCCATATCGAACGGTTTGGTAATATAGGCTTCTGCGCCCATTTTGTATCCTTCTTCCATACTGGTGTCATCAACGCAGGAGGTAAGTAAGATTACGGGCATGTAGTTTAAATCAGGCTTTTGTTTAATATAGCGACATAGTTCGAAGCCGTTCATGCGAGGCATTTTTATGTCACTTAATACAATTTGGGGACGTCGTGACGTGAGGATAGGGAGTGCTTCCATACCATCATGGGCTTCATATACTTCTTCAAACAGAACTTGTAGATTACAAATCAGGTAATTACATAAGTCACGATCATCTTCCACTATTAAAATAGAATGGAATTTCTCTATGCTGTCTTGTTGAGGTTGTTTGCGATCTATGTCGGCTGATAGATGTAATGCGTCATTCAAATAGGTTTGAGGTGTGGATTGAATGTCGGCGGCTTCCTGTCTATACGGTAAGGTGAAAAAGAAGGTCGCTCCTTTGGTTTCATTATTTTGTGCTCCGATAATGCCTCCATGCATTTCGACCAGTTGTTTGGCATATGACAAGCCGATTCCTGAACCTTGCAGGCTATGTTTGCCTTGATAGAAACGGGTGAATAAGTTGGCGATATCCTCTTTTTGAAGTCCTGTTCCTTCGTCCTTTACAGTTATCCGGATGCGGTTCCCGTTGCCTTCCAGATAAGTGGAAACTGTAACGGTAGAGTTTTCTTCGCTGAATTTATAGGCATTTGTCAAGAGGTTATTTATAATGATTTCGCATTGGCTATGGTCGAAATACATACTATCTATAGCAGTATCGGGAGCAAATATCAACGAAATGTTACGTAATGAAAGTTCATCCTTGAAATCATTCAGGATATTTTGCAGCCATTCATTAAAAGGCGCGGGAGACATGCGCAGGATATTCTTCTCCACCTCCATTTTGCGCATGTTCAGAATCATGTCAATGATATTTTTCATTTGGCGTGCCTGTTTGAATGCACCATATAGCTTGCTACGGAGTTCGTATGGGATTTGCTTGCTGTTTGTGAGTTGTTTCAGCGGTGTATAGATTAAGGTTAAAGGAGTGCGTAGTTCATGGTTGATATTGATTAACGCTTTTACCTTTTCCTTATAGATGGTACGTTCTTGTTCCTTGTATTTTCGTTTCAGATGTTGGTCGTGGGCTCGTATGGCATAGATAATGGAAAGAATAATGATGACTGCACATATTAGGATGAACCAAGACTGCTGCCACCACGGAGGAAGAACGGTAAATTTCAGTAACGTGAATTCAGAACTCCAATTCCCATCGTTTTGGGTACATTGAACAGTTATGCTGTAATTACCCGGAGAGATGGTGTGCAAAATAAGATGAGGACGGGATGTTTCCGTGTATTCTTTATTTAACCCTTTTATGCGGAACCGATATATACGCTTGTGAAAAACATTTTCTCCTTCTAGTTGTGTATGTATTTGTAGAGAGGAGAAATTGTAAGGAATTTCCATCGTTGATTGGGAATTGAAGGGGACTATAGTACCGTTTAAAGATACTTCCTGTAATTCAAGAGTGATGGGCGGAGGAATGGAGGCAGATTTTAGGGCTTTGTTTATTCGTACCAATCCTTCAGAACCACCCATGTATATATTGCCGTCACTAGCCACCAATACAGGTTTGGCCAAGAAATCATTAGGTAATACTCCATCCATTTCATTGTAGATTACAAAATGATTTTTTTGTGGATTATAAGCGTATATGATCCCTAATGATCCCATCCATACGATTCCTTCATGATCGATGACTAAAGAAGTGATTACGTCGTTTCCATCGGGTAACTTTAAGGGCTCTTTACGGTTTGAGGGCAGGTAAATTCGGGTAATTCCGTTAGGTCCTGCTATCCATAGAGTCCCTAAAGTGTCAATGCTTGCAGCTAATATTTGGTTGTTCTTCTCATAAGCTATGGTTTCGTATTCATTCTTTTCTTTATTGTACTGGAATACGTTGCTTCGGTCGTGAAAAAAAGGATAAGTACGGTATTTTCCCATGTAAACCCAGGAATATTGCAATTGTTGATTACTGGGAAAAATGGGAATCAATTGTTGACTACCGGGTATATATCGATAAAAAGCATTGCCATATAGTTCGATTTCGTTTTGATCATTAACTCGTATATTGGTGGGTGCACTGGAGCTTGCCAGCTTTGTTTCTGCATCTTTGTCCGGAAGAGAGAAACGTTGGTAGCTTCCAGTCTTTTTATTGAAACGAAAAATTCCTTTTGAGAAACTGGACGCTAGCAGTTCGGTTTCGGATAAAGGACAAATAGATACTATCTTTTCTCCCAATGTTTGCGGATAGTGGGTAAAATGTTCCGTTTGCGGGTCAAAGCAGTTGATGCCGCCTCCATCTGTACCAATCCAGATTCGTCCGTCTTTGTCTTCCCATAAACATAAGGGGCATTTGTCGGATAAACCTGAGGCTGGGTTTTGTGCAGCTTTGGTATAGGTGGTGATAAAGCCTTTTTCTGCTCCTAATACTCCTTCCCGGACCATACCTATCCACATGTGGTTGTTGCTATGGCATAGGCATGTTACTGAGTTGGCTGGGAATTGTCGGTTTTCCTTGTTTGATAAGATTTGAATATCACGAGTGTCCGGATAGATGATATTCACTCCGCCTCCGTCTGTTGCCAGCCAAATGGCTTTATTCCACTCTGTTATATCAAGAACGATATCGTTGCTCAAGTTTGAATTACGGGTATTATAGGAGGTCAGCAGTTGTCCGTCCTGATTATAACATTTTACTCCTTGCCCATAAAAGGAAACCCAGTAATGTCCGGAAGAATCCTTATATAGATCGTATGCATTGGATGATTCACCGAATGGAGAATCGGTTATTTCTCCTGTATGTTTATTTAATAACTTTATTTTCCATGCATTGTTTATTATCAAGTAATGAGTGGAATCGAAAGGCTCCATCTTGATAATACGGATTCCTGTTGTTTTTAAAGGGATTGCTTTGGAATGTTTTAATTCTTTTTCATATACAAGTAATGTGTCGGTTACAGGTATCAACAGTTTGCTTCCTTCTGTTGCTATAATGGAAGTCTTTACCGGTTTATTATGCCGCAGAAAGATTTGCAGGGAGTCTTTCTCATATTCATAATAACTGATTCCTTGTGAGGTGACCGCCCATATCCGCTCTTCATTTTCTCCGAAAATATCGTTGATGTAATGGCTGTTTTTACGTAATAAGTCCGGTAGATTATATTTCTTGATTTTTTCTCCATTGAAACGATATATTCCCTGAGTGGTTCCGACCCATAATGAACCGTTTTTGTCATCGTATAGGGATGTTATAGAGGTTGGAAGCCCTTCTTTAATAGAAAGTTGTTTAAAATGATAATAAGGACGGTTGATGGAATAAGTCTTTATGATAAAACAACATAGAGCCAGGATTACATAGACGGTTTTTCTCATTCAGATAAGGTCTTAAAACAAATATTTGTACAAATATAAGAAATAGGTTTTGAAATTCAAAGCGGTAAAGAGGATATTGATAACCGAATAGCTGTGATATTATATGTAATTTGTCATTCTGAACAGATGTAGAAGATAACATAGTGTTCAGAATGACAAAATAGATTGGAGAATGAGGGGGATTTGTCTAACAGGTTTTTTGTCCTTATAATGGGATTTTTTTCAGTTTTTCATTCTCAACCATTATTTTATATTTCTTTCCTTTAGTTGTCTTAAAGGTAAAAGTCCGGTTACCATATCTCAGATTGCAGGGTTCACCGGCTTTGGACAAAATAACGGCCTCTTTTAATTTACCATCCTGCCAGGTAATGTCAATTTCAAAGTTACCTTTGGCACAAAGCCCCTTTACAGAACCTTCTTTCCATGCGTCTGGCAAGGCTGGGAGCAATTGGATGAATCCCATGTGACTTTGCAACAACATTTCTGTGATACCGGCAGTTCCGCCAAAGTTACCGTCAATCTGGAAAGGCGGATGGGTATCCCATAAGTTGTCCAAAGTTCCATTTTTTAGTAAGTTGCCAAATAGTTTGTAGGCGTGGTTGCCGTCTTGCAGACGTGCCCATTGATTCAGTTTCCATCCCATGCTCCAGCCGGTAGCTCCGTCACCGCGGTGTTCTAAAACAACTTTGGCGGCATTGGTTAATTCGGGAGTAGTAATTGGTGAAAGGGTGTGGCCCGGATGCAGTCCGAATAAATGGTTGACGTGACGATGCTCGTCTTTGGGATCGTCTATGTCTGTTGACCATTCCATTAACTGACCATAACGTCCTATTTGATAGGGTACAAGATGTTTCAATACATATTGCCATTGTTTACGGTCTTTGGAATCGACACCCAGTGCTTTGCTGGCATCAATGGCATTGAGTAATATTTCGCGGACTACAGCATGTACAAAAGTGGCTCCTTGGTCTACAGGTCCATGCTCGGGAGAAGTGGAAGGAGCAGCAGTATAGGTTCCTTCCGGTTTATGCCATAAATAGTCTATAGCGAAGTTGGCACTGCTCTTGATAAGATCATAGCCTACTTCTTTCAGGAATTTTTTGTCGCGGGTGTAATCATAGTATTCCCAAATGTGAGTTGCCAGCCAGGGACCTGCCATCGGGTTAAAGTTCCAGGACATATTTTCATCGGTCAAAGGGGAGGTGAATCCGAAAATGTTTCCGGAGATGGAGGCTGTCCATCCACGTGCGCCGAAATAGGCTTGGGCTGTCTTTTCTCCCGGTTTCACCAAGGTACGGATGAAGTCTATCAAAGGCCATACACATTCGTTCAGATTGGTGGAGCAAGCAGGCCAGTAGTTCATCTGGATGTTGATATTATTATGGTAATCTACATGCCATGGGCCATCTACCCCGTTGGCCCACATTCCTTGCAGGTTGGCCGGGAGATTGCCGGGGCGTGAACTGGCAATTAATAAGTATCGCCCGAACTGATAATAGATTTCTTCCAGCCGGTAGTCCGGATTTCCTTTGCGATAGCGTGCTAGACGTTGATAGGTGGGGAGGTCTGTAACGGCAGGATATTGTAAGGTCATGGGAGCACGAGGGTTCAGTTGTAGTTGGACTCTTCCAAACAGTTGGATATAGTCCGTTTTGTGCCGTTCGCATAACTCGTTGTAACTTTTGGCGGCGGCAGCGTCCATCATGGCTAGGGTTGTTTGTTCCGGATCAGGACCGACATACGTCTTGGGGTCTTTGAAGTCTGGATTGAAGTTGAGTTTATAATCGGTATCTGCGGTCAGCAGAAAAATGACTTCATCCGCATTGCGAACAATGAATTTGCCATCAGTCGTGTTCAGGCTTCCTCCTTTGTTTATGGCTTGTATGCGGAGAGCAAATTTCATTTGGTTGTTTTTGAGGCAACCGGTATAGAGTAAACGATTGGGACCGTCTGCTTTGATATCACCTATGGCTTCAGGGTTGCTGCCATAGCTGAATATCAGGTTTTGCATACCGGGACGGTCGGCTGTGAACTTCAGCACCATCACGCTGTCGGGGTAGGAAACAAAGTATTTACGCTCGTAGTTCACTTCATCTTTGCGAAAACTGACTACTGCCATGGCCGAGTCAAGAGACAGGATGCGTTTATAATTGGTCATACCGATCTCACTTAAACCGGTTTCGATGTAAGCTTCTCCTAATGTAGTAAAGGAGCCGAAACGAAAAGGTGTTTCACGGCTTGGCTCATAATCGGCTAGTCCGTTGAAATTTTTGCAGGTAAGTTCTTCTGCTTTTTTCTGGTTGCCGTCTGTAAATGCTTGGCGGATTTCGGGTAATAGGTGTGCTGACTCTTTATTTACGTTCCAATAATAAGCTGCTCCCTTTTCTGTGTTTGGTCCTCCGCGCCATAGTGTCTTTTCGTTTAAAGTGATTCGTTCTGCCGCTATAGATCCCATAACATTGCCTCCCAAACTGCCGTTTCCTATGGGGAGCGAGTTGTTTTCCCACGCTTTGTCTGTTGCAGGAGAATACCAGGAAGCGCGTCCGTCCAAATTATTAGGGGTATCAAACCAGATGCTCAATCCTTTGGTGTAATCTGTACTCTGTGCCTGTAAGGAAGCTGCGAATAGGCTTCCTAAAATGCATAGCTGAAGTTTCTTCATAAATTAATGATATTAGTTAAAGGTATTTCTACAAAAATACAATTAGATTTTTATTTGTGAGAAATGTAATGTTTGAAATTTAGGGTGATTTCCTGTTTTTATAGGTATATCAGGGTTGAAAGATAATTTTCATCGAACATTTCATTGGCGATATCCCACAAATGTTCTGCTGTCAGCATTTCTATCCGTTTGAATACTTCTTCCGGACCTTCAAATTTACCATAGTGTAAGAAAGTTTTTCCCATATCCAATGCATTGTTCTCAAAATTGTCTCCGGCAACCCCTATTTGTCCGATGATTTGTTTTTTTGCAGCATTCAGTTGTGAGGAACTTAGTTTGCTGTCACGCAGTTTTTTCAATTCTTTATGAACTAGTCCGATGCAACGGTCTGCATCTTCCGGATCAGTTCCGAAATAGATGCAGAACACTCCTGTGTCTGTGTATGAGGTCAGATTGGCTTCTACGTTATAGACCAGCCCCCGGCGTTCGCGCAAGGAAACGTTTAGCCGGCTGTTCATACCAGGTCCGCCCAACAGATTGTTAAGCAGGTAAAGTCCGGTTCGTTTTTCATTATATGCATTATATCCCCGGCTGCCTATCATTACATGGGCTTGATGTGTTTCTTTATTCAGTGTCAATGCCTTAGGAATATAGAGAAAAGGTTCTGTCCGTTGGCGTTCAGTAATGGAAAAAGGGATGTCGGCTGTCACTTTCTCTATGGTGCGTATCACTTTTTTAAAGTCTATATTGCCTTGAATGAAAAAGATCATATTGGTAGCTTTGTAAAAACGGGAAGTGAAATTCAAGGCATGTTTGCTTTTGAAACTACGCAATAAGTCCGGTTTTCCCAAAATATTTCTTCCCAAAGGATGATCGGGGAATATCAATTCCTCAAAATCATCAAAAATCAGTTCTGACGGACTGTCTTCATAACTTTGTATTTCATCAATAATCACTTCCACTTCTTTGTCAATCTCATGTTGTGGGAAGGTGCTGTGAAATACAATATCTGCCAGCAGTTCTGCTGCCCGTGAGAAGTGTTCTACCAGGAAAGCACTGTATATCACTGTTTCTTCCTTATTCGTATATGCATTTAAATCTCCGCCTACATTTTCCATGCGGTTCAGGATGTGCCATGCATGTCTTTTTTGTGTTCCTTTAAAGATAAGGTGTTCCACGAAATGGGCCATTCCCTGTTCTTGTTCGTTTTCATCACGGGTTCCGGCATCGACGGCAAAGCCGCAATAGGCTACATTAGACTGATTGGGAGCGTGAATAATGCGCAGCCCGTTAGGCAAGGTGAAAGTATTGTATGACATTGTTTTTTGCTTCAAATAAGTTTCGGTTGGCAAAAATACAACAAAAGTTATTGCCGTTCTTCAAAAAATGCAGATATTTGTATTTACTAACAGAAAACAAGATGATGGATAAAATTGCTATTTTCTGTTCCGCATCCGAGAATATAGAGCCTGTGTTTTTTGAAAAAGCACGTGAGTTGGGCGTTTGGATGGGACAAAACAAGAAGACGTTAGTGTATGGAGGTGCTAATATCGGATTGATGGAATGTATTGCCAAGGCAGCCAAAGACAACGGTTCGATGATAATGGGAGTTATTCCGACCAAATTGGAAGAACGTGGACGAGCCAGCGATTTGGTGGATGTGACTTTCCGTACGGATAATTTGAGTGATCGTAAAGATGTGATGTTGAATGAGTCGGATGTAGTGATAGCTTTGCCGGGAGGAGTGGGTACACTGGATGAGGTTTTTCATGTAATGGCGGCCGCTACGCTGGACTATCATCGTAAAAAAGTAATTTTTTATAATATAAATGGCTTTTGGAATGGCATTATCGACTTTTTGGCCGGATTGGAGAGGCAGCATTTTGCCCATCATCCGTTGAACAGTTATTTTGCTGTTGCCAATGACTTGAGAGAACTAACCGAACTACTTAAATAATATTCATGTAACCTATTATGATGACATCTATACACGAATTGTTGCAGAAAGAGGCTCAGGCTGTTTTGAATATTCCTATAACTGATGCTTATGAGAAAGCAGTGGAATTGATTGTTGAGCAAATACACCGTAAAAAAGGAAAGCTGGTGACTACCGGTATGGGTAAGGCTGGACAGATAGCTATGAATATAGCTACGACTTTTTGCTCTACAGGTATTCCGGCAGTGTTTTTACATCCCAGTGAAGCCCAACATGGGGATTTGGGGATTTTGCAGGAGAATGATTTGCTGCTTCTGATTTCTAATTCAGGAAAAACCCGTGAAATTGTGGAACTGACACAACTTGCACATAATTTGAACCCGAAGTTGAAATATATTGTTATTACCGGAAATGCGGATAGTCCATTGGCTAGAGAATCTGATATTTGCTTGTGTACAGGGCATCCTGATGAAGTGTGTGCTCTGGGTATGACCCCCACAACTTCAACTACGGTTATGACTGTGATAGGTGATATTTTGGTAGTGGAAACCATGAAAAAGACCGGTTTTACCATCGAAGAGTATAGTAAACGTCATCATGGAGGATACTTAGGTGAGCGTTCACGTGAGTTAAGTAAGTAAAAAAAATAGAACCAACCGGAAGGCAAGGAACACAAATAGAATTTTATTAAAGGACTTGTGTCATTTGTGTTCCGGTTTTATGTATATATTAAATTGTAAATATAAAAATGAGAAAAGTAATAGGTATAGGTGAAACCATTCTGGATATTCTTTTTAAAGATAGCCAACCTACGGCAGCAGTTCCCGGTGGCTCGGTTTTCAATGGAATTATTTCATTGGGGCGTTTGGGAGTCAATGTAACTTTTATCAGTGAAACGGGAAATGACAAAGTGGGCGATATCATTCTGAAGTTTATGCGAGAGAATGGAGTAAGCACAGATCATGTGAATGTGTTTCCTGAAGGAAAGTCACCTGTGTCTTTAGCTTTTCTGAATGAACAGAATGATGCTGAATATCTTTTTTATAAAGATTATCCACGGTTGAGGCTGGATGTGACAATGCCTGAAATACATCGGGATGACATTGTGATGATCGGCTCTTATTATGCTGTAACGCCTCAATTGCGTGATAAAGTAAAAGAACTGTTGGATAAAGCTCGTGAAAAAGGGGCTATCATTTATTATGACGTGAATTTCCGCAGTACTCACAAGAACGAGGCGATAAAGCTGCTTCCTGTTATTCTTGAGAATTTTGAATATGCTGATATTATTCGTGGCTCCGTTGAGGATTTTGAGAATATGTTTGGTTTGACAGATGCGGATAAGGTTTATAAAAGTAAGATTGAATTTTATTGTCCGCATTTTATTTGCACGCACGGTGGAAAAGGAATTCGCCTGTATACAAAGAATATAAAAAAGCATTATGAAGCGGATCCTTTGCAGACTGTCAGTACAGTGGGAGCCGGAGATAATTTTAACGCCGGAGTAGTTTTCGGATTGCTAAAATATCGTATCCGTCGGGATGATTTGGATGAACTGTCGGAAGATGACTGGGACCATGTGATTCGTTGTGGAAAGGATTTCAGTGCCGATGTTTGTATGAGTTTGAATAATTCGATTTCAAAAGAGTTTGCTGCCGGTTACAAATAAATCGAATAGCTCTCATTGTTTTAAACTCTTTTATTATGTATGAGAACCTTTAAATTAATAGCAGGTCTTTTCTTTTTGCTACTGGTGGTTGCTTGTCAGGACAAAAAGCGGTCTTCGCAGATTAAGGTAGCGGAGAATGAGTCGAAATATGTGGTTCTGGCATATGTCACTTCATGGGGAGAAAGTACGCCCGATCCGGCATGTTTGACCCATATTAATTATGCATTTGGGCATGTTACAGATAATTTCAAAGGAATACGTATAGATAATGAACCACGTTTGCAAATGGTGGTGGGGCTGCGTGAAAAAAAAACGTCTTTGAAAGTTTTGCTGTCTGTAGGCGGATGGGGAAGCAGTAGGTTTAGTGAGATGGCACAGACAGATAGTACACGTATGGCGTTTGCTGCAGATTGTAAACGGGTGATAGACCAGTTTGATTTGGATGGAATTGATATAGATTGGGAATATCCCGGTATAGGAACTGCCGGTGTATCTTTTTCGCCGGAGGATACTGATAACTTTTCTTTGTTGATGAAGGATGTACGCCATGCTATCGGTAAAGACAAACTGCTGACCATTGCTACACAGGCAGGTGCCAAATATTACAACTTAAGGGCTGTCGAACCTTATGTGGATTATGTCAATATCATGACATACGATATGGAGGAATCTCCTAATCACCATTCGGCCTTGTACCGTTCGGAAATGGCTGAGGAATGGTCTTGCGAGGATGCGGTTGCCGCCCATGTTGCCGCAGGTTTTCCTGTCGGACGCTTGGTATTGGGTATTCCGTTCTATGGGCATGGGACTAATGAAGCTCCAGAATTATTGGATTATCGTCATATTATCGCTTTGGATTCTTTACAGAGTTGTTGGGATAGTGCGGCACAAGTTCCTTATATGGTAAATTCGCAAGGACATGTGGTCGTTAATTATGAAAATGCCCAATCCATCGCATTCAAGTGTCAGTTCCTGCATCAGAAAGGGATGCTGGGGGCTATGTACTGGGATTATGATAGCGATGATGAAAAGGGTACATTACGCCATGCCGTCTATCAAGGTGTAATGAATCCTTGACTCTTTCAGCTTATTTTTTCTTTATCTGCATATTTCCTGTAGAGAGGATAAGCCGCTTGCAGTATTTTGTTCTTTAATAAAGGAAAATAGTCGGGATAAACCGATAAAAAAGTTTCTACTGCTTTGTAGGCCGCTTCGCTATCGTGATTCCTTAATAAAGCCCCGACCCAATTGCGGGGGAAAAAGATATCTCCGGTACGTTGAACCTCTGTTAGTTCTTCTAATGCCGGACGGATATATTTCACCGCATAATCCTTTCTTGTAGAATGATTCAGATAGCTTAAGGTCGTAGCTGCCCAGGGCTCAATCCTTCTGTTTTCCGCTTGCAATAAAGATTGGAACAAACTGTCCAATTTTAAAGTATCGGCAGTCATCGCACGTGATATGAAATCGAATTGACGTAGACGGTCCGGATTGTGGATGCGTTGGCGCTGTGTCTTAAGTATTTCTTTTCCTTGTTCAGGTATACGCAAGGCCAGTTCGTAGGCCAATGTAGTGTAATCTTTTTCATTTAATTGTTGGACTCTTTCGGTTTCCCATAAGGAATAAAGGCACTGAATCATAGCCGGACTTGCTGTTTCTGTAATTAGAAGGCGTAATAACTGGATGCGACAAGAAGGAATCGGATGAGAATAGCTGAGTCTATAAAGCTCATTTTCTATTTTATCACGTTCTACCGAAGATGTCTCTTGCAGAGGAGAGGACAAGTAATTGGTTAATGTCGAAGCTATCAACGGGTTCTTTTCACAATGTATTCCGTTGAGTAATGCATTCATCCATGTAGTATTCGGAATTCTTTTTGCTTGATAATTTTCATGCATCATCATTAAAACTGCCTGTCGGGTTGTTTCATTGTCTATTTCTTGCCAATGTTCCAGCAGCCAGTGGAGACTGTTGTTGTCAGGAATAAACAAACCATATCCTCTTCCGTCCGTATTGGGCAAAATACGGGTGGGGGTAAAGGGTAACGTAATACGGCATAAGCTGTCTGTCAGGCTAGCTTCTATCGTTGTGTCTCTTGTTCCGCAAAGGGTGATATTGAATTTTTGAGGCCAGTTTAATCCTCTTTGATATGAGTCTTGCTGATGTATGGTCAGCTGTTTGCCGGATACTTCGAAATTGATTATCGGCATTCCTTTTTGGTTTACCCATACATCGCTGAAAGCGGTTAGATCTTGCTCTGTTTTACTGTTTAGAATTTGTATCAAGTCATCCCAAGTAGCGTTGGCGTAAGCGTAAGTTTTTAAATATTCTTGAATCCCTTCCCGAAATGCTTCTTTTCCCATTAATTCCACCAGTTTTACCATCATGACAGGGGCTTTGTTATAAATGATCTGTCCATAAATTAATCCTGCATTTTGAAGGTTATCTAGCGGTTGCCGGATTGCAGTGGTTCCGGGTGTACGGTCTTCTGACAAGGATGCGGCTGTATAAGTCTTCATCCAATTCAGCTGGTGATTGACTTGTGGGAATAATGGTTCGGTAATCAGAGCTGCAAAATAATTGGCAAATACCTCTTTAGTCCAGACATCATCAAACCAGTTCATCGTTACTAAATCGCCGAACCACATGTGAGCGGTTTCGTGGGCGATTAATTGGGTTCGGCGAAGTTCTTCATCAGGAGTGGGATTTTCGCTTAGGAACATTTGCGTGTCATTATATAAGGTGGCGCCTGTGTGCTCCATACCTCCATATTGGAATCCCGGCAAGATAATAAAATCGTATTTGGCAAAAGGGTAGGGGACATTGGTGTATTCTTCCAGCCAGTTCAGCGAAGCGGTCACTTGTTTGAAGATGGTATCTAATTGGGCTACTTTTTTAGAATCTGTTTCGCGGTAGTATGCTGAGATTTTCCGATTGCCTTCTGTATATTCTTGATGTTCTAATTTACCGGTGACAAAGGAAAAGAGATAAGTGCTTAATGGTTCAGTTGGGGCAAAAGTTACCGTTTTGCAGTTGCCTTTTGTTTCTTCTTTAGTAATATAGGTATTGGAAACAGCTTTCCATGCTGTTGGTATATCCAGTCGTAGGGAAAATGTGGCTTTCAGATTCGGCTGTTCGAAACAAGGGAATAAGGTACGGGCACGGTCGGGCACTAATAGCGTATACAGAAATTCATCATTTCTGTTTAGCGACTGGTTGCCGGCAATAAATTTGATAGTGATATTATTTTTGCCTTCTACTATATTTTTTTCAGGTAGGATGATGTGCTCGTTATGGAATTCATAACGGGCAGTTTGTCCATTGACGGATACCGATTTTATTTTTTCAGGCTTTTCTCTGAAGTCGAGAATAATTTCTTGCGGTGCATCCAGATTAAATTCAATGGCAATCTCTCCATTTACCGGAACTGATTTTTGTTCAGGAATGGAGAAATATAGCTTATATTTCAACTCTTTAATCTCCTGTTTGCGCAGTATTGCCAGTTCTTGCGATACGCCCTCGTCGTAGAAACGAGGATTGCTTGTTGTCTGTTGGCAACTGCATAATAATAAGTTGCACATGACAATAAGATATCCGATATATGTTTTCATCATCTAAAATTTATCTTGGTTATCTGCTGCAATTTTTCGGATGCCGCGCTGTGAAGCTATGAATGCACCTCCTAATACTCGTTTCCCCTCGTAAAAAACGGCTGATTGTCCGGGAGCGATGGCGGATGCTTCGGAAAGGAAACGGACCAATAGTTGTTTTTCATCTAATACGAGCACTTGACATGGAATAGGCTTGCTGCGATAGCGGATACGTACTGACAAGTCCTTGCATTGTAGTAAATCCTGCATTTCTGTGATATGATAGTCTTCTACCAACATATATTCTGCTTTAAGTTCCTCGGCGTCCCCTAACATGACTGTATTCTTTTCTGCATTGATGCGTAGAACGTATGCAGGATGCCCCAAAGCGATTTCCAACCCTTTCCGTTGACCTATTGTATAATAAGGAAAGCCTTTGTGCTGACCTATCTTGACTCCTTTACTATTTACAAACCATCCCGGTCCTACTTGGGTGTCAATATCCGGGCATTGCGAACGCAGAAAGTTTCGGTAATCCCCTTCTATAAAGCAGATTTCCATACTTTCACCTCCACGAGCCTTCGCTTCGAATCCCTTTTGTCGGAGATATTCCCGTACTTCCTGCTTGGTATAAGTTCCCAATGGAAAGAGAAAACGTTGAAGTATCTCCTGAGGAAGTTTCCATAGAAAATAGGATTGGTCTTTTGTCTGATCATCTCCCGCTACGATATACAGTTTTCCCTTCCGTTCTTCCAGTCTGCAATAATGCCCGGTAGAGATATGAGCACAATTCGTTTGGTCCGCCCATTCACAGAGAATTCGCTCTTTGAATAGCGGATTGCAAAGGACACAAGGATTGGGAGTTCTTCCTTGCATATACTCATCAATGAAGTGTTTTACAATAATCTGTTTGAACTCTTTCCTCACATCAGCTACATGGTGTTCTATTCCCAGCCGTTCTGCCAAGGCTTTTGCTTCCAGCACATCATCAGGTTCATCTTGACCGGGGGTGGAAAAGCGGGAAGGGACATCCCACGTTCTCATGGTAACTCCTACCACTTCATATCCTTGTTCTTGCAGCATGATGCAAGTGGCGGAGCTATCTATTCCGCCACTCATTCCTACCAAGACTCTTTTATCTCTGTTATTCATTATATAAATAGTTCAGGTTCACGGCGTGCCGCACATTTTTGGTGCAGCATGGGAGTGTAAGGAGTATCAAAAACTCGTGCACCATTAGGGCATTCTTTTACACAAGCGCAGCACTTGATGCATTTGGTAATCTCTGTTTCTATTTTTCCTTCATCGCTTAAAGCAATGGCATGAGTAGGACATACTTCGATACATTCGCCACAGGCAAAACATTCTTCTGTGCAAACTGGAGCGGCAGGAGTAGAGGGGCCTACAAAGCGATAAGGTATATTTCCTTTTATGTAAAAATCGGATAATATTTCATCTTTCTCCAGTTTTGTCAGACAGTCTTTCCCAAATTGTTCCGCAGTCTGTAAATCGGTAATATCCGGACGACCTTCCGCAATGGGCATGTTAGGACGGCTATAACTGTGTTCACCAATAAAGGCACCGGCAGCCAGTGGAGTGAACCCTAATTGAATAGTTTCATCTCTCAATTCGACTAGTGCATCTTCGTAATCGCGGTTACCATATACAGTGATTAAAATAGCCGGAGCATTGTTGCCTCTTAATCTTCGTAGCCGTTGCAATGCTATTGGGGCTACCCTTCCTGCATACACAGGAACTGCAATGATCGTGATAGAATCTTTGATTTCTATCGGACTACTATTCTCATCTGTAGTGAGATCTATTTCTATTCTTTTGCCCATACCTATACTTCCTCCGATGGCACGGGCTATTTTCGCGGACGTATGTGTAGGCGAAAAAAATATGATGTGATTGCTTGTATATGTTTTCATAAACGCAAATATAGTGACTTTTGTCCAAAGGTAACCAAATATATAGATAAGATGTACAAGGATATCGAAGATTATTGTAACATGGGTGTAAAATATGATTGGTAAAATGGTATTCTATACCTTTGGTTAATAGAAGTGATATAATAGATTATACAGGTTAAATTATACTTAGTTGTGAACAATAAAAAGCCCCTGTTTAGGACGATTAAAAGATTTTTTAACCGGAAAATAAGTGACATGATTTTATGTGATGATTGTTAATCCTTACTGACTTGAGATGTTATATAAAAGGAGAATGTTAGATTTTTGTTTTTCTTTTTATAGAGAATAAAGTGCGTTTCATCTGTTATAAACCTTGCTTTGTCGATGTATTTATACTATTATATATAAGATATATAATGAAAGTAATTACTGACTTTAATAGGCTTTTAAGGCTTTCTATAGTTGTTTGTGAGGTAAAGAATATATAGATATTCCTATTTCTTAAAATATTCCTGTATTTTATAAAGATTTTTAGTGGAAAGTCTTGCAGAATAGAGTAAAATGGGTACTTTTGTCCGATGAAATTATGGCTATTATAGAAACTGACTAAAATATGGATGCTCTATTTCAAACGCAAAGCAATGAGCTTTCTACTATAACGCAGAAAGAAAAGCTGTTTAAAGATGCAGAACGGCAGTGGAATACACTGTCTTCCGAGAAAGGAGCGCCCGGAAGAAAAGTTGATTTTGAGATCTATAAAAGCATTTTGTATAACCTAGAAATCAGAAAAGTATATTTGGATTCAAAGCTCTCTTTAGAAAAGTTTAGTTCAATAGTCGGCACGAATACGACCTACCTGAGTAATGCGGTGAACAACTACTTCGGATGCAA